>JAABUL010000036.1_pt1 | contig 222017 bp, 253 predicted proteins | sample 5559151 | NCBI WGS metagenome assembly JAABUL01 (sample SAMN10711876, study PRJNA513368) | rock metagenome | isolation source: Antarctica rocks | place: Antarctica: Victoria Land, Pudding Butte sud
AGATCCGCTCGACTGCCAGGGGGTGCAGGAAGGCGAGCTCGCCGTCGGGCGCCACCACGAGCAGACCGTCGGGCTTCGCGACGCCGCTCGCCACCTTGGCCAGGAACTTCGTTCGGGCTACCCCGACGGTGATCGCGAGCCCGACGCGCTCGCGGACGTCGCGCCGCAGGCGCGCAGCGATCTCCACCGGCGTACCCGAGATCCCCGTGAGCCCGCGGACGTCGAGGAACGCCTCGTCGATCGACATCGCCTCGACGAGGGGTGCGGCCTCGGCGAACACCGCGAAGACCGCTCGGCTCGCCGCGGTGTAGGCCGACCAGCGCGGCTCGACCACGACGGCCTGCGGGCACAGCCTGCGCGCCCGGGCGCCGCCCATCGCCGAGCGGACGCCGAACGCCCTGGCCTCATAGCTGGCCGCGAGCACCAAGCCCGAGCCCACGACGACCGGGCGGCCGCGCAGGCGAGGGTCGTCCCGTTGCTCGACCGAGGCGAAGAACGCGTCGAGGTCCGCGTGGAGGATCGTGGCCTCGGAGGACACGAACACATGTTCGTGCAAACGGGCTCGATCGGCAACCCCGGGACGCGGCCCCTTGCGCGTCAGCGAGCGGACGCTAGACCTACGGCCGTGGACGGGTTCGGCGACGCGCGCTGGTACGCGATGCGACGCGCGGGCAGCAGGAAGCCGGCCACGTATCGGTGTCCGTTCTGTCGAGGGCACCTGCCGGCGCTGACCGACCATCTGCTCGTCCTCCCGGAGGGGGACGCCACCCGCCGCCGGCACGCGCACACGGACTGCGTCGCCCGCGCCCGCGCGAGTGGCCGCCTGCCCCTGCGCGAGGAGGTCGAGCCGCGGCGCCCCGGGCCGCTGGCCCGCCTGCTGCGTCGGGGCTGAACGCGGTGTCCGCCCGGGCGGCGGGGGACGCGAGGAGCAGTGGGGCGAGGCCCAGGAGGGGGAGGAGGCGTCGGTGCATGGCCGCATCGAGCCACACGGCGGTGCCCGCGCGTCTCCGCACGACACCCTCGGCACACGTCCGGTGCAGACCCGCGCGCTTCGTCGCCGGACAGCGCGCACTGCGAGCGAGTGAGCGCGTCGGCCCGCACGGCGCGTTCGATGCGAGCCTGTGGACGCGGCTTCTCGGGTTCGCTCTGCTGTGTCCGACGGGCGCGGCCTTCTCGCCCGTCGCGAATCACCTCGGGCGCGTGGTCACTGGTCAGGTGGCTACTTCTACTTCCACGTCGCCGGTGCGCGGCACGTGCTGCCAGCGTGCCCGGGCGCCGCGAAGGGCGCCGATGACAGATTCAATGACCACGAGGTACATGAGTTGACGGTAAACGAATTGCTGGAAGGGCATGGCCCATAGGACGCGCAGTGACTCGTGATCAAGTCGGAACGCGTAGGCGCCCAAGGACAGGTTCAGCGCGTTGAAAGCGACCCAGTACCCGATCACCGGGAGTGGCTCAAGGAAGATCAGGCCGTAGAGCGCGTAGAGGTCGATGAGCGGCGCGGCGAGGGGTAGGACTACTTGGAAGAACAGCATGTACGGCAGCGCCCGGCGACCGATGTTCCGATCAGTGGGGTTCCGAGCGAAGATCGCGCCGCGGTGCTTCCACATCGCCTGCATCGTGCCGAACGTCCAGCGGTAGCGTTGGCGCCACAGCGACCCCAGGCCGCCAGGGGCCTCTGTCCAGGCACGGGCTTGGCCGGCGTAGACGACGCGCTGTCCGGTGCGTCCGATCGCCATGGTGAGGTCGGTGTCTTCGGCCAGGGTGTCACCGGAGACGCCGCCGACGGTGGCGAGGGTGCTGCGCCGAAACGCGCCGATCGCCCCGGGCACGGTCGGTGTGCACTGCAGGACTTCGTAGACGCGGCGGTCGAGGTTAAAGCCCAACACGTACTCGATGTGCTGCCATTTCCCGAGCAATGTGCGTCTGTTGCCGACCTTGGTGTTGCCGGACACGGCGCCAACCTCGGGGTCCCGGAGGGGGCTGACGAGCAGCCGCATTGTTTCTCGCTCGAACAGGGTGTCGCCATCGACCATCACCACGATCTCCCCGGTGCTCAGCGCCAGGCCGGTGTTCAGCGCGGCGGGTTTGCCGGCGTTGTCCTGGCGCACCAGATGAAGCCCTGGAGCGTCCATACCGGCGACGATCTGGGCCGTCTCATCACTCGAGCCGTCGTCCACGACGACGATCTCGAGGTTGGGGTAGTCGCTGTCGAGCAGCGAGCGCACAGATCGGGCAATCCCGATGGCCTCGTTGTAAGCGGGCACGAGCACCGACACCGTCGGCAGGTACTCCTCATCGTTCGCGGCGCGGCGACCGCGCCGGGTGTGCCGCATCGTCAACGCGAAGACGAACAGTACCCGTGCGACGAGCAGCACCCCGACAAAGATGACGAGCAGGCCGATCACCCGCACGAGCAGAACGCCCAGCCGTGCGCTCCAGACGAAGACGTCCGCCCGCTCGCGCTGCCAAGTCGAGGCCTCGGGGTAACCGCGCTGCGAGACAACCCGGCGATGTCGGTCAGCGAAACGAAGGTGAAGCCGCGGGCACGCAGCCTTGGGATCAACTCGCGCAGCGCAGCGACGGTCTGACTGCGATCGCCGCCACCGTCGTGCATCAGGATGATGCCCCCCGTCCGGCCCGCAGGAGTGGCGTGGGCGACGATCGATCTGACACCCTTCCGGCGCCAGTCTTCAGAGTCCAAGTTGGAGATCGCGACGAGGTAGCGATCGCCGGCGGCTCGCGCGAGCGATTGCTCCTGGCGCGGGGTGACGACGTCGGGAGTCGCCGAATACGGGGGGCGGAAGAACCGGGCGTGATGCCCGGTGAGCCCAACGATGGTGGCGTCCGTCAGCGCGAGCTCTGTCCGGGCGCGCCAAGCAGGGAGGGCGGAGAGGTCAGCGTGGGTGAAGGTATGATTGGCAACCTCAAACCCCCCATCTTCGAGGCCGCGCACAGTGTCCGCATGGCGCTGAGCCTGGCTACCGATCATGAAGAATGTCGCGGGAACTTGCAACCGGTGCAAAACCGCCGCGATCCGGGGAGTCCAGCGCGGGTCGGGGCCGTCATCGAAGGTGAGCGCAATTCGACGACCAAATGACGGCATACTGGAGATCAAGCGGTCGCCGCGAGCCCTCAAGATCGCCCTGCTGTGAGCTAGGGGACCTACTTGGCCCCTCACATGCCGTTCGACTGTCGGGCCGCTCGCGTGCACCGCGACACCTTCGAACACCACGATCACGAACACCACACTGAGGCAGAACGCCAGCAGCGTGCGGTGCGCCGGCGGGCTCCAGCGACGCTGGCGCCAGCCCGCCCTGTCATGGCGGCGTGCTAGCAAGCCGGGGTGCGCGCGCAGACACGCGGCGGAGCGCTCCGCTGCCCAGGCGCCAGAACCTGGCCGGGCGCCAGGCTAGAGCTACCGCCAGATGTGCCCTTGGCGGGAGGCGCTGGGTGAGACCTGCGCTTGGCAGGACGCGCTGACGGTGCCGCCGGCGCGGGGAGCGCGCCAGTCGTAACAGGTGTCTGCCCCGCGGTCCCGGGCCGTACCGGCGCGGCGAAGGTCGGTTGTGAACGTCCGGCCGGCGCCGACGCTGGAGGCGCCGAGGGCGCCGGGAGCAGACGGCCTCCCCTCGCGGCCGGTGTCGCATCGGTGGGCCCACTCGCCGCGCGAGAGCCGGGCGCGTGCAATGAGCGTTGCTCCTTGAGCGCGCGGGAAGGCTGGCCCGGCGCCGCGGCTTGGCGTCGCCCTGGCCCGGTCGCCAAAGAGGTCTGACCGTCCTTGTCGACCGGCGCCGCGGCTTGGCGTCGCCCTGGCCCGGTCGCCAAAGAGGTCTGACCGTCCTTGTCGGACGCCGCGCCGGCACGCTGCAGACCGCCGGCGGGGAATGGCGGCGGTCCGTTGGAGGGGGCAAGCGCCGAGCTGAGCGGCAGGCTCCCGCTCGGCAATAGACCCAGCCCACACAACGTCAGTCCCACCAGCCAAAATGAGAACAACACCCCCACCGCGACAGCCGCCCTGCGCATGATCCGCGCGCGCCGGCCCGTGGGATCCTCCAAGACACCCAAGGCCGAGACGGCACGACCTGTTGCGATACCGCCGCGCAGATCGCTTATCACTATCCCACCATCCAGATGGTCGCCAGAAACGGCAGCCGTCGTCCGCGTCGCGACATGGTCGGGTTCATCGTGGGCGTGGCCTGCATTGTCGACGACTTTCCTGTGCACGACCGGCTCGCGGCATCCGCTTGCTCTAGTGGAGGGACGATTCGTCCTTCGCTGCGAACGGAGTGCTCTGAGGTGTCGGCGGTGCTCTACACGAAGTTTGCTTCGGACCGCTGAAGCGATCCAGTTCGCGTCATTCTACGCGGTTTGGCTGTCAACGTGCCGGCGTCTGAAATCGCCGCAATCGCGGCGAGGATCGCCTCGCTCGGCATGGTGCCCGCCTCGGTGCTCTCGTCGGACTTGAGCAGGATCATGAATCGCATCGTCGCATCTCCTTCTGGTCTCGGCCCGAGGTCTCAGACCCTGGTTCTACTCGGTACGTCGAACGGCGCGGGCCGAAATCGACATGGCCCAGGACTTCCTCCCCTCGCCCCACGGTCCACCCGCGGCGCGGGCGTTCTGTACGCGCGGTCCGGGGACAGGGTGCGCACCCGCGGGGAACATGTCGGCATGGCCCGAGAGATCGGCATCGCGGCGGTGGCCGCCCGGAGCGCAGGCGTGATCGAGGACGACCTCGCCGCGATCGAGCGCCTCGTGGTGGGCGCGCGCGGGCGGGGCGCGGACCTCGTCGTGCTGCCCGAGTGCGCGCTCGGCGGCTACCTGCGCGACTCCGACGTGGGCGAGGGGCCGCCCGACCTGCCCCCGGCGATCGACCCCGACGGCCCCGAGATCGCCCGGCTCGTGCGCGCGGCCGGGGAAACCGTGGTGTGCCTCGGGTACACCGAGGCGGGCGGGCCGCACGGCCCGTGGAGCACGGGGGTCTGCCTCTCCGGGGACGGTGTGCTGGGCCGCCACCGCAAGGTCCACCTCCCGCCCGCCGAGCGCTTCGCCTACTCCGCGGGGGACGGCTTCGCCGCCTTCGACACGCCGGTCGGCCGGCTCGGGATGCTGCTCTGCTACGACAAGCTCTTCCCCGAGGCCGCCCGGACGCTCGCGCTCGACGGCGCCGACGTGATCACCTCGATGGCCGCCTGGTCCGCGGACCGCCGGCGCCCCGCGGCCGACGTCGCCGCCGACCGGCAGACGCGGCACTTCGACCTGATGGATGCCGCCCGCGCCGTGGAGAACCAGGTGGTGTGGGTCTCGGCGAACCAGAGCGGGCCGTGGGGACGGCTGCGCTTCCTGGGCCGCGCGAAGGTCGTCGACCCCGACGGGAACGCGCTGGCCGAGACCCTTCCCGGGGCCGGTCAGACGGCGCTCGCGCGGATCGACCCCGTCCTCGCGGTGGCCGACTCCCGCGTGGCGATCGACCACCTCGGCGACCGGCGCCCGGCCGCGTACGGGGGTCCCCGCCGGGTTGCCGGGCAGCTCTCGGCGCTGGACGGGTAGGCGTAGGAGATGTGCGGCATCGTCGCCGAGCACGGCTGCTCGGATTCCACCGAGCTCGAGCGCATGCTCGCCGAGCTCACCCATCGCGGTCCGGACGACGCCGGCTGCGTCCGCGTGAACGGAAGCTGGCTCGGGCACCGGCGGCTCTCCATCGTCGACGTCGGCGGCGGCCATCAGCCGCTCCCGGGCGCCGGCGAGCGCCTCTGGCTCGTAGGCAACGGGGAGGTCTACAACCACGCCGAGCTCCGGGCCGAGCTGCCCACGCGGGCGTACCGGACCGACTCCGACAACGAGGTCGCCCTGCACCTGCTCGAGCTCGGCGGCCCGGAGGCGCTGGGGCGGCTCAACGGGATGTTCGCCTTCGTGGCCGCCGGCGCGGACGGGCGGTTCGTCGCGGCGCGCGACCCCGTGGGGATCAAGCCGCTCTACTGGACCCCGCCGGTACGACCCGGCGACGCCGTGCGCTTCGCCTCCGAGATGCACGTCTTCGCGCCCGAGTGGCGCCCCCGGGTCGAGCCCTTCCCACCCGGCTGCGCGTGGACGCCCGAGGGCGGCCTCGTGCGCTTCGCCTCGGCTGTGCCGACGGACCTCGAGCCTCTCCCCGAGGGATGCTCGCTCGAGGACGGCACGCGCGTGACGCTCGTCGACGCGGTGGAGCGTCAGATGATGGGCGACGTGCCCGTGGGGGTCTTCCTCTCGGGTGGGCTGGACTCGAGCCTCGTGGCGGCGATCGCCGCCCGCCGGGCGGCACGCGACGGCGAGCGGTGCAAGACCTTCGCGGTGGGCACGCCGGACTCCCCCGATCTGCTCGCGGCGCGCCAGGTCGCCGAGGCCCTGGGCACCGACCACTTCGAGACGCTCTATACGGCGGGCGAGGCCCTCGCCGCCCTGCCCGATGTCGTCCGCGCGATCGAGTCCTTCGACCCCGGGCTCGTGCGCAGCGCGGTGCCGAACTGGTTCCTCTCGCAGGCGGCCGCGCAGGAGGTCAAGGTCGTGCTCACGGGGGAAGGGGCCGACGAGCTGTGGGCGGGCTACGCCTACCTGCGCGAGTTCACCGAAGGCGCGGCGCTGGAGGCCGAGCTCGCCCGGACGGTCCGCGGTCTGCACAACCTGAACCTCCAGCGCTGTGACCGGGTGACGATGGCCCACGGGCTCGAGGCGCGCGTGCCCTTCCTCGACCGCGAGGTCATCGCCTGGGCGCTGCGGGTGCCGGCGCAGGAGAAGCTCGCGAGCGCGGAGCGGCCCGAGAAGCTCCTGCTGCGCCGCGCGTTTACCGGCTGGCTGCCCGACGAGCTCCTGTGGCGCGACAAGGCGGAGTTCGGTGACGGCAGCGGGGCTCGGGACGTGCTGAGCGCCGCGGTGGAGGCCCCGATCACCGCGGGAGAGCTCGCGGCGGAGCGCGACGCGGTCGTGCCTCCCCTGCGCACCCGGGAGGAGCTCGCCTACTACCGGATCTGGGTCGAGGCCCTGGAGGGCGTCCGGCCCGAGCTGGCCCTCACCCGCTCCGCCACCGCCTAGCCTCTCAGGCCATGACCGGCCTCACCCCCCGCTCGGGCGGGCCCCCCTCCCGCCGCGCACGCGAGAAGCGCGCGTACCAGCTCGTGGTCGCGGGCAGTGCCGCGGGAGCGCTCACCGTGGTCGGAGTCGTGCTCGCCGTCGTCGGCGTGATCGGGTTCGGCCTGCCCGTCATCGCCTTCCTCATCGCGCTGGCCTGCGCCTTCGGTTTCCGCCGGACCGTCAACTAGCCGGCCGAGCGCTCCGAAAGGAAGTGGGCGATCCCGTCGAACAGGGAGATGACCTCGTCGACGTCGACCAGCAGGAGGGGCTTCGCGGTGTTCTGGAGCACTTGCAGTCGTTATTCGATCCTTATCCGGCGCGTCGTGGCGGCGCTAGCGTCGTACAACTCTGGGAGGACTTCAAGACGGGGGAGCGGGGTGTCGAGAACCCCGGGGCCGCCTCGCCGCGACCGTCCCCTCGCCTCCTTCTCAGCCCTCCCATGACGCTCACCCTCGGGATAAGCCTCGCGCTGCTCTGCGCGCTCACGACGAACCTCGGCTTCCTCTGCAAGCACCGGGGCGCCTGTGCCGCGCCGCCCGTCGACGTGCGTCGGCCGCTGCGCTCGGCGCGCGAGCTGTTCGCCTCGAAGTGGTTCGCCGTCGGGATGCTCGTCGCGGTCGGCGCGTGGGCGTTGCACGTCGCCGCGCTCACGATCGCGCCCATGTCGCTCGTGCAGGCGGTGCTCGCCGGCGGCATGGTCCTCCTCGCGGTCATGGCCGAGCGGATGTTCGGCGTCTCGGTCGGCCGCCGCCAGTGGGTCGGCCTCGCGCTCACCGCCGGCGGCCTGGTGCTGCTCGGGGTCACGATCCCCGGGCACGAGGGCGCGAGCTCGCAGTTCTCGTTGGGCGCGATGGTCTCCTTCGAGGCTGGGCTGCTGGCCATCGGGACCCTGCTCATCATGGGCCCGCGCATCGGCGCGCCCGGCGAGCACCACGGGGTCATGCTCGGCGCCGCCTCCGGAATCCTCTTCGGGGTCTCCGACATCGCCATCAAGGCCCTGACCGGGCTGGCCGGCTCCGGCGGGTTCGTCGCGCTCGTCTCGCCATGGTTGCTGGTGACGGTCGTCGCCTCGGTCGCCGCGTTCTACGCCTCGGCCCGTGGGCTCCAGACCGGCGAGGCCGTCCCGGTGATCGCCGTCACCGGAGCCGCGGCGAACGTCGCCGGAATCCTCGGCGGGATCGTCGTCTTCGGCGACCCGCTGCCGGGCTCGGCGCTGGGCATCGTGCTCCAGGGCGTCGCCTTCGCGCTCGTCATCGTCGCCGCGTGGATGACGCCGGCACCGGTGCGGGTGGCTGCGGCTTCCGCCTCGTAGCTTTGCGGCCGGGGGCCGCGCCTCGCTCAGGATCCGGTGATCGCCGCGACGGTCTGCGCCGGGTCGTCGTAGGTCGGGATGTGACCGCATCCCCGGAGCACGACCTTCCGCGCGAGCGGGATCGCCGCCACCGCCCGGTCGGCCTGCCACGGCCAGAGCAGGCGGTCGCGCGTGCCCCACGCGATCGTCACCGGCACCTCGATGGCGCCCCCGTCAACGAAGTCATTGCCCGTCACGTGCGGAAGCGTGCGGTCGAAGTCCGAGGCGGCAATGGTCCGGACCCCCGCCGCGGCGTCAGCGGCGGGGATCCGCCACGGGCGCCCCGTCGTCTGGCCGAACATCGCGGTGCGACCCGCGGGAGTCGCGCAGATCGCGTCCGCCCGCGGCGCGAGGCGCTTCGTCAGCGCGCTCGTGGCCCCGAGCGAGGCGGTGGCCCAGCCCCGCTCCCACCCCTTCCAGAAGCCCGACGGCGAGATCGCGCAGGCGCTCGTCACCGCGTCCTGCTTGGCGAGCTCCAGCGCGACGGCCCCGCCCATCGAGATCCCCGCCACCGCCGGCCGCGCCAGGCCGAGCTCCCCGCACAGCTCCTCGACGGCGAGCGCGAGACGGATCGGCGTGGGCTCGTCGTCGCCCGCCAGGCGCGCGGAGCCGCCGAAGCCGGGGAAGTCCACGGCGACCACCTCGTGCCGACCGGCGAGGAGCTCCAGGCACGGCTCCCACCACTGCCAGCGCATGCCGAGCCCGTGCAGGAGGACGAGCGGATCACCCGAGCCGACGCGGTGGAAGTTCAGCACGGCGGCGCAGAGCCTAACCGTCGGGCTTGACCAGCGGCAGCGCCACCGACGTGTAGGGGCTCCGCGAGGCGGGGTCGGTGAGCATCGTGTCCGCGGCCTCGCGGTCGGCGAAGTCCCCCTCGCCGTAGACGTCGGTGGCGACCACCCGGTCGACGTGCTCGGTCAGCCAGAACAGCACGCGCTCGTCGCCCGCGCCGATCGCGAGCACCCGCGCGCTCGGGTCGAGCCGCCCCGCCTGGCGCAGGAAGAGCACGAGCATCCCGAGCTCCCACGCCTTGCGCTCGACGTGCGCGAGCGGCTCGCGCTCGGGCAGGACCTCGGCGATGGCGGCGAGGAGGTCTGGCTCATGCCAGTCGGCGGGGTCGCAGAGCTTGGCGAAGTGACGCGTCAGGGGCACCTTCGCTCCATTGTCCACGCTGGACGAACCGGCTTGCCGCGCCTCCTGATCGTCCCTACCGTTGTCCGGCGTGCCCCACGTGCCGGTCGACGAGGCGCTCGGGGCGCTGGCGGGGGTGTAGCGCCGGGCGGATCGTCCCGCCTCGCCGGTACCGTCGGTCCCGTGTCGACCGGCGCCGCAACCGTCGTCCGTGCGCCCGAGACGATCGACTCCGGGGCGCGGGCCTGGTGCGCCGACCTGCAGGTGCACACGCCACGCGACGCCCGGTGGCCCGGTGACGAACCGAAGGACCGCGACGAGCGGCGCGAGGTAGCGCACGAGTACCTGTCGGCGGCCCAAGCCCGGGGGATCGAGGTCGTGGGCATCACCGAGCACCACGACGTCTCCTGGATCGACGAGCTGCGTCACGCCGCACGCGGCCTCGGGATGCACCTCTTGCCGGGCTTCGAGGTCGAGACGCAGGAGGGCGTGCATGTCCTCTGCCTCTTCGATCCCGGCACCCGGGTGGTCGACCTCGAGGACAGCCTCGCCGCCCTCGGCCTCGACCAGGCGCGCCGGCGCAACGCCAAGCTCACCGAGGTGCGCTCGAAGCTCGGGTTCGCAGACGTCTTGGGGCTCATCCAGGACCAGCGGGGCGGCATCTGCATCGCCGCCCACGTGACGAGCACGAAGGGCCTGCTCAACCTTGCCGCCGGCGGCGCGCGGGCCGACATGTGGAAGGACCCGCGGCTGCTCGCGGTCCAGACCGCGTGCCCTCCGCAGCAGGTCACGAGTCCCGGCATCAGGAGAATCCTCTGCGACGAGGACCCGGCCTACCAGCGAGAGCGTCCCGTCGCCTGTGTGATGACGTCCGACGCCCGCTCACTCGAGGACATCGGGTCGTGTTCGACGTGGGTGACGATGCACCGACCCTCCGTGCAGGGGCTGCGTCAGGCGTTCCTCGACCCGGAGTCCCGGGTCGCCTTCACGGACCCGCGCGCCCATCGCCAGGAAGCCAGGCTGCTCAGCGTCGAATGGGAGGGCGGCTACCTCCGGGGCACATCGATCGCCTTCAATCCGCAGCTCACGTGCCTGATCGGCGGCAAGGGGACGGGCAAGTCGACGGTGATCGAGTCCATCCGGTGGGCCTTCGGGCTCGAGCCCGATACCGGGCCTGGCCGCGAGGCAGCGAAGAGTCTTCGAGAAGACGCGCTGCAGCCGGGCACGAAGGTGACCGTCCGCTTCCGCACCGCGCCCCCCACTCCCCGCACCTGGACCCTCGAGCGAACGGCGCCGCACGGGCCGATCGTCCGCGACGACCTCGGCGAACCCCAGCCTCAGCTCGATCCCACCGACCTGCTGCTCCCGCGGGTGTACGGGCAGAAGGAGGTCTACGAGGTGGCGCAGAGCACGACCGCGAGGCTCGGCCTCGTCGATGGTTTCGCCGCCGAGGATCTGGCGCCAGTACTCGCGCGTGAGCAAGAGACCCTGAAACGGCTGGAGCGCAACGCGCAGGACGTCCTACGCGTCCGCGAGGATCTCGATGACACCGAGACGCAGCTGGGAGAGCTTCCCGGGCTGCAGCAGTGGCGGGAGCGCTTCCGCCAGGCCGGGTTCGAGGAGCGTCTTCGCGAACGGCGGTTGCTCCAGCGCGAGGATCAGATGCTCCGAGACGCTGACGCCGTCCTTCGCTCCACCCAGCAGGCGCTCGGGGACCTGGTCGCTGATCTCCCGCTTCCGCCGGACCTCAGCGGCGGGCCGGACGCCGGCAGACTGCCCAACCCCGAACTCGTCGCGGCCGCCGCAGATGTCGCACGAGGGGCGCTCGAGGGGGTGGAGGGCGGGGTCCGCACTGCCCAGGCCGCGGTCGACCGGGGACGGGAAGACCTTGCGAAGACGCGCGAGCAGTGGGAGGGCCGCCGAGCGACCCGTCAGGCTGACTTCGACCGCGCGCTGCGCGAGCTGCAGGCCGAGGCGCCGGAGACCGACCCTGAGCGCTACCTCGACGTCGAGCGGCGGCTCGAACAACTGGAACCGCTCCAGCAGGCGAAGGGGCAGCTCCGGGAGCGCCTGCGTGCCGCTCGCGAGCTCCGCGCGAAGCTCCTCGTCGAGCTTCAGGACGCTCGCGGCGACAAGCACCGCCGGCGCCTCGAGGCCGCTGCGCGCCTCACGGAGGCCACGGATGACAACGTGCGCGTCCAGGTCGAATATCAGCGCGACCGCCGAGGGGTGCTCGACGAGCTCCAGCGGACCAAGACCGGCGCGCGAGGAGATGCGCTCGCCCGCCTCGTCCAGCGCGAGGACTTCACCCCGGCGGCCTTCGCCCGACACGCCCGCGCCCGGGATCTCGCCAGCACGTTCGCCCTGCCCGAGGGCCAGGCCCAGAAGCTCGAGCAGGCCCTCGAAGAGCCCTTCCTGCTGCGCTTCGAGGTCCTCGAGCTCTGCGACGGGATCACCGTCTCGCTCGACACGGGCGAGCCGGGCCACCCCTCGTTTCGTGAGCTCGACCACCTCAGCCCCGGGCAGAAGAGCACCGCGGTGCTGCTGCTGATTCTACGTTCGAGCGAGGATCCGCTCATCGTGGATCAACCCGAGGACGACCTGGACAACCGCTTCATCTACGACGATGTCGTCCAGCGTCTGCGCGCGGCGAAGCGCACTCGCCAGGTCGTCGTCGCCACCCACAACGCCAACATCCCGATCCTGGGCGACGCAGAGCAGATCCTCGTGCTCGAGGCCGTCGGCGACGGCCAGCCGCGCGGGATGGTGCGCGTCCAGGGCACCGTCGACGATCCCGACGTCCGCGCGGCTGCCGAGCACATCCTCGAAGGCGGCGAAGAGGCTTTCCGCCGGCGCCGCGAGAAGTACGGCTGGTGAGCGGGCCGCTCAGCGCGGCGGAGCTCGCGGCGTTGGTCACGGCGGGCGAGGACTCGTTCACGGAGTTCAAGGCGGCGCAGAGCTCAACGCGCGATGTCGCGAAGGAGCTGTGCGCGTTCCTCAACGCGGAGGGGGGTCGCGTGCTGCTCGGCGTGGAGGACGACGGCACCGTCACCGGCCTTGGGGCATGGGATGAGGAACGCGCCATGAACACCGTTCGCACCCTCCTGGACCCACCGGCGATCCCCACCTGGCAGCAGATTCAGCTGCGTGGCGCCATGGTCGGGGTGCTGGCCGTCGAGCGCGGTACCGAGAAGCCGTACGCCGTCGGCGGCGGCGAGGGGAGGCGCTACTACGTGCGCGTCGGCAGCACGTCGCGCGAGGCCAGCCGGGAGGAGCTCATCCGGCTCACGCAGGCCTCGGGCGCCGTTCAGCCTGATCTACGCCCCGTGCCGGGCGCGACGGCGGCCGACCTCGATCCGGCGGCGCTGGAGCAGCACTTCGGCGGCCGACGCAGCCTCGACTGGCCCGCGCTTGACGCCGGGGAGCGCGAGGCCGTCCTCGTGAGCGCCGACATCCTTGATCCACGCGACCGACTCGTCACTCTCGGCGGCCTAATGTGCTTCGCGCGTGACCCGCGAGCGCACCTGCCTCAGGCCGAGGTGTCCTGTGTCGCGTACCCCGGCACCGAGGTCGAGCGCGAGCTCGTCGACCGCGCCGCCGTGGGGGGCCGCGTGTCGATACAGGTTCGCGATGCGGTTGCGTTCGTCGAGCGCAACCTGCGCTCGAGCTCAACGCTCGAGCGCGTCGAGCGCGTCGATGCCCCCCGGCCGTCGGAAGTCGTGCTGCGCGAGGTCGTGGCCAACGCGATCGCCCATCGCGACTACGCCATCGGCGCCCCCGTGCAGCTCCGCGTCTTTGCCGATCGCGTCGAAGTCCTCAGCCCCGGCCCGCTGCCCAATGGCGTCTCGCCCGCGGGCATGCGCGTCGGCGTGACCGTCCGCCGCAACCCGTTCGTCGTGCAGCACCTCGTTCAGCAGCGCGTCATGGACGCCCTGGGACGCGGGATCGTCCTCGTCACCGAGGATCTCCTGACCGCCGGACTGCCCGAACCGCGCATCGAGACGCCCGAGGGATTCGTGCTCGTCACGCTCGCCTGGTGAGGGTGCGGGCGCCGACCGCGCGCGAGACGAAGTGACGCGCACCGCATCGAAGGGGAGTGCTCTGGCCGGGCCGCGCCAAGGGTGTCATGAGCGGAGGGCCGTGCGCGATCTCAAGGGACTGACCCGGCAACAGCGAACGATGGTCGACACCGCTCGGCGGCGCGGTAGAGGTTGCCCGTTCAGATGAGTTCGAGTAACTCGCGTGGCGAGTAGACGGGGATGCGTTCACGGAGGGCGAGCAGGTGCTTGTCGCCGGAGACGAGCGCGGCGCGATCGGCGGCCGCCAGGGCGATGAGGTAGTCGTCTCCAGGATCTTCCGAGCGGACGGCGGGCGGCTGCGGCGGATCATCGACGCTGGTCGCTCCTGCGGCGAGCAAGCCCACCGCAGCGGTGGCGTCTTGCGCGCTGATGTGAGCCCGAAGCTTCGGATAGGCGAGGGCGCGTTCGAGCTCGGCGAGGAGCATCGGAGACACGATCACCTCGACACGGCCTTCCTGCCAGGCCGCCAGCAGGCGGGCCGGAGCACCGGTGCCCGAGAGCAGGCCAGAAATGATGACGTTCGGGTCCAGGACTGCGCGCACGCCTCAGTGGCGGCCGCGCGTCGCGTGCTGCGCCTCGATCGCGATATCCGTCGCCTTCGCTTCGGAGAGCTGGGTGGCTTGCCATCTCCGTTCGAGATAGTCGAGCCCGAGCTCGCGACGGAGCGCTTCCTCGATGACTTCGCTGTCGCCACGACCGGACCGAGCCGCGTGGATCTTCACCGCCTTGAGAACGGAGTCGTCAATCGTGAGGGTGGTCCGAACCTTTGCCACTACTGCATCTTAGCATCGTGATGCAGGATCCGGCGCCAACGGTCGGTGGGAGAGGCGTGGGAGCCCGGGGGCGAGAGGCGCAGGAGGTCGCGCGCGGACCGACCCCGACGCGGCTGCTCCGTATGGCGTGGCGCGTCAGGCGACGGCGGGCGTTACGTCGGTGTGGCTGAAGTCGTCGCCCTTGAACAGCAGCGGTCGATCGGCCGCCCTCGCCAGCGCATAGGAGAAGCAGTCGCCGAAGTTCAACCCCGCCGGTGCTCGCCCCTTCCCGAATCGCGCGAACGCATCCCGTGCGAGACGCGCCTGGGCAGCGTCGACCGCCACGCAGCGCACCGCGGCAGCGGCCAGCAGCTCATCCAAATCGGCGGTCCCCTCATCGCCGGTCTTGGCCTGCAAGGCGATCGAGGCCTCGACCAGCGTGGCCGCCGAGATCAGCGGGTCCTCGGCGTCGGCCAGGAGCCCGATGAATCGATCCCGCTCGGGCTCGCCGAGGAGCACCGCCACGAGCGCTGACGTGTCGAGGACCACGCGGCCCTCAGGAGGGGAGACCGTCGCCGCCGTAGCCCAGGATCTCCTCGGCGCTGCGACGATCGCGACTACGCCGTCCCGCACTGCGCCGGGCGATCCGGTTGAGCTCCTGGTGGCGTCGCTCGCGCGGAACCCCACCCCGCAGGCGCTCCAACCGCTCACGGGCGGCGACGGTGACCGCCGTGGTGATGGTCTCGCCGGTTTCCGCGGCAAGCTCGCGGACCAGGCGGTCAGCCCCGACATCCTTGATATTCAGTGCCATGCGCTGAGGAAGAATAGCGGGCAATTCTTCCTTCCCCCACCCGCACACCGACCGCCGGCCCGCCGGTGCCGACGGACACCGGGCTGTCGCTCGTCGTGCCGTAGGACAGCGGTCAAGGAGCAGCGGGAGCGGACGCACCCCCGGGAGCCGCGCTCACTCGTAGGCGGCCGAAAGCGCACAGGATCTCCTCGACGCAGTCCTCGACGGTCTGCTGCCCCGGTCGCACCACGAGGTCGGGCGATGACGGCGGCTCGTAGGGATCGTCGAGCCCCGTCACGCCGCTGATGTCGCCGCGCCGCCCGCGAGCGTAGAGCCCCTTCGGATCACGTCGCTCGCACTCCGCAAGCGAGGTGGCCAGCCAGACCTCGAGAAACGGCGACCCGGCTGCCGCGTGGACTCGTCGCGCTCGCACCCGACCCTCCTCATGCGGGGACACGACGGCGGCCACGACCACGAATCCGGCCTGGACGAACAGGCGGGCGACTTCGCTCACGCGACGGACGTTCTCGAGGCGGTCGTCGCGCGAGAAGCCGAGGTCGGCGTTGATGCCGTCGCGCAGCAGGTCGCCGTCGAGCACCTGGGCCGTCCTGCCCTCCCGCTGGATGCGGTCACGAAGAGCGGCCGCGAGGGTCGTCTTGCCGGACGCCGGCAGCCCGGTCAGCCAGATCGTTCCAGGAGTAGCCACTGCGCAGACGAAAGGGGGCGGAGGGATCTAGAGACCGCGCGCGCCGAACACCCGCGGGATCGTGCGCAGGAGGATCTTCACGTCGTTCCAGAGCGACCAGTTGGCGACGTAGAGGTAGTCGAGCACGACCATCTCCGCCAACGGGATCCGGGAAGAGCCCAGCACCTGCCAATGCCCGGTCATCCCCGGCGTGAGCTGAAGCCTCCGCCGGCACCAGCCTTCCACGCGGGCGTCCTCCTCCTCGAGGAGGGGACGCGGTCCGACCAGGCTCATCTCCCCCTTCAGGACGTTGACAAGCTGCGGAAGCTCATCGAGCTGGGTGCGCCGGAGCCAGCGCCCGACCCGGGTGACGCGCGGGTCGTCGGCGATCTTGAAGAAGCCCGCCGCCCCCTCGTTGCGAGCCAGGAGCTCCGCCCTCCGGTCCTCGGCGTCACGGACCATCGTGCGGAACTTCCAGATGCAGAAGGAGCGTCCGTCGCGACCGATCCGGCGCTGCCCGAAGAAGACAGGCCCGCGGGAGTCGAGCACCATGGCCACGGCGGCGAGGGCCAGCAGGGGGCTCGTGGCCAGCAGGCCCACCGTCGCGCCCGTGACGTCGAGAGAGCGCTTGACGACGCGCGAGGATCGCGAGAGCCCGAGGGGGCGGACGCCCAGGAGCGTGAGGCCGCCCAGGTTGTCGAAGGTGACTGAGGAGCCGACGACCTCGAACAGGCGGGGCAGGATGCTCACGCGGACCCCGAGGGCCTTCACCATGCGGATGAGGTCGAGGACCTCGTCGTCGGTCTGCTCGGTGGGCGCGACGATGACGCGGTCGATCGCGAGGGCGCGAACCCTCTCTGAGAGATCCTCGATGCTGCCGGCTGCGGGTAGCGCGGGGATTTGGTCCGATTCGCCCCGGAAGGGGATCCAGCCCAGGAACGTCGCCTTGACTCCCGGGCTGTCGACCAGCTTGTCCCGGATCTGCAGGGCGGCTGCCCCCGATCCGACGAGCAGAACTCGGTCCTCGTCGGTCATCGCCTTGGCGAGCGCGCGCGCGAGCGTCCGCGCGCAGGCGAGCGCAAGGAAGCACGTGCACCAGAGCTGAAGGCCCGCGGTCGGCGTGAGGTCAGCCGTGAAGATCAGGCCCGCGAGCAGCCATGCCAGCAGCGTCACCAGCGTCGCGACCTGAAACAGCGCGGGGGCGTCGTCGAGGGACCGCTTCGCGAGGACGACATCGTCGCGGTCGTAGAGCCCGAGGACCTTGCCGAGGATCACGATCCCCGGGAGGATCAGGACAGCCCCGGGACGCGGAGTGAGACCGCGCGTCGCGTCGAGTAGCCCGAGGACGCCCATGATCGCCAGGACATCGCCGACGGCGAGGAGGCGGCGGAAGACCGCTTCGCGACGCTTCAAGCGGGCAGGAACCGCGGCGTCGGCGACGGGCAGCAACGCGGCGGCGTCCAGCTGTGCCGGCAACGCTTCGGTGCTACGGCGCAGGGCCTTCCTCAGCCGCCGTCCGCGCACCGTGCTCATGCCAGGAGCGTCGGATTGGCTACGAGGGTTGTCGAGCGCACCGGAACCGAGTATGAGCCATACAGGGACATCGGACGTCTCTGCCTCGTGCTTGAGCCAGACGCACGTCCGAATCACCCTGACGTCGAACTCCGAGCGGTTCTCGCCGCTCGCGCTGGACCTCGCTTGGCCTGGCGTGGAGGCCGCTCTGAAGGCCGCGCGGGAAGCGCCCGCTGCTAGCCTACCCTGCTCTATGCCGACGACCAGCCAGCTCGTGCGCAAGGGCCGCACGACGCCGAAGAAGAAGCTTGCCACCCCCGGCCTGAAGTCGGGCAAGGGACGCAAGGCGAAGGTCGCCGCTCCGCAGCGGCGCGGGGTCTGCACGCGCGTTTACACGGTGACGCCGAAGAAGCCGAACTCCGCCCTGCGCAAGGTCGCGCGCGTCCGGCTGACGAACGGCATGGAGGTCACGACCTACATCCCGGGCGAGGGACACAACCTTCAGGAGCACTCCGTCGTGCTTGTGCGCGGAGGTCGCGTCAAGGACCTGCCGGGTGTCCGCTACAAGGTGGTCCGCGGCACGCTCGACGCCGCTGGCGTGAGCGATCGCAAGAAGGCCCGCTCGCAGTACGGCGTCAAGGCGAAGTAGTGCCCCGCCGCGCCGCCGCCACCATCCGGCCCGTCCCCCCGGATCCCGTCCACCGTTCGCGCCTGGTCTCCCAGGTCGTGAACAAGGTCATGCTCCACGGCAAGCGCTCCACCGCGGAGAAGATCGTCTACGACGCGCTGGCGATCATCGCCGAGCGCACGGGCAAGGATCCGATTGAGCAGCTCGAGGCCGCGCTCAAGGCGCTCACGCCGGTGCTCGAGGTCAAGTCCCGTCGCGTGGGTGGCGCGACCTACCAGGTGCCCGTCGAGGTGCCGGCCCGCCGCGCCCGCACCCTCGCTGTCCGCTGGCTCGTGGGCTTCGCCCGTCAGCGTCGTGAGAAGACCATGGCCCAGCGGCTCGCCAACGAGCTGCTCGATGCGCAGTCCGCGCAGGGCGGCGCCTACAAGCGCAAGGACGACATCTACCGCATGGCGCAGGCCAACAAGGCCTTCGCCCACTATCGCTGGTAGCAGCTCAGCGGCGTCGGCGTCGGCGTCGGCGTGCTGAGCTGTCGCGCCTGGGCCGCAGATCGGCGGATTGGCGCTTAGTAGTGGCGGGGCAGGAGGTCCACGCCGAGCCGCTGACCAACCATGAAGCCCTTGTGCAGGGCGCGCTTGCCCGCCTCCCGCAGCCGCCGGTCCATCAGGTCCGGCCGCGAGAGCGCCGCCGCCCGGACCACAGCACGGTTCCGGGACACCGCGCCTGGCGTTCCCGTGGGCACGGCGACGAGCGCGAGCATCGCGGTTACGAAACCGAGTCGCAAGCCCAGATGCTACGAGGCGTGGGCGTCAAGACGCTCAGGCGCGTGGGCCGTCGGGGGGATCGTCGATGGCCGACCCGTACAGGCTTGGTCCTGACCGGCGGGGCTGCGATGGTCCGCAGTCGCGATCCGGTCCGAGGGTCGGTTCCCTCGAGGAGACGACGTGATGAACACCGTGATCAACACCGCCCGCCTCGCGCTGCTCGCCGCCTTGACGTTGGTTGCCGTGGCGCTCGTCGGCGTCTCCACGGCCCGGGCCGATACGGGGATCCCCTACTCCCCTGACGCGCCGCGCACGGGAGATACGGTGGCCTTCGACGGCAGCTCGGCGTGCGGGACAGGCGTCGTCGTCTGCCGCTGGGATCTGGACGGGGACGGGTTCGGCAACAACGCGGACGAGCCGCGGTCGCCACGTGTGGCCCACGTTTTCGGGTCGCCGGGACCACACGTCGTGCGCCTGCTCGCCGACGGCGGACCGGTGCTCGGAACCACGGCCTACGAGGTCACCGTGAGCGTCGCGGACCGTCCTCCCGTGGCGGCCATCCTGGCGCCCGCCAAAGCCGTCATCGGGCGTGCGGTCACCTTCGTCTCGCTCGCGCGTGACCCCGACGACCGTCTTGCCTCGGAGTCCTGGGACCTCGATGGCGACGGGGTCTTTGACGACGCGCGCGGGCCCGTCGTCAAGCGCACCTTCACCCGCTCGGGACGCAAGACCGTCGCTCTGCGCGTCGTGGACGCGTCCGGGGCCGTCGACGAGACGCGGGCGACGGTGGTCCTCGCTCCCGCTCGACCATCGCCACTGAGTCCGTTCCCGGTGGTGCGCGTGCGCGGCGAGCTTCTCGGCGCCGGGATCCGTGTCCAGCGCCTGTCGGTCACGGCTCCTCGGTCGGCGACGATCGATGGGCGCTGCCGGCCGTCGTGCGGGGCGGCGCTTCGCCGGGGCGGCACGGGGGGCACCGTGCGCCTGCGTCGCTTCGAGCGCTACCTGGCGGTCGGTTCCGTCCTCGAGCTGCGCGTGACCGCCCCGCGCCGGATCGGGAAGTTCGCGTCCTTCCGCGTCGTCGGAGGCTCGCGCGGCTACGTGCGCAAGGACGCGTGCCTGGCGCCCGGGAGGACGCGTCCGGTTCGGTGCGGACGATGATCCGGCGATCGTCGGTCGCCTCCCGGGCGCCCTCGGCTCCGACGGGTTCGGTCCCGACCCCGACGTCCTCGGCGGGTGGGTCGCCGCCGACGCCATCTGCGGCCGTGGCGTCCCCGAGGCCGAGCGGGAAAGCCCCGAGGGCGCGTCCGCCCGCGTTCGTGGACTCCGGGTGACCTCTCTGCGTCGCCTGCTCGCGGCGACCTGGCTCTCGGCCCAGGTTGTTCTCGCTCTGGGTCCGCGCCGTCGTCGGCGTGTCGGCGGCGTGGCGGGCGCGCTCTTGAACGCCGGCGCGGCGGCGCGTGAGGCACTGGCCGGCCGGCGCGGCGCCGACGCCCCCACGCCCTCCCCGGGTCCTCCGCCTCCGCCTCCACCGTCTCGCGGGCGCTGGAACGCTTCCGAGAAGGTGCCGCCCGCTCCCCGGGCAATGCCGCGGAGCGTGTTCGAGATGGCCCCGTCTCCGCCCGCGCCCGAGTCGCGAAGCGAGTCCGAGAACGCCCCGTCGGTTCCCGCTCCCGAGTCGCGGAGCGTTTCCGAGACAGCCCCGTCTCCGCCCGCGCCCGAGTCGCTGAACGTGTCCGAGAGCGCGCCCTCCGCTCCCGGACCCGATGCGCGCAGCGTGCCCGAGAGCGCGCCGGCCGCGCCGGCCGCCGAAGCACCCGGTCCCGAGCCCGAATCGCCTTGGACGGCGTTGGCCTCTTCGCCGCCGACCTGCGATCCGGACGTGGCGCCAGAGCGGGAGGCGCCTACCCCCACCTCTCCGTGGTCAGAGTGGAGCCGCGTACCGGCGCGGACGGAGCCGAACCGGCCCACCGAGTGGGGCGCCGCGGCCGGCGATCAGGGGTGGCTGGCGGCTGACGTCACCCCGGCTGACCCGGAGAGCCCCTGGTCGCGGGCACAGAGCTCCGCCGACGCGAGGGCGGAGCGCGTGCCGGACTCCCCAAAGACGGACACGTGGGGCGCTTGGGAGACGGCACAGACCTCACCCGGCGCGGCCCGGCAAGCACCTGATGAGACCGCAAGCGCTTGGACCCTGAGGGTGGCAGCCGCCGCCGCGCCGCACGCGCGGGTTCGACAGGGGAAGCCGGCCCCGGCCGGGGGACTCCTCGCGCGTCCGCCCGCACGTTCGGGGTCGCGACGCCGCCGCAAGGCCATCCTCGCCGCCGTGGTCCTCGCGCTGATCGCGGCCGCTGCTCTCCTCGCGGCCCTTCTCGCCGACCGCGGCTCGAACACCAGCGCCGGCCACGCGGCGCGCGCTCCGCTCCGGCACGGGCGGGAGGTACCGCTGATGACCCACATCGTGATCCTCGACGGCACGGCGAACCTCGTCGATTCCTTCGACCGCGACGACGAGGCCCGCGCGCCCTCAAGGAGATCGCCGCGAGGATCCCGCCGAGGCTGACGAGTACGCGCTGCTGACCCACGACGACAAGGCCCAGCCTGTCGGCGAGGCGGTCGTGGGGTCCGACTTCGGCGTGCACGCCTAGTGGGTCCTCCGGCAAGTTGTTTGTCTCATGCGGCGAGCACTTTCCCGGTGTATGTCCACGAGAAGGGGCGGGCGGTTAAGTTGTGATGCTCGACGAACGCGAGCATCTGCGTGGCGAGGTCGTCGGTGCCGGTGAACTGCCCGTGTTTGAGCAGGCGCCGCGTGAGGATCGAGAAGAAGATCTCGACCTGGTTGAGCCACGAGGCGTGCTTGGGCGTGAAGACCATCTGCCAGCGTGGGTGCTCGTCCAGCCAGGCCTGCACGTTGGGGGTCTTGTGCGTCGCGAGGTTGTCGAGGATCGCGATGACCCGTTGGTCTTCGGGGATCTCGGCTTCGAGCTGATCAAGAAACGCGATGAAGTCAAACTGGTTGCGTGTCTGGGCGGTCATCCCGGCGACGGTGCCGGAATGCACCTGCAACGCGGCGAACAGGTTCGTCGTGCCGTTGCGCAGGTATTCGCTGTCGCGGCGGGCGGGCTTGCCGGGACGGGTGAGCACGTCGGGCCTGGCGGGCTGGCGCGCAGCGATCGACGTCTTCTCATCGATCGACACGACGATCGCGTTGGCCGGCGGGTTGAGGTACAGCCCGCAGACCTCGGCTGCCTGGGCGTCGAAGTCCGGACCGAGTTCGCTCATGACCCAGTACTCGGTCAGGTGCGGACGCACGTCGGCGTTGCGGAGAATCTCATGCGCTTGGGACTCCGACATCCCGACCATCTCGGCGAGCTCGCGATGCGTCCAGCGCTCGCGCCTGACGCCCTCAGGGGTGTCCGCCGGCCGGGTACAGGCCAGTGCGATCAGCCGTGCGCGAACGTCTTGGCCGAACGTCAGCGGCCGACCCGTCTTGGGCATGTCTCCGAGCCCGTCCAAGCGGCCGCGCTCATAGCGCGACCGCCACGTCTTGACCGTCGGGATCGAGCACCCGGCGCGCTGCGCGATCTCGGTTGCCGGCCGACCCTCGCCGGCCATGAGCACGATCCTCGCACGGTCGACGAGGCGCCGCTCGGTCGCGCGCGCGCCCGCCCATCGCTCAAGTACCGGCCGGTCCTCGGCCACGATCTCGATCCGCTTCGCATGCGCTGCCATTGCCGCCTCCATCGTCACCGAACCCAAACGACAAGGCAATTCGCCTGCACAACAATCGATTCCTGCAACCGGCAAGCAATTTGCCGGAGGCACCACTAGATCGGGCATGTCTCGGTGAGAAGGGCGCGCGGCACCGTTCGTAGGTTGTCGAGGCTGACCGTGCAGGCAACGGGCATTCCTTCCGGCGGCGGATCTCGACCTCGGTCGCGATCCCAGGATCGTCCGCGTGACGAGCGCGAGGACGACGTTGCTCAGTCTCGGAAGAGGCCATCGTTGAGCGGAACGCATCAGGCCACGGCGAGGCGCTCGGTTGGTTGTCCGGTTACCTCGGCGATGATGTCGAAGTCCTTATCGAGGTGCAAGACGGTGAGTCCGGCCAGCTCTGCGATGGCGGCGACAGTGAGATCCGGGACAGACGGTGCCCGATGGCTCCCCCGGTCGGCGAGCAGCGTCTGCACTTCGACGGCGCGATCTTCGCTCGCCAGGGTGTGGTACTCGACTGGCATCGATACGAGTGGCGGTCGGAGAGCAGCAGAGCGTAGATCGAGACCCGATCGGGCGGAGTAGCCGACCTCGAGCCGCGTCACGGTGCAGATGCGGATCAGCCCTCGATCGATCCGATCGGCCCACGCCCTCGCGTCAGGACTGGTGGCCAGGCGAGCAAGGGCGGAGGTATCGATAAGCCAGTCGGTCACTCCCACGCACCCTTCATGACCTCCGGGTCGGTGAGGTCGGTGAACGTTTCAGCAAACGCGGCGAGGTGCTTCACGGTGACCGGCTGCGGATCGGTCACCGCCTCCTGAGCCAGCCTCCGACGGAGGTACTCGCTGCGGGACAGACCGAGCCGGGACGCACGGGCGTCGAGCGCGGCAACCACATCTTCAGGTACGTCACGGACGAGGACATCGGTCACGTCGCCACCTCCCAGTGATAGCACACGATAGCGCGTCGTAGGATCTGAGGGGGGTTGAGCGCAAACGTGATCGGACGGCCTTTGAGGCGCGACCGACGGCGGGTACGCTTTGAGGCGATGCGCACACTGGTCCCCGACCCACCCCCGGCCGAGTTCGAGGAGCTGCTGCAACGCCGCCGCCTGGCCCGAGCCGACCGTCACGACGAGGTGTGGGATGAGGTCCTGCACATGGCGCCAGCACCATCGGGCGAGCACGCAGACGTCGACGGTCAGTTGCACGCGATCGTCGGTCCACTGGCCCGTCAATCCGGCCTGACGATTGGCGGTCCGTTTAACCTGGGAGCCGACGAACTCGATTTCCGCGTGCCGGACGTCGGCTTGCACCGCAGCCGTCCGCGTGGAGCGTGGCATCTGACCGTCGCGCTCGCGGCAGAGATCGTCTCCCCCGGCGATGAGACCTGGGACAAGCTGCCGTTCTACGCCGCCCACCACGTCGACGAGCTGTTGCTCATCGACCCCGCCGAGCACGCCGTGCACTGGCTCGCACTCGATGAGCACGGCGCCTACCAGGCCGTCGAGCGCAGCGGCCTGATCGACCTCGGCCCGGCCCAGCTGGCCGAGCAGCTCGACTGGCCGTAGGGTCAGACGAGAGCCCGCGCGGCCCTTGAATGCCGCCGGCGCTCCGAGCGTCCGTGGCGCCCCCCACAGCGATCAGCCTAAGCTCAGGCGGCGGAACTTCGCCCGCACCAGGCGCGCGAGCGAGGGATGGGTCGTCCTGCCGGCGCTGGTGAGTGGTGGCCCGTGGCGGTTACGCTGTCGTGCTGATGCGGACGCTGATCCCCGACCCCCTCCCGACCGAGGTCGAGGCGCTGCTTGAGCGCCGCCGCGAGTGGGGCGCTGACCGCCACGACGAGGTCTGGGAGGGTGTGCTGCACATGAGCCCACCGCCATCCTCCCGTCATGAGCTGGTCGTGGACGAGCTGCGCGAGGCTCTGCGGCCGCTCGCCATGACACAGGGCATGGCGGTGCTCGGCGCCGCCGGCATCGGCGTCAGGGACGATCACCGCGTACCTGACCTGGCGCTGCTGCGCCCCCCGGTCGAGCCCCAATGGCAGCCGACCGCGGCGCTCGCCGTCGAAGTCCTGTCCTGGCGTGAGCCCGCCGCCAAGAAGCTTGAGTTCTACGCCGCCCACCAGATCGACGAGCTGGTGATCGTCGACCCCGAGCAGCGACGGGTCGACTGGCTTGCGCTGCGCGAGGGCGCGTATGAGCCCGTGCGGCGCTCGGGCGTGATCGACCTCGGGCCGGCCGAGCTGGCCCAACAGATCGACTGGGACCCGTTCCCGGTCACCGAACCAGAAGTCTCCTGAACCCCACGCCGGGGGCCGGGCCCGCCGCGCAGTCCCTCTCCGCCCGCCGAGTCACGTTTGTGCTCCGTTGGCCTCTGAGCCCTGTCATATTCTTGAGGTCTCCATTCTGGTCTCTTACGCCCCGCGCGGGGGTGTGCTACTGCGGCCTCGCGCTGGTGTCCGGAGTGGGTCGCTCTGCTGGCCGCGGAAGCTGCAGTGCCGCCGCAAGCGCGCGGTCGACGGCTCGCATCTGAGACTCGCTGAGGCCGAAGCGGAAGCTCCCAGCTCCTTCGAAGGGTGTAGAGCGAGGAACAGAGGATGGTCCCGGGCCTGGGAAGAGGAGCGGAGGCCGACGCCTTGATCGTCGAGATCCTCAAGCCGGGCCAGTGGCCACAGGCACGACGGTGAAGCGCTTTCTCGCTGCCGATCGCCTCGAGCGAGTCCTCGCGCTGTACGTACGCGATGCGACTCGATCCCGCTGAGCCGGCGTATCCGTGGAACCTCGGCTCGACGCTCAACCGCCTCGGGATCAACGACTTGGCTCTCGGGTTCGTAGCTCGCGCGATTCATCTCGCTGAAGAGGCAGACGATCCCGAGTGGGCGGGGGCCGACGCGCTGCTGGCGCTGGCCGAGGTCGCGGTGGACGCGGCCGAGCCTGATATCGCACTCACGGCGATCGCTCGCGCTCAGGATCTCGATGAGCGCGATGAACATGTGAAGGCTGGTGCCGAGCGCCTCCTGTCGGAGCTGCGAACGATGAGCGGCGATCCGCTTCCGCAGGTGTCGCTCGCTCGGCGTCTTCTCAGCCGCGTGGCGGCCTGACGCAGCGAACCGCGAGGCCCGCCAGCCCCGCAGCGGCCCCCGTGAGGACGCGCACGACCGCGCGAAACACGCGTTCCTTGTTGCTAGACCTACGGCCAGTCGATCTGTTCGGCGAGCTCGCGTGGACCGAGGTCGATCAATCGGCTGCGGTCGACCGCCCGGTACTCGCCTTGCGCCTCGTCGAGCGCGAGCCAGTGGATGGCGGGCTCGGCCGGGTCGATGATGAGCAGCTCGTCGACGTGGTGGGCGGCGTAGAAGGGCAGCTTCTCCCAGCCCTCATCGCTGGGCGAGAGGATCTCGGCTACGAGCGCGGCGGTGGGATGCCACTGCTGCGCTGCGCCTGGACGGTGAAGCGCTAGATCTGGGGCGCGGTAGTCATGTGGGGCGCCGATCGCGACGGCTCCCGTCAGCTCTAATCCGGCTCGGTCTGTGTGGGGCCCCAGCAGGCGCCCGAGGAGCATCACGAGCCGCTCGTGCTCGTGACTGGCGGGCGGATTCATGTGCAGCACACCCTCCCACACCTCGTCGCGCCGATCAGCTCCCCACCGGCTGCGCTGCGCGAGCAGCTCCTCAAACGGGGCTGGAGGTGGGTCCGGGAGCAGCGTGCGCACGGCCCGAAAGCTTAACCGGCGGCGCGCAGTGCCTACCGAATCAGGGGTGGGCAGGCCGATTTCCCGCTGCTAGACTGGCCGTCCGTCGGCGAGCCGGGCCTGTTGACCACCCCGCTCACCGCCGCGAAGGCTCCAGGGCCCCTAGGGCCCTTTTCTTTGCCCGGAGACGAAGACCCACATGGCCCGCAAATTCACACTCGAGAAGACCCGGAACATCGGGATCATGGCGCACATCGACGCCGGCAAGACGACGACGACCGAGCGCATCCTCTTCTACACGGGCCGCACGTACAAGATCGGCGAGGTCCACGAGGGCGCCGCGGTCATGGACTGGATGGCCCAGGAGCAGGAGCGGGGCATCACGATCACCTCCGCGGCGACGACGTGCGAGTGGCACGACCACCGCATCAACATCATCGACACGCCGGGTCACGTCGACTTCACCGTCGAGGTGGAGCGATCGCTGCGCGTGCTCGACGGTGCCGTCGCCCTGTTCGACTCCGTCGCGGGGGTCGAGCCCCAGTCCGAGACCGTCTGGCGCCAGGCCGACAAGTACCACGTCCCGCGCATCGCCTACATCAACAAGATGGACCGCATCGGCGCCGACTTCGACCGCGGCGTGCAGACCATGGTCGAGCGCCTGGGCGCGAACGCCGTGCCCATCCAGCTCCCGATCGGCGCCGAGTCGGACTTCCGCGGGCTCGTCGACCTCGTCGAGCAGAAGGCCGTCCTCTACAAGGACGACCTCGGCCGCGAGCAGGAGGTCTCGGACATCCCCGCCGAGCTCGCCGACGCGGCCGCCGCCGCGCGCGAGCGCCTGCTCGACGAGATCTCGCACTTCGACGACGCGCTCACCGAGCTCATCCTCGACGAGCAGGAGATCCCCGTCGCCCAGCTCAAGGCCGCCCTGCGCAAGGCCACGCTGGCCAACGCGCTCACGCCCGTCCTGTGCGGCTCGTCGTTCAAGAACAAGGGCGTCCAGCCCCTGCTCGACGCGGTCATCGACTACCTGCCCTCGCCGCTCGACGTGCCGCCCGTCGCGGGCCTGGAGCCCGTCCGGGGCGAGGAGGACCGCCCCGCGGTCCGCAAGGCCGACGACTCCGAGCCCTTCGCCGCGCTGGTCCACAAGATCATGGCCGACCCCTATGTCGGCAAGCTCACCTACTTCCGCGTCTACTCCGGCACGCTCGCCGCCGGCTCGCGGGTGCTCAACGTCCGCACGGGCCGCACGGAGCGCATCGGACGCATCCTCGAGATGCACGCCAACGAGCGCGTCGAGCGCGAGGGGGTCTCCGCGGGCGACATCGCCGCGGGCGTGGGCATCAAGCAGGTCATGACCGGCGACACCCTCGCCGCGCCCGACCGTCCCATCCGCCTGGAGACGATCGTCTTCCCCGAGCCGGTCATCAAGGTCGCCATCGAGCCCAAGACGAAGGTCGACCAGGAGAAGATGTCGGTCGCGCTCGGGCGCCTGGCCGAGGAGGACCCCACCTTCCAGGTCGCCACGAACGACGAGACCGGCCAGACCGAGATCTCCGGGATGGGCGAGCTGCACCTCGAGGTCCTCGTGGATCGCATGCTGCGCGAGTACAAGGTCGACGCGAACGTGGGGCGCCCGCAGGTCTCCTACCGGGAGACCATCCGTGGCACCGCGACCAAGGTCGAGGGGCGCTTCGTCCGCCAGACCGGCGGCTCGGGCCAGTACGGCATCGTCTACATCAACGTCGAGCCGATCCCCGGCGAGGGCTTCGACTTCGTCAACAAGGTGCGCGGCGGCTCCGTGCCCAGCGAGTTCATCCCCGCGGTCGAGAAGGGGGTCGAGGAGGCGCTGGGCAACGGCGTCAAGGCCGGCTACCCGATGGTCGACGTGCGCGTGACCCTGACCGACGGCAAGTACCACGACACGGACTCCTCGGAGATCGCCTTCAAGGTCGCGGGCTCGCTCGCGCTCAAGGAGGCCGTGCGCCGGGCCAAGCCCGTCCTGCTCGAGCCCGTCTTCGCGGTCGAGGTCGTGACGCCCGAGGACTTCCTCGGTGACGTCATCGGTGACCTCAGCCGCCGGCGCGGGCACGTCCTGGGCCAGGAGATGCGCGGCAACGCGCAGGTCGTCAACGCCCGCGTGCCGCTGTCGGAGATGTTCGGCTACGCGACCGACGTGCGGTCGATGACCCAGGGCCGCGCGACCTACACCATGCAGTTCGAGGGCTACGAGGAAGTGCCGTCCCACATCGCCGAGAAGGTCGTCGGCGAGCGCGAAGGCACGCCCGTCCCCGCTTAGTAGATTTCCCCGGTTCCGAATTCGTAGAGAGGTAGTTCACGTGGCAAAGGAGAAGTTCGAGCGCGACAAGCCGCACGTCAACGTCGGCACCATCGGTCACATCGACCACGGCAAGACGACGCTGACCGCGGCGATCACCAAGGTCCTGGCCGAGGCGTACGGCGGCCAGGCCCGCTCGTTCGCGGACATCGACAACGCTCCGGAGGAGAAGGAGCGCGGGATCACCATCGCCACGTCGCACGTGGAGTACGAGACCCCGAACCGGCACTACGCCCACGTCGACTGCCCGGGCCACGCCGACTACGTGAAGAACATGATCACGGGCGCGGCGCAGATGGATGGCGCGATCCTCGTGGTCTCCGCGGCCGACGGCCCGATGCCCCAGACGCGTGAGCACATCCTGCTCGCCCGCCAGGTCGGCGTCCCGTACATCGTCGTCTTCCTCAACAAGGCGGACATGGTCGACGACGACGAGCTGCTCGAGCTCGTCGAGGTCGAGGTCCGCGAGCTGCTCTCCGAGTACGACTTCCCGGGCGACGACGTCCCGTTCATCACCGGCTCGGCGCTCAAGGCGCTCGAGGGCGACGCGGAGTACACGCAGAAGATCATCGAGCTCGCCGAGCAGCTCGACTCCTACATCCCCGAGCCCGTGCGCGAGCTCGAGCGACCCTTCCTGATGCCGGTCGAGGACGTCTTCTCGATCACCGGCCGCGGGACGGTGGCCACCGGGCGCGTGGAGCAGGGCATCGTCAAGACGGGCGAGACCGTCGAGATCGTGGGCATCAAGGACAAGGCCTCCACGGTCGTGACGGGCGTCGAGATGTTCCGCAAGATCCTCGACGAGGGGCGCGCGGGCGACAACGTCGGCTGCCTGCTCCGCGGCACGAAGCGCGAGGACATCGAGCGCGGCCAGGTGCTGTGCAAGCCGGGCTCGATCAACCCGCATACGCGCTTCAAGGCCGAGGTCTACGTGCTCAAGAAGGAGGAGGGCGGCCGCCACACGCCGTTCTTCACGGGCTACCGCCCGCAGTTCTACTTCCGCACGACCGACGTGACCGGCGCGGCGAACCTCCCCGAGGGCACCGAGATGGTCATGCCGGGCGACAACGTCCAGATGGACATCGAGCTCATCCAGCCGATCGCCATGGACGCCGGCCTGCGCTTCGCCATCCGCGAGGGCGGCCGCACGGTCGGCTCGGGCGTGGTCACCGAGGTAATCCAGTAGTGCGTCGCACTCGGGATAGAGGGGGCCGCGCGAGCGGCCCCAATCCCGAGGGCTCGGGTAACTGATGAGCGCCCTCGCCCAGAACAAGATCCGGATCCGCCTGAAGTCCTACGACGTCTCGGCGCTCGACGCCGCGGCCAAGGAGATCCAGGAGACCGCGCTGCGCAACGGCTCGACCGTCGCCGGCCCGGTGCCGCTCCCGACCGAGAAGAACGTCTACACCGTCATCCGCTCGCCGTTCAAGGACAAGGACTCACGTGAGGCCTTCGAGATCCGTACGCACAAGCGGCTGATCGACATCCACTCACCCACGCCGAAGACGGTGGACTCCCTCCAGCGGGTCGACCTTCCCGCCGGCGTGGACATCGAGATCAAGCTGGCGGGTTGAGCACGTGCCCGCGATCCTCGCCACGAAGCTGGGGATGACCCAGGTGTTCTGCGAGGACGGCCGCGTGGAGCGCGTGACCGTCCTCGCGGCCGGCCCCTGCCCGGTGACCGCGAAGCGCACCGCCGCGCGCGACGGCTACGACGCGGTGCAGCTCGGCTTCCACGCCGTGCGCGAGAAGGCGCTGACCCGGCCCGAGCTCGGTCACCTGCGCAAGGCGGGCGCCTCGCCCCTGCGCGACCTCTGCGAGTTCCGCGACGAGGGCGGCGATCTGTCCGTGGGCGACACGGTGACCGTGGCTTCGTTCGAGTCCGGCCAGACGGTGAAGGTCTCGGGCGTCACCAAGGGCAAGGGCTTCCAGGGCACGATCAAGCGCCACAACTTCTCGCGCGGGCCCGCGTCGCACGGCTCGCACAACGTGCGCGCCCCCGGCTCCATCGGCGCCTCGGCGACGCCCTCGCGCGTGTTCAAGGGCATCCGCGGCCCGGGCCAGATGGGCAACCGGCGCGCGACGCAGCGCGGCCTGACCATCGTGCGGATCGACTCAGAGCAGAACCTCCTGCTGCTCCGGGGCGCGGTACCCGGGCCCAGGGGCTCGACCGTGGAGGTGCGCACCGATGCCCGCTAGCGCCACCCGCGTGGGCGAGGGCGACGCGGTGACCCTCGACGACGCCGCCTTCGCGGCGAAGTGGAACGAGCCGCTCGTGCACGAGTGCGTGCGCGCGGAGCTCAACGCCCGCCGCCAGGGCACGGCGGCGACCAAGACCCGCGGCGAGGTCCGCGGCGGCGGGGCCAAGCCCTGGCGCCAGAAGGGCACGGGCCGCGCCCGCGCCGGCTCCTCGCGCTCGCCGATCTGGACGGGCGGCGGCACGGTGTTCGGTCCCTCCCCGCGCCACTACACCTTCAAGGTCAACCGCAAGGCCCGCCGTGCCGCCCTGCGCTCGGCGCTGTCGCTCCACGCCGGGCGCGGGTCGCTCGGGGTCTTCGACGCCGGCGCGTTCGACGCGCCTGCGACCAAGCGCGCCGCGGGGTTGCTGCACGACTGGGACCGCCCGCGCGGCCGCGCGCTCGTCGTCCTGCACGACGAGGAGGGCCATGCGGGGCGCTCGTTTCGCAACATCGAGCGCCTCGGGGTGCTCACCGCGGGTGAGGTCGGCGTCGCCGACCTCGTGGGCGCCGCCGGCGTGCTCGTGTCCGAGCGCGCGCTCTCCGAGCTCACCGCCCGGGCAGCCCGGGAGGGGCGGGAGTAGCGCGATGCAGCCCGATCAGGTCATCATCCGCCCCGTCGTCTCGGAGAAGTCCTTCGTGCTCTCCGAGCTGGGCAAGTACACCTTCCGCGTGCACGACCGGGCGCACAAGACGCAGATCCGCCAGGCGATCGAGTCGCTCTTCGACGTCCACGTCGTCGACGTGCGCACCCAGTCGGTGAAGTCCAAGCCCAAGCGCCGCGGCTACACGTCGGGGCGGACCCGCTCGTGGAAGAAGGCGATCGTGCAGGTGCGCTCGGGGGAGACGATCCCGATCTTCCAGGGCCTCGAAGGGCTCGAGGGCTGAGCCATGGCGATCCGCAAGCCACGCCCCACCTCGCCCGGCCAGCGCTTTGTCTCCTATCCGGACTTCGCGGAGATCACGCGCGACCGGCCGGAGAAGTCCCTCGTCGAGGGGCTCACGAAGTCCGGTGGGCGCAACGTCCGCGGGCGCAAGACCTCCCGCCATCGCGGTGGGGGCGCCAAGCGCCTGTACCGGAAGATCGACTTCAAGCGGCGCAAGGACTTCGTCCCGGCGCGGGTCGCGGAGATCGAGTACGACCCGAACCGCTCGGCCTACATCGCGCTGCTGCACTACGCCGACGGCGAGAAGCGCTACATCCTCGCTCCGGCGCGCCTGGGCGTGGGGATGACGGTGGAGTCCGGCGCGAGCGCCGACATCCAGGTCGGCAACGCGCTGCCGCTCATCGCGATCCCCGCCGGCACCGTGGTCCACAACGTCGAGCTCACCCCCGGGCGCGGCGGTCAGCTCGCCCGCTCGGCCGGCACCGGCGTGCAGGTGCTCGCCAAGGAGGGCCCGATGGTCACCCTGCGCCTGCCCTCGGGCGAGATGCGCATGGTCCGCGGCGAGTGCCGCGCGACGGTGGGCACGATCGGTAACGCCGACCATCAGAACGTGAAGATCGGGAAGGCTGGCCGCAAGCGCCACATGGGCGTCCGCCCGCAGACCCGCGGCACGGCGATGAACCCCGTCGACCACCCGCACGGCGGCGGCGAGGGCTCGACGACCGCGGGCCGCCATCCCGTGACGCCGTGGGGCGTGCCCACCCTCGGGTACCGCACGCGCCCCAAGAACAAGTCCTCTGACCGGTACATCGTCCGCGGCCGTCGCCGCGGGAAGAAGAGGTAGAGCGTTGAGTCGATCCAGCAAGAAGGGGCCGTGGGTCGAGGACCGGCTCATGGGCCGCATCGAGGCGATGAACACCTCCGGGGACCGCACGATGGTGCGGACCTGGTCGCGCGCGTCGACGATCTTCCCCGAGATGGTCGGGCACACGATCGCCGTCCACGACGGCCGGCGCCACATCCCCGTGTTCGTCTCGGAGTCCATGGTCGGGCACAAGCTCGGCGAGTTCGCCCCCACGCGGACCTATCGCGGCCACACGCAGTCCGGGAAGCGCCGGTGACGGAGACGCCGGAGAACCCCGAGGAGCGCGAGGAGGAGCCCACGGGCACCGCCGCGGCCGCGCCCGAGGATGTCGCCCCCGAGGGGGAGGAGCCCGCCGCCGAGGAGACGCGTAGGCGGCGCCTCTCCCGCGCGCGGCGCTCGCGCGTGCCCGGGTCCGTGGCCGAGACGCCCACCGTCGTCGTCCCCGAGCCGGTCCCCACGCCGGCCCCCGCCGCGCGCCGTCAGCCCGGTACGCGTGTTGTCGTCCGCGCCCAGGCGAAGTACGTCCGCTCCTCGGCGCGCAAGGCGCGTCTCGTCTGCGACCTCATCCGCGGCCAGGACGTGGAGCACGCCCGCGCGGTGCTCGCCCACTCCACCCGCGACGTCGCCCGGGCCTGGACCAAGGTGCTCGAGTCGGCCGTCGCCAACGCCGAGAACAACCACGATCTCGATTCCGACGAGCTGAAGATCCACGCCGTCCACGCCGACGAGGGCCCGACCCTCAAGCGATTCCGCCCGGGCGCCATGGGCCGCGCGACGCCGATCCGCAAGCGCACCGCCCACCTCACCGTCCTGCTCACGCCGAAGGAGTAATCGACTCATGGGTCAGAAAGTCCATCCCGAGTCGCTCCGCGTCGGCTACATCCACGACTGGAAGTCGAACTGGTTCAACGAGCGCAACTTCTCGGACTACCTCATCGAGGACGTCGCGATCCGGAACCACATCCTCAACAAGCTCTCGCACGCCGGGCTGTCGGACATCACGATCCGCAAGTCCGCCGCCGAGGTGGAGATCAACATCCACACCGCTCGCCCGGGGATCGTCATCGGCAAGTCCGGCTCGGAGGTCGACGCGCTGCGACGAGACCTGCACCGCCTCACGAACAAGGCGGTCAAGGTCAACATCCTGGAGATCAAGCGACCGGAGCTCGACGCCAAGCTCGTCGCGCAGTCCATCGCCGAGCAGCTGCAGAACCGTGTGGCGTTCCGCCGCGCGATGAAGCGGGCGCTCACGAGCGCGATGCGCTCCGGGGCCAAGGGCGTGAAGCTCCAGGTCTCCGGCCGCCTCGGCGGGGCGGAGATGGCGCGGACCGAGGGCTACTCGGACGGCCGCGTGCCGCTCCACACCCTCCGCGCCGACATCGACTACGGCTTCCACGAGGCCCGGACGACGTTCGGGCGCATCGGGGTGAAGTGCTGGATCAACAAGGGCGAGATCATGCCCGCGGGCTACACGGGCGCCGACCTCACGTCAATGGACGAGCCCCCGCCCCCTCCGGGCGGCGACCGGCGCGACAACCGCAACCGCGACGGCGGCCGTGACGGCCGCGGGCGCGGACGCGGCGGCCAGGGTGGGCGTGGCGGCGGGCCGGGCGGCCCAGGTGGCCGTGGCGGCGGGCCGGGCGGCCCAGGTGGCCGTGGCGGCGGGCCGGGCGGCCCGGGTGGCCGTGGCGGTGGGCCGGGCGGGCGCGGCGGTGGCCCCGGAGGTCCCGGTGGCCGTGGCGGCGGCGCCGGCGGCGGCGGTGGCTACCGCGGCGGTGGCCGCTGATGCTGTCCCCCAAGCGCGTGAAGTTCCGCAAGCAGCACCGCGGCCGCAGGGCCGGGCTGTCGCGCGGGCAGACGCGGGTCCAGTTCGGCGACTACGGGATCAAGGCCCTGGACGAGGGCTGGCTCACCAACCGCCAGATCGAGGCCGCCCGTGTCGCCATGACGCGCAAGATCAAGCGCGGCGGCAAGGTGTGGATCAACGTCTATCCCGACAAGCCCTTCACGAAGAAGCCCGCCGAGACCCGCATGGGCTCGGGGAAGGGCTCGCCCGAGGGCTGGGTCGCGGTGGTCAAGCCCGGCCGGGTGATGTTCGAGCTCGCCGGCGTCCCCGAGGATCTGGCCCGCGAGGCCCTGCGCCTGGCCGGCCACAAGCTTCCCGTCCGCACGAAGTTCGTACACCGAGAGGAGGGCTAGGTACCATGGCCTCCCGAGCGAAGGCGCTGCGCGACCTCCAGGACGACGAGCTGGTCGACCACCTGAAGACGCGGCGGCGCGAGCTGTTCGGCCTCCGCTTCCAGCACGCCACGGGTGAGCTGGAGAACACGGCGGCCCTCGGCCAGGCGAAGAAGGAGATCGCCCGCACGATCACGATCGCCCGCGAGCGCGGGCTGGAAACCAATGCTTGAGACCCCCGAAGAGAACGAGACGACCGAGGCGACGACGGAGCCCGCCGCGGCCGAGGCGGCCCCCGCGGCCACCGGCCCGGGGTCCGCGGCCGGCAAGCCCGCCCGCGGAGAGCGGCGCGCCGCCAAGCGGCAGACCGCAGACTCCACCCGTCCCGTCCGCACCCCCGAGGAGCGCCAGGCCGAGCGCGACGCCGAGCGGCGCCGGAAGGCCGCCGCACGCCGCCGCCGCCGGCCGAAGGAGCGTGCGCGGGCGAAGGCCCGGCGTGTGGCCAACCCGCACCAGCCCCAGGTCCACGAGCACGGTCCCGGCCGCCCCAAGGTGCGCCAGGGGATCGTGACGAGCGCCAAGCCGGACAAGACGATCACCGTGCGGATCGACGTGGCCCGCCGCCACCTGCGCTACGAGAAGATCATCCGCTCGTCCTCCACGCTGCACGCCCACGACGAGCGCAACGACGCGAACGAGGGCGACATCGTCCGCGTGGTGGAGTCCCGGCCGCTCTCGGCGCTCAAGCGCTGGCGGCTGCTCGAGGTCCTGGAGAGGGCGGAGTAACCCACCGTGATCCAGAACGAGACACGCCTGCGGGTGGCCGACAACACCGGCGCCCGCGAGATCCTCTGCATCCGCGTCCGCGGCGGCTCGCGCCAGCGCTACGCCGGGGTGGGGGACACCATCGTCGCCACCGTCAAGCAGGCCACCCCCCAGGGCACGGTCAAGAAGGGTGAGGTCGTGACCGCCGTCGTGGTGCGTACCAAGAAGCCCTACGGGCGCGACGACGGCACGTACATCGGCTTCGACGAGAACGCCGCGGTGATCATCGACGCCCAGGGCGCCCCGCGCGGCACGCGCATCTTCGGCCCCGTGGCCCGCGAGCTGCGTGACAAGAACTTCATGCGGATCGTCTCCCTCGCCCCCGAGGTCCTGTAGATGGGCTCGAACCTGAAGATCCGGCGGGACGACGAGGTGATGGTCACCTCGGGCAAGGACCGGGGCAAGGCCGGCAAGGTGCTCCGCGTGGACCCCGCCAAGGAGCGCGTCTACGTCGAGGGCCTGAACATCATCAAGCGCCACCAGCGCCCCAATCCGGCGGCCCCGAACGCCCCGGCCGGCGTCATCGAGAAGGAGGGGCCCATCCACGTGTCCAACGTCTCCCTGCTCGATCCCGTCGACGGGAGGCCCACCCGCGTGCGCATCGAGCGCGAGGACGGCAGGCGCTTCCGCGTGGCCAAGCGCTCGGGCCGGAGGATCGACTGATGGCCGCGCGCCTCAGGGAGCGTTACGAGGCCGAGATCCGTCCCCAGCTCATGGAGCGGTTCTCCTACCGCTCGGTCATGGAGGCGCCCCGCATCCTCAAGGTGACGGTGAACATGGGTGTGGGTGACGCCAAGCAGGACACGAACATGCTCGAGGCCGCCTCCGAGCAGCTCGGGATCATCACGGGCCAGAAGCCGAGCGTCCGCCGCGCGCGGAAGTCCATCGCCGCCTTCAAGCTGCGCGAGGGGATGCCCGTGGGGGTGGCGACGACGCTGCGCGGCGAGCGCGCCTATGAGTTCCTTGACCGGCTCATGTCGGTCGCGATCCCCCGGATCCGCGACTTCCGGGGGCTGAGCCCCCGCTCGTTCGACGGGCGCGGCAACTACTCCGTCGGGGTCCGCGAGCAGGTCATCTTCCCCGAGATCGACTACGACGCGGTCGACCAGGTCCGCGGTCTCGACATCACCATCACGACGACGGCCGCGACCGACGCGGAGGGGTTCGCGCTGCTCGGAGCGCTGGGCATGCCCTTCGCGGGCGAGACCCGCCCCACGGTGTCGGCGGCGGCCGCATAGGAGAAGAACGAGTTGGCAAAGACATCGCAAAGGGTGCGCCAGCAGCGCCCGGCGAAGTACCGGACGCGGGAGTACACGCGCTGCCGCCGTTGTGGCCGCGCGCGCTCCGTGTACCGCAAGTTCCTCATCTGCCGCATCTGCCTGCGCGAGCTCGCGCACGACGGCTACATCCCCGGCATGACGAAGTCGAGCTGGTAGCCCGGCCATGTCGATGACCGATCCCATCGCGGACTTCCTCACGCGGCTGCGCAACGGCGCGCACGCCAACAAGGAGCACGTGATGATCCCGAGCTCCAAGCTCAAGACCGAGATGGCGCGGATCCTCCGCGAGCAGGGCTACATCGACGGCTGGGACGTCGAGCCCGCCAACGACGAGCGTCCCGGCGACGTCCTGCGCGTCACCCTGAAGTACACCGAGGACCGCAAGGCCGTCATCACGGGCCTGAAGCGCCTGTCGCGGCCCGGCCGCCGGGTCTACGCTCCGGCCAACGGTCTCCCACGGGTGCAGGGCGGCATGGGGACGGCGATCGTGTCGACCTCGAAGGGCGTCATGACCGGTCATGAGGCCCGTCAGCAGGGCGTGGGCGGGGAAATCGTCGCCCTAGTCTGGTAGCTCTCTGATGAGTCGTATCGGCCGCAAGCCCATCCCGCTTCCCGACGGCGTCTCCGTGACGGTCGAGCCCGAGCGCGTCCGCGTGACGGGCCCCCGCGGCGAGCTCTCCGAGCGCGTCAATCGCGCGATTGGGGTCGAGCAGGCCGACGGCGAGCTGCGCGTCACCCGGCCCACCGACCGCTCCGAGCACCGTGCGTTGCACGGCCTCACCCGGTCGCTCGTGGCGAACATGGTCGAGGGGGTCACGCAGGGCTTCGAGAAGCGCCTGGAGATCCAGGGCGTGGGCTACCGCGCCCAGCTGCGCGGCAAGGACCTCGAGCTGGCGCTGGGCTACTCGCACGCCGTGCACGTCCCCGCGCCCGCGGGCGTGGAGTTCGAGGTGCCCCAGCCCACGCGCGTGATCATCCGCGGGAACTCCAAGCAGGCCGTCGGCGAGGTCGCCGCGGTCATTCGCAAGAAGCGCCCGCCGGAGCCCTACAAGGGCAAGGGCATCCGCTACGAGGGCGAGTACGTGGCCCGGAAGGTCGGGAAGCGGGCATGAGTACGGGTACGCCTCCGATGGGCGGAGCAATCGGAGGCGGTGTAACGCCTTCTGCGATGGTGCGAGACGAAGTCGAGCGATCGAAGGGCGTGTACCTGCAATGACCGTGAAGACCGCCGAGCAGCGCCGCCTCAGGCGCCGCCGCCGGGTGCGCGCGAAGATCTCCGGCACCGCCGTCCGCCCGCGCATCTCCATCTTCCGCTCGAACAAGGGCATCGCCGCGCAGCTCGTCGACGACGAGGGGCGGCGCACGCTGGCGGCCGTCAACTGGTACGAGCCCGACCTGGCCGAGCTGTCGGGGATGGAGCGCTCCACGCGCGCCGGGGCCGTGCTCGCCGAGCGCGCGCAGGCCGCGGGCATCGAGCGCGCCGTCTTCGACCGCGGGGGCTACCGCTACCACGGCCACGTCAAGGCCTTCGCCGAGGCCGCCCGCGAGGGCGGGCTCGCCTTCTAGAGTCAGGGGTTCGTCATGGCCGCTTCCAACCCCACCCGGGACCGCTCGGTCTCGCCCGCCGGGCTCGACCTCCAGGAGCGCGTCGTCGAGATCAACCGCGTCGCGAAGGTCGTCAAGGGCGGCCGTCGCTTCTCCTTCACCGCCCTCGTGGTGGTGGGGGACGAGCGCGACGTCGTCGGGGTCGGCTACGGGAAGGCCAACGAGGTCCCGGTGGCGATCCAGAAGGGGGTCGAGCACGCGAAGAAGAACCTCTTCCGGGTGCCGAAGCACAACTCGACCATCACCCACCAGACCGAGGGGATCTTCGGCTCGGGCCGCGTGTTCATGAAGCCCGCCTCACCCGGTACCGGCGTCATCGCCGGCGGCGGGGTGCGGGCGGTGCTCGAGCTCGCCGGGATCCACGACATCCTCTCGAAGTCGCTCGGGTCACAGAACCCCATCAACCTCGTCAAGGCGACGGTCGCCGGTCTCCAGGGCCTGCGCACCCCCCGCGAGGTCGCGGAGCTGCGCGGGCTGTCGATCAACCACGTGCTCGGGCTCGCCGAGCACGGCGCGGAGGAGCAGGCCGCCGAGTCCGTCCCCGCCGCCGCGACGAACGGCGCCGCGCCCGCGAAGGAGCCCGCGCCGGCATGAGGATCACGCAGGTGAAGTCCTCGATCGGCTCCGACCAGCGCCAGCTCGACACGCTGCGCTCCCTCGGGCTGCGCGGGATCGGCAAGTCCGCCGAGCACGCGGACTCCCCGCAGCTCCGCGGCATGGTCCATGCCGTTCGGCATCTGGTGAAGACCGATGGCTGAGCTCCCGCACACCGAGGAGCTCAAGGGCCTCCACAACCTCAGGCCCGCCAAGGGCTCGCGCAAGGCGCGCAAGCGCGTGGGTCGCGGCGAGGGCTCGGGGCTCGGCAAGACGGCGGGCCGCGGGCAGAAGGGCTACGGCTCGCGCTCGGGCGCCAAGGACCGCGCCCGCTTCGAGGGCGGCCAGAACCCGATCCACATGCGGATGCGCAAGCTGCGCGGGCCGAACAAGAAGATGTCGATGCCGTTCGAGCCGTTCCGGACGCACACGCAGCCCGTGAACCTCGACGACCTCGAGGCGCGCTTCGACGCCGGCGCCGAGGTCACCCCCGAGACGCTGCGGGGCAAGGGCCTCGCGGTGAAGAAGGAGGTGCCCGTCAAGGTGCTGGGGCGCGGCGGGATCTCCAAGGCGCTCACCGTCCACGCCCACGGCTTCTCCGCTTCGGCCCGCCAGGCCATCGCGGCCGCCGGCGGGACCTGTCAGGACCTCTAGGAGAGCCCCTCCGCCATGGCCGCGACGATCTTCAAGGCCTTCACGATTCCGGAGATCCGGAAGAAGCTCATGGTCACCTTCGGGCTCCTGGCGATCTACTCGCTGGGCTCGCGGATCCCCGCGCCCGGCATCAACGAGCAGGCCGCGAAGTCGCTCCAGCAGAACCTGAGCGGCAACAACATCCTCGGGTTCCTGAACCTGTTCTCGGGCGGCGGCCTCTCCCGCGTGGCGCTCTTCGCGCTCGGGATCATGCCCTACATCACGGCCTCGATCATCCTGCAGCTCCTCACGGTGGTCGTGCCCTCGCTGGAGAAGCTCCAGAAGGAGGGCGAGGTCGGGACCGCCAAGATCACGCAGTACACGCGCTACCTGACGGTGGGCCTCGCCTTCGCGCAGTCCATCGGCTACGTCTTCCTGTTCAAGTCGCTCTCGAGCGCGGCGGGCCAGCAGATCATCACGCACTTCACGCTGCCGCGGGTGTTCCTCATCGTCGTCTCGCTGACCGCGGGGACGATCCTGCTCATGTGGATCGGCGAGCTCATCACCCAGCGCGGGATCGGCAACGGGATCTCCCTGCTCATCTTCGCCTCGATCGTCCAGCGCCTGCCCAACGGCGTGCAGGCGTGGGCGACGAACTCCGACCAGGTCTTCAAGGTGATGATGCCGTTCCTCGCCCTGGCGGTGATCGCCTCGATCGTCTTCGTCCAGGAGGGCCAGCGCCGGATCCCCGTGCAGTACGCCAAGCGGGTGATCGGCCGCCGGATGAGCCAGGGCGGCCAGACCTACCTGCCGCTGCGCGTGAACATGGCGGGGGTCATCCCGGTCATCTTCGCCGCGTCGATCATGGCCTTCCCGCCCACGGTCGGCCAGCTCGTCAACCAGCCCTGGGCCCGGAGCATCTCGAACTTCTTCAACCCGCAGGGATGGAAGTACGTCGCGGGGGAGACGATCTTCATCATCGTCTTCACGTACTTCTACACGGCGGTGACGTTCAACCCCGTCGACCAGGCGGACAACCTGAAGAAGTACGGCGGCTTCGTCCCGGGGGTGAGGCCGGGGCGGCCGACCGCCGAGTTCCTCGACCGCATCCTGGCCCGGCTGACCTTCCCGGGCGCCATCTTCCTCGCGGCGGTGGCGGCCTTCCCGACGATCCTCATCAACCAGACCTCGGCGAACTTCTTCTTCGGGGGGACGTCGATCCTCATCGTGATCGGCGTGGCGCTGGACACCATGAAGCAGCTCGAGGCCCAGCTCATGATGCGCAACTACGAGGGGTACCTCAAACGCTGAGCGGCCGCTGAGCGGCTGAGGCGCTTAGTATCCGGCCCGTGCCAATCGCTACAGGCGTCCATAAGCTGGGCCCCGGGGACGCAGTGCTCCGGGTCAAGACCTACCGGCAGGGGGTTGCCGCCAAGGTGGGCCACGACCTCGTCATCGAGGTGACGAGCTGGGAGGCGACCCTCGAGGTCGGCGAGGATCCGACCCAATCGACGGTGGTGCTCTCGGTCGATCCCGGATCCTTCGAGATCCGTGAGGGCACCGGAGGCATGAAGCCGCTCACCGACAAGGACCGCGCGGACATCGGCAAGAACATGAACGACAAGGTGCTGCGGGGCAAGCCGATCGCCTTCCGCTCCACGAGCGTGGAGGCGGCCGGGGGCGATGGCTCGCTCGTCGTGCACGGTGACCTCGAGCTCGCGGAGGCGACGCGGCCGGCGAGCTTCCCGCTCGCGGTCGGCGCCGACGGCCGGGTCACCGGCAAGACCGAGTTGACCCAGAGCGAGTGGGGGATCAAGCCCTACTCGGGGCTGATGGGCGCCCTCAAGGTCCGCGACAGCGTGGAAGTGGAGATCGAGGGGCAGCTGCCGGGCTGAGCCGGGCTCAGCCCGGGCGCTCGGGCTCTTGTCGGGGCCTGGTGGGCGGCCTCCGCGCGAACATGTCGGCGACACCGATCCCGCGGGCGCGGGCGTCCTCGTCCCACTGGTCCCAGGGCAGCTCGACGGCGTCGCGCTCGTCCTTGTACGCGTCGGTCGGCTCGAAGGCGAAGAGCTGGGGGTCCTTCCCGAAGAAGCGCGCGAGGCGGAAGCAGTAGGCGCAGAGTCCGTCCCTCGCGGCCGGCTTCATGCACCCGCGCCGTGCGCACCGGGGACCGATGTACGTGATCGGCATCCTTTGAGCGAGAGTAATCCCCCGAGGGGTCGGATACCACCTCCGACTGGGGAGAAGGCGAGGAAGTAGACCCGGTCTGCCCGCCCGCTCGGCCCGCTAGGGTTGCGCGCCGTGAGAGGAGCGCTCGCCATCGCGGTGGGGTTGCTGGTCGCGCTGCTCGCGGCCGCGCCCGCGCGTGCGGGCTGCGGCGGTCCCGTGCGCGCGTACGCGAAGAAGCGCCACCCGCGCCCCCCGCTCGTCCTCGGCGACTCCACGCTGATCTACGCCACCCCGCGCCTGGCCCGGCTCGGCCTCGACGCCGACGCGCAGGGCTGCCGGCAGTTCGGCCAGGGCATGCTCCTCCTCCGCGCCCGCAAGCGCGCCGGGACGCTGCCGCGGGTCGTGGTCATGACGCTGGGCGCGAACGGGACCGTCCCGGGGCGCGACCTCGGCTGGGCGTGGCACCTCGTCGGGCCCCGGCGCAAGCTCGTGCTCGTGACCCCGCTCGAGACCGGCGGGGTCGAGTCCTCCGACGCCGCCCACGAGCGCCGGGAGGCGCGCCGGCGACCGGGCCGCATCGTCCTCCTGGACTGGGCGCGCTACTCGCGCGGCCATCCGGGCTGGTTCGCCTCGGACGGGCTTCACCTGACCTTCACGGGGGCGGCCGCCCAGGCGCGCTTCATCGCCCGCGGCGTGCGGCGGGGGGCGCGATAGCGTTGCGCGCTTGGGAGAACTGAACGTGATCTTCCTCGGACCTCCCGGCGCCGGCAAGGGCACCCAGGCCACCCGCCTGGCCAAGGACTTCAGCCTGCCCTACATCGCCACAGGCGACATGCTCCGCGCCGCCGTGAAGGAGGGCTCGGAGCTCGGCCGGGCCGCCAAGGAGCACATGGATGCCGGGCGCCTCGTTCCCGACGAGCTCATCCTGGCGATGATCGCGGAGCGCCTCGAGGCCGAGGAGACGGCCCACGGCTTCATCCTCGACGGCTTCCCGCGCAACCCGGCCCAGGCCGACGCGCTCGGCGAAACGGTGGACCGGTCGGAGCGCCGCCTCGCCGTCGTCCTGCTCATCGAGGCCCCCGACGACGTGCTCGTCCGCCGCATCTCGGGCCGGCGCGTGTGCGTGAAGAACGACCACACGTACCACGTGGACACCGATCCGCCCAAGCACGAGGGCATGTGCGACCAGGACGGCTCGCGCCTCGTCCAGCGCGACGACGACAAGCCCGAGACGGTGCGCGCCCGCCTGGAGACCTACCACGAGCAGACCGAGCCGCTCGTCGACTACTACGAGCAACGCGGGCTGCTGCGGCGCTTCGACGGCACGCGCACCCCCGCCGACGTCGGCGACCGCATCCGGGCGACCGTCGCCACGCTGCGCTTCGAGGAGGCGCTGTGATCGTCCGCAAGAGCCCCGAGGAGATCGAGCGCATGGCCGCCGCGGGCGACGTCCTCGTGCGCTGCATGCAGCTTCTGGAGAACAAGATCCGGCCCGGGGTCACCACGGGTGACCTCGACCGCGCGGCGGAGAAGTTCATCCGCTCCCAGGGCGGCGAGCCTGCCTTCAAGGGCTACCGCGGCTTCCCCGGCTCCATCTGCGCCTCGCCGAACTCCATGATCGTCCACGGGATCCCGGGCTCCTACGCGCTGGACCGGGGCGACATCCTCTCCGTGGACATCGGGGTGATCCTCGACGGCTGGGTGGCCGACGCCGCCCGCACCTTCTCGGTGGGGACGATCTCGCCGGTGGCCCGCAAGCTGCTCGCGGTCACGGAGGCTTCGTTACACGCGGGCGTGACGCAGGTCCGGTTGGGCAGCCGCCTCTCGGACTACTGCCAGGCCGTGCAGGCCGTGGTGGAGGAGGCGGGCTTCTCCGTGGTGCGCTCCCTCGTGGGCCACGGGATCGGGCGCTCGATGCACGAGGACCCGCAGATCCCGAACTACGGGACCCCCCAGCCCAACCCGGTGCTCGAGGAGGGGATGGTCCTCGCGCTCGAGCCCATGGTCAACGCCGGCCGTCACGCCGTGCGGATGGGCGACGACCACTGGGCCATCTACGCCCAGGACGGCTCCCTGGCCGCCCACTTCGAGTTCACGGTCGCCGTCACGGCGGAGGGCCCCCGGATCCTCACGCCGTGGCACGAGGCGGGGCGCAACCGCGCGGCGGCCTGAGACCCCATTTCGGGCTCTGAGCCGTTGCTACCATGGGCGGTCGCGCTCGGGGCGCTCTGCTCCCCATGTTGCGCGAGAGATCCTCGACCCGAAAGGGAACATGAAGGTACGGCCTTCGGTCAAGCCGATGTGCGAGAAGTGCAAGATCATCCGCCGCCACGGGGCGGTTCTCGTGATATGCCCGAACCCGCGCCACAAGCAGCGGCAGGGGTAGCCCCATGGCGCGTATCGCCGGCATCAACATCCCCCTGAACAAGCGCGTCGAGATCGGGCTGACCTACATCTACGGCATCGGCCAGCCCACCTCGCACAAGATGCTCTCCGACCTGAGCATCTCGCCGGACACCTACGTCCGGGATCTCACGGAGGACGAGATCTCGCGCCTGCGCGACCGCATCGACGATGGGATCATCGTCGAGGGCGACCTGCGCCGCGAGCGCTCCCAGGCGGTCAAGCGCCTGATGGAGATCGGCTGCTACCGCGGCGTGCGCCACCGCCGCGGGCTCCCCGTCCGCGGGCAGAACACGAAGACCAACGCCCGCACGCGCAAGGGGCCGAAGCGCATGTCCGTGGCCGGCAAGAAGAAGGCGGGGAAGAAGTAGCCCGTGCCCGCTCCCAAGCGCCCCCAGCGCGGCCGTCGCCGCGTCCGCAAGAACATCCCCGTCGGCCAGGCGCACATCAAGACCTCGTTCAACAACACGATCGTCTCCCTCACCGACCGCGAGGGCAACGTCATCGCGTGGGAGTCGGCGGGCGGCGCGGGCTTCAAGGGCTCGCGCAAGTCCACTCCCTTCGCGGCGCAGGTCACCGCCGACGCGGCGGCCCGCAAGGGCCTCGAGCACGGCCTGCAGAAGGTCGAGTGCTACGTGAAGGGCCCGGGCTCGGGTCGCGAGACCGCGATCCGCTCCCTGCAGGCCGCCGGCCTCGAGGTCACGGGCGTGCGCGACGTCACGCCCCAGGCGCACAACGGTTGCCGCCCCCGCAAGCGGCGGAGGGTGTAGCTCCATGGCACGCGATACGTCTCCCCAGTGCAAGCAGTGCCGCCGGGAAGGGCAGAAGCTCTTCCTCAAGGGCGAGCGCTGCCTCACCGACAAGTGCGGCGTCGAGCGCCGGGGCTACCCGCCGGGCGATCACGGCCGCGGGCGCCAGAAGCAGTCCGAGTACCGGGTCCAGTTGCGCGAGAAGCAAAAGGCGCGGCGGTACTACGGGGTGCTCGAGAAGCAGTTCCGCGCCTACTACGAGAAGGCGTCGCGCCAGCCCGGGATCACGGGGGAGAACCTCCTGCGGATGCTCGAGGTCCGGTTCGACAACGTGCTCGTGCGCCTTGGCTTCGCCGCCTCGCGCCGTCAGGCCCGTCAGCTCATCCGCCACGGGCACTGGATGGTCAACGGTCGTCGTGTGGACATCCCCTCCTATCAGGTGCGCGAGGGCGACGTGATCTCCGTCAAGGCGGAGTCGACCGCCAAGCAGCTCATCGCCGACGCGACCGAGCTCACGGGCCAGGTGCCCGCCTGGCTGCAGGCCGACCACGACGGGCTGACGGCGAAGGTGCTCCGCGCCCCGGAGCGCCGCGAGGTCGCCGCGCCCGTGGTGGAGCAGCTCATCGTCGAGCTCTACTCCAAGTAGTCCCCGCTTCCCCGCGCGCCCGGCTCGTCCGGAGCGCGTGCCCGACACGCCCCCCGCTGATCAAGGACGTCCATGCTCGACCTCCAGACCCCCCAGATGCAGATCGAGAGCCTCGGTGTGAACCGCGATGCGGTGACGATCGAGCCCCTCGAGCGTGGCTTCGGCTACACCTACGGCAACTCGCTGCGGCGCGTGCTCCTGTCCTTCCTCGAGGGCGCCGCGGTGACCTCGGTGCGGATCGAGGGCGTCGCGCACGAGTTCTCCACGATCGAGGGGATCAAGGAGGACGTCACCGACATCATCCTGAACCTCAAGGGCGTGGTGTGCCGGATGCACTCCGACGCCGGTGAGGTGGAGGCCCCGCTGGTGGCCTCGGGGCCCGGCGAGGTCACCGCGCGCGACATCGACCTGCCCTCGGGGGTGGAGGTCCTCAACCCCGACATCCACATCGCGACCCTCGAGCAGGGCACGCGGCTCGAGGTCTACCTGACGATCGGCAAGGGCCGCGGCTACGTGCCCGCCGAGGACAACAAGACGCCCGACCAGCCCATCGGCGTCATCCCCATCGACTCGATCTTCTCGCCCGTGCGGCGCGTGGCCTACAACGTCGAGCCCGCGCGCGTGGGGCAGCGCACGGACTACGACAAGCTCGTGCTCGACATCGAGACGAACGGCGCGATCGATCCCCAGGGCGCGCTGCGCGAGGCGGCCGAGCTGCTCATCGGCCAGCTCGCGATCTTCTCCGACGCCGACCGGATCGCCGAGCTGCGCGACATCAACACGGCCGGGGTGCTCGACGGCGGCGGCTTCGGTGGCGGCGCCGCCGCGGGCGCCGCTCAGGGCCGCTCGCCCAACGCGATGGACGACATCCTCATCGAGGAGCTCGAGCTCGGCGTGCGGTCCTACAACTGCCTCAAGCGGGCCGGGATCCAGACGGTCGGCGACCTCGTCGCGAAGTCCGAGGCCGAGCTCAACGCCATCCCGAACTTCGGCAAGAAGTCGATCGACGAGGTCGTGGAGACGCTCCACACCCGCGGTCTGGACCTCCGCGAGGACTGATGCGCCACCAGCGCAACCGTCACCAGCTCTCCCGGTCGTCCTCGCACCGCAAGGCGCTCCTGGCCAACCTGTGCCGGGAGATCATCGAGCACGAGCGGATCAAGACGACCCACGTGAAGGCGAAGGCCGTGCGGCCGGAGATCGAGCAGCTCATCACGCTGGCCAAGCGGGGCGACCTCCACGCCCGCCGCCAGGCGCTGTCGACCCTCGGGCACGACAAGTCGATCGTCTACAAGCTCTTCGACGAGGTCGCCCCGCGCTACGTGGCCCGCTCCGGCGGCTACACCCGGATCCTCAAGCTCGGCCCGCGCCACTCCGACGCGACCGAGATGGCCTTCATCGAGCTGGTCTGAGCGTGGCCGCCGAGAAGGACATCGTCACCGGCGTCGACTTCGTCGCGCTGCCCACGCGGGACCTCGAGGCCGCGGTGCGCTTCTACGGGGAGATCCTCGGGCTCCGTCGCTCGGCGTACGAGCCGGAGAGCAACTTCGCCGAGTTCGAGACGGGGACGGTGACGTTCAGCGTGATCGTCCCCGAGAAGATGGGCCTGCCCTACCAGCCGAATCCGACCCACATCGCGCTGCACGTGGAGGACGTCGCGTCGGCCCGGGCCACGCTCGAGGAGCGCGGAGTGGAGTTCGGGGGAGACAGCTTCGACACCGGGGTCTGCCACATGGCGTTCTTCTCGGACCCGGACGGGAACGCGCTGATGCTCCACCACCGCTACGCGCCCCGCATCCCCGAGGGCTGACTTCTCGCACATCGGCGTGACCGCCCGGCTCGACCTCGAGTACGACGGGACGCGCTTCTCGGGCTGGGCACGCCAGCCCGGGAAGCGGACGGTGCAGGGAGTGGTCGAGGAGGCGGTGGGACGCTCGCGCGCCGGCCGCTGACGGTGACCTGCGCCGGGCGTACGGACGCCGGCGTCCACGCCTGGCGTCAGACCGCGTCGCACGCGGGTGCGCGCTCAACGCGCTGCTGCCGGCCGACGTCGCGGTGCTCTCGTCGTCGGCGGTCATGGACGGCTGGAACGCGCGGGGGGCGGCGACCTCGCGGGCCTACCGCTACCGGCTGCTCACGCGCGCGGAGCGCTCGGCGTGGGAGGGGGGGGCGCTCTCTGGCACCCGCGGCCGCTCGATCGGGACGCCCTGCACGCCTGCGCGGCGGTCCTGCCCGGCCAGCACGACTTCACCGCCTTCACCCCGACGGACACCGCGCACGTCTTCTTCGCGCGCACGGTGCTCGTGGCGCGCTGGGAGGAGCGGGAGGGCGGGCGCGGCTCGAGTTCTCCATCGAGGCCGACGCCTTTCTGCGGCGCATGATCCGGGTGCTCGTGGGGACGATGCTCGAGTGTGGGCGCGGTGCGCGGTCAGTGGAGGACTTCGTCGCGCTGCTCGCGGGCGCTCCCCGCTCTGCCGCCGGCGTCACCGCGCCCGCCCACGGGCTGTTCCTCGTGGGCGCGGGCTACGGGGCGCCTGTGCTCTGAGTCAGGGCACCGAGACGCCGAGCTCGGCCGGGAGCGCCCGTCGCCCGTGCTCGGTGACGAGCACGGCCCGCCCGCGCGGAAGGCGCTCGAGCCAGCCGAGCGCGAGCAGCCGGTCGGATAGGGCACGACCGACGTCGCCCGACAGGTGGTGGGCCTGCTCGGTCCAGTCGACGCAGTAGCCCAGCGGCAGCTCGCCGTCGCCGTCCGGGGCGGGGAGCGCGACGCCGAGGGCGGCGAGGCGATCGTGCCCGGGCGCGGTGAGCCGGTAATGGACGTCTCGCCCGGGCGCCGACAGACGGTCACGGCGGGAGAAGGCGTGGTGGTGGCGTCCGTCTCCCCCGGCGACGAGGCCGCGGTCGATCAGGGCGCGGAAGACGGCCACGCCGAGGCGGCCGGCGAGGTGGTCGTAGCAGGTGCGCCCCCGGCGCAGCGCGTGGGCGCGGGTGCCCTCGCGCAGCGAGCGCACCGGCGTCGCGGGCGCGAGCCGCGCGAGGGTCTCGATGAGCGCCCCCACCTCCGGGCCCGCGAGGGCGTAGTAGCGATGGCGGCCCTGCGGGCGGACGGTGAGCAGGTTGGCGTCGAGGAGCCGGGCGAGGTGGGCGCTCGCGGTCGAGGGCGCGACCCCCGCCTCGACGGCGAGGACGCTGGCCGGGAGCGCGCGCCCGTCCCCCAGGGCGAGCAGGATGCGGGCGCGTGCGGGCTCGGCGAGGACCGCGCCGAGGGCGGCGAGGTCGGCGTCCCCCGTGAGGTGCTCGGCCGCGGGCACGACCCCATGGTGCCTCATCGGGGCTTCGGGAATGGACGAAGTGATCGGGCCATCGTGGGCGGCGGATGCTTCCTCACTGACGCTTTGGTCCCCGGCGAAGGATTTGTCCATCCTCGACGGGATGCTCTCGTCTGCCCGCTCGCGCTACGGACTCGTGCTCGCGGCTGCGGTGAGCTGCTACGCGGCGCTCGGGGCCGTCCTCGCCGCGCTCCCGCGCTACGTGCACGACGATCTCGGTGCGGGCGCGGTCGCGCTCGGTGTGGCGGTCGGGGCGCCCAGCCTCACCGCGGTGCTCGCCCGGCCGGTCGGCGGGCGGCTCGCCGACCGCTTCGGGCCGCGACCCCTCGTCCTCGCCGGCGCGGGCGTGATGGCGGCGGCGGGGCTGCCCGCGGCACTGTCGCCGACCCTGGGTGCGCTTGTGGCCAGCCGCCTGGGGGTCGGCGCGGGGGAGGGGGCGATGATGAGCGCGACGGTCCTGTGGCTGCTCCGGCTCGCCGGTCCGGACCGCCGCGGCCGCGCCCTCGGGCACATCGGGCTCGCGAACTTCGCGGGCCTGGCGGTCGGTCCGCTCCTCGCCGTCGGGCTCGGCGGGGCGGGCGCGGCGCGGACGGTGCTGGCGGTGGCGGTCGCGCTGCCGCTGCTCGGCGCGGCGGCGGCGCTCGCCGTCCCGCCGCCCGCCCCCTCGCGCGAGCCGGAGGACGGTGCGCCCTCCACGCGCGCGCTCATCCGCCGCACCGGTCGCGCCGGGTTCGGGCTGCTGCTCGTCAACGTCGGCTACGTGTCGGTGCTCGGCTTCGGCGCCGAGGTCGCCCGTCGCCACGGCACCGGCCTCGAGTCCCTCGTCGTGCCCGTGTTCGCGGTCGTCGTGATCGCGGCCCGCACGCTCGGAGCCGGTCTTCCGGACCGGCTCGGCGGCCGCCGGATGGTCATCGTCGCCGCCGGGGCGGAGGCGGTCGGGCTCGTGGTGTACGCGCTGGCGCACAGCCCACCGCTCGCGCTCGGCGCGCTGCTCGTGCTGTCGGCCGGGCAGTCGCTGGCGGTCCCCGGTCTCGGCCTGCTCGCGCTGGCCGGGGTGCCCGCGGCCGAGCAGGGCGCCGCCGCCGGCGCCTTCTTCGCCTGGTTCGACGCCGGCGTAGGGGCGGGCGGGCCGCTCACGGGAGGAGTCGCGCAGCTCACGGGCCCGCCCGGCGCGCTCGTCTTCGCCGGCGCGGCCGTGGCCGGCGCGGTCGTGCTCAGCCTGCGCGCGAGATCTCGTTGAACGAGCGGACGCTCCAGGCGTCGCCCGCCACGACGAGGCGGGAGATCGAGCCGTTGTCGGCGTCGACGAACGCGAAGGGGCGCGACCCGGAGGCGCGGGCCAGCAGCGCGCCGATGACGCCGCCGTGGACGACGACGGCGACGGTCTCGTCGGGGTGGCGGTCGGCGATCCGGGACAGGGCGGCGGTGGTGCGGGCGGTGAAGGTGGCGACGGACTCGGCGCCGGGGATCACCGCCCACTCCTCCTCGGCGAGCATGCGCGCGATCAGCGGATCGCCCTCGGCGACGCGGATGCGGAACTCACCGCCCTCCCAGTCGCCGAGGGAGACCTCCTCGAGGCCGGGCTCGACGCGCGCCTCCATCCCGAGCCGGGCCAGGAGCGGCGCGGCGGTCTGGTGCGTGCGCCGCAGAGCGGTGACGTAGATCGCGGCGAGGTTCTCGCCGGACAGGGTCGCGGCGGCCCGCTCGGCCTGCTCGTGCCCGGTGGGGGCGAGGTCCGGATCCCCCTGGCCCTCCCACAGCTCGTGCTTCTCGCCCGCCCGCGCGGCCTCGGACTCACCGTGGCGGACGAGGATGACCTCGCAGGCGCCCGGCGGGACTTCGAATCGGTTCTGGGGGTATTCCTTGGCCACGGCGCGGCAGGCTAGGGGAGATGGTTCGCTGGCTCGTGGACGGCAACAACGTGATGGGCTCGCGGCCCGACGGCTGGTGGCGTGACCGCCCGGGAGCGCAGCGGCGGCTGCTCGAGCAGATCGAGCTCTGGGCTGAGGCCGAGGGCGCGGAGGTGGCGGTGGTGTTCGACGGCGCGCCGCAGGAGGTCGAGGATGCCGGCGTGGACGTGGCGTGGGCCGCGCGGCGGGGGCGCGACGCGGCGGACGATGTGATCGCCGCCCGGGCGGCGGCGGACTCCTCTGGTCTCCGCGTGGTGACGTCCGATGCTGGCCTGGCGGCGCGGGTGCGCGCCGTGGGAGCGGAGGTGGAGGGCGCGGGGGCGTTCTTGCGCCGGCTGGCGTGGGTGTAGGTGGCGTGCCCTCGCGCAGTCCTGCCCGACGAGGCGGATCTCATGGCTGGGGAAGGGGGAGTAACGCCCACAGCGCCCCGCACTCCCCGGCTCGCCATCGCTGTCCTGACTTGTAGTCGTCATACGACCACAACTCCGGACACCCGCACGCGGTGGCGCCCCAACGCCCCGCTCCTTCCGCCCTTCCCCAGATGAAGGACCCGGCGCGGCGCCCGGGCCGGCGCCGGGCTACAACGCGTCGCGAAGCCCGACCAGCGCGGCATCGTTCCGCATGTCGGCCCGCCACGTCAGCGTCCCCGGTCCCGGAACCGCCTCCAGGTCATCGAGGTGCGCGACCGCGAAGCGGCTCACCGGGGGCATGAGCGGTGGGTACCCGTGAAGGGCGCGGACCGACACACCTGCGGGGTACGGTGCTCGGGTGCGGGTCCTGCTCACCAACGACGACGGCATCGGGGCCGAGGGGCTCCAGGCGCTCCGGCGGGCGTTGCTCGAGGTGCCGGACGTCGAGCTCGCGGTCATCGCCCCCGACGGAAACCGCTCGGCGATCGGCCGCGGGATCACCACGCGCCGCCCCCTCTGGGTCGAGGAGGTCGACTTCGGGGACGGCACGAGCGGCTACGCCACCGACGGCACGCCCGTCGACTGCGTGCGCTTCGCGACGCTCGGGCTCATCGAGGGCTTCGCGGCCGAGCTCATCGTCTCGGGGATCAACCACGGGGCCAACCTCGGCGACGACATCACCTACTCGGGGACGGTCGCCGCGGCGCTCGAGGGGATCGTCCTCGGCCTGCCCGCCGTCGCGGTGTCCCAGCAGTCGCGCTCCCGCGAGCTCGACTTCCGGGTCGGCGGGCGCTTCGACTTCGAGCCCGGCGCGCGCTTCGCCGCCCGCGTCGTCGAGGAGCTCGCCCAGATCCCGTTGCCCGCGGGCACGCTGCTCAACGTCAACGTCCCCGCCGGCGAGCCCGACGGCGTCGAGGTGTGCCGGCTGGGCAAGCGGATCTACCGCGACGAGCTCGCGCTGGAGCACGAAGCCGAGGACGGCCGGCGCCAGTACCGGATCTACGGCGACGACCCGGGCTTCGAGGAGGAGGACGGCACGGACCTCGCCGCGGTCGCCGCGGGACGCATCTCGGTCACCCCGATCCACTTCGACCTCACCGACCGCGCCGGGATCGAGGCCCTGGGCGGTTTCGACCTCAACGAGCTCATCGCGCCCGCCGCGGAGGAGGTCGACTGATCCCGCCGCCTCCGGCCGAGCGGGCGGCCGAGCTCCGCCGTCAGCTCGAGTACCACGGCCACCGCTACTACGTCCTCGACGATCCCGAGATCGGCGACGACGAGTACGACGTGCTGCTCGACGAGCTCCGGGCGCTCGAGGCCGAGCGTCCCGAGCTCGTCACGCCGGACTCCCCGACCCAGCGCGTGGGCGGGACGCCCATCGACTCGCTCACCAAGGTCGAGCACCTCCAGCCGATGCTCTCGCTCGCCAACGCGCGGACCGAGGAGGAGATGCGCGCGTGGGGGCAGCGGATGCGCGCCCATCTGGCGCGGGAGGGGATCGAGGACCCGGACTTCGCCTGGGTGTGCGAGCCCAAGATCGACGGGCTGGCGATCTCGCTGCTCTACCGCGACGGGCAGTTCGTGCGCGGCGCGACCCGGGGCGACGGGCTCGTGGGCGAGGACGTCACCCACAACCTCCGGACGATCCCCTCGATCCCGCTGCGGGTCGACGGCGCCCCCCCGCTGCTCGAGGTCCGCGGAGAGGCCTACATGTCGCTCGCGGACTTCGCCGCGCTCAACGAGCGCCGGGCCGCCGCCGGGCAGTCCACCTTCATGAACCCGCGCAACGCCGCGGCGGGGACCATCCGGCAGCTCGACCCGCGCCTGGCCCGCGAGCGCCCCCTGTCGATGTGGTGCTACGGGATCGGCGCGCGGGAGGCGCTCGAGCTCACCTCGCATTCGGAGGCGCTCACCTGGCTGCGCGCGCACGGCTTCCGCGTCAACGCAGACGTCGTGCGCCTGGAGTCCGAGGACGCGGTCGTCGCCCAGTGCCTCGCCTGGCAGGAGCGCCGCGGCGCGCTGGACTTCGAGATCGACGGCGTCGTGGTCAAGGTGGACGACGCCGAGCTCCAGCGCCGGCTTGGGGTCGTGGGCCGCGACCCGCGCTGGGCGATCGCCTGGAAGTTCCCGCCGACGACAAAGGTCACCCGGCTGCTGCGCGTCGAGTGGAACGTCGGGAAGTTCGGGGACCTCCATCCCTTCGCGGTGCTCGAGCCCGTGGGGGTCGGGGGGGTGACCGTGAAGCTCGCCACGCTGCACAACGAGGAGGACCTCGCGCGCAAGGACGTCCGCCCGGGCGACGAGGTGATCGTCCTGCGTGCCGGGGACGTGATCCCGCAGGTGCTCTCGCCGGCTCCCCACGCCGCCGAGCGCGACGATCGCGAGCCGCCGCCGCGCCCCCCGGAGCGCTGCCCGAAGTGCGACACGCCGACGGTCAAGCCCGAGGACTCCGTGTTCACGAAGTGCCCGAACCGCACGGGCTGCCCCGACCAGCAGTGGCAGCGCCTCAAGCACTACGCCTCCCGGGGCGCGATGGACATCGATGGGCTCGGAGAGGAGCGCGTGGCCCAGCTCATGGCCCACGACCTCGTGCGGGTGCCACCGGACCTCTACCGCCTCGAGCTCGAGCAGCTCACGGCGATCGAGCGCTTCGGCGAGGTCAGCGCCCGCGGGTTGCTCGACGCGATCGCCGCCTCCCGCGACCGCGGATTCGGGCGGGTGCTGTTCGGGATCGCGCTCGAGGGGGTGGGCGCGGTGACCGGCGCCGCCCTGGCCCGGCGCTTCCGGACGGTGGACTCCCTCCTCGACGCCACTCCGGAGGTGATCGCCGAGACGCCGGGGATCGGGCCCAAGCTCGGCGAGCTCATCGCCGGCCAGCTCGCCGACCCGGCCATGCGCGCTCTCATCGCCTATCTGCGCGACCAGGGCGTGGTCATGGAGGAGGAGGGGCCCCCGCCCGCCGACGGTCCGCTGAGTCAGAAGACCCTCGTCCTCACGGGGACGCTCCCGTCGCTGACCCGCGAGGAGGCCACCGCGCTCGTCCTCTCCGCCGGGGGCAAGGTGACCACGTCGGTGTCGAAGAAGACGGACTACCTGGTGGCCGGCGAGTCGCCCGGGACGAAGCTGGAGAAGGCGGAGCGCCTGGGGGTCGCCGTGGTCGACGAGGCGGGCCTGCACGCGCTGCTCGGCGGAGGCGTCTTGTGAAGACCCTGTGTCCGCCCGTCACGGCGGGCGCCGGCGCGGTTAGACCGTGCCCTGCAGGGCAGCACCGAGCGCGGGCCGTGGCCGCTCGTCCTCGTCCTGTGCGGCGTCGTCACCCTCGCCGTGCTCGCGCTCGGCTTCTGGGCGATGACGCAGAAGTAGGCGCCGCCCCGGAGCCTCCTACGACGACGACTGGGCGCTCTGGCGCAGGAGCGTCGACGTCGTCTGCTCGAGGATCTTCCGCCAGGCGCGGGTGTGCTCGCGCTCGTCGACGAAGTGCTCGATGACCTTGCGCACCCGGGTCGCGGAGATCTCGATCCCGTGGCGGGCGCAGATCTCCTTGAAGTGCTCGTAGTCCTCGGCGAGGTGCAGGGTGACCGACTCGAACCCGTGGCGGGCGATGTCCACCCGGGAGGCGAAGTTCATCACCGAGGTCTTGAACATGAGCTCGTCCTTCGGACCAGGCTCGATGAGGATGATGTCCACGCCGGGATAGCGCTCCTCCCACTGACGGGCCATCTCGTGGAGGCGCTGATAGGCCAGGAGCTTGAAGGTCTGGTAACCGATCTGCGGGAAGCCCATGTCCGAGACGCGGCGCTGGTCGGCGAAGTCGTTGACGTAGGGGACGAGCGGGTTGACGACCACGATGAACTTCGCGCCCGCCTGCACGGCGATGTCGAGGTTGGTGGTGGAGACGATCCCGCCGTCCACGAGCTCGCGGTCGCGGATCCGGACGGGCTTGTAGACCATGGGCAGCGCGGTGGAGGCGCGCACCGCGCTCGAGATCGGGACGTCCTCCCAGCCCTCGGCGCCGAAGACGATCCGCTCGCAGGTGTCGAGGTCGGTCGCCGCGAGGTAGAGCTCCGGCCCGACCAGCCGGAAGTCGTCGGTGCGCGCGGGGTCGGAGAGCACCTGGTGGACGTAGGACTCGATGCCCGAGCCCGAGTAGAGGCCGGAGGGCAGCGCCTCGGCGAGGCCGAGGACGAGGTCCATCGCCGTGATCTGGTGGAGCTGGCCGAGCTGCCCGGCGAGGGTGCGCGCCACGCGCAGGAGGTGGAGGGGGAGCGTGGCGACCTTCTGCGCGGCCTCGCCGAGGTTGGGGCGCAGCAGCGTGCCGACCTTGACGTCTGAGAACGGGGTGGGGACCTGCCCGGAGACGACCCGCATCATCTCCTCGGGGGTGATGCCGTTGGCGGTCAGCGCGGCGACGAGGGAGCCGGCGCTCGTGCCGACGTAGATATCGAAGTCGTTGACGGTGCGGTTGACCGAGAGGAGGTCGATCGCACGCAGCGCGCCGATCGCGTAGACGCCTCCGGTGAATCCGCCCCCGCCGAGGACGAGCGCCGTCTGGAGCGCCGCCGGCGGCGCCGGCGCGGCGCGCCCTCCGCCGTGAGGTCGACGACGTTGCCCACTGCGCGGAGGATTCTAGGGTGGGGGTCGATGACCCGCTCACAGACCACCCGCCTCCGCCGGGCGGTGCCCTGCGCCGCTGTGCTCGCCCTGCTGCTCGCCCTCGTGCCCGTCGCCCCCGCGGCGGCGGGTCCGCTGTCGCGTTCGCTCGACGCCGCCCTGCGACGGGGCGGGCCAGCCTCCGGCGCGCTCGTGGTCGACGCCGACACGGGGCGGACGCTCTACTCGCGCCGCGCGACGACGGGACGCATCCCCGCCTCGGTGGAGAAGCTGTGGACGACGACGGCCGCGCTGCACGAGCTCGGACCGCGCGCCCGACTCGTCACCGACGTCGTGGCCACGGGGCGGCTGGACGGCCGCGGCGTGCTCCACGGCGGGCTCTGGCTGCGCGGCGGCGGCGACCCGACGCTGCGCGCCGACGACATCGACCTGCTGGCGCGCCGGCTGGCGGGCGCCGGGGTCAGGCAGGTGACCGGCCGGGTGCTCGGCGACGAGTCGCGCTTCGACTTCCGGCGCGGGGTGCCGTCCTCGGGCTACGCGGCGAGCCTCTACGTCGAGCCGCTCTCGGGGCTCGCCTACCAGCGCGACCTGCTGCGCGGGCGCTACGTGCTCCAGCCCGCCGCCTACGCGGCCTCCGCGCTCGTGGACGCGCTGGCCCGCCGGAGGGTGCAGGTGGGCGGCTACGGCGCGGGGAGGGCCCCCGCCCGCACGCGGGTGCTCGCCTCGGCGTCCTCGCCCTCGCTCGCCGCCATCATCGCGGCGACGAACGCTCCTTCGGACAACTTCTACGCGGAGATGCTCCTGAAGAACCTCGGCGCGGAGCTCGGCGGGACGGGCAGCACCGCCGCGGGGGCGCGGGTGGTGCGCGCGAGCGCGGCGTCGATCGGCCTGCACCCGCGGCTCTACGACGGCTCGGGGCTCTCTCGCGCCGACCGCTCCTCCCCGGCCCAGATCGTCGCGCTCCTGCGCGCCGAGCGCGCCCACCCGTCCTTCACGTCGTCCCTGGCCGTCCTCGGGCGCTCGGGCACCCTCGTGCATCGCCTGCGCGGCACCGTGGCCGCCGGCCGCTGCCGGGGCAAGACGGGCACGCTGACCGACGTCTCCGCCCTCGTCGGCTACTGCACGGCCCGCTCGGGGCGGCGGCTCGCCTTCGCGGTCCTCATGAACCGGACCGTGGTCTATTACGCGCACCTCGGGCAGGACGCCTTCGTGCGCGCGCTGTTCACCTACGTGCGGTAGAGCTCCGCTAGGCGGGGGCCGGCTGGGGGGTCGCCGCGGCGGGCGCGGTCTCGAGGGAGGAGAGGAAGAGGGTCTTGTCGATGCGCCCCTCGAAGATCGGCACACCGAGCTCCACGCACTTCTCGATCACGTCGCGGCGGTCGAGTCCGGTCTCGCGGGCGAGCTCGGTGGGCGTCAGGTGAATAGGCATCGGCAGAGACGTCCCTTCTTCGTTTGATCCTGGGGGGGTTATATCGGAGCGGGAAGACGGGCTCAACGCCGCCGGACGGGATTGGAGATATCGAGCCACTCATCGACCAATCCGGGCCTCAAGGCATGCGTCGGGGAGGCCGATATGCCGGAGGTGCGGCGGCCATGAGGATCCGCCGACGCTACCAGCGCGCTTGCTCCGTCTCGCGCGCGTGGGTATGTTTGATCCGCCCTGGGGAGGAGCCCGAACGTGTCAGCGGTGGACGCCGCGAGAGCCGAAAATCCAGATGATCTCACCCTCGTCGCCGCCGTGCGCGCGGGGGACGAGCGTGCGTTCGAGGTCCTCTACGGCCGCTACCGCTCCCGGATCAACGGCTACGTCCAGGGGATGGTCGGCGACTGGGCCCGCGCCGAGGATGTCACCCAGGAGGTCTTCATCTCCGCGCTGCGTCGCATGCGCGAGACCGATCGGCCGATCGCCTTCCGCCCCTGGATCTTCGAGATCGCGACGAACGCGTGCATCGACCAGTTCCGCCGCTCCAAGCGCACCGAGGAGGTGCCGTGGGAGACCGATGACGGCGAGGGCGTCCAGGCTCTCAACGGCGGTGAGACCGGTGCGACGCCCCGGACCCCGGAGCGCGCGGCCGAGTCCTCCGAGCAGCTCGAGCACCTGCGCGGCGCGTTCGGTGCGCTGTCGCAGTCCCATCACGAGATCCTCGTCCTGCGCGAGCTCGATGGGCTGTCCTACCGGGAGATCGGCGACCGCATGGGGCTCTCGCGCCCGGGGGTGGAGTCCACGCTCTTCCGCGCGCGGCGTCGGCTGACCGAGGAGTACGGCGATCTGTCGACGGGGCGCTCCTGCGCGCGGATGGAGACCGTGCTGGTCGCCGCGGAGCAGGGCGCGCTCGGCATCCGCGAGCACCGGCGGCTGGCCCGGCACGTGGCGTGGTGCCGTCCCTGTCGCCGCCAGGCCTGGATGGCGGGCGTCGAGGGCCTCGTGCCCGCCGGCGCCGTCGCGAAGATCGCCGCCTTCCTGCCGCTGCCGGTGGTCGACCTGGTGCGGCGGGTGCTTGGTGGTGGTGGCGGTGGTGGCGTCGGCGGCGCAGCGGCGTCAGCGGCGTCAGCGGCGTCAGCGGCGCAGAGCATGGACGCGATGACCGCGGGCTGGTCGAAGGCGGCGATAGTGGTCGCCGCGCTGGCCACCGCGGGCGCGGGCGCCGGCGCGGTCCACGAAGTCTCCTCGGCGCCCCGCACTGCGGCGCGGACGCCCGCGCCCCGCGCTGCCCCCGCAGCCCCGCGGGCAGCGCGGCCCGCGGGCGGTTCGGTCACCGGCGGCGACGGCGCGGCGGCGGAGAAGGTCGCCCAGCGCGCACGCCGCGACAACCCGCGCACGGCTGCGCGGCGTCGCGCGCTGGGCTCGTCGACGTCCGCGGCGCAGGCTCCCACCCGCCCGGGTACCGGCGGGCGCGCTCAGGCCGGTGGCGGACCGTCCGGATCGGCCCGTGGCGACGGTGGCGGCGCCAACGCACCGACCCCGCCGTCGGGCTCACCCACGACGCCCTCCACCCCGCAGCCCCCGCCCGTGAGCGGGCCGACCGTCAGGGTCCCCACATTGAAGGTGCCGCCGGTGGTGGTGCCCGGCCTGCCGCCGCTGACGGTGCCGCCGGTGACGCTCCCGCCGGTGAAGCTGCCCGACCTGGGCGGCGTGGTGGGCGGCGCCGGCCGCACGGTCAAGGGCGTCATCGACCATGCACTCGGCGTCGACGGCTAGACTCGCCGTTCCTTCGGGGCGTGGCGCAGCCTGGTAGCGCGCACCGTTCGGGTCGGTGAGGTCCCCGGTTCAAATCCGGGCGCCCCGATTGCATCAAGGCTCCCGCGAGGGCCTCCCGACTCGCGTGTTGACCGCGAGCCGGGAGGGGGCGGCGATCAGCGTCGCGCGGTTCTTGCCCTCCCGCCGGTGACGACCCGGTAGATCACCAGCAGCAGCAGCGAGCCGGCGATCGCGATGATCCACGTCTTCAGGTCGAAGAAGTGCTTGTCGCTGCCGAAGTTGAGCGCCTTGGCGATGTAGCCGCCGACCACCGCGCCGACGATCCCGATGAGGATCGTGACGATGAAGCCGCCCGGATCGTTGCCGGGCAGGATCAGCTTGGCGATCGCTCCCGCGATCAGCCCGAGGACGATCCATCCGATGATTCCCATGCTGGTGAGACCTCCTGCGGCACCCGGCCGCGCTGGGGACGAGTGACACCTACCCAGGAACCGCGGCGGTCAGACGCGGCCTCGACCATGGTCCGAGATCGGATGGCGGATCCGCGTCAGGAGCCCTCCTTCTCCTGCTGCTCGCGCCGGGCCCGGGCCTCGGCGCGGAGGCGGCTCTGCAGGTCCCCGCTGTTCGCCGACGCATCCGCGCGCCGCTTGGCCAGCGCGTCGGCTCGCCTCCCGGCCTCCGCCGCCTCGAGCTCGGCGGCCGCCTTCTCGGCCCGGCGCCGGAGTCCGTCCCCGACCTCGTCGGGGCCCGCGCCGTCGCGCGGCTGGGCGCGCCGATGCTCGTCGGCGAGACGGCGTGCCTCACGCGACGCCTCACGCAGCCGTCCGAGCGGCTCGGGGTTCGACGATGACTGAGGCATCGGGGAGCCCCTTTCGGTTGACGCCCGAGCCTATGAGGCTAGTTGCTGGCCCCTGGACTCCGATCCGAGCGAAGTCAGGCGCTACGCGGCCGCGCGCAGCGCGCGCTTCTCGCCCCCGGTCGTCGGACGGCCGGCGCAGCGGCGCCAGGCCTCGTCGAGGATCAGGTCCAGCAGCGCTCCGAACCCGAGTCCCGCGGTTGCGGCCGCGAGCACGAAGGAGCCGCCGGCGCCGAGCGAGGCCATCGAGTTGATCTCGAGCACCCAGGGGTTCCCGTGCCGGTCGATCCGTGCATCCACGCGGGCGTAGTCCTGGCAGTGGCAGGCGTCGAAGGTGGTGCGGGCGAGCTCGTCGAGGCGGGTGCGGAGGTCGGGCGCCAGCGGAGCGGGGCAGACCTTCGCCGGCTCGTCGTCGGCGAGGTGGAACTTGTCGTCGTGGGTGAGGAGGCGGTGCCCGCGGGTCCCGAAGTCGAGCTCGACGGCGGGGAGCACGCGGACGGGGTCGTTCCCGACGAGGCCGAGGCACACCTCGCGCCCCTCGATGTACTCCTCGACCAGCGCGGCCTGGGCGTAGGCCTCGACGATCTCGCCGACGGCGACGTCGAGCTCTTCCTGGTCAGAAGCGAGCCGCAGCCCATGGCTCGTCGATTCGTGACGCGGCTTGACGACGACGGGGAAGGCGAGGCCGGCCGGCAGGGCGTGAGGCGCATCGAGGACCTCGAAGCCGGGCGTGGGCACGCCCGCATCGCGCATGAGGGTCTTGGCCACCGCCTTGTCGAGGGAGACCCCGTGGCCGAGCGGACCCGCGCCCGTGTACGGGACGCCGGCCATCTCGAGCATCGCGGGCACGTGCGTGTACCGGGCGTCGCCCTGGATGCCGTAGGCGAGGTTGAGGACGAGGCCCCCCGGCTCACCGCTCGCGGCCTCGGGACCGATGAACGCCTCGAGCTCCTCCAGGAGCGTCTTGTCGCCCTCGAAGCAGGCGACCTCGTGGCCCCGCTCGCCGAGCGCCGCGACGATGTTCTCGAGGCTCGTGCGTCCGTAGCGCTCGGGCGACGGCTGTCCCCGGCGGGCGATGACGCCCTCCCGGCTCCGGTTGCGGACGACGGCGATCCTCATGCCGGGGCGGCGCGACGCCCCTGGCCGGGGCCGCGCGGTGCCTCCGTCACCGCGGATGCCGACCCCTCGGCGAGCCCGTTGAGGCCCTCCAGGAGACGCCAGGCGCCATAGGTGGAGACGACCACGATGAGCGCGATCTCGACGAGCAGGAGCTCGGGGTAGCGCAGGAGGATGTCGCGCAGCGTGCCGAGCGAGGCCAGCGCGGTGACGACGACGGCCACGGCCGCGGTGGTCGTCACCCGCCAGAGCCCGGAGCGCACGCCCTCCTTGCGACTCGTCCGGGCCACCGCCTCGCCGACCAGGCAGAGGGCGACGATCGGGAAGCGCACGACCTCCAGCAGGGCCGGGGAGCCCACCCAGACCCCGACCATCGTCGCGACCACGATGACCACCGCGACCGCACTGAGCATGACGCTGATCCGGCCGAAGTAGGGCAGCCGGAGGGCCCTCAGGCCGGGACGCAGCAGAACGAGGACCGTCACGGTCACGGCGAGGAAGAGCAGGCCGGGGAGGATGCCCGTGGCCAGGAACGCGAAGGCCAGGAGGATCGAGCGGAAGGGCCCGAGCACGCGCAGCCCGAGGGTGAGCCGGGAGAAGACGACGACGAGCGCTCCCAGCGGGACGAAGATGATGTAACCCACGGTCGTCCGCAGCGCCGCGGGCACGTGGGACAGCGTCACGTGGCGGGCCAGGAACCGCGCCGTGGGCAGTCCCGGGACCTTGGCCACCAGGATCACGGTGGGCACGAGCAGCAACGCGCTCAGTACGAGGGCCATGGACGCGGCCCCGGGCCGCCGCTCGGACTCAGAGGCCACGGGGCTCTCCCTCGCGCCGGGGGTCGCAGGCCCCGATGAGCGTCCCGTCGGCACCCAAGGCGATCGCCTGGACGGCGCCCATGGAGAAGCTCCGGCGCGGCTTGGCCCGGACCGCGAACCCCGCGGCGGCGAGCTCGCCCGTCGGCACGTCGCGCTCGACCCACGCCGGCCCGCGCAGGCGCGCGTGCACGCGCGGCATCGCGACGGCCTCACCCAGGCCGAGCCCGCGGTCGCGGACCCCGCTCAGGACGTGCAGCAGCGAGGACACGATCCGCCGACTGCCCGCCGCTCCGAGCGTCAGCACCGGGCGTCCTCCGGCGTCGAGGACCAGTGTGGGAGCGAGGTTCGACCGCGCCGTCGCCCCGCTCCCCAGGCGATGGCGGTGCGGTCGCCGGGGGCACGTGACCAGCGAGTTGTTGTAGAGGAACCCGTAGCGCTCGTGCGCGACCTTGGCGCCGAACAACGACTGGATCGACTGGCTGAGAGAGACGACGGTGCCGTCCGCGTCGGCGGCGCACACGTGCGTGGTCTCGCCGGGTTCCTCCCACCGCCCGCCGACCTCGAGGCGCTCGTGGGAACGGGCCTGGTCCAGCAGGGCCTCGGCTCGCTCCCCGCTGAGGATCGCGGCGACGTCCTCCTCGCCCGCGTCCGGCGCGCTCGCCCGCTCGCGCTCGGCGAACGCGAGGTACGTGGCGTGGGCGAGATGGGCGTACCAGCGCGACAGTTCGTCCGCGGGGGGGCCGAGCCGGGCCAGCACGCCGAGCGCGAGAAGCAGTTCGAGACCTCCGCCCGGTCGCCCGGCCGTGAGCACGGTGTCCGGGCCGTGCCCGGCGGCCACCGGCGCGCGCTCGACCGCCTTCGCCGCGGCGGCGAGATCGGCTGCGTCGAGCAACCCGCCGTGACGTCGCATGTCGGCCACGATCGCCCGGGCGATCTCGCCCGCGTAGAAGTCCCCGACCCCCGCGCTGGCCATCCGCTCGAGCGCGGCCGCGAGTCCCGGCTGGCGGAAGACCGAGCCGAGCACCGGCACCTCGCCGGGGGGTCCGAGGAAGCCGCCGCCGGTGGGCGTGGCCGCCAGCGCGTCACGGCACCAGCCCAGCTGCCGTCGCTGGAGGCGCGTGATGGCGTAGCCCTCCGACGCCAGGCGGATCGCGGGCTCGAGCACGGCCTCCGGGCGCAGCACGCCGTAGCGCTCCTGCGCGCACGCGAGGACCGCCGGCGTGGTCGGCACCGTGCACGCGCGGTGGCCGGTGTGCTGCTGGGCGCGGGTGACCGTGCGCCGCGACACGCCGCCCGGCGCCCGAGCGTGTCCGTCGAGGAGGACGGTGCGACCGTCGCCCGTCCGGATGAGCGCCACGCTGTGACCGCCGAGCCCCGATCCGCTGGGCTCGCAGACCGATAGCGCCCAGGCGGCCGCGACGGCGGCGTCGACCGCGTTGCCGCCGGCCGCGAGGATCTCGCGGCCGGCCTCGCTCGCGGCGGGAAACCCGGCGGCGACCATCCCGCGGGTGCCGGTCGTCGTGGGGGTGGGGATCGGGCGCACGGGCGGTCGCCTTCAGGCGGCCAGCGCCTCCAGCTCGGCGGGGTGCGCCGCCCCGGCCTCGGCCCGCTCCATGGCACGCAGCTCGGGCGCGAAGAAGAACTCACGCGCCCCGAAGGAGGGCCGCAGGTCGTCCAGCCAGGTCGCCTGCTCGTCGACCTCCGCGAGAAACGGCCGGCGGCACCATTCGGCGTTGCGCCCCTGGAGCAGGGAGAGCACGAAGTGCTCGCGGCCGGCGACCTCGGTGATCCCGTCGATCGTGACCTTGCCCGGCAGGGCGGACATGACCGGACCCCGGGCGGTCCGCCCGAGGCCGGAGGTCTGCGTCATCGCCGCCCGGTAGACGTCCAGCGCGCGGCGGAGCGGAAGGGCGAAGTAGCGGTTGGCCCCCGTGTCGCGCTCGACGAACATGTAGTAGGGGACCACGCCTTGGGCCACCTGCTCGCGCCAGAGGCGCGCCCACACGTCGCCGTCGTCGTTGACGTGACGCACGAGCGGGCCCTGGGCGCGGATCACCGCGCCGACCGAGCGCAATCGCTGCACCGCGGCCCGGACGGCCGGGGTGGCCAGCTCGCGCCCGTGCACGAGGTGGGCCATCACCGCGAGGTGCTTGCCGGCCGCGACGACCCGCTCGAGCAACCGCATGAGCTCGTCGGCGTCGTCGTCGGTGACGAACCGGTGCGGCCAATAGGTCAGCGCCTTGGTGCCCAGCCGGATCGTCCTGATGTGCTCGAAGCCCGGCTGGAGCAACGGTTCGATGTAGCGGGCGAGGACAGTGGTGGGCATCACGAGCGGGTCGCCGCCCGTGAGCAGGACGTCGCTCACCTCGTGGTGCTCGCGCAGGTAGCGCAGGAACGTCATGTCCCGGTCGGTGGCGAACTTGAGGTCGCGCCGGCCGACGAACTGCGCCCAGCGGAAGCAGTAGGTGCAGAAGGCGTGGCAGGTCTGGCCGACCGAGGGGAAGACGAGGCACGTCTCGGCGTACTTGTGCTGCACGCCGGGCACCGGCTCGCCGTCCAGGGCGGGGACGTTGTGGGTGAGCTGCCCCTCGCTGTGGGGGTTGAGCTGAAAGCGGATGCGGTCGGCCTCGGCCCGGAGCACCGCCTTGTCGGCCCCTGCGTCCTGGAGGCGGGCCACGCGCTCGCGCTGCTCGGGCGCGAGCATCCCGGGCTGCGGGAAGGTGAGCTGGAACATCGGATCATCCGGGATCCGCTCCCAGTCGATGAGCTGCTCGACCACGTAGGAGTTGGCCCGGAAGGGCAGGACCTGGGCGACGGCACGCATCGCGCGGCGGCGCTCGCCGTCGAGACGCTCGAGCTCAGGCATGCGGTCGAGGTCACGCGCGGTGAAGAAGCGGATCTGTGGGCGGGGATCGGTCATCGGGAAGGTCGAAGACGGGTCGGCCTCACCCGGAGAGAGGCGCCCAGCGGCCGAACGTCACGCATCTCGACCAGATCATCGACTCACGCGACAGAGGGTCCGCAGCGAACGGTCCCGAGTCCATGGGACTTTGGTCCTGAGACCTTTCGCGGCTCACCCGCGTCCCCGGGGCAGGCGCTAGTCGTTGCGCTGCGGCCCCTCAGCCCTCAGCGCCCCGCAGCACGAGGCGCAGCCGCGGGTGGGGGCCGGGCTCCGCGATCGTGAGGCGGCCTCCCTCGGCGTGCGCGAGCGCGCGGGCGAGCGCCAGGCCGATGCCGTGGCCGTCCGCCTCCGGTGCGCGGCGGACGAAGGCGCGTTCGGGATCGCCGCCGAAGCCGGATCCCTCGTCGGCCACCTCGACCGTGACCCAGGCGCCCGCCCCGCGCGCCTCAAGGGCGACCGTCCCGGCTCCGTGGCGCGCGGCGTTCTCCACGAGGACGTCGAGGACCTGGCGGATGACGGCCGGCGTGGCCCGCGCCCGGAGCCCGGCTTCCCCCGCGCGGATGCGCAGGGCGCGGCCGGACGCCGCGAGCGGCCCGCGCCAGTCCGCCTCGACCTCGTCGAGCATGCGCTCCAGCGTGCAGACGCCGGATGTGCCTGACTCATCCCGCGCCACGCGCAGCAGCGTCTCGACCGTCTGCTCGAGCCGGTCGATCTGCGCCAGAGCGGCGGTGAGCTCCGGGGTCGGTTCGGCGCGGAGGGCCAGGGCCTCGAGCTCGATCCTCAGGGCGGCGAGGGGCGTGCGCAACTGGTGCGACGCGTCGGCCGAGAACGCGCGCTCGCGGGCCACGAGGTCGCCGAGGCGCGCCGCGGTGGCGGCGAGCGCGGTCCCCACCGCGTCCACTTCGGGGATGGAGGCGCGCGGCGCCGTGGCCGTGAAGTCGCCCTCGCCCAGGCGGCGGGCGGCTCCCGCCAACCGCTCGAGCGGATGGGCGAGACGGCGGGCCACGAGCACCGCCGCGCCGACCGCCACGAGGACGATGGCGCCCGCCAGCCCGGCCAGGGCCAGCCATGCGCGGCGGGCGTCGGTCGCGGCCCGCGCGTCGGGGCGCACGGCGCGCAGGGCCCCGGCCACCCGCTCGCCCACCAGGAGCGGGACGGCGGCGACGAGTCGGCCCTCCGCCTCCGAATCGGCCGGTCGCCCCGTGCTCAGGACCCGGGACACCAGCCCGGGGGCGAGCCGCGGTCCCGATCCCACCTGGCGGCGCCCGGAACGGTCGTACACGGTGAGCGCGTCGCGAGTCGGCGGGAGCTCGACCTGATCGGCGCCGCCGCTCACGTCGATGGACCGGGTGGCGGCGATCGTGTCGCGCTGGAGGCGGAGCAGCTCCTCGTCGCGGTAGGAGCGCGCGAGCACGAGCCCGAGCGGCACCGCGAACAGCACGACCGCGGCGGCCGCCACCGCGACGATCGCCAGGACGAGGCGGCGCCTCACTCTGTCTCGAAGCGGTAGCCCACGCCCCGCAGGGTGACGATCGTCTCGGGCCCGAGCTTCCCGCGCAGGCTCAGGACGTGCGTGTCGAGCGTCCGCGTCGACCCCATCCAGTCCGTGTCCCAGACCTCGCGCATGATGCGCTCGCGGGTGAGGACCCGGCCCGCGTGGGCCACGAGCAGGGCGAGCAGCTCGAACTCCTTGGGGGGCAGGCCGAGCTCCTCCTCGCCGCACCAGGCGCGGCGGGCCGGGAGGTCGATCCGCACGTCTCCCGCGGACAGCGGGGCCGCCTGGGGATCCGCAGCGGGAGCGGCCGTGCGCCGCAGATGCGCCCGGACCCGGGCGAGTAGCTCGGAGAGCCGGAAGGGCTTGACGAGGTAGTCGTCCGCGCCCGCGTCGAGCCCGGCCACGACGTCGAGCTCCTGGTCGCGGGCCGAGAGGATGAGAACGGCCAGCTCGGGGCGGGCGGTCCGCAGCCGGCGGCAGACCTCGATGCCGTCGAGATCGGGCAGCCCGAGGTCGAGGATCACCAGGCCCACCCCGTCGTCCCCGGCCGCGGCGAGCGCGGGCAGCCCGTGGGCCAGCCGGCGCACCGCGTAGCCCTGGCCCTCGAGCACCCGCACGAGACCCGAGGCGATCGCCTCGTCGTCCTCGACGAGCAGGATGCCGGTGCTCATCGGGGCGCAGGCTATGGGCGGATCCGCGGGTCGGGGCGGACCTTGACACAAGCTTGACCGGGGCCCCGCGGGGCCGTGACGTGCCGCACCTACGGTCACCTCCGATGGCTCTCGATCCCTCAGGAGGCAGCATGCGCTCGCCCATCGCCCTCGCCGCCGGAGCGGCAGTCCTCGCGCTCGCCGCCGCCGGGTGCGGCTCGTCGTCGTCGCCGTCGTCTTCCTCCCCACCGAGCACGCGCCCGTCCGCACCGAAGGCATCTGCCGCCCCCGCGCCGGCTCAGGCCAGGACGCAGACCCAGGCCCGGACGACCACGACCCCGGGCCGGAAGGGAGAGGTCAACCCGGCCGGGGACATCCCGGACAACCAGGCCTACGTGCCGTACGCGGTCCCCGGCCGCGGGATCACCGTCAAGGTCCCCGAGGGCTGGGGGCGGGTGACCTCCCCGAGCGCAACGGTCTTCACGGACAAGCTCAACTCGATCCGGATCGAGACGAAGAAGGCGAGCGCGCCGCTGACCGTCGCGAGCGCGCGGCAGAAGGAGATCCCGCGCCTGGCGCGCACGGTGCCGGGCTTCGCCCCGGGTCCGGTGACCGAGGTCACCCGTCACGCGGGCAAGGCGATCCGCATCGATTACCTCGCCTCCGCGGCGCCCAACCCGGTGACCGGCAAGAAGGTCGCCGACGCCGTCGAGCGCTACGTGTTCTTCCACGCCGGGCGTGACCTCGTCCTCACCGTCTCGGGCCCGAAGGGCGCCGACAACGTCGACCCATGGAGGATCGTCACGAGCTCGGTCCGCTTCACGCGATGAGCCCCGCGCTCGAGGCCGCGAGCCTGTACCGCTTCTTCCACGCCGGAGACGACGAGACGCTCGCCCTCCAGGGCGTCTCGCTCGCGGTCGAGCCCGGCGAGGTCGTGGCGGTCACGGGCCCCTCGGGCTCGGGCAAGTCCACCCTGCTGGCCTGCCTCGCCGGGCTCGACGAGCCCGACGGCGGGATGGTCAGGGTGGGCGGCGAGCGCCTGTCGCGCCGCACCGAGGAGGAGCGCGCCGCGTTGCGCGCACGCTCGATCGGGATGCTCTTCCAGCAGGCCAACCTCGTCGGCCACCTGAGCGTGGAGGGCAACGTCGCCCTGGCCCAGCGGCTGAACCCCGACGGGGGGTCGCCCGAGTGGCGCGCGGAGGTGCTCGAGCGCTGCGGGATCGCCCCCCGGGCCCACGCGCGTCCCGCCCAGCTCTCGGGCGGCGAGCTCGCCCGCGCGGGGCTCGCGGTCGCGCTCGCCAACGCGCCGGCGATCGTCCTGGCCGACGAGCCCACCGGCGAGCTCGACGAGGTGACCGCGGAGCGCGTGCTCGACCTGCTCCACGGCCGCGCCCGCGAGGGCGGCGCCGTCCTCGTGGTGACCCACAGCCCCGAGGTGGCCGCGCGCGCCGATCGCGAGATCCGCCTGCGCGACGGGAGGGTGGCGGGCACCGCCGGCCGAGGGCCGGTGGTCGGATGAGCGGCGCCGACGTGCTCGTCCGCTGCGTCGGTGCGGCCCGGACCTACGGGACGGGGCCCACCGCGACCGTGGCCCTCCAGCCGACCGACTGCGAGGTCGAGGAGTCCGCGCGCCTGGCCCTCGTCGGGCCCTCGGGCTCGGGCAAGTCCACCCTGCTCCACCTCATGGCCGGGCTCGACGACCCCACCGTGGGCGAGGTCTCCTGGCCGGCGATCGGGACCCGGGACGAGCTCCAGCCCGGCCGGGTCGCGGTCGTGTTCCAGGGCCCGAGCCTGCTGCCGCCGCTCACCATCGCGGAGAACGTCGCGCTGCCCCTCGTCCTCGACGGGGTGTCCGACTCCGACGCGCAGGCGCGCGCCCGCACCGCGCTGGAGCGGCTCGGGCTCGCCGACCTCGCCGACAAGCTCCCCGAGGAGGTGTCCGGCGGGCAGGCGCAGCGCGCGGCCGTCGCGCGCGCCCTCGCCGGGGAGCCGCGGCTCATCCTCGCCGACGAGCCCACGGGACAGCTCGACCGCGCCAGCGGGGCCGTCGTCGTCGATGTCCTGCTCGCCGCCGCCGGGCAGGCGGGCGCCGCGCTCGTCGTCGCCACCCACGACCCCACCGTCGCCGAGCGCCTCGACGAGCGGTGGGAGATGCACAGCGGTCGCCTGGGACCGGTCGACGCGCAGGAGCGGGCATGGTCGCGCTGAGCTGGCTGCGGGGTCTGCTGGCGCACCGGCGCGGCCGTCTGGTCGCCACCGTGCTCGGCGTGGCAGTCGGCGTCGCCCTGCTCGCCTCGATCGGCACGTTCTTGTCCTCGAGCACCTCCAAGCTGACCCAGCGGGCGATCGGGCGCGTGGCGGTGGACTGGCAGGTCCAGGCCCGGGCGGGGGCGAACCCCGCCGGCGTCCTGGCGGGCGTGCGGCGCCAGCCCGGAGTGACCACGGCGCTGCCCGTCTCCTTCGCGCCGAGCACGGGGCTCCACGCGACGGCGGGCGGCTCGACGCAGACCACCGGTCCGGGCCGGGTGCTCGGGCTCCCGGACGGCTACGGGCGGGCGTTCCCCGGGCAGATCCGCACCCTGTCGGGCCGCGGGACCGGCGTCCTGCTCGCCCAGCAGACGGCCGCCAACCTCCACGCCCGGCCCGGCGACACCGTCTCCATCGGCCGCGTGGGGCGGGCTCCCGCCCGTGTGCGGATCGACGGGGTCGTCGACCTCCCGACCGCCGACTCGCTCTTCCAGCAGGTCGGCGCGCCTGCGGGCGCCCAGCCCCAGGCGCCGCCCGACAACGTCATCCTCCTGCCCCGGGCGCTCTTCTCGCGGATCGAGACCGGTCAGACGGTCACCACCCAGGTCCACGCGCTGCTCTCCCACCGCCTTCCGGCGAGTCCGAGCGCGGCCTTCACCCAGGTGAGCGGCGCGGCCCGCAACCTCGAGACCCGTCTCGCGGGAGCCGGGCTCGTCGGCGACAACCTGGGCGCCACGCTCGACAAGGCCCGCGGGGACGCCCTCTACGCCGAGCTGCTCTTCCTCTTCCTCGGTGTGCCCGGAGCGATCCTCGCCGGCCTCGTGACCGCCTCCATCGCCTCGGCGGGCGCCGACCGCCGGCGCCGGGACGCCGCGCTGCTGCGCACGCGCGGGGCTTCCACGCGCCAGCTCCTGCGGGTCGCCCTCGCCGAGACGACTCTGGCCGGGGGTGTCGGCATCGTCCTCGGCCTCGGCGCCGCGCTGGCGATCGGCGCCGTCGCCTTCCAGACCGCGAGCTTCGGCGCGAGCACCCTCGCCGCCGTGCTGTGGGCGGTCGGCTCGGCCCTGGCCGGCCTGGTCATCGCGGCGGGCTCGATCGCCCTGCCCGCCTGGCGCGACGCGCGCGGGCTCACCGTCGCCGGGCAGCGCCGCCAGGTGGGCCGCCGCGACCGCGCCCCGTGGTGGGCGCGCTACGGGCTCGACGTCGCGGCGCTCGCGATCGCCGCGCTCGTGTACTGGCAGGCCTCGAAAAACGGCTACCAGCTCGTCCTCGCCCCCGAGGGGGTCCCGCAGGTCTCGGTGAACTGGTACGCGCTGCTGGCTCCGGTGCTCGGCTGGATCGGCGCCGGATTGCTCACCTACCGCCTCGCCGACCTCGTGCTCGTCCGCGGGCGCACGCCGCTGGCCCGGATCCTGCGCCCCCTCGCCGGAGAGCTCTCGCCGACCGTGGCGGCGACGATGGGCCGCCAGCGCCGGCTGCTCGCCCGCTCGGTGACGCTCGTCGCCCTCACCGCCGCGTTCGCCGGCTCGACCGCGGTGTTCAACTCGACCTACTCACAGCAGGCCGAGGCCGACGCCCGGCTCTCCAACGGGGCCGACGTCACCGTCACCGAATCGCCGGGCACGCGCGTGGGCCCCGCGGGGGCGGCGCGCCTGGCCTCCGTCCCGGGAGTCAGGAGCGTCGAGCCGCTCCAGCACCGCTTCGCCTACGTCGGCGCCGATCTCCAGGACCTCTACGGCGTGCGCCCGCAGAGCATCTCCGCCGCGGGCAAGCTCCAGGACGGCTGGTTCGCCGGCGGCAGCGCGCGGCAGCTCATGGCCACCCTCGCCGCGCGGCCCAGCTCGGTGCTCGTCGCGGCCGAGACCGTCAAGGACTTCCAGCTCCGTCCCGGGGACCTCGTGCGCCTGCGCCTCCAGGACGGAGTGACCAAGAAGTTCACGACGGTCCCGTTCCACTTCGCCGGCGTGGCCAAGGAGTTCCCCACCGCGCCGAAGGACTCGTTCCTGGTGGCCAACGCGAGCTACGTGGCCCGCATGACCCACACGAACGCCGTCGGCGCCTTCCTCGTCCAGACCGACGGCACGAGCCCGGCCACCGTGGCCGCGCGCGTCCACCGGCAGGTGGGGACCTCGGCCCAGGTGACCGACATCGTCGACCAGCGCAAGGTGGTGGGCTCGAACCTCACCGCGGTCGAGCTCTCGGGGCTCACGCGGGTCGAGCTCGCCTTCGCGCTCGTCCTCGCGGCCGCCGCGTCCGGCCTCGCCCTCGGGCTGGGCTTCGCCGAGCGCCGGCGGACCTTCGCCATCGCCCGCGCGCTGGGCGCCCGCGGCCGGCAGCTCGGCGGGTTCGTGTGGAGCGAGTCGGCGTTCGTCACGGTGGGCGGGCTGTTCTCCGGCGCCCTGATCGCCGTCGCGATCTCCGAGATGCTCGTCCAGGTGCTCACGGGCGTCTTCGACCCACCGCCCGACTTCCTGTCGGTGCCCTGGGGCTACCTCGCCGGAGTGGTGGCGCTGACGCTCCTCGCGGTCGTCGCCGCGGGGGTCACGACGCTGCGCGCCCTGCGCCGGGGGGATCCCGAGCAGCTGCGCGAGCTCTGATCGGCGAGGGGCTTGGGAGCAGCGGCCCGCGCTTGCCGGCTCCACACAATCTCAACGTCGGGGCTGCGGGGGCCAACGGAAAAGGGGACACGATCGGATCGATGATGGTCGCCCCCCGCCTCACGTCGTTCATCAGGCAACCGGGGCGGGAAGGATCACGGGTCGTCCTGCTCGCGTCCGCGGCGCTGGGCGCTGGGGTCCTGTCGCTCCTGTGGTCGTCGATCCCGCAGTTCGACCCGTCGGGGTGGCTGCTGTGGAGTCGCGCGCTCATCGGCTCTTCCGGGGAGTTCACGACGCTCGCCTATCCCTCGTGGAAGCCTCTGCCCGCGCTCGTGGGCGTTCCCCTGGTCCTCTCGGGATCGCTCGCCCCCGCGCTCTGGCTCGTGATCGTCCGCGCGGCCACGGTGGCGCTGGGAGTCACGGTCTTCCGGCTGGGGCGGCGGTGGGGCGGCGTCGCGGCCGGCGTGTTCGGCGTCGGCGGCCTCGTGTTCGTCCCGGATCTCCTCCACACCGCCGGCTCGGGGCTCATCGAGCCGGTTGTGGCCGCGCTCGTCATCGGCGCGGTGGAGCGCCACATCGTGGGGCGCCCTCCGCACGCCCTCGCGCTGCTCGTGCTGGCCGCCCTTGCCCGCCCCGAGGCCTGGGCGCTCCTCGCCATCTACGCCCTCTGGCTCGCCCGGAGCGAGTCTCGGCTCCGGCTCCGGGTCGCCCTCGCCTGCGCGGCCGTGCCCGTCCTCTGGTTCGGAGGCGATCTCATCGGGTCTGGGGATGCCCTCCACGGGTCGGCGCTCGCGCGGATGGCGGGGATCGCGGCTCGCGCACACGATCCCGCGCGCGAGGTCCCGGCGACCCTCGGCTTTGCGCTGCAATCCGTTCCCTGGCCATGGCTGGCCGCGGCGACCCTCGCCGCCGTCCTGCGCTGGCGAGCGAACCGGCGCGTGGCGGCGGCGCTCGCGGGCGTGACGCTGGCGTGGGTCGCGGTCACTGTCTTCGAGGCCACCCAGGGCTACGGAGCGGAGGCCCGGTTCTTGATCCCTGCTGGGGCGCTGCTGTCCGTGCTCGCGGCGGTCGGGCTCGGATCGGTCACGGCAAGGATGAGGGGCTCCTGGCGTCGCGTCGCGACGGGAGGTGCGCTCGCCGTCGCCCTCGCCGCCGGCGTCCTCTCGCACGGCGCCGGAGTGGTGCGGCAGGTCGCTCGCGTCGACGCCTACGGGTCGGCGGCCGGCCAGCTCGATCGCGCGGTGGCGGCGGTCGGGGGGCCACGGGCGCTGCGCGGGTGCCCTGTGACGACCCAGCACCCCTATCAGGCGCGGCTGGCGTGGGACCTCGGGCGCACCACCAAGGCGGTGTCGTCGCCGACCCCGGGCGGGCTCGCCTTCGAGCGTGTGCGCGCGCGAGACCCGCGCCTGCGCCGCTTTCTGCTCAGCCATGCGGGCCTGGTCAGCCTGACCGCGGTCCCCCTGCATCATGGACGCCCCTGGAGGCTCCTGCGGCTGTCCGTCTCCGCGCCGGGCGGGGGACGCCCCGAGTCGCGGTGCGGCATCCGAGCGCTCAGCGCGGGGGAGGGCACGCCGCGCCGTGGGGCGTGAGCAGGGCGCGGACCTCGATCCTCCCCGGCCGGAGCGCGCGCACCACCGTCCAGCCCGAGCGCGACTTGGCCACGCACGCCGTCCCGGAGGTGACGCTCCACCAGGGAGAGGAGTGAACCCGGACCAGCAGCCGTCCGGGCCGGCGGGCGACGAGCGTGAAGCCGTCGGAGAAGACACGTCCGATCTCTCCGGGACCTTCGACGAAGGGTTGCGTGCCACGAACCGCGTACAGCCGCCAGTGGCGCCCGTGCCAGACGGGGCGCAGGAAGGGCTGGGGACGGGCGACGACGCTCGCCTCCGTGAGACCGAAGCGCTCCGGGGTGACGTCGGGAAGTGCGACGTAGTGGACGGCGTTGCGCCGCAGCCACCGGGAGTAGCGCTCGGGGGAGAGCCGCGCGGTGGAGAAGAGCGGGTTGTACCGGCGGTCGAGCTGCGTCTCCCAACCGCGGGCGAGCGCGAAGCGCCGCGCGACGAACACGGCCTCCCACCGCGTGGCGGTGGGGACTACCTCCACCCGCCCACGCCGGGCGCCGCGAAGGTCGAGCTCGTGCAACAGGGGCGCGAAGTACGACGCCCTGGTCGCGGGGTTGTCCGAGGTCTTGAGGATCTCGACGACCGGGCCCGACCATTGCCAGACGGCCAGCGCGAGGAGGACGGCGATGCCGCTCCGCCCGAGCCCCCGGCCCTCCCGCGAGCAGAGGAGCAGCGCGCCGGCGAACCCCGCGCCGAGACGCACGGCGTTCCCTCCCATGGGACTGGGGACGAGCCAGGCCGCGAAGATCGCCGCCCCGTAGAGGGTGGCCCCGAGGCGGAGCTCGACCTGGGTACGCGGCAGCGCGCGGAAGAGGAGGACGACGAGCGCGACTCCCACGAGGGCCGACCCCAGGAAGAACGGCTGCTGGCCGCCCTCGGGGAAGAGGGCGGTGAGGCCGAGCCCGGGCAGCAGGGCGCACGCGAAGAGCGCGACCGCCCGGCGCGAGCGACGGGAGAGCATGGGCACGAACGCGACGAGGGCCAGGAACGCGCCCGCGATCGGGCTGGTCACGGCGCAGAGCACGGCGGCGAGGCCGGCGAGCACCGGGCGCCGCCGTTGGACGGCGAGCAGCGCCGCCAGCCCGAAGGCCACCCCCGTGAGGTAGGTCAGACGCCCGATGGCGAGATCGGCCGCCGTCCCGGCGGCGAACCACAGGGCCCCCGCGCGGGCGCGGGGACCGAACTGCCGCCGCGCGAGCTCGGCGAAGAGTCCCGTGGCGGCGACCGCGGCGAGCAGCCCGACGAGGCGGGTGCCCAGGAGTGCCCCCAGGGGTGGGAAGACGAGGCTGTAGCCCGGGAGGTGGTGCCCGCCGTACCAGGAGTTGTCCCAGAGCAGCGGACCGTCCTGGGCGAAGAGCCACACCCGGTAGGTCTGGGCGGCGAGGTCGGCCGTCCTCGGGCCCACCAGCATCCAGGCCAGGGCGAGTCCGAAGGAGAGCAAGCCCGTCTGGACGAGGAGTGGCGCGGCGCGCAGCCGGTCGGCTACGCGGGTCCTGCCTCCACGCCCGCCCGGTGCGGCGGGCAGCGGGAATCCCCCCGGGGACCGTGCCGGCAGGGACAGGGCACGGCGCCCGGTGAGGATCGAGGCGTCGTCTCCGATGCACGGAGTGTGCCGAGAACGGTTGACGCATTCCCGCTCGGAATCTTTGCCCCCTCTTTGCCATCGCTCCCCCCGCCGCGGACCCGTCTTTCCCCACACTGGGTCCATGACCGTTCGCACCGACCCCAAGCCGTCCGCACCCCTCGACGCCGATGCTCCCAGCAGCCACCTGGTCGACCTGATACCTCTTCTGGATGTACGTCGCCCTCATGGTCGGCACCCTCGTGGTTTCGGCGGCGCCGAAACCACGGGCGACATCGGCAACTGGACCGAGCCGATCGGCCTCGCGTCCCTCTTCGTGGAGGGAGTCGTGCTCGCGACGAGCGTCTACGGGTACCGCCTTGCCTCCACACGCCCGCACCTGCGCGCCGCCACCGGCTGATCCCTTGTCCCAGCTCGAGCTCGCCTGGATGTTCGTACTCACCCTCGTCGCTCTGGGCATGGCCTCCCTGGGGGTGCTCCTGTGGGCGGCCGTGCAGGACGGGCACCTGCTCAGCGAACCGCCGGGCCCGGAGGTCGGACGAAGAGTGAGCGCAGGGCGCGATCGTCGGCACGCCTCGCCCCGGCCAGCGACGGCAGCGCGAGGGCCCGCTCGATGAACCTCAGGACGCCGTAGTGGTCGACCCGACGCGAGCTCCGTGCCCCGCGCCGGACATCGGGCCCGATGACCACCGTGCCGATGTGACCGCCGCGCGCCACGCCGCAGCATCCCGCGTCCGTGGTGCCCTCGTCCCACGTCAGCACGAGGAAGCCATGAGGCCCGAGCTCGGCGCGCACGGCCGGCACGAGATCCGCGAGAAACCGGTCACCGACGCCGATGCCGCAGTCGTGGGTGTCGTGGCACAGGTCCGGGGAGATGAGCGCAAAGTCGGGGAGCGCCCCCGACCGGAGATCTCTCGTGAGCGTGGACAGGGGCACGAGCCGCCGGCACCGGACCCGGTTGCGCACGATGTCGTCGTAGTAGGCCAACGGGTTGTGCTTCTTGGCGTAGCCGTTCGCCTCGCTTCCCGCGAAGCAGCGACCCGGCGCCCCCTCGAGGTAGGCGTTCCACGACCGGCCCGCCCGGTCGAGCTGGGAGGCGAGGTTCGGGCCCGCCACCCGACAGTCGGTGCAGTCGGAGGTGATCCCGTGGGTCGATCCGCTCGTGAGCGCGAGGTAGTTGGGCAGCGAGGGATGCGTGATCGCGTAGCTGCGCGTGGCCAGCCCGGAGCGATGGATCAGCCCGTTCAGGTACGGCGCCTCCGGACTGCCGATGACATCGCCGTACTCCTTGTTCTCGAGGACGATCATCACGACGTGCGAGGACCGCGACGCCGGAAGCCTGTCCGGCGCGAGCATGGGCATCGGGCCGCCACCGTGGACGGATCCGCATCCACCGGCCAGCACGGCCAGGGCCACGGCGACGAGCTTCGATCTCACGCGGGGACACTTCCGCCGGCGTGCCCCGGAGGCGTCATCCGGTCTGGGGGTGGGTGGGGGTGCGGTTGTTCGGCGCGAGCAGGTCGAAGCCGTCGGGGGTGTTGAGGAGCCCGGTGCGCGAGCCCTTCTGGTCGGTGAGGCCGTACTGCCAGACGATCCTCCTCGACGCCGGGTCGATGAGGGCGACGCGGTGGCGGTAGTCGTCGTTGACGGCGATGAGGCCGTTGGGCAGGCGTTCGGCGAGGCTGGGATGGTCGAGCATGCCCGGTCCGCGCACGGGCCGGTAGCGCCACACGATGTGGCCGGCCCGGGTGAACTCGACGATGCTGCCGGGCCGGTGGTAGTCGACGGCCAGGTAGCGATCCGGTCCCAGCTGCTGCGGGTCCGACGGATAGGCAAGCGGCAGGTGCACCGTCCAGAGCAGGCGGCCGGTGAGGGTCATCTCGGTGATCCACGACCCGTTGATCTCGGAGATCAGCAGGTGGCCGTTCGCGAGCGGGGTGTCGCCGTTCGGGTAGCCCAGCGTGCGTGGCGGGTCATGCACGCAGCTGCCGTTTCGGCCGATCTGGCCGATGGGCCGCCGGCGTGCGCTCAGGATGAGGATCCGGCAGTTCTTGGCGTCGGCGACGACGGTTCGGCCGTCCGAGAGCAGGTAGGCGTCGTCGGGCTGATCGAGGTAGCCCGGGGACGAGCCTGGGTGGCGAGGGTGGCCATAGGACCACTGCAGCCGGCCGTCCGGGAAGCCGATGCGGACGACCGTGTGGTTGTCCTCCTCGTTGGACAGGATCCCGGTCCCGTGTGCGACGAAGAACGCATCGTCGGGGAAGTAGAAGCCCCCCCGCGGGGCCGGACGGCTTCGCGCGGGGTACCGCCACAACACGTGCTTCGCCGCATCGACCACCAGGAGCCGATTGTTCCCCCGATCCGCGATGAGCAGACGGCCGTCGAACGGGCGGCTACCCGCGCCCCCGCGCGTCGTCGATGCGGGTCGTCCGGTGCCGGCGGACCTCGTCGCCGGTCCCCCTTCGAGGGCCGCCCCCGCGACCACGACCACGGCGCCCAGGGTCACCGCCGCGCCGAGCCGCCGCCGGCGCAGGAGCTCCTGTCGCCGCGCGCGGCGGCGGGTGCGTCTTGCCTCGGCGCCCCCATCACTCCATTCGTGCGACATGCTGCCCAGCCTCCCTCTGCCAGATGAGGGTGCAGTAATGCATTTGCGGACCCGCGCTCAGCAGGAAGCCGCCCGGGTGCAAAGGCCGCGTCACGAGCCCGGCGGACAGCTGGCCGGGCCCATCAGCGACCGAGAACCGGCGAGGCCGGGGCCTGCCCCGCGCCGGCAGCGTGTCGTGCGCCTGCGCGGCCTGGAGCGGCACCGCGGCCGGCGCGGAGGCGGCGGGGATCGCGACCGCAGCGGTGCTGCCCACCACCACGACCGTGAGCACGGCGGCGACGGCGCGGCGGGTGCGATGGGGGATGTCGAACATCATGGTGCGTTCCTGTCGGTCGGTGGGGAGACGCACCGTGCCAGTTCGCGATGAGGACTTGATGAGCGCACGCCGCTCATCTCGCCCTCATCCTGGGCTGGGATCCTGCGCGCATGCCGACCCCCCTCGATCAGGACACGGTGGAGGTGCGGCCCCCCGGCGGTGGAGGCGCCCTGGCCCGACGTGCCTCTCCGCATCAACGCTTGCGCGGCGCGGACGCGCCGCGGCATGCGGCGCGCCGTCAACGAGGACGCGCTGCTCGTCGCCCCGCCGCTGCTCGTCGTCGCCGACGGAGTGGGAGGACGACCCGGGGGTGAGGAGGCCTCGGCGCTGGCGGTCGACGTCCTGCGCCGGCGTGTGCCCGCCGCCCCCGCGGATCCCGGGGTCGCGCTCGTCACCGCGCTCGAGAAGGCCCATGCGGCGGTCCGACACCACGGCCGGGGCCGCGAGGTGGAGGGCATGGCGACCACCGCCGTCGCGGTCCTCGTGTCCGGCCGGACCGCCACCGTCGCGCACGTGGGGGACAGCCGCGCCTACCTCTGGCGTGATAGGCGGCTCTCGCGCCTCACCGCCGATCACTCCCTCGTCGCTGGGTTGCCCGCCGCCGGCCCAGCCGAGGTGCGGCCCGGGCGGCCGCACCCTCTGCGCTCAGTGATCCTCCGCGCCGTCGGGCTCGAGGGCCCGCTCGGCGCGCAGACGACGGCGGTGCACCTGCGTTCGCGCGACGTCCTGCTGCTGTGCTCCGACGGGCTGTGCGGTGCGCTGCCCGACTCCCGGGTCACCGCCGCGCTCCTCGAAGGTGGCGCGGATCCCGGACGCTGCGCCGAGCGCCTCACCGCCGCCGCCCTGGCCGCCGGCGGAGGTGACGACATCACCGTTGTCGTCGGCTGTATCGGCTGACCGTAGTCGAGCCGCCCGAGTCGGTCCGGTCCGCCGGGGAGTTGCCGGCCACCTCGGAGCCGGACTCGCCGGCCGCCTCGGGGCCATCGGCCTTCTCGCCCGAGCCGTCGACCTTGTCGCCCTTGCCGGCCGGATCGACCTTGTCGCCCTTGCTGGCGGATCGACCTTGCCGTCGGTCTTGTCGCCCTTGCCGGCCGGATCGACCTTGCCGTCGGTCCGGTCGTTCGGCCCGGTCGGGTCGACCGCATGGACCTTCGCGGCCTTGCTCCCGCCCGCCGTCGCGGGCGAGCCGCTGTTCTGGGCGCCGGCGATCCCGCCACGCCGAGGGCGAGGAGGGCCGGCCGACGTGGCCTGCACCGACTTGCGTCCGGGATCGCTCGAACATGCTGCTTCCAGGCGGGTGCCCAGAAGCGCCCCGAGAGGGGGGAAGACGAGGCTGTAGCCGCCCGCCGTACCAGGAGTTGTCGGAGTTGTCCCAGAGCAACGGACCGTCCTGGGCGAAGAGCCACACCCGGTAGGTCTGGGCGGCGAGGTCGGCCGTCCGCGGCCCACCAGCATCCAGGCCAGGGCCAGTCCGAGGGAGAGCACCCCCGTCTGGACCACGAGGGGCAGGGCGCGCCGCCGGTCGAGCCGGCCGGTCTCGCCTCCACGTCCGCTCCCGCGGCGGGCAGCGGGAATCCCCCCGCGGAGCGTGAAGGCAGCGACAGGGCACGGCGCTCGGTGAGGATCGAGGCGTCGTCGGCGATGCAGAGTGTGCCGCCAGGTAAGTCGGCCCGCCGGCGGTCCGTGAGGCGGGGATGAGATGAGGGTCAGGGCGCGGTCAAGGGCTCATCGGGGGCTCACGGACGGCCCATACCTTCGCCCCTGTCCAGTAACCACGAGGGAAAGAAGGTAGACCATGAATCGCACCAAGATCATCGCCGGTGTCCTGGCCGCGGTCACCGCCGTGAGCGGTGGGGCCGCCGTCGCCGGAGCGGCGACGGGCGCCGCGGGTCCCACGCCCGCCGCGCAGTCGGCCCCGGACCGGTTGACCCCGGGCGACGTCCGCGATCACGCGGTCGACCGGGCGACGCGGGGCGACGCCCGTGACGGGACCGTCGACCGGGCGACGCGGGGCGACGTCTCCGACCAGCGTCCCGACGCGGAGCGCCCGGACGGCGGCGCCGACACCGACAACGTCCAGAGCGGCGACCGGTCGGCGCCCGACGCGACCGCGGAGCAGGGCTCCGAGGTCGTGGCCAACGACGGCCCCGGCGGCCACGCCGACGAGGTCGGCCACACGCAGGGGCCGGCCGCGCGCTAGCCACCGCCGATCGAACGCAGGGGAAGGCCCTCCCGGGCGGAGGGCCTTCCCCGTGTGCACGCCCGCGCGCGCCCCCCGGGCCTGTGCGTGCGGAGCCGTTTCACCGCGGCCCGGCCGGGCCGGGTCCTAGGCGTCCTCGGCCGGCCGGAGGCGTAGCTCGAACTCGGGCGGGTGAGCGGCCCGCAGCTCGAGCTGGCCCCCGACCGATTCGATCAGGGAACGGGCGAGATGCAGGCCCACGCCGCTGCCCCCTGGCCGAGTGCCCCCGCTCGAAGATGGCGGACTCCTCACCGGCGGGCGGGCCTGGACCGTCGTCGGTGATGGTGATCACCGGGCGGCCCGCGCGTTCGGTGACCTTCACCACCACCCGGCCCTCCCCGTGACGCAGAGCGTTGTCGAGCAGGACGTCGAGCGCCTGCCCGACGGCGCCGGCGGTCGGCGCGGCCCGGAGCTCATCATCCGGCCCCCGGGCCTCGCTGTGACGTCCGGCGCGCTCGAACAGCGGTCTCCACGTCTCGGCGTGGGAGCCGACGAGCTCGGCAAGATCCAACGACGCGTCGTCGTCGCGGGCTCCGGTGCTGCGGGCCGCGGCGAGCAGGTCGGTGATCGTCTGCTCGAGCCGATCGGCCTCCGCCAGGGCGTGGGTGGCCTCGCCCCGGCTTCGGGCCGGGTCCTCGAGCCGCTCGAGCTCCTCCAGCCGCAGACGCAACGCGGTGAGCGGGGTGCGCAATTGATGGGAGACGTCCCCCGAGAACTCGCGCTCGCGGGCGACGAGACGCGCGATCTGCAGGGCCGCGGCATCGAGAGCCGCGGCCACCGCATCCACCTCCGGGATCGCGGAGTGCCCGGCCCGGGCCGAGAAGTCACCTGCGCCGAGGCGACGCGAGGTCTGCGCGAGGCGCTCCAGGGGACGGGCGAGGCGCTGGCCCTGCGCCACGCCGAGGAGGACCGCGGCGAGTACGCCTCCGGTCGAAAGGAGCGCGATGAGCAGCCAGTGCCCGCGGATCCGCTCGTTGAGCTCCTCGGCGGGAGCCCGGGCGGTGACCAAGGCCGCGTGTGCGAGCGCCGAGCGTTCCGCGAGCGCACCGCCCTCCTCCAGCCGGCGGCCCAGGGAGATGGTCGGCCGGCCGGCGACCCGGATGGTGACCTGATGGCCCGGCCGGACGAGGGGAGCGAGACGGCGAGCGTCCACGGGCTCGTTGCGCTCGAGGCGATCCTCGACCGCCGTGGCCACCACATCGGCCTCCCGCAGGAGCTGGTTGCGCGCCTCGCCGCGCACGCGGTGGGCCTCGACGACACCCAGCGGAACCCCGAGCACGACCACGGCGGCGAGCGCGCGTCCGGCAACGGCCGGCGCGTCAAGGAGCCTCACGATGTCGCAGCCTCAGCGCATGTGGATTGCCGTCCATGAAGCGCGACCGCCGGGTCGCGCCGGGCTCCGGGAGCCGCGGCCGGAGCTCGAACTCGACCAGGCCACTGCCGCGTAGCTTGTCGCGCCTCCTCGCCCGGAGCCGAGCAGGAGGGGAGGGGCAGGTCCAACTCACCGTCGTCCTCGCACGGTTCGGCTGACTCGCATGAGCAGTTCGACCGCCACGACGACCCCGCCGGCCACGAGCAGGCCGACGGGATCGAGCGCGAAGAGGTCGATCTTCACCGCTGCTGCGGAAGCGGGATCCGGGGGAGCAGCCGCCGGCGGGCGCGCCAAGCGCTACGGGTGCGTTGAGCGGCCGTCGGGGCGCGCTGCGCACGACGCGGGTCGAGCGCCGATCCGCACAGCGCGCACCCGGCCGCGAAGGCCGAGACACGGTCGCCGCACCGGGGGCAGATATGAGGTCCGGGATGTCGCATGCTTCACCTCTCGATGGTGGGGGACGTCTCCACGGTGGCGCTCTCAGATGAGAGCGCGATGAAGCGGACGATTCCGACGTGCGGATGCGAACACCACACGCGTGCGGATGCGAACACCACACGGAGAGCCCGCAGCCCCGCCAAGGGCTGCGGGCTCACCGGGAAGGGCGCTAGTTCTGCCCCTGCTGCTGGGTGTTGGCGTTGGGGTTGCCGGGCTCGTCGGCGTGGCCGGGCCCGTCGTTGCCGGGGACCTCGGAGCCGGACTCGGTGTCCGGCTTCTCGGCACCGCCGTCGGCCTTGTCGTTGGCGCCGGCCGGGTCGTTCGCGCCGTCGGCCTTGTCGTTGGGGCCGGCCGGGTCGGGCGCCTGCGCCTTGACGGCGGCCGGGGTGGGTGCCTTCGCGGCCGATCCGCTGCCCTGGGCGGTGGCGATACCCGCGACGCCGAGGGCGGCGAGCAGGCCGGCGACCGTGGCCTGGACCGACCTGCGTCCGAATCGCTCGAACATGATGATGTCCTCCTGTGGTTGGTGAGACTGGACGCGGCGAACGGTGCCGCCGTCGCGTGAGCTGACGGTGAGAGGACACGCGGTTGCTCATCCGGCTCTCATCCCGCCCGGCACACTCCTCCACGTGCGCGTTCTCATCGTCGAAGACGAGGTCAAGATGGCCAGCCTGATCCGCCGCGGGCTGCGCGAGGACGGGATCGCCGCCGACGTGGCCATCAAGGGCGAGGACGCGCTGTGGATGGCCGACGCCACCGACTACGACGCGATCGTCCTCGACGTCATGCTCCCCGGCCTGGACGGCTTCGAGGTCTGCCGCCGGCTGCGGAAGGACGGCGTCTGGGCGCCCGTCCTGATGCTGACGGCGCGCGACGCCATCGAGGACCGCGTGGCGGGCCTCGACACCGGCGCCGACGACTACCTCACCAAGCCCTTCTCCTTCGCCGAGCTCGGGGCGCGCCTGCGCGCCCTGGTCCGCCGCGGGCCGATCGAGCGTGGGACGGTGCTCGACGCCGGGGACCTCCGGCTCGACCCGGCCGCCCGCCGCGTCTGGCGGGGGGAGACGGACATCCCGCTGTCGGCCAAGGAGTTCTCGCTGCTCGAGACCTTCATGCTGCGCCCGGGGCGCGTGCTCGACCGCTATCAGCTGCTCGAGCACGCGTGGGACTACGAATACGAGAACCGCTCGAACGTCATCGACGTCTACGTCCGGTACCTGCGCGAGAAGATCGATCGGCCATTCGGCGTGGAGGCGATCGAGACGGTCCGGGGAATGGGCTACCGGCTGCGGCCCGACGGGGGCCGTGGCGTCGCCGCTCCTCCTCCGCCCGCGGCGTGAGGGGGCGCGCTCGCCCGCTCCCGTGACCATCCTTCGTCGTCTGCCGCTCCGCGTCCGCCTCACCCTGGCCTTCGCGGGCGTGATGGCCCTCGTGCTGGCCGCGGTCGGCCTCTTCCTCGTCCTGCGCCTGAGCGCCGAGCTGACGTCGAGCATCGACCAGGGCCTGCGTCAGCGGGCCGGGGACCTCTCCGCCTTGGTCAAGCAGGCGGACTCCGGGCTCGCCGAGGCAGGACGCAGCCCGCTGACCCGGCGGGGAGAGTCGATCGCCCAGGTCTTGTCCCCGGCGGGCGGCGTGCTCGACGCGCCTCCTCCGCTGCGCTCGCGATCCCTCCTGCGGGCCGGCGACCTGGCCCGGGCCCGCACCGGGAGCTTGACCCTCGACCGCGACCATCCCGGAGGCCTCGACGAGGAGGTCCGCCTCCTCGCCGCCCCGGTCCGGGCTCAGGGCCGCAGGCTGGTCATCGTCGTCGGCACCTCGCTCGAGGAGCGCCGTAGCGCCCTCAGCAACCTCGTCACCCTCCTGCTCCTCGGGGGACCGGCGGCCCTCCTGCTCGCCTCGCTGGCCGGCTACGGCGTGGCGGCGGGCGCGCTCCGTCCCGTCGAGGCGATGCGCGCCCGTGCGGCCCGCGTCTCGGCCGAGTCGCCCGGCCAGCGGCTTCCCGTCCCTGCCTCCAGCGACGAGATCGCCCGGCTCGGCGACACGCTCAACGCGATGCTCGCCCGGCTCGAGCTCGCCCTCTCGCGCGAGCGCGAGCTCCTCGCCGACGCCAGCCACGAGATCCGCACCCCCCTGGCCATCCTCAAGGCCGAGCTCGAGCTCGCCGCTGCACCCGAGCGCACCCTGGCGGAGCTCAGGGACGCGGTCCTCTCTGCCCGGGAGGAGACCGACCGCCTCGCCCAACTCGCCGAGGACCTGCTCGTCATCGCGCGCTCGGATCAGGGCCGGCTGCCCGTCCGGGCCGACGACGTGGGGCTCGCCGAGCTCCTGGAGCACGTCGGCCAGCGCTTCGGTCGCCGCGCGACCGCCCATGGGATGTCGATCACCATGGATCCCGGCGAGGTGCGGGTCGTCCACGCGGATCCGCTCCGTCTGGAGCAGGCCCTCGGCAACCTGCTCGACAACGCGCTCCGGCATGGGGACGGGCCCCGGGTGACGCTCCGGGCCGTGAGCACGGACGGACGGGTCGAGCTGCACGTCCTCGACTCCGGGCCCGGGTTTCCCGCGGGCTTCGTCGAGCACGCCTTCGATCGCTTCTCCCGTGGCGACCCCGCCCGGGGACGGGGCGGGACCGGGCTCGGGCTGGCGATCGTCGCCGCGATCGCCCGCAGCCACGCGGGCGGAGTCGGAGCGCGCAACTCCCCCGAGGGGGGAGCCGACGTCTGGATCTGGCTGCCCGTCCGTCCCGTGCCGGACGGCTGACCCGCTCAGGCCGCGACCAGGACGATGAGCGGGCAGCGAGAGCTGCCCGGCTCCGGCCGGCAACCCGGGCCGCGACCAGCGCGGTGTCGTCCGGGACGGGCACCTCGCTGGTCTCACGGGATTCTCATCTGCCTCGCGCACGCTCCGCGAGGCATGCCGCGGTTCGCAGTCCACCCGCTCGCGGCGACCCGGCTAGGGGCCGCGCGGTCGCGCCGGCGGCGCGCATTCAGGTGATCCTCAGAGACGCCGCGTCATCCTTGACGACCATCGCCCTCCTCGCCTCGATCACCGGACAGCTCACGGCGTGGATCGGGCAGCACGGCGTCTATGCCGTCTTCGCGATCATGGCCGTCGACGCCCTGCTGCCCGTGGGCGGAGAGCTGACGATGCTCTACGCCGGGGCGCTGGCCTCCGGCGCGGTGGTCGCGTCGCATCCCGCGCTGCTGGGCCATCCGCTCGGGGCGGGGCTCGAGAGCTACGTCGTGCTCGCCGTGGCCGGGACGCTCGGGTATCTCCTCGGCGCGCTGGCCGGCTGGGCCATCGGCCGCTCCGGCGGCCGTGAGCTGCTCGAGCGCCGCGGGCGGTGGCTCCACCTCGGTCCGGCCCGGATGGACCGGGCGGAGCGCTGGTTCGCGCGCCACGGCGGCGCGGCTGTCTTCCTCGGGCGCCTCACGCCCGTGGTGCGCTCCTTCGTCTCGATCCCGGCCGGCGTGCTCGGCAGCCCCCTCGGCGCCTACACGGCCCTGACCCTCGCCGGCTCGGCGATCTGGTGCTTCGCCTTCGCCGGAGCGGGCTGGGCGCTCGGGCGCTCCTACGAGCAGGTCCATCACGCCTTCGGCTCGGTGGACGTCGTGGTCGTCGCCCTCGTGGCGGCGCTCGGCATCACCGCCCTCGTCCTCCGGCTCCGCCGTCTGGCCCGCGCGTGAGAGCTCGCGGTGCCGCCGCCCTCGGCACCCTCCTGGTGCTCGTAGGCTGTGGGGATGGGAGCGGCGGATCGCGTGTGTCCTCCCGGCCGACGCCACCGGCCAAGATGGTGAGAAGAGCTCCCGCTGCCGCCGTCGCCCCGCCCGTGACGTTGCGCGTCGTCGCGACGCGGAAGCTCCCCGCCGCCCTCCAGCTCCCGGGCCTGGCGCTGGTGGACGGCCGCCTTCTCGCCCTCGGGGGGCTGGATGCCGCCGACGCGTCCGTGGGGCGGATCGTGCGCGTCGCGCCAGGGCCGCCGCGGGCCGTCGGCACTCTGCCCGAGCCCGTGCACGACGTCGCGGCTGCCGCCGTCGGCAGTCGGGTCTACGTCTTCGGCGGCGGCACCGCGCACGGTGAGCTCGACACCATCACCGCGGTCGACCCGAGCGGTCGGGCTCACGTGGTCGGTCATCTGCCCGCCCCGCTCTCGGACTCCGCGGCGGCGAGCATCGGCGCCACCGCGTACGTCGTCGGCGGCTACACCGGGACGGTGCCCCTGCGCTCCGTGCTGGCCTTCCGTCCCGGCGCGCCCGTCCGCGACGTGGCCGCGCTGCCGCACCCGGTCCGCTACGCCGCGGTCGCGGCGCTGGGCGGGCGCGTGCTCGTGGCGGGGGGGACCGACGGCACGATCGCCCGGCGGGAGGTCGTCAGCGTCGACCCGGCGACCCACCGCGCGCGCGTGATCGGGCGCCTGCCCGTGGCGCTGGCCCACGCGGCGGGAGCGGCGTTCGACGGGACGTTCCTCGTGATCGGGGGCCGCGGGGCGGCGGCAGGCTCGCAGCGCGCGGAGATCTGGGCGGTCGACCCGCGGACGGGACGGGTCCGCCTCGCCGGCCGCCTGCCCACCGGCCTCTCGGACCTCGCCGCCGGAGGAGCGGAAGGCGTGGTGCGCGTCGTGGGCGGTCGGGACGCCGCGGGAACGGTTCACGACGAGCTGCTCGAGCTGCGGGCACGATGAGGCTTCGCCGGATGATGCTCGCACCGGTCCTGGTGCTTGTCGCCGGGTGCGGCGGGGGCGGGGGCGGGGGCGGGGGCGCTGGCGGTGACGGGCCCCGCGCGGTCGCCAGCCATCCCCGCCTGCACGCCCGGAAGCCCGCGCCGTCGAGCGCCCGCGTCGACGTGTACGCCGCGGACCGTCCCGGCCTGCTCGCCCCGGCGGCGCGCGGCGCCCTGCCACGCGTGTACGTCCCGAACTCGCAGTCGAACACGGTCGACGTGATCGACCAGGGCTCGGGGCGCATCGTCGGGCACTTCGCGGTCGGGGCACTGCCCCAGCACGTCACCCCCGCCTGGGATCTGAAGACCCTGTGGGTCACGAACGATCAGGGCAACTCGCTCACCCCGATCGACCCGCGCACCGGCCGCCGCGGGCGCGACGTACCGGTCCTCGACCCCTACAACCTGTACTTCACCGCCGACGGGCGGCGGGCGATCGTCGTCGCCGAGGCCCGCCGTGAGCTCGACTTCCGCGACCCGCACACGATGCGCCTGCGCCACGCGCTCTCGCTTCCGCAGTGCACGGGCGTCGACCACATGGACTACACCGCCGACGGGCGCTTCGCCCTCGTCTCCTGCGAGTTCGCCGGGCGCATGGTCGTCGTCGATCTCGCGCGAGAGCGCGCCGTCCGCACGATCCCGCTGCCCCCCGGCGCGGAGCCCCAGGACGTGAAGATCTCCCCTGACGGCCGCACGTTCTACGTCGCCGACCAGATGTCCGGCGGAGTGTGGCTCATCGACGCGGCCTCCTGGCGCAGGATCCGCTTCCAACCCACCGGTCGCGGCGCCCACGGCCTCTACCCCTCGCGCGACTCGCGGCTGCTCTACGTCTCCAACCGCGGCGAGGGAAGCATCACGCGCATCTCCTTCCGCACGCGCCGGCCGGTCGGGACGTGGCACATCCCCGGCGGGGGCTCGCCCGACATGGGCGGGGTCTCGGCGGACGGCAAGGTGCTCTGGCTCTCGGGCCGCTACAACGCCGAGGTGTACGCGATCTCCACCCGCACGGGCAAGCTCCTGCACCGCATACCCGTGGGCCAGGGTCCGCACGGAATGTCCGTCTGGCCCCAGCCGGGGCGGTACTCCATCGGGCACACCGGCATCATGCGCTGACGCGTCAGCCCGGCAGCTCGACGCGGAACTCGGCCCCGCTCGTCCCCGCCCGCCGGCCGAGGGTCACGTCGCCGCCGGCGGCGCGGGCGAGTCGGCGGGCGAGCGCGAGGCCGAGCCCGGCGCCGCGGTGGCCGTTCTCCTCCTCGCCCCGCCGGCCCGGCTCGAAGACCGCGCCCTCCGCGCCCGGGGCCACCCCCGGTCCGTCGTCGGTCACGGTGATCTCGACGCGACCGTGCGCGGGGCGGGCGGCGAGGTCGACACGCGAGCGGGCGTAGCGCTGGGCATTGTCGAGCAGCGGGGCGACGATGCGCTCGACCACTTCCGGGTCGGCGCCCGCGTACAGCGGCGCGTCGAGGGGAGCGAGCGCGAGGGCGATCTGCCGCTCCGCGAGCGCCGGGGCCCACCCGGCGCGTAGCCGGGCAAGCGTGTCGCCGAGCTCGGAGCGACCCGGATCCAGGTCCGCGTCGGCCCGGGCGGCGGCCATGAGGGTCTCGAGGATCTCGTTCATCTGCCGCGCGCTGAGGGCGATCGACGCGTGGGCGGCGCGGCGCTCCTCCGGGTCGCGCTCGCGGCGCTCGAGCAGCTCGATCTCGGCGCTGATCCGGGAGAGGGGCGTGCGCAGCTCGTGGGAGAGCTCGGCGGAGAGCCGCTGCTCGTGACGCAGGCTCGCCGCGACGCGGTCGAGCAGGGCGTCGAAGGTGTGCGCGAGCTCTCCGAGCTCGTCCTCCCGGCGCGTGGTGCCGAAGCGGCGGTCGGAGTGGTGCTCGCTCCAGTCGGCGGCCGAACGGGTCATCGCGCGCACGGGGGCGAGGGCCCGTCCGATGGTGATCCAGGTGAGCACGCCCACGGCGGCGAGCAGGAGCCCGGCGAGGGCCAGGGAGCCGATGAGGGCGAGGTCGGTCGTGCGGTCGTAGGCGGTGAGCGACTGGCCGGCCACGACCGTCCCCACCCGGCGGCCGTCCTCGACGAGGGCATGGGCGTAGAGGCGGACGTCGCTCCCGGCGACCTCCGCGAAGACGGCCGAGGCTCCGGACAGCGCCGCCGCCGCGCGCTGGAGGGCCCGAGCCGCGGGCGGGCGCTCCACGACACGCCGGCCGGCGAAGACCCAGACCTGCCGGTCCACCGCGTTGTCGTTGGTGCTCTCCCGCACCCGCAGCCGCCCGCGCTCGGCGCTCACCGTGGTGCTGGCGGCCGCCCCCTGGGCGCGCAGCCGGCCGTCCGCGTCCGCGCGCAGGGAGTCGCGGAGCAGGAGGTTGAACGCGGTGGTGAGGCCGGCCACGGAGAGGAAGGCTCCGACGAGGGCCAGCGCCGTGAGCCGGCCACGGAGCGTCCGGAAGTGGCTCATCCGAGCCGGTAACCGACCCCGTGGGCCGTGGTGATCCCCGGCTCCTCGGCCACCTCCCGTAGCTTGCGCCGCAGCCGGGCCACGTACTGGTCGAGCGTGTTGTCGTGCACGATCGCCCCCTCGGGCCAGGCGGCGCGGACGAGCTCGCGGCGGCGCACGATGGCGCCCGGGCGCGCCGCGAGCGTCGCGAGCACGCGGAACTCGGTGGGGGTGAGGGACACCCTGCGCCCGTCGGCGGCGACGGCGTGGGTCAGGGGGTCGAGGCGCAGGCCGTCGACCTCGACGCCCGGATCGGCGCCCGCGCGGCGCAGGAGCGCGCGCAGGCGGGCCACGAGCTCGTCGAAGGAGAAGGGCTTGACGAGGTAGTCGTCGCCGCCGGCCCCGAAGCCCGAGAGCCGGTCGGTCACCGCGTCGCGGGCGGTGAGGAAGAGCACGGGGGTCGTCCAGCCGCGGGCACGCAGGGCGTGGCAGACGTCCCGCCCGTCGGCGTCGGGCAGGCCGACGTCGACCACCAGCCCGTCCACCGTCTCGTCCGTCCGGGCGAGCGCGCCGGCGCCGTCGCCCACGGCGGTGACCCGGAAGCCCTCTTCCGAGAGGCCGCGCACGAGCAGCCGGCGCAGCTCGGGGTCGTCTTCGACGACGAGGAGGTGGTGCTCGGTCACGCGCTCATCATCGCGCGGGGCGACCCTCTCGCCTCCGGCCGGGCTCAGGCGGGCGCCATCTCGGCAGGTGGCGTGGCGTCCTTCCTGGTGACCGTCAGGAAGCTGACGACCGCCAGGATCGCGCTGAGGAAGATCACGCTCGTCACCGTGGTCCCGAGTCCGAGTCCGCCGTCGGCGCGGGCCTGGGAGAGAAGGTCACCGATGGAGGCGCCGAGCGGCCGGGTCAGGATGTAGGCGATCCAGAAGGACAGGACCGCGTTGAGCCCGAAGCGGAAGTGCGCGACGGCGACCGCGGCGATGAGCCCGCCGAAGACGGCGGTCGACAACGGGTACCCCAGGTTGAGGCGCTCGGCCGCGAGGTCACCGGCGGCGGTGCCCAGGGCGAAGGTGAACAGGATCGCCAGCCAGTAGAACGCCTCGCGCCGGGTTGTGAAGATCGTATGGATGGACAGGGTCTTCTCGCTCGCGTACCACCCGGCGAACACCACCGCGAGCGTGATCGAGAAGACGATCGTGGTCGTGACCAGGCTGACGCCGAAGTTGTCGGTCAGGTTGTCGGTGATCAGCGTGCCGACCACGCTGAGGAGGACGACGGCGAGCCAGTAGGTCCCGGGCACGTACTTCCGAGACCGGAACTGGAAGACCAGCGTGATGAGCAGCAGGGCGCCCATCACGTAGGTCGTGCCGGTCAATCCGAGCTTCAGGGTGGTGTTCAGGTTGTCCGCCGCGGTCTCGCCCACGGTCGTGCAGAGGACCTTGATGATCCAGAAGTAGAGGGTGATCTCCGGGACCTTGTTCAGCATCCTGCGGCCCCGGGAGGGAGCGGCGGCCCGCGGTGCGGTGGTCGTCGTGGTCATGCCAACGAGGCTGGCAGGGGTCTCCTGACGACGACCTTACCGCCTTCAGGAGCGGGTGGGGAGGCGGCCGCGTCGCGATCAAACGTGAACATCAGGTTTCCAGCTTGCGTTATGAGCGGGGAGGCGGCAAGCTGCTGGTGTCGAACCTTCGGGTATCGGCGCAGGCGCACCGAGTCTTTAGTCGTACGTCCGTCCAGTACGGAAGTCATACCAGTAGAGGCTCGTCGGAGTGATGCGGTCTGCCCCCGCCCACCCCATGAAAATCGAAGGAGACCACGCGGCCGCGCCCGCCCTGCTGGCCAGGGTTGCTGCCGGCCGTCTCCAGGAGAGGAGAAGCCATGACCTGGCGCAGCCCTCGCTGAGCACGACGTCCCCTGTCATCGCACAAACGGAAGGAGCGGTCCATGACCTGGCGCAGCCCCCGCTGATCGCGGTCCACGTCCCGACCATCACGACCTGGAAGGACTGCCATGACCTGGCGCAGCCCCCGCTGATCGCGGTCCACGTCCCGACCATCACGACCTGGAAGGACTGCCATGACCTGGCGCAGCCCCCGCTGAGCTGAAGCGCCGATTTGGCGTTTGCCAGCCTACGATCCGTTTCTGGCCTCGATTCTGCACAGCTTGGCCTGTCGGCAAGACGGCGTCATGATGGACTTTCTCGCTCGCTGCGGGATAAACCATTATGCCCCCCGTGCCGATGGGAACCGAGATGGTCACGATTGACGTAGCGCAGCGGCGCATGCGCCTCGGTGCGAGTGCCGCGCTTACGCTCGGGGTCGGCATTGGAGCTCTGTCCTCGCGCTCTGCGGAGTGGCACGAGGTCGAGCTGTTGGTGACGCTGCTCGCGCTCGCCATCGGGTGCGACTTCCTCGAGGTGACCACGAAGAGCCTTCGGTTGTCGGGCTCGTTCCTGGCCCTCGTCCTGGCGATGACGCTCCTCGGGCCGACCTCGGCCGCAGTCCTCAGCGTTATGGCGACGGCGGTGACGCTCTGGCGACGGCGTGCAAGCCGCGACGTCATCGTCGTCGAGCTGGCGATCCACACCGCCTATCCCCTCGCCGGCGGCTGGTTTGCCCGCCTCGTGACCGAGCGTGGCGCCATCGACCACGCGAGCCCGAACTTTCTGCTCGTGGTGATCGCGGTCTTCCTGCTCAGCAATCTCCTCAACTTCACCCTCGTCGCCAGCTTCTGGGCTTGGAGCGACCGGATCAGCGTTGCCCGGCGGTTCCGCCAAGACTATCTTCCCGTCTTCCCGTGGGAGCTCGTCACCGCCCTGCTCGCGGCGGGCGTGGCGGGGCTGTACGAGCAGGTGGGCCTTCCCGCCCTTGCCCTCGCGGCGGTGGTGATCCTCATCTTCCAGTATCTGCTGCGGGAGCTGTTGACCTCGCAGCGTCGGGCTGAGCTGCTCGAGGAGCGCACGAAGCAGCTCGCCGGGCTGCAGGTGGGTGTGCTCGCGGCGATGGTGCAGACGCTCGGATTGCGGGACTCCATGACCGCCCGGCACTCGGCGGCGGTCGCGCGGTACACGCGGGAGCTCGCGCAGGCGGCGGACCGTTCGCCGCGGGAGCAGGAGCTCGTGCACACGGCGGCGCTGCTGCACGACATCGGCAAGTTCGCGCTGCCCGACGCGATCCTGCTCGCCCAGCGGCCGCTGACCAGCGACGACTGGACGCTCATCCGCCGTCACCCCGAGGAGGGCGCGCGCGTGCTGCGACGCGTGGACGGCTACGGGCCCGTGGCCGACATCGTCCTCTGCCACCACGAGAAGGTCGACGGCTCGGGCTATCCGCAGGGCCTGAAGAGCGACGAGATCCCGCTGTTCGCCCGCATGATCGCCGTCACCGACGCCTACGACGTGATGACCGCCCGCGACTCCTACCGTGTGCCCATGACCTCCTCGGAGGCGACGGAGGAGCTGCGCCGCAGCGCCGGAAGCCACTTCGACCCGTGGATCGTCGAGACGTTCATCAACGTCCTCGCCCGGCGTGGCGTCGAGTTCCGCCACGGCGACGACGCCGACTTCGAGGCCGAGCTCGCCTTCGAGCATCGCATACGCGGCTTCGTGCCGCTCTCGGCGTGATCGCCGGTCACGACGTCGCACGCATCCGGGCGGAGAACCCGAGCCTCCTCACCCTCGACGGCACGAACACCTGGGTGGCCGGCCGCGACCCCGCCTGGGTCGTCGACCCCGGGCCGGCGCTACCCGGGCACCTCGACCGCATCGTCGCGGAGATCGACGCGCGCGGCGGGCTCGGCGGCATCGCACTCACCCACCGCCACCCCGACCACGACGAGGGCGTTCCCGCGCTGCGCGAGCGCCGGCCGGCCCCCCTCGTGGCCCCGAGCGGCGAGAGCGAGCTCGCGGTCACCGAGGGAACGCGCGCCGGGCCCTTCGCGGCGCTGCTGACCCCCGGCCACAGCCCCGACCACGTGACGTGGGTGTGGGGAAGCGTCGCGTTCACCGGCGACGCGGTGCTTGGAGCGGGCTCCGTGCTCGTGGCCGGCGACATGGCCGGCTATCTCGCCGCGCTCGAACGGCTGCGTGATTCAGAGCCCGACGTGCTGTGCCCGGGCCACGGCCCGCCCGTCACCGACCCGCACGCCAAGCTCGACGAGTACCTCGCACACCGGCGCCTGCGCGAGGACCGCCTGCTCACCGCGCTGGCCAAGGGCCACCGCACGCCCACCTCGACAAGCTCGAGGCCGAGGAGCGGCTGCCCGCGGGCGTCGAGCGTCCCGCCGGATAGGCTGGCGCCGTTCGTGGGCGAGCTGCGGCGCGGGGCGTGATCCGGCCCGTCAGCGCGGCGCGGCCAGGCGGCGCTGGGCGAGCGCCAGGGCGGCGGCGAGCGGCGTGACGCCGGCCGTGTCGGCCTCGTCGTAGATCGTGCGCATGGTGTCGCCGATGCTCAGCACCCGCCGGCGGGCCACGCGCGGGTCGTAGCCCTCTCGCTCTCCGGCGAGGTTCGCAACCCCGCCGGCGTTGGCGACGAAGTCGGGGCCCCACAGCACGTCGCGCTCGCGCAGGAGATCGGCCACGGCGTCGTCGGCGAGCTGGTTGTTCGCCGCCCCCAGCACCACGGGAGCGCGCAGCCGCGGCACCGTCGCCTCGTCGAGCACGCCGCCGAGGGCGCAGGGCGCGAGGACGTCGGCCTCGGCGGCCATGGCGTCGTCGGGCGGGAGCCACTCCGCCCCGAGCTCGTCGGCCAGCGCGCGGCGGTCGGGCACGACATCGGAGACCCGCAGGCGCGCCCCCGCCCGGGCGAGCCGCACCGCGAGCCGGCCCCCGACGTTCCCCAGGCCGACGATCGCCACCATGCGGCCGCGCGGGTCGGGCGAGCCGAAGACCTGCTCCAGGGAGACCCGCAGGGCGGCCTCGACCCCGAGCGCCGTCCACGGGCTGGGGTCGCCCGAGCCGCCGCGGCGGCGGGAGAGCCCCGAGACGTGGGCGGTGTGCTCGGCGATGACCGTCATGTCCCGGGAGGACGTACCCACGTCCTCGGCGGTCACGTAGCGCCCACCCACCGCGTCGACGGTCTCCGCGAAGTCACGCAGTGCGTCCCGCCGCCGTCGGGGGGTGAGCTCCTCGCCCTCCCGCAGCGCGATGACCCCCTTGCCCCCGCCGAGGGGGAGGTCGGCCACCGCAGACTTGAAGGTCATCGCGCGCGAGAGGCGCAGGGCGTCGCGGACCGCGGCGCGGGCGTCGGCGTAGCGCCACATCCGGCAACCGCCGAGCGACGGCCCGCGCACGGTCGAGTGCACGGCGACGAGCGTGTAGAGCCCGGAGCGTGGCCCGCGCCGGACGAGCAGCTCTTCGTGGTCGAGGGCGGTGAGGTGCGCGATGGCTAGGGGTGCCGGAGCGGGGGGCACCGCTCGGCGAAGCGAGTGGTCCAATGGCCGCCGGAGGTGGGTCCCCGGTCGCGAATAGCGACACGTACTCCTAGCGCGCGGTGGGCGGCGCGGCGGGGTCGGCCGAGGGGACCGGAGCGGCCGGGTCGGCGGCACGTGGCGCGGTCGCGGCCGGGCCGGTGGGCTGACCGCCGGCCGGGGACGCCGGCGCGTCCTGCGCGACCAGTTCCTGCGTCACTATCGCGACGACGGCGCCCGGAGCATGGGTCAGGTCGTTCACGAGCTGCGGTACGGGGTCCAGGGCCACGGCGTCACCCTCGCGCCGCTCGGTGGTGGGCTTCGCGGTGGGGGTGGCGGTCGGGGGGGTCGCGTGGGGCGTGGGCGCGGCGGGGGCCACCGCGGGAGCGGGCCGCACGGGCGGGCGGGCGGGCGGCGGGGCGGGAGCCACGCGAGGGGGCCGCGACGGGACGACGCGGGCGGCGCGCGGGGCCGCCGGCGCTCGGGTGGGCCCCAGAAGCGGGCGCGCCGAGACGGGCCCCGTGCGGACGGCGGACGACGGCGCCGGGGCGGCGGGCGCCGGCGCGGAGGGATGGGAGCGCATCTCCTGCTGGACGGCGGCCCCGCCCGCGGCGACGGCGGCGACGGCGACGACCACGACGACCTTGGACGTCGCGGCGGCCACGAAGGTGGAGCCCGCAGCGGCGCCGACCCCGGCCCCGCCCGAAGCCGCAGCGCCGCCCGAAGCCGCCGCGCCCGCGGCCGCGCCCGAGGACCCGCCCCCCAGGCCGAGGACCTTCGCCACCAGGGCGACGGGGCCGAGTGCGGGGACGAACGCGGCCAGCGAGCGCTCGACGGCGCGCAGCTCGCGGCGGAAGTCGCGACAGCCCGCGCAGTCCTGCAGGTGGCGCCGGGCCTGACCGCTACCGCGCACGCCGCGCTCGCGGGCGATGGCGAGCTGGTCGCGGATCTCCGCGCAGGGCGCCTCACGCGCCTCTCCCGCCTGGGCCAGGCCCACCCGGGCCCGGACGAGCAGCGACTTGACGGCGGGGACGGTCACGTCGAGGGCGCTGGCGATGTCGCCGTAGGCGAACCCCTCGAGCTCGCGCATGAGCAGGGCGGAGCGCTGCTGCTCGGGCAGCCGGCGGACGTCGGAGACGAGCTTGCGCAGGTCGTCGCGGCGCTCGACCTGCGCGAGGGGGTCGGCCGAGGGCGGCCGGACAACCTCGAGCAGCTCGGCCGAGGGCGGTACCGGGCGGCGCAGGGCGTCGATGCAGCGGTTGTGCGCCACCCGGTAGAGCCACGGGCGCAGCGCGAGAGGGCGGTCGGAGGAGCGCAGGTGGCGGTACGCGCGGACGAAGACGTCCTGCAGCGCGTCCTCGGCGTCCTGCCGGGATCCGGGGAGCATCTGACGGGCATAGGCGAACAGGCGGGCCCGGTAGCGCTCGTAGATGATGCGGAACGCCTCGTCGCTGCCCGCGCGGAACGCGGCGACGAGTTGCTCGTCGGAGCGGAGTCGCAGGAGGGTGAGCGGTGCGCTGCGTCGAGCACGGACGCCGGCGGGGGCACTGAGAGCGGAGGCTTCCATCGGATGTCTATTGTGCCGCAACCGGCGAAGCCTGACCACTGCCAACCTGTGGCCGGCGGAAATCCTGCTCAGGACCCTCGGGAAGATCGGCTGAGAGAAGCCGACGGCCGGAGTTCGCGCGCGCGCTCCTCGGGGACCATCGCGGAGTGGATCCAGTGGCCGTGACGTGCCCAGACCGGGGCGAATCCGGCGCGGCGCAAGGTACGGGCGAGTCCTCTCCGGGTTTGCTCATTGACGTGAAAGGCGTGTTCGAGGCGGTTGCGCGGATCAGCGGGCCAGACCGGGACGCGTCGGGGCCGGGCGAGCCGTTGCAGGCGATAGGTGATGTCGTAGATCAGCCGATTCGGCAGCGTGTGACAGAACACGCGTCCGCCCGGCCTGAGGACTCGCAAGGCCTCGCGCAGCGCCGCATCGAGCTCGGGAGGAGTCAGGTGCTCGACGACGTCGAGCATCATCACGAGGTCCGCGCTCGACGAGTCGACCGGGAGGCGCCGGGCGTCGCCGCGGATGACCTCGGCGCGATCCGCGCCGAGACCGTGCGCGGCGAGGGTCTGCTCGGCCAGCCGCACCGCGTCGGGGGCGTATTCGACGCCGATCGCTCGTGCCGCCCCTCGCTCCACAGCGACCGCGAGGAGCTCCCCCCGCCCCGTGCCCACGTCGACGACGACCTCTCCGGGGCGCAGCCGCGCGAACTGGAGTGAACCGTCGTACAACGGGTCGGCACGCTCCCCCTGCGACGCCGTCCACTCCTCGTATCCGGCGCAACAAGTGCGGTAGTAGCTCTCGGCGGGCACGGCCGGCGGCGGCGGCGGGCGATCCTCCACGCGCCGCGAGGCTAGCGACCTGGGAATGGCCCCGACGCCGCGGCGGTCGACGACGACCGCGAGCTCTGCCCGGCTAGCGGCCCACGTCCAGATCCCGCGTCAGGGTGCCGGTGCGGCGGCCGGCGGCGGCGGGTTCTCGTCGACCAGCGGCGGGGGTGTGAGTGCGGCGGCGACGACCACGAGGGCGAAGGCGCCAAGGCGCAGAGCCACGCCGCCGGGGCCGGCGGGCAACGGCTCGCCGAAGACGAGCGGGCCGGCGGCGATGGTGGTGACGTTCGCCGCGGCGCTCGTGATCGCGATGACCGGCACCGCGGGACCGGCCTGGAGCGAGCCGGCGGAGACGAGCAGGCCGACCAGCGAGAGCGCCAGGATCACAAGCGCGAGGGGGTGGAGCACGACCGCGAGGCCCTGGTCGATCTCGGAGGACAGGGCCTTGATCGAGACGTCCGAGGCGCCCCACAACAGCCCGGCCGACAGGGCGAGCACGGGCGCCCCCGCGGATCGGTGCCCACCCGCCGGTCCCCCGCCGCCCCGTGCCGCGCGCCAGGCCACGCCCGCGGCGAGGGTGAGCGCACCGGCGTAGAGCGCAAGCGTCCCGGGCGCGAAGTCCGAGTGGCGCGAGCCGTCCCTCTCCAGGGTCGCGGCGAGCACCGCGAGCCCGAGCGCGGTCAGCCCCACCCCGATCCACTCCCGCCGGCCGACCGCGTGGCCGAAGAGGCGGTCGGCGAGCGGGGTGAGCAGCACGAGCCCGCCGGCGATCGTCGCCTGCACGAGCGAGATGGGCGCGAGGGACAGCGCGGCCACGTGGAGCCCCCACCCGCCCATCGCCACGAGGATCCCGAACGTGTACCAGCCCGACGAGAACAGGTCGAGCGACGAGCGCACGGGCCGCGCCCACTCGATCGCGGGCGCGGCGGCCGCTCCCCTGGCCTTGAGCAGGAAGCCGACGAGCGACGCCACGCTCGTGAGCAGGGCCAGGCCCAGGCCGATCTCGACGCCGAGGCTCATGGCGGCGCACGACGGTAGCCGCGCGGGTCGGCCGAGTAGCGTCCGCTCACAAGATGCTCTGTGGCGGTAGCGGCTCGGTCGGCATCCTCGCCGCGGCCTTCGCCGGGCTCGTCTCGTTCCTCTCGCCCTGCGTGCTGCCGCTCGTCCCGGGCTACCTCTCGGCGGTGGCCGGCGTCACGCCCGCCGACCTGCCCGGCGCCCCGACCCGCCGGGTCCTCGGGCCGAGCCTGCTCTTCGTCCTGACGTTCTCGGCGATCTTCGTCGTCGTGTTCGGCCTGCCGGCGAGTGCGCTGACCACGGCGCTGAACGACCACCGCGACGTGGTGGAGAAGGTGTCGGGGATCCTCATCATCCTGCTCGGGCTGCTGTTCGTGGCCAGTACCCGCTTTGTGGCGCTCAACCGCGAGCTCCACGTCCCGGGCCTGCTCCGGCGTGCGGGCCGCGGCGGCCCGGTGCTCGCCGGCGCCGCGTTCGCGATCGCGTGGACGCCGTGCGTCGGCCCGACGCTCGGGGCGATCATCAACCTCGGCCTCGCGTCTGGGTCCCGCGTCCACACGGTCGTGCTGCTCGCGGTCTACTCCGCCGGGCTCGCGATCCCCTTCCTGCTCACCGCCGTGTTCTTCGGCTACATGACCTCCGCCTTCGCGCGGGTCAAGCGCCACTACGGCGTGGTGATCCTCGTGGGCGGCGCGCTGCTCGTGGCGATGGGGATCCTCATCCTCACCGGGTCGTTCACCACGCTGAGCCAGCAGCTCTCCGGTGTGAACCTCGTCTCCTGTTGAGGTAGCCTGCCGCGCCGTGAAGCTGCTCGTGCTCGCCCCCGAGGCCATCGGCCCCGCCCAGGTCCGCGCCGCCCTCGGCGACGAGGCGGAGGGCGCGGAGGTCCGCGTCGTCGCCCCCGCGGTCAACCAGTCGTCGCTCGCCTTCTGGGTGTCGGACCCCGACGAGGCCATCGCCGAGGCCGACACCGCCCAGCGCGAGACGGTGGACGCCCTGCGCGAAGAAGGCGCCGACGCGACCGGGGACACGGGCGAGTCCGAGCCGCTCGTGGCGATCGGAGACGCCCTCGCCACCTTCGCGGCGGACCGCATCCTCATCTTCGTGCGGGAGGGGGACGAGCAGGGCTACCGGGAGGAAGAGCTGGGCGAGGCGGAGCGCCGCTTCGGCGTGCCGGTGACGGTCGCCGCCCTCTAGCCGACGGGACGGCGCCCGGAGACGACCAGGACGTCCTCCTCGGGCTTCCCGTCCGGGAGCAGGCCCTTCTCGGCGAGTTCCTCCGCCCGGTCGCCCAGGAGTGGCCCGAGCGGCCCCCGGCGACGCTCGCGGACCTCGGGCTCGAGCCCCGCGCCACGCAGGGCCGCGAGCGTCTCCTCCTCGCCGCACACGGAGGAGTGGACGAGGAGGAGGACCCCGCCGGGCTCGAGCCGCGGGGGTGCCTCGGCGAGGATCCGGTCGAGGAGCGTCCGGCCGTCGGACCCGCCCTCCCACGCCCGCTCGGGGCCGGAGCCGGGGAGGTCGCCCGAGTCCCCCGGAAGGTAGGGCGGGTTCGCGGCGATCAGGTGGAAGGAGCGCCCGTCGAGGGGCGCGAGGAGGTCCCCGCGCACCGCGCGCACCCGCGTTCCGTTCAGCCGGGCGTTCGCGGTGGCGGTGAGGACGGCACGGCGCGAGACGTCGACCGCGGTGACGTCGCACCCGCGGCGAGCGGCGGCGACGGCGGCGATCCCGGACCCCGCGCAGAGCTCGAGGACCCGCGCACCGGTCCGAAGCGGAGCCCGGGCCACGTGGGCGGCGAGCATCCAGGAATCGGAGCGGGGCTTGAATACGCCCGGCAGGGTGAGGACCCTCACGACCCCCGCGTCATGCCCGCGCCTCCCCCCGCCCAACCCACCGCCCAGGCCCTGCGCGCGGCCTTCGACGCGCCCTCCCCCTTCACGGTGGGGCTCGAGGAGGAGGTCATGGTCCTCCACCCCGAGACCCTCGACCTCCTGCCCCGGGCGCCCGAGCTGCTGCCCCGGCTCGACGGTGACGCCCGGGTCAAGCTCGAGCTCCCCGCCGCGCAGCTCGAGCTCGTCGTGGGACCGGAGGCGTCCGTGCCCGCCGCGGTCGCCGAGCTCGGGTCGGCGCGGGGAGCGTTGGCCCGCGCGCTCGCGGGCGAGGCGAGGCTCGCGTGCGCCGGTCTTCATCCCTTCGCCGCCGTCGAGGGGTCGCCCACCCCCGGCGCCTACTACGAGCGGACGCTCGAGCAGTACGGCTTCGTCGCCCGGCGCCAGCTCGTGTTCGCGCTCCAGGTCCACGTCGCGGTGCGCGGGGCCGACCGGGCCATCGGCGTCTACGAGGGCCTGCGCCGCCACCTCCCCGACCTCGCGGCCCTGGCCGCGAACGCACCGTTCCGGGCCGGGCAGGACACCGGCCTCGCCTCGGGCCGGCCGGTCGTCGTCCGGATGCTCCCCCGGCAGGGAGTGCCACCCGCGCTGGCGAGCTGGGAGGCCTTCGCCGCCGAGCTCGACTGGGGAGCCCGGGCGGGCGGTGTCTCCGCGCCGGGACGCTGGTGGTGGGAGCTCCGCCCGCACGTCGCCCACGGCACCCTCGAGCTGCGCGTCCCCGACGCCCAGGCCACCCTGGCCGAGGTCGGAGCCGTGGCCGCGGTCGCCCAGGCGCTCTGCGCGGAGCTTGCGGCGCGGTGGGAGGCGGGGGAGCGCCTCGCGCCCGTGCCCACGTGGCGGATCGAGGAGAACCGCTGGTCGGCGGCGCGCCACGGCAGCGGCGGGCATATGGCCGATCTCGTGACCGGCGCCCGCGCGCCCACCGCCGAGCGTCTGCATGCCCTGCTCGAGGCGCTCGCGCCGCGGGCCGCCGAGCTGGGTTGCGCGGCGGAGCTCGCTCATGCCCACGTGCTCGTCGACGCCCCGGGCTGGCGGCGTCAGCGGACGATCGCGCGGGAATCCGGGGTGAAGGCGGTCGTCGAGGACCTCGCGAGGCGATTCGCCCCCGGGCAGGAGGGGTAGAGCCGCGGCCACCATGCCGCGCCTGCCCCTCGCCCGCGGGTCCGTGAGCGAGCTGCTCGTGGAGCGGCTCTCCGGCGCGCCGGGCCCGCTCCCCGAGCCCGGACCGCTGGCCGGGGCGGACCCCTTCACCGACGAGGACCTCCACCTCGCGCTCTATCTCGCCTACGAGCTGCACTACCGCGGCTGGGACGGCGTCGATCCGGCCTGGGAGTGGGAGCCCTCGCTGCTGGCCCTGCGCCGGGGGCTCGAGGAGGTCTTCGAGGCCGGGTTGCGGGCGGTCGTGCCCGAGCCCCGGGCCCCTGCGCCGGAGGACATGGACCTCGCCCTGCGCGCGGTCGACGACGCCGCGGAGGGGCCCTCGCTCTCCCGCCACCTCGAGCTTGACGCGACCCGTGAGCAGTTCGAGGAGTTCCTCGTGCACCGGTCGGCCTACCAGCTCAAGGAGGCCGACCCCCACTCCTGGGCCCTGCCGCGCCTGACGGGTGCACCGAAGGCGGCCCTCGTGGAGATCCAGGCCGACGAGTACGGCGGTGGGGACCCGGAGCGCATGCACGCCGCGTTGTTCGCGCGGACGCTCGCCGCGCTCGGGCTCGAGGCGGAGTACGGAGCGCACATCGACCGGATTCCCGGCGCGACCCTCGCGACCGTCAACCTCATGTCGCTCTTCGGGCTGCACCGCCGGCTCCGCGGGGCGATCGTCGGGCACCTCGCGCTGTTCGAGATGACCTCGTCGGTGCCCGCCCGGCGCGTGGCCAACGGTCTCCGGCGCCTCGGTCTCGGGGAGGAGGCGACGCGCTTCTTCGACGTGCACGTGGAGGCCGACGCCATCCACGAGGCCATCGCCGCCGTGGACCTCGCGGGCGGCCTGGCGCGCGACGAGCCACAGCTCGCCGCGCAGATCGTGTGGGGGGCGACGTGCCTCGCCGAGGTCGAGGGCCGGTGGGCCGTCGGGGTGCTCGAGGCCTGGGAGGCGGGGGACTCCTCCCTCCGCGCCGCGCGCCCCGCCGCCGCTCTGGCCTAGCCGGCCCGGTCCTCGGGCCCGCTCGGAGCGCGGAAGCGGACCAGCTTGTGTGAGCCGTCGCAGAACGGGCGGATACGCGACTTCCCGCAGCGGCACAGCGCGACCGTCGTACGGTCGACGACGATCTCCGCGCCGTCCTGGTCGGTCAGCCGGAAGGGCCCGCGGACGAGCAACGGGCCGTCGCGGTAGGGGGTGATCACGGCCTCATCCACGGGCGGCCTCCTCGTACCCCGGCTCGCCCGGCAAGACGACGCGCGCGGTCTCGCCCTCCATCCGCACGCGCGGCTCGACGGGCTCGACGGTCCGGCCGCGGGCGAAGGCGAGCAGCTCCTCGGCGCTTTCGAACGCGGAGAGCTGCTCGAGGTGCCTGACGGTGGGGAAGGCCAGGGAGAGCTCGTCGGCGGCGTGGGCGGCGAGCGTCGCCCACGGTGAGCTCCAGCGCCAGTCCACGCATTCGTACCCGTCCACGCGCGGCGAGGCGTCCGCGGGGGCGGGGGCGAGGTAGAACCAGGTGTCGAAGCGGATCTTCACCTGGGCGGGGGTGATCCAGCGCGACCAGGGCTCGAGCGCGTCGAGCCCGGTGAGCGCGACGCCCGCCTCCTCGGCGCACTCGCGCAGGCCCGCGGCGCGCAGGCCGGGCTGACCCTCACCGTCCTCGGGATCCAGCGCGCCGCCGGGGAACACCCAGGCCCCGCCCATGAAGCGCTGGGCGGGATTGCGCTGGACGAGGAGCACGTCAAGCGCCTGGGCGCCACCCCGCATGACGATGACCGACGCGGCGGGCCGGGGAGCCGTCACGGCCCCCTCGTTCAGCTCCTCGCCGGGTCCCAGACGATCGACCTCCACGCGCGGCGCAGCGTACCCTGGGTCCCATGAGCACGAGCGAGGCCACGATTCAGAAGTGGATCTGCGAGTCCTGCGGGTTCGTCTACGACCCGGAGGAGGGCGACCCCGACGGTGGCATCCCGCCCGGCACCGCCTTCGCGGACATCCCCGACTCGTGGTTCTGTCCGGTCTGCGGCGCGCGCAAGCGCGACTTCACGCTTTTCGAGGACTGAGCACAATGTTGGGCGGTGCCGCTTCCATCACCCTGAGGTGATGCTCTCGCCACCTCATGGTGCTACTCTAGGCACCGTTGACGAGCCCGTTCGTGTACGAGGAACCAGTGGGGTCCGACGGGCTGGTCGACCGCGGACATGAGCTGGAAACCCTTTCCGACCGCGCGTTGGACGCTCGGAACAGTCGCCTGGAAGGATCTCGGCGGTTCGGGAAGACCTCCCTGCTGAGGGCGGTGCTCCGAGCAGTCGAGCGGCAGGGCGGCGTTCCGATCGAGGTCAACTTCCTCGGGTGTGTCACGGCCGGCGACGTCGCCCAGCGGATCGAGCGCGCCTACGCCGCCCAGCTCGACGGGCGGCTCCGGCGCTGGTATGACGGAGTCGTCCGGACCTTCAAGCCGACCGTCAGCGCCGCACCCGGCGGGGTCGGCGTGCAGGCGCAGCTCCAGGAGGCCGGCGACGGACTGCTCGATCGGCTCGCCCTCCCGCGGCGGGTACAGGAGCGGACGGGTCGAACGTGTGTGATCGCCTTCGACGAGTTCCAGGAGGTCGTGCGCATCCATCCGGCCCTCCCGGGCGTGTTCCGCTCCGAGCTGGAGACGCACTCCGATGCCGCCGGGTACGTCTTCTCAGGTTCGCACCCGGGGCTCATGCGCGAGCTCTTCGCCGACCGCCGGCACGCCTTCTTCGCCCAGGCCGCGCCCGTCGCCCTCGGTCCGCTTCCGGCCGACGAGCTCGCCGAGCACATCACGGCAAGATTCGCCGAGCGCCGGCGTGACCCCGGAGAGGGGCTGGGTCCCCTGCTCGATCGCGCCGAGGGCCATCCCCAGCGGGCGATGCTCCTGGCCCATCACCTCTTCGGGGTGGTCCCGGCGGGAGGCACGGCCGGTATCGAGCAGTGGCTGGCCGCAGACGACGCGGCGCGCGGCGAGGCCGAGGGGGAGATCCAGGTCGTCTGGGAGTCGTGCACGAATCTCGAGCGCCGGGTCCTCAAGGCCGTCGCGCACCGCACCGTCGCGCTCACGAGCCGGGAGGCGGAGGCCCGGTTCGGCCTCGTCAAGGGTGGGTCGATCGGGTTGGCGGTCACGCGCCTCGCCGGGGACGGGCATCTCGTGAGGGACGCCGGCACCCGGACGGGCTGGCGGGTGGTCGATCCGTTCCTGGCCGCCTGGCTCCGGGAGGAGGCGTGACGGCGGAGTGGGAGGACCTGCTCGAGTTCGACCGGGCGCACGTCTGGCACCCCTATGGCCCCATGCCGGGGACCGGCGCGCCGCTTCCCGTGGTCTCCGCGGAGGGCGTGCGGCTCCGGCTCGCCGACGGGTCAGAGCTCGTGGACGCCATGTCGTCGTGGTGGTGCGCGGTGCACGGCTACCGGCATCCGGCCCTCGACGCGGCCGTCCGGGACCAGCTCGATGCCATGGCGCACGTCATGTTCGGCGGGCTCACGCACGAGCCGGCCGTCCGCCTCGCTGAGGCGTTGCTCGCGCTCGCTCCGGACGGGCTCGAGCACGTGTTCTTCGCCGACTCGGGCTCGGTGGCGGTTGAGGTGGCGCTCAAGATGGCGCTCCAGTCCGGTCGCGGCACGCGCCTGCTCACGGTCCGGGGGGGCTATCACGGGGACACCACGGGCGCCATGGCACTCTGCGATCCGGAGGGCGGGATGCACGAGCTCTTTGCCGGCGTCCTGCCCCGCCACGTGTTCGCGCCCCGGCCGCCCGACGGGTTCGACGCGGGGCTCGACCCGCTGTGGGCCGAGGACGTAACGGATCTGGTGGAGCGCCACGCCTCGGAGCTCGCGGCGATCGTGGTCGAGCCCGTGCTGCAGGGCGCGGGCGGGATGCGCGTCCACTCGCCGGCGTGCCTACGCCTCCTGCGCGAGCTGTGCACCGCCCATGATCTCCTGCTCGTCCTCGACGAGATCGCCACGGGCTTCGGGCGGACGGGCGCGCTCTTCGCCTGCGAGCACGCGGGGGTGACGCCGGACATCCTCTGCGTGGGCAAGGCCCTGACCGGCGGCTATCTCACCCTCGCGGCCACGCTGTGCACGCCCGCGGTCGCCCGGGCGGTGTCGTCCGGGCCGGCGGGCGGGCTCATGCACGGCCCGACGTACATGGCCAACCCGCTGGCCTGCGCGGTGGGGCTGGCCTCGCTCGGGCTCCTGGCGGCGGGGGGGTGGCGCGGGCAGGTGGCCGCGATCGAACGGGGCCTGCGGGACGGGCTGGCGCCCGCCCGCGAGCTCGCCGGGGTGGTGGACGTGCGTGTGCTCGGCGCGGTGGGCGTGGTCGAGCTCGACCACCCCGTCGACGTCGCCGCGGCGAGCGCCGCGGCGATCGCCCGCGGCGTCTGGGTGCGGCCCTTCCGGGACCTCGTCTACACGATGCCGCCCTACGTCTCGTCGGAGGAGGACGTCGCCGCGATCGCCGGCGCCGTCGTCGCCTCCGCCGCCGCGGGCTGAGCGCGGCACACTGGGTTCGTGCCCTTCCGCCGGCTCGGGGTGGTCGTCTTCTGCGTGGGTGCGGCCTCCCTCGGCGCGGAGATCGCCGCCGCGCGTCTTCTCGCGCCCTGGTTCGGCGCCTCCACGATCGTGTGGGCGAACACGATCGCCACCGTGCTCGTGGCCCTGTCGGTCGGCTACTGGCTCGGCGGCCGGCTCGCCGACCGCGATCCGCGCCCCGCGGGGCTCTCGCGCCTCGTCCTCGCCGCGTCGATCCTCCTCGCCGCCGTCCCCTTCCTCTCCGGGCCCTTCCTGCGGGCGTCGGCGGACGCCCTGGACTCCGTCTCGCCCGGCGGCTTTGCGGGCTCGCTCGTCGCGGTGCTCGCGCTCGTGGCAGTGCCCGTGCTGCTGCTCGGCACGGTCTCGCCCTATGCGGTCCGCCTCGCGGTCACCTCGGTGGAGGAGGCCGGCCGCGTCACCGGCCGGCTCTACGCGATCTCCACCGCCGGCTCGCTCGTGGGGACGTTCCTCTCGGCGCTCGTGCTCATTCCCCTCGCGGGCACGCGCCGTACTTTCCTCGCCTTCGCGCTCGTGCTCGCGGTGGTGGGCGTCGCCGGCCTCGGGCGGCGGTTGCTGGTGCTCGTGCCCCTCGCCCTGGCCGGGCTCGTGGCCCTGCCGGTGGGCGGGGTCAAGGCGGCGGACACCGGCGCGGGAAGGGTGATCTGGGAGCGCGAGACGGAGTACCAGTACGCGCGGGTCGTCGAGGAGCCGAGCGGCCGGCGGCGCCTGGAGCTCAACGAGGGCCACGCGGTGCACTCCGTCTACGCGCCGGGGCGCTGGCTGACCGGGGACTACTGGGACGATCTGCTCGTGGCGCCCGCGGCGGCCCTCGGGCGGCTGCCGCGCCGGGTCGCGATCCTCGGCGACGCGGGCGGGACGACCGCTCGCGCGCTCGCCCACTTCTCGCCGCGGACGCAGGTCGACGGCGTGGAGATCGATCCCGAGCTCAACGCCGTCGCGCGGCAGCTCTTCGGGCTGCGGCCCGGGCCGCGCCTGCGCCTCCACGCCGCCGACGCCCGCACCTATCTGCGCCACGCCCCGGACGGAGGCTTCGACGCGATCCTCGTCGACGCCTACCGCCAGCCCTACATCCCCTTCCATCTCGTCACCCGCGAGTTCTTCGCGCTCGCGCGGGAGAAGCTCGCGCCGGGCGGGGTCGTCGTCGTGAACGTCGGGCACCCCGATGACTCCGACCGTCTCGAGAAGGTGCTCACGGCCACTCTGCGCAGCGAGTTCCCCACGGTGCTCCGCGACCCCGCCCAGCCGACGAACACCCAGCTCGTGGCCACCGCGGCGGTCCGAGCCGGCGGCGCGCGGCTGCGCACGGCCGCCCTACCCGGGCCGCTGCGGTCGCTCGCGGCAGTGGCCGCCGCCCGCCTCGCGCCCGGCCTGGGGGGCGGGGAGGTCTACACGGACGACCACGCGCCGGTCGAGTGGCTCATCGACAGCTCGTTGTTGCGCTACGCCGCCCACGGCGGGCGGTAGGGTCGCTTCCACGCGTCGCCGCCTGCTCCTCGCGGTCCTGCTCCTCCTCCTCGTCGTCTCGGCGGCGGGGGCGAAGCCCCGGCCGCGGGGTTCGTACTGCTCGCCGAGTGGAGACTCCTGCGAGCAGACCTACCGCACGCGGGGCGTCCGCCATCTGTCCTTGCGCACCTTCTCCTTCCGGGGCCGCGTCAGGCTCTGCGTCACCCCGCCTCGTGGAGACGGCGGATGCCGGTACTTCCGGCTGCAAGCCCGGCGGCGGGGGATCTACGCGGCCGACGTGCGCTGGCGCCGGCACTTCGCCTTCCACGGGCGCGGTCTCTACCGCGTCTCCTTCTCGCAGCCCCCGGCGATCCACTTCCCGCCCATCTCCTTCGTCTACTGACCGAGCCAGTCGGCGACGGGCAGCCGTCCGCCCGCCTCGGCGAGGAGCGCCGGATCGGCGCGGGCCAGCCGGGGCAGGACGTGGATCGCCGTTGCGGCGAGGGCGGTGAGGGTGTCGCGGTTGGAGACCTCGATCTCGCTCGGCTGCTCCGGCCACGGCGTGAGCACGACCGCGCGGACGTCCAGGCCGGCGGCGCGGGCGGCCTCGAGGGTCAGCAGCGTGTGGTTCAGCGTACCCAGGCCGGGGCGGGCGGCGAGCACGAGCGGGAGGCCGAGGTCGCGCGCGAGGTCGCGCACCGTGTAGTCCTCGCGCAGGGGGACGAGGAGGCCGCCGACCCCCTCGACGACAAGGGGGCTCGTTCCGGGGGCGGCGGCGCGGATGGCCGCGGGGTCGAGGGGATCGTCTCCCGCGGCGAGGTGGGGGGAGACCGCGGGGCCGAAGCGGAAGGGCGCGACGTCCTCGGGGGCCTGACCGGTGACCGAGGCGAGGAGCACGTGATCGGGCGGCCAGTCAGGGTCGGCGGGCTCGTCGAGCCCGGTGACCACCGGCTTGAACGCGCGCACATGCTCTCCCGCGGCCACGAGGGCGGCGGTGATGGACGCGGCGAGGACCGTCTTGCCGACCCCGGTGTCGGTGCCGACGACGAACAGGCCGCGGCGCGTCGCCTCGCCCATCGCGCCCTCAGGCGGCGGCGGGGAGCGGCGAACGCACGGCGCGGGCCAGCACGTCCGCGGCCGCCCGCAGGTCCGCCGGCGTGTGCTCGGAGGACACCGCGACGCGCAGCCGCGAGGTGCCGGCCGGGACGGTCGGAGGCCGGATGGCCTGCGCGAACACTCCTTCGCCGAGCGCGCCCTCCGCCGCGGCCACGGCGTCCTCGGCCGCACCCACCACCAGCGGCAGGATCTGGGTCGAGGAGCCGCCCGTATCGAGCCCGTGGGCCGACAGCGCGTCCCGGAGCAGCGCCGCGTTGGCCTGCAGGCGCGCCGGGCGGCCGGGCTCCTGCTCGAGGATCGCCAGCGCCGCGAGCGCCGCCCCGGCCGCCGCGGGCGGCGGCGCGGTCGAGAAGATGAAGGGGCGCGCCGAGTTGACCAGCAGCGCGGCCAGATCGCCGCCACACGCCACATACGCCCCGTAGGCGCCGAGGGCCTTGCCCAGCGTGCCCACGAGGACGTCGACCTGTTCCTCGAGCCCGGCGGCCGCCACCGCGCCGCGGCCGCCCGGGCCCAGGCATCCGGTCCCGTGCGCCTCGTCGACCACGGTCCGCGCCCCCCAGCGTCGCGCCAGCGCGACGATCTCGGCCAGCGGGGCCACGTCGCCGTCCATCGAGAAGACGGAGTCGGTGACCACGAGCGCGCCGCGGCCCTCGGCCCGGGCCAGGCCCCAGGCGAGGTGCTCGACGTCCGCGTGGCGGTAGACGAACACCTCCGCCCGCGAGAGCCGGCAGCCGTCGACGATCGAGGCGTGGTTCAGCGCGTCGGAGAACACGACGTCGCCCCGTTCCGCGAGCGCCGAGATCACTCCCACGTTCGCGAGGTAACCCGACCCGAAGAGCACCGCGCGCTCGCGGCGCTCCCACGCGGCGAGCCGCGCCTCGAGCTCCTCGTGGATCGGAAGCGTCCCCGACACGAGCCGCGACGCCCCCGCGCCCGCCCCCCAGCGCAGGGCGGCCCCGGCCGCGGCCTCGCGCACGCGCTCGTCGCCCGCGAGCCCCAGGTAGTCGTTGGCGCACAGCAGCAGGACCTCCCGCCCATCGATCCGCACCCATGGCCCGGAGGCCCCGTCCACCCGCCGCGTCCGGCGCTCGAGTCCCGCGGCGCGGAGCTCGGCGAGCCGGACCGCGGGGTCGATCACCAGCGGTTCGCCGCGCCGTCCGGGCGCTCGCGGACCGACGCCGTGGGGCGGAAGCGCAACTGGGTGGAGGGGTCCCACAGCCGGACCTCCAGCGCGCTGACCGTCTCGTTCGCCTCGAGGTGCTCGTCCACCACGTCGGGCGTCTCGCCCTCGAGCCGGCCCGAGCGGTTGTCGGGCCGCGGCCGCGAGCCGTTGTCGGGCTGGCGCGCGACGTTCAGCCCGAGGTCGGTGAACAGGGCGCGGTCGTCCTCGGGCTCGGAGCCCAGGGTGGTCAGGAAGTTGCCCATCATCACGCCGTTGAGGCCGGCCCTGACCGCGAGCGGCTGCAGCTCGCCGAGGTTCTCGACCCGCCCGCCGCACAGGCGGAACAACGCGCGCGGGAGGATGAGCCGGAAGATCGCGATCCACTTCACGGCCTCCCACGGGTCCATGTGGTCGCGGTCGCCGAACTTCGTCCCCGGCCGGGGGTTGAGCAGGTTGATGGGGACGGAGTCCGGGTCGACCGCGGCGAGCTCGAAGGCCATCTCCACGCGCTGCTCGCGCGTCTCGCCGAGGTTGAGGATCCCGCCCACGCACGTCTCCAGCCCCGCCTCCTTGACCGCGGAGATCGTCCGCAGCCGGCCCTCGTAGCGGACCGTCGAGGAGACCTCGGGGTAGTAGGACTCCGCCGTCTCCACGTTGTGGTGCACGCGCTGGACGCCGGCCTCGCTCAGCGCCTGCGCGCGGGCGGGAGACAGGTGCCCGACCGACGCACAGCGCTTGAGGTTCGTGTGCTCGGCGACGAGCCGCACCCCGTCCAGCGCCTTCGCGAAGTCCCGCTTGGAGAGCCCCTGTCCCTGGGCGACAAGGCAGAACCGGTGCGCCCCCGCCGCCTCCGCGGCCCGCGCGTGCTCGAGGATCTGCTCGGGCTCCATCATCGCGTGCATGGGCGTGTCGGCCTCGGCGTAACGCGACTGCGCGCAGAAGCCACAGTCCTCCGCGCATCCGCCCGCTTTCGCGTTGACGAGCGAGCACAGGTCGGTCGAGTCGCCGAACCCCTCCACCCGCGCCGCCCACGCCCGCTCCACGAGGGCGAGGATCGCGTCGTGGTCCTCCCACTCACCGAGCTCGCGAGCCTCGGAGCGGGTGATGAGCGACTCCGTCATGGGCGGCAAGCTACTCGAGCACGACGAGGGTGTCGCCCTCGGCGACCGACTGGCCCTCCTCGCAGCGGATCTCCGCCACCGTGCCCTCGTGCTCGGCCTCCACGGGCAGCTCCATCTTCATCGACTCGAGGACGACCACCGTGTCGCCCTCGGTGACGGCGTCGCCGACGGCCACCTCGATCGTCCAGACCGTGCCCGTGATGTGGGCCTCGACGACGCTCATGCGGCGGGACCATACCTTGAGACTCCGATGCCTCCGCGCACCGTCTGCATCGTCTGCGCGCGCGACGAGGCCGCGCGGATCGGCGCGACCCTCGACGCCCTGCGCGCCGCGTTCTCCGACGCCCGGATCCTCGTCGCCGACGACGGCTCGACGGACGCCACCGCGTCCATCGCGACCGCTCGCGGCGCCGAGGTCATCGCCACGGGGAGCCCGGTGGGGAAGGGCGGCGCGGCGAGCCGCGCGGCCCGGCGCGTCCTCGCCCTCGCCCTCGCGGAAGACCCGCCCGTCTTCGTCTTCTGCGACGCCGACCTGGGGGAGACCGCGCGCGCTCTGGTCCCCCTCGCCGCCGCGGTGCGCGCCGGCCGGGCGGATCTCGCCGTCGGTGCCCTCGCCCGGCGCGAGGGCGGTGGCTTCGGTGTGGCCGTCGGCGCCGCGCGGCGGGTCATCGCCCGGCTCACCGGCCTCGGGCTGCGCGCGCCCCTCTCCGGCCAGCGCGCCCTCGCGGGCCACGTCCTGCCGGTCGTGGTCCCCTTCGCGGCCCGCTTCGGCATGGAGGTGGGGATGACCGTGGACGCCGCGCGCGCCGGCTTTCGGATCCTCGAGCTCGAGCTCCCGCTCGCGCACCGTCCCACCGGCCGGACCCCGGAGGGCTTCCTGCACCGGGGCCGTCAGCTCGCCGACGTCATCGCGGTCGTGCTGTCGCGCGCCTAGCGACACTCACTGATGGACCGCCGGGCGAATCGGAGGTCGTGAAGATCCGACCAACGGGAGCTGGTCCGCGGCCCCTCCCGCGCGTACCTTGGGTCGCGGCGGGCCCCTCCCGCTCGTCAGGCGGCGGTCGGACTCACGCGCGGCGAGGCCGTGAGCCGGCCGCCGTCCCCTTCTTCCGCGCGAGCAACCCTGCGCCCACCCTGGATCAAGGATCGTGGGCCGGGATACCATCCCGGAGGAGAGATGGCCGAGGAGCTCGCAGCCATGAAGGAGCAGGTCTACCGTGACCCGCGCCCCGCCGAGCACTTCGATCGCTTCCATCACCGCACGCGGACGCGCGATCCCGACCCGGTCTACGAGTTCGTGCGCGGCCTCACCTCGCTCTACGGATGGACGTTCTTCCGCGCGCGCTGCATCGGCTCGGAGAACGTCCCGCCCGCGGGCCCGGTCATCCTCGCGCCGAACCACTTCTCGTTCATGGACCACTTCTTCCTCGGCGCCTTCATCCGCCGCAAGGTGCACTTCATGGCGAAGTCGCAGCTCTTCGAGCCGCCGATGCAGTGGATCTACACGCACGGGGGCGTGTTCCCCGTGCGCCGCGGCCACCGCGACGAGGAGGCGTTCATCACCGCCGAGACCGTTCTCGGGCGGGGCGCGACCATCGCGATGTACTGCGAGGGCGGGCGCTCACGCACGGGCAACCTCGGCGAGCGCGCGCGGCCGGGGATCGGGCGCCTGGCGCTCTCCACGGGCGCCGCCGTCGTGCCCACCGCGATCTACGGCTCGCAACGGGTGCGCAACTGGAAGAAGCTCCAGTTCCCGAAGGTCGTCGTCCAGTACGGGGAGCCCGTGGTCTACGAGCACGGGGCCGAGGCGACCCGCGACGAGCAGCAGGCGGTCGCGGACGACATCTTCGAACGCATCGGGCACCTCTACTCCGGCCTCGAGCGCCACGGGGAGCGTGCGCAGCGACAGGCGGCCCGCGGCCCCGCCGCGACGGCCTGATTCCAGTGGCCGATCGTCCCCCGCCCTGGAAGGTCGAGGGCAACCGCGCCCCCAAGCCCGGCCCGCCCCGCGAGGGGCGGCGCTTCCGCCCGCCGGGCTGGCGGATCCTCGCCTTCGTCCTCGTGCTGTTCGCGGTGAACTGGTTCTTCGCCTCGCAGTTCAACAAGCCCCCGCCGCGGCTTTCCGTCCCCTACTCGACGTTCCGCGCGCAGGTCGGCGACCGGAACGTGAAGGAGGTCTCGTCCACGGGGGACGCGATCCAGGGCGACTTCAAGCGCAAGGTGAACTTCGACGGGGACGAGGACACGCGCTTCGCGACCGTGAAGCCGACGTTCGACGACCCGCAGCTGCTCACGCTGCTCATCTCGAACGGGGTGGAGGTCAACGCCAAGCCCGTCGACGCGCCCCGGTCGTTCCTCGTCCAGCTCCTGCTCGGCTTCGGCCCGACGATCCTGCTCGTCGCGCTCTTCGTGTTCATCGCGCGCCGGGCCGCGGCGGCCGCGGGCGGGGGAATCGGCGGGCTCGGCCGCTCCAAGGCCAAGCGCTACGACGCCTCGGCGACGCGCACGACGTTCTCGGACGTGGCCGGGATCGACGAGGCCGAGGAGGAGCTCGTCGAGATCGTCGACTTCCTCAAGAACCCGAACAAGTACAAGCGTCTCGGCGGCGCGATCCCCAAGGGCGTGCTGCTCTCCGGCTCACCGGGGACGGGCAAGACGCTGCTCGCGCGCGCCGTGGCCGGCGAGGCCGACGTGCCGTTCTTCTCGTTGAGCGCGTCGGAGTTCATCGAGATGGTGGTGGGCGTGGGCGCCTCGCGCGTGCGCGACCTCTTCGACCAGGCCAAGAAGACCGCGCCGGCGATCATCTTCATCGACGAGCTCGACGCCATCGGGCGCAAGCGCGGCGGGGGCGGCAACTTCGGCGGCCACGACGAGCGCGAGCAGACCCTCAACCAGATCCTCACCGAGATGGACGGGTTCACCGGCACGGAGGGCGTGATCGTGCTCGCCGCGACCAACCGGCCGGAGATCCTCGACGCCGCCCTGCTGCGCCCGGGGCGCTTCGATCGGCGCGTGACCGTCAACGCGCCCGACCAGGCCGGGCGGCGGCTGATCCTCGACGTCCACACGCGCGGCAAGCCGCTCGGCGACGACGTTGACCTCGAGGGGCTGGCGTCCTCGACCCCGGGGATGGTGGGGGCCGACCTGCGCAACGTCGTCAACGAGGCCGCGCTGACCGCCGCGCGCCGGGGACACGACAAGATCCTCCAGGCGGACTTCACCGACTCCCTGGAGCGGGTGGTGCTCGGGGCCGAGCGCAAGATCACGCTGTCGATGGAGGAGCGCGAGCGCACGGCCTACCACGAGTCCGGCCACGCCCTGCTGGGGATGCTCGAGCCCGGCGCCGATCCGGTCCGGAAGATCTCGATCATCCCGCGCGGCCGGGCGCTCGGCGTGACCTTCCAGTCGCCCTCGACCGACCGCTACGGCTACGGCGCGAAGTACCTGATGGGGCGGATCGTGGGAGCGCTCGGGGGCCGGGCCGCCGAGCAGATCATCTACGGGGACGTGACCACGGGCGCGGAGTCCGACCTCGAGCAGGTCACGAACATCGCGCGGCAGATGGTGGGGCGGTGGGGGATGTCGGAGAAGATCGGGCTCGTCTCCGTCCTGCCCGGCCCCGACGACGACGGGATGCTCTTCCCGGGGCAGCCGGGCTCGGCGTCCCAGGAGACGCTGGAGATCGTGGACGCCGAGGTCCGACGGATCGTCGACGAGTGCTACACGGTGGCCGTGGCGAAGCTGTCGGAGGAGCGGGACAGGCTGGAGGCGCTGGCCCGGGCGCTGCTCGAGCACGAGACCCTGGACGAGCGCGACGCCTACCGCGTGGCGGGGTTCCCGGCGCCGTCGGACGAGGAGGTCGCGCGGCGGGAGGCCGAGGCCGAGGCGGGGGCAGGGATCGCGGTGGTGGAGGCGCCGGCGCCGGCGCCGGCGCCGCGCGACGTGAGCTGACGGAGGTCGGCGGCGGCCTCGGGTCCGAGCTGGCGCGCGGTGGCGACCGCGTTACGCGACCGCTGTCCTGCGTAGCGGAAGTGCTGCCAACCCGGCCCACAAGGCCACCAGCGCCGGCAGCGCCAGCGTGATCCAGGAGATCGCGTCCACCCCTGCCGCCGCGTAGGGGTCGGAGAATGCGCCGCTCCAGTGCGGGAGGACGTGGACCGCGAGGAAGCCGGAGAAGGTCGCGAACCCCACCAGCACCGTGAAGGGCTGCGTGTAGGGCGACCGTCGCCGCGCCAGCACGAAGACGGCGACCCAGACGACCACCCCCAGCGCCCCGACGAACGTCAGCGCGGCCGGCGTCGCTCGTCCCTGGCGGGCGTGGTCGAGCACGTGGACGACCTGGAGGCCGAGCTGGAAGGCGGCGAGGCGGGCGAGGAAGGGCATCAGATCAGGAGTCCGGACCGAGCAACCGGTCGAGCAGCCACGCCGAGTGGGCGAGAATGCGGTCGATCCCGAAGTGCTCGTTGCCGGTCAATACGAGCCGGGCGGCCTCGTCGGACAACACGCTCAGCGTCCACGCCGTGAGCTCGGGGTCCGGCGAGCCGCCGCCCGCCGTGAGCCCGGGCTCGACGATCTCCGCGAGGCGGCCCACCACCGCGGCCCGGCCCTCGGCGATCCGCTCGCGCAAACCCGCCGGCGCGCCCTCGGGAGCCATGAGCACGAGTCGCCACGTCACCGGGTCGGCGCGGACGGCCTCGAGGTAGCCGCGGATCGCCCCGAGCAGGGCGGTCTTGCGGTCCCGAGAGCTCCGGGCGTCGGGTAGGAAGGAGGCGAGCTGCTCGAGCGCCCGGCCCTCCTCGCGCTCGACCAGGGCCGCGAGCAGGCCGGGGAGGTCGGTGAAGTGCCCGTAGACGATGGGCCGGCTCACACCCGCCCGGCGCGCGACCGCGTCGATGGACACGGCGTGGAATCCCTGCTCGCCCACGAGCGTGCGGACGACCTCGATGAGCTGCTCGCGGCGCTCGGCGGCGGGGAGGCGGGTGCGCGTCGCCGACATGCCGATAGGTTACAGAACCGTAAGCTACGCTTGTGTAATGACCGCCACCTCGGACCGGCTCCCCGAGCACATCGACATCGCGATCGTCGGTGCCGGCTTCTCCGGCCTGGCCATGGCCCACGAGCTCCGCGAGGCGGGCCGCGAGGACTTCGTCATCCTCGACCGCGGCCACGACATCGGCGGCACGTGGCGCGACAACACCTACCCCGGCTGCGCCTGCGACGTCCCCAGCCACCTCTACTCGTTCTCCTGGGCGCCCAACCCCGAGTGGAGCTCCACCTTCTCCCCGCAGCCGGAGATCTGGGACTACCTGCGCCACACGGCGCAGGCGCACGACCTCGTCCGTCACGTCGTCATGGGCTGCGCGCTCGAGGAGGCCGCCTGGGACGAGGACGCCGGGCGCTGGACCATCCAGACCTCCTGCGGCCGCCTCACGGCCCGGGTGCTCATCTCGGGTGCCGGGGGGCTGTCCGAGCCCGCCACCCCCGTGCTGCCCGGGCTCGAGCGCTTCACGGGCAAGATCTTCCACTCGGCGCGGTGGGACCACGACCACCCGCTCGCGGGCGAGCGCGTCGCCGTCGTGGGCACGGGCGCCTCGGCGATCCAGTTCGTGCCGGAGATCCAGGGTGAGGTCGCCCGGCTCCACGTCTTCCAGCGCACCCCGCCGTGGATAATGCCCCGGCGCGCGCGCGGGCTGACCCGGCTCGAGCGCGCGGTCTACCGCCGCCTCCCCGCCGCCCAGCGCCTCATGCGCTCGGGCATCTACTGGGCGCGCGAGCTCTACGCGATCCCCTTCCTGCGCCCGCGGCTCGGCGCCGTGATCCGGATGCTCTGCACGCTGCACCTCCACCAGCAGGTCGCCGACCCTGCGCTGCGCGCGATGCTCATCCCGACCTACACGCCGGGGTGCAAGCGCATTCTCCTCTCCAACGACTACCTGCCCGCGCTGGAGCAGCCGAACGTCGAGGTGATCACCGACGGGGTCGCCGAGGTGCGCGAGCGCTCCGTGGTCTCCCGCGACGGCGCCGAGCGCGAGGTCGACACAATCATCTTCGGGACGGGCTTCCACGTGACCGACATGCCGCTCGCGGGACGGCTGCGCGGCAAGGACGGGCGCACCCTCGCCGAGACGTGGGAGGGCGGCATGCACGCCCACAAGGGCACGACGATCGCGGGCTTCCCGAACCTGTTCTTCATCCTCGGGCCCAACACGGGGCTGGGGCACACGTCCGTCGTCTTCATGTCGGAGACCCAGGCGTCCTACATCGCCCGGGCGCTCGCGCACATGCGGGCCGCGGGCGCCGAGGTCCTCGAGGTGAAGCCGGAGGCCGAGAAGCGCTGGAACGACGCGCTCCAGCGTCACATGCAGGGGACGGTTTGGCTCTCGGGAGGCTGCGCGAGCTGGTACCTCGACGCCCACGGGCGCAACACCGTGCTCTGGCCCGGCTTCACGTTCCGCTTCCGCCGGGCGCTCGCGCGCTTCGACCCGCAGCACCACGAGCAGCGCCGCCGGGTGGAGCGCGGGGTCGCGGGGCCGGGCTGCCGCGGGGACCTCGCGCTCACGCCATAGCCGCCTCATACTCCCCGACCAGCATGCCCGAGACCACGGTGTTCGTCGAGATCCCCAAGGGGAGCCGCCACAAGTACGAGTGGGACGCGGAGGCCCGGGCGATCCGGCTCGACCGCTTCCTCTTCTCCTCCGTCCACCCTCCCATCGCCTGCTCGCGGGGGAACCAGCCGTCGACCTTGACGACCTTCCCCTCCGGGGTCTTGTAGATCGAGAAGAAGTGCGAGATCTCGTCGCGCAGCGGCTGCGAGAGGTCCTCGAGCGTCTCCACGTGGTTCCAGTTCGGATCCTGGAGGGGTACGCACACGACCTTGTCGTCGAGGCCCTTGTCGTCGCGCATCCGGAAGATCGCGATGATCTTCACCGCGATCACGCAGCCCGGGAACGTCGCCTCGGAGACGCAGACCATGGCGTCGAGCGGGTCGCCGTCCTCGGCCATGGTGTGCGGGATGAAGCCGTAGTCGGTGACGCCGAGATGGGCGACGACGCGCCGGCGATGCCCCAGCTGTAGTTCAGTTCGACGCGGGGGAGGTCGCGCCGCCCGACGGGGCGGCCACCGCCTCCGCGGCGCTCTCGGCCTGCGGGGGCTCGGTGTCGCGGACGAGCAGGGCGGGGCCGGCGATGCCGGCGCCGAGCGCGAACAGGGCCGCCACAGGGCCCGTCATCTCCGTTCCGAGCGCGCGGTCGAGGGAGAGCGGACCGGGGCCGACGTCGGCCAGCGCGACCACCGCGGCGATGACCACGGCGTTGTACTCCCACCCGCCGTCGGTGACCCACGGCCCCTTGTCGCCGTGGACGGTCCGCATGGCCTGGACCATCGTGCCCGTGATCGCCGCCGCGCCGAGCGGGGTGAAGAGCCCGAGCGCGAGCAGCGCCCCGCCCGCGGCCTCCGAGGCCCCGGCGAGGGTGGCGTGCCGCTTGCCCGGCTTGAGGCCGATCGACTCGAAGAAGCCCGCCGTGCCCTCGAGGCCATGGCCTCCGAACCAGCCGAACAGCTTCTGGCTGCCATGGCCGACGAAGAGGCCTCCGAGCAGGACGCGGAGGAAGGTGATCCCGATATTCATGCGCAGGAAACTACTTCCTCCTACGTGGTAATGCCGGTTCTCCCCACGAGCGATCAGAGTCCGTAGGAGCGGCCGATCACGTCGAGCATGATCTCATCCGTCCCCGCGCCGATGCGGTTGAGGCGCAGGTCGCGCCACACGCGCTCGACGCCATACTCCTTCATGTACCCCGCGCCGCCGTGGATCTGGATGCACTCGTCGGCCACCGCGACCGCCACCCGGGAGGCGTGGAGCTTGGCCATCGAGATCTCCCGGACGGGGTACTCGCCGTTGGCAAAGCGCCACGCGGTCGTGTAGACCATCTGCCGTGCCGACTCGATCTGGGTGGCCATCTCGGCGAACTTGTGCCGGGTGACCTGGAACTTCGAGATGGGGCGCCCGAACGCCCGACGCTCCTGGGCGTAGGAGAGGGTCTGCTCGAAGACCCTCTGGGCGCCGGCCACGCAGCCCGCGGCCCCGATGAGCCGCTCGCCCTGGAGCTCCCACATGATGTGGTAGAAGCCCTTGCCGATCTGACCGAGGACCGCCGAGTCGGGCATGCGGACGTCGGAGAACGCCAGCAGCGCGGTGTCCGAGGCGTGCATCCCGAGCTTCTCGAGCTTCTTCTCGCGCACCACCCCGGGCGCGTCCATGGGAACGAGGAAGAGCGTGAAGCCGTCGTAGCCGGCGTCGGCGTCGGTCTTCGTCACGAGGACGATCACGTCCGCGCGGAGGCCGTTGGTGATGTAGGTCTTCGCGCCGTTGATGACCCACTCGCCTGTGCCCGAACGGGCATCCCTGTCGCACACGGCGCGGGTCTTGATCCCGCTCACGTCCGAGCCGGCGTCGGGCTCGGTGATCCCCAGGCAGAGGATCTTCGTGCCCTGGATCGCGGGCACGACCCACTCCTGCTTCTGCTCCTCGGTCCCGAAGGCGAGGATGGGCGGCATCGCCATGTCCGTGTGGACGGCGACCCCCATGGCGGTCCCGCCCGAGCGGGCGTGGACGAGCTCCTCGGCGAGCACGAGCGACGTGAAGTAGTCCCCGCCCTGGCCCCCGTACTCCTCGGGCTTGTCCAGACCGAGGAAGCCGAGCTCGCCCATCCGGGAGAAGACCCGGTCGGGGAACGTCGTCTCCTCCCACTCCTCCGCGTGCGGCGCCAGCTCGGCGACCACGAAGCGATGGATGGACTCCCGCAGCTGCTCGTGCTCATCGGTGAAGATGAAGTGCCGACGGCGGGCGCCGAATCCGGCTTGAGGACGGCCGACGGGGCCGCCGCGTCGACGGCCGGGGAGACGGAGGAGCTCATGGCGCCACGCTAGCGGACCGGTGCGGGAAGTGGCACGTTCCACTTCCCGCGCCGGCCGTGTCCTCAGCTACCCGGCTGCGCTTGTCCCTGCTGCTGGCTCCCGCCCTGCGTTCCGGCGTGCCCGGGCGAGACCGGCGGGCGGGCGCAGGCGCAGCCCGGGCGGCCCTTTCCGTGCCGGCGACGCGCGCCCGCGGGGGGAGTCGGCGCGGTGGGGGCGCCCACGGGCGGCGCCGGGGCACCGGCCGCGCCGGCCGGGGGGGCGGGGGGGCTGCCGCAGCGGCCACGCCCGCCGGGCCCCTTGGGCGGCTTGGGCGGCCGGGCCCCTGCGGCCGGCCCGCCGGCGGGCGGGGTCGGCGGCTGCGGGGCGGTCTGACTGCCGGTCGGCGGGGTCGGCCCGGTCTGGGCTCCGCCGCTCGGCGCCGCCGGGGTGGTGCTCGTCGTGGTGGTCGCCGCGACGTTCGCGGCGCGGGCGGTCGGGGTGCCGTGGTACGAGACCGCGACGAGGGCGACGGCCGCCCCGAGGGCGAAGGTGAGAGCGATGGTGAGCAGGCTGCGCATGGAGTCCTCCTGGTGTTGGTGGGTGTGCTCGCCCTCCAAGTTGTCCTCCGGGCCTGTCGATCGGCTGAGGTCTCGCTCGTCATCAGCGATGCTTCAGGTTCGCAGCGCTTCCTGGTGACCGTGCGCGCCCAGCCCCGCATCCTGCTCGTCGAGGACGAGCCCGCGATCCGCACCTCGGTGGTGGCGGCCCTCGAGGACGCGGGGTACCGGGTGGTGGCGCTTGCCGACGGAGGCACGCTCGACTCAGAGCTCGAGGAGTTCCGTCCCGACCTCGCCGTCCTCGACGTCATGCTGCCGGGCGCCGACGGGCTCGCGCTCGCCCGTCGCCTGCGCCGCGCGGGGAACCTGCCCATCCTCTTCCTCACCGCCCGCGATGCCCGGGGCGACCGCCTCGCCGGCTTCGATGCGGGCGGCGACGACTACGTCGTCAAGCCCTTCGACCTCGACGAGCTCCTGGCGAGGGTGCGGGCCCTGTTGCGCCGGGCCGGGGCGCTGGAGTCCGAGACGATCGAGGTGGGCGACCTGCTCGTGGACGAGCGGGCCGGCGCGGCCCGTCGCGCCGGCCGTCCGCTTGCGCTGACTCCGACCGAGTGGAAGCTCCTCGTCCACCTCGCCCGCAACCGCGGGAGGACGCTCTCCAAGGTCCAGCTCCTGGCCCATGTCTGGGGCTATGACGCGTATGACCCCAACGTCGTCGAGGTGCACGTCAGCGGGCTGCGGCGCAAGCTCGAGGAGCATGGACCGCGGCTGCTCCACACCGTGCGCGGCCTCGGGTACACGGTGCGGGAGCCATGAGGAGCTCCTCGCTGCGCCGGCGCCTCGCAGTCACCTCTCTGGCCGTGCTCACCGTCGCGCTGCTCGCCGTCGACGTCTTCGTCTACGTCGCCCTGCGGACCCAGCTCGACGGGAACCTGCGCGACCGCCTCGAGGTCCGCGCCCGGCTCGCCGAGCGCCTGGCCCCGTCGTTCACGCCGGCCGAGCTCGCGGACCGGCTCGCCGGGGATGGGATCGCCGTCCGGCTCACGCGCGGGGGTCGGGTCGTGGCCGAGGGGGTCGCGCGCGCCGCGCCGCCTCCCCCACCCGAGCCCCCCGGCAAGGGCGGACCACCCGTGCCGCCGACGGGCAAGAAGCCGAAGGGCGCCCCCAGCGTCCTCTCCGGGGGATTGGTCGAGCTCCGGCGTGATCTTCCCGGCGGCCAGCGGGTGACGCTGACGGCCTCCCGGCGCGACGTGCGCGACGCGCTGGATCGCCTCCTCGTCCTCGAGGGCATCGGCTCGGCGGTCGCGCTCGCGCTCGCGGCACTCGTCCTCCTGCGCCTGCTCGGCGTCGCGCTCCGTCCGCTCGACCACATGACCGCCGTCGCCCTGGGCATCGCCCGGGGACGCACGGGAGAGCGTCTCGCCCCCGAACGCACCGACACCGAGCTCGGCCGGGCCGCCGTCGCCTTCGACGAGATGCTCGACTCGCTCGAGCGCGCGCTGGCCGAGGCGCGGGGGTCCGAGGAGGCGATGCGCCGCTTCCTCTCCGACGCGTCGCACGAGCTGCGCACCCCGCTCGCCGGGCTCCAGGTGACGGCGGAGACCCTGCTGCGCGAGGACGAAGCGCCCCGTGAGCGCCGGGAGGACCTCACCGTCCAGGCCGTCCGCGAGGCGCGGCGCGCCGGCCGGCTCGTGGCCGACCTTCTCGACGCCTCCCGGCTCGGCGATGGCCTTCCCCTGCGCACCCGCCGCGTCGACCTCGCCGAGGCGCTCCGGCCCGCGCTCGAGCGGGCCCGCGCGCTGGCGCCCGAGCTCAGGCTCGAGCGCGCGGGGCCGTCCCGCCTCGAGGTCGAGGGCGACCCCGACCGGTTGGGCCAGGTGATCGCCAACCTCCTCGAGAACGCCCGCCACGCCACACGGGGGACGGGACGGGTACGCGTCGAGCTCTTCTCCGACGATGGCACCGGACAGGTCTGCGTCGACGACGACGGCCCGGGCGTTCCCGAGGAGCATCAGGAGCGCATCTTCGAGCGCTTCGCCCGCCTCGACGAGGCGCGCGCTCGCGACCGGTTCGGCAGCGGGCTCGGGCTCGCCATCGCCCGGGCCATCGCCGAGGCCCACGGCGGGACGCTGCGCTGCGGAGCCTCCCCCCTCGGTGGAGCACGCTTCACCCTGACGGTGCCCCGCGCCGTCGCCTCGGCGCCGAGCACCCTCGCCGGAGCTCCCGGTCCGACCCCGGCGCCGGTCTGGCCGCAGGCGCGAAAGTGACGCTTCTCACCCACCGCGCTCAAGGCCCGGTCGTCTGCCGCCGATGACTCCGGGGTGGAGGCGGGGGGAGGGGTGATGCCCGACGACGATCTCCGCCGCCTGGCGCTCGACGCCACGACCGACGGCGTCCTCGTGGCCGCCGCGGACCCGGGCTTCCCGATCGTCTACGCCAACGCCGGGTTCGCGCGCCTGACCGGCTACACCGTCGACGAGGTCCTCGGGCGCAACTGCCGCTTCCTCCAGGGCGAGGGCACCGACCCCGCCGCGGTGGCCCGGATCTCGCGCGCCCTGGCCGGGGCTGAGCCGTGCCGTCTGGTCCTCCGGAACTTCCGCAAGGACGGAACCCCGTTCTGGAACGAGCTCGCGCTCTCGCCCGTCCGCGACGGCGAGGGTCGATGCACCCACGTCATCGGCATCCTGAGCGACGTCTCCGCCCGCGTGGAGAGCCGCGAGGCCCTGGAGCGGCTCGCCCGCCACGACGAGCTGACCGGCCTGCCCACCCGCGCCGTGCTGCTCGAGCGCGCCGATCGCGCGCTGCGCCGGCTCGAGCGCCACCCCGCGGTCGTGGGGATCCTCTTCCTCGACGTGGACGCGCTCAAGGAGATCAACGATGCGCACGGACACGACGCGGGCGACGCGGTGCTCGTCGAGCTCCGGACCCGGTTCGGTGGCGCGCTGCGCGCCACGGAGACCCTCGCCCGCCTCGGAGGCGACGAGTTCATCGTGCTCTGCGAGGACCTGACCGCGGACGCGGACGCGACCCGGATCGCCCGGCGGCTCGTCGACGCGCTCGCGGAGCCCATCGTGCTCGAGACCACGGCCCTCGACGTCACGGTCTCGATCGGCGTGGTGAGCACGGACGATCCGCACGCCGACGTCGACGATCTCGTCCGGGCCGCGGACGCGGCGATGTACCGGGCCAAGCGGGCGGGCGGCGGGCGCTGGGCACTCGCCGACGCCGCCGACGCGGCGGCGACCGCGGAGCGCCTGCGCCACGAGGCCGAGCTGCCCGGGGCGCTCGAGCGCGAGGAGCTCACGGTGCGCTACCAGCCCATCGTCACGCTCGAGGGCTTCATCCTCGGAGTGGAAGCCCTCGTGCGCTGGCAGCACCCGCGTGAGGGGCTGCTCGGCCCCGCGGCGTTCCTCCCCGCCGCCGAGTCCGCCGGGCTCGGGCCGGCGCTCGGCGCGTGGGTCCTCGACCGCGCCTGCGCGGACGCGGCGGGCTGGGTGCGGGCCCTCGGCGGCCGGCCCTTCGAGGTCTCCGTGAACCTCTCCGCGCTGGACTTCGCCGATCCCGCGCTGCCCGATCGGGTCCGTCACGCCCTGGCGAAGCACGGGCTCGACCCCGCATGCCTCGGCCTGGAGATCAAGGAGGACTTCCTCGGGCGCGGCGCCCCGGCCCAGCGCGAGCGGCTCGACGCGTTGCGGGCGACGGGGGTCCGGCTCGTCCTCGACGGCTTCGGCGACGGCGACATGGGCGTCCGCACGCTCGGCCGCCTGGAGTTCGACCGGGTGAAGATCCACCGCTCCTTCGTGGCCGACCTCGGCCGTGAGGAGAAGCTCCTGTCCGCCCTGCTCGCCCTCGGCCGCTCCCTGGAGCTGCCCAGCGTGGTGGAGGGCGTGGAGACCGAGGCCCAGGCCGAGGAGATCGCCCGGCTCGGCGTGCGCCTGGCCCAGGGGTTCTTCTACGCGGAGCCGGTGACCGCCGACGCGGTGCCCGGGCTCGTCCGCCCCTGAGGACCTGACGCGGCACAATCCCGCGCCGATGACCGTCTCCTACGCGGTGGCCGACGGCGTGGCGACGCTCGCGCTCGACGAGCCCGACACCCGCAACGCGCTCTCCGACGAGCTGCTCGGCGACCTGCTCACGGCACTCGGGCAGGCGCGCGAGGACGCCGACGTGCGCTGCGTCGTGCTCGCCTCGACCCACGCGACCGTGTTCTCGGCGGGGGGAGACCTCGCAGGGTTCGCCGCCGACGTGCCCCTCGTGCACAAGCACTTTCACACGGAGCGCTTCCCGCTCCTGTTCACTGCCCTCGGCGAGCTCGGCAAGCCGTCGATCTGCGCGGCGCGTGGCCATGTCCTCGCGGGCGGGCTGGGGCTCGCGCTGGCCTGCGACCTCGTGGTCGCCTCCGAGCAGGCGACCTTCGGGACCCCGGAGATCAACGTCGGGGTGTTCCCGTTCATGATCATGGCCCTGATCCTCCGCAACGTCCCGCGCAAGAAGGCGACCGAGCTGCTGCTGCTCGGCGACCGCATCGACGCACGGGAGGCCGAGCGACTGGGGATCGTCAACCGGGTGATCCCCCCCGACCAATTCGATGCGGCGGTCGCCGACTGGGCCGGGCGGTTGGCGGCGAAGTCTCCGGTGCTCATGCGCCTGGGCAAGGACGCCCTGTGGCGCCAGAACGACATGCCGCTCGAGGACGCATGGGAGTTCCTGCGCGCGCAGCTCACGATCGCGTTCTCCACGGAGGACATCCAGGAAGGGGTGTCGGCGTTCTTCGAGAAGCGCGAGCCGAGGTGGACGGGACGATGATGCGCCCGCTCTCGGAGGGGAAGTGTCCGGATGCGCCCGGGGATTACCGGCGGGCGCCGAGGTCCCCCCCGCGCGTGTCAGCCCGAGGAGACGAGCTCGCCGCCGCCGCGGACGGCGTTGCGCCCCGCGGCCTTGGCCTCATAGAGCGCGGCGTCGGCCCCGGCGAGCAGGGCGTCGAAGTCGAATGCGCCACCCCCTGAGCTCGCGATCCCGAACGACATCGTCACCCGCTGCCCCCCGGCCGGCTCGGCCTCCACCGCGACGCGGAGCCGCTCGGCGAGCGTGCGGGCCTCGGACTCGTCCCCGCCCGGGATCACCACGAGGAACTCCTCCCCGCCCACCCGGTAGGCGAGGTCGAAGGCGCGCAGCTCCTTGCGCAGCACGTAGGCGACGTCGACGAGCACGGCGTCCCCCGTCGCGTGGCCGCACGTGTCGTTGATCAGCTTGAAGCGGTCGAGGTCGCCGAGCACCAGTCCGACGGGCTGGCCGGTGAGACGCGCCTGGGCGCCGAGCTCCTCGGCGCGGGTGGCCAGCGCGCGGCGGTTGAGCATCCCCGTCAGCCCGTCGAGGACGGACCGCGAGCGGTGCAGCAGGTCGGACTCCATGATCGCCCCACCGATGAAGGTGATCGAGCCGATGAGCGCGAGGGGCCCGAGCACGACCGGTGGGTCGTCCCAGACCTCGCGGGGGTGGACGCCCAGGGTGGCGGCGAGGAGGAGGACCGCCGTGGCGAGCGAGCCCACCACCACCCCCCGACGGGAGAAACGGGCGCCGAGCGAGGCGACCGGTATCGCCAGCCAGCCCACCGCGGGCGAGTGCGGTCCGCCCGACAACGCGACGGACGCCGCGATCATCACCTGGGCGAGCAGCCAGGCGGCGGCCAGCCCGTACTCGGGCCGCTGCATCCGCGGGGTGAAGTGGTCGAAGGCGAGGAACCCACCGGCCGCCAGCACGAGCGGGAGGAGGGGCCAGGGCCCGATCCACGGCGCGCTCAGCGCGACGGCGGTGGCGAGGATGACGAACGTGATCTGCCGGAAGTGCCGCATCCGCCCGCTCATCTCCACGAGACGCTCGCGCTCCCACTCCGAGGAGACGAACAGGCGGCCGTCTGGCGAACGTGTCGAAGTCGACGGTCTGGGAGTGGGTGCGCCGCTGGCGCCAGGCGTCGCCGGCCGAGCACGGGTCGCTGGCCTGCCTGGCCGAGCGCTCCAGCCGGCCGCGGCACTCGCCGGCGCAGGTGCCGGCCGAGGAGCCCGGGCACGCCGTGACCGGCGATCGCACCAAGCGCTCGCGCAGGGTGGGCTGGGAGTACTGCCACTCGATCATCGACGACTGCTCCCGGCTGGCCTACTCCGAGCTCCACGACGACGAGCGCGCCGACACCGTGACCGCGTTCACCAAGCGCGCCCTGGACTGGCTGCTCGAGCACGGGATCGTCGCCGAGCGACTGATGACCGACACGCGTTCGCGTACACCAAGAACCGCTCGCTGGCAGAGCTGCTGCACCGCCGCGCGATCTCGCACCTGCGCACACGGCCCTACACGCCGCGCACCAACGGCAAGGTCGAGCGCTACCAACAGACCCTGCAACGCGAATGGGCCTACGCCCTGCAGTACGCCTCCAGCGATGCCCGTCGGGCCTCACTGCCACACTGGGTGCGCCACTACAACGAGCAGCGCACCCACAGCGCCCTCGACAACCAGCCTCCCATCGACCGCGTTCGGAAGGTCATCGGGCTCGACACCTAGAGCGCGTGGGTAGCCTCGCCCACCGTAGAAGTAGCACGTCCCACTTTTCCACGCGGAGCTGCCCATGAGCCCGGCGATCCCCCACACGCCCGAGGAGTACGGCGCCATCCAGCCCGAGCACGAGTGCTTCGACGTCGGGCACGTGGAGCTGATCGCCAAGGCGCGGGGCCTGTGCGAGCACGTGGGGCGGAGGGTGGCGACCGTCGCCGAGACGCGCGCGGCGCTGGGGCTCTGCGGGGTGCCGGCATGACCGCTCTGAGCGACGTCAGGGTCCTCGATCTCTCGAGGCTGCTCCCCGGCGGCTTCTGCTCCCTGCTGCTCGCCGACCTGGGCGCCGACGTGCTCAAGGTGGAGGACACGGGGGCGGGGGACTACGTCCGCTGGTCGCCGCCGTTCTACGCGGGCGCGGAGGAGTCCGCGGGCTCGGCGCTCTTTCTCGCGCTGAACCGCAACAAGCGCTCCGTGCGGGTCAACCTGAAGACCGAGCCGGGCCGCGAGGTTCTCCTGCGGCTCGTCCGCGAGTACGACGTCGTGCTCGAGTCCTTCCGCCCCGGCGTGCTCGACCGCCTCGGCGTGGGCTACGAGCGGCTGCGCGCGGAGAACCCGGGGCTCGTGCTGTGCGCGATCTCGGGGTACGGGCAGGACGGGCCGTACGCGCAGCGCTCGGGGCATGACATGAACTACCTCGGGCTGAACGGGCTGCTCGCGCTCACGGGAGATCCGGGCGGGGCGCCCGTCCAGTCCGCCGGGCAGATCGCCGACCTCGGCGGTGGGGCGCTCATGGCCGCATTCGGCATCCTCGCCGCGCTGCACGAGCGGGACACGACGGGGGAGGGGCAGGTCGTCGACGTCTCGATGTGCGACGGCTCGATGAGCTGGCTGGCGATGGTCGCCGCCCGGGCGCTGTGCGAGGGCCCCGCCCAGAAGCGCGGTGAGCTCGAGCTCGCGGGCTCGCTCATCTGCTACCGGCCCTACGCGTGCGCCGACGGCTGGGTGACGCTCGGAGCCCTGGAGCCCAAGTTCTGGGCCGCGTGGTGTGCGGGCGTCGGGCGGGAGGACCTCGTGGAGCGCCAGTTCGACCGCGTGGGCTCGGAGGCCCACCGCGCGGTGGCCGAGGTCTTCGCCGGGCGGACCCGCGAGGAGTGGCGCGCGTTCGGAGCCGCGCACGACTGCTGCCTGGAGCCGGTGCTCGAGCTCGACGAGGCGCTCCGCTCCGAGCTCGCCCGCGTCCGCGAGATGGTCGTCGGCCTCGACCAGCCCGGCGTCGAGCAGGCGGTGCGGCTCCTCGGGCTGCCCGTCAAGCTCTCGCGCACCCCGGGTGACCCCAACCGCCTGCCCGGCCCCGCGCTCGGGGAGCACACCGACGAGGTCCTGCGCGGCCTGGGCTACTCCGACGAGGAGCGCACCCGACTCGCCGCGGCCGGGGCCGTGGCGGGCCGCCCCTCCCCGCCCACCGGCTCCTTCCGCGCGTGAACGGGATGCTCAAGATGGCCGAGCTCGCGGAGCGCTCGGGGGTCTCCACGGGGACGATCAAGCACTACCTGCGCGAGGGGTTGCTCGGCGCCGGCGACGAGATCATGCGCACCTCGCGCAACATGGCCTGGTATCCACCGGAGCTCGTGGACCGGATCCGCCTGATCAAGCAGCTCCAGGAGGACCGGTACCTGCCGCTGCGGGCGATCCGGGAGGTGCTCACCGCCCGCGAGGGCGAGCTCACCCCGCGCGCGGAGGTCGAGGCCCGCCACGCGCTGCCGGCGAATGTCCTCGACCGCCTCGAGGAGCTCGGCATCGTCACCTGCGGCCCGGGCGGCTACCGCCCCGACGACGTGGCGATCCTCGCCGCGATCCGCGTCCTGCTCGACCGCCTGGCCGGTGAGGTCGCGCCCGACCGCGCGGCGGAGATCGTCGCCGCCGGGGCCGAGCCCCTCCGCGACCTCGTGGGCGCGATGCACTCCAAGCTGCTGCTCGCCGAGCTCGAGCGCACCCGAGGCCGTCCCGGCGTCTGAGGAGCCGGTCAGGGGCCGCTCCCCTCAGCGCTTGGAGGCCAGGCGCCGGCGGGCCTGGGCGATCTTCTGCTTGTTCTTGGGGTCCGCGGCCCACTGCTGGGCCTGCTTGGCCAGCCGGCGGCCCTGCGGGGAACGGGCGAAGCCGGCGACGCGGCCGATGAGAGAGGGCATGACCATGAGGCTAACCCCTACGGGCGCGATACGGTCCACGGCTGGATGACCCGCGCGCCGGCGGTCGACAAGCGCCGCGTCATCCTCGACGGCGCCGTCCGCGCCTTCGCCCGCCAGGGCTTCCACACGAGCCGGGTCTCCGACATCGCCGACGAGGCCGGGGTCGCCTACGGGCTCGTCTACCACTACTTCACCTCCAAGGACGAGATCCTCCACACGCTGTTTCTCGAGCGCTGGGACATCCTGCTCCGCGCGATCCGCGACACCGACGCCCGCGACGAGCCGGCCCGCGACAAGCTCGGAGCGATCTCCTCGTTCATCGTGGAGTCCTACGCCCGGGACCCCGAGCTCATGCAGGTGATCATCGTCGAGGTCACGCGCGCGGCGAGCACGTTCGGGCGCACGCACCTCGCGAAGATCCGCGAGGCCTACGACCTCATCGCGCACATCGTCCGCCGCGCGCAGGAGCAGGGGGAGTTCCGGACCGACATCACCGCGGAGTTCGCCGCACTCGCCTTCTACGGCGCGATCGAGCAGGTGCTCACCGGGTGGATCTTCGACCTCATCCCCGGGGATCCCGAGCATCTCGAGGAGGCCAAGGAGCTCATCGTGGAGACGATCTGCGGCGGTTTGCGCTTGAATGCGGGCCGATGATGGAGTCCGATCTCGTCAAGCGCCTCCTCTGGACCGGCCTGCTCGCCGGTCTCGGCGCCCTCGCCTCTCTGGCCACCCAGCGCGCCGCCGTCATGATTTGGACGCGCGCTTTCGGGGAAGAGCCGCCGGAGTGACCGAGCCCACCCAGGCTTCCGCGAGCGGCACCGTGGGCGCCCGCCCCGCGACCGCCTCGTCCTGGGCCGAGCGCGAGGCGGCCGCCCCCCGACCGAGCCCCGCCCCGGATCCCGGACCCGCCCCCCCGGATCCCGGACCCGCCCCCCCGGATCCCGGTCCCTCCGCCCTTACCTCCCGGCTGCCCGCCCCCGCCGCCCTGACCTCCCGGCTGCCCTCCGCCGCCGACGTGTCCGACCTCGCCACGGAGCGCCCCGAGGTCCTCGTGGGCGGCGCGTTCGCCGGCGGGCTCGTGCTGGGCCTGATCCTCAAGCACCTTGGCAACTGAGCCCCCCCCTCCCTCCGGCGACGACCGCAGTCGCTTCGGCCCGACCGTGCAGGAGATCACGGAGCGGGCCCAGCTCCTCGTCCGCGAGGAGATCGAGCTCGCGAAGGCGGAGCTCGGAGTCAAGGTCCAGAAGCTCGTCCGCGCCGCCGCCGTCGGCGCGGCCGCCGCGGTCTTCGTGCTTGCCGCCCTCCAGCTCCTGCTGTTCACGATCGCCTTCGCGCTCAGCGACCTCTTCAACAACAACTTCCACCCCTGGGTCGGCTTCGGCGTCACGATGCTGCTCTTCTTCATCCTCGCCGGGGTCGCCGGCTTCCTCGCCTACCGCTGGGTCAAGCAGGGCTCCCCGCCCAAGCCCGAGATGGCCATCGAGGAGGCCCAGCGCATCAAGCGGACCGTCCAGGACGCCCGCTCGTGAGCGCCACCCGCACACCGGAGGAGATCCGCGCCTCGATCGAGACCAACCGGCGTGAGCTCGGCGCGTCGCTCGAGCGCCTGCAGGCCGAGTGGGAACGGGTGCAGGCCGAGTTCAAGAAGACGCTGGACTGGCGCGCCCACCTGCGCCGCAACCAGAAGAACGCCGTCATCGGCGCGGCCGCCGTGGGCTTCGTCCTCGGCGGCGGGGTCGGCGGCTTCTTCGGGCTCTTCCGCCGCAGCTAGAGATGTCCCCCGCCGACTCGGGGCCCACCACCCGGACGATCGCCCGGATCTCCTTCACGGTGGTCGCCCTCGCCGCGGGGCTCTACCTGCTCTACCTCGTGCGCTCCGTGCTGGGGCTCGTGGCGATCGCCCTGTTCCTCGCCGTCGCCCTGGGCCCCGCGGTCGACTTCTTCGCCCGGCGGAAGGTCAACCGCGGCCTCTCCATCCTCATCGTCTACGGCCTGCTCTTCGCCACGGTGGTCGGCGTGGGCCTGCTCGTCGTCCCGCCCATCGCCAACCAGGTCAACTCCTTCGCGCGCGACCTGCCGAACTACATCCGCGATGCGCGGCAGAACCCGACCATCCTCAAGTACGACCGGCGCTACAAGATCACGCGCCGGCTGCAGGAGCAGGCCCAGAAGCTCCCCGCGCGTCTCGCCGACGCCGCGGGTGCGCTGCAGTCGGTGACCGTAGGGGTGTTCTCGGCGCTGGTCTCACTCGTCACCGTCCTCACCCTGACGTTCTTCCTTCTGCTCGACGGGCGCGCGCTCTACGAGTGGGCGCTCGGGCTACTGCGCCGGAACCGGTCCGACCGGGTGCGGCGCCTCTCGCACGACGTGTACCGCGCGGTCTCGGGCTACGTGGCGGGGAACCTCCTCATCTCGTTCATCGCCGGCTTCACCACCTACCTCGCCCTGACGATCCTCGGCGTCCCCTTCGCGGTCCCGCTGGCTGTGCTCATGTCCTTCCTCGACCTGATCCCGCTCATCGGCGCGACGATCGGCGGGATCGCGGTCGGGGTCATCACCCTGTTCAACGACTTCCCGACGAGCACGATCGTCTGGGTGGTCGTCTTCGTGCTCTACCAGCAGGTGGAGAACAACGTCCTGCAGCCGGTGGTCTACCGCAGGACGGTCAACGTCTCACCGCTGTTCGTGATCGTCGCGATCCTCATCGGCTCCAAGCTGCTGGGCGTGCTCGGCGCGCTCGTGGCGATTCCCATCGCCGCCACCGTGCAGATTGTGGTCCGCGACGTGTGGTCCTCGCGTCGGCCGCCCGCGGCCGCGACGCTCCTCGTGGTCGAGGAGGACGCGCCTCAGCCCGCGCCGGGCACGTAGCGCGAGGGCACCGCGCCACAGCCGAGCAGGCCCGGCCCGACGTGGGTCCCGATGACCGGTCCGACCTCCGACACCCAGAGCGGCTCGCTCCCGTAGATCTCCCGCCCGCGGGCAACGAGCCGCGCGGCCTCGTCGGGGACCTGGATGTGCTGGACGACCCAGCCGTCGGCGCCGTCGTCGTGGCGCGTGCGCAGGAGGTCGACCATCCGCTCGAAGGCGCGCGCGGAGGTGCGAACACGCTCCACGGGGGTGATCTCGGACTCCACGGTGAGGATCGGCTTGATCTTCAGAGCCGCCCCCATCCACGCCTGGGCGCCGCCGATGCGCCCACCGCGGCGCAGGTACTCGAGCGTGTCGATGGCGAACCACTGCTTCATGTGCTCCCGTGCCTCGCGCGCGAACGCCACGACCTCCTCCGCCTGGCGTCCCTCCTGCGCGGCGCGGACCGCGGCGAGGACGATGAGCCCCTCGCCGCCGCAGGCGGTGGCCGAGTCCACGACATGCACGCGCCCGGCCGCGTCCCCGAGCCGGTCGCGGGCCTGGCGCGCGGACTCGCAGGTGCCCGAGAGGCCGCCGGCGAGGTGGACGGACACGACGTCCGCGCCCCCCGCCAGCAGCGGCTCGTAGGCCGCGAGGAACTCTCCGATCGCGGGCTGGGACGTGGTGGGCAGCCCCTGCAGGTCACGGAGACGTGCGTAGTAGGCGGCGAGGTCGGCGAGGTCGGACTCGCGGTGATCCTCGCCGTCGAGGTGGACGTGGAGCGGGACCTCCACGAGGCCGAAGCGCTCCACGAGCGAGCGTGGCAGGTAGTGGCAGGTGTCGGTGACTACGGCGACGGAGGCCATGCGCTCGCGCGAGCCTAACCGAGTCGCCTCCGGCGACGGCGTCCTCGCCATCGGACCTGACGGAGCGTCGACCGGAAGCCGGAGTAGGGTTCTCAGAACGTGCTTCGCACTGCCGCCCTCGTCCTCGCCGCGCTGACGCTCCTGCCGGCCGTGGCAAGGGGGGCGGGTGAGCCCGTCCTGCCGCTCTCGGCGGTCCATGCGGGGCTGCGCTGCACGGTCCGCTCGGTCGTGCAGGGCACACGGATCGACACCTTCGACGCGGTCGTCCGCGACGTGGTGGACGCCCAGCCGGGCGGCGAGGACGCGCGCATCCTCATCCGGGTCTCGGGCCCGGCCGTCGCCGACACCGGCGTGGGGCCGGGCTTCTCGGGCTCGCCCATCTCGTGTCCCGACCCCGCGGGGAGGATGCGCGTGGCGGGCGCGATCTCGGAGTCGGTGGGCGCCTACGGCGGGTTCGACGCGCTCGCCACCCCGATCGAGCAGGTCATCGGACAGCCCGTGTCGCCGCCCGTCGGCGTGCGTCGCGCGCCCGGTCTGCTCGCCCACGCGCAGCCGCTCGCGGCCCTCACGGCCACGGGGCTGTCCCGGCCGCTCGCGGCCCTGGCCCGGCGGGCCGCGCACCGGGCGGGCCGCGAGCTCATCGTCGTGCCTGGTGGCCCCGCCGCGTCGCGCTTCGCACCCCAGCGCCTGCTGCCCGGCGCCTCGCTCTCCGTCGGCCTGTCCTCCGGGGCGGTCGCCCTCGGCGCGATCGGCACCGTGACCTACCGCGAGGGTCCCACGCTGTGGGCCTTCGGCCATCCCTTCGACGGGGCGGGGCGCCGCTCGCTCTTCCTCCAGGACGCCTACGTCTACGCGGTCATCAACAACCCGCTGGGGGCTCAGGACCTCACGACCTACAAGCTCGCCGCGCCCGGGCACGATCTCGGGACGCTGAGCGGTGACGGGCCTGATGCGGTCGCCGGGAGCGTGGGCGCGGGCCCACCGCAGATCCCCCTGACGGTGACCACGCGGGACGGCGACGCGGGCACGAAGGCCGTGGCGGAGACCCGGATCGCCGACGAGACCGACCTCGGCGAGCCCAGCGGCTCCTCCCCCCTCTCGCTCGTGGCCCCGCTCGCGGTCGCGTCGCTGGGCACGCAGGCCTTCCATGGCGGCGCGCCCTCGGAGGAGAGCGGCCGGTCGTGCCTTGTCGTCGTCCTGCGCGAACGCCCGCGCTCGCCTGCACGGGCCTGCAACCGCTACTCGGAGATCGGGCTCGCCGAGGACGGCGGCGCCGTGCCCTTCCGTGCCGCGTCCGACGTGGCCTCTGCCGTCGCGCTCGTCGAGGGCGCGGACTTCCGCGCGCTCCACGTGGCGCGGCTCTCCGTCGACCTCACCGTGCGCCGCGGGCTACGCGGCCTCGAGCTCGTCGGGGCGTCGCCGCTGGCGCGAGTGCACCCCGGCCGGCTCGTCACCGTCGCGGTGCGGCTGCGTCGCGCCCGGCAGCCGGCGCGGGTGCGGCGTTTCCGGTTGCGCGTACCGGGCTCGATCTCTCCCGGGCGCCAGGAGCTCCGCCTCGCCGACTCCGCCACGGTCGGGTCCGACGGCGCGGGTGGCGACGCGGCGGCCCAGGCCGTCGTCCAGGCGGCGTTCGCGGGCGGTGGGGCGGGCGGGAGCGCCAATGGAGCCGAGAGCGTGGAGGGGGTGCTGGCGGCGATCCGTCGGGTCGCCACGGACGACGGCCTGCGCGCGTACTGGACGGGGCTGGGCGGGCGGTCGGGCCACCGCGCCGCGCGGCTCGGACTGCCGGCCCTGCGGGACCCCCAGGACCCCATCTCAGGGTCCGTCCGCGTGCCCGTCCAGGTGGTCAGGGGCTGAGGTTCCGACCTCTGCTAGCTTGCGCGGCCGAGAGGCGGGTATCGGTCGAAGGGCAGCATGGAGGAAGACGTGGCAACCGGAACGGTGAAGTGGTTCAGCGACGAGAAGGGCTTCGGGTTCATCACGCCCGATGAAGGGTCGCGCGACCTCTTCGTCCACCACTCAGGCATCAACTCCGACGGCTACCGCACGCTCGCGGAGGGGGCCAAGGTCTCCTACGAGGAGGAGCACGGCCCCAAGGGTCCCAAGGCCGTCAACGTGACGAAGCTCTGACCCAGGCGGTCACGCTCGCGGTGCTGAACCCCCGCACGGGGGAGCGGATCGGCGAGATCCCGGCGGGCTCGCCCGCGGCGGCGCGGGCGGCCGTGCAGGCCGCGCGCGCGGCGTTCGGAGGCTGGGCGCGGACTCCCGCCGCCGACCGCGCGGGGCTGTTGAAGGCCGCGGCGCGCGCCCTGCGGACGCGGGCGGACGAGCTCGCCGAGCTCCAGGCGGCCGAGGGGGCAAGTCCGCCGCGGACTCGCTCGGCGGGGTGGAGGCGGGTATCGGCGCGCTCGAGCAGTACGCCGAGCTCGGTCCGCTGCACCGCGGGAAGTCGCTGCACGGCGCGTGGGACGCGACCGACCTCGTGGTCTGCGAGCCCTTCGGGGTGGCTGCCCTGCTCGTGCCCTGGAACGACCCCGTGGCGATCGCGCTGCAGATGATCGCCGCGGTGCTGGTGACGGGGAACACCGCGGTGTTCAAGCCGTCGGAGAAGACGCCGCTGTCGGGCGCGCTGCTCGCGGAGATCGTCGCTTCCGAGCTGCCCGAGGGGGTGCTGGTCGCCCTCCAGGGCGACGGCCGGGCGGGGGCGCCGCTGGTGGCCGATCCCGAGGTGGCGCTCGTCCTGCACACCGGGTCGGTGGCGACGGGGCGGGAGATCGCCGGCGTGTGCGCCGCTCAGCTCAAGAAGGCGGTGCTCGAGCTCGGCGGCAAGGACGCGCTGATCGTCGACGCGGGGGTGGACCCCGGGTGGGCGGCGGCCCAGGCCGGCGCGGGCGCGTTCGCCAACGCGGGGCAGATCTGTACCTCGGCCGAGCGGATCTACGTCCACGCGGACGTGGCCGACGCCTTCGTCGCCGCGCTCGTGATCGAGGCGGGCCGCACGGAGATCGGCCCGATGGTCGACGCCGGGCAGCGCGAGTGGGTCGCCGGGCACGTGGACGAGGCCCGGGCGGCGGGCGCCTCCGTGCGCTGCGGGGGAGAGGTTCCGGACGGTGAGGGGTTCGCCTACCCGCCGACGGTGGTGGTCGGAGTGAACGGCTCCATGCGGATCATGGTCGAGGAGACGTTCGGACCCGTGGCCGCGGTGCAGGTGGTGTCCTCGTTCGACGAGGCTCTGGTCGAGGCGAACGCGGGGGCGTACGGCCTGGCCGCGACGGTCCTGACGCCGTCGCAGGCCCACGCGCAGCGGGCCTGGCGTGAGCTGCGGGCGGGAACGGTGAAGGTCAACGCGATGTGGGGCGGGGCTCCGGGGGGCGCGGCGGAGCCGCGGGGTCAGTCGGGGCTCGGGGCGGGGTACGGGCCCGAGCTCCTGGATGAGGTGACCCGGCTCAAGGTGGTGCATCTGGCTCCGGCTCAGGTTGCTCCGGCCCCGGCCGATGCTCCTCATGAGCCGGCGCCCTGACAAGCTTTCGCTCGGAGCGGGAGCTCCTGGCCGGGGCCCGCTATCCCGGGGGCTGCGCCTCCGGCCGGCGCTCGCGATCGAGCTGGTCGTCGTCCGTCTCGTCCGCGCCCGCCACCGCCGGGTCGGCCTGCTTGCGTCGCCAGTCGTCCCGCGTTTCCGAGATGTTCTTCTCCAGCTTCTCCGACGCGCGCTGCATGTCGTCGGCCTGGCCCTCGAGCTCGTCCGCCTTGCCCTGGTGGTCCATCACGCGTCCTCTCGCTCGGATTCGGCCCGCTCGGCGAGCTTCTCGCGCAGGTAGGCCGTCTTGTCCGCCCGGCGCTCGTGCGCGTGTCCGGCGTTGGGGTCAGTCGCCCCTCCCGCCGCCGCGCGCTCCCCCTGCTCGCGCCGCAGGGCGGCGAGCTGGAGCTCCTGCGTCGTCGGCTCCTCTTCACGTGGCACGAGAGGAGGTGTGCCCAACCGAGGCCGGGCATACGCCCGCTTCGGCGCCGCGCACTCCGCGTTCTCCGTCCCGCCGCCCCTCAGTCGTAGCCGGGCTGGCTCTGGTCGTCGCGCGCGGCGGCGCCCTCCGGGTCCGCCGGATCGAGCTCACTCGAGTGCACGTCGTCGCCCTCGCCGTAGACGGCCGGGTCGGCCCCGGCCTCCTCGGGCACGCCCCGCTGGTAGAGCGCCATCCGCCCCGAGTGCTGGTCACCGTGGGAGGCGTTCTCGATCAGGGCATCCTCGGCCTGTTCGAAGCCCTCGGCCTCGCCGCCGCCGCCCTCGAGGACGGGCCGGTCGGCCGGGTCGAGATCCTCGTCGCCCGCCACGCCCCCGATCGCCGCGGCCTCCGCGGCGGCCGCCTCGGTCTCCGAGTCCTCCAGGGGATCGCGTCGCTGCTCCATGCCCGGGGTCGTGCCCGTGGTCCCAACCGCCGAAACGGACCGGGGCGCGCGAGGCGTATCCTCGCTGCCAGGCGACATGACCCGCGTCGAGCTGCTGTGGTGGGAGGGCTGCCCGTCCATGGCGCGGGCGCGCTCCGAGCTGCGCGAGGCGATGGCGGCGGCCGGGCTCGATCCGGACGCGCTCGAGGAGCGCGAGATCTCCACGGACGGCGCGGCCGAGGCCGACGACTTCGTCGGCTCGCCCACGGTCCGCGTCGACGGCGCCGACATCGCCCCGCCGCCGGCGGGAGAGCCACGCGGGCTCGCCTGCCGGGTCTACCACCGCCGCGACGGTCGCGTCGCGCCCACGCCCGATCCCGCCGACCTCAAGGAGGCGCTCGATGCGTCCCGGTGACACCGCCCCCGCCTTCTCGCTCCCCGCCACGGATGGCACCCGGTACGGCGTGTCGGGCGGGCCGGCGGTCGTCGTCTTCACGTGCAACCACTGCCCCTACGCGCTGGCCTGGCACGAGCGCATCCAGGCCGTGGTGCGCGACTACGCCGATCGCCTGTCCGTCCTCCAGGTCTGCGCCAACGACGCCGAGCGCTATCCCCGCGACTCCTTCGCCGCCATGCGCGAGCGCGTCGAGTCCGAGGGCGGTTGGCCCGGCCCCTACCTCCACGACGCCGACCAGTCCGTCGCCCGGGCCTACGGCGCGGAGACCACTCCCGACGTGTTCGTCGTGGATGCCACGGGGCGGCTCGCCTACCGCGGCGCCCCCGACGCCGACTACGACGACCCCGATCAGGGTGCGGCGTTCCTGCGTGGCGCGCTCGACGCCGTGCTCGACGGGCGCGCCCCCGACCCCGCCGAGACGCCGCCCGTGGGCTGCTCGATCAAGTGGAGCTCCGGTTGAGGATCCTCGTCGTCGAGGATGAGGTGGCCATCGCCGACTTCATCCAGCGTGGCCTCGACGCGGAGGGACACGCCGTGGGGACTGCGCTCGACGGGGGGGACGGTGAGCGCCGCGCGCTCGACGAGGAGGTCGACCTCGTGATCCTCGACATCATGCTCCCCGACCGCAGCGGGATCGACGTGCTCGAGGCCATCCGCGCCGCCAAGCCCACCCTCCCGGTGATCGTGCTCTCGGCCCGCGCGGAGATCGGGGATCGCGTCGCCGGACTCGACGCCGGCGCCACGGACTACGTGACCAAGCCATTCTCCTTCGAGGAGCTCGCCGCCCGGGTCCGCGCCCACCTCCGCGCCCCCCACCAGGCGACCGCGACCGTGCTCGAGGCCGCCGGCATCCGCCTCGATCTGCTCTCCCGGCGCGTGGAGCGCGAGGGCGAGCCGGTCCACCTCTCGGCCAAGGAGTTCGAGCTGCTGGCCTACTTCCTGCGTAACCCCGGCCGCGCGCTCAGCCGGCAGCAGATCCTCTCCGCCGTCTGGGGCTACGACTTCGACCCCGGGACGAACGTCGTCGAGGTCTACGTCCGTTACCTGCGCCGCAAGCTCGCGGTCGGCGGGCGCCCCGCGCCCATCGAGACGCTGCGCTCGGTCGGCTACCGCCTCTCTCCCGCGTGAGCCTGCGCACCCGGCTCACGGTCCTGCTCGCGGCGATCGTCGTGCTCGCGCTCGGCGGGGTCTTCCTCGTGACCTACCAGGGCACGGGGGAGGACGTCCTGCGCCAGATCGACCGGGACCTGACCCAGGACGAGACCACTCTGGACACCCAGGGCATCGGCTTCGACGGCTCGCGACCGCGCCAGATCGCCCACGCCGCGAGCGACTACGTCAACAACCAGACGTCGTTCGGCGCGGGCGCGCGCCTCTACGTCATCCGCGTGCTCGACCAGCCCCTGATCACCAACGATCCCGAGCTGCTCGGCCAGCAGCCGACGACCCAGAAGCTCTCCAAGGCGCACCGCCGGCGCCGCGCCGCCGACGCCCAGACCCTGGCGAGCCTGCCCCCGGGGCTCCACACCGTGCGCACCGCCGACGCCGGTCCGATCCGGGTGCTCGTCGCCCCCGTGCAGCGCACCGGGGCCACGGTGGCCCTCGTGGGCGTGGGCGAGCCGGTGTCCGGGGTCGATCGCGCCAAGGCCGGCGTGGCCCGCACCTTCCTGCTCGCCGGGCTCGTCTCGCTGCTGATCGCCGTGGCCGGCGCCTTCTTCGTGGCCTCCCGCGCCGTGAAGCCCCTGCGGCGCATGGCGCGCACGGCCGCCGAGATCGACGCCGGCGACCTCTCCCACCGGATGCGCGTGCGGCGCCGCTCGGACGAGGTGCGGGTCCTCGCCGACGCCTTCGACCGCATGCTCGACCGCCTCGAGGACGCCTTCGCCAGTCAGCACCGCTTCGTGGCCGACGCCTCCCACGAGCTGCGCACACCGCTCACCGTCATCCGCGGGCAGCTCGAGGTGCTCGCGCGGCAGTCGGCTCCCAGCGCCCAGGACGTCCGCCGTGTCGAGGGCGTGGTCCGGGGCGAGCTCGTGCGCATGCAGCGCCTCGTGGAGGACCTCCTCCTGCTCGCCCGCACCGACGAGGGCCAGCTCGTGCGGACCGACGAGGTCGAGGCCGAGTCCCTCGTGCTCGACGCGTGGGAGCCGTTGACGCTCACCGCCGAGCGGCGGTGGGAGCTCGAGGGGCCGCCTCCGGGGGAGCTCGACGCCGATCCCGACCGCATCGCGCAGGTGATCGGGAACCTCGTGACCAACGCGGTGGAGCACACCACGCCGGGTGGCCTCGTGCGCCTGCGCGCCGACGCGCGCGGGGGCACGCTGGAGATCGCCGTGGAGGACGACGGCCCGGGGATCGCCGAGAGCGATCGTGATCGCGTCTTCGACCGCTTCCACCGGCCCGATGCGGGGCGTTCGCGGCGCTCGGGTGGCGCGGGGCTCGGCCTCGCCATCGCCCGGGCGATCGTCGAGGCCCACGGGGGCACGATCACGGCTGAGAGCTCACCCGAGGGCGGGGCGCGGGTCGTCTTCCGCCTGCCCGGCCTGCGCGCCGCGCGGGCGGGGCGTGCCGGATCCCTAATGGGGCGCGACCTGGCCCTCGAAGGGTAGGCCGCGCGCGACCCACGCCTCCGCCCCGCCTGTGAGGTTGTGGACGTCCCAGCCCGCCTGTCGGAAGGCGCGGGCGGCCATGCCCGACCGGGCGCCGAGGCGGCAGTGGAAGACGACGGGGCGATCCCGGGGGATCGTCTCGGCCTGGGAGGCCAGAAGCTCGAGCTCGATGTGGCGCGAACCGGGGACGTGGCCCGCTTCGCGCTCGTAGGGCTCCCGCACGTCGATGAGCTCGGTCTCCCCGGCGACGAGCTTCTCGGCGACCTGCTCGGGCGTCCAATCGAGGGGCTCCGCGGATCCGAACACGCTCATGGGGGCAGAGCATAACTCCGCCGCGGTGCTCTGCTACCCTGCCGCGCTGTCCGTGAAACCTGCCGAGTCCTGACCACCCTCTGGGGCGGCCGGGAGCGGGGGAACCAGTGCCGTCGAACATGGCGGCCGGGGCGAATCGTCTCACGACGTAGCGCTGCTCTTTCGGCGCGAGCCCGTCAGCTAACCCCGCAGGCGTTGAGAAAGAGGTCGTCGTTTGTCCCGTTTCGCCCTTTGGTGTCCGCGCGTGGCCGTCCTGGCCGCGGGTGTGGCCTGCCTGAGCCCCGCTCCCGCCCTGGCCGCCCCCTACGGACAGCGGACGCTGCACCGCGGCGACCGCGGCGGCGACGTGAAGGCGATGCAGGGCTACCTGTCCCGCGTGGGGCGCACCACGCCCGCGACGGGTTACTTCGGAGCCATGTCCCAGCGCTCGGTGCGCGGGTGGGAGAAGGCGGCGAAGCGGCGGGCCGACGGCCGGCTCACCCCGGGTGACGCGCGGGCGCTCAAGCGCGCCGCCGTACGGGCGGCAACCGGGGCCGCCGCGGCTCCGGCTCCCGCCGCCGGGAGCGCCAAGGGTCCCGGTCCGGGCACCTCGGGCGGCGCCGGGCCGAGCACGCTCGCGCCCACCACCGGAAAGGCCGAGCTCCTGAACGACGGCACGGCGATCGCCCCCGCCGACGCTCCGCCTGCCGTCCAGGCGGTCATCGCGGCCGGCAACGAGATCGCGAAGAACCCCTACGTCTATGGAGGGGGTCACAACCTCGCCTTCCGCGGACCAGGCTACGACTGCTCGGGCTCGGTGTCCTACGCCCTCCACGGCGGCGGCCTGCTCGCCTCGCCCCGGGCCTCGTCGGGGTTCTACTCCTACGGGCAGGCCGGGCCGGGGCAGTGGATCACGGTCTACGCCAACGGCGGCCACATGTACATGGTCGTCGCCGGGCTGCGCTTCGACACGAGCGGCGCCCGGCCCTCGCGCTGGCAGACGGCAGTGCGGTCGGGCGCGGCCTACCGCGTGCGTCACCCCGCGGGCTACTGAGCCACTCGACCGCGTCATAGTGGGATGGTGCGCCGTCTCCTGATCTCCGCGGGACTCGCCTTGCTCGTCGCGGGCTGCGGCAGCGAGGCGTCATCGGGTAAGGACAACTCCCGGCTCCTCACGAAGAAGCCGGCCGGGAAGGCCGTGGCGGTGAGCCAGGATGCCTCCGTGGTGCGCTCGTGGGCCGACACGCTGCGCCGTGGCGATCTGGACGGCGCCGCCGCGCTGTTCGCCGTGCCCACCCGCGTGCAGAACGGCACACCGTTGCTCGAGCTGCGCTCGCGCGCGGCGATCCGGGACTTCAACCATGCCCTGCCCTGTGGCGCGCAGGTGCTCCGCACCGTCCGGCATCACGGCTACGTCATCGCCACGTTCCGGCTCGTCGACCGGATGGGGCCGGGGGCGGTCCACCCCTGCGGCGGCAAGGGCGCCGAGGCCTCCACGGCGTTCAAGATCGTCGCCGGGCACATCGCGGAGTGGCGACGTGTGCCCACGCCGGCCGAGCAGGTGCCACCGGCGGCCACCGACGCCGCATAGCGGTGTCGGTGCGCCTGCGGGCGGCGGCGGCGGCACTCGCCCTCGTGGTGGGGCTGGGCGCGGTGGCCTTCTGGGCGCCCGTCCCCCGGCTCGTCTCCATCGCCGCCGGCGCGGTGCTCGGCGTGCTCGTGCTCGCGGGCCTGACCACCTTCCTCGCCGGCTGGCGCGAGCCCGCCTCCGAGGAGGAGTTCGACGCGCTCGTGGAGCGCTCGGAGCGCCTCGCGCACGACGGCGACGACGACGGGGAGGAGCCCGACGACGACGATTGGGACACCGATGATCTGTTCGACCCGTCGCGCGAGGAGGACTTCCGGGCGCTCGTCGCCCGCGCGCTCGACGACCTGCCGCTGGAGTTCACCCGCGCTCTGGACGGCGTCGCCGTGGTGGTGTCCGACGGCGGTCGCCGCCGCCGGGCGTACGGCCTGTACCACGGCGACGGGGTGAGCCGCGACACCGTCCCCGACCGGATCGTGGTCTACCGCGACACCCTCGTGCGCGACTTCGGCCACGATCCCGTGCTGCTGAAGGCCCAGATCACCCGGACCGTGCGCCACGAGCTCGCCCATCACCTGGGCTGGGACGAGCCCGGCGTGCGTGGCTTGGGCCTGTGATGGGCGCTGCTCGGAAAGCGCCTCAGTTGAAGACGATGAAGAAGCCGCCGTCCTTCAGGGTCCGCCGGTTCCCGTCCGTGTGCACGAGCGAGACCGACGCGCTCTCGGCGCCGGTGCAGGTGTCCCCCTTCGAGGCGTCGGACCGGGTGCTCACCTTCGCGGTCTCGATTCCCGCCGAGCGGACGGCGTCGAGCGTGGCGACGGCGTTCGCGGGCTTGAAGGGCAGGTAGAAGCAGTAGGTCCCCGTGGCGGGCCGTGTGACCCGCCCGATGCTCTTAGCGGCGGCGTTCTCGAGGGTCCCGTCCCGGTAGACGTGCGCGTAGGCCCGGGCGATCCCCGGCACGCCCTGCGGCCCCTGCGGCCCCTGCGGCCCGCGCACCGAGCCGCGGAAGTCCCTCGGAGTCAGCGACTGGTCCTTCACGTCGGCCCCGATCAGGGTCCCGTCCTTGACGTGGATGGATTGGACGGCTCCCCGGGCGATGTCGCGGGACCCGATGAGCGTCCCCGCCGCGACGGCGGAGCCCCCCAGAGCGACGAAGAGGGCGAGCAGGGCGACGGCCATGGCCGGGGAGGGACGGCTGATGCGAGGCTTGGGCATGTCCCTAGCATTCAACACCCCTCAGCGACCGAAGGCTCGGTGAGGATTCCTCAGAGGAGCTCCACCGATGCCCGAAGCCGTGATCGTCGACGCCGTGCGCACCCCCATCGGGCGCGCCTTCAAGGGCTCCCTCGCGCAGCTCCGGCCCGACGAGACCGGCGCCTTCGTCGTCGATGAGCTCCTGGAGCGCAACCCGGGCGTCGATCCCGACCTCGTCGAGGAGGTCATCTGCGGCTGTGGCATGCCCCAGGGCCTGCAGGCCTTCAACATCGGGCGGATCATCGCCCTGCTCTCGGAGAAGCTCCCCGACCACGTCAACGGCTCGACGGTCTCGCGCTACTGCGCCTCGGGCCTCGACGCGATCAGGTTCGCGGCCAACAACGTGGTCGTCGGCCAGGGCGACGTCTACGTCGCGGCGGGGGTGGAGTTCGTCTCGCGCTTCAACGAGCGCTCGGAGGCCGCCGGCGGCGCCGATCAGAACGAGCAGCTCCAGGGTCGGAACGGACACCCCGACGCCTACATCGCGATGGGCCTGACCGCCGAGAACGTCGCGCAGAAGTACGGCGTGACGCGCGAGCAGCAGGACGAGTACGCCCAGCGCTCCCAGGAGCGGGCGGTCGCCGCGCAGGAGGACGGCTCGTTCGACAACGAGATCGTCCCCGTCACCCTGCCCGACGGCACGCGGGTCGCCAGGGATGACGGCCCACGGGCGAGCTCGTCGGTCGAGAAGCTCAGCGTGCTCGAGCCCGCGTTCCGCGAGAACGGCACGGTGACCGCCGGCAACTCGTGCCCGCTGAACGACGGCGCGGCCGCTGCGCTCGTCATGTCCGCCGGGAAGGCGCAGGAGCTCGGCCTCGAGCCGCGTGCCCGGATCGTGACCGCCGCGACGTGGGGCAACGAGCCCGAGTACATGGGCGTGGCCCCGATCGGCGCGGTCAAGAAGGCGCTCGCGCGTGCGTCGATGTCGATGTCCGACATCGACGTCGTCGAGCTCAACGAGGCCTTCGCGGCCCAGGTCATCCCGATCGCCGCGGAGACGGGGATGAACTTCGACAAGCTCAACCCGCGCGGCGGGGCGATCGCCCTCGGCCACCCGTTCGGCATGACCGGGGTGCGGATCATGACCACGCTGCTCAACGATCTCGAGCTCCGCGACGGGCACTTCGGCCTGGAGACCATGTGCGTCGCCGGCGGCCAGGGCGAGGCGATGATCGTGGAGCGCCTCCGGTAAGTAGGGGCCGCGGCGACCGCCGCTTCTCGTCGGGTGCGGAGACCGCTTCGGTCGCCGCTGCAGTTACCTGCGCATCCCGAAGTCCGTCGTCCACGTCCCACCGCCGACGCCGGTGGGCGTGCCCGGCGCGACGCCGATGCCGATCTCGCGGAACGCCCCGGTGAGGATGTGCCCCCGGTGGGACGGGGAGCGCATCCACATGGCGACGATGGAGGAAGGGGTGGCGACCCGACCGCCGCCCCAGGCAAGGTTCTCGCCGACCCGCCAGACGCGAGCGGGCGCGGTGTAGGTCCGCAGGCGGCTCAGGAAGGCGCCGTGCGCGAAGAAGCGCTCGCGGACCATGTCGCGCGAGTGCCGCGCCGCCGGACGGGCGAGGACCCCGGAGGCGCGCAGGGGTCGCAGGCCGTGATGGGCCCGCTGGACGTTGAGCAGGCACAGCGTGGCGCGGGCGGCACCCGGGACGTGGGCGGCGTCGAGGTGGCGATTGGCCCCCGAGCACGCCACCGAAGCGGAGGCGGGCGCGGCGGAGGCGAGGGCGAGGACGGAGAGGATGAGCGCGGGCAGGGCGCGACGGGCAAGCATGTCGGGAGCATCGGCCCCGTCGGCCGCCCCACCTCAATCCGCGCCCCGAGACGTGGACGTCCGTATGAGTCGTTACCTCGGCGCCATGCGCAACGCCCCGTCGAGCCGGATCGTCTCCCCGTTGAGCATCGGGTTCTCGACGATGTGCATCGCCAGGGCGGCGTACTCCTCGGGCCGTCCGAGGCGCGTGGGGAAGGGGATCGTCTCGCCGAGCGCCCGGCGCTGGGGCTCGGGCAGCGCGGCGAGCAACGGGGTGTCGAACAGGCCGGGGGCGATCGTGTTCACGCGGATCCCGAGCTGCGCGAGGTCGCGCGCCGCGGGCAGGGTCATCCCCACCACGCCGCCCTTGGAGGCCGAGTAGGCGAGCTGCCCGATCTGCCCGTCGAAGGCCGCCACCGAGGCGGTCGAGACGTGGACGCCGCGCGCCCCGTCCTCGAGCGGCTCGGAGCGCGCGATCGCCGTTCCCGCGAGCCGCAGGAGGTTGAAGGTTCCGATGAGGTTCACCCGCACGACGGTCTCGAAGGGCATGAGGGGGTGCGGCCCGTGCCGGGGGTGGACCGTGCGCGTCGCCCAGCCGATCCCGGCACAGGCGAAGGAGAGCCTCAGCTCGCCCGCCGCGTCGACCGCGGCCTGCACCTGCGCCTCGTCGGTGACGTCGCAGGAGACGAAGCTCGCCCGCTCCCCGAGCTCGGCCGCGAGCGCCGCGCCCCTCTCCGCGTTGGTGTCGGCGATGATCACGTGGGCGCCGCGCTCATGGAGCGCGCGCACGGTCGCCTCCCCGAGCCCGGAGGCCCCGCCGGAGACGATCGCCCCCGCGCCCTCGACCCTCATGCGGCGCGGGACCCTTGCGGCTCGGCGAGGTGCAGCCCGTAGAGGCCGTCGGGGTCCGTCCAGGTCGCGGCGCGGCGCAGGCCCGCGGCCTCCAGGTCGGCCTCCACCCGCTCGAGCGTGAACTTGCACGAGATCTCCGTGCGGATCTCCTCGCCCGCGGCGAACGCGACGCGCAGGTCGAGCGCCCGGACGTGGACGACCATCGCCCGCTCGGCGCGCAGCCGCATCTCGACCCACTCGTGGCGTGGGTCCCAGAAGGCGACGTGGGCGAACGCCTCGGGGCGGAAGTCGGCGTCGAGCTCTGCGTTGACCACGTGGAGCACGTTGCGGTTGAACCGGGCCGTGACCCCCGCGGCGTCGTCGTAGGCCGCCTCCAGCACCCGCGGCTCCTTGACGAGATCGGTGCCGAGCAGGAGGGCATCGCCCGGCGCGAGCAGCGCGGCGATCTCCCGCAGCAGCCAGCGCCGCGAGCCCGGCGGGAAGTTGCCGATCGTCCCGCCCAGGAACGCGACGAGGCGCGCACCGCACCGCGGCCCGATCCGGCCGAGGTCGTGCTCGAAGTCGCCGACCACCCCCTGGACCTCGAGGTTCGGGAGCTCCCCGGCGAGCGCCTCGGCGGCTCCCCGCACCGCGCTCGCGGAGACGTCGAGGGGCACGTAGCGCGCGTAGTCCCCGCCGGCCAGGAGCACGCGTGCCTTGTCGGCCGCGCCCGAGCCGAGCTCGACGAGCTCCCGCGCCCCCGTCCGCGCGGCGATGTCCTCGGCGCGCGCCGCGAGGATCGCCTCCTCGCAGCGGGTGGGGTAGTACTCGGGCTGCACGCAGATCTCCTCGAAGAGCTCCGAGCCGCGGGTGTCGTAGAAGTGCTTGGGCGGCAGCTCCTTGAAGGGCTTGGTGAGCCCGTCCAACACGTCGCGCGCAAGCGTCCGCTCCCGGGTGACGGTGCTCATGGGTCCCTCGCAATCCGGAGGCCGGAGAAGATCTGACGCCGCGCCGGGAGGTCCCAGTTGCGGTGGGTCGGGGTGGCGACGCGCGCCGCGGTGGCCCACGACCCGCCGCGCAGCACCTTGTGGGTGGGGCCGAAGAAGGGCTCGGAGTACTGGCGGTAGGGGTCGGCCACGAAGCCGGGATAGCCGCGGAAGTCCGAGGAGGTCCACTCCCAGACATCACCCAGGAGGGCCAGGCAGCCCGAGGGCGCGGCGGCGCGGGAGGGAAGCGTGCCCAGGGCGTCCCCGTCGAGGTTGGCGCCGCCGGTCTGAGCACCGAGGGCGGCCCGCTCCCACTCGGACTCGGAGGGGAGCCGGGCGGCGTGCGCGCGGGCGAAGGCGTCGGCCTCGAACCACGAGAGGTGGACGACGGGGCGGTGCGGTTCGAGGGGTACGAGGCCTTCGCCGGCGCGCCATTCCCGCCCGTCGTCGGTCCACTCTCCCGGAGCCGAGATGTCGTACTCCTCCTTCCAGGCCCAGCCCTCGTCGCTCCACCACTCCCGACGCACGTAGCCGCCGCCCTCGGCGAAGTGCCTCCACGTCGCGTTGGTGATGGGCGCGCGGGCGATGGAGAAGGGCGCGAGCTCGACGGGATGGCGCGGGCGCTCGTTGTCGTACGCGAAGCCCTCGGGGTCGGCGCCGAGGGTGGCCGGCCCGCCGGGCACCTCGACCCATTCGCAGTCCGCGCCGGCTGCCGCGGGGGCGTCGTCGTCGGGGGTGGGCGCGGGGAGGAACCCCGGGTCGAGGTGGGCGAGCTCGATGGTCTGGAGCATCGTCTCCACGTGCTGCTGCTCGTGGCGCAGCACGAGCTCGAGCAGCTCGGCGGAGCGCTCCCGGGGCGGGCGGGATCCTCCTCCCACGGCCTCCCGGGCGCGATCGCGCACCTGCTCGAGGTAGCCGACCGACTCGTGCGCGCCGAGCAGGCGCATCTCGCCGCGGACGGCCCGCGGGGTCTCGAAGGCGTCGTAGGCCCGGGCGAGCTCGGGGCGGAGGAGGGGCAGGCCGCCGAGGCGGCGGGAGAGCCACAGATCCTCGAAGGCGGCGATGTGGCCGAGGTCCCACGCGAGCGGGCTCATGATGGGCGAGTGCAGTGCCTCGAGCGTGGGGGCGTCGATCCGCTCGACGAGGGCCAGCGTGCGGGTGCGCGTGTCCTCCAGCTCGGCGAGCAGGGCCCCCATCGCCCGAACGTTACCCCGCAACCCTTGCCAGAGCGTGACGCAGGTAGAGCGAGCCGGCGCGCTCGAGCACCCAGCGCAGCTCGAGCGGGGCGGGAATGGCGAGCGGTGACCCCGCGGTGAGCCCCGGTGTGCCCCCGCCCCCGGCCAGGAGCGGGGCGACGGTGAGAAAGAGCTCGTCGACGAGCCCCGCCGCGGTGAGCGCGGCCAGCAGCGTCGGCCCGCCCTCGCACAGGACGGAGCGGACCCCGTGCTCTGCGCTGAGGTGGGCGAGGGCCCGGGCCGGGTCCGCGTCTCCGACCACCTCCACGCGGGCGCGGGTCCCGGGGTCCAGGCTGACGTCCGCCCCCGCGTAGACCACGAGGGTCGAGTGCTCGTCGGCGAGCAGCGGGATCCCCGCGGGCAGCACCCCCGAGCGCGTGAGGGTGACCCCGAGAGGGTCGGGCGCGAGGCCGAGCGCCTCGCGCGCGGCACGCCGCTCGGGCCGGGCGACGAGGCGGCCGTAGTGCTCGGTCGCGAGCGTGCCCGTGCCCACGAGCACGGCGTCGACCTGCCCGCGCAGGGCGTGGAACAGCTCGGTGTCCCCGTCGTCGCCGATCGGCCCGGAGCGGCCGCCGACGGTCACGTGCCCGTCGAGCGTCGCGACGAAGTTCGCCACCACGTAGGGGCGGTCGGCGGGCGCCCGCTCGCCGAGCCCCAGCCCGGCGAGCAGCGCGGCGAGCTCGACCGGACCGGGGTCGGGCAGCAGCCGCTGGAAGAGCACGACGCGGGACGCTAGCCCGCGGTGTAGATTCCCGCCCGCGGATGAAGCTCTCGAACCTGGTCTCGTCCCGCAAGCCGCCCGGAGTGCTGTGAGCCTCGTCGACCACCGGCGTCCCGACCGCAACCTTGCGCTCGAGCTCGTCCGGGTGACGGAGGCGGCGGCCCTCGGCGCCGCGCGGCTCGTGGGCGGCGGCGACAAGGAGGCGGCTGACCAGGCGGCGGTCGACGCGATGCGCGACGTCCTGGACTCCGTCGCGATGGACGGGATCGTGGTCATCGGCGAGGGCGAGAAGGACGAGGCGCCCATGCTCTTCAACGGCGAGCGGATCGGGAACGGATCGGAGCCCCGGGTCGACGTCGCCGTGGACCCGCTCGAGGGCACGCGGCTGGCCGCGCTCGGCGAGCCAAACGCCCTCGCCGTCATCGCGCTGTCGGGACGCGGGACGATGTTCGACCCCGGTCCCGTCTTCTACATGGAGAAGATCGCCGGGGCGGACGACATCGCCGACTGCCTCTCGCTCGAGGACCCCCTCGGCGACGTCCTGGGTCGCGTGGCCGACCGCCGGTCCTGCGACATCGCGGACGTCATCGTCGTCATGCTCGACCGTCCGCGCCACGAGGACGCCATCCGCGAGATCCGCGCGGCGGGCGCGCGGATCCGCTTCGTCAAGGACGGCGACGTGTCCGCCGCCCTGCTCGCGGTCTCCGAGGACTCGCCGGTGGACCTCATGTGGGGGATCGGCGGCACGCCGGAGGGGGTCATCTCCGCGGCGGCGATCAAGTGCACGGGTGGACGGCTGCTCGGCCGCCTGTCGCCGCGTGACGACGAGGAGCGCCGGGCGGCGATCGACGCGGGCTACGAGCTCGGGCGGGTTCTCGACCAGGACGACCTCGTGGCCGGCGAGGACTGCTTCTTCTCCGCCACGGGCGTCACCGACGGCGACGTCCTGCAGGGGGTCCGCTACCAGGGCGCGCGGAGCGCCACGACCGAGTCGCTCGTCATGCGCTCGCGATCGGGGACCGTGCGGCGGATCTCGGCTCGTCACGACCGCGCGAAGTTGCGCGCTCTGACGGGCGCTCAGGTCGGCTGATCGGAGGGACGTCGTCGCGGGTGGCGAAGCGCCCGACCTTCGACTCGGCCAGGTCGAGCCGCACGAGGGACCGCAGGAAGGCGTAGCAGACGATGACGTGGATGCGCGACTGCGTGTGCTCGTAGACCCAGCGGCCGATGGTCGAGGAGACCGCCGGGTAGAAGTTCGCGACCTCGACCTCGACGTGGAGGCGCTCGTGGGAGGGGTTCTCCGGATCGGGATCGCAGCGCTCGATGTCGATCTCGAGGTAGCCGTCTCCGTGCTCGCCCGCGGCGGCGACGAGGATCCCGTCCTCGATGCGCCAGCGGACGATCCCCCGCCGGGCGTCCATCTCGTACTCCGGCGCCTGGAAGCGCAGGAGGCGCAGGGGCGGCGTCACCAGGACGACGGTGCGTTGGCGATCGGTGTAGGCGACCCGGACGAGGCCGAGCGTCACGCGGGCGAGGAAGCGCCAGTACGTGCGGGCGATGCGCTCGAGGTGCGTGGGGGTCCAGATCGCCTCCAGGGCAGCGGAGGGCATGACGAGGTCGGCGGCCTGGATGGAGCGCACGGCGCCGCGCGCGTCGGTCTCCGTCCGGTCGGTGAGCCGGCCGACGATCCTCGCCACGGGCGGCGGCTTGCGCTTCTGGCGGATCAGGCTCGCGCCCGCGAGCAGGGCGAGGAGGGCGAGCACGGGGCGCCACATGCCGCAGAGCGTAGGCGTGGCCGGCGCCGCGCAGCGCCTCGCGACGGGATCGCATCCCCGGCTCAGCGAGTGAGCCCTGCGCCGGGTTGCCCCGTAGCCTCGGCACGCCCGTGGAGGAGCTGGCCATCAAGGACGTCGCGGAGCGGACCGGCCTGGGAGCCGGCACCGTCCGCATGTGGGAGCAGCGCTATGGCTTCCCCACCCCCCGGCGCACGCCCGCGGGCTACCGCCGCTACTCGTCAGAGGACGTCGAGGTGCTGCGGCGCGCCGTGGCGCTCAAGGCGGGTGGCCTCTCCATCCCGGCGGCGCTCGCGCGTGCGCGCGAGGCGACCGCGGGCGCGACGGACCGTCCGTCGATCTACGGCGCCGTGCTCGCCGCCGGGCGGATGCCGATCCGCCCGCGCAAGCTGCGCAAGCGCACGCTCCTGGCGATGAGCCGCGCCATCGAGGACGAGGCGATGGCCAGCGCCTCCGGGCCGGTGTGCTTCGGGGCCTTCCAGCAGGAGCGCTTCTACCGGCCCGTCGAGCATCGCTACCAGCGGCTGGCCCGGCAGGCGGACGTCGCCTGCGTCTTCGCGGACTTCGCCGAGGTCCACCAGGCGGCGGGTGGGCCGCTCGAGGTTCCCATCGATCCGGACTCCACGCTCGGGCAGGAGTGGACGGTCATCGTCGACGCTCCCGGCTTCGGCGCCTGCCTCATCGCGTGGGAGGAGTCCGCGGGGGGCGATCCGGACGACCTCGAGCGCCGCTTCGAGGCGCTGTGGACCCTCGACCCGCGGACCGTCCGCCACGCCTCCCGGGCGGCGGCGGGGCTCGTGGCCCACGCGGACCCCGTACGCGGCGCCGAGGTACGGGCGCTGCTCGAGGACCGGCCGACCTCCCGCGAGCACCCGACGTCCGCGCTCACCGCGCTGACCAACCGGATGGTCGAGTACCTCGACTGAGAACCAGTCAGAGCATCTCGACGGGGACCCACTCTCCGGCCGCGCCGCCGCCGGGCGGGACGAGCGCGAGCCCCTGGGCGCCGACCAGGGAGGTCACGAGATGCGAGCCCTGCGGCCCGGTGGTGCGGGCGAAGAAGCCGGTCTCGTCGCCCTCGATGCGGACGCGGAGGGCCTGGAGGCGATCGGGGTTGGGGCGCACGTCGTGCGCGAGGCGCGCGACGACGACGTGCCCGACGGGCTCTGCGCCCTGGAGCGCGCGCAGGGCGGGCGCCACGAAGAGGTGGAAGCAGACGAGCGCGGAGACCGGGTTGCCGGGCAGGCCGAACACCAGCGCGTCCTGGCGCGTGCCGAACCACGTCGGCTTGCCGGGCTGGAGCGCGACCCGCCAGAAGACCTCGTCGACGCCGAGCTCGGCGAGGGCGGGCTTGACGTGGTCGTGCGGCCCGACGGAGACGCCGCCCGAGACCACCACCACGCGGGCGCGCACGAGGGCGCCCGCCAGGGCGTCGCGGGTGGCGTCGGCGTCGTCGCGGACGAGCGCGAGGCCGCTGACCTCGGCGCCGGCCCGGCGCGCGAGCCCGAGGAGCCCGACGCCGTTGGAGTTGTGGATCTCTCCCGGGCCGAGCGGGGCGCCTGGGGGCCGGAGCTCGTCGCCCGTGCACAGGACGCTCAGGGAGGGAGGGCGGGCGACCTCGACGTGTCCGAGCCCGGCCGCGACGGCGGCGGCCAGTTCGGCCGGGCCGAGGCGCGTGCCGGCGGCGACCACCTCCTGGCCCGCCCGCATGTCTTCGCCGGCGGAACGGACGTTCGCGCCCGGGGCGGCCTCCCCCTCGAGCACGACCTCGTCGCCCTCCTCGCGGGCGTCCTCGAGGCGGACGACCGCGGCGCCCGGGGGGACGGCGGCGCCCGTGGAGATCCGCACCGCCTCCCCCGCGCCCGGCGCGGTCGCCGCGGGACGTCCCGCCCGCGACTCGCCGACGACCCGTACCCGCCCGCTCGCCCCGGCGCGCACGGCCCAGCCGTCCATCGCCGAGCTCGCGAAGGGGGGCACGTCGCCGGTGGCGCGGACGGGCGCCGCGAGCACCCGATCGAGCGCGGTCGCCACCGGAACGTGCTCAGGAGCCGACGGCGCACCGACCGCGGCGAGCACGCGGGCCCGCGCCTCCGCGACGGTCAGCACGCCTCAGCGCCCGGGCAGACGGTGCAGCGCGCCGCGCACCACCCGGCCCGCCACGCTCGCGCCGATCGCGGCGAGCTCCCCGGTGGCCTGCACCGCGGTGGCGAGGCAGGGGGGATGCGCCCCCTTACCGCCGTCGCTGCGCGCCGGCGCATCCCCCGTGTGCCCGCGGCGGCGCTCCTCGGCCCCGGGCGCGGGCCGGGGTGGAGCGCCCGCGGGCTGGGCCGGTTGCGCGATCGGCGGGGTGGTCGGGGAGCGCTTCGGAGAGCGTCTCTCCGGACGCGACGACGGCAACCCGCCCAGAACGCTCCCGTCCCTGCCTTTCCTCTCTCCCATACGGACATCATGCCCCACTCCGGGCATTGGGTCGGGCCCCGAGTGCGACTAGGATGCCCGCGCCGATGACCGTGACCGAGCTGCAGGAACTCGAAGAGATCAAGTCCCTCGTGACGCGCGGCCAGCAGGTCGGCGTCCTGACCAACGCCGACCTCGAGTCCGCGACCGCCGAGCTCGACCTCGACGAGGCCGATCTCGACGAGCTGCGCACGTTCATCGAGGCCCAGGAGATCGAGCTCGTCGAGGAGGTCGATCCGGCCATCCGGGCCAACCAGGAGGAGCGCGCGGTCACCCGTCGCCAGCGGCGCACCAAGGTCACCGGCCCGCTCGACCTGCGTCCGGACATGACGACCGACTCGCTCCAGCTCTTCCTCAAGGACATCGGCAAGGTGCGGCTGCTGACCGCGCAGGAGGAGATCGATCTCGCCAAGCGCATCGAGCGCGGCGACCTCGACGCCAAGCAGAAGATGGTCGAGTCCAACCTCCGCCTGGTGGTCTCGATCGCCAAGAACTACCGCAACCAGGGGCTCCCGTTCCTCGACCTCATCCAGGAGGGGACGCTGGGCCTCGTGCGCGCGGCGGAGAAGTTCGACTACCGCAAGGGCTTCAAGTTCTCCACCTACGCGACGTGGTGGATCCGTCAGGCGATCGCCCGGGCGCTCGCCGACAAGGCGCGGACGATCCGCATTCCCGTCCACGTGGTGGAGAAGCTCAACAAGATCGGGCGTGCGGAGCGCAAGCTCGTGACCGAGCTCGGGCGCGAGCCGACGATCGAGGAGATCGCCGACGCCACGAGCATCGATCCCGAGGAGGTCGACTCCATCAAGCGCTCGGCGCAGGCGCCGGTGTCGCTCGAGAAGCCGGTCGGCGACGAGGAGGAGTCCGAGTTCGGCCAGTTCATCGCCGACGAGCGGGCCGAGTCCCCGTACGAGCGCGCGGCGGAGATCCTCACCAAGGAGGCGCTGCGCGAGGCGCTGGAGAACCTCTCCTACCGGGAGCGCCGGGTGCTGGAGCTCCGCTACGGCCTCGGCGGCGAGCACCCGCGAACACTCGACGAGGTGGGGCGCACGTTCAACGTCACGCGCGAGCGGATCCGCCAGATCGAGAACCAGTCGCTCAAGAAGCTGCAGTCCCTCGCGGAGGCCCAGAAGCTCCGCGACGTGGCCTGAGCGACATCGCCCGATCGTTAGCAAGAGCAAGCCGCCGCGCTCCCGGCGAGGCCGAGGGTTTGCGCCCGCGGCGGGAGTCCTCTTCCTCCTGCTCGCGCTCGCCGCGCTGGTGGGATGCGGAGGGGGTGGAGGGACCGGCTCGGGCTCGCGCGTGGTCGTCGTGGCTCCCCGGATCGCGCGCGACTTCCTTACCCGGTTGGCGGCCCGCTCGCCCGTGCCGCTCACGCTGCGCTTCCGCGGTTCGACGCCCGAGGTTGCGCCCGCTCATCCGCCGAGGGGAACCGACGTCCTCGTGAGCGCGAACGGCCATCCCATAACCACGCTTCTCGCGCAGCGAAAGGTGGAGTCCCCGCGGACCTTCTCGGGTGCTATCTGGTCCTCGCCGTCCCCAAACGGCTGGCCGAGACCCCGCCCGAGCTCGTCGTCGAGCGGGCGCGGCGGATCCTCATCGCCGACCCGAGGACGGCACTCGGGGCCTACACCGCTCATGCGCTCTCCGCCGGTGCGCTCCGGCTCCCCCGCAAGCTGCGCGCCACGGACAGCGGCGCACGGGGGATCATCGACCGGGTCGCGGCGGGCCGGGCGGCGACCGGAGTGGTGCTGCTGTCGGACGCGCAGGCAGCGCGCGGCAGGGTCGCGTCGATCGAGCTGCTGTCCGGCCCCGATCAGCTCATCTACGAGGTCGCGGTGCTCAAGAGCTCGCGGCACCGCGACGCGGCGAGACGGGTGGTGGCGCTGCTCCGGCGTCGTGCCACGACGTTCGGGCCCCGGCGTTGACGCCCTAGAAGCCCACGCGGCGGACCGGGTCGGGCGTCGCGCCGGCGGCGCGGGCGAACAGATCGGCGAGCGTCATCTCGGTGACCTCGTCGCTCCCCAGCCCGCGTCCGGCGAGCCAGTGCGCGCTCTCCTCACCCGCGAAGGGCGCGAACTCGATCCGCGCCGCACAGCGGCCCGGGCGCGAGACGGCGGGATGCAGCCGCCGGAGCGGCTCGCTCGTGGGCGAGCGCGTCGGGCCCGAAGAGCGGCTCGAGATCGAGCAGCGCGGAGCTCTCGCGACGATCGCGGACGGTGGCCCGGGCGTGAGGGACCACGGCGTCGAGCGAGCCCGCGGCCGTCGTCCAGTGGGTCAGCAAGGTGTGGGGGATGCCTCGCTCGATCACCGCGGCGGTGAACCGCGTCTCGCCCAGCTGGGACAGGATCACCTCGTCGGTGAGCTGGAGACGGGTGTCGGTGCTGGAGGTGGTCATGGCAAGAAAAAGGGCGACCCGCGCGGGTCGCCCTCGTCGGGATGGAGGTGTGCGCGCGCCGAGGTCAGCGCCAACGGCTCCGGACGAGGGTCGGTAGGGGTCGGTTCGCGGTCACGGGTCGGACGAGGTTGTCCGACACGCGGACACCGCTCCGCGCGCCGGGAGAAGCGGCCGCACGCCGGAGGTAGGTCCCCCGGCTGCGTTTCGTCACACCTTCGCGTCAACCGCGACCTCCTGAGGCACGCCGCGAGGGTCACGCTCCCAGCGTGGGCTGGATAACCCCTCTGACAGAGCAGAAAACCAGCCCACGCGACGTTGAGCTGGCCGAGTTGGCCGCTCGGCAGCGGGGGCTCGTGACCAGATCGCAGCTCGCCGAGCTGGGAGTGCGCGACAGCGCGGTCGCGGCGCGGGTGCGGGCCGGGAGGCTGCACCGCATCCACCGCGGCGTCTATGCCGTCGGCCACCCCGGCCTGACCTTCGAGGCGCGCTGTCTCGCCGCCACGCTGGCTGGCGGGCCCGAGGCCGCGCTGAGTCATCGCGCCGCCACCGCGCTCTGGGGACTCCTGCCTCCTTCCCCGGAGCCGTTCGACGTCACGACCACCCAGCGCGGCCGCGACGGTGCGAAGGGAATCGTGCTTCACCGCTCACGTCACCCGCCCGAGGCCACAACCCACCAGGGAATACGGGTCACCACCATCCCTCGCACCCTCCTCGACCTCGCCGCCACGACCGCACGACGCGACCTCGAGCGCGCGATCCGGGAAGCTCAGGCGCAACGGCTCGTCGCGAGGGACACCCTCCTCTCCTTCGTGGATCACCACACAGGGCGGCCGGGAGCGCCCGCGCTGAGAACGGCGGTCGGGAGAGGGGAGGTGACGAGGAGCACCCTGGAGCGATGCTTCCTCGCGCTCATCGAAAGTGCGGGAATCCCGCGCCCCGAGGTCAACGCGCGGGTGGCGGGACTGGAGGTCGACTTCCTCTGGCGCCACCACGGCCTCGTCGTCGAGACCGACGGCTTCGCCTCCCACGCCACACACCACGGGTTCGAGCGCGACCGCGAGCGCGAGGCGGCCCTCGCCCGTGCCGGCCTGAGGATGCAGAGATTCTCCTGGCGGCAGGTCACCGAGTGGCCGCGACAGGTCACGGCCACCCTTCGCGCGCTGCTCAAGGCGACCGGATGACCGCCCCGATGACACTAGGTCCCGGCGGCCACGACCTCGGTCCAGGGCTCGACCCGCCACGCGGTCACGAGTCCGTTGACCACGTAGGGGTCCTGCGCAGCGAATGCTTCGACCGCCGCCGGATCCTCGATGGCGAACACGAGCACACCGCGGTCGGGCGGGTTCCCGACCGCGCCGCCGAGCAGGAGCCGGCCGTCGGCGTGCCAGTCGGCGAGGTAGGCGAGGTGCGCCTCGCGATGTGGCGCGCGCCGCGTGACGATGTCGTCGCCGTAGTCGTAGTACAGGAGGTGGAGGAGCTGCGGCATCCGGGGAACGCTAGACGTAGCTCGCGCCCGTGCTGCGCCTTGCGCTCCTGCTCGCCCTCCTCGTCCCAGCGCCGGCCACGGCGTCGCCGCGTGACGAGGCCAGCGCCCTCGCTGCCGCGACGCGCGCCGCGATCCATGACGTCAACGCGCTCCGCACGCCGTTCCACGCGTCGGTGGTCGCCGATCGCCGCCGGCGCGGCTGCGGGGTCCGCTTCCCCGGTCGGGTCAGCGATGACCACCACGCCCTCGACCGCCTGCGCACCCTGCACGCCGTCGACGACCCGCTGCGCCCAGTCCTCGGCGCGTTCGCCGCCCGGCTTGTCGCTGTCGCCCCGCGCGACCTCGTGCTGCACCGGGGGGCCGAGGGCTGGCTCCGTGCGCTCGCGCCACTGCCCCCGCAGCCAACCTGCGCCGCGCTCCGGCGTTGGGCCCACGGAGGCTTCCGGCGCGAAGCACGGCCCTTCGACCTCCGCGCCGCGGAGCGGGCGGACTCGGACCAGAACGCAGCCATCGAGCCGACCTTCCGGGCGGCCCAGCGCCTCCGACACCTCGGGGTCCCGCCGCGCGTCGCCACGCGCTTCGACTCGGGGAAGCTCCGCGCCGACCTCGACTCGGCGGTGCCTCCCGGGCCGCTCCGCTCCGTCCTCGCGGGTTATCAGCAGACCGCGCCCCGAATCCTCGCGCTGACTTTCTTCAAGGGAGCCGAGCCCTTCGCTCGCTTCGTCGTCCACGAGGGGGCGGGAGGGGTCAACATCGCGCTCGAGGTCCGGGAGCCTCCGTCCTACGACGCGAGCGGGGAGCTCATCGTCATGCCGGCGATCGGGCGGAGACGGGGTGCGTCGAGCTGCGCCTCGCCCGGTCGCTCGGGCACCGCAGGGTCGTGAACGAGGTGACCCACCGTCGCGTCCCCGAGAAGCGACCGCCGATCCTGCCCTGCCGGCGGCTTCCCCGGGGGACGTTCGGCTGAAAATCGCCTTGACGCCCGCCCGTCGCCGCATCGGGGCGTGGGCCGGATGCTGGGACATCGAGCGCGTGCAGGGCGGGAGCGCCGGGATGATGGTCGGCGGCGGGCTCTACAACATGGCGCTCTCGGAGACGGGCTGGGTCGCCGTGCTCTCCGACGGGCGGCTGGTGCTGATGAATGAAGACGCTGGTCGGCCGCGGGTCGGGCGAGACGATCCAGCTCGCGTTTGCGGGCCAGGGCTGGGTTCTCGTGCAGCCCTCGGAGGGCCAGGTCGCGGCGGCGCCCGCGGCGGGCGGCGCGGCGGGCGGGATCGCGAAGATGCTCGGAGGTTGGAAACGACGCTTCACTTCCTGAAGCTATAGTGGGACGACGATGGATTCCACCTGTCCCGTCTGCCGCACCGCCAACGTGGTCTGCGGCAAGTGGACGCTGCTGATCATCCGCGACCTCGCCGACGGGCGCGCCCGGTTCTGTGAGCTCGAGCGCTCCCTGCGGGGGATCTCGCCTCGCACCCTCTCCATCCGCCTGCGCGCGCTGGAGGAGGAGGGCGTCGTCCACCGCCAGACCTTCCCCGAGGTCCCGCCGCGCGTGGAGTACGCCCTGACCGAGAAGGGACGCGCGCTCGTCCCGATCATCGACTCCATGCGCGAGTACGGCTCGCGCTGGCTCGACTCCGCCGCGCTCGAGCCCGTCCTCGTCTGAGCACCTGAGCAGGAGGCCGTCCCGCGGGCGCGAATGAGCGCCCGTGCGCGACGCCACCCTGCACCGCCTGCTCTCCGCCCACGTCGAGGAGGCCGGCGCGCTACTCGCCGCCGACGCCGCCGGCGGGGCCGAGGTGCCGTTCGAGCTTGCGAACGGAGGGGCCGGTTCCCGACGCACCCCGCTGTACTGCTATCGCCCGCTCACGGGCCGCTTCATCTCCGAGCGCGAGCACCGGCTCGCCGGGCTGGCGACCACGGCCCCCGCGCTGCGGGCCCTCGAACGGCTGACCGGGCTCGCCGCCTACCTGCGCCGACGCGGCGAGGACGCCGGGTCCAACCCGGCCCGCGCTGCCCTGCGCGCGCTGCTCGCCGCGGCGTTCGCGGGCTCGGAGGACTTCTCCCTCTCGCGTGAGCGCTTCGCGCGTGCCTACGCCGAGCTCGAGGAGGCGGTGTACGCGGAAACGGTTCTCGTCAACGTGGCCGCCCCGCTGCTCGGGCTCGAGCTCGAGTCGCCCGAGGTGCCGATCACCGCCCGCGCACGGCTCGTGGCCCCCGGCGTGCTGCCCGACGCTCCCGCAGAGGGCCGGGAGCGCCTCCTCGCGGTGGTGACGGTCGAGGGCCGCGACGCGCTGGCCATCGCCCGTGAGGAGCTCGCCGCCCTCGCACGGAGCCTGCGGCTCTGGGACGCCGGCGCGCCTGCGCTGGCCCCCGTGGGGTGGATCCGCGATGACGACGGCCCGTGGCGTCTGGCCGCCACGGGTGGGGGCGGTCGTCCGCGGATGCGGGCGGTCCTCCCGGCTCGCCACGAGGACGAGCTGCGCGCCTTCTGCGCGCTCGTCGCCCGGCGCACGCCGCGCGGCGGGGAGCTCGCGTGGGCGCTCGGGCGCTTCGAGATGGGCCTCGAGCGTGCGGCCCCCCTCGAGGCCCTCACCGACCATCTGCTCGCGCTGCGCGCCCTGCTCGAGCCCGAGGGCCCGGGGTCCGGTCTCATGCCCGAGCGTCTCGGCGCCCTGTGCGCCACGCCCCCCGACCGCCCCGCGCTCGTCGAGCGCACCCAGCGCGCGCTCGCCCTCGAGCACGCCGTCGTGCGCGGCGTGTCCTCCGCCGAGCCGGACGCGGACGCTCTCTCCGCCGAGCTCGAGTCCCACCTGCGCTCCCTGCTGCGCGACACCCTCTGCGGGCACCTCGAGCCCGACCTGCGCGTGCTCGCCGACCTCGAGCGGACCGAGTCGGCGCCGGACGCGCCGACGCTCGGCTAGTCCCCCGCCCGACGGCGGGGCATAGACTGGATCCGTGGCCGAGGGACGGAGGACGCTGGGCATCGCGGCGCTTGCCGCGCTGACGGTCGGCGCCCTCGCCCTGGGCGCCGACGTCGCGGGCGCCCAGTCCGGACCGCAGGGTCAGACCGCCCCGCCCGGCCTGACCGGGAAGTACCCGCTCGGCGGCAAGCGCCTGTGTTGCCGGTCGGGCTCCGAGACGCCGCGCTCCGGCGCCTCGCGCCCACCCGCCGCGACCGGGTCGCGCTCCGGTGCCTCGCGCCCGCCCGCCGCGACCGGGTCGGCCAGCGGGGGGGCCGGGAAGAGCCGGGCGAGCGACGACAGCGGATCCTCCGGCCTCGTCTTCCCCCTGGCCATCGCCGTCCTCGCCGTGCTGCTCATCGCGGTGCTCATCCTCAAGCGGCCCTTTGGCCGCAGACGGACCGATCCCGCCCCGGCCGGGGCGGGACGCAACCGGGCTGATCCCGCCCCGGCCGACGCGGCGGCGGCCCCGTCGCCCGTACCGGCCGTGGCGTTCGGGACGCGCTCGGGACGCGCGGCACCGGCGGACCCGCCGCCGCCACCTCCGGCGCCTGCTCCCGCTCCACGCGCCGTCCCAGAGCCGGTCGCCGCAGCTCCCGCTCCCGCCCCTCCCGCTCCCGCACCTCCCGCTCCGGCTCCCGCTCCCGCACCTCCCGCTCCGGCTCCCGCTCCCGCACCTCCCGCTCCCGCTCCCGCGCCTCCCGCTCCGGTTCTGGCCGCACCTCCCGCCCCACCGCCGCAAGGCGTCCCGGTCAAGCGCCGCAGGCGCTCGGGCGGCCTCGCGGGTGCGCTGCGTGAGCGGGCGGACGACATCCCCGCGCTGCGGGAGCGCGTCGATGCCCTGCGCGGAGGGCGAGGAGGGAGGACGGGATGAGCGACGAGATCGTCGTCGAGGTCCATGACACGGAGCCGGCGGACCCCGACGAGGGGTTCACGCGGGCCGAGCTGCTGGAGCGCACCGTGGTGGCGGGCGGGGTCATCGCCGCCGGCGGCGTCCTCGTGACCGGCCTGCCGCGCCTGGCCGCCGCGGCGCCGTCGCGCACGCAGGACGTCGAGGTCCTGAACTTCGCTCTCCTGCTCGAGAGCCTCCAGGCCACCTTCTACGCCGAGGCGCTGCGCGTGGGCGGGCTGACCGGCGAGCGCCGCCAGTTCGCCGAGGTCGTCGGGGGCCAGGAGCGCGCGCACCGGGCCTACCTGCGGCGCACGCTGGGGTCCCGCGCGCGGTCGGTCCCCCGCTTCCGTGTCGCACAGGCGGTGGGCGGCGACGAGCGGTTCGTCGCCGCCGCGACGGCGCTCGAGGACCTGGGGCTCGCGGCCTACAACGGGCAGGCGACGAACCTCACCCGGCCCGCGCTGCGCGCCACGGCGCGGCTGATCTCCGTCGAGGCGCGCCACGCCGCGTGGATCCGCGACCTCGGCGGGCGGCAGCCCGCGCCCGACGCCAGCGACGCCGCGGCGTCCGAGGAAGAGGTGCGCCGCAGCCTGCGACGTCAGGGGCTGCTCGGATGAGGCATGTGGAAGAGGAAGACATGACCGACACGCAGCACGCCTACGAGCCGCTGCGCCTCGACGAGCTCGACGCCGACGGGGCGCTGCGCGAGGCGGCCGACGGCGTGGCGACCACCACCCGCGGCGCGCTCCTGCGCCGCGCGGGGGCGGGCGGGGCGGTCCTGCTCGCCGGTCTCGGAGGGGGCGCGGCTCGTGCCCGCGCTCAGATGCGCTCCGGCGACGCGGCCATCCTCAACTACGCCCTCGTGCTCGAGTACCTCCAGTCCGCCTTCTACTCGGAGGCCGAGCGTGCGGGCGCCCTGAGGGGTCCCCTCGCCCACCAGGCCCAGGTGGTCGGTGCCCACGAGCGCGCCCATGTCGACGCGCTCCGCGGCGCACTCGGGCGCCAGGCGCTCCGCCGCCCGAGCTTCGACTTCCGCGGGGTCACCGAGGACCCGGGGCAGTTCCGCCGGACCGCGGTCGCCTTCGAGGACCTCGCCACCGCCGCCTACAAGGCCGAGCTTCCGCGCATCCGCTCCGACGCCGTGCTCGCCGCCGCGGTCCGGATCCACTCCGTCGAGGCGCGCCACGCGGCGTGGATCCGCCGCCTCGCCGGCCGGGTCCCCTCGCCCTCGGCCTTCGACGACCCCGTCGCACAGCGCGAGGTGACCCACATCGTCGCCGGCACCCACTTCGTGACCTCGGCGCCGAAGACGTCGGGCCGGGGGAACCCGCAGTTCACGGGGTGAGCCCGCGGCGCCGGCGCCTGGTCGCGAGCGCGGCGGTCGGGCTCGCGGCGGTGGGCGCGGCGGTCGCCGTGGCCGCCGCAGGCTCGAGCACCGGAGGGCCCGGAGCGGGGGAGGAGCACGCAGGGCTCCCGGCGGCGCCGAGGCCGGCGCTCGTGGTGGCCCGGCCGCGGCCGCTGCCCCCGCGCGCGGACGAGGCCCGGTGGGCCCCCGTGCGCATGCGGAGCGTCGCGCGCACGCGCCCCTCGGCCGCGTCCGCGTCCGTCGCGGCCCTCGACACCAGGACGCCGGAGGGCACCGCGAACCTCGTGGAGGTGCTCGGCCGTACCGCGGCCGACGCGAACGGGGCGCTCTGGGTCCACGTGCGCCTGCCCATCCTGCCCAACGGGTCCACGGGCTGGGTGGCGCGGCGGGCCCTCGGCGGCTACACGGTCGTCTCCACGCACCTCGACGTCGACCTCGCCCGCCTGCGCGCCACCCTCCGGTCAGCCGGGCGGGTCGTGTTCTCCGCGCCGGTGGGCGTGGGACGCGCGGCCTACCCCACGCCGAGCGGGGAGTTCTACGTCCGCAACCGCCTCACCCGCTTCCGCAGCCCGACCTACGGGCCGCTCGCCTTCGGCACGAGCGCGCGCTCGGCCGTGCTCACCGACTGGCCGGCGGGCGGCTTCGTGGGGATCCACGGGACCGACCACCCCGACCTCCTCCCCGGCCGCGTGAGCCACGGGTGCATCCGCCTGCGCAACGCGGACATCCGGCGGCTCGGGCGCCTCATGCCGGTGGGCACGCCCGTCACCGTCCACTGAAGGCGGAGCCTCAGGCAGTGACCGTCTCGAGCCGGGCGTCGCGCTCGGCGTCGGGCGCGAACAGCCACTCGTGCACGCGGAGCAGGCCCTCGAGGTCGTGGACGTCGTCGTCGAGGTGGGGGACGGCGATGAGCGGCGTGCCGGCGCCGAGTGCGGCGCACAGCCGGGCGATTCCCGCGACGTCGCGCCGGGCGAGCACGTCGTACTCCTCCAGCGTCCGGGCCGCCTCTGCCGCCAGCCCGTCGCCCACCAGGGGCGCGAGGGCGGCACGGGCCTCGGAGGCGTCGGCCCCGCGCAGCGTGTCGTGATGGACGCGGTTGACCACCGCGCCCCCGAACGGCATTCCCGCCTGCACCAGCTTCTCGTGGAAGAAGATGGCCTCCGCGATGGGCTCGCGCTCGGGCGAGGTGACGAGCAGGAACGTCGTCTGAGGATCGGTGAGCAGCGCCTTGACGCGCGTGGCGCGTTCGCGGAAGCCGCCGATCATCCCCCCGAGGGAGCGGAAGAAGACCGAGAGGTCGTCGAGGAGGTTCGCGCCCGTCACCCGGGAGAGCAGGTTGAACACGATCCCCGTCCCGCGGCCGACCACCCGGCCCGCGATCCCCGCCGGGCGCAGGAAGACCTGGAGCGCGCGGCCCTCGAGGAACTCCGAGATCCGGTCGGGGGCGTCGAGGAAGTCCAGGGCGTTGCGCGAGGGCGGGGTGTCGAGGACGAGGAGATCCCAGGTGCCCTGCTCGGCGAGCTCGTAGAGCTTGGCGATCGCGCTGAACTCCTGGGTGCCCGCGACCGCGCCCGAGAGCTGCTCATAGATCCGGTTGGTCAGGACCTCCTGCGCGGCCTGCGGGGTGGGCGCCAGGCGCTCGATGAGCCCGTCGAACGTGCGCTTGGCGTCGAGCATCATCGCCCACAGCTCGCCGTGGACCTCGAGCCCGTGGGGCGCGAAGCGCTCGGGATCGACCCTCCGCGGCTCGTTGCCGAGCTCCTTGAGCCCGAGCGCGTCGGCCAGGCGCCGGGCCGGGTCGATGGTGACCACCGCGACCTTGAGCCCCAGGGCGGCCATGCCCATCGCGATCGCGGCCGACGACGTGGTCTTGCCCACGCCGCCCGAGCCCACGCAGATGCAGACGCGCTTGCCGGCCAGGAGCTCGGGGACGTTCACCTTCACACGAGGCTACCCGCGGTCTGGGCTGCGTCGATGTGCCACCTTCCAGGCCTCGTCTGAACCATGAATTCCGGAAGCGGCAAGAGACAGGGAAGACTGTCGATCGCGTCGGAGAGCGGCTTGGTCTTCCTCTGCGGCGCAGCCGCGGCGATGGTCGCGATCGCGACGGTCGCTAACTGCCTCGGACAGACCGGAGATTCTTCGTCGCCGGGAACCAAGGTATCGGCGGTCTGCACGCCCGCTGCAGGGACTGCGTACTACGCCGTTCTCGGCGCCGCCGCCACGATCGCTTTCATCGGCGTGGCGACAGGGCACATCAGGAATAGCCGCAGGGCCGCGACGATCGGTACGTGGATCAGCCTCGGTCTCATCGCGGTCTGCGTGATTTCAGGCTTCGCGATCAAGGTGACCCTCCGGACCAGCTACCCGGATCACTCGATGCAGGCCGAGCCGACCGCCCAAGCTGCGCGTGTACGCGGTGCCTCTCCGCGCACGCGGCCGGGGAGGAGAAGCCCTCGGGACGGCGAACCCACGCACCCGTGACCTCTTCCCACACGCCCAAGGTCATCGCCTTCGCCAATCAGAAGGGCGGCGTGGCGAAGACCACCACCACGTTGAACCTCGGGGTCGCGTTCGCCGAGGAGGGCCACCGCGTCCTCTGCTGCGACATGGACCCGCAGGCGAACCTCACGATGTCGCAGGGGATCGACCCCGACACGCTCGAGCACTCCATGTTCGACGTGCTCGCCCACGGCGTCTCGATCCGGTCGACGATCCGCAAGCGTGAGATCGACGTCGCGTGCGCCTCGATCGACCTCGCCGGGGCGGAGATCGCGATGTCCACGCAGATCGGCCGTGAGCGGGCGCTCCAGCGGGCATTCCGGGAGATCGTCGACGACTACGACTTCATCTTCATCGACACCCCGCCGAGCCTCGGACTGCTCACGATCAACGCCCTCACGGCCTCCCACAAGGTGATCGTCCCCGTCCAGTGCGAGTATCTGTCCATGCGTGGCCTGGCCCAGCTCCAGAACACCCTGGACATGATCCGCGAGAACCTGAACCCGGACGTCGAGATCGAGGGGATCCTCCCCACGCTCGTGGACACGCGGACGCTCCACGCGAAAGAGGCGATCGAGATCCTCGAGGAGAACTTCGGCGGGCAGGTGTTCGCCTCGCGCATCCGTAAGACGGTGCGCTTCGCCGAGGCGCCCGTGAAGGGGATGTCCGTCCTGCGATACGACCCGGACGGGATCGCCGCGCACTCGTACCGCCAGCTGGCCAGGGAGGTCTTGAACCGGTGACCCAGAACCCGAAGCGCGCCTCCATGCGCGAGGGCCCGCTCGCCGCGCTGTTCCGCCGCACCGATGAGAGCGGCGGCACGGAGCCACGTGAGCCCTCCGAGGAGCCCCCGCACCCCTCGCTGCGCGAGGACCTGCCCGCCGCGCCCGAGCCCGAGCCCCGGCAGGTCCCCTCCCCGCAGCAGCGCCTGCGCTCGGCGTTCTCCTCCGAGCTGCCCGACGACATCCTCGCGCCGCCCGCCCGGGGAGGCGGGTCCGGTTCCCGGCCGCCGGAGGCCGAGACCGAGGCGCCCTCGCGCCCGGCCTGGGCGGTGGAGCCGACGACGGTCATCCGTCCCGTCATCCGCGTGGTGGGCGTCGGCGGCGCCGGCGTCAACGCGATCGACCGCATGGTCGAGGCGGGCGTGGCCGGTGTGGAGTTCCTCGCGCTCAACACCGATCTGCAGTCCCTGCAGGGCTCCGCCGCGCACAAGACGCTCCAGATCGGCGAGGAGCTGACGCGCGGCCTCGGGGCGGGGTCGAACCCCGACCTCGGACGTGGCGCCGCGCTCGAGGACCTCGACCGCATCAAGGCGCTGCTCAAGGGCGCGGACATGGTGTTCATCACCGCGGGCGCCGGCGGCGGGACCGGTACCGGCGCGGCGCCGGTGGTGGCCCGGATCGCGCGCGAGCTCGGCACGCTGACCGTGGGCATCGTGACGAAGCCCTTCGCCTTCGAGGGCTCCCGCCGCGCCGAGTCCGCGGAGCTCGGCGTCGAGGCGCTGGGCGCGGAGGTCGACACGCTCATCGTCGTCCCGAACAACCGGCTGCTCTCGGTCCTCGATCGCAAGACGTCGATGGTGGAGGCGTTCCGCGTCGCCGACGACGTGCTGCGCCAGGGCGTGCAGGGCATCTCGGACCTCATCACGCTCCCCGGCCTCATCAACCTCGACTTCGCCGACGTGCGGACGATCATGTCCGAGGCGGGGCCGGCGCTGCTGGGGATCGGGATGGGGACGGGCGAGCGCCGGGCGATCGACGCCGCGGAGCGCGCCGTGGCGTCCCCGCTGCTCGAGACGAGCATGGAGGGCGCGCACAAGATCCTCCTGTCGATCACCGCGGGGCGCGACCTGTCGCTCTTCGAGGTCAATGATGCGGCGCGCGCCGTCGCCGAGGCCGCGCACCCCGAGGCGAACATCATCTTCGGGGCGATGGTCGACGAGGACCTCGACGACCAGGTGTGGGTGACCGTGGTGGCCACGGGCTACGCGGACCGGTCCGCGCCGCGGCGGCGACCCGAGCCGGTCGAGCGGCGCGAGCGGCGCTCCGAGCGGTCGCTGCGCGAGCCCGCGGGCGAGCCGCGCGTGCGCCGGCTGCGCTCCGAGCTCGACGTGCCCGAGTTCATCCCGCGGGGGTAACGAACCGATCCCGCCGTCCGCTCCCCACGCCGGCGTCGTCGCGGGCGGGCACCCGCTGACGGCCGAGACCGGCGCGGCGGTGCTGCGCGCGGGTGGCAACGCGGTCGATGCCGCCCTCGCCGCCATGCTCATGGCCTGGGTCACCGAGCCCCTGCTCACCGGGCCCGGGGCCGGCGGCTACATGCTCGTGGCCGCCCCGGGCGTCGAGCCCGTCGCGTTGGACTTCTTCGTGGAGGCGCCGGGGCGGGCCGGGCGCGAGCGCGGGGCCGAGCTCCAGCCGGTGAGCGTCGACTTCGGGGACACCACGCAGGTCTTCAACATCGGGCCGGCGTCGGTGGGCGCCTACGGGACGCCGGCGGGCATCGCCCACGCGCACGGGCGCTGGGGGAGCGTTCCCCTCGCCGATCTCGCCGCCCCCGCCGCGGCCGCCGCGCGCTCGGGGGTCGTCCTCAACGCGGGGCAGACCTACGTGCTCGAGCTCCTGGCCGGGCTCGTGCGCTCGAGCCCCGAGGCCTCGGCGCTGTTCGCCCCCGCCGGGCGGCTGCTGGCCGAGGGCGAGCGGTGGATCGACGAGGAGCTGGGCACGGCGCTCGAGCGCTTCGGCGCGGAGGGCGCGGAGCCCTTCTACCGCGGAGACCTCGCCGAGCGGATCGCCGGCTGGGTGTGCGAGCGCGGCGGCATCCTCGGCGCGGAGGACCTCGCCGCCTACGCCGTCCGCGAGCTCGCGCCGGTGGAGGTCGCCTACCGGGGCACCCGCGTCCTCACGGCGCCGCCCTCGTCGGCGGGGGGCCTGCTCGTGGCCCGCTCGCTCGCCGTGCTCGGCGCGGAGCCCGGCCCGCCCGGGGTTCCTGCGCTGGTACGCGCGATGCGCGCGGCGCAGGACGAGCGCACCGGGGCGTTCCTCGACGGCCTCGCCGACCCGGGCTTCGCGGCGGAGTTCGCCTCCTCCCGGCTCGGGTCGACGACGCACGTCTCGGCCCTGGACGCGGACGGCTGGGCGTGCTCGGCGACCTGCTCGAACGGGGTGGGCTCGGGGGTGATCGTGCCCGGTACCGGTGTCCACCTCAACAACATGCTCGGGGAGGAGGACCTGAACCCGCACGGCTTCCACCGCTACCCGCCGGGGCGGCGGCTACCGAGCATGATGACCCCGGCGATCGTCCTCGCGCAGGGCCGCCCGGAGGTCGTGCTCGGCTCGGCGGGCTCGAACCGGATCCGCTCGGCGGTGCTCCAGGTGATCGTCAACGTCGTGGACCGGGGGATGGACGCCGAGGAGGCCGTGCGCGCGCCGCGCGTCCACTTCGAGGCCGGGCAGGTCTGGGCCGAGCCGGGCGTGGACACGAGCGGACTGGCCGAGCCGGTCTCGCCCTTCGGGGGGCTCTCCATGTACTTCGGGGGCGCGCAGGTCGTCGTGCGCGATCCGGCCACGGGCGAGCTCACGGGCGGCGGTGACCCGCGGCGCGGGGGCGCGGTTGCGGTGGCGTGAACACCGCGACGACCTGCTAGACAAGAGGGGTGCCCGAGGCCCTCCTGCCCGTGCTCCTCGCCGCCGCGGGGCTCGTCGCGCTCGCCGGCGTGCTGAAGCTGCGCTCGGGGCGGCCCGTGGTCGGCGCCGGGGAGCTCGCCCTGGGCCTCGCGGTGGTCCTCGCCCCCGGTCCGGGGACGGCCGGGGCGCTCGCCCTCGCCTACCTCGTGTTCGCCGCAGTGGCCGCGTACCGCGCCCGCCGGGGCGAGGGGTGTGGCTGCTTCGGGGAGGAGGACGACGAGCCCGCGGGCGGGCTCCACGTCGGCATCGACCTCGCCCTCGCGCTGGCCGCCGGCCTGGCCGTGCTCGCGCCGCCGGCCGGGCTGGCCGCACAGCCCGTGGGGGTCGCCGCCGTGCTTCTCCTCGCCGCCGGGGCGACCACCTGGGCGCTCCACCTCGCGCTCACCGTCCTCCCCGGTCTGTGGCGGGCGTGGGATGAGGCGCCGGGATGACCGAGCGTCTGGCGCGCGCCGCCGGCGGCTTCCTCGAGCGCCGGCTCTCGCGCCGCGGGTTGCTCGCGCGGATGGCCCTCGGTGGCTCCGCGCTCGCCGTGGCGCCCTCCTACCTCGTGCGCCCCGGCACGGCGGAGGCGGCGATCCGCAAGCGCCCCACGGGGTGCCGGCCCGGGACCCGCTGCGCCGACGGCTACACGGCGTTCTGCTGCGAGATCGCGCGCGGCGGCTCGAACCACTGCCCGCCGCACACCTACATCGCGGGCTGGTGGAAGTGCACGGACTACCGCGGCCACGGGCTCTGCGGGCGCGAGGGCGTGCGCTACTACGTGGACTGCAACCGGACTCCCGGCGAGGACTTCGGCGGCTGTCGCTGCGCCCGGGGTGACTGCGACCGCCGGCGCGTGGGCTGCAACGCCTTCCGCTACGGGCAGTGCAACACGCAGGTGCCCGGGTCCACCGAGGTCGCCTGCCGGCTCGTGGTCTGCCAGCACCCCGCGGAGATCTCCGGCTTCAACTGCAACCGCACCTACAAGCAGGACGACAACACCTGCGTCCACGACGCGCCCTGCCTCAAGGGCGCCGTGGGCCAGCTCCCCGGAGCGGGAGGCGCGTGATGACGGTCCTCGTCGCGGCCGAGACCGTGCTGCTCGTGCTCCTGCTGCTCCTGGTCGCCGGGCTGCTGCGCTCCCACGCGGAGATCCTCCGGAGGCTCGGAGCGCTGGGCGAGGAGGAGCCGGCCGCGCTGCCGTCGCTCACCGTCCACCGCGCGGACCCCGCGGCGCCCGAGGTCGCCGGGCTCACGCTCGACGGCGACGCGGTGGGCGTGTCGCTCGCGGGCAAGCCGACGCTGCTCGCCTTCCTCTCGTCGGGCTGCACGACGTGTGAGACGTTCTGGAGCGGGCTGGGGGAGGAGGGACCCGCGGGCGTGCGGGTGGTGGCGGTCACGAAGGACGGCTCGCACGAGAGTCCGGCGCGGCTGCGCGAGCTCACCACGGGAGACGTGCCCGTCGTCCTCTCCTCCGCCGCGTGGACGGACTTCGACGTGCCCGGCTCGCCGTACTTCGTCCTGTGCGAGGGCGGCCGGGTGCGCGGGGAGGGCTCGGCGACCGGGTGGGAGCAGCTCGGGTCGCTGTTGCGCGACGCGCTCGAGGACGAGCGCGCCGCCGGGAGCGCGGGGCCGGAGCGCGCGCGGCGCGCGGACGACGCGCTCGCCGCGGCGGGCATCGCGCCGGGCCACCCGAGCCTCTACCCCGCCGCGCCCCCCGTCCGCGATCCGTGACCCTCCTCGTCCTGGGGTGCGTCCTCGCCGTCCTCGGCGCGGTGCGCGCCGCGTGGTCGCCCTGAGGCGAGTCGATGCTCGCGAGCATCACCCCGCTCGGAGAGCGGGGCCGGCGATCCTCCTGGAGGGTGACGGTCGGCGCCTTCGCGCTCGGCGCCACGGCGGCGGGTGCGTTGCTCGGCGCGGCGCTCGGGGCGCTGGGCGGTCTGCTGCTCGGGGGGGAGGAGGCGGGATGGCGGCTCGCGGTCGTCGCCGCCGTGCTTGCGGCCGGTGCCGGGGTGGAGCTCGCGCGCTCAGGACGGCGCCTGCCCGGCCCGCGGCGGCAGGTCAACGAGGACTGGCTCGGCGCCTGGCGGGGATGGGTGTACGGCGCGGGGTTCGGAGCGCAGATCGGCGCCGGGGTCCTCACCGTGGTCAACTCCGCGGCGGTCTACGCGGCCCTCGTCGCCGCGGCCCTCAGCGGGACCGCGGCGCGCGGCGCGGTCATCCTCGGCGCCGGCGGGCTTGCGCGCGGTTTCATCCCCCTGCTCGCGGCCCACGTGCGCCGTCCCGACCAGCTCACCGCCTTCCATCGCCGCTTCGCCCGGCGCGCCCGGCCGGTGGCCCGCGGGGTCCTCGGCGCGGAGGCCGCGCTCGTCCTCCTCGCGCTGCTCTCGCTCTGATGCGTCTCTCCGCCCACGGGATCGGGGTCGAGCTGCCCCCCGGGTGGGAGGGTCGTGTGTTCCGGCGCCCGGAGGGCGACCCGACCCTGCACGCCGCGAACTTCCCGCTTCCCGCCCGCGACGGCGACTTCGGGACGACCGCGACGAAGGACATGCCCCGCGGTGGGGTCTTCGTGGTGCTCACGGAGTACCGGCCCGGGCAGGGGCTGGAGCCCGGGCAAGGGCTCTTCGCCCCGGACGCGATCCCCCTCCCGCTCGAGCTCTGGCAGTTCCGCCGGCGCGCGCTGCTCCTCGCCCGCCCCGACCAGGCCGGCTTCCAGCACTTCTTCACCGCGGACGCTCGGCCCTTCTGCCTCTACGCGGTCCTGCGCCACACCCAGGGATCCCGTCTGCGCGCGGCGGCCGCCGCCCAGCGTCCCGTCGGCGCGCTGAACCGCGCCCTGGCCTCGGTGGCGATCGCTCCCCACGCTACCTGACCAGGAGGGCGTCGACCGCCTCGTCACCGCTCGGTGGCACGTAACGCGTCGGGGCGCCGGCCGCGAGGAGTGCCGCGACCGTCCCCGGGTAGTCGCCGTCTCCGGCACGGTTGCTCCGCAGGCCCCACACCGCGCAGTCCAACGGCGTCGGGCCTTCCGTGTCGAACGCGCAGTCGTGCAGGTCCGCGCCGCGTTCGATCAGCAGCCGGACCGTCTCGGCCCGCCCGTACATGGCCGCCTGGTCGAGCGGGGTGAAGTTGCTCCAGCCGCGGGTGTCGACGGACATGCCGCTGTCGAGCAGGGCCCGCACGACATCCGTGCGTCCGAGCAGGGCGAACTGTCCGAGGATCCATCCGTAGTCGTCGGTCTGCGGGTTCCCGAGCGACGGCGGCGCCGCGGTGGGCAGTCGCACCGACTCGCCCCGCGCGACCGCGAGCACCGCGGCGTCGACGGGATCGAGGTCCGCGGTCGCGCCGCGGGACCGCAGCAGCTCGTAGGCGGCGAGATGGCCGCAACGCGCGGCCAGCGCGAGCGGTCGCCGGCCCACGTCCCAGCGGTCCCACGCGAGGTTGACGTCCGCGCCGGCATCGAGCAGCAGCGTGATGATCGGCAGGCCGCGGCCGCGGCTGATCGCGTGGTGCAGGCAGCGGTGCGCGTCGACATCGACGCCGCGGCCGAGGAACCAGGCCAGGCCGGCGGCGTCCTCGAAGTCGAGCCTGTGGTTGACCATGCCCTCGAAGCCGGGCGCGTGGAGCGCGTCGAGGAACGCGGTGTCCGACTGCTCGCAGGCGTGGTAGAAGGCGTCCTCGTCCCGCGTCGCGCCGCGCTCGAGCAGCAGCCGGACGAGCGCGAGGTCGCCGCGTTCGACCGCGTCGAACAGCGCGGACATCCGGCCCTGGCCGTCCCTCTCGATCGTGTGGCTGTCCGGGTCGGCGCCGGCGTCGAGGAGCAGCCGCACGCCGCCGCGGACGTCCGCGGGCGAGCCGGTCGAGCGGCGCAGCAGGACGAGCAACGGCGCCAGCCCGCCGACCGCGGAGGTCGCCGCCGTCGGGTCAGCCTCCAGGTGGCTCGAGAGCGCCACCGGGTCGGCGAGCATGAGCGCGCGCTCGACGCCCTGCAGCCCGCTCGCCTGCGCGTGGCGGTCGAGCCTCGGCCGGCTGGGTGGCTCGGAGCTCAGAAGCCCACGGGGTGGACGGTGGTCCCGATCAGGCCGTTGCCGTCGAGCGCCTGCAGGGTGACCGCGAAGGCCCCGAAGCCGGAGAAGGCGTGCTGGACCCGGACGCCGGTGGCGAGGTCCGCGGGGCCCGAGCCCGGGTCGCCGAAGTCCCAGGTGAAGGCGACGATGCTGCGGGGCCCGCTCGCGGTGAAGTCCGCGCTGCGCCCCACCGGGTCGAGGACCCGGGCGACGAAGTCCGGCCGCGGCGGCGCGGGCAGAGCGCCGCCGTAGCGGGCCGCGTCGCGTCCCAGGCCCCCCGGGCACGGAGTGCGGTTGATGCGACGCGAGTTGTCGTAGCGGGCGCTGATCGCGGTGGCGAACCGGGTGGTCTGCACCGTCCGGGCCGCGGTGATGGTCAGCGTGACCGAGAAGAGCACGAGCCCGCCCCGGCGATACGTCCGCCCCGCACACCGCAGCGGCGTGGTGAACGAGCCCCGCGCCGTGTAGACCCCGGGCGAGCGTCGGCGCAGCACGAGCCGGTCTGCCCCCCGGGCGCGGCCCCGGCGCAGCGCGACCGACCGGCAGACCCCGAGCGGGCAGGTGGAGTCGACCCGCCAGGTCCGCATGACCCGCTGGCCCGCGTGCTCGCCGCGGACGTCGCGGGCGATGGTGATGCGGCCCGCCATGCGGAACGAGCCCTCCAGGCGGGCGTCGACGGCGGCCCGGGCGGACGCCGCGGGCACGACGGCGGCGAGCAGGATCAGCGGGAGGACACGGCGCGGCACGGGCGTTCATCCTCTCAAACACCGTGGAGCCCCGATCCGACCGGGTACTACGCCACCGCCCCAACATTCGACGGGGCCCTCGTCTGAATGACGGCTAGCCATCCCGTGCGCGTCGACTGGGGAAGTCCCAGCCACGGGCGTTCATCCTTCCAGACACCGTGGAGCCTCCACCGCTGCGCCCCGCCGCCCGGGCCGACCTCCCCGCCGTCCTCGCCTTGTGGACCGCGGCGGGCAGCGTGCCCACGATCACGGACTCGGAGGCCGCGCTGCGCACGCTGCTCGCGCACGACCCGGCCGCGCTCCTCCTCGCCTGGTGCGACCACGAGCTCGCCGGCACGCTCATCGTCACCTGGGACGGCTGGCGCGGCGGTTTCTGGCGCCTCGCGGTCGCCGTCGCCCACCGCCGCCGTGGGATCGGGCGCTCCCTCGTCACGGCCGGGGAGGAGCGCCTGCACGCCCTCGGAGCCCACCGCATCTCGGTCATCGTCGCGGCGGACGCCGAGCCCGCCTTCGCGTTCTGGGCCGCCCTGGGCTACACGCGTGAGCACCACCGGGCGCGGATCGTGAAGGATCTCGGCGCCTAAGCCCGCCGGGGCGCCCGGGGTGAGCCCTCCCCGCGGGAGCGGCTCGAGCCTAGTCGGAGTCCGGGCGCCGGCGCCTCTGCTTGACGTCGCCGCGGTGACGCTTCCCCTCGAGGCGGCGCGTGCGGGAGCCGGCGGTGGGGCGGGTCGCGTGCCGGGGGCGGGCGACGGTGAGTGCCCGGGCGAGGCGGGCCTCGAGGCGCTCGAGCGCGAGCTCGCGGTTGCGCGCCTGGGAGCGTGCGTCCTGGGCGACGGCGACGACCCGCGGCCCGAGGCGGCCGAGCACCCGCGCCCGCTGCTCCTCGGTCAGGGCGCGCGAGGCGGCGACCTCGAAGCTCGCCTCGATCCGTGACGCGGTGACGTTCGCGTGCTGGCCGCCGGGCCCGGAGGAGCGCGAGGCCCGCACCTCGATCTCGGCGAGCGGGATCACCACCCCGCGCCCCGGGCGCAGCGCGTCCCGGCTCATCTCCGTCTCCGGAGCACGAGCGCGAGGGCTTCGTCCCGCCGCTCGACGCGCAGCTCGCAGTCCTCGTCGGCCGCAAGGGCCCCGAGGTCGACGGGCGCCTCGGGGTCGGTGGCGAGGACGACGAGCTCCTCGCCGGGACCGAGCGTGGGGAGGACCGCCCGCGCGCGCAGGAGCGGCAGGGGACAGAGCAGGCCCCGGACGTCGAGCTCCCGGCCCATGGCCGCGAGGGTAGGGTCCTCGGCTCAGATGGTCGCCGCCGTGCTGGAGACCCCGCGGCCCGAGCGCCTCTACGCCGGGCTGTCGGTGCTCGTGTCGGTCGCCGCCGAGGGTCGCCCCGCGCGCGGACTGGCCTCCTTCGGCGCGCTGCCGTTGCTGCTGCTCGCGCCCGACGAGCTCGCCACGCGCTCCGGCCTCGGGGAGCCGCTCGCCCGCTCGCTCGCGGAGCTGCGCGCGCTCGCCGCCGAGCTCGTCCCCCTGCACGCGTGCGCGGCGGCGGTGGAGGCGGGCAACCTCGACCGCGGGGTGGTGGAGGCACGGCTGGCCGGCGTGCTCTCCACCCCACGCTTCCTCTCCGAGACGGTGGGATGGACGCTGCTCTTCGTCTGAGCGCGGCCCTCGCGGTGGCGCTCGCCGTGGCGGGGTGCGGGGTCGACATGCCCGACGTGCTCGCCCTGCGTCGCACGGGCGCGATCCCGGGCGCGCGGCTCACCGTCGTCGTCAACGACGGGGGCATGGTGCGGTGCAACTCGGGGCGTGAGCGCCTGCTGCCCTCACCGCTGCTCCTCGACGCCCGTGGGTTCGTGCGTGACACCGAGAAGGACCTCGTCGCGCACCGGCGCTTCCCGCGCCGCCCGGGCTCCGTGCTGTCCTACTCGGTGCGGACCGAGGAGGGCTCGGCCTCCTGGAGCGACACGAGCCGGCCGCTGCCCGGGCCCTACTTCCGCCTCGCGCTGCTCGCCCGGCGGATCGCCAAGGACGTCTGCGGGCTGAAGCGATGAGACAACCTGGGGACCCACCTCCGGCGGCCATTAGACCACTCGGCTTCGCCGAGCGGTGCCCTCCACTCCGGCACCCCTACGAGAAGCGCACCTTGCCGTTCGTCCGCGCCCGGGCCTGGGCGCGGTCGGCGAAGTCCAGGCGCCTGCGCGCGGCCCGGAAGAGGCGGGTCACGAAGCGCATGCGCGCGTTCTCCGAGCGGAGGTCGAGCAGGCCCTGCTTGGCGTCGAGGCCGAAGTCGACGGTCGCGGCCATCCCGTAGGCCGAGATGCCGGCGAGCTCGTCGGGGTCGGGCCGGCGGTCGGTGACCTGCTCGACGAGCTCGGCGTAGGCCTCCCGGGCCTCCCCGGCCACGTCCGGGTCCTCGTCCTCCTCGCGGTCGGTCAGGAACTCGATCTTCCCGGCCGGGTAGGGCAGCTCGTCCTGGCGCTCGACGAGCCGGAAGGGCCGGGTGCCGCGCGTGAGCAGGTTCAGCCGCCCGTCGTCCATGTGCTCGAGCACCTCGGAGATCTCGCACGCGCACCCGACGTCCTTGAGCCCGTCGTCGGCGAGCCACACGATCCCGAACTCCGTGCCCGCCTCCAGGCACTCGCCCATCATGAGCTTGTAGTGCTCCTCGAAGATGTGGAGGGGGACGAGCTCGGTCGGCAGCGCGACGAGCCCGAGGGGGAACAGCGGGAAGTCGCGCACGGTGCTCACAGAGCGAGTCTAAGCTCGCTCCCGGTGTCGCACCAAAGGGGTCGACGGGTGGTACACGTGCCGCCCCGTACCCGGGCGTCGGTCTTCGTCGACAGATGGGGGCTGAAGTTGTCGAGCACGACGGCGATGCGGACCCCAGGAGGCCGAGCGTGACGAGCAAGGAGCCCGACGATCAGGTCCGAGGCGCCGACGGGTGGAGCCACTGGCCCCTGTCGAACACGCCCCGTTACCGGTTCACTGGGACGAGTCGAAACAGGTGAGAGAGCTCGTCTCACGCTGTCCGCGAGGGCCTCGGTCAGGTGCCGACGTAGGCCGCGAGGTGCTCGCCGGTGAGGGTGGAGCGGGCGGCGACGAGGTCGGCGGGTGTGCCCTCGAAGACGATCCGGCCGCCGTCGCGGCCGGCGCCGGGGCCGAGGTCGATGATCCAGTCGGCGTGCGCCATGACCGCCTGGTGGTGCGCAATGACGATGACGGACTTGCCCGAGTCGACGAGCCGGTCGAGCAGGCCGAGCAGGTTCGAGACGTCGGCGAGGTGGAGGCCGGTGGTCGGCTCGTCGAGGACGTAGACGTCGCCCTTCTCGGCCATGTGGGTGGCCAGCTTGAGCCGCTGCCGCTCGCCGCCGGACAGCGTAGGGAGCGGCTGGCCGAGGCTGAGGTAGCCGAGCCCCACGTCGGCGAGCCGGTCGAGGATCTTGTGCGCGGCCGGGAGCTTGGCCTCGCCGTCGCCGAAGAACTCCTCGGCCTCGGTCACCGACATCGCGAGCACCTCGCTGATGTCGCGGCCGCCGAGCTTGTACTCCAGCACCGACGCCTCGAACCGCCTCCCCTCGCAGACCTCGCAGGTGGTGGCGACACCGGCCATCATCGCCAGGTCGCTGTAGATGACGCCGGCGCCGTTGCAGTTGGGGCAGGCACCCTCGGAGTTGGCGCTGAACAGCGCCGGCTTGACGCCGTTCTCCTTCGCGAACGCCTTGCGGATCGGGTCGAGCAGTCCGGTGTACGTCGCCGGGTTGCTCCGTCGCGAGCCGCGGATGGCGCCCTGGTCGACCGACACCACACCCTCGCCAGCAGGGATCGACCCGCGCACGAGCGAGCTCTTGCCGGAGCCGGCGACGCCGGTGACGACGACAAGCACACCGAGCGGGATGTCGACGTCGACGTCGCGCAGGTTGTGGGTGTCGGCGCCGCGGATCTCCAGCGTGCCGGTGGGCGTCCGCACCGTCTCCTTGAGGGCGGCCCGGTCGTCGAGGTGGCGGCCGGTGATGGTGTCGCTTCCCCGTAGCCCCTCGACGGTTCCCTCGAACACCACCTCGCCGCCCTCGCTGCCGGCCTTCGGGCCGAGGTCGACGACGTGGTCGGCGATCGCGATCGCCTCCGGCTTGTGCTCCACCGCGAGCACCGTGTTGCCCTTGTCGCGCAGCCGCAGCAGCAGGTCGTTCATCCGCTCGATGTCATGGGGGTGCAGACCGACGGTCGGCTCGTCGAAGACGTAGGTGACGTCGGTCAGGGACGACCCGAGGTGGCGGATCATCTTGACGCGCTGCCCCTCACCGCCCGACAGAGTGCCCGACGGCCGGTCGAGCGAGAGGTAGCCCAGCCCGATCCCCACGAACGAGTCGAGGGTCTCCCTCAGCGCCTCGAGCAGCGGCGCCGCCGACGGCTCCTTGCGTTCGCGGACCCACTCGGCCAGATCGCTGATCTGCATCACGCACGCGTCGGCGATGTTGATGCCCCTGATCTTCGAGGACCGAGCCTCCTTGCTGAGGCGGGTGCCGTCGCACTCGGGGCAGGTGGTGAAGGTGACCGCCCGCTCCACGAAGGCACGGACGTGCGGCTGCAGCGAGTCGACGTCCTTGGACAGCATCGACTTCTGGATCTTCGGGATCAGGCCCTCGTAGGTGAGGTTGGTGCCGTCGACCTTGATCTTGGTCGGCTCCTTGTGGAGGAGGTCGTCGAGCGCTTTCTTGGTGAACTTCTTGATCGGCTTGTCCGGGTCGAAGAAGCCGCAGCCGGTGAAGATCCGCCCGTACCAACCGTCCATGCTGTAGCCGGGGATCGTGAGCGCGCCCTCGTTGAGCGACTTCGAGTCGTCGTACAGCTGGGTGAGGTCGACGTCGTTGACCGAGCCCCGGCCCTCGCAGCGTGGGCACATGCCGCCGAGGATGCTGAAGCTTCGCCTCTCCTTCGTCGTGCGGCCGGCGCGCTCGAGGGTGACCGCGCCCGCGCCACTGATCGAGGCGACGTTGAAGGAGAACGCCTGGGGCGAGCCGATGTGCGGCTTCCCGAGCCGGCTGAAGAGGATGCGCAGCATCGCGTTGGCGTCGGTCGCGGTGCCGACCGTGGAGCGGGGGTCTGTGCCCATCCGCTCCTGGTCGACGATGATCGCGGTCGTCAGCCCGTCCAGCACGTCGACCTCAGGCCGCGCCAGCGTCGGCATGAAGCCCTGCACGAAGGCGCTGTAGGTCTCGTTGATCAGCCGCTGCGAATCCGCGGCGATCGTGCCGAACACCAGCGAGCTCTTGCCCGAGCCGGAGACGCCGGTGAACACCGTCAGCCGGCGCTTCGGGATCTCGACGCTGACGTCCTTGAGGTTGTTCACGCGCGCGCCGTGCACGCGGATCAGATCGTGGCTGTCGGCAACGTGCAGCGCAGGCGACTGCGTGTCCGTCCTCGTGGCCATGCTCATCGCGTCTCCAATCTCTCAGGCGGGGCCGCCTTCGCGGTCTCCGTCGGCGTCGCCTGGCTCGATCTGACCAGCTTCGAGCAGTACTTCTGGCTCAGCGCAGCTCCTGGATGCGGATCAGGTTGCCCGCGGGATCGCGGAAGGCGCAGTCGCGAACCCCGTACGGCTGCTCGGTCGGCTCCTGGACGACGTCGGCGTCGCCGGCCTGCAGCCGCGCGAAGGTGCCGTCGAGGTCGGTGGTGGCCAGGTTGATGCTGGCGTAGGTGCCCTTGGCCATCATCTCGGCGATGGTGCGGCGCTCGTCGTCGGTGATGCCGGGGGTGGCGGCCAGCGGGTACAGGACGATCGACGTGCCGGGCTGGTCGGGCGGGCCGATCGTGAGCCAGTGCATCCCGCCATATTCGACGTCGTTGCGGACCTCGAAGCCGAGGGCGTCGCGATAGAAGGCCAGGGAGGCGTCCGGGTCGTCGTGCGGGAGAAGGGTCTGGAAAATGGTGATGTCCATGGCGGCGACGTTAGATGCGGCTCGGGACCGGCGCTTCTCGATTCCTGATCGGTCTGGTCACCTGTTTCGCCACGCACGGCGGCATCCCCGCCGTCGCGCGCGCCGCCTGGCGCCGGTAGGTGCTGGGCGGCATACCGACCAGTTCGGTGAAGCGAGTGCTGAAGGTGCCCAGCGACGAGCAGCCGACCGCGAAGCAGACCTCGGTGACGCTGAGGTCGCCACGACGCAGCAGCGCCATCGCGCGCTCGATGCGCCGTGTCATCAGGTAGCCGTACGGCGACTCGCCGTAGGCGAGCCGGAACTGGCGGCTGAAGTGCCCGGCCGACATGTGCGCGCCGCGGGCGAGCGCCTCGACGTCCAGCGGCTGCGCGTAGTCCCGGTCGATCCGGTCGCGGACGCGGCGCAGCCGCGCGAGGTCGCGCAGGTGCTGCGCCGCGGCGGGTCTGCTGGTCACCTGCGAGATCGTGCCACGCCGCGCCGGGGTTGCTGGCGTATCCGCCACTCCCGCACTCCGCCAGCTGGCTCAACCGCATCGAGCAACCGGCACGCGCAGGATCGAATGCTGCGTGAGGTGGTCAAGCGGCAAACGTTGCCTGACGCGGCACTAGCCCAGCCGGACGAGCGTCTCGCCGAGCACGAGCTCGTCCCCGGGCACGACGCGGGCGCGGCCGAGCCGCGCCTCGCCGAGCCAGCTCCCGTTCAGCGAGTCCAGGTCCCGGGCGATCCAGCCGGTCTCCGTGGGACGGATCGTGAGGTGGCGGCGCGAGACCGTGGGGTCGTCGAGGACGACGTCACAGCCGGGATGGCGACCGAGGAGGAGTGGCGGCTGCTCGGCGGCGGGCAGCAGCACCGGCAGGACGGGACCGCGCGGGCGGGCGAGGGCGTCGCGCAGCCGGGTCAGGGGTGTGGCGACCGGACGTAGGAGGACGTCGGCGAGCAGCGCGAGGAGCTCCCCCTGCGTCCGGGCCCGCTGGGCCCCGGCCACGCGCTGCTCGAAGGTGTCGAGGGACAGCAGCCCCTCGACCCATCCCGTCCGGAGGCGGTCGACCGCCTCTTCACGTGTGATCGCTCGTGCGCTGGTCAGCCCTGGGAGTGTGCCCGGATGTGGTCCGTCGCGTACTTCACGTAGCCTCCGGCGCCGCTTGAGCGCCGAGCCTCGTCACGTCCAGCGCGACCAGCCCGAGGGGGTGCCGCCGCTCGCGCTCACCGGCGAGCGCACGCTCCCCGACGTCCCCCAGGAGAACTACTGGTTCCGCCGTCACCTCGCGGTCTACGAGTGGATCGGGGCGCGGACGATCGGCCGGGACGTCGTCGACCTCGCGTGCGGGGAGGGCTATGGCGCGGACGTCATCGCCCGGGCGGCGCGGTCGGTGGTCGGGGTCGACGCCAACCCCGAGGCCTTCGCGCACGCGCGCCTGCGCTACACCCGCGACAACCTCTCCTTCGAGCGGGGGCCGGTGGAGACATGGAGCCGGGAGTGCGACGCCGTCGCCTTCCTGCAGACGATCGAGCACGTCCACGACCCGGACGCCGTGCTCGACCACATCGCGCAGATGCTGCGCCCCGGCGGCACGCTCTACGTGACGACGCCGAACCTCCTCACGCTCGCCCCGCCCGGGGCGGAGAAGTCCGAGAACCCGTGGCACCTCAGGGAGTACCGCGCGGAGGAGCTGCGGGCGCTGTGCGCGCGGCACTTCCGCGACGTGACGCTGCGCGGCCTCTTCCACGCGCGCAGGCTGCGCGTGCACGGGTGGGCGTTGCGCGCGGGGTGGGACCGCGTGCACGTCGCGCTGGGGGTCACGGAGCCGTTCTACGAGCGCTTCACGCCGGCGATCTCGGCGCGGGACTTCGCGCTGAAGACCGGCGGGGGATGGGGGACGGGGTTGGATCAGGCGCTCGACTTCCTCGCGGTGTGCCGGACCTAGCGCTCGCCCTCGTCCTCCACACCCACATGCCCTACGTGGAGGGCTTCGGGACGTGGCCCTTCGGGGAGGAGTGGCTGTGGGAGGCGATCGCGACGTCCTACCTCCCCCTGCTCGACGTCCTCGACGAGCACCCGGAGACGGTCACGGTGTCGGCCACGCCGGTCCTGCTCGACCAGCTCGAGGCGCCCGGGGCGCTCGCGCGGTGTGCGGCGTTCCTGCGCGAGGTACGGCCCGAGAGCCACCGGCGGGACCTCGCGTCCACCGCGGACCCCGGGGAGGCCGCTGCGCTCGAGCACTCCGCCGCGGCCTACGCGCGCGCCGCCGACGCCCTCGCGCGCCGTGACCTCCTCGCCGACCTCGCCGCTCACGCGAGCTGGACCTCGGCCGCGACGCACGCCGTCCTGCCGCTGCTGGCCACCGACGCCGGCGTGCGCCTGCAACTGGAGACCGGGGTCACGTCGCACCGGCGCCGGTGCGACGGCGGGTGGGACGGTGGGCTCTGGCTGCCCGAGTGCGCGCACGGGCCGTGGCTCGACCCGCTGCTCGAGCAGGCGGGGACGCGCGCGGTCTGCGTGGACCTCACCGACGTGCTCGGCGCGCCGCGCCGTCCGCTGCGCACGGGAGCCGGGCCGCTGCTGGTGCCGCTCGACCGGGAGGTGGTGGAGCTCGTGTGGAGCGACGCGGGCTACCCCGCCGATCCGGCGTACCGCGACTACCACCACTTCACGGAGCACCGCCACAACGCGTGGGCCAACGACGGGACTCCGTACGACCCGGCGCGGGCGCTCACGCGGGTCGGCGAGCACGCCGAGGACTTCGTCGCCCGCGTGCGCGAGCGCGCGGGGCTCGTGGTCTGCGCGCTCGACACCGAGCTGCTCGGCCACTGGTGGCACGAGGGCCCGGCGTGGCTCGCGGCGGTCCTCGAGGCGGCCGAGGCCCGCGGGCTGCGGGTCGCGCCCCTCGACGCCGCGCTCGAGGACTTCGCGCCCGTCGCCGCGCCGGCCGCGCTCCCCGTCACCACCTGGGGTCGCCCGCGCGACCTCTCGACCTGGAGCGGCCCGCGCGTGGCCGACCTCGCCTGGGCCGCCCGTGCCGCCGAGCTGCGCGTCGTCGTCGATCGGAGCGTCGACTCCGGGATGGTCCGCGAGCTCCTCGCCCTCCAGGCCTCGGACTGGGCCTTCCTCGAGACCAACGCCCTCGCGGGTCCCTACGCCCGCGAGCGCTTCTCCGGCCACCGCGAACGCCTGGAGTCCCGCCTCGCCGGCCACGCGCGCGACCCCGCCGAACTGCGCCACCTCGCGCCGGACGCCACGCCCGCGGCGCTGCACGCGCCGTGACGGCTACCGGGAGGAGCCGGATGACAACGCGAGCGGCCGCGCGATGGGCCCGCTCGTCCTCTGCGCCACCTGGGCGAAGAAGGCCCAGATCGCCTCGCTCGCGCTCGGGCCGCGGGGGTCGGTGTGGGAGTGGCCCGCAGCGCCACCCGACCAGGCGTGACCGAGGCCCTCGACGCAGAGCCTCTCCCCGACGATCTGCCCGTCGGCGTCCTGCCACCGCGAGCGCTCGAACGCGTGACCGTCAGGCACTCGGCCCGTGACCCGCGCTGTGGGTCTCTCCGGGTCGTGATCACCGCCGGAGAGGAGCCTGTTGACGGCGAGCCACTGCGCGGTCACCTGGTCGCCGTTCACGGGGGCGACGAGCCGGTCCGCGCTGCCATGGATCGCCAGGGTGGGGACGGGACGGGCGTGACGGCCCATCGCCCGCACGGCCTGTTCTCCCAGTCGGGCCGGATCTCCCGCGCCCCGGGCCATGGTGGAGAAGGCGCGAGCCGGGCCCGTGGCCGCGCCGAAGGCGAGGCCGGAGTGCACGGCGAGGCCGGCGACGATGTCGGGGTGCGTCGCTGCGAGCACCGCCGCCATCGCGCCTCCGGCCGACATGCCGGCGACGAACACGCGCCGCGGGTCGATGGTCCAGCGCGCCGTGTCCGCCGTGATGCCCCGCAGCATGTGAGCGAGCTGCGCGGGCTCGCCGCCGGCGCGCGCCTGGTGTGCGGAGGCGAACCAGTTCCAGCAGCCCTGCGCGTTTGCCGAGCGCGTCTGCTCGGGGTAGGCGACGACGAAGCCCGCGCGGTCGGCGACCTCGTCCATCCGGGTGCCGGCGGCGATGCTCGCCGCGTCCTGCGTGCAACCGTGGAGCACGACGACGAGCGGCACGGGCGTCGCGGGGTGGAGGTTCGCCGGCGCGTGGACCACGCAGCGGCGCTCCGCCTCCGAGCGGCGGGAGGGCCGCGCGCGGCCGGCGATGGCCGCGCGGTTGGACGTATAGAGATCCTGCCAGGCGATGGGAGGCACGGCTGCGCACTATATCACGCAATGGGTGATATGCAACGCGGCTCACGGTCGGGGCCGGAAGCTCCGGTACACGCTGAGCAGCGCAAAGCGCTGGGGCTCGGATAGACCGGGGTCGTGGAGGATCGCTCGCTCGGTATCGAGGGGTGGGGGCGTCGCTGGGCCGTCCTCATCGAGTACTCCCGCGCGTGCGAGCAGGGTCGCCAGCGGCACCCCGAGCGCGTCGGCGACCGCACGGAGCACCCTGAGCGACGGCTCGTGGCGGCCGCGCTCGAGCTGGCTCAGGTACGCGTGGGAGACCCCGGTCGCCTCGGCGAGGTCGCGCAGGGACCGTCTCGCGGCGACGCGCTGGGCGCGGATGAAGGCGCCCAGGGCTGCCAGCTCCGCGTGTGCGCGCTCTTCGCCCACGCGCGCATCTTCGCCCAATCGGCGGCGGACACCCCGGACGCGACGGCCGGCCAGGGCCTCTGTCACCCTGAGGCGGGTGACCGCCAACGCGAGCCGAGGACCGTCTTCGGGGATGCTCGGGGAGGCGGACCGCCGACGGCTCCTGGCCGACGTCGCTCGGCTGGTCGAGGGGCACGGGGGCCGGATCGCCGTCGACTACATCACCCACCTCTTGCTCGCGCGCAATGCCCCGCTGGGCTGAAGTCCTCGAGGCCGCTCCCGACCTCGCCGCACGCTGCGCGCGGCGGCTGCTCGACCCGGGGCTCGTGCTCCTCGGCACGCTGCGGGCCGACGGCTCGCCGCGCATCTCGCCGTCGAGCCCCTCGTCGTCGACGGGGAGCTCGAGCTCGGGATGATGCCCGGCTCGCTCAAGGCGCGCGACCTGCTCCGCGATCCACGCTGCGTGGTCCACAGCGTCGTGGTCTCCAAGGACGGTGACGAAGGTGACGCGAAGGTCTATGGCCGCGCGCGGGACGTCCGCGATCCCGATGCGCGCGAGCGCTACGGCGTCACGCTCCAGGCCGCCATCGGCTGGCGGCCGGAGGGCGAGTTCCACCTCTTCGCCGTCGACGTCGCCCAGCTCGGCTGGATGCGGATCGAGGAGGGGAAGATGCATCTGGCGAGCTGGCGGCCCGAGGACGGCGTCCGGAGCTGTGTCCGCAGCGGCTCGGCATAGCGCGGCGCGCCCTGCCATGGAGGTCGCGGAGGTCATCGCTGTCCTGGATCGGCTCGCCGCGGTCGGGCTCGACTTCTGGGTGGACGGCGGATGGGGCGTCGATGCCCTCGTCGGCGAGCAGACCCGGCCCCATGGCGACCTCGACATCGTGGTGGGCGCCGAGGGGCTCGGGCGCGCGGCGGATGCGCTCGCCGCCCTGGACTACGCGCACGACCCCGCCGCCCGACCCGGACTGCCGGCGCGACTCGTCCTCCACGCCGGCGCGCGGCGCCAGGTCGACCTCCACCCGGTGGTCCTCGATCGACACGGGAACGGATGGCAACCGCTGGGCGACGATGTCTTCGGCGCCTATCCGGCGGATGGGCTCGCGGCGATGGGGAGCATCGGCGTCCGCCGGGTCCGGTGCCTCACGGCTGATCTGCAACCGCGCCACCACCTCGGCTATCCCCCCGACGAGGCGGATCGACATGACGTGCGCCTGCTCGCCCGCCATTTCGGCGTTCCGCTGCCGCCCGGATGGTGAGCCGACCGCTCGCCGGTACGCGCGTGCACGACGAGTGCGACAGCGACCCACGGGTTACTGACACCGCTTCTCAGGCGATGAGCTGACCTGGCGCACCCGGCGTCGTCGAGGGACGCAAGCGCTGTACGTCCCGCGGTCCGAGCGGCGCGCGGCAGCGCGCGCAGACACGCCGGTCGTCGACCTCCCCGCCGCAGTCGCGATGGCGCAGGACGACGGGGGGCTCGCCGTCGATCGCGTAGCGATCCCCCCACTGCATGAGCGCGACGAGGACCGGCCAGAGGTCGAGGCCCTTGCCGGTGAGGCGGTATTCGAAGCGCTCCGGACCTTCCTGGTAGCGCGCACGTTCCAGGATGCCCTCGTCGGTGAGCCGCCGGAGCCGGTCGGTCAGGACGTTCCGGGCGACGCCGAGCCGGTGCTGGAAATCGTCGAAGCGGCGCGTCCCGAGGAACGCCTCGCGGAGCACCAACAGCGTCCAGCGGTCGCCGACGAGCTCCAGGCTCGCGGCGATCGAGCAGTGCTGGTCGACGTACCGGCGCGGAAGCACTCGTGCAGGCTAGCCCTCCTGGTTGCGTGACGCAACCCAGTCGGGTAGGGTCCGTTGTCTCATGCAACCCACACACCGAGATCATGCCGTACCGACCGGCACTCAGGGTCCGACCCCCGACCGGGCGACCGACAGCACCCGGGTCCTGCTGGTGGTGTGCGTCGCGACCTTCATGGCCAGCCTGGACCTCTTCATCGTCAACATCGCCTTCCCCGACATCCAGCTGAGCTTCGGCCGGGCGAGCGACGCGTCGGTGTCCTGGGTGCTGAACGCCTACGCGATCGTCTTCGCCGCGCTGCTCGTGCCGGCCGGGCGCCTGGCTGACCTCGCGGGTCGCAGGCGGACCTTCACGGCGGGCGTGCTGGTCTTCGTCCTGGCCTCCGCCCTGTGCGCGGCCGCGCCGTCGGTCGGCTGGCTGGTCGCGGCCCGGGTCGGGCAGGCGGTGGGGGCGGCTGCGCTGATGCCCGCCTCACTGGCGCTGCTCCTGGCGAACTCCACGCCGGCCCGGCGCCCCGGGGCGGTCGCCATCTGGTCGGCCAGCGGCGCGGTCGCCGCCGCCGCCGGCCCGCCCCTGGGCGGTCTGCTCCTGCAACTCAGCTGGCACTGGGTGTTCCTGGTCAACGTGCCGGTCGGACTCGTCACCGTCGTCCTCGCCACCCGCGTGCTCCACGAGAGCCGGAATCCCGCGGCCGCGCGGCTACCCGATCTCCTCGGGGCCGTCGTGCTCGCCCTCGGGATCGGGCTCCTCACCCTCGCGGTCGTGAAGGGATCGGCGTGGGGGTGGGGATCACCGGCCACCGTGGGCAGCTTCGTGGCGGCAGCGGGGCTTCTCGTCATGTTCGTCGCCCGCTGCGTTCGCCATCCGCTCCCCGTGATCGAGGTCGACCTGCTCCGCGTCCGGGCGTTCGCGGCCGCGAACGTCGCCGCCGCGCTGGTGTTCTTCACCGGCTTCGCGTCGATGCTGCTCGGCAGCGTTCTCTTCCTGACGCGCGTCTGGCATGAGGGCGCGCTCACCGCCGGGCTCCAGATCGCGCCCGGGCCGCTGATGGCGGCGGTGTTCTCGGTGCCCGCGGGACTGCTCACGGTGCGCTACGGCCCGCGCAACGTCGCCGTGCCCGGCGCGCTGCTGTTCGGGATCGGAGCGCTGTGGTGGCTCACCCAGCTCGCCTCGACCCCCCACTACGCCGGCGGCTTCCTGCCCGGCATGCTGATCGGCGGGGCGGGCGTCGGGCTGACCCTCCCGACGCTCGCCAACGCCGTCGCCGCCGGGCTTCCCCCGCACCGGTTCGCCACCGGCAGCGCCGTGTTCGCGATGAGCCGCCAGCTCGGGGCCGCGCTCGGCGTCGCCGTCTTCATCGCGGCCCTCGGGACGCCCGGTCGGGGTCAGGCGCTCGCCGCGTTCCAGCGCGGATGGGCGCTCATGCTCGGCGCGAGCCTGTTCGCTGCGCTCGCGGCCGCCACCATCGGCCCCCGCCCCGGCCCGAGGACCCCGGTCATGGCGCCGCGACTCACGCCGGAGCCCGTGGCCTGACGCGGAAGCCGTGGGTGGCTGGAGAAACGTCCGCCCGCGCGGGGAGGGGAAGCTGCACCTCGTGGGGGGGTCCGGAACTGGATACCGTCTGATCAGTGAGGCGGGCGCTCAACGTGATCTGGTCCGTGTTCGCCGGGCTCTGGATGGCGATCGCGTATTGCTTGGCCGCCCTTGTCTGCTTCCTGCTCGTCGTCACCATCCCGTTCGGGATCGCCGCCCTGCGCATCGCCGGGTTCGCCCTCTGGCCCTTCGGGAGGACGGTCGTGCGGCGACCCGACCACGGTGCCGCTTCGACGGTCGGCAACGTGCTGTGGTTCGTACTGCTGGGCTGGTGGCTGGCCCTCGGGCATGTGCTCACCGGCGTCCTGCTCTGCCTGACCGTCATCGGCATCCCGCTCGGCCTGGCCAACTTCAAACTCATCCCGGTCTCCCTGAGCCCACTCGGCCGCGAGATCGTGCCGCTCGACCTGGCTCCCGCCGGGGACGTCGTCGTCGGGGTGCCGGCGAGACCCTTCTAGCGGCGCCTCCCGCGCATGCGCGCTCCCGTCGCGGGGAGGCCTCCCGCTGCGATCAGGGCGCGCTCCTCCTCCTCGAGGCCCGGCGGCAGCTCCCAGCGGTGGAGGTGAGCCCCGCGCACCGGTGGGTCCAGGGCGAAGCCGGCCGAGAGTCCGTCGATCAGCCGGGCGAGGGGATGCAGGTGGTCACGGAGCTCGCTGACAAGGTCAGGGGGCGCCTCGTCGGTGCCGTGCCCGGCGGCGCGACGGTGCGCCAGCAACCACTCCGCCGCGCGCTCGTCGAAGGCTCCGACGTCGAACTCGTCGACCACGAGCACGCCGTCCGTCCGGACGACCTCGGCGAGGCGTGCGATCGAGGGCGTCAGTGGCTTGACGTGGTGGAGGGAGAGCACGGCGACCGCCGCGTCGAAGGACGCCGGCGCCGCGCGAAGCTCGCGGAGGGCGACGCGCTCGACTCCCGGCGCGCTCGGTCCCGGGTCGATCGCGTGCACCTCGTAGCCGCGGCGGCGTAGCTCGGCCGCCAGCTCGCCCCGCCCGGCTCCGACCTCGAGCACCCTCGCCGGGGGTGGAAGCAGCGCGAAGAGGGCGTCGGAGATCAATCGATCACCTGCCGCCCGAGCCAGTACGGTCCACGCGCTCCAGCGTAGGATCCGCCCGGACGTGAGTGTACGCCTAGAAACCGAGACCGAGCTCGAGGCCGCGCTGCGCTCCGAGCGCGCCGCCCGTGAGCAGCTCGACCGCATCCTGTCCTCCATCGGCGAGGCGTTCTTCGCGCTCGATGCCGACGGGCGCTTCACCTACGTCAACGACCGGGCGGAGACGCTCCTCGACCATCCCCGCCACGAGCTGCTCGGGGAGGCGATCTGGGACGTGTTCCCCGGTGCGGTCGGGTCGCCGTTCTGGCTACAGCACCAGCGCGCGATGGACGAGGGCGCTCCCGCGGAGTTCGAGGAGTACTCGGCTCTGCTCGCGACCTGGTTCGCCGTGCGTGCGTATCCCTCCGAGGGCGGTCTGTCCGTGTTCCTCTCCGACGTGACCGAGCGCCGGGCGCTGCTCGCGCGCGAGCGCGCGTCGGCGGCACGGGCCCGCGGGCTGGCCGCCCTGGCCGAAGGCCTCACGGCCGCGGTGGACGCTGAGGCGGTGGCGCGAGTGGCCGTCGAGCAGGCGCGTGCGGTGCTCGGGGCCGAGGTCGCGGCGCTCGTGCAGGTGGAGGACGGCCTGCTGCACATCACGGACGCGTCGGGCTACGGCGACCGCGCCCCCCGGTGGGACGGCCTGGCCCTCGACGCGGTCCCCGGCCCCCTGTCCGAGGCGATCCGGTCCGGCGGGGTGGTGGCGGTGGGCTCGCGGGAGGAGTGGCGGCAGCGCTACGGCGAGCCGACCCCCGACGTCGAGAACGAGGCGTGGGCGGCCGTCCCCCTGCTCCTACGGCGCGGGGCCCTCGGGGCGCTCAAGCTCGGGTTCGCCGCACCGCGCGACTTCGGTCCCGAGGACTGCGAGCTCCTGCTCGCGCTCGGGCTCCAGGTGGCCCAGGCCCTGGACCGGGCGCGCCTCTACGAGCGCGTCTCGGAGATCGCCCATGTCCTCCAGCAGGGGCTCCTGCCGCGACGGCTGCCGAGCATGCCCCATATGGAGCTCGCCGTCCGCTACCGGCCGCTGGGCGACGCCGCCGAGGTGGGCGGGGACTTCTACGACGTCTTCGAGGCAGGGGAGGGGGAGTGGGCGCTCGCGCTCGGCGACGTGTCCGGGAAGGGGACCGAGGCCGCGGTCCTCAACGGGATGGCGCGCAACATGATCCGGGCGATCACCCTGCGCGAGCGCGACCCGGTCACGATCCTCGCGTCCCTCAACGCCGCGATCCTCCAGCACGGCGACGGCGAGCGCTTCTGCACCGTCGTCCTGGCCACGCTGCGCCGCGACGGCGACGGTTGGGCGCTCACGCTCGCCTCGGCCGGGCACCCGCCCCCGCTCGTGCTGCGGACGGACGGAGGGATCGAGGCGGTGCCCGTCCGCGGCGACCTCCTCGGGCTCTTCGGAGACGTGAACCACGAGCGGGCCGAGGTCCGCCTCGCTCCCGGGGACGCGATCGTCTTCCACACGGACGGGATCACCGAGGCCCGCCGCGGTGAGGAGCTCTTCGGCGACGAGCGGCTCCGCGCGGCCGTGCAGCAGGCGCGTGGGGTCGACGCCGAAGCGCTCGCCGATCGGATCGAGAGCGTCGTGCAGGACTTCGCGCGCGGGGTCCCCCGCGACGACGAGGCGGTCGTCGTGCTCCGGGTCAGCCCTCGCCCGTGAAGCTCGCCCGGAGCCGGTCTCGGTCAGGCGGGGATGGTGGCCGGCGCGCGCAGCTTGTCGCGCTGGCGCTCCGGGGTGATCGAGACGACGTTCCACGCCAGGCCCGCCCGCTCCAGTCCGCCGATGACGACGGCGGAGGGGTCGATCTCCCACGGCCGCAGCCCGTGCCGGGCCGAGCGGGGGAACGCATGGTGGTTGTGGTGCCAGGACTCGCCGAGCGAGGGGATGGCGAGCCAGGCGACGTTGGTCGAGTGGTCCTCGAGGTCGAAGCGCCGCGACCCGAAGAAGTGGCAGACCGAGTTGATCGACCACGTCACGTGGTGCAGGAGGAAGATGCGCACGAGGCCGCCCCACACCAGGCCGCGCAGGGCGCCCGAGAGGGTGAAGCCGTGCAGGGCGAAGGCGGCGAGGGTCGGGATGAGCAGGGAGAGGGCCACCCAGAGCGGGAAGCGCTTGGCGATGCGCTTCATCTTCGGGTCCTCGTAGAGATCGCGGGCGTACTTGCGCCAGTCGGCCTGGCCCTGGGTCTCGAGCAGCCACCCCGTGTGCGCGTGCCAGAGGCCGCCGAGCCCGCTGCCGTGCCCGACGTGCGGCGAGTGCGGATCGCCCTCCTGGTCGGTGTGGGCGTGGTGCTTGCGGTGGTCGGCGACCCAGTCCAGGACCGAGCCCTGGGCGGAGAGCGAGCCCATGACCGCGAAGGCGCGCTCGAGCCACGGGTGGGTCTGGAAGGAGCGATGCGTGAGCAGCCGGTGGAAGCCGACGGTCACGCCCAGGGCGGTGAGGAAGTAGGTCCCGACGAGGATCGTCAGGTCGATCCCGTCCACCGCGCGGTTCCACAGCAGGACGATGGCGAGGAGGACACCCGCGAAGGGCACGACGACCCCACCGAGGTTGGCGGCACGTTCGGTTCGGGACATGAGTTGGAGTCTCACGCGCAGAAGTCGGCGGAGACGTGGGAGTTCCGTGCCCCCGAAAGGCCGGGACTTGTGTGTTTGTGATGGTTCTACCCGCCCGGCACGAGCCACAGCACCCCCAGCGGGGGGAGCGTGAGGTCCGCCGAGAAGGGCTGGTCGTGCCAGCCGGGGGCGGCGGCCTCGATACCGCCGAGGTTCCCCACGTCCCCGCCTCCGTAGTGCCCGGCGTCGGTGTTGAGGACCTCGCGCCAGGGGCCCGGGCTCGGCAGGCCGACCCGGTAGCCCTCGCGGGGGACGGGGGAGAGGTTGCAGACGCAGACGAGGAACCGGCCGGCGCCGTCGGTGCGGGCGAAGGCGACGACGTTGCGCTCGGCGTCGTTGGCCTCGAGCCAGATGAACCCCGCCGGGTCGGCGTCGAGCGCCCAGAGCGCGGGCTCCTTTGAGTACGCGCCGTTGAGATCGCGCACGAGGGACTGCACCCCGGCGTGGCCCGCGTCCTCGAGCAGGTGCCAGTCCAGCCCGGACTCCGCCGACCACTCGCGCTCCTGGGCCAGCTCTCCGCCCATGAACAGCAGCTTCTTGCCGGGGTGCGCCCACATGTAGGCGTAGAGCGCCCGCAGGTTCGCGCGCTTCTGCCACGCGTCCCCCGGCATCTTCGCGTAGAGCGAGCCCTTCCCGTGGACGACCTCGTCGTGCGACAGCGGCAGCACGAAGTTCTCCGAGAACGCGTACATCAGCGAGAACGTGAGCTGATGGTGGTGGTAGCGCCGGTGCACGGGGTCTTCGGCGAAGTACCCGAGCGTGTCGTGCATCCAGCCCATGTTCCACTTGAAGCCGAAGCCCAGGCCGCCGAGGTACGTGGGCCGCGAGACCCCGGGCCACGCCGTCGACTCCTCGGCCACCGACAGCACCCCGGGCACCCGGCCGTGCAGCGTCTCGTTCATCTCCTGCAGGAACCCGACGACATCGAGGTCCTCGCGGCCACCGAACGCGTTGGGGACCCACTCGCCCGCGCGCCGCGAGTAGTCGAGGTAGAGCATGGAGGCCACCGCGTCGACGCGGATCCCGTCCGCGTGGTACTCGTCGCACCAGAACAGCGCGTTGGCCTCGAGGAAGTTCCGCACCTCGTGGCGGCCGAGGTTGAACACGAGCGTGCCCCAGTCCGGGTGAGCCCCCCGTCGGGGGTCGACGTGCTCGTACAGCGCGCTGCCGTCGAAGCGCGCCAGGGCCCAGTCGTCGCGCGGGAAGTGCGCGGGCACCCAGTCGAGGATCACCCCGATCCCGTGCTGATGGAGGCGGTCGACGAACAGCCGGAAGTCGTCGGGCGAGCCCCAGCGCGGCGAGGGCGCGAAGTACCCCGTCACCTGGTAGCCCCAGGAGCCCGCGAAGGGGTGCGCCATCACCGGCATGAGCTCGACGTGGGTGAAGCCGAGGTCGGTCACGTAGGCGGCCAGGGCGTCGGCAAGCTCGCGGTAGCCGCCGAGCTCGGGTCGCCACGAGCCCAGGTGGACTTCGTAGATCGACATGGGCGCGCCGTGGGGATCGGGCCTGCGGACCCAGGCGACGTCGCCCCACTCGTGCTCGGAGGCGAAGACCACGGAGTTCGTCCCCGGCGGCACCTCGCAGGCGAAGGCGAGGGGGTCGGCCTTGTGGCGGATCTCCCCGCCCGGGGCGAGGATCTCGTACTTGTAGTGGGCACCGGAGCCCACGCCGGGAAGGAAGATCTCCCAGATCCCCGAGGCGCCGAGCGCGCGCATGGGATGCAGCCGCCCGTCCCAGGAGTTGAAGTCGCCGACCACGGAGACCGCCCGCGCGGCCGGGGCCCACACCGCGAACGCCGTGCCCGCCACGCCGGCCACCTCGCGCACGTGCGCGCCGAGGTGGGAGTAGAGCTTCTCGTGGCGCCCCTCGCCCGCGAGGTGGAGGTCGAGCTCGCCGAGCGTGGGCGCAAACGCGTAGGGGTCGAGCAGCGTGTAGACCCCGCCGTCGGGATAGGAGACCTCGAGCTCGTAGGCCAGGGGCAGCGACCCCGCCACCGTCCCCGCCCACACGCCGCCCGGGTGGACGAGCTCGAGGTCCTCCGAGCGGCCACCGGCGAGGACCCGCACGGCCTGGGCGCCCGGGCGGAACGCCCGGACCAGCACCCCGTCGGCGTGCGGATGCGCGCCGAGGACGTCGTGCGGGGAGGAGTGCTCGCGCGCGACGATGCGGTCGAGCTCGGAGCTCACGCCTCCACCTCGAGCAGCGCCACGATCGCCGCCACGGGGATCGGCGCCCAGTCGGGGCGGTGGTCGAGCTCGTAGCGCAGCTCGTACACCGCCTTCTCGAGCTCGAAGATCGCCAGGAGCTGCTCCGTGGCGGATTGGCTCGGGGGCAGCAGAGCGGCGTCGACCGCCTCGAAGTAGGCGGGCAGGAAGCGCTCGCGGGCCGCGGACCCCCAACCCTCGGCCCCCGGCGTGGCCGCCTCCGCGTAGGCGAAGGAGCGCAGCATCCCCGCCACGTCGCGCAGCGGTGAGCGCTTGCGGCGGCGCTCGGTGAGCGAGCGGGCCGGCTCGCCCTCGAAGTCGAGCACGACCCAGCCGCGCGGGCCGAGCAGCACCTGGCCGAGGTGGAGGTCGCCGTGGTGGCGGATCACGCGCCCCGCGGCGGCCACCGAGCCCAGGCCGCGCAGCCGCTCGCGCACCTCCTCGCCGCGATGGGCGATCGGGCCGAGCACCTCATCGTCGGGCAGCTCGAGGAAGATCCGCTCGATCTCCTCGTCGATCGTCGCCGTGAGCAGGGCGAGCGACTCGACGCTCGGCTGCTCGGGGGCGAAGTCTGGATCCATCGCGTCCGAGCCGAGCGCCGAGTGCATCTCCCCGGTGACCGTACCGAGCTCCTCCACCCGCGGCAGGAAGCCGGGAAGGTCCTGCAGCGCGAGCGCCCAGCCGTCCTGCCCGCCGGGGACGAAGTCCTGGAGGACACCCAGGGTCGCGTCCATCGTGCGCCCGGCGATCTCGTACCAGCCCGCCAGCGGCGCGATGTGCTGAAAGCCGTGGGCGGTGAGGAAGCGCAGGAGCTCGAGCTCGGGGTTCTCGCCCGGGCCGATCCGGCGGTAGAGCTTGAGCACCGTCGTCTCGTCGAAGACCAGCGAGGAGTTGGACTGCTCGACCCCCACGGCGCGGACCCGGTGCGCGACGGGCAGCTCCCGGACCGCATGGAAGCCCCACTTCTCGTCCCCCGCCCGGATGCTCGCGTGGAGCGCGAGCGCGAGCTCGGGGTCGCGCAGCGCGTCGTAGACCGTCCAGCCGTCGCGCTCCTCCACGACGCCGTCGGTCCAGCCCTGGTCGGTGGGCCGGCGCCCCAGCGGCACCTGGTAGATCTCGTGAGTCCCGGCCGCGAAGCGCACCTCGACGAACGCCGTCACGAGCTGCGGTACGTCTTCGCGGAAGGTCACGGACTCGAGCACGGTGAAGTGCGCGACCTCCCGGGACTTGGCCCCGAACCAGCGCTGGGACTCCACCCAGGCGGCAAGGGGCTCTTCGGTGACCTCGATCATCCCGCCTCCTCCGTGAGCCGGAACCAGAAGACGCCGCGAGGCCCGAGGGTGAGCAGGTAGGGCAGCTCGCCGATCCGCGGGAACCGCGAGCGCCCGAACATCTCCACCGGATGCCGGCCCTGCCAGGTCGAGAGGTCGAGCTCCACCGCCTGGGCCGAGCGGGCGAGGTTGTGGACGCAGAGCACGACGTCCTCCTCGTAGCGGCGCACGTGCGCGAAGACCCGGGGGTTGGACGGCGAGAGCGGCTCGTAGGTGCCCAGGCCGAACACCGGGTGCTCCTTGCGCAGCGCGATGAAGCGCCGGTGCCAGCGCAGCAGGCTCGTGGAGATGCGCAGCTGGGCCTCGACGTTGACCGCCTGGTAGCCGTACACCGGGTCCATGAGCGGCGGGGCGTAGAGCTGGGCGAAGTCCGCGCGCGAGAAGCCGCCGTTGCGGTCGCCCGTCCACTGCATGGGCGTCCGCACGCCGTCGCGGTCGCCGAGGTAGACGTTGTCGCCCATCGCGATCTCGTCCCCGTAGTACAGGACGGGGGAGCCGGGCAGCGAGAACAGGATCGCGGTCAGCAGCTCGATGTCGGGGCGGCCGTTGTCGAGCAGGGGCGCGAGCCGCCGGACGATCCCGAGGTTGAGCTTCATGCGCGGGTCGCGCGCGTACTCCGCGTACATGTAGTCGCGCTCGGCGTCGGTGACCATCTCGAGGGTCAGCTCGTCGTGGTTGCGCAGGAACAGCCCCCACTGGCAGTTGTCGGGGATCGCGGGCGTCTGCGCGAGGATCTCGTAGATGGGCGCGGCCTCCTCGCGCCGCGCGGCCATGAACATCCGCGGCATCACGGGGAAGTGGAAGGCCATGTGGCACTCGTCGCCCTGCCCGAAGTACTGCACCACGTCGGTGGGCCACTGGTTGGCCTCGGCGAGCAGGACGCGGTCGGGGAACTCGCGGTCCACCGTGGCGCGGACCTCGCGCAGGAACGCGTGGGTCTCCTCGAGGTTCTCGCAGTTCGTCCCCTCGCGCTCGAAGAGGTAGGGCACGGCGTCGAGGCGGAAGCCGTCCAGGCCGAGGTCGAGCCAGAAGCGCAGGACGTCGAGCATCGCCTGCCGGACGGGGGGATGGTCGTAGTTGAGGTCGGGCTGATGGGAGAAGAAGCGGTGCCAGAAGTACGCGCCGGCCTTGTCGTCCCAGGTCCAGTTGGACGCCTCGGTGTCCACAAAGATGATGCGCGCGCCGGAGTAGCGCGTGGGGTCGTCGGACCACACGTACCACTCGCGCTCCTCGGAGCCGGGCGGCGCCGAGCGGGCGCGCTGGAACCACGGATGGTCGGCCGACGTGTGGTTCATGACGAGGTCGGCGATGACCCGCATCCCGCGCTGGTGGGCCGACTCCACGAACGTGCGGAAGTCCTCCACCGTCCCGTAGTCGGGGTGGATCGCGTTGAAGTCGGCGATGTCGTAGCCGCCGTCGCGCAGGGGGGAGGGGTAGATGGGCAGCAGCCAGACGCAGTCGATGCCGAGCCACTGGAGGAAGTCGAGCTTCTCGGTCAGCCCGCGGAAGTCCCCGAAGCCGTCGCCGTCGGAGTCGAAGAACCCGCGGATGTGGATCTCGTAGAAGATCGCGCGCTTGAACCAGAGGGGGTCGGCCTCGAACCAGTGACCGTGGGAGGGCGGGGGGGATGGGGCCTCGCCCCGCTGGGGGATGAGCAGCGTCTCCGTGCGCGGGCCCTCACTCATGCGAGCTCCAGGACATGGGCCCCGCCGGGTGCGAGGGCGACGAAGTTGCGCCCGATGTGCCAGGTGAACTCCGCGCCGCTGAGCGCGTCGCGGACTCCGAACGCGGGGGGCAGGCCGAGGTGCGCGGGCACGACGACGACGCCCTCCTGACGCTGGTGGGGATCCGTGTTCACGGCGATCAGCACGACATCCTCCTCCCACACCTTCGCGTACGCGAGCAGGGTGTCGTTCTCCGCGGGGAGGAACTCGATCGCCTCGATGCGCTGGAGCGCGGGATGCGTGCGGCGCAGGGCGTTCAGGGTCTTCAGGACGGGGAGGAGCGGGCCGTCGAGGGCGCGCGCCTTGGCTTCGTACTTCTCGGAGTCCTCGTACTCCTCGGAGCCGGGGCGGACCGGCACATGCTCGTAGGACTCGAAGCCCGAGTAGATCCCGTAGCTCGGCGACAGCGTCGCGGCGAGCACCGCGCGGGCGTAAAAGGCGGGCGGGCCGCCGGACTGGAGGTACTCGTGCAGGATGTCGGGGGTGTTGGCGAAGAAGTTCGGGCGGACCTCGTCGCGCAGCTCGACAAGGTGCGAAACGTATTGGTAGAGCTCCCACGCCGTGTTCTTCCAGGTGAAGTACGTGTAGGACTGCGAGAAGCCGACCTTGCCCAGCGCGCGCATCCTGGCCTCCCGGGTGAAGGCCTCGGAGAGGAAGATCACGTCCGGGTCCGCGGAGCGGGCCTCGGCGAGCAGCCACTCCCAGAAGGCGAAGGGCTTGGTGTGGGGGTTGTCGACCCGGAAGACCTTGACCCCGCGGCGGATCCAGCTCACGAGGACGTCGCGCAGGGCGTCCCACAGCCCCCGCCGGTCGGGGGACTCCCAGTTCACGTTGTAGATGTCCTGGTAGCGCTTGGGCGGGTTCTCGGCGTACTTGAGGGTCCCGTCGGGGCGGCGGTGGAACCACTCGGGGTGCTCGGTGAGCCAGGGATGGTCGGCCGAGCACTGGATGGCGAAGTCGAGCGCGATCTCGACCCCGTGCTCGCGGCCGGCGGCGACCATCGCGTCGAACTGCGCGGGGGTGCCGAGGTCGGGGTGCAGGGCGTCGTGCCCTCCGACGGGGTCGCCGATCGCCCACGGAGAGCCGGGATCGCCGGGCGCGGCGCTCAGCGCGTTGTTGCGGCCCTTGCGGTTGGTCTCCCCGATGGGGTGGATCGGCGGGAGGTAGAGGACGTCGAAGCCGAGCTCGGCGAGCTGCGGGAGGACCTGGGTGACCCCCGCGAAGCCCCCCCAGGAGCGGGGGAAGAGCTCATACCAGGAGCCGAAGCGCGCCCGCACGCGCTCGACCTCGACCCCGAGGGGCTCGGCGAGGCGGGTCTCTCCGTCGCGCCCGGCCGAGCGCTCCATGGCCGCGTCGAGGGCGGGGGAGAGGGCGGCCGCGGGGGTGAGCTCGGCGAGGGCGGCGGCGATGAGCTCCGAGTCCTCCCCCTCGGCCCCGCCGGCGGCGTCCTCGAGCAGCAGGGCGCCCTCGGAGAGCTCGCCGGAGAGGTCGCCCTGGCCGGCCGCGGACTTGCGGGCGAGCTCGTCGCGCCAGGTGGCCCAGACGTCGGCCCAGGCGACGATCGTCCACTCCCAGCGCCCCACGCGATCGACGGAGAAGGAGCCGGCCCAGCGGTCGCCGTCCACCGCGCGGTCCGTCCACTCCAACGGGGCCTCGATCCACCCGCCGCCGCCCGGGCCGCGGGCGCGGACGGCCGCGCGCAGGAGGTCGTGCCCGTCGCGGAGCACGAGCGCCGAGACCTCCACCTCGTCGCCCACGCACGCCTTGACGGGGTAGCGCCCCCCGTCCAGCGCGGGGCGCGGGTCCTGGAGGAGGATCCGTGGTGGCGGCTCGATGGGGGCGCGCGGAGGCACAGCCCCGGGTTCTAACCCTATCGGACCGAGCGTGAACCTTCCTCATGGCACGGGCATGATCACCGCCCGTGCCCGTGCCCGTGCCCGTGCCCGTGCCCGACTTCCGCGCCTCCGGCGTCCTGCTCCACCCCACGTCGCTGCCCGGCGGGCGGCTGGGCGACGCGGCCCGGGCATTCGTGGACTGGCTCGCCGATGCGGGCCAGTCGTGGTGGCAGATCCTGCCCCTCGGGCCGCCCGACGAGCATGGCTCCCCCTACAAGGCGGCGTCGGCGTTCGCCGCGTGGCCGGGCCTCCTCGAGGAGCTCAGGGCGCCGGTCTCGGCGCGCGAGGAAGCGGCGTTCCGCGAACGTCACTCGTTCTGGATCGGCGACTGGGAGGCGTTCGCGGGCGACGGCGCCGTCGCCGACCAGGTGCGCTTCGAGCGCGAGTGGGGCGCGCTGCGCGCCTACGCCGAGAAGCGGGGCGTCCGCCTCATGGGCGACCTGCCCATCTACGTGGCGCCCGGCTCGGCCGACCACGTCGCCCACCCCGAGCTCTTCCAGGTGGGGCTCGAGGCGGGCGTCCCGCCCGACGACTTCTCCGCCGACGGGCAGCACTGGGGCAACCCGCTCTACGACTGGCCCGCGCTGCGGCGGCGGCGCTACCGGTGGTGGGTCGAGCGCCTCGAGCGCACCGGCGACCTCGTCGACCTGGCGCGGATCGACCACTTCCGCGCGTTCGTGGCCTACTGGGCGATCCCCGCCGGCCGCCCGGCCCGGGAGGGGTCATGGAAGCGCGGCCCGGGCCGCGCGCCGTTCGAGGCGATCCGCCGCGCGCTCGGCGACCTGCCCCTCGTGGCCGAGGACCTCGGCGACATCACCCCCGCGGTGGAGCGCCTCCGTGACACCCTCGGCCTCCCGGGGATGTCCGTGCTGGAGTTCGGGTTCGACGGCGACGATCCCGACGACCCCCACCGGTGGGAGAACATCGCCGCGGACCGGGTCGCCTACGTGGGCACCCACGACAACGACACGGCCGCGGGCTTCTGGGCGAGCGCCTCGGGCGAGCAGCGCGCGGCGGCGCGGGAGCGCTTCGCGCGGGCCGGGATCGGCCCCGGCGAAGACCCGGTCTGGGCACTCATCGGGCTCTGCCTCACCTCCGGGGCCCGCCTGGCGATCCTCCAGGCCCAGGACCTTCTCGGCCTCGGCGCGGAGGCCCGCATGAACACCCCCGGCCGCGAGGGCGGCAACTGGGCCTGGCGCCTGGAGCCCGGTCAGCTCACGCCCGCGCTCGCCGCCCGCCTGCGCGCCGCGACGGAGCGGACGGGTCGCCTGCGGTGACGAGCGCACGCTGCAAGCTTTGCCCGTGTCTCTGAGCGTCAGCCATGCCAAACGGCGGTCACGGAAGCACCGCGGGGCGCCACGCGAGTAGCCCGCCCGGCTCGACACCGTTTCGCGATGCCGTTCCCCACGATCGGACAGCCCATGCCCCTGAATGGGCTCGCATCTTCGAGGCCGGACCCGACGACGGCGAGCAGATCTGGCAGGCACTCGCGACCGCCGTGGGTGACACGCCTGTCTCAACAAGTCGCGACCGGGCGCCCCACGGCGTCGTCTGCGGCGTTGAGATGACGGTCACGATCAACGACCGCACAGCGTCGGTTGCGACCGCCTGGCACTACGTCGATGAAGTCGCCGCCCCCCGGCTCGTCACCGCGTACCCGAGCCCCTAACATCAGCCCATGGCCGTAGTCCGCGAGATCACCGCCTTCGACCCTGTCGTACTGCTCGAACCGGTCGATGACGCGCCCGGCGGCGCCCGGGGGAGCGTGCTTGAGCTGCGGGATGGCGACACGGCGATGGTTGAAATCACCACGCCCAAGCTGGGCCCGTCTGCCCGGATCGTCTTCGTCCCGCTCGCGAAGCTCCGTCGGGTCGGCTGATCGGCAGAGAGCGCATCGGCAGTTCTGCGGCATATTCCTCGGCGGATCTGCGGAACAGCCCAGCGCTGCCAGGATCTGACCGCGCGGGGCGAGGACATTCCGCCGCGCCAACGCGACGTCGAGCCGCGTCTAGCGATCGGTGAAGAAGACCCCCAACAGCGTCTGCGCGGGCATCGGCAGGCGCGGGCCGGGAGGCAGGCCACAGGCCGCCGCCCCCGAGGACGTGACCGCAGCAGCGTCCATCTCGGCGGAGCTCACATGGCCGGACACCTCCGGCGGGACGCTACGCCGGCCGGCGTCATGAGACCAAGCCCACGAGTCGGCTCCGATCCCGCACTGCAGCCAGGTCAGCTCACGAGCGCGCGACCCGCCGGTACTTCCACACCGCGAGCGGGGCGAAGACCACGAGGATCGCCAGCGACCAGACGACCGCGCCCCACACGGAGTTGCCCGCCGGGGCGCCGATGAAGAGATGACGCACCGCGTTGACAACGATCGTGAACGGGTTGTGGTCCGCGAAGGCGCGCAACACCGTCGGCATCGAGGCCGTCGGCACGAAGGCCGAGGAGGCGAAGGTCAGCGGGAAGACGGCGATGAAGCCGACGGAGTTCGCGGCCTCGGCCGAGCTCACCGACAGCCCGATCAGCGCGAAGATCCACGAGAACGCGTAGCCGAAGAGCACGAGGATCCCGATCCCCCCGAGGATGTGGGGCAGGCTCTGCTCGAAGCCGAACCCGGCGATGGCCCCCACCGCGAGCATCACGGCGACCGAGACGCAGTTCGTGATCACGTCGGCCAGCGTCCGGCCCGCGAGCACCGCCGAGCGCGCCATGGGCAGCGACCGGAAGCGGTCGATCAGGCCCTTCCTGACGTCCTCGGACAGTCCCACGGCGGTGACGAAGCCGCCGAAGGCGATGGTCTGGACGATGATCCCCGGCATGAGGAAGTCGACGTAGTCGTAGCCGGGGGTGACGATCGCCCCGCCGAAGACGTAGACGAACAGCAACACGAACATGACCGGCTGGACCGTGAACGCGAGCAGCAGATCCGGCGCGCGGAGGATCCGCAGCAGGTTGCGGCGGAGGATCACCAGGGAGTCGCCGACCGCGCTCATGTCGCGGGCTCCCCCTCGTCCTCCGCCCGGCGGCCCGTGAGCGTGAGGAACACGTCGTCGAGCGTGGGCCGGCGAATGTTGACGTCGGCGATCCCCACGTGGGCTTCGTCGAGCGCCCGCACCGCCTCGGCGATCGCGCCCGTCCGGGCGCCGATCCCCACCGCGACGACGCCGTCGCGAGCCTCGGGCGGCTCGCCGTCGGACGCCAGCGCGCGCAGGGCTCCCACCGCGGCCTGCGGGTCCGCGCCGTCGGTCAGGGAGACCTCGATGCGCTCCCCGCCCACGCGGTCCTTCAGCTCGTCCGACGTCCCTTCGGCGATCACGACGCCGTGGTCGATGACCGCGATGCGGTCCGCCAGCCGGTCGGCCTCGTCGAGGTACTGGGTACTGAGCAGGACCGTCGTCCCCTCCCTGACCCGACCCTCGATGGTCTCCCAGAGCTCGATCCGCGAGCGCGGGTCGAGCGCCGTCGTCGGCTCGTCGAGGAAGAGCACCGGCGGGCGGGCCACGAGCGCCGCCGCGAGGATCGAGCCGGCGGCGCATGCTGCCGGAGTAGGTCCTCACCGGGCGGCGGGCGGCCTCGGTGAGGTCGAAGTGCTCGAGCAGCTCGTCGGCGCGCTGACGGGAGCGCTTGCCCCCGAGGTGGTAGAGCCGCCCGACCATCTCGAGGTTCTCGAACCCCGTGAGGTTCTCGTCCACGGCGGCGTACTGCCCGGCGAGGCCGATGCGGGCGCGCAGCTCGTTCGCGCGGGAGGCCACGTCGAGGCCGGCGACCTCGGCCCGGCCCGCGTCGGGCTTGAGCAGCGTGGTGAGGATCCGCACCGCGGTCGTCTTGCCGGCGCCGTTGGGGCCGAGGACGCCGAGGATCGTGCCCTCACGGGCCTCGAGGGACAGGCCGGCGAGCGCCCGGGTCTCCCCGAAGCGCTTCTCGAGTCCCTCCGCGCGGATGGCCAGGTCGCTCATACCGCGCGACAGTCAAGCAGGGGGCTGACGACACGTGCTCCTAGCTCCCCAGGCGCTCGCGCAGCCTCGGCAGGACGGTCTCCCCGTAGGTGCGGATCGTCCCGTGGGGGTCCGCGCCCGAGATGTTCTGCAGGCAGAGGACGGTGGCACCGAGCGCGGCGAAGGAGGCGAGCTTCTCCACGTGCTCGTCGGGGTCGGTGGAGACCAGGGCGCCGGAGACGAAGTCGGCGTCGGACATGTCGGAGACCATGTCCTGCATCCGGGCCGGGTCGGGGATGTTCTCGATGTACATCGCGGGCGGCTGGGTCGCCTTCCACATGCGAGAGCCCTCGAGCAGGCGCTCCTCGTCCTCCGCCCACGCGGTGGGGACCTGGAGGATCACCTCGCCGGGGTCACGCCCCGCCTCCTCGCGCCCTGCCCGGTAGGTCGCGAGGATCTCCGGCACCTTCTCGGGATCGGCGAGGGACCACAGCCCGTCGCCGTGCCGGGCGGCGACCTGGGCGGCCTGCGGCCCGAAGGCGGAGACGTAGAGGCGCGGCGGCTTCGCGGCGCGGGTGTAGAGCCTCGCCTTCTCCGTGCGGTAGAAGCGGCCGTCGTGGGTGACCTCCTCCCCGGCCCAGAGGCGTTCGATGATGTCCAGGCCCTCGTCCATGCGGGCGATCTGGTCGCCGACGGACGGCCAGTCGTCGCCCACGGGGACCTCGTTGAGCGCCTCGCCGGAGCCCACCCCGAGGTAGACCCGTCCGGGGAACATCTCCTCCAGGGTCATGAACGCCTGGGCGATCACCGCGGGGTGGTAGCGGTGCGCGACCGGGGTGACGCTCGTGCCGATGGGCAGGTCCTGCGTCGCCTGCGCGGCGGCGCCGAGCCACACGAGCGCGTTGCCCGACTGCCCCTCGGGCCACCACGGCTGGAAGTGATCGGAGCACGCGAGCCCGTCGAAGCCCGCCGCGGCGGCCTCGACGGCCTGCGCGAGGAGGTCCGAGGGCGGGAACTGCTCGTGGGCGGCGGCGAACCAGATCTGCGGAGCGGGCATGGCCGGGGTCTACCCCCCGGCCATCCCTTCACCTCACGGCGACTTCAGCACGTGGCCGACACGAACGCTCAGATGGGCTCGGCGAGGATCAGGCCGTCGCCGAAGCGGCCGCCGAACGCGTCCGCGTGACCGGCGGGCGGCTCCAGGGGCTGGGTTCCCTGCAGGCGAACGCCCACCCAGACCTCGCCGCGGCGGAAGGCGACCGCGTCGGGGCCCGCGTCCTCGGGCGCGTGGGGGCCGGCGAAGGCCTCCTCGTGGCGGGCGCGGACGGCCAGGGCGGTGCGGATGAGAAAGAGCTTGTCGGGCTCCTCGTCGGAGCCCAGCAGGCGGCGGCGCTCGGCCCAGTCGACCGGGCGGCGGTTGTCGGGGTCGACGAGGGAGAGCGACTCGAGCTCGTCGCCCTGGTAGATGTCGGCGACTCCGGGACAGGTGAGCTTGAGCAGGGTCTGGCCGAGGATCGCGGGATGGGCGGCCGCCGCGACCCGCGCCGCGAAGGGGTCGAAGGACTCCCGGAACGGCGCGTGGTCGTAGAGCGCGCGGCAGAACGCCTTCACCCGTCCCTCGTGATCGAGGTCGGGCTCGATCCAGTTCGACGTGCGCTTGGCCTCGCGCAGGAACTTCTCGAGGTAGGCCTCCATGCGCTCGGGGGCGATGGGCCACGCGCCCACGAGGGTCTGGTAGATCGCGTACTCCTCCCGCGCGTCCGGCGGCTTCAAAGTCGCGTTGATCTCTCGCCACCGCGCCACGTGCTCGCGCCACTCCGCGGCCATGCCGGCCAGTGCGCCGATCCGCGCCCGCACGTCTCCCGAGCGCTTCGTGTCGTGGGTCTGGGTCACGAGCAGCCCGCGGGGGAAGCGCTCCGCGCGTTCCGCATTGCGCGCATGGAAGCGCTGCGGGGCGATGGAGAAGCGGCCGGGATCGCCGCCCACCTCGTTGAGCGCCAGCAGCCGCAGGTACCGGTAGAACGCCGTGTCCTCCACGCCCTTGGCCATCACGGGGGGCGTGGTCTGCTGGAAGCGCGTGACCCACCCGGGGTCGTGGTCGAGGAGGTCCCCCGCGATCGCGCGGTCGCCGGGAGATGGCGTCACCCCCGGGCGCACGTAGGTGCGGTACACCGGAAGCGACGCGACCGCCTCGGGTGTCGCGCCGGGCCCGATGCGCGCGACGTCAGGCGCGAACGTCGTCCGGGCCTGCTCGAGCTTGGCGGCGTCGCGAACCTCCTCCCACGGGGTCGGGTCCAGCTCGCGCCACATCGCGTCGAGGACCGCCTCCCCCGCCGGGTCCACCCACAGCGCCTGCACGTCGGCGAGGAACTCATAGCCCACGGTGCCCTCCACGGGCCAGTCGGGCAGCCGCTCCTCGGACTCGAGGATCTTCTCGACCCACACCTGGCGCACGCCGTGCTCGCGCAGGCGCGCGAGGTACCCCGCGGGGTCGGCGAGCCCGTCGGGATGGTCGATCCGCAGGCCGTCCACGAGCCCCTCGGCCACGAGCGCGAGCACCTTGGCGTGGGTCGCCGCGAACACCTCGGGGTCCTCCTGGCGCACGCCGGCGAGGTCGTCGATGTCGAAGAAGCGCCGGTAGGCGCCGGTCTCCGGGTCCCAGTCGAAGAACTTCGCGCGCAGCGTCTCGTCGGCCCAGAACCGGTTCGCGTCGTCCGTGGCCATGTGGTTGGGGACGATGTCCATCACCACGCCCAGCCCGTGCTCGTGGGCGGTGGTCACGAGCACGCGGAAGGCGCCCTCTCCGCCGAGGTCCTCCGAGATACGGGTCGGGTCGACCACGTCGTAGCCGTGCGCCGAGCCCGGCCGCGCCTGCAGGCACGGCGAGAGGTAGACGTGCGAGACCCCGAGCCCGGCGAGGTAGGTGACGAGCTCGGTGGCCTCGGCGAAGCCCAGCCCCGGGCCGAGCTGCAGGCGGTAGGCCGCCCTCATCTCACCCTCCGCAGGACCATGACCGAGCGCGAGGTGACCCCCAGCGGCTGCCGGGCGCCGACGAAGCGCCCCCCCGGCTCGGCCTCCGGCGCGGCGGTGTCGAGCTCGACCATCCACGCCCTCCCGAACCGGGGCACGGGCAGGGTGAACTCCACGTCCTCGAAGTGGGCGTTGAACAGCAGGAGGAAGGAGTCGTCCTCCACCGCCTCGCCGCGCGGCGTGCGGTCGACGATCTCCCGGCCGTTGAGGAACACCCCGAGCACGTGCCCGTCGGAGTGCTGCCAGTCGGCACGGGTCATGCGCCGGCCGTCGAGGCGGAACCACCACACGTCGGGTACGCCCGACTGGCGCGTGCGGCCCGCGAGGAACTCCGCCCGGCGGAACACCCGGTGGCGGCCGCGCAGCGCGATGAGGCTCCGCGTCCACGCCAGCAGTGCCTCCTGCTCGGGCTCCAGCGCCCAATCGAACCAGGAGATCTCGTTGTCCTGACACCACGCGTTGTTGTTGCCGCCCTGGGTGCGGCCCATCTCGTCGCCGCCGAGGAGCATGGGCGTCCCCTGGGAGAGCAGCAGCGTGACCAGGAAGTTGCGCTGCTGGCGGGCGCGCAGCGCGCGCACCTCCGGGTCGTCGGTCGGCCCCTCCGTCCCGCAGTTCCACGCGCGGTTGTCGTCGGTCCCGTCGGCGTTGCGCTCGAGGTTCGTCTCGTTGTGCTTCTCCTGGTAGGAGACGAGGTCGGCGAGGGTGAACCCGTCGTGGGCGGTGACGAAGTTGATCGAGGCGAAGGTCTTCCGTCCGTCGGACTCGTAGAGGTCCGCGGAGCCCGTGAAGCGCGCCGCGAACTCGCCCACGGAGGCCCGGCCGCGCCAGAAGTCGCGCATCACGTCGCGGTAGATCCCGTTCCACTCCGACCACAGGACCGGGAAGTTGCCGACCTGGTAGCCGCCCGGGCGGACGTCCCACGGCTCGGCTATGAGCTTGACCTGGGACAGCACCGGGTCCTGGTGGATCGTGTTGAGGAACGTGTGCAGGGGGTCGACGTCGTAGAGCTGGCGGGCCAGCGTCGAGGCGAGGTCGAAGCGGAAGCCGTCGACGTGGCACTCGGTCACCCAGTAGCGCAGCGAGTCCATGATGAGCCGCAGGACCGCGGGCTGGCGGGAGTCGAGCGAGTTGCCCGTCCCCGTGAAGTCCTGGTAGAAGCGCAGGTCCTCGGGCGTCAGGCGGTAGTAGGTGTGGTTGTCGACGCCCCTCAGCGAGAGCATCGGCCCGAGGTGGTTGCCCTCCGCGGTGTGGTTGTAGACGACGTCGAGGATCACCTCGATCCCGTGGCGGTGCAGCGCCTTGACCATCCCCTTGAACTCGCCGAGCTGGTCGACGGGACGATCCGTGGCCGCGTAGCCCGAGTGCGGCGCGAGGAAGCCGATCGAGGAGTAGCCCCAGTAGTTCGTCAGCCCGCGCTCGAAGAGGAAGGACTCGTCGGCGATGTGGTGGACGGGGAGCAGCTCGACCGCGGTGACCCCCAGCGAGACGAGGTGCGCGATCGCCGCTTCGGAGGCCAGCCCGGCGTAGGTGCCGCGGAGCTCCTCGCGCACGCCGGGGTGGCGGCGGGTGAAGCCCTTGACGTGCGTCTCGTAGATGACGGTCTCGTGCCACGGGCGGCGCGGGGGCTCGTCGCCCTCCCAGTCGAAAGCGGGGTCGATGACCACGCACCTGGGGACGGCGGCGGCGTCGTCCTCGTCGTCGAGCTCGAGGTCGGCAGTGCCCTCGTCCCCGCCCGGGACGTAGGGGAGCACGTTGGCGTCACCCCACGCCCAGCCGTCCTCGATCGCCTTCGCGTACGGGTCGACGAGGAGCTTCGCGGGGTTGAAGCGGTGGCCCTCGTGGGGCGCGTAGGGGCCGCGAACGCGGTAGCCGTACCGCTGCCCGGGACCGACCCCCGGCAGGTAGGCGTGCCAGGTGTGGGCCGTCCGCTCGCGCAACGAGACGCGCTCCTCCGCGCCGCGGGGGCCGAACAGGCAGAGCTGGACCGCGACGGCGCTTTCAGAGAACAGGGCGAAGTTCGTCCCCGTGCCGTCCCAGGTGGGCCCGAGCGGGAAGGGGTGCCCGGGCCAGACCTCGCGGCTCACCGGACGACCGCGCCCTGCCGGGGTCCGAGCACGCGCGCGCCCAGCACGACCTCTCCGTCGAGCGGCAGCTCCTCCGCGCCGAAGTTGGCCACGAGGGTGAACGAGCCGCGGCGCACCCGCAGGACGTCGCCCGCGGTCTCGACCTCCGCCTCGCCGCGGGGCAGCCGGCGCCGCAGCGCGAGCGCGTCGCGGTAGAGCGCCGCGAGCTCCTCGTCGCGCTCGCGGGTGAGCCGGGACCGCAGGAACGTCTCCTCGGCCTGGGGATCGGGGACCTCCTCGCCGGCGAACGCCGCGAAGGCGGCGAACTCGCGCCGGCGCCCGTCCCGCGTGGCCGTGGCGATCTCTTCGTCGATGTGGTCGCAGAAGAACTGGAAGGGCGCGTCCTCGCCGTACTCCTCGCCCATGAAGAGCAGCGGCGTGAACGGGGAGAAGAGCGTGCACAACGCGGCGAGGGCGTGGGCCTCGCGCGGGAGACGGTCGCCGAGCGCGCGGTTGCCCACCTGGTCGTGGTTCTGCGCGAAGACGACGAACTGGTCGGGCGTCCGGTCGAACGCGGGGGCCCCGAAGCGCTGACCGCGGAACTCCGACCATGTGCCGTCGTGCACGAAGGGGCGCCGGAAGGCCTTGGCGAGCTGGTCGACCGCACCGAAGTCCGCGTAGTAGCCCTCGCGCTCGCCCGTGAGCAGGGCGCGCAGCGCGTGGTGGAAGTCGTCGGCCCACTGGGCATCGTGGCCCCACCCGCCCACCTCCGCGGGCCGGGTGACCTTCGGGTCGTTCATCCCCGACTCGGCGATCACGAGCGCTCGGGGGAGCCGCTCGCGCAGCTCGGCCAGCAGATGCCGGGCGCTCATGTCGAAGACGGCATGGCAGGCGTCGAGGCGCAGGCCGTCGAGGTGGAAGTCCTCGACCCAGCCCTGGGCGGACTGCAGGACCCACTCGCGCACGGGGTCGCACCCCGCGTCGTCGTAGTTCAGGGCGTCGCCCCAGAACGTCGCGTACTTCCCGGTGAAGTAGGGGCCGAAGGCGCTCAGCGCCTGCTGGCCCGAGGCGCCGACGTGGTTGTAGACCACGTCGAGCACCACGCCGAGGCCCTCGGCATGGGCGGCGTCCACCAGGCGCTGGAGCCCGTGCGGACCGCCGTAGGCGCGGTGGGCGGCGGAGAGATAGACGCCGTCGTAGCCCCAGCCGCGGTCGCCGGGGAAGTCGGCGACGGGCATGAGCTCGATCGCGGTGACCCCGAGCTCGGCCAGCTCGTGCAGATGGGGGATGACGCCGTCGAAGGTCCCCGCCGCGGAGAACGTGCCGACGTGGAGCTCGTAGAGGACGAGATCGCCACGCCGGGCGCCGTGCCAGTGCGCGTCGGTCCAGGAAAAGGCGCGGGTGTCGAGGACGGCGGACGGCCCGCGCAGCCCCTCGGGCTGCCAGCGCGTGCAGGGGTCGGGCAGCGGGTCGGCGCCGTCGAGGAGGAAGGCGTAGCGATCGCCCTCGCGGGCCGCGAGGGTCGCCGACCACACCCCGTGACCCTCCCCGGTGAGAGGATGGTCGTGGTCGCCGAGGCGCACGTTCACCTCTCGGGCGGCGGGCGCCCAGACGCGGAGCTCCGTGCGCGCGGCGTCCACCGGCCGGGCGCCGAGGGGGCGGGACCAGGGGAAGGTCAAGCCGGCTTCTGCGCCGAGAGGATCAGGTTGTAGAAGAGCGCGGGGGGCAGGTGGGGCTCGAGCAGGCGCCGGTCGACGTCCTGGAGGGCGAGGTACCCGCGGTAGGCGAAGAGCTTCCAGCCCATCGGGACCTCCTCCGGATCCGCCGAGGCCTCCAGCGTGCGGCTTGTCCAGCCGAACCAGTTGGCCAGGAGCTCCTCGCCGCACACGCGGACGCCGGTCAGCCCGGCGTCCCGGGCCAGGGCGGCGAGCGCCGCGGGGTCGAAGGCGTGGACGTCGACCTGGGACTCGAGCGCGTGGTCGTCGGTCGGGCGAGCGCCATTGCCGTTCGGCGCGCGCGCGGCCGGGCCCGCCCGTAGCGCCGCCCGCCACAGGGGCGCGGCGAGGCCGGCGGCCCGCTTGGGGATCGCCGCGAGCCGGTCACCCTGCCGTGAGGGCTCGCCCGCGAACACGAGCAGGCCGCCGGGCCGCAGCACGCGGCGGAGCTCCCCGAACGCGCTCGGAAGATCGGGAACGTGGTGCAGCACCGCGTGTCCCACGACGAGGTCGAACGACCCGTCCGCGAACGGGAGGTGCTCGGCGTCGGCGGCCGAGGTCTCCACCTCGAGCCCGAGCCGCGCGGCGTTGCGCTCCAGCATGGCGAGCATCCCCGGGGAGATGTCCGTGCACGTGGCGCGCTCGACCACCCCCGCGCGCAGGAGGTTCAGCGTGAAGTAACCCGTCCCCGCCCCGATCTCGAGCGAGTGCCCGAAGGGGCCGAGCTCGCCGCCGAGCGCCTTGTGGAGCTTCCCGAGCACCTGTCCGCGGCCGGTCTCGCCGAAGTCGATCGCCCACTTGCCGTCGTACTCGTCCGCGACGACGTCGTGGTAGCGCACGTTGACTTCGCGGATCTGCGCGGCGGTGTCCGGGGCGGTCATCGGCGGCGGAGTGTAGGGTCGCCTCCGTGGGCTGGTTGACCTCCGTCCTCGCCTCCCTGGTGGCGGCCGGAGCGGCCTCGGGGCCGCCCGCGCCGCCGCATCCGGTCCACCTCACGATCGCCGCCTCGGGCGACCTGCTCATCCACTCCCCGGTGTTCGACCGGGCGCGCGCCGACGGCGGGGGACGGACCTACGACTTCCGCCGGATGCTCCGGCCGCTGCGCGGAGTCATCGCCCGGGCCGACCTCGCGCTCTGCCACATCGAGACGCCCATGGGGCCGGGCCCGCCGCACGGCTATCCCCTGTTCAACACGCCCTCCTCCCTCGCCCGCGCGATTCGGGCCACCGGCTGGGACGTGTGCGACACGGCCTCGAACCACACGCTCGACGGCGGCGCCGCCGGAGTGGCCGGGACGATCCACGCGCTCGACCGCGCGGGCGTCCGCCACACAGGCTCGGCGATCTTCCGCTCCGGGTCTCGACGGGTCGTGCTGCTCCGCGCCCGCGGCGTGCGGGTCGCCTTCCTCGCCTACTCCGCGATCTCCAACGGGCAGCGTGCGCCACACCCGTGGTCGCTGAACGTCGCCCGCACGCGGCGGATCGTGGCCGACGCCCGCCGGGCCCGCCGCGCGGGGGCGCGGGTGGTCATCGTCAACGTGCACTGGGGGACGGAGTACGTGCGCCGGCCGAGCCCCGGTCAGCTCGCGCTCGCCCGCGGCGTGCTCGGCTCGGGCGCGGTGACGGCCATCGTCGGCCAGCACGTCCACGTCGTGCAGGCCATCCGGTCCGTCCGCGGGCGCCCCGTGGTCTTCGGCGAGGGCAACCTGCTCTCCAACCAGAGCGCGGCGGCGGGGCTTCCCGCCGGCTCGCAGGACGGGCTCGTCGCGCTGCTGCGGATCACCGTCCGCGGCGGCCGGGCGCGCCTGGCCCGGGTCGACTACGTGCCCACCTACGTCCGCCATCCGGACTTCGCCGTACTTGCCGGCCGCGCCATCCCCGCGGCCGCCTACTCCCGGACGGTCGCCGCCGCCGGCCGCGGCCGGACCTGGGGCCCGCTCCCGCGATGAGCGGCGACGTGACGCGCGTTCTCGTCCTGTCGTGGGAGTACCCCCCGATCGTCGAGGGTGGGCTCGCCCGCCACGTGCGCAAGCTGTCGGAGGCGCTCGTGGCGCGCGGGGTCGAGGTCGCCGCCCAGACCGCGGAGGTCTACGCCGAGCTCGAGCGCGCCCGCCCGCGCGTGCGTGTGTGACCGCGGCGGGACACGGCAGCCATGACCGAGACCACTGTCGCCTCCGAGCCCGGGTCCGGCGCCTCCACGCCCATCGCCGACCACGGCCTGCTCGCCGACTGCACCTCGGCGGCGCTGCTGACCCGTGACGGCTCGATCGATTGGCTGTGCCTGCCGCGCTACGACTCCCCGGCGGTCTTCGCCCGCCTGCTCGATCCCGACGCGGGTCACTGGTCCATCCGTCCCGTCGGCGCCTTCGAGGCGGCGCGGCGCTATCTGCCGGGGACGCTCACGGTGGAGACCACGTTCACCACGCAGACGGGCACGGTTCGCCTGCTCGACACGCTGGCCGCGGCCCCGGGCCAGCGCGGCCACGACCTCGGCTACGCCGCGCCACATGAGCTACTGCGCGGCCTCGAGGGCGTGGAGGGGGAGGTGGAGCTCACGGTCGAGCTCGCGCCCCGACCCGAGTACGGCCTCGTGCGCCCGCTCGTCCGCCTGCGCGAGGGCGGCGCCGAGACGTTCGGGGCGCAGCCGCTCACCGTCTCCTCGCCGGTACCGCTGGCCGTCGCGGACGCCACGCTGCACGCCACGTTCACCGTCCGCAGGGCCGAGCGCACCGGGTTCGCCCTGCGCTGGAGCTCGGGTGAGGGCCCGCACCGTCTTCCCGCCACCCCGCCGGGCGACGTCGGAGACCGGATCGAGGACACCGCCGAGGCCTGGCGCTCGTGGGAGGCCGAGCACGACATCTACGACGGCGACCGTCGGGACCTCGTGCGCCTGTCCTCCCGCGTGCTCAAGGGCCTCACCTACCGTCCCACCGGCGCGATCGTCGCCGCCCCCACGACCTCTCTGCCCGAGACCGTCGGCGGCGAGCGCAACTGGGACTACCGCTTCTCGTGGGTCCGGGACTCCTCGCTGACGATCGAGGCGCTCTACGTCGGCGCCTGCACCGACGAGGCGTCGGAGTTCATCTCGTTCATGACCGCCGCGGCGGGCGGGCGGGCGCGCGAGGGCTCGCTGCAGATCATGTACGGGATCGGCGGCGAGCACGACCTCTCCGAGCGCGAGCTGCCCCACCTGCGCGGCTGGCGCGACTCCGCGCCCGTGCGCGTGGGTAACGGCGCCTGGGACCAGGTCCAGCTCGACGTCTACGGCGAGCTGCTCAACTCGCTCTGGCTCTACCGCGAGCGCCTCGGCGACCTCCACCCCGAGATCCAGGCCTTCGTCGCCGACCTCGCCGCCACCGCCGCCCGGCGTTGGACCGAGCGCGACGCGGGGATGTGGGAGATGCGCGGCGAGCCGCTGCACCATGTCGGCTCGAAGGTCATGTGCTGGGTGGCGCTCGACCGGGCGGTGAAGCTCGCCGACCAGCTCGGCGAGCACGCGGACACCGACGCGTGGACGCACGCGCGCGACGAGATCCGCGACGCGATCCTCGCGCGCGGGTGGAGCGAGGCCCGCGGCGCTTTCGTGCAGTCCTTCGACTCCGACGAGCTCGACGCGGCGGCGCTCCTCATGCCCCTCATGGGCTTCCTGCCCGCCGACGACGAGCGGATGAAGGCGACCATCGACGCGATCGCCGCCGACCTCACCGAGGGCGGGCTCGTCCTGCGCTACCGCAACGACGATGGCGCCGACGGGCTCTCCGGCGCGGAGGGGACGTTCGTCATCTGCTCCTTCTGGCTCGTGTCCTGCCTCGCGCAGGCGGGGGAGCTCGACCGCGCCGAGGCGCTCTTCGACCGGCTCACCGGCTACGCGAACGACCTCGGGCTCCTGGCCGAGGAGATCGACACCGCGAGCGGCGAGCAGCTCGGCAACTTCCCGCAGGCCTTCAGCCACATCGGGCTCATCACCGCCGCCCACGCGCTCGACCAGGCCCGGGGAACCTCGGCGTGAGCGACTTCGACGTCGTCGTCATCGGGGCCGGCCCGGCGGGGCAGCACTGCGCCGCGGCGTTGGCCGCGGGGGGCCTGCGGGTGGCGATCGCGGAGCGCGAGCGGGTGGGGGGCGAGTGCGACTACTGGGCGTGCATCCCGTCGAAGACGCTGCTGCGCCCAGGCGAGGCGCTCCACGCCGCGCGGGTGGCGCCGGGCGCGGCGGAGACCGTCACGGGCGAGCTCGACGTGGCGTCCGCGTTGCGCTGGCGCGACTTCATGGTCTCGGACTACGAGGACGGGGCCAAGGCGGCGTGGCTCGAGGACAACGGCATCGCGCTGCTGCGCGGGGACGCGCGGCTCGAGGGCCCGGGACACGTGCGGGTCGGGGCCGAGGTGCACGGGACACACGACGTGGTCATCGCCACGGGCTCGGACCCGGTGATCCCGCCGGTGCCGGGCCTGCGCGAGCTCGAGGGCGTGTGGACGAACCGCGAGGCGACGGCGGTCAAGGAGATCCCGCGGCGGTTGCTCGTGCTCGGGGGCGGGCCGGTCGGCGTCGAGCTCGCCCAGGCCTTCCGGCGCTTCGGCGCGGAGGTCGCCCTCGTCGCGGGGTCCTCGCGCATCCTGCCGCGCGAGCCCGCCGCGCTCGGCGACGCGCTTGGGGGCGTGCTCGCCGCCGAGGGCGTCGAGCTGCACTTCGGGCAGCACGCCTCGTCGGCAAGCGGCGAGAGCGGCGACTACATCCTGCGGTTCGAGGACGGGCTGGAGCTGCGCGGGGACCGGCTCCTCGTCGCCACGGGCCGGCGCCCGCGCACCGACGGCCTCGGCCTGGAGACGGTCGGCATCGCGCCCGGGAAGGGGGGCGAGGTCCCCGTCGACGCCCGGCACCGCGCCGTCGAGGGCGTCTGGGCGATCGGCGACGCGAGCGGGATCTGGCCACTGACCTACGTCGGCAAGTACCAGGGCCGGATCGTCGCCGCCAACCTCCTCGGCGCCGAGCGCGAGGCCGACTACACCGCGGTCCCCCGGGTCGTCTTCACCGATCCTCAGGTCGCGTCGGTCGGGGAGTCCGAGGGCGCGATCACCGTCACGGTCGGAGTCCGCGAGGTCGCCCGCGCATCCACGTACTCGCGCGCCTATGCCGACGAGCCGGGCTTCATGACCCTCGTCTCGGACGGCGAGCGGGTCACCGGCGCCCACGCGCTCGGCCCCGAGGCGGGGGAATGGCTCCAGCAGGCAACGCTCGCCATCCGCGCCCGGATCGGACTGGGCGTCCTCGAGGACGTCATCCAGCCCTTCCCGACGTTCTCCGAGATCTTCCTCGCCGCCTACACGGCACTGCGGGCCGAGCTGGGCGTCGCCCCGGCGTGAGGTGGGCCGGGCGGGTCCTCGTCGCCGGGGGAGTGGAGCCCGGGACGACGCTCGACCGCGCCCGCGAACTCGAGGTCATGGGTTGGATCCGCGAGCGCGCGGACGGGGGCTGGGAGTCCCACGTGGAGGGTGAGCGGTCGGCGGTCGCCGCCCTGATCTCGTCCTGGCCGGGGGCGGAGGTCACGGAGGTCCGCGCCGAGGGCCACGAGCAGTTCGCCCAGCGCGGCGTCATGGCAGGGGTCTTCGTCGTCCAGCAGCACGCGGCGACGGCGCGCCACTTCGACCTCCGCCTCGAGGTCGACGGCGTGATGCGCTCGTGGGCCGTGCCGAAGGGCCCGTCGCTGGACCCCGCGGCCAAGCGCCTGGCCGTCCAGGTCGAGGACCACGGCATGGTCCACAACGCGTTCGAGGGCCGGGCGGCCGCGGGTGGCGTGATCGTCTGGGACCGCGGCGGCTACGAGCAGCGCGGGCGGGTGGCCTGGCCCGAGGCGCTCGCCCGCGGCCACGCGGTCTTCGTCCTCCAGGGCGAGAAGCTCCGCGGGGGCTTCGCGCTCCAGCGCACCCGCCCGGGGGAGAAGCCCCAGTGGCTGCTGATCAAGCGGCGCGACGACGAGGCGCGACCCGGCTCGGACGTCGTGGTCGAGCGCCCGGCGTCCGTGGTCAGCGGCCGGACGCTGGACGAGCTCCTTGGGCGGTGAGGGTTCAGGTCCTCTCGAACACGAGCCGGTAGTGGTCCATCAGCTCGCGCTCGAAGCACGTGAGATTCGAGGAGACGCCCGAGGTGAAGGCGAAGCGGAAGTCGGAGCTCGTGAGCCAGTTGGGGATGAGCCGGAGCTTGAGCAGCGCGAGCCGGAGCGTCCACGCCTCGGTGCGCTTGTCCCACTCCTTGATGGTCTCGATGTATCCAGGCGCCCACTGACCTTTGACACGAGGCGGAAGTGCGGCTCGGCGCAGCGCTCGACCTGCTCGGAGCCGAAGGGCAGCCACGAGCCAGGGAACTGGGCACCCATCAGCGCCAGGTACCACGCGTCGGATTCCCGCGGCGCGTGGCGGTCGATCTGCTCGACTCCGATCATGTTGCGCCCGAAGACCATGGTCTGGAGGTAGAACCGGCCCCGCTCGGGCAGCAGGCCGGCGACGTGCTCGAAGAGCCCGCGGTAGATGTCCTCCTGGCGATCGGCCTCGTAGTCCTCGGGTGAGCAGAAGTGCTCGAAGGCGCCGAGGCTCGCCACCGCGTCGAACGGGCCGAAGGTGTCGCGGGTGACCTCGCGGGCGTCCTGGAGGTGGACGTCGAGCCCGTTGGCGGCGGCAGGACTCCATCTGCGCCGAGGACAGGGTGACGCCGACGCCGGTGGCCCCGGCGCGGCGGATGGAGTCGAGCAGCGCACCCCACCCGCAGCCGAGGTCGAGCACGCGCCGGCCGGGCTCGAGCCCGATCTGCTCCGCCACGTACTCGTGCTTGCGCCGCTGGGCCTCCTCGAGGGTCAGCGAGAAGTCACCGTCGTACTTCGCTCCGCTGAAGTCGGCGAGCTCGCCCAGGCTGACCCGGATGACCTTGTCGGTCAGCGTGTAGCTGAATTCGAGGTCCTTGCGCTCGGCCACGACGCGAAACGCTAGTCCCCGGTCGGTCGGCGGGCGTGGAAGCGGAAGTGGTCGCGCTCGGTGGCGATCACGATGTCCGCGAAGCCCGCGCCCGAGAGTCGGGCGGGAAGCGTCTCGGGGTTGATGACGACCCTCGTGTCCCCGACGTGGAGCAGGGCGAAGCCGACGCCCCGCCCCGCGGTGTCGGTACCGCCGAAGACCCCACCGGGTCTGAGGACGCGGAGGACCTCCGAGAAGAGCCGGTCCTGGGCCTCCGGGGAGGGGACGTGGTGGAGCATGGTGAAGCAGACCGCGCCGCTGAAGCGCCCGTCGGGAAACGGCATCGCCGTGCCGTCCCCGTCGACGATGTCGGCCCGCTCGCCGAACCGCCCCCGGAGCGGCCCCGCGAGCACCGGGTCGATCTCCAGCGCGGTCACGCGACCCGGCCGCCGCACGAGCACCTCGGTCGCCGGCCCGAACCCCGGCCCGACCTCGAGCACGTCCTCACCTAGGTCCAGTCCCGCGAGCGCCGGCGGGACGAGGTCATCGCGCACGTGGGCCTTCCACGCCTCGCGGTTGCAGTACCAGTGGTGCAGGCGGTTCACGGGAGAGGGGCGGCGCGTCCGGGCCCGGGGCGGCGCAGATCGACGCTATCGCCCGACGAGCAGCTTGGCGAGCCCCGACGCCGATCCGGCTGAGGATCAGTCGCCCGCCGAGGCCGGCGGTTCGCCACGCTGCCGCTTCACGCGAAAGCGATAGCGCCGCAAGGACGCCCGCGCCTCTGGTGCACCAGCGTGTAGGCCTACGCTGAGTGCGTCGCGTGCCTAGGTGTTTCGCTAGCTCTGCGGTCAGGGCCGATGGCCCGCCAGCCCTCAGGCTCCGCCATCGGATGGCGGAGGAGCAGCGCGTGTCGTGAAGCCCCTCGGAACGGTCACCCCGACACCCGAGCAGTTGACCGTCATCGAGGACGGCAGCCCTGGCTTCTGGCTGGTTCGGGGGTCGGCGGGTAGCGGCAAGACGACCACGGCGCTACTGCGCTTGAAGTTCCTCGTGCGGCTTTGGCGTGAGCGCGCCCGCGACCTCGGCTTGCACGAACCGGTACGCGTTCTGGTGCTGACCTTCAATCGCACCCTGCGGGGCTACATCGAGCACCTCGCCGCGCAGCAGGTCGCCCTCGGCGCTGACGTCGCCCTCGAGGTCGATACGTTCGGATTCTGGGCGCAGCACCTCGTCAATGAGATCGTGGTCGACCAGGACGTGAAGGACGACAAGATCGTGGAGCTCGCTCGGCAGACCGACGGTCTGCCAAGCTGGGAGAAGCGGTTCCTGCTCGGCGAGATCGACTACGTCCTAGGGCGGCTCCTGCCTGATGACCTTGACCGCTACGCCGACCCCTCGAGGTTCGAGCGGACCGGGCGAGGGCGGACGCCGAACGTGACGCGGGCGGCGCGGGAGCGCCTCCTCGAGGGCGTCATCTACCCGTACCGCGCCTGGAAAGCGGCGGAGGGCGTCTACGACTGGAACGACTTGGCCGTGATCCTCGCCACCGAGCAGCTCGGGCCGGACTACAACGTCGTCGTCGTGGACGAGTCCCAGGACTTTTCGGCGAATCAGGTCCGAGCGATCGCCAACCACCTCGCCGGCGACCACGTGACGACCTTCATCCGAGACACATCGCAGCGGATTTTTGCCCACAGCTTCACGTGGTCCGACGTCGGCATCACGATCCCGCCGGCGCAGAACAAGAAGCTCGAGATCAACTACCGGAACACCAAGGAGATCGCCGCCTTCGCCAAGCCACTGCTCAACGGCGTCGAGCCGACCGAGGACTCCGCTCTGCCGGACTTCGACGGCTGCGTCCGTACCGGCCTGAAGCCCGTCGTGCTGCGCGGTTTGTACAACGAGCAAGTCGACTGGGTTATCGAGTACCTGCGCTCGGGCCAGATCGGCGCCGACGAGACTGTCGCCTTCCTGCACCCGCTCGGCTGGTTCAACTACCTGACCCCGAGGCTGAACCTCGAGAACCTCGACTGGGCTAAGATCACTGCGACCCGTGAGTGGCCGGACGGGCCGGAACAGCTCGCCCTGAGCACCATGGCCTCGGCGAAGGGCCTGGAGTTCGACCACGTGGTCATTATCGGCTACAACGGTGAGGTCGTTCGCCACGGCGACGAGCCTGACGACGCGCTCCTGGACGAGGCGCGCCGCCTGCTGGCGATGGCGATCGGCAGAGCGCGCAAGTCCGTGGTTCTCGGCTACAAGCCGGCCGACGAGCCCGCGCCAGTCGGCTTGCTCGACTCCGCGACCTATGACGCCGTCGACCTGTGAGCCCTCCCATCGACGTGGCAAGCCCGGTGGACGCCGCCATGCAGCGGTGCGTCAAGGAGCTCCTTCACTACACGACCCAGAAAGGCGTGCACGGAACCATCGCCAGCGCCGCGATCCTGTCGCGCGCCCAACTCGACAAGGACGAGCACCTCGAGCACATCCGCAAGGGCGTCTGGCCCCGCCGGGACCACCGCTGGCTCGATCACATCAGCCTGTCGGTCACCTCGATCAACGACCTCCTGTTCCGGCAGAGCCGGGCCAACCATCCCGCAATGTGGTGGGCCGTATTCTCCGTCTCGCCGTCGATTCTCGACGACGACGGCATCTGGTTCACGACGACCAACAACATCTTCCCGGCGGTGAAGCGAGACCAGGGCGTCGCGGGGTTCGAGGCCGTGTTCGCCGACCCCGTGGAGGGGCGGTACGGGACCATGTACACGCGGGCGGGGGTGCCGTGCTCTCAGCCGACCGACCGCGCCGCAGAGGTCCTCTATCCGCAGCGGATCTCCACAAACAAGGTGCAATTGGTGTACGTCAGTGAGGCTTCTCACCGCCATCATGTCCTGGCGTGGTGCGACGCCCTCGAGCATCCAGACCTTGAGATTGAGATTCGTCCCGACATGTTCGCGTGAGACGCGCTACGCCCCTGTCGTGTCCATGATCCGCCCCGACGAACTTCCGGACCACCCCGTCGTCGGGTCCGCCCTTTGGGCCGCATGGGGCGACGCCCTCGGATTTATCACCGAGCTGACCACGTCACTGAGCGAGGTGACCCGCCGCAGCGGCCGCGCGAAGGTCGAGAACACCGTTCCCTGGAAGCGACGGATCGGCGGTCGCTTCGGTCCGATGATCGACTTACCCGCCGGCGCGTACTCAGATGACACACAGCTGCGCCTGGCTGTCTCACGCTCCATCCGGGCGGACGGCCGATTCGACCTAGAGGCGTTCTCGAAGATCGAACTTCCGCTCTTCCTGTCGTACGAGATGCGCGCGGGCAAGGGCACCAAGGCGGCGGCCTTCGAGCTGATGAAGCGCCATGTTCGGTGGTCGTCAAACTTCTTCGACAACGACCGTGCCCGGTACGTCAACGCTGGGGGAAACGGCGCCGGGATGCGCATCCAGCCGCACGTGTGGAGCGCGCCCGGGCACAACCCGAAGCACTTCATCGGTCCGGTCACGATGGATGCGATCGTCACGCACGGCCACCCACGAGGGGTCGTCGGGGCGGTCATCCACGCGAACGCGCTCTCAAGCGTCCTGCGCCACGGCTCGATCCCGGGCCCGGAGGTGTGGGAGCAGATCGTCGAGTACGCGAGCGCCGCGACAACGGTGATGCGCGCCCACGACGTGTTGAGAGAACGATGGCTGCCGGACTGGGAGAAGGCCGCCGGTGCCAGCTGGGCGGACGCGGTCGGCGAGACCATCGCTGAGGGGCGCGAGATGATGGTCGCCGCAAAGCGCGCTGCGGAGGCAGAGGACACTGCCACGGCCTACCGCGAGCTAGTCGTCGCGCTCGGTGGTAAGAACCGGGAGACCGTAGGGTCGGGGATGGTCGCCGCCGTCGCGTCACTGTTCGCTGCCTGGGCATTTCGCGACAACCCAACCGAGGGTCTTGCGGTGGTGGCAAATCATCTTGGCACCGATACCGACACAATCGCCACGATGGCCGGCGCTCTGATCGGCGCTACCGGTGCGAGCGAGGTGCCAGGGCCAGTGCTCGACCGGCAGTACATCGCAGCCGAAGCCATGCGGATGGTCGCCATTAGCTCAGGTGACGATGCGCGCAGCTTCCCCCATCCCGATCCGATCAAATGGAAGCCACCGCGGACGCTTGCCGATGCCGTCGGAAGAATCGACGACAGCCTCGCCGTGGCCGGCCTCGGGACGGTAGGACATACCGGGAAGGAGTATCCGCTCGACCAGAAGGACAACGCCAGCTACCAGTGGATGCACCTCGAGTTCGGCCAGTCGGTCCTCATCAAGCGGCGCCGTGACCCCAAGCCGCTGCCGAAAGGCTCGCTACCAGTTGAGCGGCCGGTCCGGGCAGCGACAGGAGGAGGGCGACCGCAGGCGTCGCTCTTCGAGCCAAACTCCGAGCAGGCCGATGGCGCCGACCTTCGCCCGGCCAGCGATCTCGCCGAGGCACTGCGGCGTGTCGCCGACGCGGGCTTCGATTCGCGTATCATCGGGGCCGAGCTCCTGCGGCTCTCGGCGCTCCCTCACCAGAGCATCGAGCTCAGCGCGGCGTTCGCGGTGGCGGTAACGACACTCCGGCGAACCCGTCAGGCCGAGGCCGCTCCGCGCGACCCCGATCGGCTGTATTAGCTAAGGCGAGGGTTACGAAAGCCCGCGATCGCCGTGGTCACTGGCATGCGCAAGCGTGGCGGACGAAGTTCTCAGAGCGCGACTACCGTCGCGTGCGCCACCTCGGCGATGAGCACAAGGCAAACCACCCTCGCCGGATCGCCGGATCGCCACGTAGCGACGCGGACACAAAACAGACACATCAGCCGCGCAAGCGCGGTTACTGCTGATCGGCGCCCGAAGGGTCGAAAAGGCGAAGACTGCGCCCGAGATGCCGTGCTCGGTTACCAGTAGCCGGTCGAAGATCCTTGGTTGATGATCCGGCGTTCCAGCGGATCGGCTGCCCTGTAGGTCGTTGCGCGTTCTCGGCGAGCCGGAGCGCGAGTTGGGAACTGGCCGCGGTGCGAGCCGCAGCTCAACGCGTCAAGAAACGAGGCTCAGTTGCGACCATCGACTGAGGTCGGTCGCTGTCGTACGGCACCGCGTCGGTCGAGGACTCGCGTCCGTGCGCAGCACGGTCTAACCTGATTCCTGTGTCCCGAGCGGCCGACGTGACGCCAAACCACGGCGCTGACGGCGCTAGCCGTGCGGCGACCAAGGCGCTCATCGTGCTCCTACTCTTTCTCGGCATCGTCTGGCTTGTAGCCGACGGGGCGGCATACGAATACGAGCTTCATCCAGATCAGTCCGACGTCTGGCATTTCCGGGACCCCCTGCCGGTTTACCCCGCGCCCGGCTTCCCGAAGTCTGGCTCGGCAGTCGCCGACGCGCTCGGGGTGGCGCCGGGAGCCGAGTTGAAGGGTTGGAGACTGCTTCCGCCGCGGCCGATCGGCCATGGGGAGGTCGATCCACGATCGCTCGGGATCGACCTATGTGGCTCCCGATCGGCGTGCCGGCGTGCCGCGTCTCGGTTCACGCGTTTTGTTCTGGCCTACGTGCTCCAACACGACCGCCGAACAGGCAATCGTGACAGCTTTGACTTCATCTTCTGCGCGGCCGGCTCGACGACTCGATGTCACTCCGGCGATCCTCTGCGTTTCGTCTACCGGTGGTCAACCGACAACCAGCGGTCCTCGGGCTTGATCGCATCGGCTACCGGGAATGGCTTCGAGGTGAAGGACAATGTCGTGGCGCGGCTGGCCGGCTTCGACGACTCGCCGCTTGCGGGCTACCTCGCGACCAGGGCGAACCGCACAGGACTGAGCTGGGGCAATGTGATAGGCGCGCCCCAAACTCGCGTGGTGAGCGACCTAGGGGACTACCTCCGTGGCAAGCCCCTCAAGTCGCAGGTAGTCGGCCCGGTGGCGCGCTGGGTTAAGAGCAAGCAGGGTGCCAAGGTGATAGGAGCGCTAAATGGCTCGTCGGCGCTCACAGCGCTCTTGACGGTCTTCGGCCTGACCGGGGCTCTGGTGTCGATCATGAAGTTCGTCCGGTGGATAATGCGACTGAGATGGTGACGGTCCTTCCACCCCCTATGGGATAGTCGAAGGTTCGAGGACGTTTGTCTGACGGTGGGATGGGACGTCCCTACGCCACGACCCGCCGCTACGGCAACCAGTTCGACTGAGGTCCTCGAAGCCCGGTGCCATGAAGGTGCGGGCCGACGGAATCACCTGTCGCTTCGGCCTTTATTCTCGCGGCGCGGGGGCTTTTCTGCTTCTCGTCAAAGCAGCACGGAGCGCCTCAACCCGCGCCACTCGGTTTGGATTAGTCCGGCTCCGTCCAGCCCGTGCCTATGTCCCCGACCAACTGAACGCTTACACAGTTCCGCGGCCCCGACCACCGGGGCCGCAACGGCTTTCATGACCAATCCGGGCTAGAGCCCCTCCAAAACGCGCGCTAACAGTGAAACGGCGGCCAGCTCTGCGACCGCCGACGGTCGAGCCGTCCGAGCGCACAAACAGCAGCGGACTCAACCTCGCGGGCGGGTCATGGCACGCGAGCTTCCTAGCCGACCACGTGCCAGAGATCTGGGAACGCTGCGCGATGTCCAGCCGAATCAGTATAGATGGTGCCACCATATAGTCTCCTGGCGACGAGGAGTACCGCTCACCTGCGCCTTCGCCCCGAGTCTAGCCCGGATTGTGCATCAAGCGGCGTGATGTGAGTGTCGGTGGCCGTGCGTGGGTGGCGTCGAGGGTGGAAGCGGTCGGGTGGGAGGTTGAGGCCGTTGTTGGGCGCCATGGCTCCCGGTTGGTG
>JAABUL010000037.1_pt1 | contig 219672 bp, 234 predicted proteins | sample 5559151 | NCBI WGS metagenome assembly JAABUL01 (sample SAMN10711876, study PRJNA513368) | rock metagenome | isolation source: Antarctica rocks | place: Antarctica: Victoria Land, Pudding Butte sud
GCCAGCAGCTTCGAGTCGTGTGAGAATGCTACAGACATGACCCCGTCGCTATGGCCCTCAAGCGTTTGCTGAAGGAAGCCGGTGCCGACGTCCCAGATCCTGACTGTCTTGTCATATGAGGCCGACGTCAGCAGCTTCGAGTCGTGTGAGAACGTTACAGACATGACCCCGATGCTATGGCCCTCAAGCGTTTGCTGAAGGAAGCCGGTGCCGACGTCCCAGATTCTGACTGTCTTATCATCTGAGGCCGACGCCAGCAGCTTCGAGTCGTGTGAGAATGCTACAGACATGACCCCGTCGCTATGGCCCTCAAGCGTTTGCTGAAGGAAGCCGGTGTCGACGTCCCAGATCCTGACTGTCTTGTCATATGAGGCCGACGCCAGCAGCTTCGAGTCGTGTGAGAATGTTACAGACATGACCCCGATGCTATGGCCCTCAAGCGTTTGCTGAAGGAAGCCGGTGCCGACGTCCCAGATCCTGACTGTCTTGTCCAGTGAGGCCGACGTCAGCAGCTTCGAGTCGTGTGAGAATGTTACAGACATGACTGCGCTGCCATGGCCCTCAAGCGTTTGCTGAAGGAAGCCGGTGCCGGCATCCCAGATCCTGACTGTCTTGTCCAGTGAGGCCGACGTCAGCAGCTTCGAGTCGTGTGAGAATGTTACAGACATGACCGCGCTGTCATGGCCCTCAAGCGTTTGCTGAAGGGAGCCGGTGCCGGCGTTCCAGATCCTGACTGTCTTGTCATATGAGGCCGACGCCAGCAGCTTCGAGTCGTGTGAGAATGTTACAGACAAGACCCCGTCGCTATGGCCCTCAAGCATCTGTAAACAGGCATTCCAGTGATCTTCTATAATCGGCTTAGTCGTAATCCATTCTGGCTCCTCCTGCTTGTACGCTTCTCTCATCAGGCTGCGAGTCGGACTGAATACTAGTGCTGAGGCATACACCTGAAGAGGACTATTCTCTATTACCCACTTATGGTACAGAATAAATCGGCGTGCATCTCGAACCTGGTTGGTCAACTGGGACGCCTCTGCTTTCTCCTAAATTAAAGTTAGGATATTTCCTAGAGAGTAAGATAGCATTTCCTAAGGGTAAGGCTAACCTGAAGTAAACCCTCAAGCTTGATCATTGAAATCACCCCTTCCGATATGCTTCTAAGAAGACTAAGAGCCTCGAGCCAGTAAAGATATTGCTTTCTTAGGAAGTTGTCGACCTCGCCACCATCTAGAAGGCCGCCGCTATACTTTCCGCCCTTACTGAAATCCCACTCACACAGATGATCAACCCAGTATATGCAACAATAGCCTGCCGCGACGAGTGGGTCTGAATCAGGCTGTTTAATCTTGTCAATCGTAAATCCAGGGGCGTGTAATCCGTACATATCGCGTCGTAGCGTCCTAGACATAATCTCAAGCGATCTCAAGAAGATAGTATAATGCACCATTCCTATCCCACAAGGGAAGATTTCGTCGGATGCCTTTGTAAGCAAGTAGTCTTTCGCCGACTGATGCACGAAATAGACGGTACGTTCTCGAAGGGTCAGAAACGAACCACAGAACCCTATTATCTCCTCTAACGATTCGAGGTCATCGGAATGAGGCTCCAGCGTCTCAACAAGAGACGACAATTCCTTAAGCGTGACAGGTCTGCGTATAACAGCTATGACGGAAAGTATCCGCTTGCAAAGATCAGCGTTGTCTGAATTGCAAACTTGCTCTATCATTTGTTTGTGAAGAGAATCAAGCCCAGGCGGAAACGCGTTTAACATCGCGAGAGTGTTCCATCGCTCAATCTTCTCCAGCATTTGACAGACTAAAGCTACCCAGAGAAACGTGTCGTTCGCATTTAAAATCAAATGGTGTTGAACGGCGCTTTCTGTCTCCTTATTATATTTCTTTCGCCGCGTCAATCGAGGTACTTTATACTGGATGTATTTGCTAACAGCAGCGGAGACAGAATCTGTATTTAACTCAAGAGACAGCCTCACTTTCTGTTCCGCTATTTCTAGTCGCTCCGCGATATCCGGCCAGTTGCGACTAGAGACGATCCACTTAACAGGGGAAGATACAGACGACTTCTGGGCAATCAAGTCGAGAAGTTGCGGCAAGTCTGTTACGCATTCGTCGAGCGCGTCGACGATCAAATAGGTGCTCTTTAAGCTCGGGTCTTGCAGAATGTTGGTAAAGACCTCGGACAAGACGACCCAGGCATTCACGCCCTCGAAAGGCTCTTTGACCCCCTGATCGTACTTCTCCCGCACGTGCGAGATGAGCGGCGGCTGCTGCTTAACGAGCAGATAAATCAGGCCGCGGAGCACAGCCGTGGCGCTGTTGATTCGTAAGTCGGTGCCTTGGCAGAAGAAGTACGATAAAAGGCCCGCTTCGGCGGTCGACTTCTTCAACTCGTTGATAATTCCGCAGAGCAGCATCGTCTTGCCCTTGCCGGGATCGCCATTGATCCAAAGCAGTCGGCTTTGCTGGTCGTTGCGCCATCGTTGGAAGTCGTCGTTTTCGAGGATCCAGAGGTATGAGTCCTGAAGCAGGCCGCCCTTGGTCTGCTCGATGCGTATCTTGTCGTCTCCGGGATTGCTCGCCCGCAAGGCCTCCAAACATTGATTGTCCTTCTCATCCTTGTGCATGTCCTTCTGCTGAGCGATGATATCTTGAAGGCCCTGGTGAATATCTCCAAGCAGTGACTGCCTCTTCCTAGCAGAGTTGACGAGGTCCCCCAAGAGGCGTTTTGCGTGCTGCTTATTGTATTGGTCCGAATCCTTCTGAAGGGCAATTTCGGCATCCGTAACACTCTTCAGGTCACCATCCCAGTCGTTCAGGTTCGCGAGGCCTCGAAGGAAGACTAGGCCTTGACTCTGGTAATAGGAACAGACGCTCTTCATCTGATACAGGAGAAGAGCCTTGTAGAGCGTGACAACCGTCTTCTCTAACCGCTGTAGGATTGATTCGAAAGACTCGTTGCCGATCACGACGTTGTCCTTATTCAGGAGATGTTCAGTCAGGGAGCAATACCAGTCCATTCTCGAAACGACATGAGTGATGCCTGCACGGTTGGATTTTGTCGCGCTCGCAGGATTCAAGAGGATCTGGACGGGTATCAGTCAACACAGAAATCAGGCAACTGAAACACGAAGGATCAGTGCTCACTTGCAATCCAACACAAACACCAGCCCATGGGAGGGCAGCCTGCGGTATGTTCTGGATCGCCAGGTCGATCATTCCCTTGGCCGAAAGAATGAATTGGGCGACGTCACCCACTCCCTTCGTAATCTTCGATGCCGTGAAAACTTTCGCCCGGCCATCTTCGACCAGTTTCTTCATGTACATCTGTCGCTTGGTCGAGTCTTTCAGTTCGGTTGAAACATCACTGGGTACTGAAGTAGAGATGCTAGGGGCTGTATCGGCCTCGAGGACTTTTGTTAGAGTCTTGACATAAGCCTTGACAAGCTTTGCAGTGTCGTTGTCATCCTCAAGACTGTCATAAGCATCATTCCAGAGTCTCTGGCATGTGGAAAGAGCTGGGGTCTGTTGTACTGTGGGTTCTGTCAATGCCTGAGGCTCTTTGGCTTCGCGGTTGGCCACCGCCGAGCCCGCTTGAGCATCAGTCTCACATAGGGCGGAAGGTGAAACTTGCGCCTGCACAACATTGTCGGCAGAAGGTTTTGTACTCTCTGCAATGCTCTCCGCCAATCGTGCATCCTTCTCTCTGAGGCGATCGTCCACGCGGTCCCGAAGTGACGGCGCTGCTGCGGTCTCCCGTTGTTCTGGCAGGGATGGCGAGGTGTGTAGTTCGGTTTGGGGCGACTGGTAAGACGCTGTGGGAGGAGAAGCACACGCAGTTAATGTCGCTTGTTGAGGTGAAGATGCTGGTTGCGCAGTTGAGGACGTGGCCGGTTCAGGAGTCGAGAGCTCGACTTTTGCTAGAGCTTGTAACTAAGAGGCGTCTCTGCCATTCAAGGAAGGATTCCCTAACCTGTTGGTAGAATTGGCAACAATTTGGAAGAGGTGGCCGCGCTGCCTTGCTGGTCGTCCTCACGTTTACTGTTCGGCCGTTCGGAGGACTTTGATCCACGATCCCTGCCGAGCCATTTGAATCGCGAGAGGACTTTTGGAGCCATTCGCAAGGCAAAGATGACGTTATGGCAAGAGCAGCCGTGATCAGACAGTACTACTTACTCGCACGTTAAAAGATACGTGCGCGATTTCCCTGCGGTGAGCGGCACGGCGGCGCGGCCCGAGGCTGCCAGCTGGCTCGCTTGGGCTGCCAATAGGTAGGTAAGGATTCACAAGGGTGCGATTGATCCGCGAACTTGGCAAGAACGCACCAACTAAGGTGAGACTGGTAGAGAACGGTGCATGTTGAACCAGCGTAGTCGTGTAAGTGTGTAAAGTCTATGAAGGTGGAGGTTCAGCTTCCTACAGGCTACCTACCTTAACCAACAGATACCCATGACTAACCCGATTAGGATAGGCCCTGAGCATCACGTGCATCAACAGTGCATCGGGGGATTTTGCGAGGTACCCTTGCACTATTCTATGACATTGGTACTTTTCGCGCACAGAACGTAGGTAGAATAAGTGACGTTTTTTCAAGTTAAGCTGGCACGTGCTCAAGAATCGGACGTTTGATGAAGGATGAACGTTTCTAGAAAGTGCCTGGTGTATTATGTCCTTCCCCCAAAAGAGCGCCAACTTGATGGATCCACTTTGAGGGATCCACGCATGCCCTCTGAATAGACCTTCCCATACCATGCGCTCCTTCTAATTGCCTTCTTCTTCGCTTTAGCACTTGTCGATTTGCCAAGTGATCCCAAATCCCCCCGTGTCGTCCTCATTGACAGCAGTAGCTTCAGCAGGCGACTTAGGCTCAGGATCAGCATCTGCAGTTCATCCGTCTTGCGCATCAACGTCGCATTTCATCGCGTCCAGCTCCGCACCCTCCAACATCCTTTGGTTTCGATCGCCGCGCCAGCGCGATGAATCATGGACATGATATTTGTCTGTGTTCATATCAAAGTCTGCCTTATCGTCATTGAGTCTAAGAGGTAATCGCTACATGTTGATAAGAAGAACACCAGCCTGGTGACGACGGGCTATTCCCAGAGACCGAGGGTCCCAGCAGCTGGAACGAAGGCGGCGAATGTCAGAATTTCTATCCGGCGGCCTCACCCGGCTTTCGTTGGGTGTGAAGGTAGGGCGGACGACAACGAATTTCCCCACTCCTTGTCCAAGGCATCAACTGTGAACCTTTGGCACCTTCGGACATGAAGACTGTCATTGTCTCTATTACGCCTTTTGTCTGAAGGCTCACATCGATCATTTATCTCTAGCCTGTCTTTGCTCTTCTCGGCAACAAAAGCGCCATCGAATGTCTTGAGACGGAAACATGGCCGGTGTATTTGCTGGTCACGGCCGACTTTGCCCACGCTCCAAAAATCAGCATCTAGACTCCTTTCTTAGGCCTGTGAGCTGGGTCGTAAGCGGAACGAGCCGCAACACGGTCGACTGCGTGGTGCTGAGCCCATACGAAGCTCACGCATTACTGCCATCCATACGACAACACAAGGTGGTCACCTTACACGTCTACTCACCTCGAGTCACTCTATTTCCATACAGCTGCATGTGGGGTAGGCACGGCATAAATAAGGTGTGGCTGCGTCATCTAAGCCTGCATGAAATAGTGCGGCTGAGAGACATCGCCCAAATTGACTACCAACCATGCGCCTTAACTCCCTTAATGTCCAGTCAGATCAAATTCTTCCGGTACCTATGTTTTTAATTCGGATCCTTCGTCTAAAACCTGTACTTCAGCTCGAACGTTTCTTCGTCACCTTTCTTGTGACACGGAAAGCATAGTTCAAAAAATAATGGTTTCAAACTCGTTTGAGCTGGAAGGTTCTCTTATGACTCGAAAGCTCTTCGAGCGAAATTCTAATAACTTAACGTCTTTTGCTATAGAATCGAATTTTCATCTATGCGCGAAGCCTCTCGATCTATCTTCGCAAGACAAGAGGCTTGAGAATAATGAAAACTTTTCTTTGATCAATGATCTTTTCGCTGGTCTTCTGTGTACGGCTTTCCTTAGATCCGTTGAGCTTTACTTCTTCGGCCTGTGCTCTGTCCTCTCCTCCTCCTCCTCCTTCTTCTTCGTCGTCCTCGTCGTCCTCGTCTCTCTCATCATTCATTGTCTCAAAGTCTTTGAGACATCGGCGAAAGGGGGGTGAAGTGAGGTTTACCTGACATACAACTCATGAGCGATTTATGTCACGGCGATTTTGGATGAGCTTACAATATCTTGCTTCGATGAAGGTCATTCGGGTCGATCGGTTGACTTGTAGGTATAGCATTTATTGCCATGGCGAATGATTATGTAAATGTCTGCTTCTGTCACCTGCGCCAGCTCGTTCCTTTTTCTGAACCAGCTTGAACTTCGTTTGCGGAACTTCTCACGTACGACGCGTCAATTACTTCGTTGAATCGCCATGAAGTAGATGTAAGGATGCATGCAACCCGTTCGAATCTATTTAACGTGGCGAATTAGTGACACTGTCTCGTGCCGCAAGGGCTTGAGTAAGCATTTGGTGAAGCCACAATGGGATGCCGCATTCAATATTGAACGTCGGCATTTCGGGAAGTCGGCCCGCAGAATTGATGTTGCTAAAACAGCTCTCAGCAACATCGTGGGCTGATTTCTGGCCTGAGGCCGGCGCCGGGCTGGCCAGAAGCCACACTAGCATCTTCGACCGAATCTTGCTTGAAATATTTGGCCCAAGGTAGCTACCGACTAAGCTACCTACTCGTTCGCCTACTCGCCAGCCTACTCGCTTCAAAACATGCTTCAAACCATGCTTCATACGACGCGTTCGAACACACGTCATTCGCTCCATGGCTCACTTCATAGTATGCTTCATACATGCTTCATAGCACATGCTAATTAGCTCAATAGAAAGCATCCTTCATGGCTCAACATCAAACTCCCTATCGAGCTCCCTATCGAATACCCTACATGCTTCAGAATACGCGTCGGTCGGGCGCATAACATGCGTCAAACAGCGCTTCCTACATGGCTCCCTCCATGGCTCCCTTCATGATTCCCTACCAAACACCCTCCATGGTTCCCTTCATGATTCCCTACTAAGCACTCTACATAGTCAACAATTCGTTTAAATAGATGGTTAGATAACTACTTAGATAATCAATTCATTGATTTGTTTAATGATTTATCTAACAATGATGCTCAAAGCCGAAAATGTTGCTAATGTAGCTATTTGAGCCCCCAGCAACTGCGTTGCTTATGATAGTATAAGATGCTATGATTCTATAACTACTCAGAGTTTCTGAAAAGTTTACCAGATTTATCAACATCGTAAGGAGACAGATGCATTGCCTTTTGATGTAGAGAAGGTGACTTTTGGTTGGTATTAATTTAGCCGCAATTTGGCGTCTATCGCGGCATGCGCGGATGCAAGTGCGAAGCTTCTTGTTACCTGAGAATTGATGATGTTGGAGCGATAATGCTTCGCGGAAAGCAAGAACCGACTTTTTAGTCAGCTATCTCACTGGTTCTCGAGCTGATGTATCATTTGTCTGCCCATGAGATGGCGGCTTGCTCACTGCGACAGCTATCGTGATGTACCTTTTAGGTCAAGTCGATTAAAGGCTGCTGCTTTATGCCCGTTAGCTTTCAGTTATACCTCTGGCGTTTAGACGGCAGCGGATCGGTGTCTTCTGGCAGTGAGTTTGATTCTGTGGATCGAAATGGCTCATAGTGCTCTCTGGGAATCCTTGATACCATTGCAAGCTGCGGAAACATCGATGCCGGAGGAAGCGGAGACTTCAATGGTTCGGGCATCTCCGCATCAGATATGGGGAGGGGCCCACTCTTACGGGTTGGTGCATTGAGAGACCTATCCGAGGCCCCGGTTCCAGTCCAATTGTGCTGAGCTTCGACGGCACCCTCAGAAGCTTGGCGTTTCGCAGGCTTTGGTGTAAATATTACCAATTTCTCCCGTGGTAACTGAGTAGCCGTTTCTTCTACTGAAACATCCAGAGATTTAGGGCCTCCCTCAGCTGGTAACTTGGAACATGTAGTATTTAATGTTTTTTTAGGTGTGGAAAGCATAGGAGCCTTTCCGGACTCAGACGTAGTAGGCGATGTCGATGATGATGATAGTGGTCCATCGAGTCCCACCATAGCCCAGAGTTCTTTGTCGGTGTTGATTTTCTTCGGGCCATTAGGTTTTTGCTCGGTCGCCTGAGCATAGGTGTTGTGTGGAGCCTGCCAAGAAATATTCCTTGCTAGACGAATCTCTCTGGTGATATTGATGTTCTCGGCTTCTACCGTAAGGTTTTAGTCCTGAGGATGGTGCAAGCGGCCACAAGGCTGTTGTTGTTGGCCTCTAGCTATTGCGTCTTTCGAATTAATTCCTGCTCGCTTATATTCCTTGAATTTATGGCTCGATTCGCTTGTTTAATGTCGTTCCAAGGCTTACAATTCTATCCTTCATATCTTCGATGGTTTTTTGTTTGCCCTCAACATCTTGCTGCTTTCTTTCGAGCTTTCGCTCCAAGAGAAAGATCCTTTTTTGAAAAGATTGTTGGTCCAAGTGAATGGACATGTTTGGTTTGATAATTCTCAAAAGGGTTACCCCAAAAGAGAATGTTTGTTTCGAATCTAAGATTCGAATCAAAGGACTCGTAGAGAGCCCGGGTGCAGCTCCTACACGTAAAACGTGCGCGGAGGAAAAAGAAGAAGGGATTGCAGCTAAATCGTGTGCGTTGAGGTGCAAAACGGTGATGGCGGTGGATGATGAATGATGGAAGGAAAACTAGACTGTGCTGTTGACGTAGTCACGTAAGTACCTTAGGTGATATATTACCTTGGTCCAGTGCCAGTCTAAGGTAAGCGAGCTTTATTCTTGACACTACCTACGAATTCACCTTATGCCGTTCGCTAGGTATGCTATAACTAATGTTCAAGCGATGCTGATCCCGAAGACGCCATTTAGTTTACTCCCATAAGAACTGACCACAGTATTCAGCAACGGAGTGCTTGCTTCGCTGAGCAGTCGAGTTGTATAATTTGGACTAACATATAACCAGGACTAAGCAAGTAAGTATTGAGCTATAGCGAGCAATCAAGCCGCATGACTACCTTAATATGGCTTGTGTTTAGACCCATGCTCCTAATCAGCATAGCGTCATGCGCAATTGACTCGCACGATGCATGGCTAATTATACATATAGTCAAACTGAAGCAGTAAAGTGTCGAGAATTGACTCTGATGAGCATATGGGCCGCATGCTTTAACTCATCCATGGTCATATCGAAGCAATTGAGTGTCGAAACTAGCAAGCAATTGTACCATCTGATCTGTATGGCATATAGTCAAACCTCAGCAGTCAATGTCAAGTGCTTCCGCCCAAAATCTCCTAAGCCTGCTGATCAGCGAAGAGTATTACTCTACACTGATATTTTTTGAGATTACTCCATGTTGTTCTTTGAATATCTGGTAGGTACAAAGAACAACCTTGCAATTTTCCAACTACATATCCTACTTTCTGACTTGACACTAGGGCTACAACGCCTACCCTAGATAGAGTCCCGATTCCAAAGCAGCAACAAGCACTCTTCCTTATCCATCGCTCTCATCGTGCACACTCCCATCATCTCCGCGGAACAACCACGGGTCTCTAGCCACCTTACGATCTTCTCTGTCTCCATCATCTCCATCCGCTTCCTCCCGCTTGCGCTTGCTTCCCGGTTGAGCTTTGTATCCGTCGATGATAAATCCAGCGAATGCTGATTCACCGTTTGCCCTTAGGACCGAAGGACTCTCTATTTGGGCTAAGACCATAGCCTTGGGCTCCCCACTAATCAAAGACTTGTTGGTCCCCCAAATTTCGCCAAAGCGTATTGCGCTAGGTCCGCTCAAGTAGGGTCTGCTCGTGCGTGGTTTGGGGATTGCAGCTGCCGTGCCGAGTGGTGAGCTGACGGTGATGGGGATGTTTGGCGCAGCGTCTACCGCTGCGGTGCTAATTTGCGACCCAACCGCGATCGAAGCCTTTGACGCATCAAGCACAGGTGTGGTGCCAGCAGAACCCTCATCCGACTCAGGGCCGTTCGCTGTCTTCAAAGACCGACTCATACTTTTGGAATCTCTTACTACCACCCCTTTACTCGCCTCCCAAATCGCCGCTATCTTTTCCGTAAGTTCAACAAGCGTATCAGTAACCTCTGTTAGTGGTTGTTGATTCGCCCTTCTATGCTTCTGCAGCTCAGCAATCTGATGCTGTAATCCCTCTATCTGCACACCTTGTGCTGCAACCAATGAGTTGATCTGCTCATGCTGCTTCTCGTAAAGCTGCTGAAGCTTTTCCATGTTGTTCTGAGGGTCGAGTGATTGGGCAGCTTGGACACCCGAGTTGTTCGCTGGTTGGGAAAGAGATAAGCCTAGTGTTTGGGGTATTTGCTGTACCTCCTGCCACTCTTACAAAGACATACTGCTCGTGTTATTGAATTCCTTGACCTCATTTGGTCGTGGCACAACTGGTAAAGTTACAGCAGGCCGCTTATTATTGCGATGTCGTAGCCCCTCCAGATCCTGTTGCATGTTACACACAAACACCGCTAATTCTCGACGGCCAGGTAAACTCACATCTTCAGCGCTCACCCTCGTCTGAGCCATGTTGAGCGAAAAGTCGAACACTGATCAAAGCGTTACAGAATACTATGCAAATCGTACCTGACTGACACATGGCCTGAAGTGTTTCAGGTGGGATTGGTATTGCATTGAATTGTTTGATGCACGACATGTAAACAAGGGATAACTAATAAGGACGCGCTAACCGCCGGCAGGCTAGCGAGCCCTAATTAAGCGAGTGTTGTGGAGTGAGAAGACGATATCTGAATACCTTAAGATAATTAGTCAATTAGTCATAAGAAAAAACTGGAGAGCCTTTTACGATTCCTAGAATCCCTTGGTCTATAGCAACTATCGGGAAAGGGGACAGAGGGGGTGAGGTGAATGTTGCCTCAATGACGCTACGCCTTCTTGCATGCAAACGGAAGCAGACCTGTTTGCGGCATTTCATATGTAATGTAATGGCCGAAGCAGTGACAGGAGCAGTGGTAGGAAATAGGGGTATAACTCAAATTCGAGCTCCTAGCTCACCTATGCACTTTGAGATCGCGAGCCGAGATCGTAGCTGAGAATCAAGTATTTATGTTCATATTACCACTCAATTTTGGTGAAAACTTGGTTTTTGCATATGAAAATCCCACATTTTCTAGGGCGTGTACATGTAAGAAGTAGGGGGTTGCGGTGTAAGAAAAGGGGCTGTACATCTAGTGAATTCTACAAAAGTCCTGGAAATATCGTGAAGACGACAACGAGACCGTCTCTCCAATAAACCCCTGCCCCATCAAGTTTCCAACCTCTTTGCTGTATCCTCAATCAACTAGAGCAAACTTTAGCGCAGATATAGAGTGGGGGAGCGACAGGGCTGCTTTTGTAAATGACAGCTCGATTTGTTAGGCGGCTTCACCTCACTACCGATGTTCATAGTGTCGTTATAAATGAGTAGATGCATTGTGTGTTTGCACAGCGTCGTTGAGGATCAATAGAGGGGTTATTTGAAAATATCCTCTCAAGAGCTTGTAGCAGTGGGAAAAGATATGTTTACTGAGCATATCCGTCAGTATATACCTTACACTGTCAGTCGTAATCCAAGACAGATGACTTCTAAGTACTAAGGGGCACTTATAAAACCACATAATCACTAACATTAATCTCGTCAAGCCACCATCAGCGCACCTGAAAGCCTCGAAATAGCGAATGAAAGCGCTCATAGCGTTGATGATTATGTCCGATATCCTTCTAGCCGCCAATTTCGTTATCGAGATAGTAGGAGGAATTAGAGTTGAGGTATCTTAGCAGTCCAGCGACTGCAGTTACTACCTGTAGTCACCAGCACTACGTAGAAGTGCACCTCTTCGCTGGTATCCCTACATACGAACAGCTAAACACCAAACCAGCTTTGTGGTATATTTTGCTTGATTTATTTGGTTATATTTATAACCAGCCTCCAAGCGGTACCCCCTGGTTGGCCAAGTAGAAGACGCTCAGAAGTGATAAACCTTTGCCCGTCGACCACAAAGGGCTAAGAGGCCCGCAACCACAGGTGGCCGAGGGAGCCGTGACCACAAAAGGCTGACGGGCCACCCCAAGATCGAGATCGCTCATGAGATGATATAAGAAGGCCCACGGTTTTGCAACCGAGGACAAAATTGCATACCATGCACATAATGAAAAGTACGATGGCTTCTGGACTGACAAAAATTCTGGCTTGCTAAACCACAGAGGGTTGAGCTGAGAATGCTTAACCACAAAGGGCTGAGAGGCCATCCAAGAGCGTGATCGCTGATGAGACGGTGATATTGGAAGACCACCCAGTGATATGCACTGCTAGTGGTAACGACGAAACCGCGTACATAGTGCAATGTACGATGGCTTCTTAGAAGAAGGGAGCCTGACTCTCTCAACCTCAGAGGGCTGGGCCGGAAAGACCTCAACCGAGATGGCTTAGAGGCCCCCAACACAAAGAGCTGAGAGGTCAGCTCAAGAGCGCGATGTACCCGGTTCCAAAGCTGCAGGCAGGAATGAAGAGCCCAGGCGCATCGTTCAATGTACGATCATTTCTTGACGAGGAAGAGGCCTGGCTCCCTCAACCCCAAAGGGCTAACAGCCCCTCAACAACCACAGAGGGCTGGGAGAACCCCAACCAGAAAGAGCTAAGAAGCTGCCAACCGCAAAGGGGCGACGAGCGAGACTGCTCATGAGATGTTGATATTGGAAAACCACCCAGTGATATACACTGCCAGTGGTGATGACGAAACCACGTATGTAGTGCAATGTATGGGCTTCTTTGAGGAGAAGAGAAAAGGAAAGACGCAACGAACTGAAAATCAGCTTTGTGCGCGGCGCTAGCATAACTCGCTAGTGTCGCTCCACCGAGACGCCAGAGGAGACGACTTGGTCTACCATAACTCGGTTACCTTAGGTAGTCAGTCACAGCTGTACATGTGCAATGCTCTAGAACCACAAGGTAAGAGCATTGGTCAGACAGCCTGACTCGTCTTGTCAATCATCACAGGCTATCGTTTATAAGAAATGAGGATTTACTTTTCTTTCCTGACTTCAACAAATGTTAGATCATATGAATTAGATTCAGTGACAGCTTTGCCGTTTTGTTTAAGCTTTCACTAGAATTGTCACATATTCTACTTTCATATGTTTACATGAACAAATAGTCTTGTTGAATGACTCAGAGGGAATAGGCATGCTTCTTCTTCTTCATTAATGTGGCCTGTGCGATGCGGCGTGTTGGAAAAAGAAATCCAAGTGACGGGTTGGTCTGAGCCGAAATTGCGCTTGTTCTACTAGGCGACCTGGTAGTTGACTCTCGCTCACCCTCAACGAACTAGGCAACTGAGGTGGCTTAATGATGTCTTCGAGGTCTTGTGCCGCAGAAGAATCAGATTAGTTTGAGCTTGTAGTTCCGAAAGATATAGCTTACTCACAAGAAAACAAGACATATTTGCCAACAAATCAGAGCTATGAATCTGTAAGGGACTGTTGATTTCGCAGACCCAATTACCAAGGTAGGAATTAGCTTCCCACAACAGACCTGTTCCTCTAGCAATTAGTAGCCAAAACCACCTGTTTTGGCCCGTTCGAATTCATTGGTAGTTCTTCTCTCGACTTGCTCTGGCACACGGGCGGACTATTTAACGTCTTTGACGTTCCGCAAGAGCAGTCAGGTCACAACACCCGGTACTTTCCATAGACCACAAGGTTGTAATGCTAAGCACATTCGTCGAGCCAAGCTACTGCTAAGTTGATATACTATGAAGCCAGTCACTTCATGGGGCCGCTATCGCAGAGACCGAGTCCTCTCCTTGCACGTTGTGGGAACAACATAGGCATTCTATGGTCCGATAGGAGCTATATTGTTGACCCGTCCTATTTAGGATAATCCATTACGGTCCCGGTACCGCTCTATTCAGTCTATCCCGTTAAGCAAACGCAGGCTTTTTTTTGTCTGCGGCCTCGTTTAGGCAAATCAAAGGACGTAATCCGCCGCATTCTGCGACCGAGCATCAGATTTAGGCTTATGATAGATGACATTGGGCCCTTCAACGGCCATGAAATGATGGGATGAATGATTATCGTGTGAGGATGCAACACATTTAAAACAATAATCGAAATTCGCACAAACAGAACACTTGTAACGAGAGCCACAGATGGGAAGATCACAACCGTCACACCAGACACGGAGGTGTTGTGGGGCCGGCATAGCTTGTAATTGACATTTCCCAATATCTGTGAGCTCCGCTCGGCCCGAAACAAATTCTGATTCCAGGTTTCCACTTGGAAAATCTTGGATATTAGGGCCTCCATTCGGCACAGGTCTTCCTACAGATCCGGAGGGAAGATATTCAATCTCTTTTATACGTCGAGGTGTCTCAGTCGGAAAAGCTTCATTCGGAGGACCTTCAACCACATTTTCCATGGATCTTTGACTTAGAGTCTCAAGATAATCTGCGATTGACATTTGGCCATGATAGATAGCTATACTCTTGGGCTTCCACGTGTTTATCGGTCCAGCTACAGCTTCGGAAAGTATCTTGATATTTGTAAGCCTCCCTGCTTTAGCAGCCCAATCTATCGACGTCCAGCCATCGATGTCTCCCACCATGGGGTCAAGCCCTTCTTTCAGTAGACGAGTAAGTGCTTTTGCGGAATCGGACGATGCTGCATGGTGGAGACAGGTTCGCTTTTGTCCATCTAGAATATGGGGATCTGATCCGTATTTTAATAGTACCTCCACACATCCTGAACTCCCTGCGCCGCAAGCCAAGTGTAGAGCGTTTCTGCCTTGTGATATTAACCCGCCAGAGGCGTGGATATTCGCTCCGAACTCGAGTAGTAATTGCACCATGTTCTCATCCCCTTTCTGAGCTGCTGCTTGGAGTTTACTGCCCCAATCCTTGCTGTGGCCAAATGTATCGGCCCCATTTCGCAACAACAGTTGAGTTGCAGACCTATTACACATGTGAAACGTTATATCCATGACAGACCGACCATCTCGATCTCTAGACTTAATGTTTGCTCCATAGTCTAGCAATAATTGCATAATACTCTCATTTTCGGACTCAGCGGCATAGTGTAAAGCCGTCATTCCTTGGTCGTCCCTCGCACCAAGACTAGCGCCACCCTTAATCAAGATCTCAACCAACGCTTTATGTTCAATTCGAGCAGCCAAATGTAACGGCGTTCTTTCATGATTATCTGTTGATTCAGTCTCCGCTCCCGATTCCAATAGAAGACGTGTCAACGATTTCCGTCCATATTGTGCCGCAAAATGTAAAACAGTCATTCCACCATCATCCTTTATAGTAAGATCAGCAGCGTTTTTCAAAAACAGAGCCATGAGTGAGGTTCCACCCATGATGAACACGTGCAATGGCGTCCTTCCACGGTCGTCCTTGATGTTGACATCTGCTCCCTTCTCCAGAAGTAGTCGGGTCACTGCGTTGAACGAATTCCCGGCTGCAACATGTAAAGGGGTTTCTTTGGCCCGACTTTGTGCAGTCAGGTCTGCTCCATATTCTAACAACGTGTTGGTGACCATGCAATGACCCTGTAAAACGGCTTCATGCAAAGGCGTATATCCACGGACGTCTTCTGCTACCACATCCGCGCCTTTAATTAAAAGTGCTCGCAACACAGCTTCATGTCCACGTAGAGCTGCTTGATGTAATGGCGTAGAGTCCCATAAATCTCTTGCAGCAATTTCAGCTCCATGTTCCAGCAATGTCTGGGTCATTGCCTCATTTCCATATAAGGCTGTAAAATGCAGCGGGGTTGTTCCGCAATCATCTTTTATCAATGTGCTGGCGCCCTTGTAGAGCAAAAGCTGAGCTATACTCTCCAGATTAAAGAAAGCGCACACACACAATGGAGAAATATTTGAAGTAAAGGTTCTAGTGTGAAGTGAAAATCGGAAAACATTTTTTAAAGCTGCGACTTCCATGGAGGACGCCACTTTTGCACCTTGGTTTAGGAACCTTGTAATCAACTCTAGATTCGATACTCCTCGGTCCGAGGTATTGCTTGATAATATGTCCACTTGACTGTCTGGCTGCCCCAAGATTACGGATAGTAAGGATTCATCCCGTTTTAAATCTGTTTGGTTGACGACTTGGCCACGTGGAACGATAGCTGCTGCTTGAGAGCCTGAGATGTTTAGATTCTGGTGAGTTAATGGATCATCCGCTCGACCGCTGGAAGACTTATTAGCCAGACCTTGCAATAAATTGCTGTTTTGAAAAGCTGACTTCTTGAAAGACGCATGTTCTGCCCAATGCTGAGCTGCATATCGTAGAAGAGGCCACGATTTGAGCCGTGCCTCCAGTTTTTTGACCTTGCGGCAAGGTCCTTTATCGAACTCTTTGAAAGAGAGATAGGTAAGACAAGTCCGTAAAATTTCATCCTGAGCCTCCGGGAAGTATTCTACCGCCTTACGCTCCAAGTATTGTTGAGCTGTGTAATGAACAAGACCAACTACATCACTTTCATGTTGGACAGTAATGATGCCGGTACACACTGATATTAGAAGCTCTTCATCTACTATACTGTCTTCATCCAGAAAAGTGTCATCAGGCTCTACCGCCAAAGCATGTTGGATCTCTTTAAGAGTTAGTGGCCTAACAGCGTAAAACACCCAGTATATGACTTTGCGAGCCAATGCAATATAGTCAGGGTGCTGAGCCAGTGTTCGGCTCATCACCTCGTCGTAAGTTTCGTCTAATCCTTCCGGAAGAGAGTTTAGAGCAGCTTTGAACTTTCGAAGGTCTGTCTTCGTAAATAATGAATCTAGATGCAAACGTGCTTGTAGGAACCTTTGCATAAGTCAGCCGGAAACTTCTCTTATGATCGATTAAATGCTTCTATCCAGATCTCCAATTATAACTTTCTAAAGAGTATGCCATCGGCAGATTTTGCACTCACATTCCTCGGGCCTTTCCCGTTATCGTTTTGACTATAACCTCATGAAGGCCTGGATCTCTCTTGACGTACATACTAATCTTCTCAGAGCTGGATATACGTTCACATAGATATGTCATGATATCGTCATCACTGGCTTGAATCTCGAGCCTAGTCGCGCTCCGAAGTTGACGTTGGATACTTGGTAGATCCCGCGACGTGACCAAGAGACAGGCTTTCAATTGTAGCTTGCGTAATTCTTCGAGCAAATCTTGCCGAGTCCCATCATTCTCGACGCATTCGTCAAGGGCATCAATAATTATAAAGACCTTAGTAAAAGAAGCAGCTGCAACTTGTAGCAGCTGGGCATACTCGTCTCTTGATGGACGTGTATCTTTGGTGATATGGGACTCGTACAAAGACGCCAGATCGCTCGCCAAAACCGAATCGCGGCGAACTAGTTGATGCACCAAGCTAGCAATAAGATTCGTAAGGCTTTGCTGTCCAGCCTCCTTGTAATTACAGTAGATATAGGCAATACCGATGTTCGTATCAACAAGAGATTTTTGAAGGTGATTTATCACAAAAGACCTAAGTAAATCAACTTAGGCGTTTGTTTTGCCGTCATTAGAGACAGAGATCGTACACAAGTACGGTTTTACCTGCACCCTCTGCTGGAAGTCAGCTCGTTTACTTTCAATTGGTAGCATCGCCTGTCATGGAACGCCCACAGAGTGCTTATAAGGTGGATAGATACTTTGTATATGAGGGGAAGAGGAAACATAACCAAGAGAACTGGGCACTTTACGTTTGCCCGGACACCATAATATTTCCCCATTACCAAGGAACCAGTCGTTGAACTTTTGTGTCTCCAGTAACCATTTCCCAACCCCACCCTGCCGGGCTTTGAGATTGAAGGTATCAAGCTGCTTCCTCTCAAAGTCTCCCAACAAGGGGGAGAACCACCTGAAGACCTTCAGAAGGTATTCGTTACTTTGACCCAAGATTAAAGCATCCACGCCAATTGACGATTTTTCTACTGAGTTGCTTAAGGTATTTATATTCGAAGAAAGCAAGCCAGATTTCTGTTTCAAGAATGTGACATCAGTAGAAACTTCAGTGACGTATTGACTTAGAATATCAAGCTTGGTGAGGGAAGCTGTAGATGCATCAATATGCAGTACGTCCAGGGATAAACTCAATTGGTCTCGCAATTCGTTTCCTATCCCTTTCAATTTTATAAGCGTACTCTCTTTGAAGGGATACAAGGTCTTCCAAAATTGCGTCTTCGCTTTTCCTCTTGAACCAGGCTGTAGCGGAGTTATTTTGACCTTATCCAATTTCTTTCGAAGTTGTTCGATGCCTTGCTGGCAAGATGCAATATGGTTCTCGATGAGGGCTACGACATTGCGATCAAGATCCCTGTGCTCAATGACAGGTAGGAGTAATAGGAGGATGTGAGTAAGTGCTTCTATCGACTCGTACATGCCTGCCACTTCACTTTCGGCGTCCTTCCAAGAGCCGTAGTACTGCAGCAGACCCTGGCACACGGCAATACCCAAGGATAGAATACCAGCAGCGCCAGAGGCAACTCCGAGAGCTTCCATTCGGGTGTCTTAGCATGATACAATTCAACGCATGGACTTGATTGCTTTCGGAGGTTTTGTTTAGATGTTTGTTCGAGGGCTTAAGGAAAGACTGAATTGCCTCAGAGCACGTGACATCACTTAGATAAGCCGGCTTACGTCAACGTCATCAGCCCTATCAAGGTACCCTTGGGCCATGGCTCTTTCTCTTTAACGAATCATCGAGTGGAGAACACGATCGAACGAAAGCAACCTGTATCCAAGTCACGAAAAGCAAATATCCAATTCAACATTGCGATTTGTAGTGATATAGTTGTACCCACGTCTCCAAAGTATCCCCACGTTCTACTTTCGTTATCCCTACCTTCGAAACACCATCACACAGTGCAGAGTCCGCTGCGAGTTCATGATATCTAGTGCATACTGGTCTCTGTACTCTGAGCGAGTTCGCTCGATACAAAAGTAACGTTACAGAAATCTGCTTCAAGCGCTTGAGTATCCGACGGCTCTTCGACGTATATCACCAAGGACAAATAGTGTGATCATGCGCTCAAATACAAAAGATTAACAACAGAAAGCTATAGTATCAAGCTGCCGAATGCCTTCGTTTCAACCTTGACTTATTCGGTCCAGCTCTAAACATGTGCCACTCAAAAGGATCGTTGTCAGGTCGATAGCAGGTGTCAAGTGAACGTGATCTAAGAGGTCGCGGTGCGATGAACACAGGGTTGGGTAGGGACGAAAAGCTTGGTGAATGTTTTGTGTCGATGCTTCTAGGTGCGACGATTGGACCGTGACATAACAGTCCACATGAATCGATGGTGGCATTCGAGATGTCCAGGTGAATCGTTCGCGGTTGGAATATTGACAAGCATCTTCGATTCGTAGATGTGGACGTACAATTGAGGAAGGCGGCAGAATTTAGCATGGGTTCGAGGGCAGGCGAGTATTCGAAAATGCTGGGAGGTAATTCAGGCGCCACATGCTCCTCGTCGACGGCTGGAAAGAGCATATATCAGTCATGCCGGTATCAATCGGGTACTCGTTGCTTACATAGCCAACGACCTTGACGAGCACTCTGCCATAACGTAAGTACCCCAAGGATCGTCATAACTACTCCAAACGCAATGCTGGTGATAACCTCAGGGGAAACAGAGCTATGAGTGGTCTGCCCAGATGCAGATGTGGAAGTAGTTGATGGGGATGACATTGTCGACTCAAGGTACAAAAGCTAGAACCACCATATAAAGCAGTAGGTACAAGGTCGGAATAGAATATTGAGCTTTGGATAAGCCAAAAGCAAAGTCAATCAGAGAAAGAAGAGTGTATGTGGACAACAGTGGGCTTCAGTCCTACGGACCTAGCGGAGGAATTGTATATATGAGATAGTTTGAGACCACGAAAACAGCAGAGGGTTCTATTGCCATTCTTATAGCTTGGCCCACGACAGCCTGTCCATGGCGGCGCAAGTTTGTCCTTGCAGTATTCGGCTCTAATTTGCATCATATCCATCGTGGTGTTAAGGTCTGGTACTTTTGTCAGTGTTATTCGGTAGGGCAGCGGATGGACAACCATCCGCGGCTGTCAGCTCTCTACTTGGCCCAAGCTCTATCAGGACAATCGATGCGCTTGTTTCTATGGGTACTTCTGCCACTCCGACTGATAGGGGGTTTTGAGGGCTCGATGGTACTTTTGCTCGAAGAGGCGCCAGTCATACCGACGTGTCGGAGACGCAGCTGACCGCGGACCGAGGGTAAGGCACCTTACTAATACTTTTGTTTCCAAATGAGAACCACTAGCGAGGACTTGGGAACTACTTTACCTGTTTGGGCTAGCATCGCTACATCCTGCCATCCGGTACTACCTGCCTTTAAGGCTTTGACGGTACTTTTGTCGTGGCGCAGTGGCTGTGCCAGATACCTTATATCAAATAAGACGGAAGACAAGGCCAGCAGATGGGCTTGTGCTGCCCAAAGTTGTAAGTCTTACAGTAGCATCTATCTAGGACTCCGGGACTCTGAAGTTCCGGACATTCTCCTCAATAGATCGCCATATTTTCTTAATAGTACGCGGTACTGACTATCTCGTTCAACGATCCTATGATCTGTTTTTACTTGCTTTTGCTCTCACACATGACGAATGACCAACAGTTCAACGATGTCGCGTTGTCCTCACACAGCTGAAGAGTGGGAAAGCCAGCGACAAAGTTTCAAGCGACTCTACGTGACAGAGGACAAGCCGCTTGGAAATGTGGCGGATGCAATGTACAAGATTTATGGGTTTCAAGCAACGTATGTCATCACCTTTCGCAAACCCACCAGGTTATTCCTTCTTCTAAGGTTCAAAATGTCTCTCTGTTCAATTCGATTTTTGGACCCAAATTTTACGTTATATCATAAAAGGTGGCACGTAATTTCTTCTAATATATAATTCAAAGGGAACGCCAGTACAAACGAAAGATTACAGAATGGCATTTCGACAAGAATATCAAAGATGTAGAGATGAGAGCCATGCTCTGGATGCAGAGGAACAGGAAGATCAAAAAGGACAAGGACAGTGTATTCTACGTAAGAGGTCGGCGTGTGGAAGGTAGCAAATTGGCACGCTATGCTCGAAGGAAGAAAGAACCCGAGCATCTTGAAGTCCGGCATGTCCAAAACTGTAAGTCTAGCTATCTGTACAGCCGATATCGAACGTCTGTCTTAATCATCCATGCAGCAATACCACCAGACATCAGATGCTATACGCCCGCTCCTCGGCTTCCACCAACGCCCAGAGCTCCGATAGACGAGCAGCCCCACGGAAACAGCTTTCCGTTGATCTCAAATTCAGAAAATCAGAGTATTAACGCGGAAAGGAGTCAGTCGCCGACACATGTGCCAACGAATGTCAGATCGGCAACATCGTTACACGAGCATTGTCATACATACCCGCAGGTTCCACTTGAATTGCCCGTCGTAAGGAGTCCCGTCATGGCGAAAGCGCCCAATCGCTCGAATATGCCTACTCAGCACAAAAGGAATGACCCTGTCATACCCAAAGGCCATGTTTCTTATATGCAGGTTCCAGAGCATTTACCTCCAACTTTGCCCTATCCCGTAGAAGAGGGCGAGATCTTGCCAAAGGCCACAATAGAGCTGGTATCAGGGACTTCAGCCCGCGGGCTGTTTAGTCACGATTTGCAACGGAACACGGATGTGGACAGCGAGAAATCGGTTTACAACGTGTCTAGTGTCGAAGAGAATGAACATTGCCATGGTGGTTTGTTCAATGAAATGCTACATGCACCAATATCTAGTATAGGAGATTTATATCACTCGACGTATCGCGATATGCTACTGACCCAGACACTATCCACAGCGAGACGCCGTCATTGGGCTACTCGATCAGCTTCACCATCTTTTGCCATGCCGACTAAGGCCTTTACGCCTGGCTCGTCAAATTCTCGTCAAGAAGGAACTGATTCGCTGGAGGGTTTCATAGAGTCTATCCATCCATCACATCTTACAGTAGATCAGCACGAACCACCTAACTCGGGAGACGACACCACCTCAAGACACACCAAGAGACTAAATCGAAAAAGGCCAAAGCCAAGATCCCTACCGTACGTCCATCAGCACCCCGTTCTGAGCATCAGGCCTACACGATGCAATATGCAAAAAGTAACGGGGCCCCATCTCAGAGCAATCGGCATCTGGCACTTATGGAGTCAGCAATTGAAGCGCGCGTTACAAAGCTTAAAGGCCAGACACCGAAAAAGCAAGGGTTTTTAGCCCTGGAGCTATGAATCCACTCATCGGTGCTATCATTCTCACAACACCGTTCAAGCTCTCAAAACCTCAAGTCCTCAATTCGGGCACACATTTCCCTTTCAGGTTGCTTTACCATCTCAGGCAGAAAGGAGACACACGGGCCTTAGCCAGCGAAAAGAAATTGTTCCTGAACACGTCAGATTTACAAACGCGTGCTCTATATGTGCTAATGGACATCTGGAAGAAGATATCAACGAGATTAAGCCATCCCTTGCTCGAATTATCAGCAATAAACACATAGAAGAGATGTTCTTAGAAAAAGCTGTGTATATGAATGATCACGAGAGGACGTCAAGACCCGAGCTCTGTAACAGGCGAGCAAGCACCCTCGAATTCATATTGGGATCAACCAGAAACGTAGACCACCGCTGGGTTCAAAATACCTAGACTTCGATATTCAGCAAGGTATCACATATAAACAACCCCGAAGTGACCATATCTACTTCAATATCACCAACGCCATCCCCCTTCCAACCCCCACTCCACACCCAACCCTCCACAACGCCTAGCATAACTCATCCCCACCCTCCTATACAACATCCCCCGTCTCCTCCCCCTCCCCACCCAACTCCTGCTCCACCTCCTCAACCACAAACCCCTCATAGTCCTCCAGACTCTTCTGCACATGCACCTTGAACTTGATAATATCATTCAACATACGCTCAATCTCCGTATGCAGTTCCTCGCGCAGAGTATTCGCTCGGAGAGTCAATTGCTCATACCTGTAATAAAAAAACGCTGGGTTAGGCAAATGCCGGGACTTGAGAAAAGAAGGGTTAAAGGGAGGCCTTACTCGATATTCGTATTCATCTCCCTCTGCTCCATCAGCTGCACGCTCTCCGTCAACCCGGCCCGCATCTTGGCAAGCTCCTTCTCCATTTTCTCAATCTGCGCGTCCGAGGCAAGCTTCTGCGTCGAGGTCACCTCTTTGGTCTTCTCAAACTCCTCCTCCGCGGCTCGGACCCGGTGCTCTAGAGCCTCGACCTCGCTTTTCTTGTCATCAATGGCTTCCTTGACGGTGTCGAGGAGCTCGTGGTTTCTCATGTCAGCATCGATGGCTATGGTTCGGCGCTCGTTGATTTCTTTGCGGAGGCCGATGAGCTGGCTTTTGACAGTGCCTCTGAGGTCGAGGTTGAGGAGGTGGGCGGGGTGGTAGCCTGTTGATGGATCTGCGAGGAGGCGGTCGCTGTTGCCATTTTCCGAAACGCCTAGCTGGGAGGAGGAGAATTGAGGAGCGGAGTTGGTGGAGAGCTTGAGCTCGTAGTCTTCGCCTTTGGCATTTGCGGCGGTAGAGGGGATCAGAGCAATTTGGTAGCATAGAGAATTGTACTTGTCCACGACACGCTCTAGCTCCTCGAGATTGCGGTTCGCCTCGACGTCCCTCTCTGCAGCCTTCTTCTTAACCTCTTCCAATCTCACTGCTGTTGCCTCGACATTCTTCTGCAGCCGCTCACGCTCGGCGTTCATTCGGTCGATATCCTCGATCGTGATACCCTGCCTATCAACTGATTCTTGAAGATTCGCCTTCTCCTGCTCTGCTTCTCGCAGTTCCCTCTCCGTTCGGTCAATCTCCTCGAGCAGAAACTTGTTTCTCGCTTCATACTTCTGGGCCTTATCGCTCACGGTACTGTTCCATTCCTCAAACTTCCGCTTATCATCTTCCAAAATCTTGAAGTGCTTCTCCAGCTTTGCAATATCCGGTGCGCCTTTTTCGGCCTCCTCGATCTTCAACTTCAAAGCCTCGTTTTCTGCTTCGAGAATCGTCATTTCTTCGGCATATCTCTGGTTTCCTCGCTGGAATTCCGCGGCCATTGATTCAACGTGCGGCACAAGCAGCTTGTCGGCATCCTCTTCATCGTCTCCATCTTCAACTTGTAACCAATCTCTGTAGGCACCGCTCAAAAATCGGAAGATGATGCGATCCCCACTCACATCTACACCAGCTTCTGCGCACGCATCGTCATAGTCCCCTATATCGTAGCGGTCCAGCATTTGGGCGAGTTGCATCATCCAGTGCAGCATCCCAAGGAAACTCGACCAATTCTGTCCTCCTACTGCCGCTATTTGACTCTTCGTGATGCTTTTCTCAAAAGGGTATCGTAACTGCTTTAGAATAGGAGGCACCTCTGCGTCAATGCTCTTCTGGAAGCGATACGACGGATCAATACGATGATATAGCCATTGAAAGACGAAATTGAAGTCTTTTTGGGTCGGCGACTTTAGCATATTCTGGCTAAGGGAATGCTTCATCTCTAGCTCAAAGTTGTTATGCGTTAGGTAATCCAACAACTCTTGTCCAACCTTCGCTTGATAGCTTCGGTCTTTCAATGGTCTTGGATCCCTAGGTACCCCAGCTGGAATTGGCGCTTGCACGAAGAACGATTGGTGGCCCATTGGGCCAGTGGATGATGGTCGCGAGTATACGCTACTCCTTCGCTGTAGGCTTTTCGACGTGCTCATAGGTGGCTGCATGTGAGGTGTCATCGCACTTCCGGGAGCATAGCTCATCCTCGACACGGACGCGGTATTTCCAAATATGTTCGAAGAGCTCCGCTGTACAGTAGAAGGGCGCCCCAGATCTGCGAGATTCGTACCGGAGGATGAGCGTTGGAAAGTAGGCTGCTGAGGCCTATTTGGAGCCAGGGACATGCGCGATGAGGAAACAGATCGCGCATGGTGTGTAGTATGAGGGGCGGTCATTTGGGTATCTTTCATACTGGAAATTGAGTTTGATCTCTTCATCGCGGATGCTGGCTGTGGGATCGCGGAATTGTAATTGAGGCCACCAAGAGTCTGGAGAGTAATTAGCAGAGCGATACAGCAGGGAAGCCAGGCTGCAGCGACGTAGAGCTCATGTATACATACCTCTCGTGGCCGGCGCACACTGAAGAGCCCCGTGTCTTGGGACATCTTGGAGGAGTTGTGACAGGTCGGATTGCGGGGATGCGAAGCTATCAGAACGCGCTAACACGCAATGCGACAGTTTTCTGGTAGTACAGTTGAAGAGCAATTAACTATGAAGCAATGCGACAGCGACAATTCGAAGGTAAGGATTTGCGCGATGTTTGTGAGTAAACAAAGGTGGTTGTTGGCCGGGTAAAAGGCGCTAAGCCTCACAAGGCAAGCCTCCGCAAGCGCGACAGGCAGGTCGGGCCGAGGTTCAAGTCGCCGACGACTTCCATTAAACGGGTTCAGATGCCTAATTGTCTCAGAACTCTCCTTGAGCGCCAGAGTTCTTCTTCTATGATTATGTTCATGTAGGCCTCCTTCATTTAACACGTAGATAATTGTGCCAGAATGGTCCGAGAAGATCTGATCGCGTCCGCTGTAAGTTCCCTCTCCGGTGCTAGACCAGGATATTCGCTAATCAAAGCTTCAGATTACCTGTGAGTTTTCCAAGAGCTGTGATGAACGGCTTGAATCTGAGAATCCTAACAGCTTTCACAGTCCTCCAAGACCCCTCCGTCGCAGCCTCATCCGTCGATAAACGAATAGCCTTCCTCCAATCCAAGAACCTTACTCAAGAAGAGATTGATATATCACTGGCAAGAGCTGAGGATGGATCAGCGCAGCAAAGTGCACCAGCGCCGCCTTCTAAAACCCAACTCAGCTATGGAAACTCCAACCAGCAGATGATGAGACAGCCTGTTGGCTATGGGTACGGGCCTTATCAAGGATCGCCATGGGGGCAGTCACCTCCAGAGTCAGTAGCTAGGCAATGTGAATCATTAGAACAACATGACTGACAGTTTCAAGGCCTCCTTCTCGCGATTGGCGTGATTGGTTCATAATGGCTACCGTCACCAGCGGCGTGAGCTACGGCCTTTACGTAGTTGCAAAGGTACGTTCTTCTTCCCCCTGTCGCCATAGCTTCGTCTAATTTTCTCTAGCGCTACATCATGCCCTTAATAGCTCCTCCAACACCACCTCAAATCGAACAAGACAAAGCCTCCATCGACGAATCCTTCACCCGCGCCTTCACCCTCATCGACCAACTTGCCGCAGACACCGCAACCTTGAAAGCCTCAGAAGTCGAACGCACAGAGAAACTAGACTCGACTTTACGAGATGTCGATGCCGTAATAGAGGATCTCAAGACTGCAAAAACACGGCAAGAGAATGAATCAAGAAATATCGCTGATCAGGTCCAGGGACTAAAAGATCTAGTCCCCAAGGCCTTAGAAGGCTGGAAGGAGTCCGGGGACAAGAGATTGGAGGAGCTAGGTGCTGAAATGCGCAGCCTCAAAAAGCTGCTTAACAACAGAGTTGGTGGTAGTAGTGGACCTAGCACACAACAATCACTGCCGAGACATTCCAACGCCCCAACAGATCGACCCAGCGGAACCAGCACACCGACAGGCATAAACAGCGCACCAAACGGCATCGCGAGTAGTGGTACCGCACAATCAGAGGATAAGATGGCCACGAGCTCAATTCCATCCGCGCCTGCACCCGGAGTGACTGTCCCAAGACGAGAGACACCGAGCGTATTCCAGAGCGGTGGGAGAGCGGCGATACCGGCGTGGCAGATGGCGGCTTCTGGGGGGAGCAGTAAGAAAGGGGACGGGACGGGTGGGGATGGGAGTGCTGCTGAAGCTGGCACGTAAGACTTGTGTATGTTGGGTTAGTTATTGATGACTCGTGTATTTATTAATGACTTGTATTATATAATTTGCCAAGGGTAAGACTCCACGTCTGGCGGGATCTTATGGTACGACTTCCTCCATATATCTGCGTCTTGTTGCTTCTGCCACCCGGTGTTAATTCAAGGTGTCGCTTCAGGACGGGATATTGGAATATCATTTTAGATTGTTGTTGCTCGGGACGCTTTCGCAGATCTCCATTTCATCCTATTGCCTTGCCCAAATCGAATTTATCTCACAAGCGTTCTTCAAACTGGCACTGCTTCCATCCCTTCAACCATTCCGAGGTGAACATTCTGCATACAGATGCTCCGCTCACTTTCCTAGAACCTTGCTCTTCCCAAATGCCGGTTTCTTCCCTTTTCGGAATGCATTCATCCCATACCTCCTAAATCCTTATATCCTATACTTTGACCATGCTTACTTCGAATGCTAATCACAGGATCCCGAAGGGATTAATCGGGTTAATATTGCCCTTGATGTTTCCTCCGGATTCAAAAAGCGTAATATACTTTCCTAGCAAGTCAATAACCACCTCCGGCATCTCGTTCTTTTTGTCTTCAGCCTCGTATTCTTCCGCAAAGCCACCAGTCTCTGAGTCTTGATTAGAGTCGTCAAGTGTGTAGGCCGCATCATAGGCAAAATCGAAAGTGTCCTTCTGGGGAGAGATATAATCTGGCTGGATTTGTTGCCATTTGGGTCGATAACAGCAGCAGATGCTCCCGTACCTATTGATAGTATCGGCAGCTACACGTACTCAAGGGGCCTATGTAATCTCGATGCGGAACCAGCCAGGACGAATCTACGATCCTGGGCCTCATTAGATGGCGATACCGGCTGGTTTCCAAGAGAACTGTTGTCTCGTTGCTCGGATAGGTCTGGCGAATCGTGACCTGCCTAGGGAGTATTACGGCGTATCGTAAACATAGGTTTCCGGCCCTGGCGCTCGATTTTCTTACACAATACCATAGGCTTTACCAAGCCTCACACGTCGTTTCAGACCATCATATACAATGAAGAGAGAGTATTGCTCCCAATTCTCATCAATACTGGATCTTTTTGATATGGTAAACAAGCATTGCCAAATTGTGTCATAGCTGATTCGAAAGGAATTGAGTGCTTTAACAATAGGCGTCATTCTCTCCCTCTTCAACGTATCCCGATTGTCGCTGCACCAACGTATCTCTCTGCTCCCCGCGGAGACGTGATGAGAGGGTTCCCAAAGGAATAAACCCCTCTTTAGGTCCGATAGTCCGAGTATACCTGAAGATGATTTTCAGCAGTCACCAGGGCAATTCGTTGGTAGGTTCGATGCTTGCCGAGCCTCCGAGGCACTAAAAGGAAGGACAGATAATTACACTCTCTCTTGCCCATCTGTGAAATCTTGCTCTGGTAGAGGATCTATCGCATACTCCGGCCCACATCGCTCTGCTTTGGCGACACTGACGCCGGAGTTGTCAAAAACGTCCCCAGGATTCAGTAACCCTGCATCCCACAAAATTGACGATTACTTCGGGCGAATCTTTCGTGCTAGTCCAGGACCAGGTGGTTGAGCGCATCTATAATTGTGCTTTGTGTCTGTTCTATGCCATTAGCTGGGATTAGGCGGGAATGGATTAATGATATATGTCTTCCCGGCTTGACTGAAGGATTCCTGACCAATCAGAAGAGGTCTCCTCCACTCGAAAGTCCTCAGTATCAACCCTTCGACATGGCAAACAAGGTATCGAGCTAGCAATGGCGCTCACGGCTGCTGCTCGGAGCCGGATATCCAAGGGGATCCTTTCTGTTCTTACTTAGACAAAGTATAGTGCACATCTAACAAGATACCGCAGCAGACAAACAGCAGCGTATGAAACACCAGCAAGAGACCCCAACACCCTCCACAGGCTTTAGTGTTCGTCAAGTGTCTGTTCCCACTCAAAGGATTAAAAGAATCGAGATGCTCAATCTCCAGACTTCACGGATGTTGACACAATACCGTTTTGTTTTGACCAAAGATTGTAGTACTTTCCCTTAGCTTCCAGCAGCTCTTTGGGTGAGCCTTGTTCTATAATTGCGCCGTCTTTGATTACCAACATCAGATCTGCGTTCATCACCGTGGAGAGCCTATGTGCAACGATAAAGGTAGTCCTTCCTTCGATAAGCTTTTCCAAAGCTTGCTGGATCTGTAACTCGGTCTCAGTATCGACGCTGCTAGTTGCTTCGTCGAGAAGCATGATCTTGGGGTTCTTTAAGATGGCGCGGGCAATCGCAACCCGTTGGAGCTCCCCACCGGACAACTTGATGCCATTCTCTCCAATCTTTGTTGCATAACCATCGGTGAAGGTCATAATTTTATCATGGACAGCTGCAGCTTTGCAGGCCGCTATCACTTCCTCATCTGTTGCTTCGAGATGAGAGTATCGAACGTTCTTCATGATCGTATCGTTAAATAAGTCTGGGTCTTGAGGGACTACTCCGATAGATTCTCGAAGGCTTGCTAAAGGGACTGTTCGAATGTCTTGCCCGTCAATTGAGATAGAACCATGCGTAACATCGTAAAGTCGAAATAGTAACTTGAGAACGGTCGACTTTCCGCCGCCTGTCTCCCCAACGAGAGCAACCTTCCGACCAGGTTTAGCGTCAAAGCTAATGCCATTTATGACTTCTTTCTTTCCATCGTAAGAGAACCTAATGTTCTGGAAGGTGACAGAGCATTCCTTGGGTGCAAAGATCGCCAGACCATCTTTAATGCTAGGTGTTTGCTGAAACAGTTGGAGTAACTGCTCCGCATCGATAAGATTGCCTTGTAAATCCCGGTTTGCCTGACTGAAGAATACAAGTGGGCCTAGAATGGACCACATCAGCAATCAATTCAAGAGAAACGAGCAGCAACATTGTGGAGTTAGCAAAGGGATGCAAGAAGTTGTTGATTCATGTTGCCGGGGAAAGTCGTGACAGATCTGGCCGCCAATGTTGCAAACGCGACGAGGTGCAACGACCTAACTTAGAATAACTCAATACATAGACATAGGGCATACTCAAGCCAACGTCCTTGAATCTAATAAAATACCGAAAACTTACCAGTAAGTTGAGCCCAGTAAGTGATCAATGTCGCAAAATCTCCAACTGATTTCTCGCCATTGGTGACTTGATAAGCTGCAATTATACATGCGCCGAAGAAGCCAATCTTAAGAACCCAACTTTGTACTACCAACGAAATATAGAAGATAAGGGACGTCTTCAACTGAGACTGCATATTTTGCTCCACAACGGAAGCATACCGCTCCCGCTCGTATACCTGGCGATTGAAATATGTTACTGTAGACCAGCTTCCAAGCGTATCGTACATGACCTGGTACTCTTTTCGCCAAATGCCTACATATCTGCGGTGTAATTCCCGTTGCTTGGCACTGTAGCATGTAGCGGCCCACAGGTACATAATCGTTGTAGCAGCGACCGTCAAAGCCATGTAAGGACCAAAGAGGTAGTAGAGATATACGTAAGCCACGACCAAGTCAATCAGCATTGGGAGAGCCTTAAATAATACTATTTCCAGAAGACTGTTAATCGAATCACCCTGTTCGATTGATTTGTATAGTTCCCCAGATTGCTTGTTGTCATGAAAGTCGCATGACAAACCCATGATGTGGCTGTAGGCAGCTGCTGTCTTGATAGCTTTGTGGGCGTATTGTTCCACGGGAAGCCATAGCCTATAAAGAGTTTGCATTTAGCGTTGCCCCCCATGGTACGTGTTTTCACAACTATTTAGTCCAGAAGATTTCTTACAATTCCTTGACGGGATACTTACAAGCTTTTTATGGACTGAATACCAGCGGAAGACGGTGCCAAGGAATAGAGGATATATAAACCAATAGCCATGAGCGGAACATGATCTCGAGAGGTCCCCAGAGCATTAATGACAACCCCTAACTGATGCGGTATGAGCACATTTGATGCCCGGATACAGGCCAAGCAAATAACAACACCTAGAACATTCCACCGAAGTTTGCGATCTTTCGAGTTAGAAGGCCAGACGTATGGAATAAAAATGAAGAACTCGCGAACGTAGGTAACCCAATTTCCGTTTGCCTTTAGGCGATTTTCGATATCTCGTTTTTGCTCTTGCTCCTTCTTTAGTTCTTCAGCTTCGTATTCCAGGTCAGCACCGTCAGAGAGGGTTTCGGTGGCTGCTGATCCGTATGCCGTGTTAGAAAGATCAACAGGCCCAGAAGGCCGATCCATCTGCGAAAGAAGCGGAGCGCTCTCGTCGCCCGAGGTATGGAGGGCTACTTTAGAGAATGTTCCGAAGACGCAAGCTACAAGTAGGCTTAAAGCTAGTAGCCGCGATATCTGAATGATAAGCAGAGTATAGTCAAAGGGACTTGAAAGCCGGCGGATGGTCAAGGACAGACTGAAAAGCCCAATCTCGAGAAGAAGAGCCATTAACCATGACCCATGGTAAGGGTACCACACAGGGTGTTTAGAGTCCAGCAAACAGAAGATGAGGGTTGACCAGACTAGGAAGAAAGAGATGGTATAGATCTGGGAGTTGTCAGCGTTCAAGCCCAATGGATAGACTGTTAGAACAACTGCCGGGTGGAATACAGACATTGCTGTCAGTAGTAGATCTGCGCGGTTGGCTGTTGAAAGTGTCGAATACAAGCATCGAGGCTTCACCAATGTAAGTCATCATGGTAAAGAGCATAAAGTAAATGGCAAGCGTTTGTGGTTTCCTCTGATTAGGCTTCTTGAGAGATTGTAAAGTGCAAACACTGACGGTTGCAGCGACAAGGTAGTAGAGTAAGACGACCGATGGACCAGTGTAGTGTAGGACCTGGATTACATACTGCATCTGCTGGATTGAATCCATACTTGCGGTCGCAGTATTGTGCGCTTAGTGACTACATGAAGCCTTAGTGTGCTGGTTCAGGCAACCTTGATCCAATGGAGAATCTGTCGTGAAGCGGCTTGGGTTCCGATAGCGTTGTAAGCCAAAGCTTGTGATATTGAAATCAGTATCCGACAGGTGGAACCAAATGAGTCAAAGTAAGGATTTTCGAGGTTGAACATCATAAGAAGTGAACGCTGGGCGTCTAGAGTAAGTGTCGGGGAAGCGTGAGTCAAGTATAAGGTTGTCATATATACCTTTAAGGCCCACTGCGGCTGAAAAGCTAATAAATATGAGCTTCTGCCTAGAAATTGTCACGGGCGCCAAGCTGAGGACCAAGAAATTTTGACTAAATAGGCCTCTATTAAAGAATATAAATGAAAGCAATATGGTTTCGTTGTTACTGTGAGGATTTTAGTTCAATGCGCTTTCCTCCGTCAAGCGCTCCACCATGAACATGAACAGGAAACACAGGGAAGAGGGGTCGGCTTAAAGATATCCTTGATCCAAGAGACAGTCATAGAAGAAAGATCAAAGCACTGCGCAGCCGATAATTAGATCTTGAGACAATTTGAATGTAGAAGCTTTGTCCTCGCCTGCGATGATCTCGATTTTTTTGCTTACGACTTTCCTCCCGACTAATTCAAAGTAGCATGTAATCCATAATAAGAACGAAAAGTATAGAGCCTGGTATTCCCAAAGATAACGGTGCATAGTAAAAAGCAGGACTCGAGGTATTCTAGCTTGTCGCCTGATCGTTTTAATGCAAAGCTGACAACATTGGTGCATGCAAAAAGTGACAATCCCCCGGCTCAGGCTGCCTACAGCCTAAGTGGCGCAGCGGTGTGATTTTGTCCTCTCATCCGTTGCCAGGCTCTGCCTTTTGCAATAGTCGTTCTTGTTGTCCTTCTTGTTGTTGTTGTTGTTGTTGTTGTTGTCGCATCACGTTCTGAGACACGGCCGACCATTCCAGTAGCCATACTCCTATGAAGTGACTTCAAGAGCCATTCGAAGTACCTAAACCTGTAGTAATCCACTGGTGAAGTCGTAATAAGGTTGAAGCTGTGATGGACGGAAAGAGCCTTCAGTGCGACCGCGTCCTTATCGCGTTACAGCCGCCAGCTTTGCCACTATCGGCCGCCATTACCCCGAAAGTTCAGCTCTCACAACCCCTCAAGCTCCATCACTACTACGACCGCTGTGACCGCTCTTTCAGCCATGGACTTTGCTCCCTATCAAGACACTGCTCCGGAAACCATCAGAGCACTCTCCCCATCCCCTCAGCGTTCTTCCACTCGATCTCCAAACCCTCGGTCACCGCCTGCAGGCCGACCATCCACAGAGCCTTTCGCCGCGTCATCTCTTCCAGCCCCCAGCCATTTCAGCAATGAACCACATGGCGATGGAGGAGGGTTTGGCGGTGGCAGCATTGAGACTGGGCGCCTGGATGTAAGCCTGTTCGAGACAAGTCTGCCAATACGGTTGGATTACGAGGCGATGCTGGCATACTTGCTCCTGCCGCCTGCCGGAGGGGTACTCTTGCTGGTAGCAGAGCACAAGAGTGACTATGTTCGGTACGTATTGGACTTAAAGATGGAAGAAGTGTCCTGGCTGGGAAAGGGCAGAGAGGTCTTTTGGCATCATGCCTCTCGCTTTCGTGTCTCCTTATTAGCTCCTGCTTCCTTCTTTTCATTCATCATTGTGTCTTATCACTCTTCTTCAAGACTGCGTATGCATTCTTACTTTGAGGCCTTCTGGCCATGCCGAAACCCTATGCTTGTAGGTATATGTATCTTACCATCCCAGGACTTGTCATAAGGATAAGCAGTATTTCTGAAGCGTTTGACTGTCTTGAAATATCGTTTGTAAAAGACCTCAGATCATCTCTTTCTCCCAAATCCGGCATTCATCTTTCTGTAGATCCTAGGCATCTCTGTGGCACAATGGCATGTCTCACCGGTCTCGGTGAATGCGTTCCATTTGCGTAGATGACTTGATTTCACTTCAGAAAAGGGTGGATAAGGCTGACAAGTAAGGGTGCAGGTTCCATGCATGGCAATCGAGTCTACTCTTCACGGCTATATTTGTCAGTGACGTTCGACGATGTTACAGACACGATGACTGACAGAGCTCCGGGTTGTGCACCTCATATTCTCCTGGACGAAGATTATCTCGTGGATGCTGTTTGTTTTAGATCTTGGGCTTATAGGTTTTCTGGCATTTCGAGCTTATCAAGATGGTGGGGTTCTCCTTCCCTAAATGTGTACGGTACTGATACCGTCTCAGCAAATACTCTGGATCGCTTCGAGGTTCCTATCTTCGGCAGATTAGCAAGTTCCTTTGTAGACTCGGAGTGAGGCGCCTGTCTAAGAGTCTTCCTTTGCTTGACCTAGATACCCACGTAGCGAGATTTTCATTCATTGATATTTGCTTTGTCTCTTAATAGCACACAGTAATCAGGACCGGCAGTTGGGTATCTACATACTGCCAAAAGCTTGCTTGCACCGACACGCCGTACCATTTACCAGGGCAAGGTTATATTGCCGCTCCCCAATGAGTGTTCTCCTTGATGGGTTGAAGCCGTCCAAGCATCTCTAGCACTTGTGGACACCAAGAAGCCTCTTAGTGGGTTTAGCTAAAGACTAAGACTGGAGAGCTGTGCAGTCGCCCTTCAAGGCCATTCGCTCGAGCAACAATGCTCCGAAGTTGTTCCAGGTGCGTGACACAAGGACCAGGCCCCTATGAGGACGTGATGTCAGGAGATCAAGGCACGGACTTGCAACAGGCCTTACCGTGGACGTGCGGTTCTTCTAAAACCAGATTCAAAGTCAGCAGGGTGCTTGTTCTGCTCTCTTACACGTCCGGACACTCATGAAGGAGTCGTGCAACTCGGAGCGTTTCCGGTGAACAGTGCCTTTCCAATAGCGATACTAAGTGCTCGCTCCGGCGCTGCTCTGCTGGCTCTTGTTCCAGCAAAATACACGTGAAGACGTGCATCCACGTCTTTGACACACCGAGACGCTCAAAGAAAGAAGACTGAAGCGTTGAGCGTCGTTCCATAAGGTAAGAAGGGCCGCTTAGTCGCCTTTCTCACGGTATTGAATAGGGCTCGCTTAAGCTAAATTTCATACAAGGTAAGTGCAGTTAAATTCTGCCACGAACAATCATTCACTAAAACCAAACTTCGATTCATCCAAACAGGTAAGTCGAAACCAAACATCCTTCAGCATCACATTGCCAACCCCTAATGATCTAGAAGCCAACTTGACTAACTCGTCCCTCACAACCACCAACCAACTTGTCTTTCCCCTCTCCACCAACAATGTCTCCCGTCTGCTTGTTCGCCTCCCCCCTCTTCTCCTCCATCGCCTCCTGTCTCGCCTGCCGCCCCTGCCACAGGGCGAAGAAAGTGCCCTTCGCCAATGGGCCATCCGACGTGGAGGGGGTTGAGCTCCCCTCCCAGTGGACTGGGCCGGTCCGCCCCCTCGCCAAGTCGCCTCGTCGGCTGACGAAGCAGGCCCCAGAGGGGCGGAGGGAGAGCTTCTGGGTGGATCGGCCGGGGGCGATGGGGGGCCTCGACCGCTAGGGGTCGTTTGTGGGTAAGCTTGGTTTCCTTTTCTCCATCTAGGTGCATCGACTAACGTCACTTGCAGGTGGTGTTGGCTGGGTCTTTGCTTCGCTGGTGTGCTGGTGCTTTCGGATAGAACGTGGACTTCTTGCTTTGGGTGCTTTGCTTTTTCCTGGAGATTGACTGGCTCTTGCTCTCTTGCTTGCTACATCAAAACGCTTTGGTGCTTGCAGACTAATATTCACCTTTTCATCGACGTGACAACTTCGCCATATAGACATGTCGTCTTGATGCCTTTGTAGATGTAATCTCATTACGCAACTTAAGCTTCTGTTTACTACTGCCCGTATCGACTTCAACCTATCCCATTTCCTGCGCTCATCTCATTCAACATCCATTTGTCTATGTCTTAGCCCGAACACATCTACTCACCTTTCAGTCACACGGCCATGTCAAAAAGCTGATATTCTTGTTCACTACTGCTTGTTTCGACATCAAGCTGTGCTCTACCCATACTCATAGAGCCTAAATCATCTATTTACCTGAGTCTGAGTCTGTAAACCTCTATCCGCCCCTCATGTTTTCAAGCTTCCAGATGTGGGAACCTATTTCATTGTTCTTCACTAACTATAAAATTGATTACCCATCCTTCCAATCCTCTAGGTTCCAGTTGTAAAGGCAGATCTCAAACGTCTTCTCCATCTTAACAGCTCTGCGTCCACAGGGAGGAGACGCCTAGTAGAGAGGTAGTTGAGTAGCTGTACAAAAGTTCACCGGTTACATTATTAACTACTTGATTATAATTCTTAGATTTGGAGAGGCTACTTCTTTACAGCGTATTATCTGTACAATCATTGAGGGGCCTTTCAATGCTTCACTTGGAAACTTACACCTAAAAACGTGGTTGCAAGCCAAGAATCACTCAGGGTAGCGTAGTATTTCTGATGGCTTGTTCTTATAGCTTGAGTGTTTTAAAATAATCGATCTTACTCATTTGTGCCGCTAAATAACGCCCTTCTCCTCCTCTGCACCGACTCCCTCCTATCCCCTTCCTCGAGACTTGTCCCAATCCCAGAGTCTCTCCATCCTGTCGTATCTCGCTCCTCATCATCCTCTTCGTCATCTGCTTCATTGTGTAATGGGTCAATGGCAGCCGATCCAAGAACCTCTTCTTCCTCCTTCACCCGCGCTTCTTCTTTCTTCGTAGGCTCATTGCGTCCTGTAAAATGCAACGGCGGCTGCCGCCTAAGGGTTGGGAATGTCCGAGATGTATCAGAAAGATCCTCGGTTGAAAAGGGATCAAAATGGTCAGAGTCTGAAGGTTCAGTCTTGATGATGGACCCGTTTCTCTTAGGTTCAGATTTGGGAGCAGTTGAGCTAGAGGACACGAAGAACGAGAGGATAAGCCAGGCGACGAGGGCGGTTGTCATTGAACTGGTCCAAAAGGCCGTGGTGAAGAACAGATAGGAGAGGATGCGGTGATGGTAGAGAACCCAGCTTCAATACATAGAATGAGCCCTCAAGATCAAAAAGACATACTGAGTGTGAACCGCTTGGAAATTAAGACTCACCGTAACCCCTTAAACCGCGCAACAATCTTGACTCCCACTTCATAGAACTGCATCTTCTTATCTGCCTCTACCACTACCTTCACCTCCTGAGGTATGTTACTCCAGCCTTTCGCAAACTCTACACCCTCAAACATCTTCACTTCCAAGACGTCACTTTCCGTCTTCCAGCCTATCAGATACCACGGCAGTCCACTCAGCGTATTCGCCGTATCTATTATGGGCGACGCATAGGTTAGGATTGCAGATCGTCTGGAATGAGCAAGGACTTGAGTGTGATTATTTAGAGGTGTTAGAGAGGGCAATCGAGTATCCGAAGCTGAAGCCAGTGGGGGAGAGAGGAGAGACAAGTCCAGCATAAAGTTTCCGACTTCAAGGTTATTGGGGGTTCGTGGTAGATGAAGATAGAGGGTGATATCGTAGGCCTGCAAAGATGTCAAGGAAGAAGACAAAGAAGCGATACCGTAGGGATGGCCATCCCTACGCCATTCCAGACTTTAGCAATCCATTCCCAGCATTCGAGGTGGGAACGCACCCAAATTGCAGGTGTATGACCCGCTCAACGCCAATTTGAGGAACAAAATTGTAGTAGAACAACGTGTAAGCAACAGTTGAAACACCTAGGAGCAGCAAGCTCGTCGCCACAAGCAAGAATGTCCCCAGATAAGCCTTCTGGGCAGGTTTGGAGATGGCGGCATGAAAGGGAACGAGAGCTGTGTCCTAGATAGTTCAGCTATGCGCATTCGAAGAAGGTTTGGAGCCAACGTACCACAGCTTTCCCAAACGCCGTTTGCTCCCTTTCTGAGCTCCCCATCAAGGCATTCTGAATAGGTTGAGGCACGTCGTCGGCGATCACATGTCGGGCGGAAGTCGCTGCTTTGTCAGCGAAAACCCTAGCTTGGCGAGCTTGGCGGGCTTGTTCTTCTCGACGACATTCCATCTCATAGATTCGTCTCGACATGATTCAGGAGGCAACGACTCCCCTGAGACTATCTCATCAAACAGGAACTTGGGATAGAAGAGTTATGTCAGTGCCAGACTGAGTTTATAAAGCCAGCTTTGAAGAACTAGCATTCACTTTCAATTCATCCACCATCAATGCCGCGACCCATGACCACGCATTACTGTGTTGACAGCATGAACGAGAAAGTGACATGGTGATTCGCTTCATCTCCTAAACATTTGATGCAAATATCTTTCCCTCCTCAAACTAGACAGCATGTCTGAAGAATTCTGGGACGTACAAGCCCATGTCATTCCCGCATCTCATATTCGAGGATTTAGCAGAGGAGTCAGAGATGAGAGTACCGCACATCTAAAGCTAGCTGTTAAGCACTATGTCCCACGGAACCGGGACGTGAAGCCTGGGGATGTCACACTTATTATGGCCCATGGCGTTGGATCGTCGAAGGAATCATACGAGCCTTTCTTTGATGAGCTCCTCCACTGCCGCGTTCCAATACGTGGAATCTGGGCAGCTGATGTTGCTCACCATAGCGCTTCCTACATTCTCAATGAAGATATCATTGGCGACGAGCCGCATTGGTTTGATAGTTCTCGAGACTTGCTACAGATGGTCAATTACTTCCAGGCAGAGATGCCGCATCCCATCGTCGGAGTAGGTCAGTCTTGGGGCTGTGTCACACTTACCATGATGTCAATCTTCCATCCACGCTTGTTCACAGGAATCATCTCCATGGAACCAGTTTTCGCGACCGGATATAAGTACAAGAAACGGAAAGGAGATAAGGATGTGCGCCCAGACCGGTTCCATGTTGCGACGCTCATGGCCAATCGTAAAGATGTATGGCCGTCTCGCGAACAAGCCCGGAAACAGTTCGCTGCCAATCCTTACTACGCTGCGTTTGATCCTCGAGTCTTTGAGCGCGTCGTGAAATACGATTTGCGAGACATACCCTCGGAGAACGGGTCAGCCAAACCCGTGACTTTGACAACTCCGAAATCAATGGAAGTGTACACCATGATGCGCCCTGACCCTCCTTTCCCCGGCTACCCGGAAGCACCAGATTATCAAAAGCGCGGAAAGAATACTACTGTAATCGCTGGATTCTACCAAGATGAATCAAGGCAGGCTTTTGAAAGTCTGGCCAACGTTCATCCACCAGTTCTATACGTCTGGGGAACTCTATCACAATTGCACGACTCCGATTATGCCGAAGGCGTAGTGAAACAGACTGGAACAGGTCACATGGGCGGTGGCGGTGTCGCAAAAGGCCAGGTCAAAGAGACATTCGTGGATGGAGCCCATCATCCATTGCCTTTAGAGAAACCTAAGGGAGCGGCAGAGGCTGTAGCGGATTGGGTACTGGATATGCTAAAGAAGTGGAATGACGAGACTGAGAAGCGGAGATCTCAACCAGGGTTTGACAGCACCCTCAATCCACTTTGGCTTGGACGGATCACGAAGCTTTGAACCAGGACGTACTGCGGTAAAATACATGTTGCTATGCTGGCTACTTGTTACAATTGAAACCAACTACTGGCCTTTGTGCGGGAGCTTGCCGGATTGATATAAATTACCGGATCTAACAGAATACTCCAAGTAAACATCAGCAATTTAAAGCGACCATTCGGCCGGAGATGATATTGTGAGGCAGAAGTCAATGATTGCTACAACGTCAACGACGCCAGGTCTTCGCACTCTTGCTCTAGATACTCCCTCTGTTCAACTGCGTCACCTCCGACTGCGAATCCTTCACCTGCTCGCGTAGCTCCATCTCCCTGCTCTCGGCAATCACTTCCGCCATTTACGCCATATTTCCGACAACTTTATCATCTCCTTCAACTCCTTTCTGTCCTTCTTTGCGTCCTCCCTCGCCTCTTTCAACTCCTCCACCTTCTTATCATAAAGCTCTCCAAGCACCATCGCTCTGCCGTTGAGCACCGCCATCAACCTCCAACGATCCGCGATCGCCCACTCCCTATTCTCCCGCCATTCCCCCAATATATCCGGAGTCGCTTCATGCATCCACGCCCCCGGCCGCGCCTCCATCTCCAATGTCCAGTGGTGTTTCATCTTTTCCATCTCCTCCTCCAATTTTTTGATCTTTACAAGATTGACGTCTCGTAAGCGGTCTGCGACCCGACGGACTGGTCGCGCCCGCCGCTTCAACCAAAGCCGGCCGGTAGGCGGAGAACGACGCGGAAGGCCGTCGCGACCCATGCGGCCGGGAAGAGCAGGAGGAGCGGGGACTGGCCCATGGGAGCGAAGAGCATAACGGTTCTGGGCCGACATGGTATTTTCTGGAGCGGATTGTCGAAGCTACAAAACTGGTCAGACGGTTATGTAACCACAGCAAACCCAAGTTAAACTTACTAATTTAGATAAATGAAGACGAAAGGAACGAGACACTGACCGGCAGTGTGCTTGTGAAGAGAAAGGATTCGCTGGAGCAAGACTCCTAGCCAACCCAGTCAGCTAACCATACGATTGCCCAGAATCAAAGATTAACTTACTAACTTTGGTGGATAAGACGACGACACGACGCGAGGTGAGAAGAAGGGAACACTGACCAGCAGTGCGATGGCGGGGAGATGTGTATGTAGTTGCAAAAAGCTAAACTTTGACAGCGGAGATATCCGTGAAGATGTGTGTTGAAGAGAGGTTTGCAGCTGAAGAAAAGGTGTACTGTTGCAGGAAGCTGTTTAGGAAGAAAGATATGCTGTCTGAAGAAAGATGTGTGCGATGTAAGAAGTATGTTGTCTGAAGAAAGATATCCCTGAAGAAAGTAGCTTTCAAAAAGGATGTACGTTGCAGAAACAACTTGCAAGCAGGAAACAAACCAAAATATATATACTACCCGCCCTTCGCCAGCTCAGGCGCTAGCAGTCGACAATAGGCTTTTTATGTGTTGCTATCATCATTTTGCTAGCGCGAGGGTTTTCTATTGTCAAGATCATGTTCAACCAACTCTGCTCCTATTCTCCAATTACTAGTGCGAGTACCTCTTATTGTGCACATCACTAGCGCAAGATATTCGAATGGAGATATGAAACATGCTTCACAAGGCCACAATAGCCTGATCCCTTCATCCTACGTAAGGTATCTGGATCAAGTGCTTGCGTTTCGGTTGATGCTGCAGTGACAATAGCCCGTTGAGAATCTTCCAAAGTCTTAGCGTAGCAATCACATCATCAGCCGTAAGTCCTCTACAGTAGGTAAACATAACACAATACATCACACCACAGTCTCACTCAGATCCTCTCAAAATAACCCTCTGGCTCTCTCATAGCAAACAGCAAATAGTGACTAGCAAATAGAGGTATTATCCTACATACACTTCCCCTTCTGCCATCTGCCTATTATACATTTGTAACAGCGTTAAAACCTTCCATGCCGTTGCCCCCTTTCATTCAACAGCCGTGGTTGGATATTGCGCAACAGATGGTATTGCGCAGACGTAAGTCGAGAAAAGTTGCCAGCCCCTGAAAAGCAATGTCATACAAACTCCTTCTATCGTACTGCAGACTGCAAAGTCCATCCATTTCCTTGCTAATGCCGCTATGCTCATGACAGAGTCAGATCGCTCCGCATCCTTCAACACTCCATGATGCCCATTGTCAATCGCTAGCTCAAGCCAAAGACCTGGGACTCTGGTTGATATGCTGGAAGAGCGCCCCAAACAGTCTCTCAATCTGCATTACACCCTTCAAGTCAGTACAATAATCCATAATTCATATCGGTATTAGATTGCAAGCAGTAATTATTAAATCCAATGACAAATGTGCGGAATAAATTGCATACCTCGGGCGCCGCCTTGATGAACGGCAGATCCCAAAACATATAACTCGGGTTCTTCAGCAGCTCCAGCAGCGTGATTATCAACCCCCACGGATGCGGTCGATGCACAATCAATCGTTCCAACAACACCCTGGTAATTTGCTGACGCACGTCCGACTCTTGTTGGTCGGCCAGATCATTACCAAAAAGGTGGAGAAGCGCGTAGCTAAAGTAATGAGTGTGGCTGTTTGGGTAGCGGAGCTGGTTGGCGACTGCGCTGAGAAAGTGATAGCGGGCTTCGGGATGGAGCTCTTTGGCTAATTTGGTCATAAAGGTGGCTTGGGGAGAGTCATTGGAGAAAGAAGGGCCGCCTTTTTGGCCAGCCGCGGAGAGGGCGCTTTCTCCCAAGTAGAGAGCTAGGGCATGAAGGAGAGGAGTGTTGACGTTGGAATTCCCGTAGTCCGAGCTTGAATTGTGAGCGGCATTTGCTACCGTGTTGATGTTCTCATCTGAAATGTCAGTGCTTCTCAATGAGCTGTCCACGACGTCTTTGATACACAGGAGAGGCTGGATGATATCTCCAGCTATCCGAGGCGGGTTTCTGATCTCTTCTAGACGATCGACCTTGAGGCCTGCTGTGAATGGATCTGGTAACTCTGGGAATGACGAAGGGTATGCGCTAAGAACGAGGTTTCGAAGTTGCATACAATGTGCTGGGATGATGTTGCAGAGGCGGTAGTGGTTCTCTGCCAGGAACTCTGGGAAATCGTGGTGTAGGATCAGAAGGATACGCAATACGCCTCGATAAAGATCCTTGGCTAAAGGTGAGACCATGGCTGGCATGAGCAATTCACCTACGTAAGTCAAAGAGCCGTCCATAATTTTAGCGTAAACATCCCAACCCTAGTCACATTAGCACAGTCTGGCTCTGCGAATCCAACAAACTCACTTCGTTATCGCGAAGCTTTAGCAAGGCAGGCATGAACATCCGGTGAGAAATCAGAATTAGCCAGCTATAGGTGAAGCTAGGGAAGTATCGCGGCTCCAGTATCAAAAAGTTATCAGCAAAGACCAGTATCATGTCTCGGTCCTGGGTGTAATCTTCTCTGGCAAAGTCATGCCAATCGCAAAGGATACTCGAATATAACCGGAAAAAGACCCGTTGATTGAAAAGCTCGCCCCGAATGACGTGATGGTTGTTAAATATCAGAGCAACAAGGGACAGTATCGAATTCATGTACGCAGCCTTGCTGCCTCTAACAGCGCCGTCTGTTTCACCTTGGTTCTTTACCAGAAGAACAATGAGTTTGGCCAGGCAATCGACGTTGAAGTAGCCTTCGTTCGCAATCGAGTTCGGATCCTCGCGTTCATAAGCTTCCACGGATGTGTCGATACAAAGCCGAAGAAAAAGTGCCATTTCGTCTTGTGAATTCAACAATTGCCTTTGATGCAGTTGAGAGATAAATGCCCCGAACATCTTTTCGGTAGGATTTGGATGACCGCACATGGTAACCCACTCTGTAAAGATATATTGCAACTGATGTTGTCTGATTAGAGATCGCTCGTCAGGCCTGCTTTCGACGTAATCATGGACTCCCCAATCCCTTAATCGTTGCATGAGTTCTGTACCCATTGACAGACCAGGTTCCTCAATCAGCCACTGCCCCATCGCTCCGAGGCTGCTTGCAAAGTCTGCTCTGAGACCAAATGGGTGGCTGTTGAGTAGCAGTGCGTTCATGATATCCGATAGAAAACCAATAGAGACCAGCCGCCGATCCCGAATGGCCTTTGTCAATGTCATATCTACCTGCCTCAGCTCCATAAAGCCGGCCTCGAGAAGTGCAATGGTCACTGGAACATTGAGAATTTTCTCGTCCTCCTGATTTGCGAACGACATAGTAACCTCCTTTGAAGTGCTCGGAGAGATTTTACATAGCTTGACCAGTAGCCTTACTAGGAATTCGACTTGTAAAGGGTTCGTTGTTTGCCCATACAAAGCCATACAGACGGTATTTGCGGCTTGATAGGCCACGGTGTCACGATTGACTGGTAACGAGTTGATCAGCTGTTCTATCTCGTTCACGATATCGATCATCGGGCCCTTTTGATCCAACTCGACCACTTTCAGTGTTCTATCGGGTCTATCCTTGGCTAGATGGGTAATGTCGGCAACTAAATCTTCAATGCGCTCCGAGACAGCCCTAGCGTCCATGAACCCGTTTGAAGGTTGTTGAATTGCAGTAGGTACTGGGGGTGGAAGCATTCGCCCTTGTTGCGGATGAGGGAGTTGATGTGGAGTCGCAGGTGGCTCTATGGAATTGGGATTGTGAGGTATAGAGAAAGCCTCTTGGAGTACATCTGGAAGTTGTCGACCACTGTCTAACGAAGCGTTCTGAGCGTGACTAGCTGGTCCCCGAGATTGACGAGCAAAGTCGAGATAGATCGTCATTTGCTCTTGGTTTAAACCACCCGGACCCTGTTTGTAAGGTTCAGGAATGAATCCAGCCCAACGGCTATAATCAGGATCCGTATATGGTTCATTGGGATGCTCCATTCTATGTTGGCGTCGCTGAGCTATCTCGGCCTCGATGTGAGCCTCAATCTCCGGCATTGAACGGTCTTCTGCTTGCTGCTCTACAACGTTGCAAGCTGTATCGAGGTTATCGTTCACGCACATCAGGATCGCACCCTCGGGAAAAGACTGATCAGGGAATTCGGCTTGCGCCATGCGTATGTAATTCGTCATGCTCATCCGTAGTGGCTCTTTGCAAGTAACCAAAGCAAGACTCCCAGAGAGTTGCCGGACCATCTGCTGTGCACACTTTCGGACCCGATCCTCATCAGACTCTCGTGCAAAATCTTTATGAATTAGGTTGGTCGTTGCAATCGTGGCAATAGTAACAGAACGCTCCACTACAGGTGCAATAATCTCTAAAATAGCACGTTGGACAGCGTTCTGTACAATCTGGCGTAGTCGTTGTTGATTGGTAATACTGCCAGTAGATGGAGGGAACACCAACATAGTTTCGAGATCTGGCAATGATGCGGCAATCGTGTTTGGAGAGAACCTCGCGTTTCGCGGTCTGCTTATACTCAAAGCCAAATCATCGAAACCGTCAATTCCGTCAGGTATCATAGACGCAGATAAGTCCTCCTCTTGGTGGGGTTTAGTCCTTATATCTGTAGAAGGCTCAAGGGCATTTCTATCTACCCCAAGTTCCTTGCAAAGTACTTCGATCTCGAACTTCTGGTTCAATTTGAGCTCAACGTGCTTGTAAAGTTCAAGTAAGACTCGAAGTATCTCAATCGTCCAAGGATTGGGAGGTTTGAACACCGTAGACTTTGACGCCTGGATCAGGACGTTGCAGGTGAACGGAATGACGATCAGTAGCCTGTCTGTCTCGTACCCCTCGACCAGAAGATCTTTAAACGAGACGTTCTTGTGCTTTATAGGTTTGTCCCTTGCGATCGTCAACGATCCTAGCCAATTAGCCAAACTCTTTAGATTTTTTCGCTCTGCTTGTGAGTTCATAGTCGACTCGGCATTCAACATTCTTTGCACACTAATATAAGTCTCCCGGAGGACCTCAGCCCAAAGCGTTTTGTTGCCAAGTAGCTTCAGCATGTCGAGATATAACTGCTGCAAGTTCGGCTCAAGTTTCGCGCGCTCTTCCACAAGCATCGAGGCGAACCATTGGTGGTGCTTTTCTTTCAGAGCCTTCTGCACATCTTTGAGCTTCATGGGGAGATTCTGGTCCGAGACGTTGTTAAAGAAGAATACAACCTTCTCTTGTGTTTCAGAGTCAGGGTCTTCATAAATGTCAGAGTTCATGGCAGGCTCTGCATGAATTGACTTGAAGTGGATGTTCGGAGCTAAGAAATCATCAATTTCCCCGTTTGATAGTCCCATACCCTCTGGTACACCATTGATACCATTTGACTCCGCGTCAAAACCTGATTGGATATCGCTCTGACCAAGTACTTCTGCGGCTTTTGCAAAAGCTTCGGTGCCCTGGAGTCCCGGAATCTGTACGAGCACAGAGCAATATCCAGGCCATTCCGGTAATTTATCCATCAGATGCAAAAGTGCCTGGAGCCCAAATTTGTACATGGATGTTTGGGTGAGGTTATCACGGACAGCTTCAAGAATCATACCGAGGCCAACACGAAGGGCGAGGCCTGAGATCAGACCGTAATTGATGATACCGCCGAAAAGAACGGCCGTCATCGCGAGTGGCGGCAGCGGGTACTCGTTAAAACACACAAACTCGTCAAAGAGTCCATGGATCATACAAGCAAATAGATCTTGCTTGGCAGGGTCCCTCGAAGACTTGTAGTCTCGCAAAAGAGTGAGAATATCCCGGACTTCCAGGCTGCTGTTATACATACGTTTGTATAGATCCTGCATCTGGTCATCGGTAGTCTCGGACATTAGATTACTTTCTGCCCCATTTTGGTCAATCACGTCGTCCACGCCCTCTCCATAGTTGATGAGTCTTGGGAAAGCTTGTATGCACTGTCTCTCGAGGCCAACAATTTCTGCTCCATCTCTTGTTGCTTGCTCCAGAGCATCTAAGAGGATACTAACGGTCTTGATTATTAGACTCACCGTTCGTGGACCAGGCTGCTCATTACGAGCGGTCCGCATCTCGTCTTCGGCTTTGAGCTTCAAAAACTTTACAAACGTTGATGTTAGTTCATTGGGACTTCTTGTAAGCATGTCCTGTGCCCATTGCTCGAGGTCGATATATCCTCGACGATGAGCTAAAGCCACTAGGTCAACTCCAAAACCGGAAATCAACTCAGCAAGTTCTGGAAGCCATCCAAGCTCATGGGCATGCTCAAGTATCAAAGGCATCTTGAGGGGATCCTCGCTATGGATATGAGCTAACGTAGAGGCGAGCCACTGTTTATCTTGCCGCCACAGAGAATAAAGAACATAAGCATACTCAGGAAACTGCTTGTCTAGGTAAGAAATCAGTAGCCTTCCCATCACAGACTGCTGGACTGGACTCCAGGGCTTCGGGACTCCAGCGGCGGAGCAAAGAAAGAAGCTCTGTTTTGGTCCAAGGACAAGTTCTTTCGCGGCCTCGGCGTCTTCCGGTATCCGAGGAGATGTGAAGGCAAGATTGATGATTGCCGCGACTGCATCCACCGATATCATAGTATCCCTTTGTGCCTCTTCAATGTATTGCAATACCTCCTGGGGACCATCAATGTAGTCCATAGGATTGTACGATTTGCGAAGACCAGGTATTGTTCGCGCATCTAATATGGAAGATGGGAGAGATGCAAAACCCATAGCGAAGTGAAGCTGGGTCCCACAATGTTGCCATCTTCCGCCCCACAGTGCTTGAATGTCGAATTGAGCATCGTTGTGAGCGACTGGAAGCAAAGCATTCAGAAGTGCCAAGAACTGATCACTGGACACAGCATAGTCGCTGCAATCGAATTCGCGGACGACTCTCTGCCAATCACAAGACTCCAAGCATTCTCGGACTGCAGACACAAATAGAGAAGGACGGTACTGTTGCCATTCTGGAGCCAGAATCATGAACAAGAGAGCGCCCGCGATTTGCCCCTCGTTGAGATCACCAGGATATCCTGTTAGAACTTCCTTTGCAGATTCGAGGCTCGCAGTCGCTCGGGGTCCTCGACGTTGAACCTCATTTATGAGATCCTGACCACTGTCTAGCAATTCAATCAAAGCCATTGCTGATCGTATTGCAGCAGGTGGTTGCATGTCTAGCTTTGAATAACGGAGGTTCAAAGCATGGAATACCTTGTTCTTCTCGGCATCTTTTCTGAGGTCCTGGGGTAAATCTTGAAGGAATTTGTAGGCACTTGTGGCGAGAAGGGATGGTTCAACGTCAAAGTCGTCATTGCGGGCGTTGGCAAGGCTTTGAAGTAAAGCAGGAGAGTTATTGGAAAGGACAACACCGGCTGCCTGTGATTAGTGAATGAAGCACAATACAATATAGTGAAGCCTACCTTTTATCTTAAGGTCCTGTTTTGAGACGTGCGTAAAGGCTGATGCCAGCAATGTCTTAGCCAAGGCATTCAACTTGAAGTGATCCATGAATGTCGCAAGCTCGAAATCACGAAATATGTCACCCTCAGAGGTGTCTATTATCTCTGCAATTCGTGGAGCTTGTTCCGGATCTTGTGTGATCTTCTCCATCTCCTGCACCAGAAGCTGATAGTTGCCGGGGTTCTCGACATTACGGTTAACGCCGGGAAAGATTTGGGGAGAGTTGCCGACAAGTAGGCGACGGAAGTACTTTGCGAAGACATCCATGCCGTTTGATTCCACCAGCTGAGAAATAGTTAGCCAGTACAAGCTAGATGATCTCTAAATGTTAATCGAATTACCTTGTGTATGGCCTCTGCCTGGGAGTCCCACTTGGCTTTGCCCTCTTTTTCAGTTATAGATCCCAAGAGCAAGAACACTTGCGTGACCACAATTTTCGACACTGATGATTGGCCAGATATTCCAGATGAAGGAGCAGACCCACCGAACGCCGACCGATCAAACGTGTTGTTTGTGGGCGAATTCAAAGTCTGAAGTTGCGATGAGGGCGAGAAGGTCTGGTTCCTTTGGGTTCCTCCACCGCTACCGCTCCCACCTCCTCCTTGAGACGCGGTGGTCGAAGCCGCGGCGGAGGACGCCAAGTATGAATTTGATGAGGGCGTAATGGCTCTTGACCTTGGAGACAAGAGCAGCTGAGGGGTTTGCTGGGATCCAGTTTGTGACGGGGAAAAGGATGAGGCTGTGGAGGGTGTAGAGTAGGTGACACGGCTATTTGTATTCCGGCTGGAAGAATTAAGAACAGATGAGAAGGTAGAAGTGAAAGGCGGGGCGGTGGATGTAGGTCGCCCAGTGGGCTCGAGTGATGATGAGCCAAGATCTGTAGCAAGAGGAGTTAGACCACGCCGAGCGCCTGTAGCTGGAGCGGGCAGCCCCCAGGCTGAAGGCTGTACTCTCGCTGGTCGCGCACTGGAGTTCTTGTTTGTATTAGAAGCAATGGAGTTCTGAGCTGCAGGGTGAGGGGGAGGGAAGGTCATCTAGGATACGCGACCATTCGTAACGCCCGGAGAGGAACAGGAGGATTTAGGATGTATGGGACTCCGGAGAGTATCTAAATTGTGATGTGAAAGTGTGAGGCGGAATGCAGGGCGGAGTTTGGTTGTGTGACATGTACAAATTGCAAGATTGATGTGAAGCCCTGGATACTGGTAGGTTGAGGCTCTGGTGGAACATCCCGGTACCTTGCCGCAATCAGATTGGTGGGCGACTTGCGCAAACTAAGGTACGGAGGGCTACTAAAGCCGAAAAACGAAGCAGCGCTTATCCGTTGCCCCGCAACGCTGCAATGTTTACAATTACTTTAGTAAACTCGCATCACACCACCAACTCCAAATCTCAACTCTCAGCTCCGTAAACCACCTAATACCCAACATATTGCCGCACTCTAATATACTGCCATTGCCACCGATTTGTATCTAAGTCGCTATTCTCAGTCATTCAAAATTTGATATCTCATACTGAAGAGAGTAACAAGCTCAAGGCTTCAACGCCCGGCTTCCGCCACGATGCCTGGAACCGTTGCGGAAGGCCCGACGGTTACTATGTCCTGTACGTAGTAACTACTCGAATAATGAGTATTTGGCTGACTTAGGTAGTTGCGAACAACTTCTGGGGCAAAGATGACGCTGGTGTACAGCCACTGCTTGAGCGCATGCAGAATGCGAAGGTGACATGCGACGAATTAAAGAGCTTCTATAACAGTCAGAATCCGCATTTCATACACGTATCTTGGACTAGTATGCTCACTTCCGACAGCTCGTGCTTCGATAGAAGACGAATACGCTCGAAAGTTGACGGCGCTATGTCGCAAACCCTTGGGATCATCAGAAGCAGGCAGTTTACGGGCTTCGCTTGATGTTATGAGGGGAGAAGTCGAAGCAATGGGAAAATCGCATCAAACAATTGCAGGACAAATGAAGAGCGAATTGGAAGAACCATTGGCGGCATTTGCTGGGGGTATGAAAGAGCGAAGGAAGATTGTACAAAGCGGCGTGGAAAAGTTATTCAAAGTCAAGCAACAGCAGACAAACGCAGTTAACAAGGTACTTTGGTACTATGGGACAATATATAATACCCGCTGACTCTATTATAATTACAGGCTCGAGATAGGTACGAACAAGACTGCTTAAAGATCAAAGGTTATCTTGCGCAAGGGCACATGGTCATGGGTCAGGAAGAGCGCAAGAATAAAGCGAAGATGGAGAAGACACAAATTCAGCTAGCCACAACCAGTAACGAGTACGAAGCAGTAGTGAAGGCGCTAGAAGAGACGACTGGCCGTTGGAATCGAGATTGGAAGGCTGCTTGTGATGTAAGACAATCCTCTCCCGTTTGAGGCATTCGGCTAACGGGGGAAAGAAATTCCAAGATCTTGAAGAAGAAAGACTTGACTTTACAAAGAGCAGCTTATGGACCTTTGCGAATGTTGCTTCGACAGTATGTGTCAGCGATGATGCGTCGTGTGAAAAGATTCGTTTGGCCCTCGAGAGCTGCGAGGTTGAGAAGGATATTGCCAGCTTCATCCAGGAGAGGGGAACCGGCCAAGAAATTCCTGATCCACCAAAGTACATCAACTTTTGTCGCGGAGACATCAATGATACTGCATCAGAAGCGTCGGAGGATGAGAACTACTCGGTGGCCCAGTTTCAACGAACAATCAATCCTGCGTTCCGAAGCTCATCTCCCCAACCATCTGTTCTGGAATCTCATCATGACCCTCGATCGAATCTGGCGAAGCAAATGGGCCACTTGGAAGCGAATACGCCGCCCAGCCGCGAAACGACCATGACGCCACAGAAGGCAATGCAGCAACCCCCTCCAGTGATAGACTACCGGAGAGATCCTCAGACACAGGCACCGTACCAGCATAAAGTTGATCAATTACGCCAACATAAGATAGATGACTTGCCAACGGTACCGCATAATGAGTATCCTACGGATGGTATGACAATGTTCTGCCGGACCGCTCCGCCTTCTGAACGTAGCTCTGCTGCAAGCCCGGTTAGGCCAGGAAGTAGAGACTCTCAGAGCGAATACTCCAACCCCACGTCTTTCTCCAGTCAAGATCCTGGTAGTGGGCAACAATCCCCCATGAAATACGGCGGTGGCTCTATGGTGTCTGCAGGCAGCCCAAATAAGTCGGTTCAGAAGAAGCGAAGTGGTTTCTTCAGCAATAGTCCTTTCCGGAGAAAGAGCAAGCATGAGAAGGAGAACCCGGTGCTTGCTCCACCAAATGGCCGTAGTACTTATGGCTCGTCCAACGATCGACATGGCGGAAGCAATGTGTCAAGCCCAACCCGGGCGTACGGTCAAGGAAATCGGTCTTCAAACTTTCAAGACGACCACTCGGCGAGCCCCGAGCCTGTGGATCCACGCGCGAACTTCCAGCTCAATGTTGGCAACAATGTCTTCGACGTTGCATCTCCAGATGCTCGCCGTCAGCCTGCTGGTAACGCGATGAATTCACCAACCAAAGACCTCGACCCAATCGCTCAAGCCCTTGCCGATCTGAAAGGCATTACCAAACAATCGTCCACTCGTGTCTCAGCTGACCGCTACCATGGCATTGCCACGCCTGCCCCTAGCCTAGCAACCCCACCAGTCCCACAGAACGATGCGGCAGCCGCCCAACGTGGTACGCCACCGCCATCTTACCACGATCCTCAACCCATGAAGCGTCTTGATCTTCCCCAACCAGCCTTTACATCAAAACAGATGCAGCAAACCACTCGCAAGTACGTAGGTCAGACCAAAGATATGTATGGTTCCTCTCGTCCAGGTAATCGCGGCAGTGCCTCCGATATACCTCGGGCAACTTCTCCCCTCCCAATGCGGAGCGTTTCCCCACGCCCAGGTTATAATGCCCCTCAACCGCAAGCCCACCCCAAAGGTTCCTACGCCCGCTCCGCAAGCCCAAACCCCTACACCAACGCCCCTCAGCCACGCCAAACCCCCCACGTCAGCCCCGCAAAACACAGCTACGCCAACAGCCAGAGTAACAACAGCAACAACCGCTACTCTCGCCACAATTCTCCCAACGACATTCCACGCGCAGTATCTCCGCAACCACCGCAGCCGCAATATGCGAGGCAAGAACGGCCAAGCAGTAGCAGTGGTGCTCTGCAGCTAGCTGATCGAAATTTGGCTCCGCGAGCAAGGTCGAACACGGCGGCGAGACCGATGAGTTATTATGATGGGCAGCAGGGGGCGCCGATGGGAATGGATGCGGGGATAGGGGATCTGAGGGCGAGGAGTAAGAGTGCGGCTAGTGACCGGCAGTTTACGAAAGATGGTCGTCCGATTTTGCAATTTGGTGAGTTTCGTTCTATTTTTTGCAACTTTCTTGCCGGATTTTGGAAAACCAAGTGAAAAAGGCGCTGACTTTCGAGTAAAAGCGAGGGCATTATACATGTACCGCGCGGCCATTCCCGAGGAGCTGAGTTTTGCCAAGGGAGATATTCTAGCCGTGCTGAGGTTGCAAGACGATGGGTGGTGGGAGGCGGAGGTGACGGGGAAGAAGGGGAGGGCGGGTTTGGTTCCGAGTAATTATCTACAGCCGTGCTGAGGGGCCATTCTATCCTGTCAGCCAGGAGGACATATTGGGGAGCGTGCTGAAGAGGATATGGTATAGATTCGCAAGTTTGGTGTTTAGCATATTCCGAGGTTTTTGATCAGCTGTATGGTTGGATGTTTGGGCGATGTTGTTGAGCGGGTTTTGATGGTTTTGTGGATACCTTGGGTTTATTTGTGGAGCTTCGTGTATTTGGTATGAAATGACGTTTACTGTCTCGATTGCAGATTTGAGGAGCATTTTGCCATGATGAGGTCAGTGTCTGGGCTAGATGAAATATTGCAGAGCCGAGCGGGTTAGAAAAGGGGTTTTAAGGTAACTTGGCTTGCCGTTGTCTTTAGACAGCGATCTTGGAGCTCAAAAGCTCAGAGCCAACCCCAACCCCCTGATCCAATCGCCGGCCTTGCATATTCACTTGCTTGTCAGGTGGCTTGATATCCCTGCACACCTCACCAATGTTGTCGATGTCTGCTTCTGCGATATGTCCTTTGAGAGAAAGGAGGGATCGTCGTTGGGGTAGTGGTGGGCTTGGAGACGGTACGTTATGCTTATGAGGATTTTTCCGGTGACGTCGTGGGATGTGTCGTGGGGGTTTGGGGGTGGGTTCGAGGAAGAGGACTTTGTGGGTTCGAGGGAGGGGAGGGAGAGGGAGTTGAGTCGGTGGATTTTGGGGACATGGTTTTATTTGGCAGGTTTGTGGTTGGGATATTTGTTGTGCACTGGTAGGAGTGGCATCTGGAATGGGAGGTGTGAGTTTTGGTTGATTCCGTGTTCTTATTCACTGCTCCTTTGATATTTTAGCTATTCTTGAGCTGTTTAACGCAGACCTGGCAACATCTATCTTGATTGATGTCAATGTCCTAGTAAGATTCTTGTTGGGTACTTCGTTGTAGATACACAGACTCAGAATTAGAACGAGTAGGAAACACATCTCCTCCGACTTTGTGAACGTAAGATAACAACCACGTCAATCTTTATGACAGTTTCGGTTTTTGGATTCATGTGGTAAAGTTAACCATGGCCATGAAGATCAGCGCTCCGTAAGACAATAAGAAAATTATAACTATACGCCTCCACAAACGATAGAACCGTGCAGATCAATGGAGATCTCTTTGGGGTCACGATGGGTAGCCGGCGATCGATCCTTAGGGTTCGACATGTTCCTTCAATCAGGGAAGTGGTGTACTAGCAACTTCTCGATATGTCCAGTCAACCTCCTTACCATTTTCGAGAACATGTTTTCGACCTGTCTCACTGATGCTAAGCTTCTCAAGCCGAATGTCTTTTGCCCATTCGTACTCCTTGTATCTTTCAATGAGGTCTTGGGCGTCCAGTAATGGGCTGTGTTTGACGTCTTTCCCGATTGCTTTCCTGATCCACCAAGCATTGTTGGTTTTCTGAGTCTTCAAGACTCGCATGTCAATAATACGAAGCTGGAGATTAAGAGGACGTTGATTGGCAGCGAGAAATCCAGCAGCGGTAAAACACTGCTGGAGTGTCTCGGCGAAACGGTGGATACGAGATGAGGAATCCTGGCATACAGCGTTAAGCCATAGGGTTCTGAGAGCTGCATCCCTGTTATTATTGGGCAAAACAAGGCTCGAAATTGTGACTCGCAGAGGCGAGACCGTATGGGAAACGTCCCTGGAGATCGCGTTGAGAGCGAAGCTTGGTTACGGAGTGTATTTCCGTTTTGATGGATTTCGTCCCTCTCATGCGAGCCTATTGCACGTAGGATAGAATTCACATCGAGTTCGTGGAGATATTTTGAGGCAGCTTCGATACGGACCGGTGAAATCAAGCTCATGACGCCGATAGCCAGTTGAAGAGTGCCAATGGGTCTAATGGCTCTTAATGATAAATTGGACGCAGAAGGATCCGCTTTGGATCTGTGGAAGGATTCCTGAAATTGCAACCTAGAAGATGGCGAGGTAAGTGGGAAACAGAGGAAGTGACTTGCGAATCTTATGGGCATGTAGGCAAAGCCGTTTCTTGTGTAATGTGGCATGTTAGCTACTCATCAGCTGTAGTGAAACCTTTGAAGAGGTAGACTTCTCGCATCTTTTGATAAGAACTTGATGGGTTTGAAGCATGAAGGGTGCCCCTAGCAATACTCGGATCTATTCTTTTCAAACCAGACACGGTTGAGGACTCATCCATTCAAGGCTTGGAGTTGACGTATTCGGGGTGCAGCTGGTCGGGGGGTTGGAAAAGTTGAGCCGGGGTTGGAAAAAATTCTTGACGTCGAGTTGAACGTTGAACATAGCATATGCCCCGCAAATTCAAGATCTGACGTCGAGTTGAAAAAGCTTCGAGTTCTATGCGAAGCATATGTCAAGAGCATTAAGCGAGATCACAAAAAAATTCACATCTGATCATCAAAGTCTCGTCTGTGCATATGTGCAGCATCAACTGAGCACAAAGAAACATCAATGAATGACAAAAGCATTGATGCTGAAAATTGAGTGAATGAGATAATAAATTGACTAAATGATATGAAAATGAGTGTCACACTTTGCATATGTCACGCATATACTAAGAAGAAACTCAGCTCACTCAAGATTCTTTCAATGCAAATATCAAAGATGATGAGAAAAGTGATAGTGCAAATCACTGTTGAGATCGTGTTTAAAAACTAATCAGAGTGCGTGCGTGACTAGAATGTTTAATTTATAAAGATAGTTATAACTAAAACTTTAAGAATATAGAAGAAAGAAGATACAAAAGACAAGAAGAACATGCTTTATATAGTAGTTACTCAGATCGACGCTAGTCTCAAAGAGAACGTGTTGAAACACAAGAAAGATGTTGATTTGAAAGATGTTTGCAACACAAAGAAATGTGTTTGTCATAAAAATCTGTTGATCACTCGTAACACAAAGAAGTATGTTTGTCTAAAAAACAATAGAAGCTGATTAGAAAATGCTAGAAAAGAAAAAAGATGTTGAGTCATATCTGAGTCAAATCTGAGTCAAATTTAAATCAGATCTTAACTAAATTATTGACTATCTTTAATTAATATGCAGTGAACTTGCTAACATTCACTATGAATTGATTAGAATTAAAGCTTTGATCTTATTCAATTTTGACACATTTGTAACATTACTTCTTCTCTTTGAAAATTCATGTTCATATGAATAAAACAAATGAAACGTAAATTTTCACTGTTTTTCAATTTAATGTGACTTGTCTGAATAAAGCTTATGAAATTCAACTACAACTTTTTTTGAGCTTTTGAATTCTTCTTTATTGACATAGTATCATTCATCATTTCAATCTAGTTCTGTTCATTTAATCTTGTATTGTATTCAATCTTAATAGCATCTAAAGTTTAAAATGTTATTTATCTTTCAATGATCATCATTCTTAATTGTCAATGATTTAGAAGATTTCAAATGCTGTTTTAATAATGAGTCTTGAAAATAAGAATGTAATAGCTTCAAGCTGAACATTAAATGCAGCTGCTTCATGCTTATTAATAAATGAAGATGATAGAAAATCTCAACTTTGATAATGATTTAATATGATTCTAGCTGTTTATCTTTTAAATCTTTACATGATTTAGTTGTCTTTATGTTTCTAAAGAATAATCAAACTTAGTTGTTTACTTCATAAATGACATCTCATTTATGTTTATTGATTTGAGCTTCAATGATTTGCTTCATCTTTTTTAATTGCTGATGATTGAAGATAAGAAGTTCTTTCATTTAAATTGCAATATCATCTGCTTTTCTAGCTTCAAAATGTTTACAAGTTGTTTTGTAATCAATCATATCTGAATCAAAACTCATTCAAGAATGAAAACTTTTATTGAAGTAAAACAAAGTCATTGAGATAATTAAAAAGATATTGAAATTCTCATTAAATTTCATCATGAGAAATTATTTTACTCAGTCATTCTGCATGTAGTTACAGTAAATTCTTAATTCACGTTCAACATTTTGATTAACTTATTTCAATTGATCATTGATTTTAGAATGATAAACTGTTAATAAACTAGCTGTAATTCTTAATCATTTACAAAAACTTTGTCACATTATTGATATGAATTGAGAGTCTTTGTTTGAAACAATAGAACTAGATAAATCATGAAGTTGATAAACATTTTATAGCATGATTCAAATCATTTCTTCAACTGAGATGTTTTCATCTTCTCAATGATAGAAAACATAGTGATGTTTCTTGATGAAATGACATATGATCATGCAAATGATGTGTTATGAGCGTAACAAGATTGATAAGACTAAACAAGATTGAAGCTTTAATCAATTCATAGTGCACGCTAGCGAGTTTTCTGCGTAATGATTAAAGCTAGTCAATGATCTAGTCGAGATCTGACTCAGGTTTGACTCAAATATGATTCAACACTCTTTTTCTTTCTCAACATTCTTTTCTTTCATCAACATCTTGTTCATCTACATCATCTTCTTTTCATGTCACAAACACATTTCTTTTAAGTCTAGCGCAGTTTCTGAACATTACATAAATAGAAGCTTTTGTATCAATCTTCTTCTGTATTCTTAATATTCAGTTATAGCTATTTCTAAAGATCAAGCACTATCAACTCTGATCTTCATTGATTGTATCATTTAGACATGATTCTGACATTATATTAAGAATTCGTTAATCACACGATACTGATTTCATTACTCATTCAACATACTCATCTAGGCAGAACGAGTCTAAAGAAATTCATTTATCTGATGATTGATGACAATCAAAAGATAGAACAACACTAGAAGATTGAATAAAATCAACGACAAGACTGTTTGAATTGCTAGACTACTTATCGCTCATTAAGTATGCAAAGTTCATTCAATTATGAGAATCATGATAAAGAATCTTCGTGAATTGCTCAAGAATCAAATCAATCAATAGATTCAATGATAAAGAATCTTCGTTGTTTGCTAAAGAATCAATCAATTAATCAACAAATAAATCTCATCTTCTTTGTTGAAGATTAAACATCACTTCATACGTCTTTCTTTTTTAATCGTCAAGCATCGTCATTCATTTAATTTTCTTTCAAACAAATCTCATCATGTCTAGTCATTCGTTTATTGAAAAGCATTCTGAAGAATTTCGAAATCGTTTCTCTCAAATCTCTGATGCTGATTCATCGAAATCACGAACGAAATCATCAAGTGCTGCATCATTCATTCATGAAGATGACGAATCATTTGCTGAAACAATAATACTTCTCATGTTCTACAAAATTTGAAAGACTTGAAGTCTAGTTCTTGATGAAGAAATAGATTGACTCTACGAGTTAAATAAACAACAAGAAGACGAAATCAAAGAGTTAAAAACTAGACTTCAAGCTAAAGAAAACACTTCTTCTGATTTCATCTACTCTGAGCGTTCTAGATCTCAAAAAATACTTAATTCTTCGCTGTTTACTGATGAAAAGAACTTTACTTGAAAGAACTGATACGAAAAAATTCAGAATATACTAAAGATCAACGTCGATCTCTTTTCTAATGAATGAGTCAAATTAAGCTATATACATTCAAGATTATTTGATGATGCAGCTGAGATCATTCAAGCTAGACGTGAACATGACTATGTCAATCTTTATAGAATCATCAAAGATTTTTTGAAAGAGTTAGCTCAGTTGTTCAATGATTCAAATAAGAAAGTTAACTTTCGTAGAAAATACTACAACTTGATTCAAGAATTCAAGAAATTCAATGAATTTTATACTCAGTTTCAACGTCTATCTTTCTATTTAGACTATCATGAGAAGCAACTAATTGCTGATTTGAAAGATAAAATACATTCTTGTTTTTGATTTGTTTGAGTAAATCAACTAGTTCAATTTGATTCTTTAAAAGAAATTCGTTTCTATCTGATTCATTTGAATAATGATCAGCAAGTCATTCAAGAGATCAAGAATAAGATCAAATGTGTCAATAATCTTTCTAAGACTATCTTTCATAAAGTGACTGTTGTCACTCAGTCAGTCAATCACTTGAAGTCTGATCAGCTAAAGTCGCGTGACGCGATTTTAATTAGCGTCAAGAAAGCAGACGTTCTAGTCAAAATCTATTTCATATATCATAAATCAGATCATAGCTCTAAAGAGTGCTTGAATCAATCTACTAGAATTAATGCAGTGAACAATGAATATGATCGCTTTGATTTCGATTCGAATTTCAATTCAAAAAACTAGTCTTCTCTTCAAAAGTCATCAAAGAAATGAAGATTATATCTTTGTGCAAACTAGATGAAATTTTATTGAAAGAAAATTACTTTGAAAAGTTGTTTCTAATTGATGCTCATCTCATCTCTCAGAATCAATCTTTCAGTCTTCATCTTCTAATAGACAGTGATTCAGTCATTTACATGATTATACATTTTAATTTAATCAATAAAGTATGTGAGAAACTGAAAATTTAATTTATATCACTGACAAAAGAGAAGTTAATAAGAGATTATGATGAGAAAATCTTTAAAAAGATCATCACTCATAAAATTCTACTCAATCTCATCATTGAAAGTCATAAGAAATTGACTGTATCAATGTTGATAGCTGATATTGATCATCATGAAGTTATATTGAGTAAGCTCTGAATGAATAAAAACGAAATATTACTGAATATGTGAAACGACGTCATTGTTTTTTCAAATCAATTGAATACTTCTATTTCTGTTTTTTCGATTTCTCTCAATTCAAAGCACTCAAGTTGATCACAATCATCTTCGTCTTCTTCAATCACTCAGACTAAGATCTCTATGATGCTCAAACGACTCGTTTCAATCACTGCTCAGAAAAAGTCATTCTCGATTCAAAGCATAAACGTTACTTTGTTTAAAACACTGTTGAATCATTCAAAAAAGAACAAGATCAAAGTCTTTGCTCTATTCATGATGAACATCAATAGAAAAATCGCGTACAATACTCAGTGCAATTTAAATGCTTTAAACGTCTTTTTAATCAATGAAACGACTCAGAATTTGAAAGATATTAAAGCGAAACTGTCATTGAAATATCATGAGTTTCTAAATGTTTTTGATCGAGCTCAATTGAATAAACTACTCTCTCATCACTTCTATGATCATAAAATCAAGCTCATCAATGATTCAACATCTTCTCGCTGTCAAATCTATTGAATGTTCTTTGTCAAACTTCTGAAAGTAAAGAAGTATTTAAACGAGAATCTGTTGAAGAGATTCATCACTTTCAGTCAGACTCTCTATTTCTTTCTCGTTTTATTCATTCTCAAAGCAAATAAAGATCTTTGATTCTGCATGAACTATTAAAAGCTAAATGTCATTTTCAAAAGAAATAAATATTCTCTATCGTTGATAGACGAGATCATTGATAAAATAGTGAGTTGCAAGCATCTGACTAGATTGAACATCATATTGACGTTCAACAAACTGCAAATGCATCTCAATAACAAGAATTACATCACTTTTATCACTGCTTTAGAAGCATATAAATACAAGATGTTATCATTCAAACTGATTAACAAATCGATCTTCTTTCAGCAATATATGAATGACATTCTATGAAACTTTCTGAACGACTTTTGTCAAGTCTATCTAGATGACATTCTCATTTATAGCAAAATGAGAAAGAAACATAAAGATCACGTCAAACTAGTATTGAGTCAACTACGCGAAGCTGAACTGCAGATGAATATTCAAAAGTGCAAATTCAATGTAGAAGAGACTGTCTTTCTAGAAGTCATTGTATCAGAACTAAATCTTTGTATGAATCTCAGCAAAGTGACAGTCATAGTCAGCTGAATCACTTCAATCAATCTAAAAGAAATTCAGAGCTTCGTGAAATTTGTTAACTTCTATCGTCGTTTCATTAAGAACTTCTCGAAGCTAGTCAAATCGTTCACTCAGCTGACTAGAAAGAACACGTCTTTTGTTTGAAATAAAATCTGTGTTCAAGTCTTTGACAATCTAAAGAAACAAGTCAGCTTGATCTCAGTACTTCGTCACTTCAATTTCAAACGACAAGCTATTCTGAAAATCAATGCTTTGAACTATGTAAAAGGTGAAATACTATCTCAGTACAATGACGAGAGAGTTCTTCATTCGATGATCTTCTACAGTAAAAGCATGATTCTCGCTGAAATCAATTATCACATCTATGACAAGAAATTGCTAGTCATTATTTGATGTTTTGAACACTGATGACTCAAGCTGAAGTGCATTGAACTACTCATTCAGATGTTCATCAATCATCAGACTTTGAAGATCTTCATGAAAAACAAACAGTTGAGTTGACAACAAGTTAACTATCTGAACATTCTATTGAAGTTCAACTTTCAGATTATTTTTAAATCAGACAAAATAAACACTAAAGTTGATGCTTTAATCAGAATGTCTCTAGCAAACGTCTTTGAATCAGCTCAGCATCTTGAAGATTGTTTTCAGACTATTCTGATCTCTGATAAAGTCAATGTTTTATCTGTTGAATTGAAAACAAATCTCTATCAACAAGTATGTATGATCAATCAAACAGATGAGCTCTGCAGCAAATATAAACAAGCTATGAATGATAACAAGCTCAAATTTCATATCACTAAACTGAAGAACTGCGAAATCATTGACGACGTTTTATTTAGAAAAGATCTATTATGAATCTTTGAGAACATGCACACGAAATTACTACAAGAAGTGCATAATCAATCTTCAATCTCTCACTTCAACAATAAACGAATCATCAATCTAGTTCAGCGTTTCTACTATTAATCAGATCATTAAGCTACTATTCAATGATACATTCAAAACTGTCATGCTTATTAACAAAGCAAAGTTTCTAGAAATAGCATCAATGAACTTCATCATTCTTTTTCGATTTCACAGAAACGCTGAAAAGATATAACTATGAACTTCATTACTGAACTATCTCTGTCAGAAGATTATAATGTCATTTGCATAATCATATGTTGTTTCATTAAAGAACATCACTATGTTTTCTGTCATTAAAAAGACAATGACATCTCAGTTGAAGAAACAGTTTGAATCATGCTATGAAACGTTTATCGACTGCATAATCTACTCAGTTCTATTGTTTCAGACAGAGACTTTCAATTCATATCAACTATGTGAAGAAGTCTTTGCAAATGACTGAGAATCACAGCTAATTTATTCACAGTCTATCATTTTGAGATCAACAATCAATTGAAACAAGTCAATCAAGACGTTGAACGCGAACTTAGAATCTACTGCAATTACATGCAGAACGACTGAGTTAAATAAATATCTATGATGAAATTCAGCGACAATTTCAATATCTTCTTGATCACTTCAATGATCTTCTTTTACTTCAATAAAGAATTTCACTTTTGAATGAGTTTCAATTCAAATATGACTGACTATGAAATAACTTGTGAATGACTTGAAGCTAGAAAAGCAAATGATATTATCATTCAAATAAAAGAGCTATTGAACTTTGATCATCAACAATTGAAAAAAACGAAGCTAATTATCAAAGTTCAGATCAATAAACATAGATGAAACGTCACATATGAAGTAAATGACTGAGTTTGACTATCTTTCAGAAACGTTAAGACAACGAGACTCTGCAAAGATTTGAAAGACAAACAGCTAGACTTTTATCAAATTACTGCTAAAGTGAGTATCTTTTATCATCTTCATTTATCAGTCAGCATGAAGCATTTGCATTCAATGTTCAGCTCGAAGCTACTATGATTATATTCAGAAGACTCTCTATCAGAACAGCATTCAGAATCACTCAGATCAATCATTATCAAAGACGATGAACATTGAAAGATAAATGATATATTGAACTTCAGATGCTATCAAGATTAAATACAGTACAAAGTCAAATGAACAAATCTAGATAGAAACAATGAATGATACTATGTTGATAAAGAGAAATTCAATGACTCAGAGAAAGTTTTGAACAAATTTCATAAATTATATTCAAACAAATCGCGCTAGATATTGAAATAACTATCAACAAAAGTGAGCAAAGAAACTACATTCATGCAAACATGAATTTTCAAAGAAAGAAATAATGTTACAAGCATATTAAGACTGAACAAGACTGAAGCTTTAATCAATTTGCAGTGAATGCTAGTGAGTTCTTTGCATAATAATTAAAGCTAGTCAATGATCTAGTCAAGATCTGATCTAGATCTGACTCAGATTTGACTCAGATATGACTCAATCTCTTTTTTCTTTTTCAACATTCTTTTCTTTCAACAACATTTTGTTCATCTACATCATATTCTTTTCATGTCACAAACACATTTCTTTCAAGTTTAACACAGTCTTTGAACATTACATAAATAGAAGCTTTTGTATTAATCTTCTTCTGTATTCTTAATATTCAGTTATAGCTATTTCTAAAGATTAAGCACTATCAATTCTGATCTTCATTGATTGTATCATTTAAACATGATTTTGATAGTCTTGATGAATTAAGTTGAAAATTTCAAGTCAATACTTGATTTCAATTCTCTAACTTAACTTGAATATTCAAGTCAAGAATTCTAACTTGAATCAAGTCTTGATGAGTTAAGAACTGAACTCAATCTCAATGACTCAACTTGACATGATCAGTTTAACAAGAAGACATCAATAAAAAGCTTATGTAAATAGTTTTGCAATTCATTTTGCAATTTATTTTGCAATCTACTGTTTTCATGAAATTGCTTATGCATTTTTCAAGCAGTTTAATTAGAAACAATGACTGAAATCTGAATTAACGATAAAAAAGTTGAAGATATTTCTCTACATACAATAATAATAATAATAATAATAATAAATTCATACACTCTTGTGACATTGATTAAGTCAACTCATGCAAGACTCTATGCTATTTATATCAAGTGAACAAAACTTTCTGAGATAGAAAATCACTCACTGTTTATACAACTGCTTCACGCAGTTGAAATTATCATTATGAGACTATGTATCAAATTAGTTCGCGTTGATTGCATGTTAAAGAATGAGTGACTTAGTCACTTTAAATTGCTTTAGAAGCTTCGTTTTCATCATCATTCTTGCAGCTGCTCTGAGATTTTTCGTGATAGCAACGATTATTCAATAGTTTAAGAAGTTGACGTCTTGTAGCATTCTTGATCGCAGATGCGATTAGTTCAAGCAATGCATGAGTACATGTATTATCATCTGATGATTTTAGTCGCAGTTGCATCACACACTATCTGCATCTGAAACATTTCTGAAGTGCAAATAAACATTCAGATCTATGCATTCAATTCTGATGTGAATAATGAGAGTGCTTTTGATCTTCTGAAAATTGTTTTGCATCTTTATCATTTTGTTGAACAAATGCAATCTTTGTGTTAAAGTGACGTGAACATCTGCAATGCATTTTCTATATTTCTTTCATCATTGCTTTCACTGACTTCTGTAATACTGTGCTATTGCGATGCTGTCACTAGTTGAAATCGTCGCAGCGAGAGTTAATCATTCATGCTTCAACTGTATTTTCGCGTCTTCTTGAATTAAGTTGTTCAGAAGCGTCACTTTCTTGATGACAAAAGAGCGAGAAATGATGCAATTAACATTCATCAGATGAGCATGTATCAGTTTGCATGCTTGTCTGATTTTCTGCGTACGATCGTTGACTCAACTGCGTAACATGATTTTGTCTTGCAGCATGTTCAAATAAACATGCAGCGAACTTGTGTACATTTCTGCTTTCAGAGTCTCAATGCTTACTCTTTTGAACACTTTTGTGACGTGACGCAGAGTCTGATTCTGTAATGTTTCAAGTTTGCATTCTTTGTCTGACAGTTCTTTTTCTTTTTCTCGCTGATGTCAGACTGATGCTTCAAATGCAATTTCTGATCTTATTACTGCTGAGTATATCTGTCTTGCTTTTGTGAAAATTATCTCTCATGTAAAGACTTTAAGTCAACTAAGTGCTAGCATTTATGTGACGTAATTTGCTTCAATTTGACGAAGATGCGCATCTCATTGCAATTTCATGTTCAGTTGTACTTTCAAAACTTGCACGTTTGATTTCAACTTAATAACTGAGCTTTCTATTTATATGCTAGTCATCATGTCAAATCTCTTTGATTTTCTGATGAAGTGCATAAATTCATACTTTTCTGATGTGAATGTTACGTCATGAGTGCAAGCTCATTTTGCGCAGACATCATGCACTTTGCTCAATGTTCTGCAAATTTCTTCAATGAATCTATCATATGTTAGAATGTTAATCTCATTTATGAAGTCAAATACTTCAATCTTAATTCTCAGTGCTTTGCACTTCTTAATCAAACTTGCGTTGAAAAATAGAAAGAAAATCAATGAAATGAGAAATCTCTGCAATATGTTTGCATTTATCTCATGCATGTCATTTGTTTACTTGTTAAATCTCAGCGATGTTTTTTGATTCTTAAGAAAGCTGCATGTTCATTTGATTATGTAGTTTGAAGTTCTTTTCATTTTCAGAGTATGCAGAAGTCTGATGTGCAAGACTTGATTGAATGCTTCGATGATGTTTAAACTTAGCATGAATGCTATGTATTTGATTTCGCAGCTTCATATCATGTGAATCTGATTTACTAGTAGATTTAATGTCAAGATCATGAATTATTTGTGTCTCACTTTCATTTGAGCATCAGATAGCATGTGATAAGTCTCAGCTATATCGCTCAGTCTTTTAATCATGATCGACTTCAGAGCTTTTTTCATGATATCAAGCAAAGCAATGAATTAATATGTCTTTGAATCAGTATAATCACTCTTCTTCAATTTGCATAGTACTATTATTTGAGTCTTTTTGAACTGCTTCGAATGATGTTTGTGTATTACACATGCGTTGAATAAACTCATCAATATCGAGATCAATTCTGTGAGATCTGTTTGCAATGCTTTGTTCAAAATGCTTGAAACATCTGATGCTTTGTCTGCTTTTACTCTTTTGATTGTTTGTCTTACTTCATCTTCTGAAATGTGTAAGTCAAATAATACTGTCAAGAGTATAAATGAGTCTGTCATGTCATTGACATCTGTTTGAAAGAGTGAGAGAAAGAGTTTTTCTTGCAATATTTTGATTTTTTTCTTGAACGTTGTTGTCATTTGATCAGTGTCACTTTGCTTTAATGACGAAAACTGAGAAAGTTTTTTAGATAGCTGACTTTCGATTCTGACTCATTTTGCGAAGCATCATATTGACTTAAGTGTGTCGCTCAGCTCATGCATTTGTGATCTGAAATGTGCGCGCTTTGCTTGTTGAATGATCTTGTTTTTATGATCATTATGTTTCAGATATTCATTTCGCGCATCTAGTGTGCTTTTCTTTACATACATATAAATTTCTTTTCAACATGTAAATAAAAATCTTTCATATATACACATTTTAAAATTTCATAATTTCATTTTATTAGTACTTATTTCAAATAAGTAAAATGTTTAAACATGTCATTGAATTTAAGTTAATTTGTTAAGTTAATTGAATTGAGTCAAAAGTCTGATTCAACTCAATTGAGTTAAGTTGATTCTTCTCAACTTAAACTCAACAACAGATTTAATCTCAATTCATTGAATTTATTTTGCAGTTCAATGAATTAAGTCATCAATTTAATTATTATCATTTTAATTTAATTTCAGCAATTTTGTTTTAATCATTTTAATCATATGTATGAACTTTTGCAATCTTAAGTTAATAAAACTACTGTCTAGTCTTGATTCTGCTCAATTCATGTATATAAAAGTTGAATTTTCATTCTTTTCTTTTACTTTTTGTCTTTCATCTTATACATTATTTGATGTATTATCTTGTAATAATAATAAATTCATACATTCTTGTGACATCGATTAGATCAATTCATGAGAAACTCTATGCTATATGTATTGAGTAAACAAAACTCTTTGAGGTAGAAAATCGCTCGCTGTTTATACGACTGCTACACGCAGTCGAGACAATAAAACTGAGACTATGTATCAAATTTGTTCATAATGATCACACGTTAGAGAATGAGTGTTCTTATCATTTTAAACTGCTTCAGCAGCTTCATTTTCATCATCATTCTCGCTGTTATCTTGAGACTCTTCGTGATTGAGATGATGACTCAATAGTTCATGAAGTCAATGTCTCATAGTCTATTAAAAATATGTTGTATATGTTGCATGCAACATACATAAAGCACAATTTCTATGCTGGTTTCCCTCTTAGATTTGAGAGATTACTCAAAGAGTTTTCTCATGACAAATTCACAGTTCAAGATGAATAAGATCTTTCACTGCTCAGATTTTGACAGTTTACTTCTTAAGCATAAGTTGCAGACGTTTCATTTGCAATACACATGTGTATCACAGTCAATTTCTTCTTTAATCACATCAACATATGTTACTGTTCTTTCAAGCTATACAGATGATGTCTTCAATTAAAGATTGACTTTATCATCAAGATATTCAAGAGTCAGAGTTCAGTGAAGAGATGAGATTCTCAAGATCAACAGTTGTTGTCATTGTATATCATGCTTCGCAGACACTCACTTTGCTGATAAGATGTACAACTCATTTATTTCATGTTATTTGTAAAGATCTTTCTTATGCAAATTGATCATGTTTTGCAGAAATGTTCATATGTTACACTTTTAATCAGACAGCGTAGTTCAATCATTCTTTACTAATTCGCTTGTATTTCTCTTCTTTTAACAAAGTCTTCTCGTTAATGTATCACTTACATATAGAATGTCTATGTCTGAACATTTGTTAAATGATATTAACGAGACTCTTGAGTTTGCTTGTGTTGAACTTAACAAGTCTCATGAGTTACTTATGTTGTAGTAACAGACATGCAGTCTTAACAAAATCTATACGTAGTTAGCATGTAAATTTAAAGAATGTTTGTGATTCAAGTTTTTTCTGCTAATCATTCTCAACAAATCAAACACAAGAATATTCTGTCTCAGTTCTTGTCATCACGATGACAAGATACTGAATCGAATGATTTTCATAAGCAATTTTTCTCATAGTTCTGCATTCTATTTGACTTTCTCATCTGCATGTAAATTGCTTGTAACATGCACATTGAGATTATTAAAGTCTACGTGATCGCGAAAACTTTGCATGTGATCAATGCATAACGCTTCATCATCACGCAGCATCTTGATGTCATTTAAACTTTTGATAATCTTTAGACTTTACTGTAGCTAAACAGTAAATTCATAATCAACATCATGTACAGATGAGTTTCATTGCTGATTTGTATTATCTTGTATTTAAATTTTATTAAAGTAATAATAATATCAATCTTTTATATTAATAGTATTTTTAGTTTAACTCAGTCTTTGACATTTTCAATTTTTGCATCTTTCAGATTTTGAATATTAATCACTTAGTGAATTTTTTTCATGTAGTAATTACAACAAATTAAATTAATATTTAATTAATTGTAATTGTAATTCATACATTCTTGTGACATTGATTTAGACTCAACTCATGAGAAACTCTATGCTATTTATATTGAGTGAACAAAACTCTCTGAAAGAGAAAATCACTCGTCGTTTATACGACTGCTTCACGCAGTCGAAACAATGAGATTAACACTGTGTTATCAAGTAATGAATCTATAGCTTTTATTCAGCGCATGACGCTTGAGTAAACTCTTGATGAAAGTGTCTGTGCTGTTTGATTATGACGCATCGTCTTTGCTCTGCTCTTTATTGATGATATTTTATACAACGATGTCTCGATTCGATTTTTGATTCAAAGATGAAAGATGTTTTCTTTGCACTTGTGATGCTTGTGATTGTAACATATGTAAAGCTGTGTTCTCTTACTCAATGATTGTCATTCATTGAGCAGAGAAATATGTGATGAAAGAGAGATGCACACAATGAGAAGGTAAAGTATGATTGTACTGAGTAACTCTTTTCTTCTCTTGATTTGACTTATGTCACGTAGACGTTGAATGAATTGTTAGTATAGACGTGTGATCGCAATCGTTCGATGTTTGACTCTGATCAATGAAAGAGAATGCGTTCTGATCGTTCTCTTGAGCTCTCAATTTTTCATGTGAATAGATGAATGACTTGACGTTAAGTAAAGAAGATGAGCTCAAACTCTCTCAATATATCAGCGTGATCGACGAGTCACTACTTCTTCAAGCACTGTAGTCACGTCTTTCAATACTTGAAACAACTATTTTATCTGATATCTTTTCATCAATTACTCAGCAACATTGTCGATGTGATGAAGACGTTTCGATATCGACGCAGTCGACGAGTCGCAAATTCTTCAATCACTTGTAGTCACAACTCGCAGACTCTTCATCTGAGTTGTCTTTTTCACTAGTAGTATCTTTTCATCTCTTACTGACATTGACATGTCATTAATCTTCTTCGTAGATCGATTGTGACTGTTAGGAAAAGTGTTGTCGCATGAGTGAAAACTCTGCATGACAACTTTTCTGATCACGCAACGTTCTAACATCATTCAAACTGTGTTGAATTAAGATTTCTTGACTCTTTTGACTTCTATTCAAACACAGAATAGAATCAAAAGATTCGTAGTTGACATCACGTACAGATGAATCTCGTTGTCAGTTTATTTATTAGTTAAATGACACTTTTATGACTCGCTTTAAATCAATCTTTAACAGTAGATAAATGCTACTCAACTACTCTGCTATCAACATGTAAACGATACGAAATAATCTACTTCGTTCATTCAGAAAATTCGCAAGAAATTCTTTGAATTACTTTCATTAAAATACACATTTAAATTTACTTGAATTTATTCAAATTTATCAAATTAATCACTCAATCTTATTATAATCAAATCTATTTATCTATTTTCAATCTTTCACAATGACATGTGACTCTGAATCAGTTGAGTCATGAACAGCTTGTCTGCTTAGAAGCATTGCTAGTAAACAAGTTTTTCTTATTTCTTTTGATGCTTCAGCGAAAACTCAGAATGTCACAATCTCATGAAACATTAACATAAATCAACAACTTTGTCAATGAGCTATTGATCAGTCAGATGAGATCATCAAGATGCTGATCAAGCTAAGAGATTAACAAGACATGATTTTGAAACTCAACAAGCAATGAATCAATCTACAAGTTGATCACATCAAGAAACTTGATGAGTTAAAGACAAATCAAACGACAATAGATAGTTAAAAAGAGATTATCATTGAACTATGAAAGAAAGTATTGAGTCTCAAAAAGAGACAGCGTTCAGCTGATCAATCTCAATCTCAACAGTTTACTGAGTCTCGATCTACGATGAATCATTTATGTTAGAAACCTGCATAGAGCGAGTCATATGAATGTTATTTAACTAGTAGATAAATGCTAAGAAAGAAAGATAGCTACAGAAAAGAAGCTGATTACATATGTGTGTTTCTCAGTCAACGCTAGACTCAATAAAAACTAGTCAAGATGACGAAGCGAGAATAGATCTGACAAGACTAGAATTATGACATTATTCTCTCTCTTTGACGATTCATGTTTGCATGAATGTATTTTCTGCTCAACTCGATTGATTGCTCAATCATGATTTCACAGACTCAGATCTGTTAAATCGTAATTGATTGAATTGTCAATTAGCGCGATTTGTTCAAGTATCAAATATGAAAATCATCAACAATCTTCTGAGCATTCATAAATTCATCATCATCAGCGTTGTATCAATTGAGATCATTGTCATAGCTCTTTCATTTGACTCTATACTGAAGTCATCTTTGATATCAACGAAAATTCAATATATTATTGATTTCTCTTTCATCTTCATCATTTATCATTATTGAATCTGAGAATTCATTCTTTTGATCAGACAAAAAATTGTCAACGACAGAGCGAAGCAGATCAGAATAAAATACATCATGAACATGCATAGACTCTGATAATTTCAGTTTATATGAAGAGTTGATGAAATCTAGATTGATGAAAGAATCGAGCATTTTGTCATTTAGCTTCTTGAAAGATCTCGCTGTAATAATGTTTCTTTCATTCAGAAACATCTTTGATTTGATCTTATAATTGATCTTCTTTCTATGCTTGTTAGCTTGATTCATCATTTGTTTTCATGTTTTGATCAGAGCTTCACGAGCGAAGATCAATGTCTTGTTCATTTGTTCAGATATATTCTTGACTCGATTGACTTGCAAGCGTTCGCGAATGCTTTCATACTTGATGATGTCAGAGTTGAAGCTCATATGAGAATGAAAGTTCTTGTTCATAAAGAAGAGAGTCAAGAAGATGACTGATGACAAGATGTTATTGTTGACAAACTTGATCATGAGTAGTCACTTAAATCAGTCATTCTGCATATACAAACAGAAGAATCAAAGATATCGCTTGACGTTCTGATTGACTTGTTCGCTTTGATCGTTGATCTGAAAATGATAGACGATGAACAATCAAAGGAAAATGCTCAGTCGTTTGCAAAGAAACTTTCATAGTATAGAGATGAATTGCAAACTTTGATCAGATACTATGAAGCTTGATAGATCATGAGTTTGATATACTCATTGAATCAGCATTTCAGCTGTCTTTTCAACAGTGATATCTTCATCATCAGTGATGCAAGAAATATAATGTCTTTTCTTTGACAATCTGCAAATAATCGTCAGAATAGCGTTGTACTCGCTTGAATCAGATAAATTAGTAATGAAGTTCATTGTTATGTCTTGTCATCGCTGTTCAGATATTAATAAAGATTGAAGCAAGTCATTTAATTTATTTCTAGATGTCTTTGAACGTTGACAAATATAGCAGTTTTGAATATATCTGTCACGATTCTAGCCTTGTCAAGCTCAGCCTTCTAGCCTTGTCAGATCTATTCTCGCTTCGTCACCTTGACTAGTTTCTATTGAGTCTAGCGTCGGCTGAGAAACACACATATGTAGTCAGCTTCTTTTCTGTAGCTATCTTTCTTTCTTAGCATTTATCTTCTAGTTAAATAACACTCATATGACTCACTCTATGCTGATCTCTAACGTTAGATAAATGCTCATCATCTACTACTCTGCTATTGACGAATAAATGATACAAAACAATCTATTCAGTAAGAAAAATTTGCAAGAAATTCTTCAAATTTGCATCATCATCATTTTAGACCGCAAGAAATTCTTCGATTCTACACTCATTTTCATCATTCTATTCGCAAGAAATTCTTCGAATAAAGCATTCAATTATTATCTGAAATTCACAAGAAATTCTTTGAATTTTCACTCATCAAAAAACATCTACCTCAACAACTTCTACCATCTCTCATCATAACATGCAACGTCGAGTCAGTTGAGTCTTGAACAACTCGTCTGCTTAGAAGCATTGTCAATAAAAGAGTTTCACTTCTACTCATCAATGCTTCAGTCGAAGCTGAGAAAGCTGACATCTCATGAAACATAAACATTGAAGAACAACTGTTTCATTGAGTCAGCAATCAACACGATGAAGTCATCATTTGATTCAAAGTCAAAATAGTGATTCATTGATAGTGAACGCGCTCATCTTCTGAATCTTTAAGCACGACGTCAACTCAACAAGTTAATGCATCAATCTTGATATTTTGTTTGTCAGATTGATACATTATTCTGAAGTTGAAGTCAGCGAGCTTCTGAACTCAGCGCATCTGACGTCTGCTCAGCTCTTTATCTTTCATCAATGAAATGAGTGCTTAATGATCGATGAACATCTTGATAGAAATGTCAGTTAGCTTCAGTTCGAGTCGTCAGTGTTCAAATGCTCAAATGATGATCAGAAGTTCTTTATCATATATTTTATAGTTGCATTCAGCAAAAGACATGTTCTTGCTATAAAAGACAATTGAATGTAGTACTTCTTCATCATCATATTGAGAGAGAACTTCATCATTGACGTAGTTGAATGAGTTAATTTCAAGAATAGTCTCATGAGTTTAATCAAAGTGACGTAGTATAAAAGTCTTGATCATATGTCTCTTCATATGATTGAAGATGATCTGACAGACTTCATTTCATTCAAATATAATCTTCTTTTGAATGAGTTAAATCATTGAACGAACAATCTTTGAAAAGTTCTTAATGAAGTGTTGATAGAAATTGCAGAAGTCAATGAAGAACTGCATTTGAGTGAGATTATTGAGTATAAATCAATCAATGACTGCTTGCATCTTTTGCGAATTCATCTTCAATTCTTCGATTGATATCAAGAGTTCTAAAAAGATAGTTTTCTGAACATGAAACTCGCACTTGTTGATGTTTATCTGTAGATCAGCTTCTCGTAGTCTATTCAAGATCAATCATACATGTCGCTTGTGTTTCTTCAGTGTTTTGCTGTAGATGATAATGTCATCTAGATAAATCTGACAAAACTGATGAAGATAGTCAAATAGCACGTCGTTCATATAATGTTGATAGAAAGTCAAGTCGTTGATTAATTTAAAAGACATCACGTGATATTTGTAGAAATCAAAAGAGATGATAAAGATAGTCAAATCTTTGTTGCTTGAATGCATACGCAGTTTGTTGAAGATGACAATGATGTTCAATTGAATTAAATATCTGCTATCTTGAATACGAGCGAAAGTTTCGTCTATTAGTGATAAGAGATAACGATTTCGTTTGATCAAAGCATTGAGCTTTCTGTAGTTTACACAGAAACGCAAGCTATCATCTTTCTTTTCGATGAATAGTATGAGCGAAGCGTATGAAGCTGAGCTAGAAGATATAAAGTCTTTATTCAGATGCTTAATCAGATAATTCTTCATCTTTTGAAGCTTGTAATCAGACATATAATAGAGATGACTTCAAGAAAATGTTTTCTCGTTGATCAACTCAATTTTATGATCATAGAGATGATGAGAGAATAGTTGATCAGTCATCGCTCAGTCAAACACGTTTAGATAGTCATGATATTTCAAAGAAAGCTTAGCTTTGACTTCTTTCAAGATCTCTTCATGTGAAAGCTTTTGTAGATTTACATCTTCGAGTTTATTTCTAACTGTTTTTAGAAGTTGATCGATTTTCGTGATGATGATCGCGAAAGTAGTCACATTCAATCATTTGACTAGTGATTTATATGCTGCAGTCTTTATCATTGCTATGTTCATTGAATCGAAAGACGAAGCGAAGTTAACTGAATGAAGATGACTTCTTGCTGAGTCAAATGATAACAGAAGAAGTAGATTTCTTTAGTATTTGAGTAAAGATCAAACTCTTCTGTTCTATTGCAATTTTCTTGCTTGAAAAAACAGTTGAATGAGCTTTGATAAAAGCTTTGATATAAGCTTCGAAACTAGAAAATTGAAGATGATCATCTTTCATATCAATAGTCATTTCAATCTTATTCATTCATGTTTTTTCAAGAATCATCTGATGTTGATCTAATTGAGTGATCAGCATAAAGATGAAACGTTTCATATGATCTTGAACAGTTAGATTTGAATAAATTGCATGAGTAATGAGCTTTTTTGCATAATGATCATTGAATTCTCTTATTGATTTGAGCTTAATTAAAGATAAAAATTTGATTTGCAAATGATCACAAACATTCTGCGCGATTAATTCATCAATGAACGAATAGTCAGCTGCTTCAGTGTCAATCAATGACTTTAATGAGTAATTAATTTCATTGCTAGATAATACACATTCAGTAGTCAAAGATTTCAAAGCAAAAAGATCATCTGAGCTGCTTATTGTTGAAGAAATTAACACATCTTTCATCACGTCTTTGATGAAAGTCACTAGTTTTTTGTCTCATTCTTTAATTTCTCTGTAAATAATTTCTTCTCTTCTTTTGACATGATGATCTCATTAAGACGAAAGATGAATGCATGAGATGTTGAAGTATTAGTCTTCAACTGAGAGCAGTTCTTTGAAAGATGATTTGATACTTTGCAGTTGAAGCAGATGATTGACATTCTTGATCATTCAGATTCAAGAATGAAAAAAGTAACAAGTTAAACATAGCTAGTAGTTGAGACTGAAGTTGATGTTAACGAAGAAATAAAACGTTTTTTCGAAGCTGCTATTGATTTGACTGTTCATTGCTCATCACGTAGCTGATAATTGACTCATTGTTTATTATTCACATCTTGAAGAAAGATCTTGAGCTTATCAAGTGAGCTAAACTTTATGAGACAAACTGACAACGCATTCTGAAAATGATTGTTAATTTTATTCTGAATGTCATTCATCAGAATGACATTGTTGTAGTTCAGAAAGCTGAATATTCTAGTGAATTCTGAATAGAAAGAGCTGAAGAGCTTGTTGAGCTGCTTCAGAATGATGTATTTGCAATAACACTTTCAAATCAAATTCTGATTTTCGTAAATTTCTTTCAGATGTTTCAGTAACTCTGATAGTGATTGATAGAATGAGAAAGCATTAACATAATACTTTGCATAAATTTGCTGATCAGCATCATCTTCTAGTCTGAAAATCACATAAACAATATGAATCTTTTCAGTAGAATAATGATTCGCGTTGACATCGAGCTTGTCAGCTATTTTGATGTTTCATGTCTTTCAGATAGAATCATCTGTTTCAATGAAGATGAGTGAATTTGAAAGCTTAATGAACTTGTGATAATTGTTTTCGTTTTCATTATCAGATAGAGTAGAAAATTCTCATTGAAAGTGAGCTTCTTTCTGATTGACTCGTTGCTCAGCTAACTGTGTTGCGATCGTGCACTTCAAGTTAATCTAACATAAATCATGTCAGACTATCATAGACTAGTATAGAGCTGATGTTGACACGCTAGCGACCTAGCGTGCCTTCGTGAGTAAAACTTACGACGTGTTGCATCTTCTTTCTTCTTCAGCTTTGAACTCTTAGTTAGAATACACTCATATGATTCGCTCTATGCAGACTCATAACATTAGTTCAAAGCTCATTAATCTTGCTATTGACGTGTAGACGATATAAAAAAACAAGTTACACAACTCAACTCAGAAGTTGAACTCAGAAATTTTGACAGCAGAACTTGATCTCAGAAAGCTTGATAGAAACCAGAAATTTCTAAAGAAAAATCTTGATTCAAAACCAGAAATTTCGGTAGAATCAGAACAAAAGAATATGAACGCGTTGCTCTCAGAAATTTTGACAGCAGAACTTGAGCTCAGAAAGCTCGATAGAAACCAGAAATTTCGGTAGAATCAGAACAAAAGAACATGAACGCGTTGCTCTTGACTAACTCTTTATTGAGCTCATCATCAGAAACCAGAAATTTCAGCAGTACTTGAACTCAGAAAGTTTGATAAAGTACTAGTCGTTGCTTGAACTCAGAAAGTTCAATAGAGTAACATCAGAATCTTGATCAGCAATTTTCTACTCATATCATGACTAGAAGCTCAGAATCAGCGAGCATTGCTCGCTATAAACTTCGAAATGCTAGAAGAGAATCACTTCTACTACAGAATCGAACAGTCTCAGAAGAAGAAGGCATGAATGCGTCGTCGAATACAGAAGAAGAGAACATGAACACGTTGTTTTTTGATCACGAAATGATCAAAATCAGCATCAACACTGAATTGAATGCTTGAATAAGCGCTCATGAAGCAGACGACATCGTTGTCTTTATCAAGTACATATGTCAACAGCACGACATCGAAATCAAGACTCACAATGACATGATTCAGATGTTAGAAGATGTCAACGAGACAAACATCACATTGAAGATTACACAGATGCATTTGCAGAAAGAGAATAGAAACAAGAACATGATTATACATCATTTAAAAGCTGCATCAAGTTGACAAAGCACTTCAATTTCTGAAGATCGATTCTTGAAGTCAATCAAGTTACTTGATTCATCTTTGTTCGAAGATTCGACGCAGAATGTAGACAATTAACTGTCTTGAATGCGAAATAAGCTGAAGGCAAATAAGAATCATTTTTCTATTGAAGAGTTGAAGATTGCATACATCGAAAGTCGAGTCAGTGAAGCTGCGACCAAGCACATAGCTTCTCGCATGCAAAATACCTTCTTGAACTTGTTTCTAGAAGTTGAAGAAGTGCTATCGATTATCAATAAGATGTACGACGATCTCAATCATCATCACACGACTCAACGACAGTATTTAAAGCTGTATCAGAACAAGATCTTCTTTCATGAATTTTAAATGAAATTTCAGAGATTTAGTGCAGAACTAGAGTATAATAATGAGACTCTACTAGATGATCTTCAGCACAAGATCAGCTCAGATCTTCAACAAGCAACGCTCAATGAATGAATCACGAATTTGAATGAGTTTGTCGACATCTGCATGCAAGTTGATGTTAGATTAACTGAATTGAATGCTCGATCAGTCGTCAAAGCATCAGCGACTCAAGCTGCTTGCTCTGCCTTTAACACATTGACTGCTCAACTCACGTCATCAGTTTCTTTGTGAAAGAAACTCAGAAGATTGAATCTTGATTCTATTCAGAAAGAGTTGTTTAAGAAAGAACTTTGCTTCAAATGCAAGAAGTCAAAACATAGAGCATATGACTATCTTGAGACGACTCAAGTGCATGAGATTGCTGCGAATTCGAAAAACGACCTGCTTTCGTCAAAGTAGTGACTGAGAGCAATATACTCATATTCTGTTTCATCAGCATGTCTGATGATTCATTTGATTTCAAGTCATTCACTGTTGACGTCATCTTGAGTAGTCTAGAAAAGATATTCAGGTTTCTCGCTCTGATAGATACTGAAGTCACTGACATGACTTTCATCAATGAATCTTTGATATCAGAGCTATGTGAACGCTTTGATATTCAGTCAATATCGCTGTTAAAATCAAAGTCAATTTGATTGTATGATGAAACTTCTGATTGAAAGTTGATTACACACGCTCTGTATACATCAATCATGATACAAGAACACAAGAATGAAATGATGTTTCTATTGATAACTCGTTTAGATCAGCACAAGATAATCATTGAAAACTTCTGGTTGAAAAGAAATCAAATTTTGATAAATTCTGCAAACAATTGATTAATATCATCATTGAAGATTTGAACATCAGAATCTGTTGTTTCAAAAACAAGCAGTCAATCAGCATTTCACAGATCTGAGTCAAGCGAAATCTGCAAAATGAAATGAAAGAACTTGAACTCAATGATTACGTTGACAATCATCTTGAAGCGATTCACGAATCAGAAACTAGTGAATCAGTTCATTGAATCTGTTCAATTCATTGAATCTGTACTCATACAAAAGCAAAGCACTCAAGTTAATCTCAATCAACTTCGTTTCTTTCAGTCAACTGAGAAAAAGAGACTCGTCAATATTGTCATGATCGAAGTCGCTGCGTATCAAACTCTAGTCAAGAATAAGAAGATCAAGATCTTCTTCTTGATCATTAGTGAAATCAACAAAGCGCTTAGCTCAGTCGAAGATTTCGCGAAACTGAATGAAATGATCTCTATCATGTCATTAAATGAACTGAAGAAGAAGCTTTCAATAGTTTATTACAACTTTCTGAATGTTTTTGATAGAGAAAAGACAACGCAGTTACTCTTGCATCGATCATACGATCATAAGATTAAATTAGAAGATGAGAGTTAACTTTCTAGAAGTCAATTGTATCTCATGTCGAGCTACAAGTTGCAGAAGGTCAAAGAGTATCTAGAAGAGAATTTGAAGAAGAAGTTCATCACACTTAGTAAAGCTTCTTTCGCTTCGTCAATACTATTTGTCAAAAAGAAAGATGATAGTCTTCGCTTTTGCGTGAATTATCGAAAACTGAATGCTCTGATCAAAAGAAATCGTTATTCAATACTCTTGATAAACGAAGTACTTGCTTGAATTCAAGGCAGTAAGTATTTGACTTGACTCAACATTATCATCACGTTCAATAAGCTTTGCATGAGTATTGAAAGTGAGAATCTAATCACATTCGTTACTTTCTTCGATGTCTATAAGTATAGAGTAATGTTCTTTGAATTAATCAATGAATTCGCGTTCTTTCAGCACTATATCAACGATGTGTTGTTCAACTGTCTACATAAATTCTGTCAGGCATATTTGAATGATATTCTTATCTACAGTAAGATTTTGAAGAAACATAGAACTCATGTGAAAGAAGTGTTAAACAAGCTTCGCAAAGTTGACTTGCAGATAGACATTGACAAGTGCGAATTCAAGATTCAGAAAATCTCGTTTCTTGAACTATTGATATTCATCAATGATCTACGAATGAACTCTTGAAAAGTAGATGTGATTCGAAACTGAGAAGTGCTTCGATCGTTGACTTATGTGCAAATCTTCATTGACTTCTGCAATTTCTATCGACGATTCATAAAGAACTTCTCAAAGATTGCTCAGTCTATGATAAAGCTGACTCGAAAAGATCATTTCTTTGAATGAACAGAGATCTGTCAGACGATCTTTGAAGAACTAAAGTAACAGATGATGACAGTTCTCGTTCTGAAGCATTTCAACTCAATCAGAGAAGCTATTCTGAAAACGAACTTCTTGAACTATGTGAACAACGAAGTATTGTCTCAGTATGATGATGAAGACATTCTACATTCAGTGATCTTCTATAACAAGAACATGATTCTCGCAGAATGCAACTACGAGATCTATGACAAAGAACTGCTGACTATTATTTGCTGCTTGAAGTACTGATACTCTGAATTAAAATGTACAGATATTTCGATCAAGATCTTCATTGATCATCTGAATTTAAAGTACTTCATGATCATCAAAGAACTGACTTGATGACAGGTTAAATGAGCTGAGAAGTTGTCTGAATATAACTTCAAGATCATATATCAGTCAGAAAAACAGAATCTGAAAGTTGATGTGCTGATCAGAATGTCAGACGTTAAGTCGATTGAGACAAACGATGATCAAAAATTATATCAGCATCAGCTGCTATTGTCAGAAAGCAAGTTTGAATTGCAGTCAATAGAAGCTGATCAAGAAAATGATCAGAAATCTGACTCAGATCTGACTCAGATTTTGCTCAGATCTGACTCAGAGTTGAAACAAGAATCGAAAGCTAATGAAGAGTTGATCGAAGAAGTGATTTCTATTCAGAATCAGATTATAGTCGAAAATCAAATGAATCAACTATGTATTAATATTCAAGCAGTCATGAATCAAAACAGAAGAACTTGTCAAGATATTGATCTGAACAACTGCAGAGTACTTGATGAAGTACTCTGAAAAGATGATAGACTATGAGTTTCTCAGTCAATGATCATTCAATTGATAAGAGAAGCACATGATCTTTCGATCAATGATCATTCTGACATGAATTGAACGTTGAACTTGCTGAGATGATCATATTGCTGATTGAAGATGAGAACGACGATCAAGCGTTACATTTGAAACTGTTACGTTTGTCGTAGATCAAAAGCATCGAGAGATCGAATCAATGAATTACTGAAGTCATTGCTCATACTTGAGCAGCGATGACAGAACATATCATTAGACTTCATTATCAATCTATCAGAAAGTGATGAAAACAACGCGATTCTGACAGTCATAAATCGATTGTCTAAGAAACGACATTATATATTGTGTTGGTCAGATGACGAAGAAACCTTCGCAGAACAAACAGTCAAGCTACTGTTGACATGAGTCTTCAGAACTCATGAACTATCAAGATCAATAGTGTTCGATCATGATTCACAATTCATATCGATTGTCTGAAAGTCTTTATGCTTGAGACTCGACATTAAGGTGAAACTATTCACAGACTATCATTCGCAAACAGATGATCAAACAGAAAGAGCGAATCAGAATGTGAAACAATATCTACAAAGCTATTGCTCGTATATGCAAGATGATTGATTCGTCTGATTATTTATGACTGAATTCGTCAATAACAATGCTATTTCGTCGTCAATTGAACAGTCGATGTTCTTTCTGAATAAGAACTTTCACTCTCATATGAGCTTCAATTTGAACTCAATCGAATATGAAATCATTCAAGCTAGAATCGAAGCAGGCAAAGCAAAGAATATATTCAAACACATGAAATGATCACTAGCATTAATCAAGTAAGTCTTGACAAAAGTCAGAGTCATAATGAAGAAACAGATTGACAAGCATCAAAAGAAAATGATCTACAAGATAAATGACATGATGTTTCTGAATTCTAGAAACATAACGACCTTACGATCATCAAAGAAGCTAGACGATAAGATGCTAGAACTCTTCAAGATTCTGATCAAGATCAAACATGCTTATCGACTGAAACTATCATCGACTATGAAGATACATTTGAAGTTCATCTCAAATCTGCTGCGACTAAATTCAAAGAACTCTCTAAATAAACAATGAAATGAATCGTCTGACTCTATAGTAATCGACGACGAAGATGAATGAAAGATGAAGAACATACTGAACTTCAGACACTACGAACGAGGTAAATGACTACAATATCGTGTCAATTGAAAAGAATACGACGTCGATCTACATTGGTACAACGTTGATGAAAGTGAATTTGAAGAATGTTTGAAGATTGTAAATGACTTTCATGAACAATATTTGAACAAGTTAAGATAGAAATCAACTTAAGAAAGATTGATTGAACTGCAGCAATGAGAACATTGCTAAATGAAGAGAGAGAGTAATGTTGCAATCGTGCACTTTGAATTAGTCTAACATAGATCATGTCAGACTATCATAGACTAGTATAGAGCTGATGTTGACACGCTAGCGACCTAGCGTGTCTTCGTGAGTAAAACTCATGACGTGTTGCATCTTCTTTCTTCTTCAGCTTTGAACTTCTAGTTAGAATACACTCATATGATTCGCTCTATGCAGACTCATAACAAACTGAGTATCTTGACGAGACATAGATTGATCAGCTTGATGTTGTTTCGCTCTGAAGTTCAATCGCTCGCCTTGTAGCTGATTGATCTTTTTCTCTAGCTCATCATTTTTATCAAAAGTGATTTCTAATTGTTTCACTCTCTTTTTATGATCATCTTGTACAAGAAGTCAGTGTTCATTGAGTTGTAAAGTCAAGTCTCACTGACTTTGAAGCTTATTCAGCATATTAATGACTTCATCAAGTTAATTGCTGACTCAATGAAACAATTGTTTTTTAATGTTTATATTTCATAAAATGACAGCTTTCTTAACTTCAACTGAAGCATTGATAAGTAGAAGTGAAACTCTTCTATTGACAGTGCTTTTAAGCAGATGAGTTGTTCAAGACTCAACTGACTTGATATCACATGTCATGATGAAAGAAGATAAAAGTTGTTGAGATAAAAATAAATGAGAAATTAATGTTTTGAATTGATGTTTTTTGATGAGTGAAAATTCAAAGAATTTCTTGTAAATTTCAAATAATAATTGAGTACTTTATTTGAAGAATTTCTTGCAAATAGAATGATGAAAATGAGTGTAGAATCGAAGAATTTCTTGCAATCTAAAATGATGATGCAAATTTGAAGAATTTCTTGCAAATTTTTCTTACTGAATAGATTGTTTCATATCATCTATTCATCGATAGCAAAATAGTAAATGATGAGCATTTATTTAATGTTAGAGATCTGTCTAGAGCGAGTCAGATAAAGATGTCATTTAACTAGAAGATAAATGCTAAGAAAGAAAGATAGCTACAGAAAAGAAGCTGACTACATATGTGTGTTTCTCAGCCGACGCTAGACTCAATAGAGACTAGTCACGATGACAAAGCGAGAATAAATCTGACAAGACTAGAAGATTGAGTCTGACAAGACTAGAATCATGACACTTGAAGTCTTGTTTTTAACTCTTTAATTTCATCTTCTTGTTGTTTATTTAACTCGTAGAGTTGATCTGTTTCTTCATCAAGAACTAGACTTCAAGTCTTTCAGATTTCGTAGAATATGAAGAGTATTATTATGTCAGTGAATGATTCATCATCTTCATGAATGAATGATGCAGCACTTGATGATTTCAATGAATCAGCATCAAAGATTTGAAAGAAACGAATTCGAAATTCTTCAGAATGCTCTTCAATAAATGAATAATTAAACATGATGAGATTTGTTTGAAAGAGAGTTGAATGAATGACGATGCTCAACGATTGAAGAAGAAAGATGTATGAGATGAGATTTAATCTTCAACAAAGAAGATGAAATTTGTTAATTGATTTGATTAATTCTCTAGCAAACAACGAAGATTCTTTATCATTGAATCTATCAATCAATTTGATTCTTAAGCAATTCACGAAGATTCTTTATTATAATTTTCATAATTGAGTAAACTTTGCGTACTTAATGAGCAATAAGTAGTATAGCAATTCAAACAGTCTTGTTGTTGATTTTATTTAACTTTCTGATGTTGTTTTATCTTTTGATTGTCATTGATCATCAAATAAATAAATTTCTTTAAACTTGTTCTGTCTAGACAAGTATGTTGAATGAATAATGAGATCAATATCATGTGATTAATGAATTCTTAATATAATGTCAAAATCGTGTCTAAATGATACAATCAATGAAGATTCAAGTTGATAGTGCTTGATTTTTAAAGATAGCTATAACTGAATATTAAGAATACAGAAGAAGATTGATACAAAAGCTTTTATTTATGTAATGTTCAGAAACTGTGTTAAACTCAAAAGAAATGTGTTTATGACATGAAAAGAATGTGATGTAAATGAACAAGATGTTGATGAAAGAAAAGAATGTTAAAAAAGAAAAAAAGTGTTGAATCATATCTGAGTCAAATCTGAGTCAGATCTAGATCAGATCTCAACTAGATTATTGACTAGTTTTAATTATTATGCAAAGAACTTACTAATGTTCATTGCAAATTGATTAAAGCTTCAGTCTTGTTCAATCTTGATACACTTGTAACACATCTTTCTTGTATTTCAACACATTTTCTTTAAAACTAACGTCAATCTGAATAATTACTATATAAAGCATGTTTTTCTTGTCTTTTATATCTTTTTTCTTCTGTATTTTTAAAGTTTTAGTTATAACTATCTTTATAAATCAAACATTCTAATCATGCATGCACTTTAATTAGTTTTTAAACATGATTTCAACAATTTGTGATGTTCATGATTATAACATATGTAAAGCTGTGTTCTTTTACTCAATGATTATCATTTATTGAGCAGAGAAATATGTGATGAAAGAGAGATGTACATGATAAGAAGATAAAGTGTGATTGTATTGAGTAACTCTTTTCTTCTTTTGATTTGATCTATCAAAAATATGTTGTATATGTTGCATGCAACATACATAAAGCATGATTTCTATGCTGATTTCTCTCTTAGACTCAAGAAATTACTCAGAGAGTTTTCTTGCAACAGATTCACAGTTCAAGATGAATGAGATTTCTCACTGCTCAGATTTTGACAGTTTACTTCTTAAGCATGAGTTGCAAACGTTTCATCTGTGATATACATGCATATTGCAGTCGATTTCTTCTTTAATCACATCGACATGCGCTACTGTTCTCTCAAGCTATACAGACAATGTCTTCAACTAGAGATTAATTTTATCATCAAGACATTTGAGAGTCAGAGTTCAATGAAGAAATGAGATTCTTGAGATCGACAGTCATCGTCATTGTATATCATGTCTTGCAGATGCTCGCTTTGCTTGTAAAGCATGCAACTCATCTGTTTCATGTTATTTGTAAAGATCTTTCTCATGCAGATCAATCATGTCTTGCAGAAATGTTCATATGTTACACTTTTAATCGAGCAGCGTAGTTTGATCATTCTCTACTAACTCGCAAATTAATTGAAATGTGTGATAAATTTTTCTAGAAAATAAATAGAATGCGTGATATTTCATTTGTCTTTATAAGATAGGGAAACTCACAGCATTTTTAGAAGAAAGTGAAAGCGAAGTGATATTGTCAAGCTTCTTAAGCAATAAGAATCAGCTTTCAACATCTAGCAGTAATAACTCAACTGAAAGTTAGGAAACAATCATATCATCAGTGTCAATATCTAATAGAGATGTTTTTAAATCTATTCGCACAACTATTACTAATAAGATAAATATCTCTACTGCAGATTTAAAACCTTCGATCAGCTTTATAGAGCTTAATATAGATTCTTTACTCACTTTTAATATAATAAGTAAGCTTAGCGAGAAAATAGAGATAGATCTTCTACGAAACCTTCTTACAGACAATAACAGTTTAAAAAGTATTAGGATTATCGTCTAAGAAACCGGCTAGTGAGAAGTCTTTAGTTAATATCGCTTATAAGGTTATATACTCTGTCTCTGACTCGTCACCGCATATGACTTCAGTTCTGCTCCAAGGGAATCCTAGCTTCGTAGAGAGAATACTGTTCCTATTCCCTGACGGTTCCGGGTCTACTATATTCTACGTATCGCTTCCTAAAGTTTCCTCTAATATCGCAGTGTACGGCTTGAACTGCCCTTGGCAGAAAACACCGCAGGATATAAAATGCTCTTTCGAAGCCGCCTCAGCCAAATCCTAAGGGCTCTTACTATTTTGGTGGGTGGTCAGCCGGCGGGATCTTGGCCTATAAAAGCGCACAGCAGCTCTCACATAACGGCGAGCAGACAGCCCGTCTTATCCTCATCGATTCACCCAACCCCGTTGGACTGGAGAACCCGCCGGAGCGTATGTTCAACTTCTTCGACACCTTGGACTTTTTCGGCAGCAACGGCAAAGCACCTCCGAGCTGGCTGAGGCCCCACTTCAACGCTTTCTTGACCACGTTGGATGATTACAAAGTGAGACCGTTCGCTGGTCTTTCACCGCAAACGCACATCGTCTATGCGCGTAATAGCATCTGCAAGCATCCAGATGATCCGAGACCTGAGACCCGCCCGGATGATCCTAGAAAAATGCTCTGGCTTCAGAACAATCGGACCGATTTTAGTGGAAGCGGTTAGGCTTCCTTAGTCGGAGCTGACAACTTAAAGGTCCATGTACTGGATGATGTAAATCATTTCTCGCTGGTGGCGCCGTGTCCCAACATTCAAGAGTTGAGTGCCTTTATCAAGCGGGCGATGGAATAGATGGCCTTCGAACGTATCCCAAAAGGGGAACAGTACTGAATAAGATGATCATGTTTTCTTTTTGTGTCCTTAGAGTGGAAGATATTCTAGACACAGATTTATTCATCGTTGCTAGAAATGACTTGGTCTGGAATCCGGCGTTTTCCTCCTCCCACGTTCAATTTTTCGCAAATATTTCACCAGTTCCCCTGGGCCATTGAGTTCTCTCAGTGTGTTATCGCAATGGGGAGTCTCAACTACGAGTAATACTCAGAGCCTGCCCCTCCTTCTTCCCCCTTGCCTCCTTCACCTCTCCCTTCCCCTCCCCCTCCCCCGATCATTATAGCCTTTAAAAAACAAGCAGACGATAGATATATGGAAAAGCATTCGCGAGGAGAAAAACCAACCCTAGCTCTCACCCTCAACGCCAACTTCGTTCCTTACAAGACTAGGCCCCTTCGATCCGATCCAATCCAGAAGAATCAAACATATCCACTATGTCTATCTCTCCGGTTCCACAGATAGAGAAATAAATAAATTCGCAGTGCCTTCTTCTCCCCTTTTCTCACACTCAGTAAGGCAGCCAGCCAGCTGTCCCATCCTACTACTTAGATCTCCGCTATACATATATACATACATACATACAATCAATGGCTTCGACTCTCTACTACTTTCCTTTTCCCCCCTTTTGCTTTTATTTTCCAACCCCTATCCATTTTCTAAAGTCGATGATCGCTTGATAATGAATAAATGTATTTATTTATTCAAGGGGAGTCATATCCATCTATCCGAAAAGAAAAAAGCTTTTTTAAACTTTGTGACTTGATTAGGTGATTCTATAATTAGGTAATGATTTACAGCCTTCTATACGATATACGATACGTACGAATAGTAAACGAAAAATGGAAAGAACCCTACCTGGGGTGCTGATATTTGCCGGCCGGAGAGCGGAGCAGAGTAGAGCATTAGTCCTCCGTTGTTATTGTTTTGTATATATATATATATATATATGTGTAAATGGATTAGGATTAGCTTCATAAGGTCAACAACCTACTTATTAACGAACGTCCTTCTCCCTTTCTCTCTCTTTCTTATCCTATCAAAAACACAACGACGGACGGACGAACGAAAGGCACGACAAGATTGTTGAGATGTTTCTAGAGGGCCAGTACACGCACAGTCGTAGGCTAGAGGACTATAGCAACCTGTTCACTGTCAGAACTTCTACATAACACGTCTGCCTATTCTGCGCAACTGCAAAGGTTCGATATTCCTCTCTGGGAATCTTGCAGCCATGTTAGTACAGCCCGTTTCTCTAATGCTATAACACCGAGAGATTCGAGTGTCCGTTCTGGTCTCGTGTAGATCTAGGGAGCAAGATAATGTCTTCTCGAATCTCATTAGATGCTCCGAATACAGCATAGTATATCCGTAATGCGTGTGTGCCGATTCCCAGTCAGAGCCTAAGACCTGCGAGCCAAAGCAATGCAGCTAAAAAGAAGGTCCTCTCCTCCTCCTTCCGCGTTCAACTTGATGATCCTCTTGATGCCCATGTCAAGCGCTCGCGGACTGAGAACGTCCTCGTCGTCAGCAAGACTTCCTCTCTCCAGAGGACCCATCCTCGACCCTTCAAGCTCCCAGAGCTTCCCACCGCTCTTGACAAAACTCACAAAATGCCCACCCTCACGCTCACACGTTGGATCCGCAGCGCTGTCGCCGGCCTGCTCGACCGACTTGTGAGCAAGTTCGAATGGCTCGCTGTTGTACAGCATTTCGGCGCGTTTGGTCATATCCAGCGGTATGGCGAGGCTTCGTATCGCTGCGAGATTGGAATCACGCTTGATAAAGTCGACGGCCGGACCGTTGATCACGCTATGGAGCAGACCGATCGAGCCGCAGGCGTGGCCGATGGTCTGCTTGAACCAGATGACCGGCTCGTCAGGGCCGGAGCCAGTGTAGGGTTCTTTGTCAGCGTCTTCGGCCTTGCGACTTCGATCCCAAGCTGATGTAAGTGGAATGATGACCAGCAGAGCCAAGGCAGGTGGGGGGATATCTGCGAGTAGTTCGGGTACATCCAGGGAATAGACGTCATAGAACTGGAGATCGGACGATAGACCCAACTTCGTTGCCAATTGGTTCATTACATCGGGGTTGTTCTCTGCCATTTGCGATGAGTTTTACTCAAAGACAAGTGGTCCATGAGGACTTAGGTCCCTTACCAAGCATTACCCATGTCTTCTGTTCCATTTTAGGGAATCAACAGATGGAGGACGTCGAAAAAGTCAGAAATGTTGGCAGGAAGGAGATGGTGTAGGATCTGATTCTTAGAGCTATCACCAAACAGGGCGCCTCTGCCCTAAACGGAGTCGCTCAGCTCAAGGTGGGGTCTAGTGTCGTGCCTCAACAAGGAATTGAGAACGGCGCCTTCTATGTGCGTGTGTGTGTGGCCTCGGCCTCGGCCTCCGGGCTCCGACAAGCGAGTGCCCAACCAACCACGACTGGCGTCCGTGCTTCTTATCTAATCTTATTTAGTACTAGGAATGCTTAAGGTATTTTGCAAAATACCTAACGTGGTTCACCATCCAATATTCGAAGAACCTATACTGAAAGCGATCTACAGCTTGCTATCCAAGATATTAGTTCCTAGCAAATACAAACTAATAGACGCGCTGCAGCGATCTATAACGTTCCGCGAAGAACGTTAGTTGACCGACGCGCTAGAAAACGCCCTCGACGCGATTGCGAGCCGAACCGCAAAAGCCTGATAAAGTTAGAAGAGAAGGTAATTGTATAGCGTATACTCGACGAGAGTCTACGTGGCATACCACCCTCGAAGGTATCCGTACGAGATATGGCTGATAGATTACTGAGAGAGCGCGAAGGCAACCTTACTGGCAAAAACTGGGTTGATAAGTTTATACAGCGTACACCTGAGCTGCGAACGCGATGGAGCCGTCCGTATAATTGCCAGCGAGCTGCCTGCGAGGACCTAGCGGTTATCCGGCCCTGGTTTACGCTTGTTCAGTCGATAAAGGCGAAGTATAGTATTATAGATAGGAATACCTAGAACTTTAACGAGTCTGGCTTCCTGATGGGCAAGATATCCTCTTAGTTTATTATTACAGGCTCAGAGAAACCTGGAAAACAGAAGAAACTACAGCCTAGCGATCGCAAGTGAATTACCCTAGTACAAGGCGTCAGCGCGATAGAACGCGTTATCCCATCCTTTATTATCTTTGCAGGCAAGGTTCTTATCTCCTTCTAGTTTAGCGATCTACCTCGTAATTAGATTATCAGCGTCTCTTCTATCGGCTAGATCAATAACGATCTCGCGCTAGCGTAGCTCAAGCACTTCAACGTCTATACGAAGGCTTCTTCTACTGAAGCGTACAGACTGCTTATTATCAACGGCTATGAAAGTCACTACTTAGTAGATTTCTAGAACTACTATAAGAAGAATAAGATTATCGCTTTCTATATACTATTATACTTATCATATCTACTCTAGCCTCTTAATATTGTCTACTACTCGCTACTAAAGCGCTACTATGACGACGAGATCTCGCTCTTGACACGCAGTTGTATCTACTATATCAGTAAAGAAATCTTTCTACTAGTCTTTAAAGCAACTTTTGAGAAGATATTTATACTAGAGAACGTCTGCGTAGAATTTGAAGACGCTGAGCTAGTTTTATATAACTCAGACGCTGTGTTATTAAAGCTAAATATACAGCTACATATGCTAATATCGTTTATACTAGATACTGTCAACTAGAAGACAAAGACATCGTGCAACGCTAGTAAGATAAAGATGTAGTTAACGTCAATTTGAAATTGTATATAAAATTATTAAGAGTTTCTAGTAAGCTTTTTATGTAAGCAGATTAAGTAGTTAAGTAAAAACACTCAGTAGATAGCTTATAATATAATGTTAATGAAGAAGAAAATAAATCATGTGCAAGATGCTGTTAAAGCATCAATAAAGCGTAAAAGTTGTAAGCAACAATATACATAAGTAGAAAAGACTTTAATAGTTAGTAAGATTATTAGAACTTCATTCTTACAACTTATTAAATAGTAGTTAAAGAGATAGTTGTTGCAATCATGCACTTCAAGTTAGTTTAACATAGATTGTGTCAGACTATCATAAACTAGTATAAAGTTGATGTTGACACGCTAGCGATTTAGCATGTTTTCAAGAATAAAACTCATGACATGTTACATCTTCTTTCTTTTTCAGCTTTGAACTTCTAGTTAAAATACACTCATATGATTTGCTTTATACAGACTCATAACATTAGTTCAAAGCTCATCAATCTTGCTATCAACGTGTAAATGATATAAAAACAAGCTACATCATTTAAACTTGAATTGAAATTGAAATTCAAAAATTAGATTCAAAAAACTCATTAGAAATCAAGAAATTTTTAAAACAAAACAGAAAAACATGAACACGTTACTTTAAACTAACTCTTTACTGAGCTCATCGTTAGAACAAAAGAACAGAAGAACATGAACATATTGTTCTAGAACTGAAATCAGAAATTTCAGTTAAATCTCGATCAGCAATTTTCTATTTACACAATGATTAAAAGCACAAAATTAAAATCAGTGAGCATTGCTTATTATAAACTTTGAAATGCTGAAAGAGAATCACTTCTATCATAGAATTAAACAGCATCAGAAAAAGAAAATATGAATGTGTCGTTGAATACAGAAGAAAAGAATACAAATGTATTGCTTTTCAATCATGAAATGATCAAGATCAGCATCAGCACTGAACTGAATGCTTGAATAAACATTCATGAAGCAGATGATCTTGTTGCGTTTATCAAGTACATATGTCAACAGCATGACATTGAAATCAAGATTCACAATGACATGATTCAAATATTAAATGATATCAACAAGATTAACATTGAATTGAAAGTTATCAACATTAAGTTGAAAGTTATGCAAATAATGTTGAATGCTGTTTAAATGCATTTACAGAAAGAAATGAAGAAAAAGAACATGATTATACATTATCTAGAAGTAATATCAAGTTGATTAAGCATTTTAATTTTGAAAGATTAATTCTTAAAGTCAATCAAGCTATTTAACTTATCTTTGTTTAAAGATTTGAAGCAGAATGTGAATAATTGATTGTCTTGAATGCAAAATAAGCTGAAGATGAACAAGAATCATTTTTCTATCAAAGAAATGAAGATTGCATATATGAAAAGTTGAGTCAGTGAAACAATAATCAAACACATAGCACTCAGAATGAAAAACATGATTACGAACTCATTTCTTAAAGCAGAAGAGATACTGTCAATCATAAATAAGATGTACAATGATTTCAATCAACATCATATGACTCAACAACAGTTCTTAAAGCTGTATTAAAACAAGATCTTCTTTCATGAATTTTAAATGAAATTTCAGAGACTTAATGCAAAACTAAAGTACAATAATGAAACTCTACTAAATGATCTTCAGCATAAAATTAGCTTGAATCTTCAGTGAGTCATGATCAATGAACAAACTATGAATTTGAACAAATTCATCAATATTTGCATGCAAGACAACGTTTGATTGATGAAATTGAATACTTGATCAGCTCTTAAAACATTAACAACTCAAGTCACTCACTTTATTACTAGCATCTTGACAACAATCACTATTGCAATCTCAGCTTCAATCTCTGCATGAAAGAAACTCAAAATATTAAATGTCAATTTTGCTAAAGAGAAGTTGTTTAAAAAAGAACTTTGCTTCAAATGCAAGAAGTCAAAACATAAAGCACATGACTGTCTTAAATTAACTCAGATGCATGAAATTGCAGCAAATTTGAAAAATGATTTGTCTTCATCAAAGTAGTGACTGAAAGCAATAGACTCATATTCTGTTTCATCAACATATTTGATGATTCATTTGATTTCAAGTTGTTCATTGTTGATGTCATTTTGAGTAATTTAGAAAAGATATTCAGATTTCTTGCTCTGATAAATATTAAAATCATTGACATGATTTTCATTGATGAATCTTTGATGTCAGAATTATGTGAATGCTTTGATATTTAGTTGTCATGATGTCAAGTCATCAACTCAATTTAGAACATAGATTGTTGATATCTTAAATAATCTCAATTTATTGAATCTGTTTTGCAGTTCAATGAATCAAGTCATCAATCTAGTCATCATCATTTTAATCTAGTTTCAGCAATTCTGTTTCAATCATCTCAGTTATGTATGCAAACTTCTGCAATCTTAAGTCAATAAAACTACTGTCTAGTCTTGATTCTGCTCAATTCATGTATATAAAAGTTGAGCTTTCGTTCTTTTCTTTCTCTCTTTGTCTTTCGTCTTGTACATTATTTGATGTATTGTTCTGTATCTAGTTCAAGTAATATAATAATCAATTCTTTATATTGATAGAATCTTTAGTTCAGTTTAGTCTTTGACATTATGAAAGATTTACACTTTCTGCAACGTTTTCATACATTAAAATCTTGTTTAGTTATTCTTTTGTTCAAATAAAGTCGTTTCACAATTTCTTAATTGATGATGAGCATGTTGTTGAACAGTTCGCTCAAAGTATGATCGAAAATTCAGTTGAGATCTTTCACGTAATGCAAGAGCTTCAAAATCAAGTTTGACAACATGATGTTATCATTTCATTTTCGTTCATCATTTTTAGTTCTTCAATTTATATAGAATTGAATTCTCAGTCTCTTGCAATGATAGTTTAGATCATTGCACAAATCTTGAACAATCAATCTTCTTTCATCATTCATCTTTCTGCAAATTCTGTTACTGTCATCATTGCTTTTAGATTCAAGAAGCTTCTTGACATATTTAAGTATGAGAAAAACAAAGATCAATTGAATGCATGAAAGCAGAGTCTGATACAGCACATGAACATGAACGATGATCATTATCTCTCTCATCAAGTCAAGATCATTTATGTCGAGTCACGACTCATCATAAATAAGAAGACTCACAATCTAATGAGTCAATATTGAGTCAATGATCTTTATATCATTTTCATCTTCGCAGATTGACAACATAAGTTGTGTCATTGCTGCGACAATTCTTTCAAGACAGAAGATGCTCATTTATATTTTCGCGAAACTTTGAAGTAAGACATGAATAGCTTTGTTGACTACTACAATCTCTTCTATCAAAAGAAAGAATGTTCTTTAATGAAAAATTTCTCATTAATTGACTGTCTGAAGCGCAATGTCAATTATTTCATTCAAGTCATTATTTTCTTCTGATGAAATCTCAATGAAACTCAATCATTCATCTTTCATCAATGAATTCAAGCATTCTTTAACATTGACAAAGAGTTTCAGCAGCTTAAGCATCGTCAATTTCACTTCATCTTCGTCATCATTTCATTTGTCAAAGTCAAGAGCATTTCTGCGTTAATTAATAATTCTTTGAGTTTCAAGATCATCATTTCTGTGATGATTGTTTCAACAGTATCTTCATCTTTCTTCTTCTCATTTCTTGATGAGTCAATAAATTTAAGCTTTGTCATTATCATCGTTCAAGATAAGATTCTGATCATTTCTGAAATTAAGAAAATCTGCAACAAGTGAAAGCTGTGTTACTACTGCAAATTGCAACATTCAAGCAAAATCATTAAAGAATGCTCAAATAAGAAGTTCTTCACTCTGCATATCATGAACATTTATGACAAAGATGTTGTCAGTATAAATGAAGAAGTCTCGCTGTCTGCAAGAAAAGTTTAGTTTCTGAGCTAAGTTACGCTCAGAAATCTGTATACATATCATCTTGTTTACTAGTCTCAATCTTTTCATTCTTACTTCAATCATATAGAAAGTTTTCTGCTAAATTTGTCTTGAAACTCTTTGAATTCAATTCAACATTCAAAGATAGTCACATGATAGTATTTTGTATTTTACGTTAAGCTCAATTTAAAGTTCTCGCTCTCGCTTTGATTGATAGTGAAGTCTTAACTTATGTCTTTATGAATAAATTCTTTGTGCAACAACATCATCTTCTCTTGCATTAATTAACTCATTCTTGCAGACTTCAAGAATTTGATGATCAAGTTGCTTTAATCAATGACATTATTCAAATCATTAAAATCACAATGATTCTCAATGAATACATTGAAAAACTATTTTTCTATGTCATTGAATTAAGTCAGTATCTCATCATCATGAGTTTATCATAACTTTATCATCACGTCATTGATGTTAATTTTGAGCACAATATTCTCATTTTGTCTTTCTTCTTCTGTTTTAATCATTGTTGCTCATTTCTTGTCAAGATCTATGATCTTAATCAACAAGAAGAAAATTTCTCATTCAAAGTTAACAAAGTAACTTTCTCTCAGTCTCGCTCTCAATTTACTCACAAGAAGCAACTCAGTTTACAGATCATTCACAAGAAGCAATTCAGTCTACAGATTACTCATAAGAAGCAACTCAGTTTTCAGTTCGCTTGCAAGAAGTAATCTAGTTTCTCATTCGCTTGAAAGAAGCAATTCAGTTTTCAGTTCGCTTGCAAAAAGCAATTTAGTTTCTTATTCACTTGAAAGAAGTAATTCAGTTTTCAGTTCGCTCACAAGAAGCAATTCAGTTCTCAATTCACTTGCAAGAAGCAACTCAGTTTTTCGTCTGCTCACAAGAAGCAATATAATCTTTCGTTCGCTCACAAGAAGTCAACTAATACTCAATTCATTCACAAGAAACAAATCTCATTCAATCTTATTTCTTGTTTGAAACAAGAAGTTTCTAGTTGTATTCTTCAAGTTATTCAAAAAGAATACTTATTAAAAATCAAGTGTTGAAATTCTTCTTTTTCTAGAACTTCTGTTGTCTTTTAAGCAAATCAATTCAATCAATCTTTTATACAACTTGACATAGTTAAGTTGAAAGCTTAAAGCTTTGATTATGCTGCTTATGTCAAAGACATTGAAGTGTTTAGCGTCACTCTAAAGAAAATCAATGTTTTCTTGAATCTTGAATTAATCTCATCTTTTAGTTCAAACTCTGACAAGTCAAAATCGCATCACACGACTTTGACTATTCATTCAAAGAACAGTTTAACTCTTGCTCAGTTTTCATCTTACTCTCAAGACAGTATGTATGATAAGAATCATCGTCTGAATCTTCATCAAATGAAAAAGAAATTTCATTTGACTGCATTCATGACACAAGAAGATCTTGAAGTTTATTAACAAAGTAAGAACGTTGATTCAGTCACAATTTTATTATTCAGATATTTTGAGTTTTTAAATGTCTTTTTCAAGAAGAACGTTAATATCTTGTCTTTGCATCAAGCTCATGATCATGTCATACATCTTAAAGAAGATGCTCAACTCTCAGTCTTCGCTTTGTACAACATGAATCGTGATGAAATTCTAGAACTTCATCATTATTTGAATGAGAATCTGAGCAAAGATTTCATTCAAGTCAATCACTTTCAAATAATCATCTTTGTTCTTTTCATCAAGAAACTTAAAGAAGAACTTCACTTCTGCGTGAACTATTGAAATCTGAACGCTATCACAGTCAAGAATTGATATTCTCTGTCTTTGATCTCAGAAACGCTGAATCATCTAAATTGAGCTAAAATCTTTATCAAGCTGAATATTATTTCTGCGTTCAATCAACTTCAAATCAAAGAAGAAGATGAAGTTCTCATCATTTTTTGCATTTGATTTGAATTATTCAAGTATTTAGTCATGCTCTTCAATCTATGTAATGAGTCTGTCTTGTTTCAGAAGTATATTAACAATACTTTTCGTAAACATTTAAATAAGTTTTATACAGCTTATCTGAATGACATTTTGATCTATTTTGACAATGAACTCAAGCACAAGATTCATGTTAAGCTCATTCTGCGAAAGCTGCAAGAAGCAGATCTTCAGATAAATATAATTAAATGCAAGTTTCACGTCACTTAAGTCTTGTATCTAGAATTGATAATCATCATCAAAGAGATCAAGATGAATTCTTCTAAGATAGATATCATTGTCAACTGATTCATCTTGATCAACGTTAAAGACATTTAAAGTTTTCTAGATTTCGCGAACTTCTATAGAAGATTCATCTATGACTATAGTAGAATAACTATCTCGCTCACTTGTCTCATCAGAAAAGATGTATTCTTTGTCTGATCTCAGAAATGTCAGATTGCATTCAACACTTTTAAGAAAATCTTCACTTTCAAGATGATTCTTCATCACTATAATTCAGATCACAAGATTGTGATAGAAATTGATGCTTTAAACTATATGTTTGAAGACATTCTCTTTCAATATGATGAGAATGAGATTTGTTAAAGATCTGTCTAGAGCGAGTCAGATAGAAGTGTCATTTAACTAAAAGATAAATGCTAAGAAAGAAAGATAACTACAGAAAAGAAGCTGACTACATATGTGTGTTTCTCAGTCGACGCTAGGCTCAATAAAGACTAGTTAAGATGACGAAGCGAGAATAGATCTGACAAGGCTAGAAGACTGAGTCTGACAAGACTAGAATCATGACATTACTCTCTTTTTTAATCATTCATGTTCACATGAATGTATTTTCTGCTTGACTTGATTGATTGCTCAATCATGATTTCACAGACTCAGATCTGTTAAATCGTGATTGGTTGAGATTAGCGCGATTTGTTCGAGTATCAAATATGAAAATCATCAACGATTTTCTGAGCGTTCATAAATTCATCATCATCAGCGTTGTATCAATTGAGATCATTGTCATAGTCATTTCATTTGACTCTATACTGAAGTTGTCTTTGATATCAACGAAAATTCAATATATCATCGATTTTTCACTCGTCTTTGTCGTTTATCACTATTAAATCTGAGAGTTCATTCTTTTGATCAGGCAAGAGATCATCGACGGCAGAGCGAAGCAGGTCAGAATGAAATACATCATGAACATGCATAGACTCTGATAATTTCAGTTTATATGATGAGTCAACGAGATCTAGATTGATGAAAGAATCGAGCATTTTGTTATCTAGCTTCTTGAAAGATCTCGCTGTAACGATGTTTCTTTCATTCAGAAACATCTTTGATTTGACCTTGTAATCAACTTCTTTTCTATGCTTATTGACTTGTTTCATCATTTGTTTCTATGTTTTGACTAGCGACTCGCGAGCAAACTTCAGTGTTTTGTTCATATGTTCAGATATATTCTCAGCTTTAGCCGTCTGCAAGCGTTCACAAGAACTTTCATATTCACTGACATCGAGTTCAAAGCTCATACGAGAATGAAAGTCTTTGTTTAGAAAGAAAAAAATCGAGAAGATGACTGAGAACAGAGCATTATTGTCGACGAACTTGATCATGAATAGTAGCTTAGCTCAGTCATTCTGCATGTACAAACAGAAAGATTGAAGATATTTTTCAACGTTCTGATTGACTCATTCACTTTGACCGTCGATCTGAGAGTGATAAACTGTGAAAAGTCAAAGATTAATGTTTAGTCTTTTGCAAAGCGACTTTCATAGAATGAAGATAAATTGAGAGTCTCAGTTTGAAACAATGAAATCGAGTAAATCGTGTATTTGATATATTCACTGAAGCATTAGCTCAGCTGTTTTTTCTGCTGTGATTCTCTCGTCATCAGTGAAGTAAGAAATATAATGTCGTTTCTTTGTCAGTTTACATATCACTGTTAGTATGATGTTTTTGTCTTTTGAAAAAGATAAGTCGATGACGAAATTCATGACTATGTTCTTTCATTGCTGTTCAAGTATGAGTAGAGAATGTAGTAGTTCATTGAATTTATTTCAAGAAGTCTTTGATCGCTGACAAATGTAGCAGTTTCAAATATATTGATTTATTGTCTTTCGCATTGAAGATCAATAGTAGTACCTTCTTATAACCTTCATCGTTCTGAGAATTTCGAAATGATCAATAGAAGATTGATTGTGAACTTCTTGAATTAGCTTCATTTGAAGATGCTCATCGAAGAAAACTTATAGAAGATCATCTCGATATAGTATTTCGTTCTGAACTCGACAATTTCTTAATTTAATATCTTTGTATTGAGCTTCATCTTTTAATATGACTTCACGAAGTAGAATACAATTCTCATTGATTCTGTTAGCTTCTAGAATCAATTGATAAATTGATTCATTGTTCTCTTTCTCTTCTAGATCAGCAATTTTCATTCAATTCAACGTAAGAATTGTAGTTCACTGATAGCGATATCATTTATTCTCGAAGCTTCTAGAAACTGAATCGACTCAGCGAGTCAATGCATCGACTTTGATGTTTTGTTTACCTGAACGATACATAATTTTGAAGTTGAAGTCAATGAGCTTTTGTACTCAGCGCATTTGACGTGCTTGAAGACATGAATGATTGCTAGTAATTTCTTGTCATAGATCTCGTAATTGCACTCAGCGAGACTCAGATTCTTGCTGTAGTAAATCATTGAATGCAATGTTTCTTCGTCGTCATACTGAGAAAGTATATCATCGTTGACGTAGTTAAATGAGTCTGTTTCAAGAATAGTTTTTCTATTCTGATCAAAATGACGAAAAATAGAGACTTCAATCATTCGTTTCTTCATATGATCAAAGATTGTTTAACAAGCTTGATCTCATTCAAATATCACCTCTTTTTGAGTTAGTCAAATCAGAGAACGAACAATCTTCGAAAAGTTCTTTATAAAACGTCGATAGAAATTGCAGAAGTCAACGAAGAACTGCATCTGAGTGAGGTTTATAAAAGTAGATCATTCAACTACTGCTTGTACTTTTCTGAAATTCATCTTTAGTTCTTCGATGAATAGCAATAGTCTCAGAAAGAAGATCTTCTGAACATGAAACTCGCATTTGTTTATATTCATCTGAAGATCAGTCTCTCGTAGTCTATGTAGAACTAATCATACGTGTTGCTTATGTTTCTTCAGTGTTTTGCTGTAGATGATAATGTCATCTAGATAGATCTGACAAAACTGATGAAGATAGTCAAATAGCACGTCGTTCATATAGTGTTGGTAGAAAGTCGAGCCGTTGATTAATTCAAAAGACATCACGTGATATTTGTAGAAATCAAAAGAGATGATAAAGATAATCAAATCTTCGCTATCTGAGTGCATGCGTAGTTTGTTGAACGCGACAATGACGTTCAATTCAATCAGATACTTGCTTTCTTGTATACGAGTGAGAGTCTCGTCTATTAATGACAAAGAATAGCGATTTCGTTTGATCAAAGCATTGAGCTTTCTATAATCAACGCAGAAACGCAAGCTATCGTCTTTCTTTTCAATGAATAGTATGAGCGAAGCATATAAAGCTGAGCTAGAAGATATAAAGTCTTTTTTCAGATGCTTGATCAGATAATTCTTCATCTTTTGAAGCTTGTAGTCAGACATATGATAGAGACGACTTCAAGAAGATGTTCTCTCGTCAATTAACTCAATTTTATGATCGTAGAAGCAATGAGAAGATAGTTGATCAGTCATCGCTCGATCAAACACGTCTAGATAGTCATGATATTTTGAAGAAAGCTTAGCTTTGACTTCTTTCAAGATCTCTTCATGTGAAAGCTCTTGTAGATTTACATTTTCAAGTTTATTTCTAGCTGTTTTTAGAAGTCAATCAATTTTCGTGATAATGATCGCGAAAGTAGTCACATTCGACCGTTTGACTAGTGATTTATATGCTGCAGTCTTTATCATTGCTATGTTCATTGAATCAAAAGGCGAAGATTTGACTGAATTAGATGATTTCACGATTTTACTGAATGAAGATGACTTTTCGCTGAGTCGAGTGACAACAGAAGAAGTAGATCTCTTTAGTATTTGAGTAAATGTTGAACTCTTCTGTTCTATCGCGATTTTCTTGCTCGAAAGAACAGTCGAATGAGCTTTGATAAAGACTTTGATATGAGCTTCGAAACTAGAAAATTGAAGACGATCATCTTTCATATTAATAGTCATTTCAATCTTGTTCATTCATGTTTTTTCAAGAATCATCTGATGTTGATCTAATCGAGTGATCAGCATAGAGACGAAACGTTTCATATGATCTTGAACAGTTAGATTCAAATAAATTGCATGAGTAATGAGCTTTTTTGCATAATGATCATCGAATTCTCTTATTGATTTGAGCTTGATTAAAGATAAAGATTCAATTTGCAAATGATCATAAACATTCTGCGCGATTAATTCATCAATGAACGAATAGTCAGCTGCTTCAGTGTCAATCAATGACTTTAATGAGTAACTAATTTCATTGCTAGATAGTACACATTCAGTAGTCAAAGATTTCAAAGCAAAGAGATCATTTGAGCTGCTCATTGTTGAAGAAATTAACACATCTTTCATCACGTCTTTGATGAAAGTCACTAGTTTTTTGCCTCATTCTTCGATTTCTCTGTAAATAATTTCTTCTCTTCTTTCGACATGATGATCTCATTGAGGCGAGAGATGAATGCATGAGATGTCAAAGTACTAGTCTTCAGCTGAGAGCAGTTTTTTGAAAGATGATTCGATACTTTGCAGTTAAAGCAGATGATTAACATTCTTGATCATTCAGATTCGAGAATGGAAAAAGTAGCGAGTCAAACATAGCTAGTAGTCAAGATTGAAGCTGATGTCGACGAAGAAACAAAACGTTTTTTCGAAGCTGCTATCGATTTGACTGTTCATTGCTCATCACGTAGCTGATAATTGACTTGTTGTTTGTTATTCACATCTTGAACAAAGATCTTAAGCTTATTAAGCGAGCTAAACTTTATGAGACAAACTGACAACACGTTCTGAAGATGATTGTTGATTTTATTCTGAATGTCATTCATCAGAGTGATATTGTTGTAGTTCAGAAAGCTGAATATTCTAGTGAATTCTGAATAGAAAGAGCTGAAAGACTTGTTGAGCTGCTTCAAAGTGACGTATTTGCAACGACACTTTTGAATCAGATTCTGATCTTCATAAATTTCTTTCAGATGTTTCAGTAGCTTTGATAGTGATTGATAAAGTGAGAGAGCATCAACATGATGCTTTGCATAGATTTGCTGATCAGCATCATCTTCTAGTCTGAAAATCACATAGGCAATATGAATCTTTTCAGTAAAGTAATGATTCATGTTAACATTGAGCTTGTCAGCTATTTTGATGTTTCATGTCTCTCAGATAGAGTCATCTGTTTCGATGAAGATGAGTGAATTTGAAAGCTTGATGAACTTGTAATGATCATTTCCGTTTTCGTTATCAGATAAAGTAGAAGATTCTCGTTGAGAGTGAGCTTCTTTCTGATTGACTTGTTGCTCAGCTGACTGAGTATCTTGACGAGGCATAGATTGATCAGCTTGACGTTGTTTTGCTCTGAAGTTCAATCACTCATCTTGTAGCTGATTGATCTTTTTCTCTAGCTTATCATTTTTATCAAAAGCGACTTCTAGTTGTTTCGCTCTCTTTTTGTGATCATCTTGTACAAGAAGTCAATGTTCATTGAGTTGTAGAGTCAAGTCTCACTGACTTCAAAGCTCATTCAGCATGTTGATGACTTTGTTGAGTTGATTGCTGACTCAATGAAACAGTTGTTCTTCAATGTTTATGTTTCATGAGATGATGACTTTCTCAGCTTCGACTGAAGCATCAATGAGTAGAAGTGAAACTCTTCTATTGACAGTGCTTCTAAGCAGACGAGTTGTTCAAAGCTCAACTGACTCGACATTGCATGTCATGATGAGAGAAGATAGAAGTTGTTGAGATAAAAGTAGATGAAAGATTGATGTTTTGAATTGATGTTTTTTGATGAGTGAAAATTCAAAGAATCTCTTGTGAATTTCAGAGAATAATTGAGTGCTTTATTTGAAGAATTTCTTGCGAATAGAATGATGAAAATGAGTGTAGAATCGAAGAATTTCTTGCAATCTAAAATAATGATGCAAATTTGAAGAATTTCTTGCAAATTTTTCTTACTGAATAGATTGTTTCATATTGTCTATTCGTCAATAGCAAAGTAGTAAATGATGAGCATTTATCTAATGTTAAAGATCTGTCTAGAGCGAGTCAGATAGAAGTATCATTTAACTAGAAGATAAATGCTAAGAAAGAAAGATAGCTACAGAAAAGAAGCTGACTACATATGTGTGTTTCTCAGCCGACACTAGACTCAATAGAAACTAGTCAAGATGACGAAGCGAGAATAAATCTGACAAGGCTAGAAGACTGAGTCTGACAAGGCTAGAATCATGACAAGATTCTTCATTCAGTCGCTTACTTTTTGAAGAAGCATAATTCAATTGAGTGTAACTACAAGATCTACAATAAAGAACTCATGATCATTGTTTGCACTTTTAAGAAATGATAATCAAAGCTCAAAGACTTTATTTACTCTGTTGAGATGATCACGAATCACAAAAATCTTGAGTATTTCATGTCAACTAAGCAGTTGAGTCATCATTAAGCTCATTGAAGTAAGTTTCTGTCTAGATTCAACTATTGCATCACTTATCATTTCAACAAGATCAACGATAAGTTAAATGCTTTGACATGTCGTTCAGAAAATCTTTCTAAAGAGAAAGATACATTTGATTCTTGACATCAATATCAACATCAGACAATTCTGAAAACTCATGTTTTAAACTTTAATATTGTTGAGAATCTCATCTTTGATATCTTCAACATCAAAGTCATGAAGCTTCAGTCACAAATCATCATTTTAAATTCAGTTCAGTTACATTTGTTCTTAATTACTTCAGCATTCTTGCAAATTCTAGCTTTCATGAATTTAGAAATCGAAGAATTCAACGTTGAAAACATCAAGCTTCAGCTAAATCAAGACACTCTGAATCTTGATGAAGATTCTGCTGACATTCTCACTCAGACATTGTGAAAGCAAGTTGAAATTAATGACAAATTTGCAATTCAGATAATTGAAGTGCTTTGCAATAAAGCATGACATCACAACAAGATCTTTCTAGTCAAGTGTGAAAAACACGAGAATCATCTGTACTTTCAAGAAAGAAAGTATGTATTCAACTCAGATAAACTATGTCTTCATATCATTCAGCTCGCTCATGATAATGTTGTTGATGATCACTCAGAAAGAGCAAAAAGCTATGAACTGATCAGTTAAGTTTACTGATGATCAAACATTTATAAGTATGTTCAACACTTCATATAAAACTATCACATGTACACATGTTTTAAACTCTTTAAACAATGAACTCAAGAATGATTATGTTCTCTTTCAATTCTCGAACGTCGTTGACGTGATATCTTCATGAACTATGTAGATTCTTTATCGCTCAGTATCTTCATGAATATCACATATAGATATGTTCTAGTCTTTGTTGATCATTTTATCAAAATAAGACATTTAGTTCTTATCACTTCTATGAAAGTTGAAGAAGTTATCAACTGCTTTTATGCTCATGTTTGAAAACATCATGATTTACTTGAGTTCTTCATGTCTGATCGAGACACACAATTCATCTTCAATGTTTGAAAGCATATGTGTAAAATGCTGAAGATAGACGTTAAGTTATCAACAACGTATCACTCTGAAATCAATGATCAAATCGAGAGAATCAATGTTGTCATAAAGCATTATCTTTGAGTCTTCGTCAACTACATGCAGAATGACTGAGCTAAGTGACTTTCTGAAGTCAAATTTATCGTCAATAACACATCGTTGTTAATCACTTTAACATTATTCTTCTTGATCAATTTGAGTCAGAACTCACGTTTAAACTTCAAGTCTTCTGAATCTCTGCTTAAGAATTTTACATTTTAAGCTTGAAACAAGTTAATCAATGTTGAAGAGTTCATCAAGAAGATGAAGAAACTAACTGAGCATCTACGTGATGAGATGCTTATAGCTCAGATCATTTACAAATTCAATGTCAATCTCTTTCATCATTCTTGTTCTAGATACTTCATTGAAGATGAAGTCTGATTAAATGCTTGTAATCTCAGCATCGCTCATCTTGCTGTCAAGTTAGATGATCATAACATTGATTTCTTCAAGATCAAGCGTGTATTCAAGAATAATTTTCTGATCATCAAGTTAAATCTTTCAGCATTCATGAAAATTCATTCAATCTTTCATGTTATTTTTCTGAGTCATATCACAAGTGACTTTCTCTCAAATCAACATCAGAAATCTCAAGAACTTGTTATTATCAAGAATGACAAAAGATTCTGATATGTAAACAGCATATTAAACTTCAAGCGTGATAGATGCTATAATTCATCTTTGCTTAAGTATTACATTGATTGAGAAGATCACTTCTTTACTTGAGAGTCTTTTCATCTTCTGAATAATTGTGAGCAAATGCTTAATGAATATCATCTTGTCAACTCTGTCATTGAAGAATCACATGTACTGTCATGTGTGATGTCTCAATGTCAATGTCAAGAACTTTAAGTTCAATCTTCATTATTTCAACTCAGCTCAGATCTGACTCAGATTTTATCTAGATTTAACTCAAACATCTCATTTAAATCTGACTCAGATGTGATTTAAATGCATTTCAGTTTCATCTGTGCATCATCATGTTAAAATGCATCTCATCTCATTTCACTTTTCAGACATCTTGCTCAGATTTAACTCAGATGTGACTGATCATTATTCATTGTTTAAAGTATTGATGTTCTGAATTGAAATGTACAGATATTTTGATCAAGATTTTCATTGATCATCTGAATTTAAAGTACTTCATAATCATCAAAGAACTGACTTAATGATAGACTAAATGAGTTGAGAAGTTATCTGAATATAACTTCAAGATCATATATCAGTCAAGAAAACAGAATCTGAAAGTTGATGTGCTGATCAGAATGTCAAACGTTAAGTCAGTTGAAGCAAATGATGATTGAAAGCTATATCAGCATCAGATGCTATTGTCAAAAGATAAATTTGAACTGCAGTCAATAAAAGCTAATTAAGAAAATAATCAGAAAGCTGATCAAAATCTGACTCATATTTTGCTCAGATTTAACTCAGAATTTAACTCAAAATCTGACTCAGATTTGAAACTTGAATCAAAAACTAATCAAAATTCAGTCGAAGAAATGATTTCTATTCAGAATCAGATTATAGCAGAAAATTGAATGAATTAACTATGTTTTAATATTTGAATAATCATGAAACAGAACAGAAAAACTTGTCAAGATATTGATTTAAACAATTGCAAAGTACTTGATGAAGTACTCTGAAAAGATGATAAACTATGAGTTTTTCAGTTAATGATCACTTGATTGATAAGAAAAGCATATGATCTTTCAATTAATGAATATTTTGACATGAATTAAACGTTGAACTTGCTGAGACAATCATATTGCTGATCAAAGATGAGAATGATGATCAAGCACTACATTTAAAACTGTTATGTTTATTATAAATCAAAAGCATTGAGAGATTGAATCAATGAACTGCTAAAGTCATTGCTCATACTTGAGCAGTGATAACAAAACATATCATTAAACTTCATTATTAATCTATCAGAAAGTGATGAAAACAACGCGATTCTGACAGTCATAAATCGATTGTCTAAGAAACAACATTATATATCATGTTGATCAGATGACAAAGAAATCTTTATAGAATAAACAGTCAAACTACTGTTGATATGAGTCTTCAGAACTCATGAACTATCAAGATCAATAGTATTCAATCATGATTCACAATTCATATCAATTGTCTGAAAGTCTTTATGTCTGAGACTAAACATCAAGATGAAACTATTCATTGATTATCATTCTCAAATTAATGATCAGATAGAAAGAGTGAATCAGAATGTAGAATGATATCTACGAAGCTACTGCTCATATATGCAAGATGATTGATTTATTTGATTATTCATGATTAAATTCGTTAATAACAATGCTATTTCATCATCAATTAAACAGTTGACGTTCTTTCTGAATAAGAGCTTTCACTCTCATATAAGCTTTGATTCAAACTCAATCAAATATGAGATCACTTGAGCTAAAATTGAAGCAGACAAAGCAAAGAATATATTTAAACACATGAAATGATCACTAGCATTGATCAAGCAAGTCTTAGCAAGAGTCAGAGTCACAATGAAGAAACAGATTAATAAGCATCAAAAGAAAATGATTTACAAGATAAATAACATGATGTTTCTGAATTCTAGAAACATAATGATCTCACGATTATTAAAAAAGCTAAACGATAAAATGCTAAAACTCTTCAAGATTTTAATTGAGATTAAACATGTTTATCAACTGAAACTATCATTGACTATGAAGATACATTCGAAGTTTGCATCAAATTTGCTGCAACTAAATTCAAAGAACTTTCTGAATAAACAATAAAATGAATCATCTGACTTTATAGTGATCAACAATAAAGATGAATGAAAAGTGAAAAACATACTAAACTTCAGACATTATGAACAAGATAAATGACTACAATATCATGTCAATTGAAAAGAATATGACATTAATTTACATTAATACAACGTCAATGAAAGTGAATTCAAAGAATGCTTGAAGATTGTAAATGACTTTCATGAATGATATTCAAACAAGTCAAGATAGAAATCAACTTAAGAAAGATTAATCAATGTGAGAATGCATCTCATTGACTATAAATGATGCATGTTTGCAAGACTAGCTTGCGAGATTAGATTGAAAAGATTAACGAGTGAATAGAAATAATGACTTGATAGAAGATGAAAACTCTGCAAGTTCTCACTTTCATTTCTTAGCAATTAGTTCTATCATTAATAAAGTGCTATCTTATTATCTTCTACTACGCAGTTTCACGTAAAAAAATCTCATCGTCTCACAGTTTTAATTGCTTCATTCGCATGAAGCTGCTCAGTAAGAGATGTCAAACACGCAGCGACTCATCAGAAGTTGCATGATCAAAAGAAGTGATAACTTCTCTCACATTGAGAATTCGTTGTCTCATCAGAACAGATCTGAGAATCACGCATTCAAACATGCAGATGAGAAGTTTGAGTCGTGAGAATTTAATGAATAGACAGATCATATCTCTTGATGATTGACAAGCGAAGTACACAAGCAGTTAAAGAATCTGAAGATGCAGAATGTACTACTTGTCTTGCAACTTCGCGTATTGAAACTTGAGCGAGAGACTCGATCAATCTTTGATTATCAACGTCAACATAGTGATGATCACTATTGAAGTGATACATGCAAGCGTGCTAATCAATCTCGCAAGTTTAGAGAGCAAAACATCATGAACTACGACTCTTTAATGTTCTGACTGCGAGACTGCAAAGACTTCATAGTCACGACGTCATCTGATTTCATTATGAAAGAAGAGAAGTTGCAATGATCTGCGTCATACTTGTCAGAGAAGTCTTGCAATCAGTGATGAGATCATGTGATGAGCATGCACAATCATGATGAGATACTCAACTGAAAGTACTACACTGAATACTTGCGTGCTAAACTTAGCAATTCTGAAATTCGCAACTTTCAAACAGAATGTTGACTTGAGACTACAAAGCAGCGAGTCAATCAAAGCATCACGAATTTTGAGCAATATCTTATCAGACTGTATGCAGATCTGAACTATCATATATTCAACAAAACTTGCATGATGTACTTACGAATGAAGATTAACAAAATCATCATGAATGAGTCTCTTTGCATCTCATACATCTTTATTAATTATGTCGATCTGTTAAAGCATCTTATAAACATTGACTTGCATTTGCAAGACATTGACACATTGTTGAAGTTACATTTGCAGCAAAGTGAGAATGCAATGTCTCAAAAGAGTTTTTGATTCTTGCATGAAAAGACAAAGTCTGTCGCTGCAACGAAGAATTCAAAGTTCTTTGCTTCAAGCATGCAGTCTAAAGACAATGTAACATTCAATTTCAATAAATTCAAGCAAAATGCTACTTCATTCAATCTTACATGCTGATCATGCAAGAAAATGAAACACAAGATTAATAATTTGATGTGTCTCAACTATGCATTCAGACAAGAGACTTGCAATCATGACGAAGAAGTGAGAAAAGAGAAAGTTTGATGTTCATCATTGAATCATTAAATATAATTATGAAAAGACGATTGTCACATGCACTGATGATATCAGTATTGACAAATGTTTCTGAGAGAATGCGCGAAGCTCACTGTCTTATTGATTCTGAGATTGAGCGAAATTTTATATTGCAATCATGAGTAAAAGAACATAAGTTATCGAAGAATCATGCAATTCTGAAACAGATTCAAATGATCAATGATCGTTGAATTCTTTACTATGATATGCATCAGATTGATATTGAGTTGATCAATCATAAGAAAGTTTGCAAAAGCTGAAACATTGAGTTTCATGCTGTGAATATGCAAGAATATGATATGATTCTTGACTACTTATGATTAAATGAGATCGACTTGAATATTTGCTGACGCGAGCATCGCTGATCGTATTGAGAAAACAGTACTCAGCATGCAAAGCAAATACAAGTTAATCTGTGCAAGACATTGAAATTTGTTGAGCTGACAATGCTTGCAGCTAAGAAAAGAAGAGAGACTTATGTAGCTCTGCTTTATCAGCTGTTATCTACAGATAATTTATCACAGAATGCAGATTGTTAGATTGCAAGATGCAATGCACTTCAAGCAAAAGAATCAAAGATACTCTTTGCTATTCAAGATCTTAAGAAAGTGTTTTCTGAGATTCTTTCTGATAGTTTGAATACACATAATCAGATGAAACATCTCATTGATCTGATGAAGAGCAAAATGTCTTGCATCGAGTCTATTTATAAGATGACATGAGATGAGCTCGCTGTGATATGAGACTATCTAGACAGCGCACTAAAGAAGAAATGAATTCATTCATCAAGTAGTTTTGCAAAAGCATCTGTGTTGTTTGTAAAGAAGTTGAACGAAAGTCTTTGTTTATGCATGAACTATCGTGATCTCAATGAAATAACAGTAAAGAACAACTACTCATTGTCTCTACTGTTTGAGATGCTGAATCACTTTGCTCATGCAAAATACTTTATCAAAATTGATATTCACAACGTTTATCATTGCATTCAAATTCGCAAGAATAATGAATGAAAAATGACTTTTCATACACGCTACGATCAGTTTGAGTATCAAATGATGCTCTTTGAACTGATAAATGCTTCTGCGATCTTTCAGTTCTATGTAAATCACACACTTAAGTCATTCATGAATATTTGCTGCATGATATATCTGAATGACATCTTAGTATACTCTGAGATGAAAGAGCAGCATTGAGAGCATGTGTGCAATATTTTTCGCGCGCTACTGAAATATTGACTGTATGTTAAGCTGTTGAAATGCACTTTCAATCATAGCGAAGTTATCTTTCTGAGATTCGTGATAAAGCAAAGAAATATTCAGATGAAACAGTCTTGTATCAACACAATCACTAGCTGATCTGAGCTCAAATCTGTAAAGAACATTCTTATATTCTTGAGATTTGCAAGATTTTATCAACAATTTATAAGAAAGTTCTTTCAAATCATTGCGCTCTTAACAAATTTAATCAAGAATGCGAAGAAGAAAGCGATGTGTTCACTCTTTGCAATGACATTGAAAGCAAGAAAAGCTTTTGAAAGATTGAAAGCAGTTTTTGTCAATGCTCTCATTTTGAAACACTATGATTGAAATGCAGATCTTTGCATGAAGATCAATGCATCAAATCGCGAAGTTGAAGATGTGCTTAGTCAGAAGAACAAGACTAATCAATGACATTTCATTGTATACTATAGTTACAAGTTCAAAGAAGTTGAAGTACAATGAGACATGCATGACAAAGAGCTGTACATTATAGTTCTTAATTTTAAGAACTGACAACACTATCTTCAGAGTAGCAAGTGATTCATATGTGTGATAACAGATCACAATAATCTTCGTTACTTTATGATGACAAAGAAGCTCAACGTACAACAGATGCGCTGAGCTGAGAAATTAGCTGCGTTTAACTTTCATATAAAATATCACAGAGACAAATTAAACTCTGCGAATGCATCATCAAGAAGACTTGACATCATGAAATTGAATGATAGCAAGAAGAATAATGATTATTTTCTATCTACTTTGCAAAACAAACTTCGCAATCAGAAATGTCAATCTGAGCTGCTAAAGAATGAAGAAGTTTTGACAGCAATCAAACTCACAGCGTTGATGACGCAACTGAATGACATAATCATTGCAGATACTCAAGTCATATGTTTAAATGAGAAGATACTTGCTAAATCTTGCAGAATTTTAGATACTGCATCGTTTCAACTTCTGATTCATCAGATTATGAAGTTGAAGAAATTTTATTTGAAGATGAGTGAATCAATGACTGCGTGATTACTGAAGTTACAATAAAGAAACGTCTTTGTTGCGAATGAGAAGTGACGTCAACGATTCGCATCTAGAAAGAATGAGCTTTTGAAATGAAGTATGAAAGATGATGAACTGCTACGTCGTGATCTTGCAGTCTATGTACTCAATGACTCTGCTACAAGAGATGAGATTCTGCATATGAATCATGATGATTTCGAAGCAAATTATTTTGCATATGCTCATATCAAGACTGCGATAAGAAGAAAATATTACTGATTGAAAATGCTCAAAGAAATGATGAAATATGTTTGCATTTGTTCAGACTGTCAGCGAGTGCAAGTACATCATCATAAATTCTATGAGAAGCTGATGTTTATATCTTCAGAGAGTGTGAATTCATTTCACATGATAATCATAAATTTCATAACAGACATGCTTTCTGCAAAGAATTCGTACATCGAAAAAACAAGCGATGCTATATTGATAATGATAGATAAGTTGATCAAGCATGCAATCTATATTTCGATGATCAAAGATCTGAACGTCAAGAGACTTGCAAATCTTTTATGATGAGAATTCGTATCTCAGCATGAAATGATGCAAAGCATTATATCGAATTGAAACTCACTGTTTATCAATCATTTCTGAATCACTCTATGTTGACATCTCGAAGCGAAGTGAAAGTTAAGCACTGCATTTCATTTGCAAATCAATGATCAAACAGAAAGATAAAATCAGATGCTTGAGCACTATCTGCGAGTGTATTTCAATTATAAGATGAATAACTGATTAAAGTTTTTGTCAATGATGACATTTGCATATAACAACAGCGTACACGCTAGTATTGAAAAAACTTCACATGAGCTTCTAAAGAAATACACTGCGAGCTTTTCAGAGACATCTGAGAACAGAACTCTAAAGAAGAAGACATTCTTGACTACAAAGTGAGCAGAATGACTACGAAGTATCAGAGAACATCTAATGAAACTATGAAAGTGAGTAACAGAGCAGCAAGCAAAGTATTATAATGCTCATCATAAAGTTGTGAACTTTCAGATGAAAGACAAAGTACTTCTGCAAAGTATAAACGTTTGTACACTTCGTTCAAAGAAGAAGATTGATCATAAATAATTGAAATCATTCAGAATATTGAAGAAGATCAATATGCAAGCATATAAGCTTGAACTATCTGAAAGATATGATGCAATTCACTCAATCTTTCATGTTTCTTTATTGAAATTCTGACACTCGCGTGACGAGAATTCAAAGTCGCAGATCATTCTTGTAGAAGAAAAAAAGAAATGAGAGATAGAAAAGATACTTGATTAGCAAATGAAGAAAGAAAAGATTGAGTATCTAGTTCAATGAGCTAATTCATCTTTCTACGAAAACTTCTGAGAATCAATGAAAAATCTTAACAATGCAAAGAAGATCATTGAGAACTACAAGATAGAAAAACAAGTACATCAGTTGACTGCAAAAAAGTCAAAGAGAAAAAAGAGAGACAGATCACGCAAGAGTCATGTTTGAGAATGTATCAAAAGCGCAAAGATGCAAGTTTAAAAGTTTGTTTTAAAATTATAAAAAAGAAAAGAAACAAAATCTTACAACATTCATGCATCAACATACATCTTCTTTTAGAAAAGAAGATGAGCAATGTCATGAAAGAATGAAGAAAGATAGCGATCAAGAATTGCAAGTGAGAACATTGAAGTGAAGAAGAGAGCTATCTATTTGTCAGTGAATCTCGTCATGCACTGCTTGCTTCAGACAATACTTACGAGACGAAAATGAAGTAACATGATAATGACAAGAAGTGATGAAAGAAACAAGAGCTTTTACTCAACTGTTAGATACAATCTCACATGATTAAGAAAGAAGCTACTCACTCTTTCATTATTGAAGATGAAGAACGAGAAAAGCTCAAGTGTTGATGTCGAAGTGATGATTTATCGCTTGCGTGACATGATGCATCGAAATCTGAAGATGACGCGAAGCTGAGTTCATCATGCAATCATGCTTCTCTTCGAAGCAGTGCTCGCATTTGTGAGCACACTTGATGAAAGCACGACACATGTGAATCATCACTGCGCTCAGATGATGAACGCAGCAACAGCATCAGATTATCTGATCAGTATGATTTATCATGCATCAGCATTATTTGAAACATGCAGAGATAAATAGATTTATCAGAAATTGTAAGCTCAGTCATCAACGCAGCAGACGCAAGAAAAGCAGACGCGACAGATGTTGCAGCAACGATGACGCGAAGAAAAATGTACATTTCAAGAAAATGAGCAGACTTCGCGAGCATGTTAGCATGATCTCAGTGAGCGTGAATGCTGCTACTTATCATGATAGTGATGATGATGATGATGTTGATACTGCTATGTCATTCACATTAGCTCATAAGTTGACTTGCATCACAACAACGCTGCAACGAAAGAAGCTCATATCATGAGCTGCAAGCTATGCAAGAAATGCATAGCAGATCTCATGCTTTGTCAGTTCAAAAAAGCAGTACTCACGAAAGAGTATGCTGAAATGAGATAAGAAGAAAAGAAAGAAAGAAAGAAAGCAAAGCTGAAAAATTGATATCAACAATCTTGCACTAGCTCTGTTTACGCTGATTAGCACAATCAATTCACGACACTTCTACACAGATGTTAAAGCGCTGAAGAAGTCATTGCTACGCTGTCAGTTGCAAGAAGACAATATAATGCTATGAAGACTCAGAAGTCGAGTCTTTAAGAAGAAATGCAGTTGTGAAAATGCATCTCATTGACTATGAGTGATGCATGTCTGCAAGACTAGCTCATGAGATTAGATTAAAGAAATTAATGAATGAATAGAAATAATGATTTGACAAAAGATGAAAACTCTGCGAGCTTTCGCTTTTGTTTCTTAGCAATTAGTTCTATCATCAATAGAGTGCTATCTTATTATCTTCTACTACGCAGTTTCTGTCAGAATCATGTCTAAATGAGTCAATCAGCGAAAGTTAGAGTTGAATAGTGCGTGATTTTTAGAGATAACTATAACTGAATATTAAGAATACAGAAGAAGATTGATACAAAAGCTTTTATTTATGTAATGTTCAGAGACTGCGCTAGACTTGAAAGAAATGTGTTTGTGACATGAAAAGAATGTGATGTAAATGAACAAGATGTTGATGAAAGAAAAGAGTGTTGGGAAAGAAAAAGAGTGTTGAGTCATATCTGAGTCATATCTGAGTCATATCTGACTAGCTCGCTGATTAGTTCTAATCATTACGCAGAGAACTCGCTAGCGTTCACTGCGAATTGATTAGAGCTTCAGCCTTGTTCAGTCTTGATACGCTTGAAACATTATCTCTTTCTTCAAAAATTCATGTTTGCATGAATGTAGTTTCTTTGCTCACTTTTGTTGATAGTTATTTCGATATTTAGCGCGGTTTGTTTGAATATAGCTTATAAAATTCATTCAAAACTTTCTCTGAGTCATTGAATTTTTCTTTATCAACATAGTATCATTCGTCGTTTCTGTCTAGATCTGTTCATTTGACTTTGTACTGTATTCGACCTCGATAGCGTCTGAAGTTCAATATATCGTCTATCTTTCAATGTTCATCATCTTCGATAGTGATTGACCTGAGTGATTCTGAATGCTGTTCTGATAGAAAGTCTTCTGAATACGATTGCAGTAGCTTCAAGCTGAACATCAAATGCAGATGCTTTATGCTGACTGATAGATGAAGATGATAGAAGATACTCACTTTCGCAGTGATTTGATAGAAACTCAGCTGTTTGTCTTTCAAATCTTTGCAGAGTCTCGTTGTCTTGACGTTTCTGAAAGATAGTCAAACTCAGTCATTTACTTCATAAATGACGTTTCGTTTATGTTTATTGACCTGAATTTCAATGATCAGCTTCGTTTTTTTCAATTGTTAACGATCGAAGCTCAGTAGCTCTTTCATTCAAATGACAATATCATCTGCTTTTCTAGCTTCAAGTCGTTCACAAGTTGTTTTGTAGTCAGTCGTATCTGAATCGAAACTCATTCGAAAGTGAAATTCTTTATTAAAGTAGAAGAAAATCATTGAAGTGATCGAGAAGATATTGAAATTGTCGCTGAATTTCATCATAAATATTTATTTGACTCAGTCGTTCTGCATGTAATTGCAGTAAATTCTAAGTTCGCGTTCAACGTCTTGATTGACTTGTTTCGATTGATCGTCGATCTCAGAATGATAGACTGTGAATAGACTAGCTGTGATTCTCAGTCGTCTGCAAAGACTCTTTCACATAGTTGATATGAATTGAAAGTCTCTGTTCAAAACAATAGAACTGAGTAAATCATGCAGTCAATAGACGTTTCATAGCATGATTCAAACCGTTTCTTCGACTGAGATGTCATCGTCTTCTCAATGACAGAAAACATAGTGACGTTCTTTGATGAGATAACATATGATTGTGCAAATGACGTTATAGTCTTCTGATAGAGATAGCTCAGTAATGAAGTTCATAGCTATATCTTTTCAGCGTTCTTGTGAAATGAGTAAAGAATGATGAAGTTCATTGATGTTATTTCTAGAAGCTTTGCTTTGCTGACAGACATGACAGTTTCAAATATACTGTCTGACTGTGACTTAATGATCTGATCAATAGTAGAATTGTTGAATTAGATCAATAGTTCATTTATTGTCGAAGTGAGAAATTAAGAACTGATCATGAATTTTCTGCAGCAGTTTCGTATGCATATTCTTGAAGACTCACAGTAAGTCTTTTCTAAATAAAACGTCGTCAATGATTTCACAGTCTTTCAATTTAGTGATATGAAATTTGAGCTTGTTTTCGTTCATAGCTTGTTTATATTCGCTGCAGAACTCATCAGTTTGATTGATCATACATACTCATTGATAGAGATTTGCTTTCGATTCAACAGGTAGAACATCAACTCTATCAAAGGTCAGAATAGTTTGAAAATAATCTTCAAGACGCTGAGCTGATTCAGAGACGTTCGCTAGAGACATTCTGATTAGAGCATCGACTTTAGTGTTCATTCTGCCTGATCTAAAGATGATCTGAAAGTTGAACTTCAATAGAACGTTCAGATAGTTGACTTGTCGTTGACTCAACTGTTTGTTTTTCATGAAGATCTTCAAAGTCTGATGATTGATGAACATCTGAATGAGTAGTTCAATGCATTTTAGCTCAAGTCGTCAGTGTTCGAAGCATCGAATAATGATTAGCAATTTCTTGTCATAGATGTGGTAATTGATTTCAGCGAGAATCATGCTTTTGCTGTAGAAGATCATCGAATGAAGAACTTTCTCGTCATTATACTGAGATAGTATTTCACCTTTTACATAGTTCGAAGCATCGATCTTCAGAATAGCTTGTCGTTTGAGATCAAAGTGACGAAGTACTGAAATCGAGCTGACTTGTTTCTTTAGATTGTCAAAGGCTTGAACACAAACATTGTTTCAAACAAAAGACGTGTTCTTTCTAGTCAGCTGAGTGAACGGTTTGACTAGCTTCGAGAAGTTCTACATGAAACGACGATAGAAGTTAACAAATCTCACGAAGCTCTGAATTTCTTTTAAATTGATCGAAGTGATTCAGCTGACTATGACTGTCACTTTGCTGAGATTCATATGAAGATCTAGTTTTGATACAATGACTTCTAGAAAGACAGTCTCTTCTACATTGAATTTGCACTTTCAAATATTCATCTGCAGTTCAACTTCGCGTAGTCGACTCAATACTAGTTTGACGTGATCTCTATGTTTCTTTTTCGTTTTGCTATAGATGAGAATGTCATCTAGATAGACTTGGCAAAAGTCGCTCAGAAAATCTCATAGAACATCATTCATATATTGCTGAAATAAGATTGATTCATTAGTCAGTTCGAAGAGTAGCATCTTATATTTATATGCTTCTAAAGCAGTGATAAAAGTGATGTAATTCTTGTTATTGAAGTGCATTTGAAGTTTGTTGAACGCTGATATGATATTCAATCTCGTCAGATGCTTGCAACTCACTATCTTTTCAATGATCTCGTCTATTAGCGATAGAGAATATCTATTTCTTTTGAAAATGACATTTAGCTTTCAATAGTTCACGCAGAATCGAAGATCTTCATTTGCTTTAAGAGCGAATAGAACGGGGAAGAAATAAAGAGTCTGACTAGAAGTGATGAATTTCTTCGACAGATTCTCGTTTAAGTACTTCTTTACTTTCAGAAGTTTGACAAAGAACATTCAATAGACTCGACAGCGAGAAAGCATTGAATCACTGATGAGCTCAATTTTATGATCGTAGAAGCGATGAGAAGGCAGTTTATTCAATTGAGCTCGATCAAAAACATTTAGAAACTCATGATATTTTAATGACAGCTTTGCTTTAATATCTTTCAAATTCTGAGCCGTTTCATTGATTGAAGAGATGTTTAAAGCGTTCAAATTGCACTGAGTATTGTACGTGATTTCTTTATCAATATCAGTCATGAATAAAACAAAGACTTCAGTCTGATTCTTCTTTGATTGATTCAGTAGAGTTTTGAACGAAGCTGCATTTATGCTTCAAATCAAGAATGATTCTTTCTTAGTTGTAGTTGAAACAGATCGTTTGAGCATAATAGAGATCTTAGTCTGAATGATAGAAGAGAGCGAAGTTGATCATGATCAACTTGAGTGCTTTGAATTGAGAAAGATCAAAAAATCGAAATAGAAGTATTTAATTGATTCGGAAAAACAATGACGTCATTCTGCATATTCAATAATATTTCGTTTTTGTTCATTCAGAGCTTACTCAATATGACTTCATGATGATCAATATCAGCTATCAGCATTGATACAGTCAATTTCTTATGATTTTCGATGATGAGATTGAGTAGAATTTTATGAGTGATGATCTTCTTAGATATCTTCTCATCATAATCTCTTATTAGCTTCTCTTTTGCCAGAGATATAGATTGAATTTCTAGTTTCTTGCACACTCTATTGACTAGATTAATGTGTATGAGCGTATGAGCGACTGAATCACTGTTTATTAGCAAACGAAGACTGAAGAATTGATTCTGCAAGATAAGATGAGCATCAATTAGAAACGACTTTTCAAAGTAATTTTCTTTCGATAGAATTTTATCTAGTTTGCACAAAGATATAATCTCTATTTCTTCAATGACTTTTGAAGAGATGACTAGTTTTTTGAATCGAAATTCAAATCAAAATCAAAGCGATCATATTCATTGTTTACTGCATTGATTCTAGTAGATCAATCAAGGCACTCTCTAGAGCTATGACCTGATTTATGACATATGAAACAGGTTTCAACTAGAACGTCTGCTTTCTTGACGTTAGTTAAAATCGCGTCGCGCGGCTTTAAATAGTCAGATTTTGAATGATTGACTGACTGAGTAACAACAGCTTTATGAAAGATGATCTTTGACAGATCATCGACGCGTTTGATGAGATTGACTTTGTTCTTCATTTCTCAAACGGCTCGCTGATCATTATTCAAATGAATCAGGTAGAAATGAATCTCTTTGAGAGAATCAGATTGAACTAATTGATCTATTCAAACGAATCAAAGACGAGAATTTATTTTATCTTTCAAATCAACGATCAGTTGCTTTTCGTGATACTTCAGATAGAAAGATAATCGTTGAAACTGAGTGTAGAACTCGCTGAACTTCTTTGATTCTTGAACCAAGTTGTAGTATTTTCTACGAAAGTTGACTTTCTTATCTGAATCATTGAACAACTCAGCTAGTTCTTTCAAAAAATCATCAATGATCTTATAAAGATTGACACAGTCACGTTCGCGTCTAGATTGAGCGACATCAGCTGTATCATTGAATAATCTGAAATGTATATAGCTCAGTTTGACTCATTCATTTGAAAAGAGATCGACGTTGATCTCTAGTTTATTCTGAATTTTGCCGTATCAGTTTTTCCAAGTAGAATTTTTTTCATCAGTAAATCAGAAAGAATCAGGTATTTTCTGAGATTTAGAACGCTCAGAGTAGATGAAATCAGAAGAAGTGATTTCTTTAGTTTGAAGTCTAGTCTTCAACTCTTTGATTTCGTCATCTTGTTGATTACTCAGCTTGTTGAGTCGATTCATTTCTCTGTCGAGAATCATGCATCGAGCCTTTCAGTTTTGAATAGAAACAGAAAGTATTACTGTTTCAGTGAATGACTCGTCATTTTCACTGATGAATGATTCAGCACTAGAAAGTTTCAATGAATCAGCATCAGAGATTTGAGAGAAACGATTTCGAAATTCTTCAAAATGCTCTTCAGTAGACAAACGATTAAACATGATGAGATTTGTTTGAAAAGAGGGTTGAATGAATGATGATGCTTGACGATTGAAGAAGAAAGACGTATAAAATGATGTTTAATCTTCAACAAAAAAGATGAGATTTGTTTGTTGATTGATTTGATTCTTGAGCAATTCACGAAGATTTTTTATTCTCAATTCTCTTAATTGAGTTAAACAGCTTATTTTCACTCGTCTGTTTCATGAGAATGAGTTGATTCTCTTGATCAATTTGAACTGTGCGTACTTAGTGAGCGATAAGTTGTCTAGCGATTCAAATAGTCTCATTGTTGATTCTATCAAACTTTTTAATGTTATTCAGTCTTTCAATTGCGTCGATCATCAGGTAAATGAATTTCTTTAGACTCGTTCTGTCTGTACAAGTATGTTGAATGAGTAATGAGATCAGTATCATGTGATTAACGAATTCTTAATATAATGTCAGAATCGTGTCTAAATGAGTCAATCAGCGAAAGTCAGAATTGAATAGTGCTTGATCTTTAGAGATAGCTATAACTGAATATTAAGAATACAGAAGAAGATTGATACAAAAGCTTCTATTTATGTAATGTTCAGAGACTGCGCTAGACTCGAAAGAAATGTGTTTGTGACATGAAAAGAATGTGATGTAGATGAACAAGATGTTGATGAAAGAAAAGAATGTTGAGAAAGAAAAAAAATGTTGAGTCATATCTGAGTCATATCTGAGTCATATCTGAGTCATATCTGACTAGCTCGCTGATTAGCTCTAATCATTACGCAGAAAACTCGCTAGCGTTCACTGCGAATTAATTAAAGCTTCAGCCTTGTTCAATCTTGATACGCTTGTAATAGTTTCACGTAAAAAGATCTTGTCATCTCACAATCAAACTGCAGCAATGAGAACATTGCTAAATGAAGAAAGAGAGTAATATTATGATCATACACTTTGAATTAGTCTAACATAGATCATGTCAAACTATCATAAACTAGTATAAAGCTAATGTTGACACGCTAGCAATCTAGCGTGTTTTCAAGAGTAAAACTCACAACGTGTTGCATCTTCTTTCTTCTTCAGCTTTGAACTTCTAGTTAGAATACACTTATATGATTCACTTTATGCAGACTCATAACAATAGTCTAAATTAATTCTTTAAAAATAAGAATTGTAATTGTAATTCATACACTTTTGTGACATCGATTTAAACTCGACTCATGAGAGACTCTATGCTATTTATATTAAGTGAACAAAACTTTCTGAGAAAGAAAATCACTTGTCGTCTATACGACTGCTTCACGCAGTCGAAACAATAAGATTGACACTGTGTTATCAAGTAATGAATCTATAGCTTCTATTCAGCGCGTGACGCTTAAGTAAACTCTTAATGAGTGTCTGTATTGTTCATTTATGACGCATCGTCTTTGCTCTGCTCTTCATTAATGATATTTTATACAACGATGTTTCGATCTGATTCTCAATTCAAAGATGAAAGATGTTTTCTTTGCATTCGTGATGCTCGTGATTGTAACATACGTAGAGCTGCGTTCTCTTGCTCAATGATTGTCATTCATTGCGCAGAGAAATATGTGATGAAAGAGAGATGCACATGATGAGAAGATAGAGTGTGATTGTACTGAGTAATTCTTTTCTTCTCTTGATTTGACTTATGTCACGTAGACGTTGAATGAATTGTTAGTATAGACGTGCAATCGCAATCGTTTGATGTTTGACTCTGATCGATGAAAGAGAATGCGTTCTGATCATTCTCTTGAGCTCTCGATTTTTCACGTAGACAGATATATGACTTGATGTCAAGTAAAGAAGATGAGCTCAAGTCTTCTCAGTATATCAGCGTGATTGACGAGTCACTACTTCTTCAAGCACTATAGTCATGACTCTCAGACTGAGATTGACTATTCTACCTGATATCTTTTCATCAATTACTCGACAACACTGTCAATGTGATGAAGACGTTCTAGTATATCGACGCGATCAACGAGTCGCAAATTCTTCGATCACTTGTAGTCACGACTCTCATACTGAGGTCGACTTTTTCACTAGATATCTTTTCATCTCTTACTGACATTGACATGTCATTAATCTTCTTCGTAGATTGATTGTGACTGTTAGAAAGAATGTTGTCGCGTAGATGAAAACTCTGCATGATCGACTTTTTCGCTTACACAACATTCTAACATCATTTGAATTGCGTTGAATTGAGATTTCTTGACTCTTCTGACTTCTATTCAAACACAGAATAGAATCAAAAGATTCATAGTCAACATCATGAACAGATGAATCTCGTTGTCAGTCTTAAAAATAAGAATATAAAGAATAATTAGTATATAAGAAAAGTAGACTTTATAAGACTATTTTAGTACTAAATAGTATAAAGTATTTTATATTTAAAGTATTAAATAAAAGTCTTAATATAAATCATTAATATAAAAAACAATCACAACGCATGCATCACAAATTTTGAAAAAGAGCACTATAAACAAGACAGAGTGAATCTAGAAGATGATTGAATGATGATGAATTGCACGAATTGCAGCAGTGCTGATTTGAAGACAATTGCAAGCGATGTTGATTCATTGCAAGAAAACAGAGATGCAGAATTGAAATGCTCACATGATGATGAAGAAAACGTTGCTAACATTATTGATTTACTAATAAAGATATCAACGTTAGAGAAAGAGAAAAGCAAAGATCATTCGTGAAAAAAGATAGCATTGAAGCTGATTCAACATCTTCGACTCGACTCAGAAGAAAAACATCACGCGAATCAGAACACATTCATTGCGAAGAATGTACAGAAACTGAAGACATCAGTTCAACTGCTTAACAAGCAGTTGCATACACAGAGAAACACACGTCTTTCAACGAAAATCACGTCATGAGCGAACGTGACAAGAGAAGAAATAGCGACGAAAGAGCAACGTCTCAGAGATGACTTGTCGTCGCTTCGCAAGAAATGAGAAGTCATGATTAAAATAATGAACAGAAGAGAAATAGAAAAGATACAGAAGAAGTTAATCAAACAGATTCTACAAAGAATTGCAGATATGTTAACAGATCAAAGAGATCTAATTGTGTCACTTTGCAAGCTGAGCAATGATAACATTTTTCTTCACGCAGTTAGCTCAGATGCTTAAGCAAATCTGAAAAAGACTCAAACGTGAGCAAAAGAAATCACGAGTTCGACATGCGTAGCACGTTGAATCTTCGCAATGCTGACACATGAAGTATGCACTACAATAAACATGAACAATCAAGAAAAGATCATTGAAAGACTGATAAAAGATAATGCAAGACTTCATGAAGATCTGAAAGTTCTAAGAATAATCTGATTCAAGAAGATAGCAGATAGCGAAAAGACTCATTCATTGCTCATCATAGAGATCGCGATTGAAGCGATGATGAATCGACTAATGAACGTGAGCATGCTGAACTCGTATCAAAAATGTGCATGCAAGCTATTTAAAAAGAACTGTTGCATCACACAATGCTTCAGATGTCACGAATTTGATCACATGATTAAGATCTGCAGAAAGAATCAGCGCTGCAAAAAATGCGCAGACAAGCATCACATAAAGAAGTGTGTGATGTCTTTGAATAGAAAACGTTGCGTCAACTGCAACGAAAATCACGAACTCTGAAGATGCATCTGTCTCAAGTGACAACAACAGATGAAACAAGCGTTTGAAATCTATAGAAATAAATTGTTCAGATACTCTGAGACATCTAAATACAATTGCACACTCTTCTCGCTGTTTCTGAACTCTTTAGATTCAATGAACTCTTCAGATTCAATGAATTCTTTCGATTCAATGAATCTCTTGAGCTCAGCAACAGTCATGCTGAAAACATGCAGTTAAATCGTTGATGAATCAGCTTGATAAATAGTAGAGATCAAGAAGAGATGAGTCAATTATTTCTCTTGCATGAGTAGTGACTCAGACGAGATGACATCTGAGCAGATTCAGAAATGTTCAATCAGAAAGCAAGAAAGATCGTTGATGATTGAAAGCATACAAAGAGTCTTCTCATTGCAGAGTCAACAACAGCTATGAATAATTCTATGATGAAACAGTCTTTTTTACAAATTCTACAGTACAACATCAGAAAATCATTAAGAATTCAAGAATCATTTCTAATTGTCAGAAAAGTTCGCGAATTCAACATAGTAGCTATACAGAAGCAAAATCACAACAACAACAACTCATAGTCATTTAGCTCAGCACACAACTTTTTTCACCTAGTGAAAAACTCGTCATCTCAATCAAGAACATGCATATACGTTAATAAATATCTAAGACTCAATCAATGAATAGTAGAAACAGCTGAGTCAGACATTTGCTTAATCAAAATATTAACTCGCAATACAGACAACGAAACGCAGACGCTAAGACTTCTAAACGTCTACAACTTATGCTCATTGTCTACTACATTCACAGAGAGATCTTTAATCATTTCTCGTTTGAATGAACTACTTAAGAATGACTGTGAACAACTGATCATAGAAGATTTCAATCTACATTATTCTCACTGAGAGAAATGAAGATGCATCACTCATCATACGATGACTGATACTCTACTAAACGTCATTATAAATGCAAGACTGAAATTATTACTGAAATCAGACATTATTACTTGTGAAGCTCACAATCAATTTACGACGATTGATCTAGTCTTTAGCAGCGAGAAAATACAGTTCATGACACGCAAGTGCAAGATACAAACCGATCTGCATCAGAGATTGAATCATCTTTCGATCATCACAGAATTATGTTTACAAACAATCTCAGTGCAACTCTCGACTCAACAACTTTGAAAGAAAATGAATACAGAAGCATTGAGTGTTTATCTGCAAATACATCTATCTTTGAAACGCTCTCTAAATGACAAGACTATGATGAATGACAGAGTGTGCAAGATTATCAGAGTGTTACAGAAGATCATCGAGAAATTTATCTTCTTGACAAAGTCATTAAATTGAGCAAGAGACTTTTGAAATCAAAGCTGCTTCGAAGTAGTAACGAAATCAAGACGACTGCAAATTATATGAAAAACGCAAGATACATTAGAAGCGTGAAATGAATATCTGAAGCACAATGATCATAAAAACAAGATCATTCAACAAACGAAATGTGCACACTTCAAAATACAAATGCATGAGCTGAGCAAAGCACTTAAATCGATATGATGCTTTGCAAAATGAGCTAGAATCGAAAGTCAGCTATTTAAAAAGCTTTCTCAGTTTTCGTCATTGAAGCGAAGCAACATCAATCATATGACAACGACGTTCAAGAAAAAAATCGAGATACTGCGAGAAAAGTTCTTTTTCTCATCTTCTCAAACGAATGTCAACGACATTGCAGAATCATTCATATTTCTGACAGTCTCATTCAATTCACGCATCACAGAAGATGAAGTGAAGCAAACAATCAGATGAGTAAAAGCAGACAAAGCATCAAGCGCTTTAGATATTTCAAACAGAGCACTTCAAGCAAGTCTTGCAGAACTGATCTCAGTATTGACGAGTTTATTCAACGCATGCATAATACACAAGTATCATTCGAAGCAGTTCAAAAAGACTCAAACAATAGTACTACGTAAATTGAAGAAAAGTGACTATATTGATTCAAAGATGTATCGACTCATTGCTTTGCTTGATATCATGAGCAAAGCGCTGAAGTCAATCATGATCAAAAGACTGAGTGACATAGTCAAGACTCATTGCATGTTATCAAATGCTCAAATGAGAGCGAGATGCAAGCGATTCGTGATCTCAACGTTAAATCTACTAGTAGATCAAGTTCACATAGTGTGAGACTGTGAAATCAAATATGTGATCTTCATGCTAAGCTTAGACGTCATTGAAGCGTTCAATCAAGTCTCACACGTCAGACTTCTGCATACGCTGAAAATGAAAAGAACGTTAAACTATATAATCGAATAAACACGCAGCTTTTTAAAGAATCAAGAAACGTTGCTAATATTCGATGAATAAATGAGTGACATACGCGAGATAAACGCAGACATATTGCAAAGATTTCTCATTTCATTGATTCTCTTTCTATTTTTCAACGCAAGTTTAATTGAAAAATGCAAAGCACTGAAAATTAAAATTGAAGTGCTTGACTTCGTAAATGATATTAACATTCTAGTCTACGACAGATTCACTGAAGAAATCTGCAGAACATTGAGCAAAGCATACAACGTCTGCGCGAAATGAGTTTGCACTCATGACGCAACGTTTGCATCAGAAAAGTATAAGCTTACGCATTTCACTAGAAAATCGAAGAGATTCAACATGATGATTAACATACAAATAGAAAGCTCAGTTATTAAATCAAAATCAGACGTACAAGTTTTAAAAGTGCAACTGAACACGAAACTGCAATGAAACACGCATCTTCGACAAATAAAGATGAATCACGTCACAAGAATGCTGACACTTAGTTGTCTTAAAGTCTTCACATGAAAAGCTATCTTCACAAAAGTAAGACAAGTATACTCAGCAGTAGTGAGATCAGAAATTGCATTTGAAGCGTCAATCTGACATCAGCGTGACAAGAAAGATGAACTGTTGAGCAAAGAATGCAGACTAGAAACACTTCAGAATCAGACTCTGCGTCACGTAGCAGAAGCATTCAAAAGAGTAAACATCGAAACTTTAAAGACAGAAACATACATAAGTTTGTTACATGTTCATCTGAACATGTTACAGAATAAGATCATGTTACACAGTTGAGTCAACAATCGAACGCAAGAGATCAGATAAGCATGCGAACTAATACATGCTCATTTGACGAAAGTTAATCGCATCATTTCTCGCTTACTCGTCATCAAGAAAATAGTACTTCTGAATGTCTTCATTTGAGAAGATGCAAAGATACAGTTGAGATGCAGATGATACATTCTCTTCTTCACAATGATTTTAACAAGCGATAGCATCGTAATAATGCAGTATCACAAAGATCAATGAAATCAACGATGAGAAAAGTACAGAGAACGCGTTGCAAACATCAACACAATCTCAGTACAAAGATTGCATCTGAGCAATAAGATGATAAAGATGCATGATGATTTTCAGAAAGCAGAAAGCACTCTTGCAATGTACATCAGAATCAAATGCATAGATCTGAATGCTTATCTGCACTCTAAAAACATTTCAGACATGAATAGTTCATGATGTGACTGCGAATGAAGTCATCAGACGACGAAGCATGTACTCATGCATTGTTTGAACTGATTGCATCTGCGATCAAGAATGTTACAAGATGCTGACTTTTTAAACTATTAAATAATCGTTGTCATCACGAAGAGTTTCAGAGCAGTAGCGAAAATGATGATGAAAACGAAGCTCTTGAAGCAATTTAGAGTGACTAGAACACTCATTCTTTAACATGCAATCAACGTGAATAAATTTGATACATAGTCTCAAAACTTACTGTTTCAACTGCGTGAAGCAATCATGTAGACTGCAAGTAATTTTCTATTTCAAAAAGTTTTGATCACTCGATACAGATAGCATAAAGTTTTTTCATGAGTTGATCTAATCAATGTCACAAAAGTGTATGAATTTATAAAAAAATCATTAATATAAGTTAAATATGAAGCTTTTATTTAAGTAGAAAATATCATCATTTATATAAATAAAGAAGACTGACAACGAGATTTACCTGTACATGATATTGACTATGAATCTTTTGATTCTATTCTGTGTTTGAATAGAAGTCAAAAGAGTCAAGAGATCTCAATTCAACGCAGTTCAAATGATGTTAGAATGTTACGTGATCAGAAAAGTCATCATGCAAAGTTTTCACTCATGCGACAACATTTCTTCTAACAGTCACAATCAATTTACGAAGAAGATTAATGACATGTCGATGTCAGTAAGAGATGAAAAGATACTACTAGTGAAAAAGACAACTCAGATGAAGAGTCTGCAAGTTGTGACTACAAGTGATTGAAGAATTTGCGACTCGTTGACTGCGTTGATATTGAAACGTCTTCATCACATCGATAATGTCATCAAGTAATTGATGAAAAGATATCAGATAGAATAGTCATTTCAAGTATTGAGAGACGTGACTACAGTGCTTGAAGAAGTAGTGACTCGTCGATCACGCTGATATACTGAAGAAACTTGAGCTCATCTTCTTTACTTGACGTCAAGTCATTCATCTATTCACATGAAAAATTGAGAGCTCAAGAGAATGATCAGAACGCATTCTTTTTCATTAATCAAAGTCAAACATCAAATGATTGCGATCGCATGCCTATACTAACAATTCATTCAACGTCTACATGACACAAGTTAAATCAAGAGAAGAAAAGAGTTACTCAGTACAATCACACTTTATCTTCTCATCATGTGCATCTCTCTTTCATCACATATTTCTCTGCTCAATGAATGACAATCATTAAGTAAGAGAACACAGCTCTACGTACGTTACAATCACGAGCATCATGAGTGCAAAGAAAACGTCTTTCATCTTCGAATCAAAAATCGAATCGAGACATCATTGTATAGAATATCATCAATGAAGAGCAGAACAAAGACGATGTGTCATAATCAAACAGCACAGACACTCTCATCAAGAGTTTACTTGAGCATCACGCGCTGAATAAAAGCTATAGATTCATTACTTGATAACACAGTGTCAATCTCATTGTTTCGACTGCGTGAAGCAGTCGTATAGACGATGAGTGATTTTCTTTCTCAAAGAGTTTTGTTCACTCGATATAAATAGCATAGAGTTTCTTATGAGTCGAGTCTAAATCAATGTCACAAGAGTGTATGAATTACAATTACAATTACAATTACAATTATAAATAAAGAAAATCTATACTTTAAATAATTTATTATAATAATAATAATAATAATAATTCATACATTCTTATGATATTGATTAGATTGACTCATGAGAAATATCTATGCTATGTGTGTCGAGTGAACAAAACTCTCTGAGATAGAAAATCGCTCGCTGTTTATACAACTGCTTCACGTAGTTAAAACGATAAGACTGAAACTATGTATCAAATTTGTTCACAATGATTGCATGTTAAAGAATGAATGTTCTTATCACTTTAAACTGCTTCAGCAGTTTCGTTTTCATCATCATTCTTGCTGTTGCTCTGAGATCTTTCATGATTAAAACAACTATTCAATAGTTCATGATGTTGACATCTTGAAGCATTCTTGATTGAAGATGTATTCAGTTCAAACAATGCATGAGAATATGTTTAATCATTTAATGACTTCATTCGCAGTTACATCGAGAATTATTCATGCTTGAAACGTTTCTTGAATGCAAATAAATGTTCAGTTCTATGCATTTAATTCTGATATAAGTTGCAAGAGTGCTTTCAACTTTTTAAAGATCATTTCACATCTTTACTGTCTTGTTAAACAGATGAGATCTTTGTACTGAGATTGCATTAATGTTTGCAATATGTATCTTGTAGTTTTCTCATTAATGATTTCATTTACTTTTGTGATATTGTGCTATTGCAACGCGATCACTCATTGAAATCATCATCAAAGAGTTAAGTCATCTGCATCTAGATTGTATCTTTGCATCTTCTTGAATAAAAGCATTAAGAAGTATTACTTTCTTAATGATAAAAGAGCGAGAAATGAAATGATTAGTTTCTATCAGATGAGTGCATATGAGTTTGCATGCTCATTTAATCTCTTGCGTTCTGTCATTGACTTGACTGCGTAGTGTGATCTGATTCTGTAACTTGTTCAAGTGAACATGTAGTGAGCATATATATGTCTCAACTTTCAGCGTTTTAATGTTTACTCTTTTGAAAACTTCTGTAATGTGATGAAGAGTCTGATTTTAAAGAGTTTCTAGTTTACATTTCTTGCTTGACAGTTTTCTCTCTTTGTCATGTTGATGTCAAATCAATGCTTTAAACATCATTTCTGATCTTATTATTATTGAATGCATCTGTCAAGCTTTTATAAAGATAGCGTCTCACATGAAAACTTCAAGATGACTAAGTGCTAGCATTCTTGTGACATGATCTGCTTCTATCTGACGAAGATGAGCATTTCATTATAATTTCATGTTCAGTTAAACTTGTTATGATTCTAGTCTTCGTTTATTCTTTCTAGTCTTCATCTGAAATTCATTCTAATTAAGTTTAGTGAGCATTCAAGCTACATCAACAAAATCATAAGGCGAAAAAAGTCAATATTAGCTGATTTTTGTTGACTTTTTCTGAGTTAACTGTTAATCTCATGTGTCAGCTAACGATTGAAATTAGCTGATCTTCTCAGCTATTAGCTGATTATTAGCTGTCACTTAGCTGACTTAGCTGTGCACTCAGCTAATATCGATTTTATCTCTTTTGTTAACTTTTTCAACATTTGCGCATTTTGTTTATTAGCAATCAAATATTGAATTAATGATTGAATAATTATTGCGCTCGTATAATAGATTAATTAATGATTAATTTGACTAACTAAATAATAGCTATTTACACAGTTTAATATATGCGCTGAGAAAGTCAATGAAAAAGTCAATGAAAAAGTCAATAAGAAAGTTAATGAGTAAACTAATAAGGTAGAGAGTCATGAAGAAAATCATGAAAGAAATCATGAAGACTGTTTGATAAAGAGTCATGTAGAATGTTCAATAGAGAGTCATGTAAAACGTTCAATAGAAAGTCATGTAGAATGTTCAATAAAGAGTCATGTAGAATGTTCAATAAAAAGTCATGTAGAATGTTCAATAGAGAGTCATGTAGAATGTTCAATAGAAAGTCATGTAGAATGTTCAATAGAAAGTCATGTAAAGTGTATAATAGAATCATATTTAATGCTTGATAGAAATCAAATTTGATTCTTGATTGCGAAGCAATTTGAAGCTTGATAGAAAGTCATGTAGAAAGTCATGTAGAAAGCATTGTTTGAAGCACTGTTTGATTCGTGTTATGCGCTTGATCGACGCGTATTTTGAAGCATGTAGAATGTTTAATAGAGTGTTTGATAAAAAGCTCAGTAGAAAGCTCAGTCAATAGCTCAGTAAATAGCTCAGTAGAAAGCTTGATCAAAAGATCAGTAGAAAGCTCACTAGAAAGCTCAATCAAAAGATCAGTAGAAAGGTCAGTAGAAAGATCAGTAGAAAGCTCGGTCGAAAGCTCAGTAGAAAGATCAGTAGAAAGATCAGTAGAAAGCTCAATCAATAGCTCAGTAGAAAGATCAGTAGAAAGCTCGATTGATAGCTCAGTAGATAGCTCAGTAGAAAGCTCAGTAGAAAGTATTGTTTAAAGCACTGTTTGACATATGTTATGCATTCATTCAACGCGTATTTTGAAGCATGTAGAAAATTTGATAAAGCGTTTGATCGAAAGTTTGATATCAAGTCATGAAGAGTGTGTTCTATTGAGCTAATTAGCATTATTTCGTACGAAATAGAAAGTAGAAACTACGAAAGAAAGAAGTGAAAAGAAGTAAAAACTTTGAATTCTCTGAATTTTCTAGCGTTGACATTCGACTGAGAGCGAAGATTACTAATCACGAAAGTAACAGTACTGTTCTCAAGTCATGTAGAAAGCATTGTTTGAAGCACTGTTTGATTCGTGTTATGCATTCATAATTTGAAGCATGTAAAGCGTTTGATAGGAAATTTGATAGAAAATTCAATAGGGAATTTGAGTGAGCGAGTAGGTAAGCAAGTAGATGAGCAAGTAGATGAGCGAGTAGAATGAGCGAGTAAATGAAGTGAGTAGATGAGTGAGTAGAATGAGCGAGTAAATGAAGTGAGTAGGTGAGCAAGTAAATGAGCGAGTAGATGAGCGAGTAGAATGATGAGCATGTAGAGTGACGAGTAGAATGGTGAGCATGTAGAATGATGAGTAGATGAGCGAGTAGATGAGCGAGTAGATGAGCGAGTAGATGAGCGAGTAGATGAGTGAGTAGATGAACAAGTGAATGAGCAAGTAGATGAGCGAGTAAATGAGCGAGTAGAATGATGAGCATGTAGAGTGATGAGTAGAATGATGAGCATGTAGAGTGACGAGTAGAATGATGAGTATGTAGAGTGATGAGTAGATGAGTGAGTAGATGAGTGAGTAGGTGAGCGAGTAAATGAACGAGTAGATGAGCGAGTAAAGTGATGAGCATGTAGATAAATATTTTAGCTGAATTAGCTGAATTAGCTGAGTTAGTTGAATTTAGCTGAAATTTAGCTGATTAGTCAGTTGTTAGCTGATTATTAGCTTAATCAAGCCGACTTTTTCAGATTCTGTCATTGATCAATAAGTTAACTGTTGAACATTTTGTCAATGTAGAAATGATGTCATTGAAACTCTGCATCATATGTGTAAAACGTCAACTCAATCAAGTTTAGCACAAAGCTGAAAAACATACATATAAGAATTGAGTTCTTTTCTGTAGATATTTTTCTTTCTTAGCATTTATTTATTAGTTAAATGACACTTTTATGACTCGCTTTAGATTGACTTCTAACAGTAAATAAATGCTAATCAACTACTCTGCTATCAACGTGTAGATGATATAAAATAATTTACTTCGTTCATTCAGAAAATTCGCAAGAAATTCTTTGAATTACTTTTATCAAAATAAACATTCAAATTTACTCAAATTTACTCAAATTTATCAAATCAATCACTCAATCTTATCATAATTAAATTTATTTATTTATCTTTATCTTTCTTACAATGACACATGACTGTTGAGATCATGTCTAGAAACTAATCAGAGTATGTGCATAACTAGAATGTTTCATTTATAAAGATAATTATAACTAAGACTTTAAGAATACAGAAGAAAGAAGATACAAAAGACAAGAAGAACACGCTTTATATAGTAGTTACTCAGATTCAACGCTAGTTTCAAAGAAAACGTGTTGAAACACAAGAAAGATGTTTATTTGAAAGATGTTTGCAACACAAAGAAATGTGTTTATCATAAACATCTGTTAACTACTTGTAACACAAAGAAGTGTGTTTGTCTAGAAGACAATAGAAGCTGATTAGAAAATGCTAAAGAAGAAAAAAGATGCTGAGTCATATCTGAATCAAACCTGAGTCAGATCTGAGTTAGCTTTCGACTAAATCATTGACTAGCTTTAATCAATATGCAGTGAACTCGCTAACGTTCACTGTGAATTGATTAAAGTTTGATCTTTGACATATTCATAACAACGACTTTGAATCAGTTGAGTCATGAACAGCTCATCTGCTTAAAAGCATTGCTAGTAAATAAGTTTTTCTTATTTCTTTCAATGCTTCAGCGAAATCTCAGAATGTCGCTATTTCATGAAATATCAACATAAGTTAACAACTTCGTCAATAAACTATTAATCAGTCAGATGAGATCATCAAGATGCTGATCGAGTTAAGAGATCAACAAAACATGACTTTGAAACTTAATGAGCAATGAATTGATTTACAAGTTGATCACATCAAGAAACTTAATAAGTTAAAGATTAATTAAATGATAATAGACATTCAAGAAGAGACTATTGTTGAACTACAAGAGAAAGCATTAAGTCTAAAAAAGAAACAATGTTCAGCTGATCAATCTTGATCTCAACAGTTTACTAAGTTTCAATCTACTATGAATCAACTATCTCAACAAGATATCAAGTTGCATGCTTCTATTGAGAATCATACTTGACGAAAGATGTTTACTAAGTTCATCTCATTCAAAAATGAACATAAATTTTTTTTTTTGATTCTTACTCAATTCAACACTCATTATGAATCTATGCGAGATTCTATATATTGTAACGAACGCTGCGCTAGCGTAGCGCTTTTTTCATATCTACTATCGCTTTTCTTTGCATTCTATACTGTAACTGTTTTCAATGCAAGAACTTTATAAGCTTGTTTCTTCTTTACTTTCTTTCTCTTTCATCTGATTCTTCAATGATGTCACAGTCTGAAATTGATTCAGTATGCTTGTCGAGAATATCATTTGAATAATTGCTGTTATCATGCTCATAATTTCTAGAAGCTTTCTTAAGTTCGTGATGTTCTCTTCACATTGCATCATCTTTCATTCTATCTTTTATTTAGAACATGTTAATAAAACGTGCTTGATCGACATTTAATCTCTGTTGCACTCGCATGTTATCATAACGACATTGAGTACTCATCTCTTATGTAGAAATTGATTGAAGTCAATTTTTCTCATGCGTAGCTGCGTCAATAACATGCTGTGAGACTTTGCATGACTCTTGTGCAGTCACAGATGTTGATATGTCATTTCTGATGTCAGATATCAAAAATGAACTGCGTTGAATTTCTCTTTTCAGACTATTCTTCATGTTTGTCTGATCTGTTTCTGTATGAGCATCAGTCTCGTCATCACTTCAGTGCGCTGATGTTCAGTCAGCAATAAAGATAAATCATGTGCATCATCAATCATTTTATTCATTGCTTCATTTTTGAGTACTTCTGCATGTCTCATCACTCAATGTAACTTCAGCGTAACTTCTCAAGATTGAATGCTCTCATGTGCAATCTGAACTTGTTGCAGACGTGTCTGATTTTTTGTTGATATCATAGCTTTCATTGTTTTCAAAGAAGTTTAACTATCACTGTATACTTTGTATATCTTTTCATGATACTCTTGATTCACTGTCGCTACGTCTGCAAGATGTTTCGTCTTCGCGACTAACTTTTTCAGCTCATCATGATGAGTGATGACTAAAGTCGATTCTTTCAATCTCTTATTTAGCTCTCAGTTCATTTTCATCATGATTGCTGTAATATCATCTTTGCTATTACTTTCATCTTCGTTTGCTTGAATGTTTCTTTCATTCACTTTTGCTTCAGCTGTAAAGCTGTCTTGCGCAGCTTTGATTTTTGATCTCTTTTGAGTATCAAGTTGTTATGAATTCAATGCATTATCATCTCAATAACTTCGTTTAATTTTCAAGAGTTCATGTTTATTATTGATCTTTGTATCAGCTTTTGTAAGTGAATATCTATCAATGTCATGTTTGTTTTCATCTGTAGAGTCTTTGTTGATGTTGCATGATAAACATCAATGATTTGTCACAATGCTCTTTCTTGCACTAATCTCAGCTTGATGTTCAGATTCTTTCAATGATCTTTCACTCTCTGTGATGTATATCATATGATGACTTCGTGACTAAGCAGAAAGTGCATCATCGCGAAGTATATTTGCTTACTCGTCATTATTGATGAACTTCAAGTAAACTCAATGATTGTCTGCATGATCTTTTGTTTAATCACTAGTTTTGCTTCAACATGATGCATGTGAATCACTCATTTCAGCTGAAAGTTCAGTTGAACTCTCAAGACTCTGATATTTGATTTCAAGTTAATCTGATGTTTCATCAGCTTTACATCAACTTTCATATTGAATCATTTAAAGATTCTCATAAAGTGAATCAGCTCATGCTTTGTCATCAAGAATTTGATGTCATGCATTTTTAATCACTGTTCACATTTATCATAAATTTCGCTAAGAACTTTGCAATTGCGTTTCATAAACTCTTTGTATATCAAGATATTGACATCATTCATGAAGTCTGTAAAGTTAGTTCTTAGCTTGATGTCATCACATGCTTTTAACAAGTTCACATTGTAGAACAGATATAATATCAATGATAGCAAAGAATCTTGTGATATGTTGATGTTCATGCTGCGTTTCATTGTCGTGTAATCATCAATTATGATCGTGATGCGTTGATCTTTCAAAAAGTTCTTCACAAATTCAAGAAGCAGTTTAGAAACTTTTCTCTTCTTCATGTCATGTAAGAGTCTGCTGTGCATCACATTGTCAAATGCACTTTTCTCATTCAGATTCAGCAATGAAACTACTCTTCTTCTTATGTCACTTCACACAGTATATATCTTTTCTATAATTAGTTGCAAAGTTGTATTTATTGATTTGTGCTTGCAAGCTCTCATCTGAATGTTCAATATTGAGTTGCAAGCTTTTACAACATTTCACAGATGTTTGAATATAATGAATTTCAGTATTTTGCTCAGTGTGTCGAGTAACACAATTGATTTATATATCTTTGCATTGAAGTAATCTTTCTTATCTGACTTTCACATCACTATTGTGACTGCGCTCTTGAACTGAGTTAATTATATTCTCTTCTATAAACATCTTTCAAAGAGAGAGTGTATTTATTCTGACGTGTCATCAATGAGTTTGCACATTATTCTATTTGTATATCTTGTGTGTTTCAACGTCTTGTCAGATGTTGCTTTGTAAATGACTCTTTTAATCTCATGATGCATCAGCAAAACATCATCTTCAATCGAGAGCGAGTACTTGAAATCTATTATGTTCAGCATGAAAATCTTTGAAGATGATGAAAAGTGAGTCTGAAACATCATCTTCGCTTTATTCTGTGCTGTTGTGACGATGTCAAAGCATTCTGACTTGATCAGAAAAGAAATTGTCGCTTAAGTCAATGTGTCTGCAACTGCATTTCTTGCTCATTTCGCAGTTTTGAACAGTTTTCTTAAGAATTGTTCAACGTTCTGCATGATCTCTTGATACTCACTGCGTTTCTGTTTTCTGATGATCTTGCTCTTCTTGTCACATGCTTGAATGTACTCTGTTCAGTCATCAATGATTCAACAGCTTCTTCTCATTTATTGCATGCTCTTGACAATCTTCATACACTTCTTCGTTCATTCTGCTTTGATCATTTCATGTAATCTCGCTCAAAGAGTGAAAATTTTAATGATTTTCTTCAGTGCATCTAGCAGTTGCTTGATGTACTCATCTATGCATGCATCAACGTCTCATCTCATGATTCAACATTGATTTTGACATTTGTTTTCTCAAAGTATTGATGAACTTCTCTTCATTCATTGTCTTTCAGTTGCAATGTGATTTTCATGCTGACTCTTTGCAGACTCTGAGATTTATAATTGTCTGTATTGACAGATGATCTGAGAAGTTTTTCATTTCTTCGTTGATTTCACATTGTATTAATTGATTCATAATGTCATCTGTCGTGAAGATCAGATCTATTGTCATTTGAGATTCTTGATAATCTTTTGTAATTGTGTTTCAAGATAATGCTAGCAATGCATTAATGTTTGTGATCATTTTAATTAACTCATTCAACAATAAATGTTGTCTTGAATAGAATGATTCTTCTCATGTGAAGTGATGCAGATTGAAGTCTTCTACAAGAATGCTTTCTTTCGACATGTGCAGCATTTTTTTGATGTTTGAAAGATTTTCTTTTTCATGAATAATTTCATGATCTCTGAGTGACAAATTGTATGCTTCATGAATGTGTATAGCTTTCTGAATCATCTGTGCATTATCTGTTAATATTTATAACGTAATTGTGTTTACATCTTTGAAGTGTCATGTTGAGTATCAAATGTTGCTCTCAATTCTTTTGTTTATGTAGAAACAGATTTTATCTTCATTATTCTTCAGTGTGAAGTTGACAGTTGCTGAGCAGTATGCTCTGAAAATGTCATCAAATCATCAGAGTTCTTAAAGAATCAGAATGTCATAGTTTTTTATCTTTTTCTCATATAATAGTGTTATCATTATCTTGTTTCTGAACTTGTGAATGTTGTACTGTAGTATTTGAAGCTTCTTTTGCTGAAACATTAAAATTCACATTTCAGACTGTTTAATGTTCTCTTGAGTGTCTGCAAAGCACTTGCTTCACTTGTAAAATTCTCAACAGAAGATGATATTGACAACGACGTGATTGATGTTAACTTTGATTCATTTGATCTTGACTTTTTGATCAAGTGATTCAGTATAGTGTTTTCTGATGTGATGACTGCGCTGAACAGATGACTTTCATTCGTTGAATGTCTCTGCTTTTTCTTCAAGTCGTTGTTCATCAGTGATTTCAGATTAATAAATGTTTCTGTGAATGTCTTTGACGTCGCTGTCTTTAGTTCTTTCTGCTCTTGTACAACATGATATAAAGATCTGTGCTTTGTGACTCTCTTTATTCTTTTTTTTTCAGCTTGTCGTTTATGACATTAAGAATCAAAGACTCTGTGTGTGCTTCAACATGCTTCACATTTTCACATGTTTTAAGTCTGTTTGTAAGAACAATGCTTCAAGCGATGATTCAGCATGCAGTAAACGCATTTCTGCTTGTTTTTGCACTTGTACGTCTTGTGATCATATTCTTGACACTTTAAACACTAATGCACTCTGCAGTTTGAGTCGTAGAACTGTGTGATCTTTATGTTGATCTCATGATATATCTTCTCATTGATCAGCTTGTTCATTATCTCAGCGCTGACTACGCATATCATCAGCAAGACATATCTCTTTTGCTCACTCTTTTTTATGAGTCACTCAATTTTCTTGATCATCATTTCTGAATGTATGTCTTTATTGATCTTGATGAGTGTTCTCGCTTCTTTCTTCTCTATGTTCTTAGACATTTCTTCGATTCTAATTTCATGTATCACTACTTCAAAACTGATTTTGTGCAGACATGCATTCAACAATATCTCTTTGATTCAAAAATCATTTTTCTTCAATGTTCTTTTGCTGTTCTTCATCTTGACTCAAAATATCAGCAGTCTCAATCATTTTTTCATCATCTTTATGTTTTTGTGCATTGACAGCATCTCGTCGACGTCAATCTCTCTTGCTCATCTCATTATGTTCTTCATTGTTGTTGTCATGATTTTCTTTACTTCTTCTTTCTCTTTGATGAAGATTTTTACTTCAAATTTCTCACAATGATTTTGCATTGATGATGATATGTTGACGTTGAATACAAGATAACTCTTAAATGATGTTGTTGACTTCATGCTCGCTCTCTTCGCTCAGCTGTCGACGTGTTTTCTCTTCTTCATGAACTTTTTTTCAAGTCTGCTCATTATCTTTTTCAGTCTCTTCAGCTGATTCTTCATGCGCTGATTGACAGTTAACGCAGCGACACGTTGACGCGTCAGCTTTTCTATCATCTCTGTCAAACTTTTCATCTTTTCTTAAAGCATCAGCTTGTTGTTTCTACGTTCATTGAGCTCATAGAGTACTCGCAGCTTGTGCAATTTCTTCTGTATATCTTTCGTCTTGACTGAATTCTTCTGCAAGATAGTGATAATCGTCTCTCGTTCACTCATTGACATCACATCAACGATGCTTCTCATCTGCTCTTGATGATCAGAATAAAGTGCAAGCATCATGTCAATGATGTGCTCTGTCTTTAGATAGTTTAAGTAATTCATTTTCGTGATTTTTCAGAATTTCTTTTTCAGTTTTTTAATATCTTTGATTATAAAAATAAACATCATTGATTTTACAAATTTTCAAATTCATTTATATTCACTGATAAAGATGAATTGACTTGAAAAGATTGAAGAAATAAGATGAATAACAAGTTGATTTTCAATGTCAATCAATTCAATGATGAGACTATTTATATTATTTACATGATGTTTAGATTAAAAGATGATGCTGCAAAATACATCTTCGCTTGACGTTGTTTTAATTCTTTAAATTCATTTATTTCAATCTACAAGCTATTTGATCATTTGAACGAAATATATAATGAACTGAATAAGAATCAAAAGTCTTGACGTGAATACAACGCTTTGAAACAAGCAGACAAGTTTTTCAATATCTTCTACTTCAACTTTATGAAGTTATTCAGCTATCTTGAATACAATGATTGCACTCTGATGAATGATCTTCAGAATAGAATCAATAATCGCTTGCAAAACACTCTATCAGTCTGTTTAAAGAATTTTACTTCGCTCATTCACTTAAGAATCTTTCTTCAAGATGTGAATAATAAACAGTGAGTTAACTATCAGCTACGCAGCGAACGTTGCACTGTCATCATCAAAGTCACTGTCATATCTGATAAATGCATTGCTACTTCATTGTCAATGACAACTTTGATAATCAATTATGTTAAGTTTATCATCTCTTTTATCTTTGAATCAGCAAGATCATCTATCATCTGCTATACTTGCAAGACTTCAAGTCACTTGTCAAAGAACTATTCTCAGAACAAGATCAACACTTCTGCTTCTTAAGCTTTTACTTCTCATTTACATGAAATCATCATTTCAAAGAATAAAGAGAATGAGAAAATGTCTTTTAAGAAGAACGAGACAAAAAACTAGAGACTTTCATTAAAGACGTGATGAAAGATGTGTTAATTTCTTCAACAATGAGCATGTTAAATGATTCTTTTGCTTCTGAATCTTTGACTACTGAATGTGTACTTTCTAGCAATGAAATTAGTTACTCATTGAAGTTATTGATTGACATCAAAGCTGCTGACTATTCATTCATTAATGAAGTGATCACGTAAATTGTTTGTGATCAGTTGCAAATTGAGTCTCTGACTTTGATCAAAGCGAAGTCAATTCGAGAATTTGACAATCATTATGCTAAGAAACTCATTACTCATGTCATTTATTTGAATCTGACTGTTCAAGATCATGTAATTGACACAGCTTTTATGTTAATTACTTGATTAAATCAACATCAAATGATTCTCAAAAAAACATGAATGAATAAAATTGCTCTAGTAATTGATATGCAAATTGATTTTCTTCGATTTTCGAATCTCAATTCTACTAGTCAGAAATCAATTACTTTACTTTCAAGCAATAAATTAATCACGAAATGAAAGAGCTTAATCTTTACTCATATACTGAAAAGATCTTTCACTTTCGTTACATCTCAATTCAGTCAAAACAAGAAGTTCATTAAACAGTTAAAACAACGTGACGTGACTTTGACTAACGTCAATTCTAAGTTAACGTTCAGTCTGAAATCATTCTCTTTCAGTTCAATGAACATAGTAATGATAAAGACAGCAACATATAAAATGTTAGTCAAACAATCAGACATCAAGATCTTTGCTGTTATCATCTTGAAAATTGATCGACTCATAACTACAGTTGAAAACAAGTCTGAAGAAGTGAATCTGCATGAGCTTTTTCATGCTGAAGTTCTCAAGCAAGTTAAGATTAAGCTTTTCTTTGAATATCACGACTATTTAAACATCTTTCATCAAGCAATGATTAATTAACTATCATTGCATTGTTTCTATGATCACAAAATTGAGTTGATCGATGAAGAAACATCTTCTCGAAGCAAACTATATCAGATGTTCAATCACAAGCTTCAGAAAATAAAGAAGTACCTGATCAATCATTTAAACAAAGAGTTCATTTTCTTTAGCTTCGCATCATACGTCTCGCTCATTTTGTTCATCAAAAAGAAAGACGATAGTCTGCGTTTCTGCATTGATTACAGAAAGCTCAATGCTTTAATCAAACAAAATCACTATTTTTTGTCATTGATAGATGAGACTCTCACTTGTATATAAGAAAGCAAGTATTTGACTCAATTGAACATCATTGTTGCGTTCAACAAATTACACATGCATTCAGATAACGAAGATTTGACTATCTTTATTATCTTTTTCAACTCATACAAATATCATGTAATGCTCTTTGAATTAATCAATAAATCAACGTTCTATCAACATTATATAAACAACGTGTTGTTTGAATATTTACATCAGTTTTGTCAGATTTATCTAAATGACATTATCATTTACAGCAAGATCTTAAAGAAACATAAACAACATGTATGATTAATCTTGCATCGACTACAAGAGATCAATCTACAGATAGACATAAATAAATGCAAGTTTCATGTGCAGAAAATCATCTTTCTAGAACTTTTGATATCAATCAAAGAACTGAAAATGAATTCTCAAAAGATACAAGCAGTCGTTGATTGATTTACATTCAATAATCTCACTCAGATGCAGTTCTTCATTGACTTTTGCAATTTCTATCAATGCTTCATCAAGAACTTTTCGAAGATTGTTCATTCAATAATTCAATTTACTTAAAAGAAAATTATATTTGAATGAAATGAAGTCTGTCAGATCATCTTCAATCATATGAAGAGATGTATGATCAAGACTTTTATACTACGTCACTTTGATCAAACTTGTAAGATTATTTTTGAAACTGACTCATTCAACTACGTCAATGATGAAGTTCTCTTTCAATATGATGATGAAGAAGTACTACATTCAATTGTCTTTTATAGCAAGAACATGTCTTCTGCTGAATGCAACTACAAGATATATGATAAAGAACTTTTGATTTAAACTGATCATTAAGTCAAGTTTTGAATTGACATTTTGAACTCAAATCAAGATCGAGTTGAGTTGCTCACATTTTCAACTTGACTCAAGTTGAATTGTTCATATTTTCAACTTAATGCAACTTGATTCAACTGAGAATTGAGTCAACTCAATCTGACTCATCAAGAATTCAAGCTTGATGTCAAGAAAGCTAAATATAGAAATTTTTCTGACTTTTGCATTATCTTTTTGCATTATTTTTTTGGTAGAAAGTCATGAAGAGAAAACATGAAGACTCTTTGATAAAAAGTCATAAAGAGAAACATAAAGAGAAACATAAAGATCGTTTGATAAAGAATCATGATGAGAAACATGAAGAAAAACATGAAGAGAAACATGACGAGAAACATGACGAGAAACATGAAGATCATTTGATAAAAGATCATGAAGAAAAACATGAAGAGAAACATGACGAGAAACATGACGAGAAACATGAAGAAAAACATGAAGAAAAAACATGAAGATTGTTTGACTTTGATAGAAAGTCATGACGAAGAATCATGGTAAAAAGTTATGAAGAAAATCATGAAGATTGTTCAATCAAGCTATTTACATCTATCTAATATCTTGTTGAGTTGAATCAAGTTTTCAAGTCGAGTTATTGAGTCAAGCTTTTCAACTTGATTTGAGTTCTTGAGTTCAACTTCTCAACTCAACTTAACACTTTTTCAAAAAAATTTCAATTTGACTTGACTTGATGCAATTAGTTTATTCTGATCATCATTTGAGCATTTGAACACTAACGACTTAAACTGAAACTAACTGACATTTCTATCAAGATATTCATTGATCATCAAACGCTCATTGTTGCGATCGTGCACTTCGAGTTAACCTAACATAAATCATGTCAGACTATCATAAACTAGTATAGAACTGATGTTGACACGCTAGCGATCTAGCGTGTTTTCGTGAGTAAAACTCACGACGTGTTGCATCTTCTTTCTTCTTCAGCTTTGAACTTCTAGTTAGAGTACACTCATATGATTCGCTTTATGCAGACTCATAACATTAGTTCAAAGCTCATTAATCTTGTCATCGACGTGTAGACGATATAAAAACAAGCTACACAACTTAAATCAAAAGTCGAAACCAGAAATTTTGACAGCAGAATCAGAACTCAAGCTCAGAAAGCTTGATAGAAACCAGAAATTTCTAAAGAAGAATCTTGATTCAAAATCAGAAATTTCGATAGAATCAGAATTAAAGAACATGAACGCGTTGCTCTTGATTAACTCTTTATTGAGCTCATCATCAGAAACCAGAAATTTCAGCAGTACTTGAACTCAGAAAGTTCGATAGAGTATTAGTCGTTGCTTGAACTCAGAAAGTTCAATAGAGTAACATCAGAATCTCGATCAGCAATTTTCTACTCATATCATGACTAGAAGCACAGAATCAGAATCAGTGAGCATTGCTCACTATGACTTTTGAAATGTTAGAAGAGAATCACTTCTATCACAGAATCGAACAGCATCAGAAGAAGAAGACACGAATGCGTCATCAGATACAGAAGAAGAGAACATGAACATGTTGCTTTTTGATCATGAAATGATCAAGATCAGCATCAGCACTGAACTGAATGCTTGAATAAGCACTCATGAAGCAGACAACATCGTTATCTTTATCAAGTACATATGTCAACAGCACGACATCGAAATCAAGACTCATAATGACATGATTCAGATGTTAGAAGATGTCAACGAGGCAAACATCATGTTGAAAGCTACGCAGACACGTCTGCAGAAAGAGATGAGAAACAAGAACGTGATTATACATCATTTAGAAACTGCATCAAGTCGACAAAGCACTTCAATCTCTGAAGATCATTTCTCGAAATTGATCAAGTTACTTGACTCACTTCTGTTTGAAGATTCGACGCAGAATGTAGACAATTGACTGTCTTGAATGCAAAACAAGCTGAAGATAAACAAGAATCATTTCTCTATCAAAGAATTGAAGATTGCATACATTGAAAGTCGAGTCAATGAAACTGCAATCAAACACATAGTAACTTGAATGAGAAACACGATCACGAACTCATTTCTAAAAGCAGAAAAGATACTGTCGATCATAAATAAGATGTACAACAATCTTAATCATCATCATATGACTCAACGACAGTACTTGAAGCTGTATCAGAACAAGATCTTCTTTCATGAATTTTGAGTGAAATTTCAGAGATTTAGTGCAGAATTAAGATACAATAACAAGACTCTACTAAACGATCTTCAGCATAAGATCAGCTCAGACCTTCAGCGAGCAACGCTCAATGAACGAATCACGAATTTGAATGAGTTTATCAACATTTGCATGCAAGTCGATGTTAGATTGACTGAATTGAACGTTCAATCGATCATCAAAGTCTCAGCGATCTCAGCTGCTTACTCTGTCGCTAGCACTTCGTCTGCTCGATTCACGTCATCAATCTTTGCGTGAAAGAAATTCAGAAGATCGAATCTCAACTCTATTCAGAAAGAGTTGTTTAAGAAAGAACTCTGCTTCAAATGCAAGAAGTCAAAACATAGAGCATATGACTGTCTTAAGATGACTCAAGTGCATGAGATCGCTGCGAATTCAAAAAACGATCTGCTTTCGTCAAAGTAGTGACTGAGAGCAATATACTTATATTCTGTTTCATCAGCATGTCTGATGATTCATTTATTTCAAGTCGTTCACTGTTGACGTCATCTTAAGTAGTCTAGAAAAGATATTCAGATCTCTTGCTCTGATAAATACTGAAGTCACTGACATGACTTTCATTGATGAATCTTTGATGTCAGAGCTATGTGAATGCTTTGATATTCAGTCAATATCACTGTCAAAATCAAAATCAATTCAATCGTATGATGAAATCTCTGATCAAAAGTCAATTACACACGCTTTGTATACATTGATCATGATACAAGAACACAAGAATGAAATGATGTTTTTATTAATAACTCGTCTAGATCAGCACAAGATAATCATTGAAAATCTCTGGTTGAAAAGAAATCAAATGTTGATAGATTCTGCAAACAATCGATTAATATCATCATTGAAGATTCAAACATCGAAATCTGTTGTTTCAAAAGCAAGCAGTCAATCAGCATTTCACAGATCTGAATCAAATAAGATCTGTGAAATGAAACGAAAGAACTTGAACTTGATTGTTACATCAATGATCATCTTGAAGAGACTCATGAATCAGAAATCAGTGAATAGATTCATTGAACTCACTTGATTCATTGAATCTGCTCTCATAGCAAAGCAAAGCACTTAAGTTGATCTCAATCAACTTCGTTTCTTTCAATCAACTGAGACAAAGAAACTCGTCAATATTGTCATGATCGAAGTTGCTGTGTATCAAACTCTAGTCAAGAATAAGGAGATCAAGATCTTCTTCTTGATCATTAGTGAAATCAATCAAGCGCTTAGCTTAGTTAAAGATTTCGCGAAACTGAATGAAATGATCTCTGTCATGTCATTAAATGAACTGAAGAAGAAGCTTTTGATAGTTTATCACGACTTTCTGAATGTTTTTGATAGAGAAAAGACAACGCAGTTGTCTTTGCATCGATCATATGATCATAAGATTGAATTAGAAGAAGAGAGTCAATTCTCTAGAAGTTGATTATATCTCATGTCGAGTTACAAATTGCAGAAGATCAAAGAGTATCTGAAAGAGAATTTGAAGAAGAAGTTTATCACATTCAGTAAAGCTTCTTTTGCTTCGTCAATACTGTTTGTCAAAAAGAAAGATGACAGTCTTTGCTTTTGCGTGAACTATTGAAAACTGAATGCTCTGATCAAAAGAGATCGTTATTCAATACTCTTGATAGACGAAGTACTAGCTCGAATTCAAGACAGTAAGTATCTGACTCAACTCAACATTATCATCACGTTCAATAAACTGCGCATGAGTTCAGAAAGCGAAGATTTAACTACTTTTGTTACTTTCTTCAATGTTTACAAGTATAGAGTAATGCTCTTTGAATTGATCAATGAATCTGCTTTCTTTCAGCATTATATCAACGATGTGTTGTTTGACTGTCTGCATAAATTCTGTCAGACATACTTGAATGATATTCTCATCTACAGTAAGACATTGAAAGAACATAGAATTCATGTGAAGAAAGTGCTAGAAAAGCTTCGTGAAGTCGATCTACAGATAGACATTGACAAGTGCGAATTCAAGATTCAGAAAACCTCATTTCTTGAACTACTGATATTTATCAATGATCTGCAAATGAATGCTTGAAAAGTAGATGTGATTCAAAACTGAAAAATGTCTCGATCGTTGACTCATGTGCAGATCTTCATTGACTTCTGCAATTTTTATCGACGATTCATAAAGAACTTTTCAAAGATTGCTCAACTCATGATAAAGCTGACTTGAAAAGATTATTTCTTTGAATGAACAGAGATCTGTTAGATGATCTTTGAAGAACTGAAGCAACAAGTGATGACAGTCTTCGTTCTGAAGCATTTCAACTCAATCAGAGAAGCTATTCTGAAAACTGACTTCTTGAACTATGTCAACGACGAAGTATTGTCTCAGTATGACGATGAAGACATTCTACATTCAGTGATCTTCTATAGCAAGAACATGATTTTCGCAGAATGCAACTACAAAATCTATGACAAGAAACTGCTGATCATCATTCGCTGTTTGAAGCACTGACGCTTCAAATTGAAATGTACGAATATTTCGATCAAGATCTTCATCGATCATCTGAATTTGAAGTACTTCATGATCATCAAAGAACTGATCAGATGACAAGCTAAATGAGTTGAGAAGTTATCTGAATATAACTTCAAGATCATATATCAATCGAGAAAACAGAATCTGAAAGTTGACGCGCTGATCAGAATGTCAAACGTCAAGTCAGTTGAAGCAAATGATGATTGTAAGCTATATCAGCATCAGATGCTATTGTCAGAAGACAGATTTGAACTTCAGTCAATAGAAGATAATCAGAAAGCTGATCAAGATCTGACTCAAATCTTGCTCAGATCTGATTCAGAATCTGACTCAGATTCAAAACTCAAATCGAAAGCTAATCAAAATTCGATCGAAGAGATGATTTCTATTCAGAATCAGATTATAGTCAAAAATTGAACGAATCAACTGTGCTTTAATATTCAAATAGTCATGAAACAGAACAGAAAGATTTGTCAAGATATTGATTTAGACAATTGCAAAGTACTTGATGAAGTACTCTGAAAAGATGATAGACTATGAATTCTTCAGTCAATGATCACTTTATTGATAAGAGAAGCACATGATCTTTTGATCAGTGATCACTCTGACATGAATCAAACGTTGAACTTGCTGAGATGATCATATTGCTGGTTAAAGATGAGAATGATGATCAAGCGCTACATTCGAAACTGTTACGTTTGTCGTAGGTCAAAAGCATCGAGAGATTGAATCAATGAACTGCTGAAGTCATTGCTCATACTCAAGCAGCAATAACAGAACATATCATTAGACTTCATTATTGATCTATCAGAAAGTGATGAAAGCAACGCGATTCTGACAGTCATAGATCGATTGTCTAAGAAACGACACTATATATCATGTTGATCAGATGACGAAGAAACCTTCGCAGAATAAACAGTCAAGCTACTGTTGATATGAGTCTTCAGAACTCATGAACTATCAAGGTCAATAGTGTTCAATCGTGATTCACAATTCATATCGATTGTCTGAAAGTCTCTATGCCTGAGACTAGGCATCAAGATGAAACTATTCATCGATTATCATTCTCAGATCAATGATCAGACAGAAAGAGTGAATCAGAATGTAGAATGATATTTACGAAGCTACTGCTCATATATGCAAGATGATTGATTCGCCTGATTATTCATGGTCGAATTCGTCAATAACAATGCTATTTCGTCGTCAATTGAACAGTCAACGTTCTTTCTGAATAAGAGCTTTCACTCTCATATGAGCTTCGATTTGAACTCAATTGAATATGAGATCACTTGAGCTAGAATTGAAGCAGGCAAAGCAAAGAATATATTCGAACACATGAAATGATCTCTAGCATTGATCAAGCAAGTCTTGACAAGAGTCAGAGTCACAATGAAGAAACAGATTGACAAGCATCGAAAGAAAATAATTTACAAGATAAATGACATGATGTTTCTGAATTCTAGAAACATAACGACCTCACGATCATTAAAGAAGCTAGACGATAAAATGTTAAAACTCTTCAAGATTCTGATCGAGATTGAACATGCTTATTGACTGAAACTATCATCGACTATGAAGATATATTCAGAGTTTGCATCAAATCTGCTGCAACTAGATTCAAAGAACTTGCTGAATGAACAACGAAATGAATCGTCTGATTCTATAGTGATTGACGACGAAGATGAATGAAAGATGAAGAACATACTGAACTTCAGGCACTACGAACGAGGTAAACAACTACAATATCGTGTCAATTGAAAAGAATACGACGTCGATTTACATTGATACAACGTCAATGAAAGTGAATTCGAAGAATGCTTGAAGATTGTAAATGACTTTCATGAATGATATTCAAACAAGTCAAGATAGAAATCAACTTAAGAAAGATTGATTGAACTGCAGCAATGAGAACATTGCTAGATGAAGAGAGAAAGTAATGTTGCGATCGTGCACTTCGAGTTAGTTTAACATAGATTATGTCAGACTATCATAGACTAGTATAGAGCTGATGTTGACACGCTAGCGATCTAGTGTGTCTTCGTGAGTAAAACTCACGACGTGTTGCATCTTCTTTCTTCTTCAGCTTTGAACTTCTAGTTAAAGTACACTCATATGATTCACTTTATGCAGACTCATAACAATTCTTAAGACTTCTAGAAACTGAATAAACTTGACGAGTCAATGCATTGACTTTGATGTTTTATTTATCTGAGCGATACATGATTTTAAAGTTGAAGTCAATGAGCTTTTATATTCAGCGCATTTGACGTTTACTTAGCTCTTTATCTTTCATTAATGACGTTAAAGCTTAATAATCAGTGAACATCTTAATGAGTAACTCAGTCAATTTCAGCTCAGATCATCAATGCTTGAAAACATGAATGATTGCTAGTAGTTTCTTGTCATAGATCTAATAATTGCACTCAACGAGACTCAGATTCTTGCTGTAGTAAATCATTGAATGCAATGTTTCTTTGTCATCATATTGAGAAAGTATGTCATCATTGACGTAGTTGAATGAGTCTGTTTCAAGAATAGTCTTTTTATTCTGATTAAAATGACGAAGAATAAAGACTTCAGTCATTCATTTCTTCATATGATCAAAGATCATTTGACAAGCTTGATTTCATTCAAATATCATCTCTTTTTGAGTTAGCTGAATCAGAGAACAAACAATCTTCAAAAAGTTCTTTATAAAACGTTGATAGAAATTGCAGAAGTCAACGAAGAACTGCATCTGAGTGAGATTTGTAGAAGTAGATTATTCAACTACTGCTTATACTTTTCTGAGATTCATCTTTAGTTCTTCAATGAATAGCAATAGTTTCAGAAAGAAGATTTTCTGAACATGAAACTTGCATTTGTTTATATTCATCTGAAAATCAGTCTCTTGTAGTCTATGTAGAACTAATCATACGTGTCGCTTATGTTTCTTCAGTGTTTTGCTGTAAATGATAATGTCATCTAGATAAATCTGACAAAACTGATGAAGATAGTTAAATAGCACGTTGTTTATATAGTGTTGATAGAAAGTTGAGTCGTTGATTAATTCAAAAGACATCACGTGATATTTGTAAAAATCAAAAGAGATGATAAAAATAGTTAAATCTTCGCTGCTTGAATGCATACGCAGTTTGTTGAAGATGATAATGATGTTCAATCGAGTCAAATATCTGCTGTCTTGAATACAAGTGAGAGTTTCGTCTATTAGCAATAAGAGATAACGATCTTGTTTGATCATGTTACGAGTGTGTCGAAATTGAATAGAGTTTTCTAGTCAATAAGTTCTAAAGATTTTGGCTTATGTTGAATCTCTAGTCTCAACACTCTATTCTAGCGCTTTCGATACTTGAGCAAATCTGCTTCGCTCTCTTTGTTTTGCTTTACTATAGATACAGCTTGAAACTCTCTTTGATTTCTTCTGTATTCTTAATATTCTAGTTATAGCTATCTTTATTGATCAAACATTCTATTTAACTACACACTATCTCGCTGCAGTGTGATTAGATTTTAGACATGATTTCAACATTATATTAAGAATTCGTTAATCACACGATATTGATATCAATACTCATTCAAGATACTTGTACAGACAGAACGAGTCTAAAGAAATTCATTTATCTGATGATTGATGCAATCAAAAGACTGAACAACACTAGAAAGTTTGATAGAATCAACGACAAGACTGTTTGAATCGCTAGACAACTTATTGCTCACTAAGTATGCAAAGTTCATTCGATCAAGAGAATCAATTCATTCTCATGAAACAGACGAGTGAAAATAAGCTGTTCAACTCGATTAAGAGAATTGATGATAAAGAATCTTCGTGAATTGCTTGAGAATCAACTCATTCTTGTGAAGCAGATGAGTGAAAACAATTTGTTCAATTTATTTCTCTCTTCGCCTTGAAAGCTCGTGAATCAGACGAGTCAAAACAATCTGTGTCGTCAGATCAATTTAGTGAGTCTGCTACAAATGATGCTCTTGTAGTGAGTCTGCTTCAATGATACTCTTTGTCAATGCAATAACATATCTACTCTCATCATTCTATCTATCAGTGAATCAATCTATCTCACGTTCACATGCAACTAGTGAGTCTGCTTCAATGACAAGTCGATAGTTGATCTCTTCAATGAGCAAGTCGACTAGTGAGTCTGCTTCAATGACACTCTTCGTCAATGCAATGACATATCTATTTTCATCGCTTTATCTATCAGTGAATTGATCTACCTCACGTTCACGTGCAACTAGTGAGTCTGCTTCAATGACAAGTCGATAGTCAATCTCTTCAATGAGCAAGTCAACTAGTGAGTCTGCTTCAATGATCTTTCTATTTCACATAGTGAGTTTGCTACAATAGACATTTGACGAGTTGATTTGAATCAATAGAAAGATTGATAGAAAGACAGGCATCAAGACTCTACGTCAGTGCTATGAACTACATTACAAGTCATAAAGACATGACTTTTAAAGAGAAGAAGATAATGTTACGAGTGTGTTGAAATTGAATAGAGTTTTCTAATCAACAAGCTCTAAAGATTTTGACTTATGTTGAATCTCTAGTCTCAACACTCTATTTTAGCGCTTTCAATACTCAAGCAAATCTGCTTCGTTCTCTTTGTTTTGCTCTACTATAGATACAGCTTGAAACTCTCTTTGATTTCTTCTGTATTCTTAATATTCTAGTTATAGCTATCTTTATTGATCAAACATTCTATTCAGTTACACACTATCTCGCTGCAGTGTGATTAGATTCTAAACATGATTTCAACATAAAGTTTCTTATGAGTTGACTTAATTAATGTCACAAGAATGTATGAATTTATTATTATTATTTAATTACTATAATTTGTATACTTTATATACAAATTAGCTAGTATTTATAATTTATAGTGCTTGATAATAAATTATAATAATAATGCATTTGTTACATATAGTATAAGAACGATGTTAGAACGTTGCGTGATCAGAAAAGTCATCATGCAGAGTTTTCACTTACGCGACAACACTCTTTCTAACAATCACAATCAATCTACGAGAAAGATTAATGACATGTCAATGTCAGTAAAAGATGAAAAGATACTACTAGTGAAAAAGACAATTCAGATGAAGAGTCTGCGAGTTGTGATTACAAGTGATCGAAGAATTTGCAACTCGTTGACTGCGTCGATATCGAAACGTCTTCATCACATCGACAGTGTCGTTGAGTAATTGATGAAAAGATATCAGATAGAATAGTTGTCTCAAGTATTGAGAGACGTGACTACAGTGCTTGAAGAAGTAGTGACTCGTCAATCACGCTGATATACTGAGAGAGCTTGAGCTCATCTTCTTTACTTGACGTCAAGTCATTCATCTATTCATGTGAAAAATTGAGAGCTCAAGAAAACAATCAGAACGCATTCTCTTTCATTGATCAGAGTCAAACATCAAACGATTGCAATTGCACGTTTATACTAACAATTCATTCAACGTCTACGTGACACAAGTCAAATCAAGAGAAGAAAAGAGTTACTCAGTACAATCACACTCTATCTTTTCATCATGTGCATCTCTCTTTCATCACATATTTCTCTGCTCAATGAATGACAATCATTGAGTAAGAGAACACAGCTCTACATACGTTACAATCACGAGCATCACGAGTGCAAAGAAAACGTCTTTCATCTTCGAATCGAGAATCGAATCGAGACATCATTGTATAGAATATCGTCAATGAAGAGCAGAGCAAAGACGATGCATCATAATCAAACAGCACAGACACTCTCATCAAGAGTTTACTCGAGCATCACACGCTGAATAGAAGCTATAGATTCATTACTTGATAACACAGTGTCAATCTCATTGTTTCGACTGCGCGAAGCAGTTGTATAAACGATGAGTGATTTTCTTTCTCAGAGAGTTTTGTTCACTCGATATAAGTAGCATAGAGTTTCTCATGAGTTGAGTCTAAATCGATGTCACAAGAGTGTATGAATTACAATTACAATTACATATAGTATAAGATTTAGATCTTGTTCATAACAAAGATAAGTAATTTAGTTATTAAAAAGAAAAGTATCATGATGAATTAATACATAGAAGTTAAAGTCAAAGACTGAGTTGAAAATCAGATCTGAGTTAACTTTGAAACTTTATGACTTTGTTAAAACATCATTTAGACTACGTCATATCTTCAACTTAATATATCATGAGTTATGTTATGCTCAACTTGACAATGCTTGATAAACTTTCTATAATTGATCAATTTTCTTAAGTTATCAAAAGCTTTTTAATAATTAACTTTATCATAATATATACTCACTTTGTGTTTGCTTAAAATATCACATTATCATATCATTTTTATAAACTTCGTTTATTCATTTAATAAACTCAATCATCACAGTTTTAATTATTTCAAACTCTTTTTAGAAATGATGATTCAATATTCAAGCATGATAACAGTAACATGATTGCAACAGAGTTAAAACAATGATATTTTGATCTTGCAAGACATCATATCAGAAAATGAACATCACATAATGAAATCAGAAAGTGAAGAAATAGAAAATGAACTTTCTCTTGATATTAATGAACAGTTAACATAAGTAATGCTTCAACATGATGAACTGCAAAAGAAACAGAAGTTAACAGTTATTTGATCAGAGATTGAAACTCTGCAAGTCATTGAAACAATGAAGAAAAGTTATCAAGTTTTCACTTAAACTTTCATGAAGAATTTGAATAATTTACACATCATTTTTATAATGTCAATGATGACAAAATAAAGTTATCATGAGATCATTTTGCAAAAGCAAAGACTTTCAATGTCTTTGAAGAAATATCATGACAAAATCATAAGAGAACATAAAGAATGAATTTGCAACGTTGAAATCTCATTTTAAAATATTTCTTGATATTTTAAAAGTGATGAGAAAAAAAAATTGTATTGCATGATTTATCTGAAGATTGAATCAAAGAAACTTTTATTCAATCATAAAGAGATTATGTTTGCAGCTTAACAGGTGTGATTCAATTTTATTGACTTTCTTCTGAATTTAATCAAAGACTTGATGAATTCAGATATACATGTGATTCAGCAGTATGCAAACACATTGCAACGTTCAAATCAGATGATATAAACATTTGCAACTCATCTGAACATTCTGAAACATCAACTTTCGTTGTATAATGATGAGCATAAGCAAACTCATTTATTCATCAAGTTGAGATCTGAGCTGTGTATGATCATTACTAATGTACAATCAATTTCTATTATATGAAATGTGTTAATTGATCTTGTCACTCAATTGAAAATAAATTTGCAAAAAGAATACATCTTGTTATCAAAATGATCTTGAGACAAGAACTTGCATAATTGAGATAAAGTCAACAAGAAAACTCATTTAAAGCGAAAGAAATCTTATTGATCAACTAAACTCAACTTTTCATCAAAGATGAATTCACATGCTTCATTATGTTATAGTAAGAATTTATTCAACATAACGTGTTATATGTGCAATAAAAAAAGTCATTACTTTACTAATTGTAAAGATGAAAAGATCAAGAATAGATCAAAAGAATCTGATGCAAACTGAGTATTCATAAATTTAATGTCACATATGAGTCATTTTAAGATTTTGAAAAAAGACAAGCTTTCAATGAATGCTTCAAATCATTGAGAAAAAAACAAGAAGTTCTCTTTATAAAAACTTTTATATATAAAGAGCATGTAATTCAGAAAGATCAGAAGACAGAAACAAAGATTCACATAAATATTGACATTGAAGTGAACATGATTAGTTAACGTTTCATCATTAAGCAAGATATATCATTGCTAAATGTTGATCTTTCAAGATTTATCTGAATGAATGATCAGAATGTCTATTATTATGACGTTTATAAAATGTGTTATTGACTGAGAGACAGCTGAAACATAAAGAAAAAAGATATAAGTATCTTTTATGCTATTGACAAGAAAGAATCTTTCTTGATTCTGAGTATGTTAAATATGCAATTCAAGTGTATTTAAATAAACATGATCATAAGAACATGATGTTTCAATGTGAATGAACACGCATTTAAGTTGTTCTTCGCACAAGTATTTGCAAAAGTTCTACAAGATGAGTCTACTGTGTATGCTCTTATCATGATCAACATCATCAAAAAGTTGATTGTTGAACATCAAGTGAAAGTAATGAATAACATAACAAGTTGTATCATAAATGCGTTTAAAATACAGATTTTACTCATCAAATTAAAAAAGTACAAAGATGTATTCTTGACAGAAAGTGCAGACAAACTGTCTTTGCATGAAGATCATGATCATGCAATTGAAATCATTGCAAAATCATCATATGAATTGTTGTATAATTTGTTAAACACAGAGTTAGTGACTCTGAAACAGTATTTAAATGATGTTTTAGCGAAAGAATGAATTAAGCACTTCATCAGCTCAACTGATGCATTTATTCTATTTATTCTTAAAAAGAATAATAGTTTTCATTTATGCATGAACTATTGAAATCTGAATAAAATCATTGTCAAAAATCATCATTCACTGTTTTTAATTAGTGAAACTTTAGACAGACTTAGTAAAGTTAAGCAATTCATTAAGTTAAATTTGAAGAATGTTTATCATCATCTTAGAATTCAACATGAAGATGAGTGAAAAATGATGTTTCATACTCATTATGATCACTTTGAATATATAATTATGTTGTTTAATTTGATCAATGCATCTGTTATTTTTCAGACTTATATTAATAAGATTTTAACAAAGTTTTTAAACAACTTTTATATTGTTTATTTGAATGACATTCTAATCTTCTTCATAGAAAAGACTGATTACGTAAATCATGTGAAGCAAATTTTCAAGAGATTAAGAAAGTTTAAGCTATATGCTAGCTTGAAGAAGTGTGAATTCTTCATCATTAAAGTGAACTTTCTAAAATTTGTTGTATTCACAGAGAGCATTTCAATGAATATAAGTAAAGTAGACATCATCAAAACATGATTCAGATCAAAGATGTATCAAGAAATACAAGTTTTTCTGAGATTCATCAATTTCTATTAACGTTTTATACATCATTACTCTCAGATAGCAGAGTCTTTAATGAGACTGCTGAGAAATAATGTAAAAGATGTAAAAATAAGCTCATTCATATGATTAAGCGAAGCAAAACAAGCTTTTAATCAGTTTCGCGACATTTTTATGAGAATGATTATTCTAAGACACTTTGACTCAGAGTGATATATACACATCAAGATTAATGCATTCAATTATGCAGTTACAAGTATTTTGTCTCAGTCAGATGATGAAGATCAGTGACATTCAATTGCATTCTGATTCAGAATGATGATAAATGTTGAAAGAAATTATGAAACATATGATCAAAAGCTTCTAGTCATAGTAGCGATGTTTAAATATTAGCGATACTATGTGAAAAACAGTTATCATACTGTTGAAGTTCTGACTGATCATAATAATCTGAAAATTTTTATGAACATTCAAGAATTAAACGAAAAACAAGTTAAATGAGTCATGAGATTATCAATCTGCAACTTTGAAATAGCATATAAATCAGAAAAGACAAACTCAATTAATGCGTTGTTGAAACAATCTGATTATAAGAATGAGAACATTTCTGCAAATCATTTGCTGCTCATTCTGCAGCGAAAGCTGACTAGAATAAAAAGCTTAAATAGCTTTATATTTGTAGCAATCAGAGAACTATACTGTATATGAGTGATTAACAATGTTGAGAAGACGTTCGTTCACAGTATAAGTATGAACAGATATTCAGCAGAACATGTTGAAAGCAGACTGCAAGATAAAACTTATTGATGAACATAAGTGATTAATAATGTCGAGAAGATGTTCATTCATAATGTCAGTGAACGAAAATATTCAGCGAAACATGTTGAAAGCAGATTGCAAGATGAAATTTACTGTACATGAGTAATTAACAAAGTCGAGAAGATGTCTGTTTACAATGTCAGTGAAAACATGAATACATGTTCAGCAATGCATGTCAGAAGTATGCTGCTGAAAATCATGACTTTAACAGTGTGAGAAATGCATCTAAATGAAGTACATTTCTTAAGAGATAAAATTTCTCAATTTGAATCAACAATTTTAAAAAGCATAAATGTTAAAATGTTGATTTATAAAGATTGCAATGTGATTAAGAAACAGCTTAATTCTGTTGCTGAAACTGTTGATTGCAAATAATTTATTTCACATGCAATTGTCAGAGTATTAACAATTCATAAAATGATATACAACTTCAGTAGTAAATTTATAATCAAGCTCATCAAAATCTTACAGCAAGAAGATGAATTTACTGTGAAGTTAAAAGCAGACGAAACGACAAGTATATGAAAGAGTGACATCAAAGTTTAAACATTGAATAGTCAAGAAATGATAGAATACAATGAATTATTGTATGTTTCAGAAAATTTTTCTCTCAAAGAAGAGTTGTTGAAACATCATCATGATGACTTGTTAGCAAGACATTTTGATGCTGACAAGATCAGCGAGCTATTAAATTGCAAATATTACTGAAAAAGTATGATCAAGAATGTTAAAGAGTATATAAATACTTGTGACATTTGTCAGAGAGTAAAGATGAAACGTCATTTATCATATGATGAGTTGAGATCATTATTTCAACTCACAGATTCATGAAAAGAAATTACTATGAATTTCATAACAGATCTGTCGTCTAGTAAATGAAAAGAAGTCATGTATGACTTGATTTTTGTGATAGTCAATTACTACATGAAGATGACGCGTTATCTGTTTACAAAGAAAACTCTGACTGTTGTAAAATTAACAGAGTTGTTCTTTGAGAAAATTGTTTTAAAATATGAGATATTGAATGATATTGTTAGAAATCAGCATAAAGTGAGTCATATGAGTGTCATTTAACTAATAAATAAATGCTAAGAAAGAAAAGTATCTACAGAAAAGAACTCAATTCTTATATGTATGTTTCTCAGTTTTGTGCTAAACTCAATTGAGTTGATATCTTACACATATGATGCAGAGTCTCAATGACATCACTTTTAAATCAGATTCTTGCTAAACTCAATTAGAATGAAATCAGACGAAGACTAAACAAAGAATAAATAAAGACTAGAATTGTAACATTATCTCTTTTTCTTGACTATTCATGTTCGCATGAATGTTATTTCTTAGTGCACTTTTCTTGAATATTTAATATAAAAGTCATTAATCATCTTTTGAGCGTTTATAAATTCGTCATCATCAGCGTTATATCAGTTGAGATCATTGTCATAACTTTTTCATTTGACTTGATATTAAAGTCATCTTTGATATCATTGAAAGTTCAATATATCGTCGATTTTTCATTCATCTTCATCGTTTATCACTATTGACTTCGAGAATTCATTCTTCTGATCAAACAAAGAATCATTAACAACAAGACAAAGAAGCTCTGAGTGAAATACATCATGTATATGCATAGTTTCAGATAGTTTCAATTTATAAAATGAGTCAATGAGATCAATGATTTGAAAAGAATCAAGCATCTTGTCATTCAATTTTTTGAAGAGTTTCGCTGTAATGATGTTTCGTTCATTCAAAAACATCTTTGATTCAATCTTATAATTAATCTTCTTTCTATGCATATTAGCTTAATTCATCATTTGTTTTCATGTTTTGATCAGAATTTCACAAGCGAAGATCAATGTCTTGTTCATTTGTTCAAATATATTCTTGACTCAATTGATTTGCAAGCGTTCGTGAGTGTTTTCATACTCGATGATGTCAGAATTGAAGCTCATACAAGAATGAAAACTTTTGTTCATGAAGAAGAGAATTAAGAAAATGACTGAGAACAAGATGTTATTGTTGACAAACTTGATCATAAGTAGTCACTTAAATCAGTCGTTCTGCATATACAAACAGAAGAATCGAAGATATCGCTTGACATTCTGATTGACTCGTTCGCTTTGATCATTGATCTGAGAATGATAGATGATGAACAATTGAAGAAAAATGCTCAGTCGTTTGCAAAGAAACTTTCATAGTATAAAGATGAATTGTGAATCTTGATCAAATACTATGAAGCTTGATAAATCATAAGTTCAATATACTTATTGAATCAGCATTTCAGCTGTCTTTTTGACAGTGATATCTTCATCATCAATGATGTAAGAAATATAATGTCTTTCTTTTAACAATCTGCAAATGATTATCAAAATAGCATTATACTCACTTGAATTAAATAAATCAATAATGAAGTTCATTATTATGTCTTATCATCGCTGTTCAGATATTAATAAAGATTGAAGCAAGTCATTTGATTTATTTCTAGATGTCTTTGAACGTTGACAGATATAGCAGTTTCAAATATATTAATCTATCGTTTTTCACATGAATGATTAATAATAGTTTCACTTTATGACTTTCACAGTTCTAAGAATATCAGAATAATCAACTGATGATTGATTGTGCATCTCATGAATTAGATTCATTTGTAGAAGTTTGTTGAACAAAACTCATAACTGACTATCATGATACAAGATTTCATTCTGAATTCAACAATTCTTCAATTTGATATCTTCATATTATGTCTTGTCTCTTACTATTACTTCGCGAAGTAGCATACAATTCTTATTGATTTCATTAATCTCAAGAATCTATTTATAAATTGATTCACTGATGTTTTTCTTTAAATCAGCAATTTTCATTCAATTCAAAGTCGAAATAGTAATTCATTAATAATGAATGCACTCATCTTCTGAATCTCTGAGCATGATGTCAACTTGATGAGTTAATGCATTGATCTTGATGTTTTATTTGTCAAATCAATACATTATTCTGAAGTTGAAATCAATGAGCTTCTGAACTCAATGCATTTAATGTCTGCTCAACTCTTTATCTTTCATTGTTGAAATCATGTCTAGAAACTAATCAGAGTGCGTGCGTGACTAGAATGTTTGATTTATAGAGATAGTTATAACTAAGATTTTAAGAATACAGAAGAAAGAAGATACAAAAGATCAGAAGAACACGCTCTATATAGTAGTTACTCAGATAGACGCTAGTCTTAAAGAAAACGTGTTGAAACACAAGAAAGATGTTGATTTGAAAGATGTTTGCAACACAAAGAAATGTGTTTGTCATAGAAATCTGTTGATCACTCGTAACACAAAGAAGTGTGTTTGTCTAAAAGATAATAAAAGCTGATTAGAAGATGCTAGAAAAGAAAAAAGATGCTGAGTCATATCTGAGTCAAACCTGAGTCAGATCTAGATCAGATCTCGACTAGATCGTTGACTAGTTCTAATTAATTCTGACACATTCGTAACATTATCTTTCTTTTCGAAAATTCATGTTTGCATGAATAGAACAAATAAAACGCAAATTTTCACTGTTTTTCAATTTAGTGTGACTTGTCTGAATAAAGCTTATGAAATTCGACTAGAACTTCTTTCAAGCTCTTGAATTCTTCTTTATCAACATAGTATCATTCGTTGTTTCGATTTAATTCTGTTCATTTGACCTTGTATTGTATTTGATCTCGATAGCGTCTAGAGTTCAAAATATCATCTATCTTTTAATGATCATCATCTTTGATAGTGAGCAATCTGAAAGATTCTGAATGCTGTTCTGATAAAAAATCATCAAAATAAGAACGCAATAGCTTTGAGCTGAACACTGAATGCAGCTGCTTCATGCTTACTGATAGACGAAGATGATAGAAGATTTCAACTTTGATCGTGATTTGATAAAGTTCTAGTTGTTTGTCTTTCAAATCTTTGCATGATCTCGTTGTTTTGACGTTTCTGAAAGATAATCAAACTCAGTCATTTACTTCATAGATGACGTCTCGTTTATGTTTATTGATCTGAGCTTTGATGATCTGCTTCGTCTTTTTCAATTGCTGACGGTCAAAGATAAGAAGCTCTTTCATTTGAATGACAATATCGTCGACTTTTCTAGCTTCAAGACGTTCGCAAGTTGTCTTGTAGTCAGTTGTATTTGAATTGAAACTTATTCGAGAGTGAAACTCTTTATTGAAGTAGAATGAGATCATTGAGATGATCGAGAAGATATTGAAATTTTCGCTGAATTTCATCATTGAAAGTCATTTCGCTCAGTCATTCTGCATGTAATTACAGTAGATTCTAAGTTCGCATTCAACATCTTGATTGACTCGCTCTGATTGATTATTGATCTCAGAATAATAAACTGTTGATAGACTAGTCGTGATTCTTAGTCGCTTGCAAAGACTTTGTCACATTGTTGATATGAACTGAGAATCTTTGTTCAAAACAATGAAACTGAGTAGATTATGAAGTCGATAGACGTTTCATAGCATGATTCAAATCGTTTCTTCGACTGAGATGCTCTCGTCTTTTCAATGACAGGAAACATAGTGACGTTTCTTGATGAGTCGACATATGATTGTGCAAATGACGTTATAATCTTCTGATAGAGATAGTTCAGTGATGAAGTTCATAGCTATATCTTTTCAGCGTTTCTGTGAAATCGAAAGAGAATGAAGAAGTTCATTGATGCTATCTCTAGATGTCTTGCTTCGTTGACAAACATCACAGTTTCGAATGTAACGTTTAATTGTTGCTTGATGATCTGATTAATAATAGAAACGTTGAACTAGATCAGTAGTTCTTCGATTGTCAGAGTGAGAGATGAAAGGCTGATCATGAATTTTCTTTAGCAATTTCGTGTTCATATTCTCAGAAATTCACAGTAGATCTTTTCTGAACAGAACGTCGTCAATGATCTCGCAGTGCTTCAATTCAGTGCTATGTAGCTTGAGCTTGTTTTCGCTTATAGCTTGTTTATACTCATTGCAAAGCTCATTCGTCTTGTTGACATTTTTTACTCGCTGATAGAGATCAACTTCAGATTCAATAGCTAGAATATTTATTCTATCGAGTGTCAGATTGATCTGATAGCGATCTTCAGTACGCTGAGTTAATTCAGAAACGTTGATCAGAAACATTCTGATTAGAGCATTGACTTTAGTGTTCATTTTGCCTGATTGAAAAATGATCTGAAAGTTAAACTTGAATAGAATGTCTAGATAATTGACTTAACGTCGAGTTAACTGTTTGTTTTTCATGAAAATCTTTAAAGTCTGATGATCGATGAACATCTGAATGAACAGCTCTGTGCATTCTAGCTCGAGTCTTCAGTGTTCAAAGCATCGAATAATGACTAGCAATTTCTTGTCATAGATGTGATAATTGCATTCAGCGAAGATCATGCTCTTGCTGTAGAATGCTACTGAGTGAAGAACATTTTCATCATTGTACTGTGATAGTATTTCATCTTTGACGTAGTCAGATGCATTGATTTTCAGAATAGTTTGTTGTTTTGAATCAAAATGTCGTAGAACTGAGATCGAGCTGACTTGTTTCTTTAAATCATCAAAAGCTTGAACACAGACTTCGTTTTAAACAAAAGACGTGTCTTTTCTAGTCAGCTGAATGAATGATTTGACTAGCTTCGAGAAGTTCTTAATGAAACGACGATAGAAGTTAACAAATTTCACGAAACTCTGAATCTCTTTTAGATTGATCAACGCAGTTCAGTTGACTATGACTTTCACTTTGATAGAATTCATACGAAGACTCTGTTCTAATACTATGACTTCTAAGAAGACAGTTTCTTCTACATCGAATTCGCACTTTCAAATATCTACTTGTAGATCAGCTTCTCGTAGATGATCTAATATCATCTTGACATGTTGTTAATGTTCTCATTGAGTTTTGCTGTAGATCAGAATGTTGTCTAGATAGACTTGACAGAAGTCATTTAGAAAGTTTCATAAAACATCATTCATATACTGCTGAAATGAGGCAGAATCATTAGTAAGTTTGAAGAGTAGCACTTTTGACTTATACGCTTCTAACGCGATAATAAAAATAGTGTAGTTCTCACTATCAGAGTGCATTCGTAGTTTGTTGAACGTCGAAATAATATTCAATTGAGTCAGATGCTTGCAATCAACTATTTTGTTGATCATCTCATTTATCAAAGATAAAGAATAGCGATTTCTTTTGATAATGACATTGAGCTTTCAATAGTCAACGCAGAATCGTAGATCTTCATTTGCTTTCAAGATGAACAGAACGAGTGAGAAATACGAAGCTTTGCTAGAAGTTATAAATTCTTTGAAAAGATTCTCGTTTAGATATTTCTTAACTTTCTGAAGCTTGTAGAAAAACATTCAATATGCTTAGCAGCAAGATGATGTTACGTCACTAGTAAGCTTTATCTTATGATCATATGAACGATGAGGCGGTAACTTGTCTGCTTGAGCTCGATCAAAGACATTTAGAAAATTCTGATATTTTGATGATAGCTTGACTTTAATATCTTCTAGATTCTAAGTCGTTTCATCGACTGAAAAGACGTTTATGACATCTAGTTCGCATTGAGTATTGTAGACGATTTTTCTATCGATATCTTCGACGAACATAGCAAAAATCTCTGTCTGATTCTTCTTTTTTCGTTTTATGAGTGCTTGAAAAGAGACGACGTCTATGTTTTGAATCGAGAATGACTTTTTCTGAATGAATGAAACTGAGCGCTTGAGCATCTTAGAGATCTTGCTGTGAGCTGCTGAAGAGGTTGAAGTTGATCGCGATCAACTTGAGTGCTTCGTATTTGACGAAATCAAAAAAACCGAAATAGAAATATTTAATTGATCAGGAAATACGATAGTATCATGTCTCATGTTCAATAATATTTCATTTTTGTTCATTCAGAGTTTGCTCAATATGACTTCATGATGCTTGATATCAGCTATCAGCATTGACATAGTCAATTTCTTATGACTTTCAATCGTGAGATTGAGTAGAATCTTATGAGTAATAGTTTTTCTAGTTAGCTTTTCATCATAGTCTCGTATTAACTTCTCTTTTGCTAGTGATATAGATTGTATTTCAAGTTTCTGACATACTTTATTGACTAGCTTGTCATGTATCAGCGTGTAGACGACGAAATCACTATCTATCAAAGAGCGAAGACTGAAAGAATTGCTTTGAGAAATAAAAGAAGCATTGATCAGAAATGACTTCTTAAAATAGTTTTCTTTCAATAGAACTTCGGTTTGACTGCACAAAGATATGATCTTTATTTCTTTAATGATTCTGAAAGAGATAGCTAGTTTTTTGAATCAGAATCTGAGTCAGAGTTTGAATGATTGAATTTATTCTCATCATTTAATGCATTAACTCTAGAAGATTGATCAGAACACTCTCTAGAAATATGACTCAACTTGTGACAGGTAAAACAGGTTTCAGCTTGTACGTTCAAGTCTTTGACGCTAGTCAAAGTTACGTCGCGCGATTTTAACTGATTCACTGATACAATGACTTCGATCTTTCTATAAAAGAGTCTTGAATATTCATCAGCAAAGATGATCTGCTTTCTGACTTTGTTCAGAAATTTCTTTTTCTTGATGTCATTCATGACTTGTTGCTCATTATTTAAATGAATCAGATAGTCACGAATTTCGTTCAGAGATTTTGACTGAATCAATTGACTACTTTAAGCTGCATGAAAACGATAGATTATCTTGTCTTGTAAATCGACTATCAACTGTTTTTCGTGATATTCTAAATAGAAGAATAGACGTTGAAACATTGAATAGAAATCACTAAATTTGCTCTTTTCTTGAATGAGATTAGCATATTTTCTTCAAAAGTTTGCCTCTTTGTCGAGATCATCGTATAGCTGAGCAAGTTCATCTAACAAATCATTGATCATTTTATAAAAATTCAATGAATCTTGTTGATGTCAAGTTAAAGTAGCTTTGACTGCGTTTTCGTCGATTCTGAAGTGAATATAGATCAGTATAACTCTATCAGTATCAAAATGATCGACGTTAATCTCTAGCTTGTCACGAATCTTTTCTTGTCAATTATTTCAGAAAGATTCTGTTTCATCAGTAAATAAAGATGAATTCGAAAGCTTTTGAAATCGCTTGAATGAATTGAACATGATGAAAGAAGTAGAAGTATCTTCTTTAGTCAATCGCAGTCGATGTTGTAGTTTCATCATCTGATCTTGAAGCTTTCTAAGATTTAGATTCAATCGTTCTTTTGCTCAATTAATTTCTTCGAAACGAGTCTTTCATATCTGTTCGCTGAATATTCTATCAAATAGCTCACAAGCTTCTACATCTAGATCTCGTTGAGTTCGAAGATTGTTTAGATCTTCTAGAAAAACTTCTGAATCTTGTTTGACTCAGTGTTGTAGCTGCTTTACATTTTTGATATCTCAGAGAATAGAGACTTTCAGAGATTCATCGAGTGTCTGAGAGTGAGGCAAGAATTGACGATGTTTTCGTACAAAGTCAGTTCTAAGAAATTTCAATAGACGAGAAGATAACTCGAGATAAATAACTGAATCGAGACTTTGATTACTCTTGAAGAAATTGAGTTGAATATTCACAGATGATTGAATCATGATGAAGAATTGATGATCGAGCGAAGAACGATGCTCAATAGTATGTAGTGAGATTGTTTGTTAAAGTGTTTAGTCTTCAAAGAAGAGTGTTGCTGATTTGAGAGAATTTTTTGTGATTCTCAAGCAATCAACGAAGATTCTTTATCGTTGATTCTATTAATCGATTTGAACGAGCGCGTACTGAATGAGCTGTAGATTCTTTAGCAATGCAATGATTGTATGTTCTCATTGATTTTATTGATTTCTTGATATTGTTCTGTCTTTCGATGTCGTCGATCATCAGATACACAAATTTCTTTATACTCATCTTATTGTCAGTCAAGTGAACTTGAATGAGTAATGAAATCAGTATCATGTGATTAACGAATTCTTAAAGTAATGTTGAAATCGTGTCTAGAAACTAATCAGAGTGCGTGCGTGGCTAGAATGTTTGATTTATAGAGATAGTTATAACTAAGATTTTAAGAATACAGAAGAAAGAAGATACAAAAGATCAGAAGAACATGCTCTATATAGTAGTTATTCAGATAGACGTTAGTCTCAAAGAGAACGTGTTGAAACACAAGAAAAATGTTGATTTGAAAGATGTTTGTGACACAAAGAAATGTGTTTGTCATAGAAATCTGTTGATCACTCGTAACACAAAGAAGTGTGTTTGTCTAGAAGGCAATAAAAGCTGATTAGAAGATGCTAGAAAAGAAAAAAGATGCTGAGTCATATCTGAGTCAAACCTGAGTCAGATCTAGATCAGATCTCGACTAGATCATTGACTAGTTCTAATCAATTCTGACACATTCGTAACATTCATTAACAAGATGAGTGCTTGATGATCGATGAACATCTTGATAGAAATGTCAGTTAATTTCAGTTCAAGTCATCAATGTTCAAATGCTCAAATGATGATCAGAAGTTCTTTATCATATATTTTGTAATTGCATTTAGCAAAAGACATGTTCTTGCTATAAAAGACAATCAAATGTAGACTGATCATCAAGTTGAGTTTTGAGTTGACATTTTGAATTCAACTTGATTCGAAGTTGAGTTGCTCACATTTTCAACTCGACTCGAGTCGAATTGAGCATATTTTCAACTTGACGTGACTCGACTCGACTAGAAATCGAGTCAACTCGACTCGACTCGTCAAGAACTCGAGCTTGACGTCAAGAGAGCTAAATATAGAAATTTTTCTGGTTTTTAACTTTTGCATTACCTTTTTGCATTATCTTTTTGCATTACCTTTTGATAGAAAGTCATAAAGGAAAACATGAAGATTGTTTGATAGAAAGTCATAAAGAGAAACATAAAGGGAAACATGAAGGGAAACATGAAGAAAAACATGAAGAAAAACATGAAGATGAGAAACATGACGAGAAACTTGAAGAGAAACATGACGAAAAACATGACGAGAAACATGACGGGAAAACATGAAGGTTGTTTGACTTTGATAGAGAGTCATGACGGGAAAACATGGTAGAAAGTCATGAAGAAAAATCATGTAGACTGTTCAACCAAGCTATTTACATCTATCTAATATCTTGTTGAGTCAAGTCGAGTTTTCGGGTCGAATTGTTGAATCAAGCTTCTCAACTCAACTTGACACTTTTTCAAAAAAAATTCCAACTTGACTCAACACTTTTCAAGTCGAGTACTCGACTTGAACTCAGATACTCGACTTAATGTGATCAGTCTAATCAAATGTAGTACTTCTTCATCATCATATTGAAAGAAAACTTCATCATTGACATAGTTGAATGAGTTAATTTCAAGAATAGTCTCACAAGTTTAATCAAAGTGACGTAGTATAAAAGTCTTAATCATACATTTCTTCATATGATTGAAAACAATCTGACAGACTTCATTTCATTCAAATATGATTTTCTTTTAAATGAGTTAAATCATTAAACAAACAATCTTTGAAAAGTTCTTAATGAAGCATTAATAAAAATTGCAGAAGTTAATGAAGAACTGCATCTGAGTGAAATTATTGAATGTAAATCAATCAATGACTGCTTGCATCTTTCGCGAATTCATTTTCAATTCTTTGATTAATATCAAGAGTTCTAGAAAGATAGTTTTCTGAACATGAAACTTGCACTTGTTGATGTTTATCTGTAGATCAGCTTCTTGTAATTTATTCAAGATCAATTATACATATTGTTTGTATTTCTTTAAGATCTTGCTGTAAATGATAATGTCATTTAAATAAACTTGACAAAACTGATGTAAATATTCAAACAACATGTCATTCATATAATGTTGATAAAACGCTGATTTGTTAATTAATTCAAAGAGCATTACATAATATTTGTATGAGTCAAAAAAGATAATAAAGATAGTCAAATCTTCGTTATCTAAATGCATACATAGTTTGTTAAACATGATAATGATGTTCAATTGAGTCAAATACTTACTTTCTTGTATATGAGTGAGAATCTTGTCTATTAATGACAAAGAATAGTGATTTCGTTTAATCAAAGCATTGAGCTTTCTGTAATTGATGCAGAAATGCAGACTATCATCTTTCTTTTCAATGAACAAAATGAGTGAGACGTATGATGCGAAGCTGAAGAAAATGAACTCTTTATTTAAATGATTGATCAGATACTTCTTTATCTTCTGAAGCTTGTGATCAAACATTTGATATAGTTTGCTTTAAGAAAACATTTCTTCATCAATCAACTCAATTTTGTGATCATAGAAACGATGCAATGATAATTGATTAATCATTGCTTGATCAAAAACATTTAGATAGTTGTGATATTCAGAGAAAAACTTAATCTTGACTTGCTCAAGAGCTTCGACGTGAAAAAGCTCATGCAGATTCACTTCTTCAGACTTGTTTTCAGCTGTAGTTATGAGTCAATCAATTTTCAAAATGATAACAGCAAAAATTTTGACATCTGATTGTTTGACTAACATTTTATATATCACTGTTTCTATCATTGCTATGTTCATTGAACTGAAAGAAAATGATTTCAGACTGAATGTTGACTTAAAATTAATGCTAGTCAAAGTTACATTACGCTGTTTTAACTGTTCAATGAACTTCTTGTTTTGACTGAATTGAAATGTAATGAAAGTGAAAGATCTCTTCAATATATGAGTAAAAGTTAAGCTCTTTTGTTTCGTGATTGATTTATTGCTTAAGAGTAAAGCAATCAATTTCTGACTAGTAGAATTGAAATTCAAAAATCGAAGAAAATTGATTCACATATCAATTACTAGATTGATTTTATTCATTCATGTTTTTTTAAGAATCATGTTATGAGCATGCTCAGTCTTCTACTGAAACGTATGTTCTTTGAGCGAGTCTAGACTCTATCGAGTCTAGCGCTCACTCTTTCTTCTGTACATATAGTCTTCGCATCTAGATAAATCTCGCTCTTTAGCTTTGAATTCTCATTTACCTGATTTATTCTTCGTTTACCTGTATTTCTATGACTTGCTCTAGACATGATTCTAACATTATTCAAAGCTTCGTACATATCACACGACAGTGATTCACTTTCTAGTTGAGTCGATTTTTGCAGCTTTACGATCGAAAGTAGAAGCTTTGCTACATGCATGTAGTAAATGTGAAGACAACAGTTGATCTCTTTACTGAGCTCGTCATCAAATAGAACAAGCTCTGTAACGCATGCAGACATGAATCAACCTCTCGACTGATCTCTTGACTGAGCTCGTCATTGAATAAACAGAACAAGTTTTATTGAACACAATAAACATAAACAGAACAAGTTTTATTGAACGCGATAAACATGAACAGAACAAGCTTTATCGAATGCAATAAACATGAATAGAGAAAGCTTTATTGAATGCAATAAATGCGATCAGAACAAGCTCTGCTACATGCATGTAGTAGACACGAATCGAAGTGAGTCTGCTACAATGACATGAACGAAACAAGCTCTGCTACATGCGTGTAGTAGACATGAATCAATAGTGAGTCTGCTACAAAGACAGATAACGATTAATCTTGTCGTTAAACTCATCATCAAATAAACGAAACAAGCTTTGCTACATGCATGTAGCAGGCACGAATCAATAGTGAGTCTGCTACAATGACATCAGAATCTGATTCAGCAACGAATCTCTTATTCGTATCTTCTACGATTTACCTCTATTCACAATATTGATGACAACAGCAAAGATGATATGTACTGCAGACAGAGTAGCATATACTATATGTCTTGAGAGAATAGAACATATACTATATGTCTGAAAACACGAAAATATGAGCTGAAACTCGTTCATCATTGAATATTTGAAGCTGAATAGAAAGAGTCTGCTTGAATGACAAGAATAGTGAGTCTGCTTCAAAGACGCGTTCGATATTGATCTTGTCATCAAGCTCGTCACTCGATAGTGAGTCTGCTACAAAGGCATGAACAGAACAAGCTTTATCAAATGCAATAGACGTAATCAGAACAAGCTCTGTGACGCGTTGCAGACATGAATCAAAAGTGAGTCTGCTACAATGACATAGAACGACATGAAGTGATCTTTTGATTGAGCTCATTATTCGATAGTGAGTCTGCTACAAAGACATATAACGATTGACCTTGTCATCAAGCTCATCACTCAAAGTGAGTCTGCTACAATGACAAGTCAATAGTTGATCTTTTGATTGAGTCAGTCATCAAACAGAAGACAAGCTCTATCAAATGCAATAAACATGAACGAAACAAGCTTTACTACATGCGTGTAGTAGGCACGAACGAAACAAGCTTTGCTACATGCGTGTAGTAGGCACGAATTAATAGTGAGTCTGCTTCAATGACATCAGATATCAAGAAGAAATAGACTTGAAACGTCTGATAGAATGAGCTTGAAACACTCTTCAAGATATCAAGAAGAAATAGACTTGAAACGTTTGATGAAATGAGCTTGAAACACTTGATGAAATGAGCTTGAAACGCTTGATGAAATGAGCTTGAAACGCTTAAATAGAACGGTAATGAAACAAACAAGAAAGAAAGAAGCTGATTGAAGCAATGAGATCATTGCTTGACTGAAGAAAAGAAAGATAATGTTACGAGCGTGCTCAGTCTTCTACTGAAACGCATGTTCTTTAAGTGAGTCTAGACTTTATCGAGCCTAGCGCTCACTCTTTCTTCTGTACATATAGTCTTCGCATTTAGATAGATCTCGCTTTTTAGCTTTGAATTCTCATTTATCTGATTTACTCTTCATTTACCTGTATCTTTATGACTTGCTTTAGACATGATTCTAACAAATCATTTGATGTTGATTTAATTGAGTGATTAACATAAAAGTTATATCAATCATATGATCTTGAACAGTCAGATTCAAATAAATGACATAAGTAATGAGTTTCTTAGCATAATAATTGTCAAATTCTCGAATTGACTTCACTTTAATCAAAGTCAAAGACTCAATTTGCAACTGATCATAAACAATCTGCGCAATCACTTCATTAATGAATGAATAGTCAGCAGCTTTGATGTTAATCAATGACTTCAATGAGTAATTAATTTCATTGCTAGAAAGTACATATTTAATAGTCAAAGATTCAGAAGCAAAAGAATCATTTGACATGTTTATCATTGAAGAAATTAACACATCTTTCATCACATTTTTGATGATAGTCTTTAGTTTTTTGTCTCGTTATTCTTGAAAGACATTTTCTTATTCTATTTATTCTTTGAAATGATGATTTTATGTAAACGAAGAGTGAATGCACAAGATGCAGAAGTGTTAATTTTGTTCAACTGAAAGCAATTCTTGAATAAATGATCAAAAGTTTTGCAAATGTAGCAGATAATTGACAATTTCGCTAACTCAAAGATAAAAGAGATAGTTTGTCATGATTTTAGCCTTGTCAGACTCAGTCTTCTAATCTTGTCAGATTTATTCTCACTTCATCATCTTGACTAGTTTCTATTGAGTCTAACGTTGACTGCGAAACACACATATGTAGTCAGCTTCTTTTCTGTAGCTATCTTTCTTTCTTAGCATTTATCTTCTAGTTAAATGATATTTCTATCTGACTCGCTTTAGACAGATCTTTAACATTAGATAAATGCTCATCATTTACTACTTTGCTATTGATGAATAAATGATATGAAACAATTTATTCAGTAAGAAAAATTTGCAAGAAATTCTTCAAATTTGCATCATCATTTTAGATCACAAGAAATTCTTCGATTCTACATTCATTTTCATCATTCTATTTGCAAGAAATTCTTCAAATAAAGCACTTAATTATTACCTGAAATTTACAAGAAATTCTTTGAATTTTCACTCATCAAAAAAACATCAATTCAAAATATCAATTTCTTATTTACTTTTATCTCAACAACTTTTATCTTCTTTCATCATGACATGTGATGTTGAGTCAGTTAAGTCTCAAACAACTTGTCTGCTTAGAAGCATTGTCAATAGAAGAGTTTCACTTCTACTCATTGATGCTTCAATTGAAGCTGAAAAAGCTGTTATTTCATGAAACATAAACATCAAAAAACAACTGTTTCATTGAATCAGCAATCAATTTGATGAAGTCATCAATATGCTGAACAAGCTTCAAAGTCAGTGAGACTTGACTTTACAACTCAATGAACACTGACTTCTTGTACAAGATAATCATAAAAAGAAAGTGAAACAACTAAAAGTTGCTTTTGATAAAAATGATGAGTTAGAGAAAAAGATCAGTCAGCTACAAGATGAGTGATTGAACTTCAGAGCAAAACAACGTCAAGCTGATCGATTTATGCTTCATTAAGATACTCAGTCAGTTGAGCAATGAGTTAATCAGAAAGAAGCTCACTCTTAATGAGAATCTTCTACTTCATTTAATAATGAAAACGAAAATGATCATCTCAAGTTCATCAAACTTTCGAATTCACTCATCTTCATTGAAACAGATAATTCTATCTGAAAGACATGAAACATCAAAATAGTTAACAAGCTCAATGTCAACGCGAATTATTACTTTACTGAAAAAATTCGTATTGTTTATGTGATTTTCAGACTAGAAGATGATGCTGATCAGCAAATCTATACAAAGCATCATGTTGATGCTTTCTCACTTTATCAATCACTATTAAAGTTACTGAAACATCTGAAAGAAATTTATAAAGATCAGAATCTGATTTGAAAGTGTTGTTGCAAATATGTTGCTCTGAAGCAGCTTAACAAGTTCTTCAGCTCTTTCTATTCAGAATTCACTAAAATATTCAGCTTTTTAAACTACGATGATGTCATTCTGATGAACAACATTCAGAATAAAATCAACAATCATCTTCAAAACATGTTGTCAGTTTGTCTCATAAAGTTTAGCTCACTTGATAAGCTCAAGATCTTTCTTCAAGATGTGAATAACAAACAACAAGTCAATTATCAGTTACGTGATGAGTAATGAACAGTCAAATCGATAGCAGCTTCGAAAAAACATTTTGTTTCTTCGTTGACATCAGCTTCAGCCTCAATTACTAGCTATGTTCAACTTGTTACTTTTTTCATTCTTGAATCTAAATGATCAAGAATGTCAATCATCTGCTTCAACTGCAAAGTATCAAATCATCTTTCAAAGAACTACTTTCAGCTGAAGATTGATACTTCAACATCTTGTGCATTCATTTCTTGTCTCAATGAGATCATTATGTCAAAAGAAGAGAAGAAATTATTTACAGAGAAATTAAAGAATGAGATAAAAAACTAGTGACTTTCATCAAAGACGTGATGAAAGATGTGCTAATTTCTTCAACAATGAGCAGTTCAGATAATCTTTTTGCTTCGAAATCTTTGACTATTGAATGTGTACTATTTAGCAATGAAATTAGTTACTCATTAAAGTCATTGATTGACACTGAAGCAGCTGACTATTTGTTCATTGATGAATTAATCGCGCAGAATGTTTGTGATCATTTGCAAATCAAATTTTTATCTTTAATCAAGCTCAAATCAATAAGAGAATTCAATGATCATTATGCAAAAAAGCTCATTACTTATGCAATTTATTCAAATCTAACTGTTCAAGATCATATGAAACATTTCATCTTTATGCTGATTACTCAATTAAATCAACATCAGATGATTTTTGAAAAAACATGAATGAACAAGATCAAGATGACTATTGATATGAAAGACAATTGTTTTCAATTTTCTAGTTTCGAAGCTCATATCAAAGCTTTTATCAAAGCTCATTCGACTGTTCTTTCGAGCAAGAAAATCGCGATAGAACAGAAGAGTTTAATCTTTACTCAAATACTAAAGAGATTTATCTCTTCTGTCATCACTCAACTCAGCGAGAAGTCATCTTCATTCAGTAAAATCATGAAATCGTTTAATTCAGTCAACTTCGCTTCGTCTTTCAATTCAATGAACATAGCAATAATAAAGACTGCAGCATGTAGATCACTAGTCAAACGATTGAATATGACTACTTTCGCGATCATCATCACGAAAATCAATCGACTTCTAAAAACAGCTAGAAATAAACTTGAAAATGTAAATCTACAAAAGCTTTCACATGAAGAAATCTTGAAAAAAGTCAAAGCTAAGTTTTCTTTGAAATATCATGACTATTTAGACGTGTTTGATTGAGCGATGACTGATCAACTATCTTCTCATCATTTCTATAATCATAAAATTGAGTTAATCAACGAGAAAACATCTTCTTGAAGTCATCTTTATCATATGTCTGATTACAAGCTTCAAAAGATGAAGAATTACCTGATTAAGCATCTGAATAAAGACTTTATATCTTCTAGCTCAGCTTCATATGCTTCGCTCATACTATTCATCGAAAAGAAAGATGATAGCTTGCGTTTCTGTGTAAATTACAGAAAGCTTAATGCTTTGATCAAACAAGATTGCTATCTCTTATTGCTAATAAACGAAACTCTCGCTTGTATTCAAGATAGCAGATATCTGATTCAATTGAACATCATTGTCATCTTTAACAAACTGCGTATGCATTCAAACAGCGAAGATTTGACTATCTTTATCATCTCTTTTGATTTCTACAAATATCACGTGATGTTTTTTGAATTAATCAACGACTCGACTTTCTATTCACACTATATGAACGACGTGCTATTTAACTATCTTCATCAGTTTTGTCAGATTTATCTAAATGACATTATCATTTACAGCAAAACACTGAAGAAACATAAGCGACACGTATGATTAGTTCTACATAGATTACAAGAGACTGATCTTCAGATGAATATAAACAAATGCAAGTTTCATGTTCAGAAGATTTTCTTTCTGAAACTATTGCTATTCATTGAAAAACTAAAGATGAATCTCAGAAAAGTATAAGCAGTAGTTGAATGATTTACTTCTACAAATCTCACTCAAATGCAGTTCTTCATTGACTTCTGCAATTTCTATCAACGTTTTATAAAGAACTTTTCAAAGATTATTCATTCTTTGATTCAACTAACTCAAAAAGAGATGATATTTAAATGAAATCAAGCTTGTCAAATGATCTTTGATCATATGAAGAAATGAATGACTGAAGTCTCTATTCTTCGTCATTTTGATCAGAATAGAAAGACTATTCTTGAAACAGACTCATTTGACTACGTCAACGATGATATACTTTCTTAGTATAACGACGAAGAAACATTGCATTCAATGATTTACTACAGCAAGAATCTGAGTCTTGCTGAGTGCAATTACAAGATCTATGACAAGAAACTACTAACAATTATTTGTGTCTTCAAACATTGATGATCTGAGCTGAAATTGACTGAGCTACTCATTAAGATGTTCACTGATCATCAAGCTTTAACATCATTAATGAAAGATAAAGAGTTAAGTAAACGTTAAATGCACTGAGTACAAAAGCTCGTTAACTTCAACTTCAAAATCATGTATTGCTCAGATAAACAAAACATCAAAGTCAATGCATTGACTCGTCAAGTCAATTCAGTTTCTAGAAGTCTCAAGAATGAATGATGTCGTTATCAGCGAACTACAATTCTCACGTTGAATTGAATGAAAATTGCTGATTTAGAAAAGAAAGAGAATGATGAATCAATTTATCAATTGATTTTAGAAGCTAACAGAATCAACAAGAATTATATTTTACTTCGTGAAGTTGTATTAAAAGATGAAGTTCAATACAAAGATATTAAATTAAGAAATTGTCGAGTTCAGAACGAAATACTATATCAAGATGATTTTCTATGAATTCTCTTCAATAAGCATCTTCAAATAAAGTTAATTCAAGAAGTTCATGATCAATCTTTTATTAATCATTTCGAAATTCTCAGAATGATGAAGATCATAAGAAGATACTACTATTAATCTTCAATGCAAAAGACAATAAATTGATATATTTGAAACTGCTACATTTGTCAGCGATCAAAGACTTCTCAAGATAAATTCAATAAATTATTACATTCTTTACTCTTATTCAAACAGCAATGAAAGAACATAGTCATGAATTTCATCATTGACTTATCTTCTTCGAAAGACAAAAACGTCATACTAACAGTGATATGTAAACTGTTAAAGAAACGACATTATATTTCTTACTTCACTGATGACGAGAGAATCACAGCAGAAAAAACAGCTGAGCTAATGCTTCAGTGAATATATTGAATACATGATTTACTCAATTTCATTGTTTTGAATCAAGACTCTCAATTTATCTTCATTCTATGAAAGTTGCTTTGCAAAAGACTAAACATTAATTTTTGACTCTTCATAGTCTATCACACTCAAATCAATGATCAAAGTGAACAAGTCAATCAAAACGTTGAAAGATATCTTTGATTCTTCTGTTCATACATGCAGAATGACTGAGTTAAGCTACTACTCATGATTGAGTTTATCAACAATAATGCTCTGTTCTCAGTCATCTTCTTGATTTCTTTCTTTCTAAACAAAGATTTTCATTCTTGTATGAGCTTTGAACTCAATGTTATTGAATATGAAAGTTCTTGTGAACGCTTGCAGATGACTAAAGTCAAGAATATATTGAACATATGAACAAAACATTGAAGTTTGCTTGTGAGTTGCTAGTCAAAACATGAAAACAAATGATGAAACAAGTCAATAAACATAGAAAAGAAGTTAATTACAAGGTTGAATCAAAGATGTTTCTGAATGAAAGAAACATTGTTACAGCGAAATCTTTCAAAAAGCTAGATGATAAAATGCTTGATTCTTTCATCAATTTAGATTTCAATGACTCTTCATATAAACTGAAATTATCAGAATCTATGCATGTTCATGATGTATTTCATTCTGATCTGCTTCGCTCTGTCGTCAACAATCTCTTGTCTGATCAAAAGAACGAACTCTCAGATTTAATAGTGATAAACGACGAAAATGAGTGAAAAATTGATGATATATTGAATTTTCGTCAATATCAAAGATGACTTCAGTATAAAGTTAAATGAAATGACTATGACAATGATCTCAATTGATACAACGCTGATGATGACGAATTTATGAACGCTCAGAAGATCATTGATGATTTTCATATTTAATATTTAAACAAATCGCACTAATCAACAATTTAATCAATCACGATTTAACAGATCTGAGTCTGTGAAATCATGATTAAGCAATCAATTGAGTTGAGCAGAAAATACATTCATGCAAACATGAATTGTCGAAGAAGAGAAATAATGTCATGATTCTAGCCTTGTCAGACTCAGTCTTCTAGTCTTGTCAGATTTATTCTCGCTTCGTCATCTTAACTAGTTTCTATTGAGTTTAGCGTCGACTGAGAAACACACATATGTAGTCAGCTTCTTTTCTGTAGCTATCTTTCTTTCTTAACATTTATCTTCTAGTTAAATGACATTTCTATCTGACTCGCTCTAGACAGATCTCTAACATAGTTGACTTAACATAATTAATTATCAAAGTTGTTATTAATAAAGAAGTAACACATTTATCAGATATGATAGTGACTTTGATGATGATAGTGCAACGTTCACTGCAAAGCTGATAATTGACTTGTTGTTTACTATTTACATCTTAAAGAAAGATTCTTAAGCGAGTGAGTAAAGTAAAGTTCTCTGAACAAATTGATAAAGCGTTCTGCAAGCAATTATTGATTTTATTCTAAAAATCGTTCATTAAAGTGCAATCATTGTATTTAAGATAACTGAATAGCTTTATAAAGTTGAAGTAAAAGACATTGAAAGACTTGTCTGCTTGTCTCAAAGCGTTGTACTTGCAACAACACTTTCAATTCTTATTCAGTTTATTGTATATTTCTTTCAGATGCTTAAATAGCTCGTCAATCAAGATGTATGAATGCAAAGCATCATGTTGACATCAAATAAAAATGTGCTCAGCAGCATCATCTTCTAGTCTAAATATCACATAAACAATACAAATATTCTCATTATCAAAGTGATCAACATTTGTTTAAAGCTTGTCGTTTATCTTGATTCTTCAGCTGTCTCATATCAATTCATCTTCATTAATGAATATAAATGAGTTCAAAAACTTAAAGAACTTGTGATAATCATTGTTGAATAAAGTGAATAACTTTTGTTGAGTATGATTCTTGATAAAAGCTTGAGACTTCATAAACTGTCAAGATCGAAACTGATTCGCTGAATGCTGTCTCTTTTTTAGACTCAATACTTTCTTTCATAGTTCAATGATAGTCTTTTCTTAAGTGTTTATTGTTGTTTGATTGATCTTTAGCTCATTAAGTTTCTTGATGTGATTGACTTGTAAATCAGTTCATTGCTCATTGAGTTTTAAAGTCATGTCTCATTGATCTCTTCGCTCAATCAGCATCTTGATGATCTCATCTGACTGATTGATAGTTCATTGATGAAGTTATTGATTCATGTTGATGTTTTATAAGATAGTAACATTCTAAGATTTCATTGAAGCATTGAAAGAAATAAGAAAAACTCATTTACTAGCAATGCTTCTAAGCAGATGAGCTGTTCATGACTCAACTGATTCAGAGTCACGTGTCATTGTGAAAGATTAAAAATAAAGATAGATAAATAAATTTGATTGTGATAAGATTGAGTGATTGCTTTGATAAATTTGAGTAAATTTGAATGTGTGTTTTAATAAAAGTAATTCAAAGAATTTCTTGCAAATTTTCTGAATAAACGAAGTAGATTATTTTGTATCATTTACACGTCAATAGCAGAGTAGTTAATTAGCATTTATCTAATGTTAGAGATCAGTATAAAGTGAGTCATATGAATGTCATTTAACTAATAGATAAATGCTAAAAAAGAAAAGTATCTACAGAAAAAAACTCAATTCTTATATGTATGTTTCTCAGTTCTGTGCTAAACTTGATTGAGTTGATGTTTTACACATATGATGCAGAGTCTCAATAACATCACTTTTAAATCAGATTTTCGCTAGACTCAATTAAAATGAAATCAGATGAAGACTAAACGAAGAATAAATGAAGACTAGAATCGTAATAAATATAATTATCAATAAAGATAGTTTATTTATTAATGCATTCTGATCAAAGATCTGCTATCATGTTAAGATGAAACAACAACTAAGCATTGCTTTTCATTTGCAAACAGATGATCAGACAGAATGACAGAATTAAATGCTAAAACATTATTTACAAGTATATTATTCAGAAAAGCAAGATAACTAAGTTATGCTTTTACTTGTAATTGAGTTCATGTATCATCAGATGAAGTACTCTTCGTTGAGCTGTAGTTTCTTTAAAGTCATGTATGATTACAAGTCAATCTTTAACATATACATTAAGAATGATGCTATGAAAGAAGAAGTGTCAGCAGCAAAAGAACGCGTTGAAATGTTGCAAGATGTGCAAAACACGTTGATGAAATGATGATAAAATGCAATCAATGTTCAGACAAAGTACTATAATTAAAAACATAAGTTTAAGTTTTTTAATGTTAACAATTTAATTATGCTATCAGCAAAAAATCTGAAGCAGAAAAAGTCAAGCAAGAAGTTATTAAATAAGATGATAAAGTTTTTTCATATACAGAAACTCATAAATAAGCAAACATATCATTTTAATCTTTCAATCATTTATAGAGTTCATTTTATCTTTCATGTATTTCTTTTAAAGTTATATAATCATAGACTAAATAATGACTTTATATTTGATTATCTTGTACTTAGACTGATCGCGTCAAGTCGAGTACTCGACTCGAAAAGTATCAAGTTGAGTTGAAATTTTTTTGAAAAAGTGTTGAGTTGAGTTGAGAAGTTGAACTCAAGAACTCGAGTCGAATTAAGAAGCTTGACTCGACAATTCAACTCAACAACTCGACTCAATTCAACAAGATATTAAATAAATGTAAATAGCTTAATTGAACAGTCTTCATCATGAAGACTTCATGATTTTCATCATGACTTTCTATCAAACACTCTTCACGATAATGCAAAAAGATAATGCACTATAAATTTATAAGATTATGAGTTATGCTTAGAACTTAGAAAGTAAGATAAGTGCTGTTCGCTAGTTGAACAGCTCTATTATTTTCTTTTCACTTTCATTATTCTCTTTCTTCTCACTACTGATAATCTCATATTCATCATGTTGTAGTTTCTTCTCATTCTTCTTTGCTTCATAGCACATTTCTGCGTCATCGTTTTCTACTATGATGAGATCATTCAAATTAGAATTTATTGCATGTATCAAATTCTGAATTTCTCGTTCTTTGACAGTTGAGAAAGTGACGAATTCTGTTGCAAAATTCTGAAAAGCTGTCATAAAATTAGTATCATCAGTCTGCTTTAACTTCTTCAAATCATCATGATGAAGAATTCTTTGTTGAATTAAGTGAACTATAAAGATCATAAATTTTAATATTTCTTCGCTTACGTTCAGCTCATCTGTTGTCTTCTAAAATTGATATTAGTTTCTACAACTGAAAGATAATGCATATAGATAATGCATATCTTCATTGCTTTTGAAACAATTTTCTCTGCAGTAGTATTTGCATCTTGTGTTGCAGCAGTTATATTGAAAAGCTTTATTGTCTCAGCAACAATCTCAGCATTCGCTTTGCGTCTGATTTTTGATTCAAAGCATTCAACTATAAACAGATCAGCGCTTTATCTAGTATTGCATTACTGAGATGCATTATCATGAATATCTTTGTTCTTTCGCTCTTGTTTTATCTCGTCTCTTACATTGTCTTTTATCGCTGCTTTGTTGATCTCATTCACTTTTTTTCAAACATTGAATTGTCTTAGTTTGTGTAGTCGTTTGAATATGACTATATGATCATTGTTCTGTTGCTTGTAGTGTTCTTTGATCTCATTGAACCAATTTTCACCACGATTTCAACTTGCAATAGACTTTGAGTTTACAAATAGAGTGAACATTATCTGTTAAAGTCAGCATTATTCTCTTGATAATGCATTTGAGTAATGCAACAGTATCAATGAAATTTGAGTAGTTTAATAGAATATAAACTTGTAGAGAATTTGAAAAAGTAAGAGATATAACATCAAGTGAGATGAATTAATTTTCACGAAGAATTATTTCTGAACTGTTGAACAGAGTGAAAAGTATTTATTAAAGTCAGCATTGTTTTCTTGATGATGCATTTGAGTAATGCAATAGTATCAATGAAATTTGAGTAGTTCAATAAAATATGAACAGATAGAGAATTTTGAAAAGTAAGGAAAAAACTCATCAAGTGAGATGAGTTTGAGTGCAACGAGAAAAATTTAATTATTATTCTTAACACTTATTTTTTTTTTTTTTTTTTAACACTTATTCAATATTTTCTTCAATTTCTTTTCTGATTTTTCAATCACTTCTTTTATGACTGACAATGAGATTCATCTGTACATGATGTTGACTACGAATCTTTTGATTCTATTCTTTGTTTGAATAGAAGTCAGAAGAGTCAAGAGATTTCAATTCAACGCAATTTGAATGATGTTAGAACGTTATGTAAGCGAAAAAGTCAACTGTGCAGAGTTTTCATCTACGCGACAGCATTCTTTCTAACAGTCACAATTGATCTACGAAGAAGATTAATGACATGTCAATGTCAGTAAGAGATGAAAAGATATCTAGTGAAAAAGTCGATCTCAGTATAAGAGTCGTGACTACAAGTGGTTGAAGAATTTGCGACTTGTCGATTGCGTCGATATACTGAAATGTCTTCATTACATCAACAGTGTCATCAAGTAATTGATGAAAAGATATCAGGTAGAATAGTTGATCTCAGTCTGAGAGTCGTGACTACAGTGCTTAAAGAAGTAGTGATTCGTTGATCACGCTGATATACTGAGAGAGCTTGAGCTCATCTTCTTTACTTGACGTCAAGTCATACATTTATCTACGTGAAAAATCAAGAGCGCAGAAGAACGATCAGAACGCATTCTTTTCTATTAATCAAAGTCAATCATCGAACGATTGCGATCGCACGTTTATACTAACAATTCATTCAACGTCTACGTGACATAAGTCAAATCAAGAGAAGAAAAGAGTTATTCAGTACAATCACACTCTATCTTCTCATCGTGCGCGTCTCTCTTTCACCACGTATTTCTCTGCTCAATGAATGATAATCATTAAGCAAGAGAACGCAGTTTTCAACACTACAATCATGAGCATCACGAGTGCAACGAAATTGACTTCGCGATCAAAGATTGAAGATCGAAGCATCGTTGTATAGAATATCATCAATAAAGAGCAAAGCAAGAACAATGTGTCATAATCAAGCAATACAGACACTCATCAAGAGTTTACTTGAGCATCACACGCTGAATAGAAGCTATAGATGCAAACTTGATACATAGTCTCATGATCATTGTTTCAACGACGCGAAGTCATCATATAGACGACGAGTGATTTTCTCTCTCAGAGAGTTTTGTTCACTCGATATAAATAGCATAGAGTCTCTCATGAGTTGAGTTTAAATCGATGTCACAAGAGTGTATGAATTCAAATCAAATCAAATCAAATCAAATTAAATCACTTCTTTTATCATATTTTCTTGAATCGTTTTAGTAATCAACACTTCAATAAATAATACTTTCAAAGATAATACTTTCAAAAATCAAGTTTACATAAATCAAATCAATCATTCTTGATAAACAATGACATGCATCAAGAATGTTATCAATAATGCATACTGATAATGCAATATGACTTGTTTATTGCTGACAAGTTCATTTTTAACACATGCATTAGCATGTAAGACATCTAAGAGCTCGATGCATTTAACTGATTATTATGCTATCAAAGAAACTTCAGTCTTTAAACCTACTACTACTACTAAAAAGATAATGCACATGAGTAATGCATTATCTACTGACATACTAATGCTTTGCAACAGAAAAGACATTACAAATCAGACATTGTTGCGCTGCGCGAAATTTTAAAATATCAGAAGTCATTCGAAAATCTCATTTCAAAAATGATCTTCAAAAGACTTGTGAAAGAGATTATGCATGATTGTGCTAAAGCAAATATGTTACTCTATGACTATTGCATTCAGCGCTTTGCCTTGAGTGCTCTTCAAGAAATCACTGAAGACTTTATGATTTTCTTTATGAAAAGTAAGTGCATTACTCTTTTGCATTATCACTCTTGTTGTAGAATTTTCATTGACATTTTGCTTTATGCAGACATCAACTTAATGACAATTCATGTCAAACACGTCATCATTCAAGATAAAAATATGAGATTTATGAAGAATCTCATGATGAATCTTAATGTCATGTTTTTCAAGACAGACTAGAAAATGTCTGTCTTCATCAGTTAAATAAACAGTGTAATTCTTGAAATCACATTTGCATTATTCTTGTGCATTACTCTTGTGCATTGACTCGATTGTACTTCTAATAAGTACTTGCTCTAAATGCAAGACTTTTAATAAATGAGATGATATTGCAAATCTATGAATAAATCTGCGTCAGAACAGTCTTCAAAGATACTCAAAATGAATCAGCAGACTTGTTGATCTCTTGATCATCATTCTTCTCTCTGCAATAAATATTTCAAAGCTCAGTAATAGTCTCGTCTGAATTCAAATTCATAGTTCAATTGTAATACTTCATCAGCATTATTTGTTTCATCGTTTTTGAACTCATCTGTGATCGATTTCATCGACATACTCTTCTAGCAAGACTGAAAGTTCGCTCAATATCTATTAAGAATATTGAGCATGAAAGAACATCTTTAGTCATTTGCATCAATCTAGAAAAATTCGAAGCATTGTTTTTTCAAAATTGTCATGTTGAACATTTCTCATTTATAACATCAGTGCGAAAATATTGATCATCTTTGCCTTGAAAAGAACGAGCATGCTGAGATTGTCAAAGCAATGATCTTCTAACAGTTGCAACAAACTACAAGATTATTAGTAAACAATCAAATGCATTATCATAATGCATTATCTCATCAGCATCACTTCTTGCTCTTTGTGCTTCTGCTCTCAAATCAACAGCTGAATCTTCATAGTAACGATGAAAATACTCTTTGAACTCTGTCTTGTACTTGATCTTGTAGTGAACAGACTCTTCATCATGATCTGTATCTTCATTGTCTTTGTCGTTTCAAGTCTTGTAAAGATCTAGCTTCATTGTAGAATTCAGAATATTTGCAAGATTATATATTGTTTTATCACTGTCTTCAATCTTGACATAATACTTCGCAAGTTTGATTGAAACTTTTTTGCAAGTCTTCACTATAACAGCACTTAATGAGCAAGTACTTCTTCTTATATTCTTTTCAATCTGCTCAAGATGATTGAAAAGTGCATCAAACATTCGAAATTTTAAGTGAATATCTGCATTAGTTGTTCATGACATTACTAAAGTGCATTCGTAGAAGAAATTTAATAGATTGTCAACAAGCAAAATCATGAATCACTCGCTTTCATCAAGTTTGATCTTTGCAATCTTGAAATCTTCGCAGTATTTCTCTGTTCAAAGATCAACAAATTCGCGTAGTTGATATGCTTGACGAAGCATCAAGTACGTAGAGTTTCAACGAATGCAAATATCTTGTATCAGTTTTCTAAATCTTTTACCATTCTGCTCTTGAAAAGCTCTGAAGCGAATCAATCGCTGAAAAGAGTCGTTGACAGCTATCATCAGAGCACGAACCTAATTTCATGATTAATAAATGCATTACTTTTTTGCATTATCATTTGAAGCAATATCTTTTTGATCACAACAGATAATTCTCTGCTTGTCTCAATATCTTGCACTTGCTCATTCTTTAATTGAGCAATAAGATTATCAGCTATTGTCTTTGATTCAAGAGCTTGAATAAAATCTTGAGTCACAAGATTGATGATGTGAGTCAAGCAATTAATGAAATTCTGTGTTCTGTCTCATTGAAACTTGCGATGACTCATGATCTTTTCAAGTTTCTCTTTCAAGATACTATTATTGCTCACATTATCAATAACAACTTTGAAAAGCTTGTTTTTAATAGCGTAGTTCTTCAGAATTTTCATTAGCTTCATCATCAATTAATGATCAATATGCTCAATATCGAAAGGCGTAAATTCAATAAGATGTTCACGAAACTGAAATTTAACATTGATTCAGTATATTAACACTTTCAAGTACGTTACTTTTTGAGAACTAGATCACACGTTCAAAGCAATAGAAACACGTTGTGACTTTTTAAGATTCATTCTGATCTGATCACAAATATTCTTATAGTGAGAGAGAATCATAGTTGTCATCTTTGTGCAATGCACAATCTGCAGATTTGAACGAAGCATGTGTAGCAGCTTTCGAAATTGCTCATTATCAATGATTCAAAAGAGTAAATTCAAGTCAACAAAAATCTTGCATAATTGATCTTCTCAATTCTCTTGATTGAAGACAGAGACTAACTCGATATGACTTTTCTTCTAATAGTTTGTCAATTTTGCATTATCAATTTGCATTATCAGATATGACTTACTCGTTCAAAAGTCAGTTCAATCTGTGATTGCAAGTGTTCGCGTTTTTGCTTTATCGCTGTGCAAAAGTCTGATTCAAGATGCTTTTTCATAGCAGATGTGCTAAAGCTATTAAAAGCTGTAGAATGATTCATAATCTTATTGCAGATTGTGCATGAGATTTTGAGCAATTCTTCAACTATCAAAGTCAACTGTATAAAGCAATTTCATATATTGAATTGCTTATCATCTTTGACTTTTTTGAATCAAAGTGAATTAACTATCTTTTTTTGAGTCTTGTTTTGAATACTCTTGACAACAGAGATTTGAGATCATCATCATAGAAAAAAGTCATCTGTATTCAAAGTTCATTGAACATACTTGCTATTCTCTCTTATCTTGAGCTGTGAGAAATTCTGGTGAATTTTATTCATCGCTTCTTGCCTAATTTTCTTCTTTTCAAAATAATGTGAAAGTTTCATAGATTTTTGATTGAACAGATTGAAAGTTGTCAGCGAACTAAACATTTTGTCGTATTGTAGAATGATTTGTATTTGCAACGCAGCAACAGTAGTGATGAATAGCTTGAAGATAATATATAAAACAATGAGTAATGCGAAAAGATAATGCAATTTATTGCAAGAGAACAACAAGCGAACATATTGTTCTATGTTTCTATTCTTAGCTCTCTTGACGTCAAGCTCAAGTTCTTGGCGAGTTGAGTTAAGTTGACTCGACTGCTACTCAAGTCGCGTTGAATCGAGTTGAAAATATGCTCAACTCGACTTGAATCAAGTTGAAAATGTGAGCAACTTGATTTGAGATTGATTCAAGTTCAAAATGTTAACTCGATACTCGACTCAACAATCAGTCTACTTGTACTTGAGTTTATTGATGATGAGTAAGAATGAAAGATAGAAAAGATTTTATAAAAGTGAAAAAGAAAGAAAATCTTATATTATAAAATACAATGAAAAGAATATTTCATTGAATATAATTAATGAATATTGAGCGAAGATATGAAAAATGTCTTGAAGCTTATAAAAGCTTTTGAAATAAGATTGAAACATGAGCGAAAAGCATAATTACTTACTTTCAAGCATAAACTCATTATTAAAAAATGTTAGAAGTCTGTCTAAAGTGAGTCAGATAGAAATGTCATTTAACTAGAAGATAAATGCTAAGAAAGAAAGATAGTTACAGAAAAGAAGCTGACTACATATGTGTGTTTCTCAGTCGACGCTAGACTCAATAAAGACTAGTCAAGATGACGAAGCGAGAATAGATCTGACAAGACTAGAAGACTGAGTTTGACAAGACTAGAATCGTGACATTACTTCTCTTCTTTGATGATTCATGTTCACATGAATGTATTTTCTGCTCGACTTGATTGATTGCTCAATCATGATTTCACAAACTCAGATCTGTTAAATCGTGATTGATTGAATTGTTGATTAGCGCGATTTGTTCGAGTATCAAATATGAAAATCATCAACGATCTTCTGAGCGTTCATAAATTCGTCATCATCAGCGTTGTACCAATTGAGATCATTGTCATAGTCATTTCATTTGACTCTATACTGAAGTCATCTTCAATATCAACGAGAATTCAATATATCATTTATTTTTCACTCGTCTTCGTCGTTTATCACTATTGAACCTGAGAGTTCATTCTTTTGACCAGGCAAGAGATCGTTGACGACAGAGCGAAGCAGGTCAGAATGAAATACATCATGAACACGCATAGACTCTGATAATTTCAGTTTATATGAAGAGTCAACAAGATTTAAATTGGTGAAAGAATCGAGCATTTTGTCATCTAGCTTCTTGAAAGATCTTGCTGTAACAATGTTTCTTTCATTCAGAAACACTTTTGATTTGATCTCATAATCAACTTCTTTTCTATGCTTATTGACTTGTTTCATCATTTGTTCTCATGTTTTGACTAGCGACTCGCGAGCAAACTTCAGTGTTTTGTTCATATGTTCAGATATATTCTCGACTTTAGTCGTCTGCAAGCGTTCATGAGAACTTTCATATTCGATGACATTGAGTTCAAAGCTCATACGAGAATGAAAGTCTTTGTTTAGAAAGAAAGAGGTCAAGAAGATGACTGAGAACAGAGCATTATTGTCGACGAACTCGATCATGAGTAGTAGCTTAGCTCAGTCATTCTGCATGTACAAACAGAAGAATCGAAGATATCTTTCAACATTCTGATTGACTCGTTCACTTTGATCATCGATCTGAGAGTGATAGACTGTGAAAAGTCAAAGATTAATGTCTAGTTTTTTGCAAAGTGACTTTCATAGAATGAAGGTAAATTGAGAGTCTCGATTCGAAACAATGAAATCGAGTAAATCATGTATTTGATATATTCACTGAAGCATTAACTCAGCTGTTTTTTCTGCTGTGATTTTCTCGTCATCAGTGAAGCAAGAAATATAATGTCGTTTCTTTGTCAATCTACATATCACTGTTAGTATGACGTTTTTGCCTTTCGAAAGAGATAAGTTGATGATGAAATTCATGACTATGTTCTTTCATTGCTGTTCAAGTATGAGTAAAGAATGTAGTAGTTCATTGAATTTATCTTGAGAAGTCTTTGATCGCTGACAAATGTAGCAGTTTCAAATATATTGATTTATTGTCTTTCACATTGAAGATCAATAGTAGTATCTTCTTATGATCTTCATCGTTCTGAGAATTTCGAAATGATCAATAGAAGATTGATCGTGAACTTTTCGAATTAGCATTATTTGAAGATGCTCATTGAAGAAAACTCATAGAAGATCACTTTGATATAGTATTTCGTTCTGAACTCGACAATTTCTTAATTTAGTATCTTTGTATTGAGCTTCATCTTTTAATATGACTTTACGAAGTAAAATACAATTCTCATTGATTCTGTTAACTTCTAGAATCAATCGATAAATTGGTTCATCGTTCTCTTTCTCTTCTAAATCAACGATTTTCATTCAATTCAACGTGAGAATTGTAGTTCGCTGATAGCAACATCGTTCATTCTCGAAACTTCTAGAAACTGAATCGACTCAACGAGTCAATGCATCGACTTTGATGTTTTATTTGTCTGAGCAATACATGATTTTGAAGTTGAAGTTGACGAGCTTTTGTTCTCAGCGCATTTGACGTCTACTTAGCTCTTTATCTTTCATTAATGATGTTAAAGCTTGATGATTAGTGAACATCTTGATGAGTAGCTCAGTCAATTTCAGCTTAGATCATCAATGCTCAAAGACACGAATGATTGCTAGTAGTTTCTTGTCATAGATCTCGTAATTGCACTCAGCGAAACTCAGGTTCTTGCTGTAGTAAATCATCGAATGCAATGTTTCTTCATCATCATACTGAGAAAGTATGTTATCATTGACGTAGTCGAATGAGTCTGTTTCAAGAATAGTCTTTCTATTCTGATCAAAATGACGAAGAATAGAGACTTCAGTCATTCATTTCTTCATATGATCAAAGATCGTTTGACAAGCTTGATCTCATTCAAATATCATCTCTTTTTGAGTTAGTTGAATCAGAGAACGAACAATCTTCGAAAAGTTCTTTATAAAACGTCGATAGAAATTGCAGAAGTCAACGAAGAACTGCATCTGAGTGAGGTTTGTAGAAGTAAATCATTCAACTACTGATTGTACTTTTCTGAAATTCATCTTTAGTTCTTCAATGAATAGCAATAGTTTCAGAAAGAAGATTTTCTGAACATGAAACTTGCATTTGTTTATATTCACCTGAAGATCAGTCTTTCGTAGTCTATGTAGAACTAATCGTACATGTTGCTTATGTTTCTTCAGTGTTTTGCTGTAGATGATAATGTCATCTAGATAGATCTGACAAAACTGATGAAGATAGTCAAATAGCACATCGTTCATATAGTGTTGATAGAAAGTCGAGTCGTTGATTAATTTGAAAGACATCACGTGATATTTGTAGAAATCAAAAGAGGTGATAAAGATAGTCAAATCTTTGCTACCTGAATGCATGCATAGTTTGTTGAACGCGACAATGATGTTCAATCGAGTCAGATACTTACTTTCTTGTATATGAGCGAGAGTCTCGTCTATTAATGACAAAGAGTAGTGATCTCGTTTGGTCAAAGCATTGAGCTTTCTGTAATCAACGCAGAAACGCAAGCTATCATCTTTCTTTTTGACGAATAGTATGAGCGAAGCATATGAAGCTGAGCTAGAAGATACAAAGTCTTTATTCAGATGCTTGATCAGATAATTCTTCATCTTTTGAAGCTTGTAGTCAGACATATGATAGAGATGACTTCAAGAAAATGTTTTCTCGTCGATTAACTCAATTTTATGATCGTAGAGACAATGAGAGAGTAGTTGATCAGTCATTGCTCGATCAAACATGTCTAGATAGTCATGATATTTCGAAGAAAGCTTAGCTTTGACTTCTTTCAAGATCTCTTCATGTGAAAGCTCTTGTAGATTTACATCTTCGAGTTTATTTCTAGCTGTTTTTAGAAGTCGATCGATTTTCGTGATGATGATCGTGAAAGTAGTCACATTCGATCGTTTGACTAGTGATCTATATGCTGCAGTCTTTATCATTGCTATGTTCATTGAATCGAAAGGCGAAGCGAAGTTGACTGAGCTAAATGATTTCATGATTTTACTGAATGAAGATGACTTCTTGCTGAGTCGAGTGATGACAGAAGAGATAAATCTCTTTAGTATTTGAGTAGAGATTGAACTCTTCTGTTCTATCGCGATTTTCTTGCTCGAAAGAACAGTTGAATGAGCTTTGATAGAAGCTTTAATATGAGCTTCGAAACTAGAAAATTGAAGATGATCATCTTTCATATCAATAGTTATCTCGATCTTGTTCATTCATGTTTTTTCAAGAATCATCTGATGTTGATTTAATCAAGTGATCAGCATAAAGATGAAACGTTTCATATGATCTTGAACAGTTAGATTCAAATAAATTGCATGAATAATGAGCTTTTTTGCATAATGATCATCGAATTTTCTTATTGGTTTAAGCTTGATTAAAGGTAAAGATTCAATTTGCAAATGATCACAAACATTCTGCGCGATTAATTCATCAATGAACGAATAGTCAGTTGCTTCAATGTCAATCAATGACTTTAATGAGTAACTAATTTCATTGCTAGATAGTACACATTCAATAGTCAAAGATTTCGAAGCAAAAAGATCATTTGAACTGCTTGTTGTTGAAGAAATTAACACATCTTTCATTGCATCTTTGATGAAAGTCACTAGTTTTTTGTCTCATTCTTCGATTTCTCTGTAAATAATTTCTTCTCTTCTTTTGACATGATGATCTCATTGAGACGAGAAATGAATGCATGAAATGTCAAAGTACTAGTCTTCAGCTGAGAGCAGTTCTTTGAAAGATGACTCGATGCTTTGCAGTTGAAGCAGATGATTGACATTCTTGATCATTCAGATTCAAAGATGGAAAAAGTAGTGAGTTGAACATAGCTAGTAGTCGAGACTGAAGCTGATGTCAACGAAGAAACAAAACGTTTTTTCAAAGCTGTTATCGATTTGACTGTTCATTGCTCGTCACGTAGCTGATAATTGACTCGTTGTTTGTTATTTACATCTTGAAGAAAGATCTTAAGCTTATCAAGCGAGCTAAACTCTATGAAGCAAACTGACAACGCGTTCTGAAGACGATTGTTGATTTTATTCTGAATGTCGTTCATCAGAATGATATCATCGTAGTTCAGAAAGCTGAATATTCTAGTGAATTCTGAATAGAAAGAGCTGAAAGACTTGTTGAGCTGCTTCAGAGCAACGTATTTATGATGACACTTTCAAATCAGGTTCTGATCTTTGTAAATTTCTTTCAGATGTTTCAGTAACTCTGATAGTGACTGATAGAATGAGAAAACATCAACACAATGCTTTGCATAGATTTGCTGATCAGCATCATCTTTTAGTCTGAAAATCACATAGACAATATGAATCTTTTCAGTAGAATAATGATTCGTGTTAACATTGAGCTTGTCAGCTATTTTGATGTTTCATGTCTTTCAGGTAGAATCATCTGTTTCGATGAAGATGAGTGAATTCGAAAGCTTGATGAACTTGTGATGATTGTTCTCGTTATCAGATAGAGTAGAAAATTCTCGTTGAGAGCGAGCTTCTTTCTGATTGACTTGTTGCTCAGCTGACTGAGTATCTTGACGAGGCATAGATCGATCAGCTTGACGTTGTTTCGCTCTGAAGTTCAATCACTCGTCTTGTAGCTGATTGATCTTTTTCTCTAGCTCATCGTTTTTATCAAAAGCGACTTCTAGTTGTTTCACTCTCTTTTTGTGATCATCTTGTACAAGAAGTCAGTGTTCATTGAGTTGTAGAGTCAAGTCTTGCTGACTTTGAAGCTTGTTCAGCATATTGATGACTTCGTTGAGTTGATTGCTGACTCAATGAAACAGTTGTTCTTTGATGTTTATGTTTCATGAGATGACAGCTTTCTCAGCTTCAACTGAAGCATTGATGAGTAGAAGTGAAACTCTTCTACTGACAATGCTTCTAAGTAGACGAGTTGTTTGAAACTCAACTGGCTTGACGTCGCGTGTCATGATGAGAGAAGGTAGAAGTTGTTGAGATAAGAGTAGATGAGAGATTGATGTTTTGAATTGATGTTTTTTGATGAGTGAAAATTCAAAGAATCTCTTGTGAATTTCAAGTAATAATTGAGTGCTTTATTCGAAGAATTTCTTGCGAATAGAATGATGAAAATGAGTGTAGAATCGAAGAATTTCTTGCAATCTAAAATGATGATGCAAATTTGAAGAATTTCTTGCAAATTTTCCTTACTGAATAGGTTGTTTTGTATCGTCTATTCATCGATAGCAGGGTAGATGATGAGCATTTATCTAATGTTAAAGACCTGCCTAGAGCGAGTCAGATAGAAGTGTCATTTAACTAGAAGATAAATGCTAAGAAAGAAAGATAGCTACAGAAAAGAAGCTGGCTACATATGTGTGTTTCTCAGTCAACGCTAGGCTCAATAGAAACTAGTCAAGATGACGAAGCGAGAATAGATCTGACAAGGCTAGAAGACTGAGTCTGACAAGACTAGAATCATGACAAGTTCGATGCTTCTGCTCTTTGTTATTTTTCCGGTAGCGAAATAGCTAACTTGAGCTCATAATCTCTTGATATACGAGAACACGAGGGTAGAAAGACATATAGATATATTTGACTGAACTCTGTAGTAGGTAGAGCATATAAGATGAAGAAGAAAGAAAAGAAGTGAGCGAAGGGTAAATACTCATTCACTAGCGTCGAATCAATGCGAAGATTACTAATCACAGAGATAACAGTATCGTTTTCTGTTTTCACCATTTTCAACACAGACAAGTCATAACGACAGCAACAAGACTAGTAAGACGAGCGAGAACGACAGAGCAGCAGACAGAGCAGCAGGCAGAGCAGCAGGCAGAAAACAGAAGAGGAAAAAGCATCAGCGATCAACAGGTAGCAAAGACTGATTTCATAAGCGATTGTGATCATAAGCGATTGCGATCAGAATTTCGCAACTTTCGCACAGCATATTTCTTTGATCGCTACAAGATCGATCACTTTCTTTGATTTACAATGCTAGTAGAGAGACTCTATCAATGACTAAGCATACGATCATTGATTAGATTCGACAAGTCGACAACAGCGAGGTATATTAAGCACTCGTATCTCATCTGGTCAAGCTGCTACCAAATTTGGCCTAGCTGTTAATCAAAGAGAGTGATCAACCTTGTAACGATCAAAGAAATCAACAGCATAGCATGTGACAAGCAGTAGAATTGTGACTCTTGCTTGCATCTTCATTCAATGTAACTGTTGAATCGCAAAAGCAGTCAGCTCAGTCAGATTTCAATTGCATAAATGATAGTCACTACAGAAACATAATCTAACACTGCTGACACATCATTTTCTCTCTACTAAGCCTAATAGAGTAATTTTCAGGATTCAGTGATCTCATAAACAATCAACATCAATCATATCAAAGAAAGATCATGAAATATACATAGTTCTGCGCCTGTCTATCATCAAATTCAATGTATTTTCTCGTTGATTTCTCAATGCAAAATTCAAAACTGAAACATATCTTTTGCATGCTCAGAATCAACTTTTATTTCTCTAAATTACATCTGAAAACTGCTCATGTAGAAGAGCGAAACATCGTCAATTTAATTCTCTGCAGTGCTTTCTCAAGCATCTTCTCGTTCATCTCGCTGTCGATTCTCTCGCTCGTCTCGTTGTTAATCTTCTCGCTGACTCTGCGACTGTCATGATGTCAGATCATCAACTGTCAGAATCGTGTCTAAATGATACAATCAATGAAGATCAGAATTGATAGTGCTTGATCTTTAGAGATAGCTATAACTGAATATTAAGAATACAGAAGAAGATTGATACAAAAGCTTCTATTTATGTAATGTTCAGAGACTGCGCTAGACTCGAAAGAAATGTGTTTGTGACATGAAAAGAATGTGATGTAGATGAACAAGATGTTGGTGAAAGAAAAGAGTGTTGAGAAAGAAAAAGAGTGTTGAGACATATCTGAGTCATATTTGAGTCAAACCTGACTAGCTCGCTGATTAGTTCTAATCATTACGCAGAGAACTCGCTAGCGTTCACTGCAAATTGATTAAAGCTTCAGCCTTGTTCAGTCTTGATACGCTCGTAACATCAACTCGATTTAGAACATAGATCATTAATATCTTAGATAATCTCGATTCATTAAATCTGTTTTGCAGTTCAATGAATCAAGTCATCAATCTAGTCATCATCATCTTAATTTAGTCTCAGCAATTTTGTTTCAATCATTTCAGTTGTGTATGCAAACTTCTGCAATCTTAAGTCAATAAAACTACTGTCTAGCCTTGATTCTGCTTGATTCATGTATATAGAAGTCAAGTTCTCGTTCTTTTCTTTTGCTCTTTGTCTTTCGTCTTGTACATTATCTGATGTATTGTCTTGTATTTAGATTCTATTAAAGTAATAATAATATCAGTCTTCTATATTAATAGTATTTCTAGTTTAGCTCAGTCTCTGACATTACAAAAGATCTACACTTTCTGCAACGTTTTCATATGTTGAAATCTCATCTAGTTATTCTTTCGCTCAAATGAAGTCGCTTCACAATTTCTTGATCGAAGATGAGCGTGCTGTTGAACAGTTCACTCAAAGTATGATTGAAAATTCAGTTGAGATCTTTCGCGCAATGCAAGAGCTTCAAAATCAAGTTCAACAACATGATGTCATCATTTTGTTCTTGTTCATCATTTTCAGTTCTTCAGTTTATATAGAATTGAATTCTCAGTCTCTTGCGATGATAGCTCAGATCATCACACAAATCTTGAACAATCAATCTCTTCTTGTCATTCATCTCTTTGTGAATTCTGTCACTGTCTTCATTGCTTCTAGATTCGAGAAGCTTTTTGACATATTTGAATATGAGAGAAACAAAGATCGATTAAATGCATGAGAGCAGAGTCTGATACAGCGCATGAACGTGAATGATGATTGTTATCTCTCTCATTGAGTCAAGATCATCTATGTCGAGTCACGACTCATCATAAATAAGAAGACTCACAATTTAATGAGTCAATATCAAGTCAATGATCTTTGTATCATTTTCATCTTTGCAGATTGACAACATAAGTTGCATCATTACTGCAACAATTCTTTCAAGACAGAAGATGCTCATTTATATCTTCGCGAAATTCTGAAGCAAGACATGAATAGCTTTGTCAACTACTACAATCTCTTCTATCAAAAGAAAGAATGTTCTTTAATGAAAGATTTCTCGTTGATTGACTGTCTGAGACGCAATGTCAATTATTTCACTTAAGTCATCATCTTCTTCTGATGAAATCTTGATGAAATTCAATCATTCATCTTTCATCAATGAGTTCAAACATTTTTTAACATTGATGAAGAGCTTTAACAGCTTAAGCATCATCAATCTTGCTTCATCTTCATTATCATTTCATTCATCAAAGTCAAGAGCATCTCTGCATCGACTAGTAACTTTCTAAATTCAAAGATCATCATTTTTGTGACTGTTGTTTTGACAGTATCTTCGTCTCTTTCTCTCTTGTTTCTCAATGAGTCAATGAATTTAAGCTTTGTCATTGTCATTCTTTAAGATAAAACTCTGATTATTTCTGAGATTAAGAAAATCTGCAACAAGTGAAAGTTGTGTTACTACTGCAAATTGCAACATTTGAGCAAAATTGTTAAAGAATGCTCAAATAAGAAGTTCTTCACTTTGTGTATCATGAACATCTATGACAATGACATTATCAGTATAGATGAAGAAGTCTCGCTGTTCACAAGAAAAGTTTAGTTTTTGAGTTAAATCACGCTCAGAAATCTGTATACATATCATCTTGTCTATTAGTCTTAATCTTTTCACTTTCACTTCAATTATATAAAAAGTTTTCTGCTAAATCTGTCTTGAAACTCTTTGAATTCAATTCAACATTCAAAGATAGTCACATGATGGTATTTTATATTCTACATCAAGCTCAATCTAGAGTTTTCACTCTTGCTCTGATTGATAGTAAAGTCTTTGCTTATATCTTTATGAATAAATTCTTCACGCAACAACATCATCTTTTCTTGCATCAATTAATTCATTCTTGCAGACTTCAAGAATTTAATGATCAAGTCTCTTTAATCAATGACATTACTCATGTCATTGAAATCACAATGATTCTCAATGAACACATCAAAAGACTATTCTTCTATGTCATTGAATTAAGTCAGTATCTCATCATCATGAGTTTATCATGACTTTGTCATCACGTCATTGATGTCAATTTTGAGCACAATATTCTCATCTTGTCTTTCTTTTTCTGTCTTAATCATTGTTGCTCATTTCTCGTCAAGATCTATGATCTTAATCAACAAGAAGAAAATTTCTCATTCAAAGTTAACAAAGTAGCTTTCTTTCAGCCTCACTCTCAATTCACTTACAAGAAGCAACTCAGTTCATGAATCATTCACAAGAAGCAATTCAGCACTCAGTTCATGTTATGAGTTTGCATAAAGTGAATCATATGAGTGTATTTTAACTAGAAGTTCAAAGCTGAAGAAGAAAGAAGATGCAACACGTCGTGAGTTTTACTCACAAAGACATGCTAGGTCGCTAGCGTGTCAACATCAGCTTTATACTAGTTTATGATAGTCTGACATGATTTATGTTAGACTAACTCAAAGTGCATGATTGCAACATTATTTTCTTTCTTCATCTAGCAATGTTCTCATTGCTGCAGTTTAATTGATCTTTCTTAAGTTGATTTCTATCTTGACTTGTTCAAATATCATTCATGAAAGTCATTTATGATTTTTAAGCATTCTTTGAATTCACTTTCATCGACGTTGTATCAATGTAGATCAACGTTGTATTCTTTTCAATTGACATGATATTGTAGTCATTTATCTCATTCGTAGTGTCTGAAGTTCAGTATGTTCTTCATCTTTCATTCATCTTCGTCGTCAATCACTATAGAGTCAGACGATTTATTTCATTGTTCATTCAGCGAATTCTTTGAATCTAATTGCAGCAGATTTGATGTGAACTCTGAATGTATCTTCATAGTTGATGATAGTTTCAGTTGATAAGCATGTTTGATCTCAATCAGAATCTTGAAGAGTTCTAGCATCTTATCATTTAGCTTCTTTGATGATCGTGAGATTATTATGTTTCTAGAATTCAGAAACATCATGTCATCTATCTTGTAGATCATTTTCTTTCAATGCTTATCAATCTGTTTCTTCATTGTGATTCTGACTTTTGTCAAGACTTGCTTGATTAATGCTAGTGATTGTTTCATGTGTTTGAATATATTCTCTGCTTTGTCTGCTTCGATTTTAGCTCAAGTGATCTCATATTTGATTGAGTTCAAATCGAAGCTCATATGAGAGTGAAAGTTCTTATTCAGAAAGAACGTTGACTGTTCAATTGACGACGAAATAGCATTGTTATCAACAAATTCAATCATGAATAATCAGGTGAATCAATCATCTTGCATATATGAGCAGTAGTTTCGTAAATATCATTCTACATTCTGATTCATTCTTTCTATCTGATCATTGATTTGAGAATAATAATCAATGAATAGTTTCATCTTGATGTTTAGTCTCAGACATAAAGACTTTCAGACAATTAATATGAATTGTGAATCACAATCAAACATTACTGATCTTGATAGTTCATGAGTTCTGAAGACTCATATCAACAGTAGCTTGACTGTTTGTTCTGCGAAGATTTCTTCGTCATCTGATCAACATGATATATAGTGTCGTTTCTTAGACAATCAATCTATGACTGTCAGAATCGCGTTGCTTTCATCACTTTCTGATAGATTGATAATGAAGTTTAATGATATGTTTTGTCATCATTGCTTGAGTATGAGCAATGACTTCAGCAGTTCATTGATTTGATCTTTCGATGCTTTTGATCTACGACAAATGTAACAGTTTCAAATGTAGCGCTTGATCATCATTCTCATCTTTGACCAGCAATATAATCGTCTCAGCAAGTTCAACGTTCAATTCATGTCAGAGTGATCATTGATCAAAAGATCATGTGCTTTTCTTATCAATAAAATGATCATTGACTGAGAAACTCATAGTCTATCATCTTTTCAGAGTACTTCATCAAGTATCTTGCAATTGTCTAGATCAATATCTTGACAAGTTTTTCTGTTTTGTTTCATGACTATTTAAATATTGAAGCACAGTTGATTCATTTGATTTTCAATTATAATCTGATTCTGAATAGAAATCATCTCTTCAATCGAATTTTGATTAACTTTTGATTCAAGTTTCGAATCTGAGTCAGATTCTGAGTCAGATCTGAGCAAGATCTGAGTCAGATCTTAATCAGCTTTCTGATCATCTTCTATTGATTGAAGTTCAAATCTATCTTCTGACAGTAGCATCTGATGCTGATATAGCTTATGATCATCGTTTGCTTCAACTGACTTGACGTCTGACATTCTGATCAGCGCGTCGACTTTCAGATTCTGTTTTTTTGACTAATATATGATCTTGAAGTTATATTCAGATAACTTCTCAGCTCATTTAGCTTGTCGTCTGATCAGTTCTTTGATGATCATGAAGTACTTTAAATTCAGATGATCGATGAAGATCTTGATTGAAATATTCGTACATTTCAATTTGAGATGTCAATGCTTCAAGCAGCGAATGATGATCAGCAGTTTCTTGTCATAGATCTCATAGTTGCATTCTGCGAAAATCATGTTCTTGCTATAGAAGATCATTGAATGTAGAATGTCTTCATTGTCATACTGAGACAATACTTCGTCGTTGACATAGTTCAAGAAGTCAGTTTTCAGAACAGCTTCTCTGATCAAGTTGAAATGCTTCAGAACGAAAACTATCATCACTTGTTGCTTCAATTCTTCAAAGATCATCTGACAGATCTCTGTTCATTCAAAGAAATGATCTTTTCGAGTCAACTTTATCATGAGTTGAGTGATCTTTGAAAAGTTCTTTATGAATCATTGATAGAAATTGCAGAAATCAATGAAGATCTGCACATGAGTCAACGATCGAGACACTTCTCAGTCTCGAATCACATCTACTTTTCAAGAATTCATTCGCAGATCATTGATGAATATCAGTAGTTCAAGAAATGAGGTTTTCTGAATTTTGAATTCGCACTTGTCAATGTTTATCTGTAGATCGACTTCACGAAGCTTCTTTAACACTTCTTTTACATGAGTTCTATGTTCTTTCAATGTTTTACTGTAGATGAGAATATCATTCAAGTATGTTTGACAAAATTTATGCAGACAGTTGAACAATACATTGTTGATATAATGCTGAAAGAAAGCAGATTCATTGATCAATTCAAAGAGCATTACTCTATACTTGTAGATGTCAAAGAAAGTAACAAAAGTAGTTAAATCTTCGCTTTCTGAACTCATGTGCAGTTTATTGAACGTGATGATAATGTTAAGTTGAATCAGATACTTACTGTCTTGAATTTAAGCTAGTACTTCGTCTATCAAGAGTATTGAATAACGATCTCTTTTGATCAGAGCATTCAGTTTTCAATAGTTCACGCAAAAGCAAAGACTGTCATCTTTCTTTTCGACAAACAGTATTAACGAAGCAAAAGAAGCTTTGCTGAAAGTGATGAACTTCTTCTTCAAATTCTCTTCTAGATACTCTTTGACCTTCTGCAACTTGTAGCTCAACATAAAATACAATCAACTTCTAGAGAATTAACTCTCTTCTTCTAATTTAATCTTATGATCATATGATCAATGCAAGAACAACTGCGTTGTCTTTTCTTTATCAAAAACATTCAGAAAGTCGTGATAAACTATCAAAAGCTTCTTCTTCAGTTCATTTAATGACATGATAGAGATCATTTCATTCAGTTTCGTGAAACCTTCAGCTGAGCTAAGCGCTTTGTTGATTTCACTAATGATCAAGAAAAAGATCTTGATCTTCTTATTCTTGACTAAAGTTTGATACACAGCGACTTTGATTATGACAATATTGACGAATTTCTTTGTCTCAGTTGACTGAAATGAGCGAAGTTGATCGAAGTCAACTTGAGTGCTTTGCTTTGCTATGAGAGCAGATTCAATGAATCTATTCACTGATTTCTGATTCATGAGTCTCTTCAAGATAATCGTTGATGTAACAACAGAGTTCAAGTTCTTTCGTTTCATTTCACAGATCTCGTTTGATTCAGATCTGTGAAATGCTGATTGACTGCTTGCTTTTGAAACAACAGATTTTGATGTTCAAATCTTCAACAATGATATTAATTGATTGTTTGCAAAATCTATCAACATTTGATTTCTTTTCAATCAAAGATTTTCAATGATTATCTTGTGCTGATTTAGACGAGTTATCAATAAAGACATCATTTCATTCTTGTGTTCTTGTATCATAATTGATGTATACAGAGCGTATGTAATCAACTTTCAATCAAAGATTTCATCATATGATCAAATCAACTTTGATTTTAACAGCGATATTGACTGAATATCAAAGCGTTCACATAGCTCTGACATCAAAGATTCATCAATGAAAGTCATGTCAGTGACTTCAGTATTTATCAGAGCGAAGAATCTGAATATCTTTTCTAGACTATTTAAGATGATGTCAATAGTGAACGACTTGAAATCAAATGAATCGTCAGACATGCTGATGAAGCAGAATATGAGTATATCGTTTTCAGTCACTACTTTGACGAGAGCAAGTCGTTTTTCGAATTCGCTGCAATTTCATGCATTTGAGCTGGCTTAAAACAGTCACATGCTCTATGTTTTGACTTCTTGCATTTGAAGCAGAGTTTTTTTTTAAAACAACTTCTTTCTAGCAGAATCAACGTTTAATATTCTGAGTTTCTTTCATGCAGAGATTGAAGCTGAGATCGCAGTAGTGATTGTCATCAAAATGCTAGCGATAAAGCGAGCGACTTGAGTCGTTGATGTCTTGAGAGCTGATTGAGCATTCAATTTCGTCAATTGAACGTTGACTTGCATGCAGATGTCAACGAATTCGTTCAAATTCATAGTTTGTTCATTAATCATGACTCGCTGAAGATCTGAGCTAATCTTATGCTGAAGATCATCTAGTAGAATTTCGTTATTGTATTCTAGTTTTGCACTAAGTCTCTGAAATTTCATTCAAAATTCATGAAAGAAGATCTTGTTTTGATACAGCTTCAAAAACTGTCGTTGAGTCATGTGACGTCAATTGAGATTGTCGTACATTTATTTATGATCGACAGTATCTCTTCTGCTTCAAGAAATGAGTTCGTGATCATGTTTCTCATTCTGAGTGCTATGTGTTTGATCATCGTTTCACTGACTCGACTTTTCACATATGCAATCTTCATTTCTTTGATAGAAAAATGATTCTTGTTTATCTTCAGCTTGTTTCGCATTCAAGACAATTAATTATTCACATTCTGTTTTGAATCTTTGAACAGAGATGAGTCAGATAGCTTGATCGACTTCGAGAATCAATCTTTCGAAATCAAAGTGCTTAGTTGACTTGATGTTGCTTCTAGATGACGTATAATCACGTTCTTTTTCTTCATCTTTTTCTGTAGACATGTTCAAACAGCGTTCAACGTTATCTGCGTAGCTTTCAACTCAATGTTAATAGCTTTCAATTCAATGTTGATCTTGTTGATGTCATTCAACATCTGAATCATGTCATTGTGAGTCTTGATTTCAATGTCATGCTGTTGACATATGTACTTGATAAACGCAACGAGATCATCTGCTTCATGAGTGCTTATTCAAGCATTCAGTTCAGTGCTAATGCTGATCTTGATCATTTCGTGATCAAAAAACAACACGTTCATGTTCTTTTCTTTGATATTCAACAACGCATTCATGTCTTCTTCTTCTGATGCAGTTTGATTCTGTGATAGAAGTGATTCTCTTTCAGCATTTTGAAGTTTATAGCGAGTCATGCTCACTGATTCTGATTCTAATTCTGTGCTTCTAGTCATTGTGAGAGTAGAAAATTGCTGATCGAAATTCAACTGAAATTTCTGGTTTCAGTTCTAGAACAACGCGTTCATATTCTTCTGTTCTTCTGTTCTGACAACAAGCTCAGTAAAGAGTTAGTCTAGAGCAACATGTTCATGTTCTTCTGTTTTATTCTAGAAATTTCTTGTTTTCTAACAAGTTTTCTGAACTCAATTTTCGAATTTCGATTCTGATTCAAGTTTAAGTGATGTAACTTGTTTTTATATTGTCTACACGTCAATAGCAAGGTTGATGAGCTTGAAACTAATGTTATGAGTCTGCATAAAGCGAATCATATGAGTGTATTCTAACTAGAAGTTCAAAGCTGAAGAAGAAAGAAGATGCAACACGTCGTGAGTTTTACTCATGAAGACACGCTAGATTGCTAGCGTGTCAACATCAGCTCTATACTAGTCTATGATAGTCTGACATGATTTATGTTAGACTAACTCGAAGTGCATGATCGTAACAGTTCACTTGCAAGAAGCAATCTAGTCTTTCATTCACTTGAAAGAAGCAACTCAGTTTTCAGTTCGCTTGCAAGAAGCAATCTAGTTTCTCATTTGCTTGAAAGAAGCAATTCAGTTTCTCATCTGCTCACAAGAAGCAATATAATTTTTCATTCACTCATGAGAAGTCAACTAACTTTCAGCTCATTCACAAGAAATAAATCTTGTTCAGTCTTGTCTCTTATCTGAAACAAGAAGCTTCTAGTTGTATTCTTCAAGTCATTCAAAAAGAATACTCATCAAAAATCAAGTGTCAAAATTCTTTTTTCTTTAGAACTTCTGTTGTTTCTTAAGCAGATCAATTCAATTGATCTTTTATACAACTTGACATAGTTGAGTTGAAAGCTTGAAGCTTTAATCATGCTGCTTGTATCAAAGACATTGAAGTGTTTAACGTCACTCTAAAGAAAATCGATGTCTTCTTGAATCTTGAATCAATCTCGTCTTCTAGTCTAGATTCTGACGAGTCAAAATCGCGTCATGCAACTTTGACTGTTCATTCAAAGAACAGTTCAACTCTTGCTCAGTTCTCATCTCATTCTCAAGACAGTACATATGATAAGAATCATCGTCTGAATCTTCATCAAATGAAAAAGAAATTTCATTTGACTGCATTCACGACACAAGAAGATCTTGAAGTTTATCAACAAAGCAAGAACGTTGATTCAGTCACAATTTTATCGTTCAGATATTTAATATTTTGAGTTTCTAGACGTTTTCTTCAAGAAAAACGTTGATATCTTGTCTTTGCATCAAGCTCATGATCATGTCATACATCTTAAAGAAGATGCTCAACTCTCAGTCTTCACTTTGTACAACATGAGTCGTGATGAAATTCTAGAACTTCGTCGTTATTTGAATGAAAATTTGAGCAAAGATTTCATTCAAGTCAGTTGCTTTCAGACGATTATCTCTGTTCTCTTCATCAAGAAACTTAAAGAAGAACTTTGCTTCTGCGTGAACTATCAAGATCTGAATGCTATCACAGTCAAGAATTGATATTCTTTGCTTCTGATCTCAGAAACGCTGAATCATCTAAGTCAAGCTAAAATCTTTATCAAGCTGAATATCATTTCTGCATTCAATCGACTTCGAATCAAAGAAGAAGATGAAGCTTTCATCGTCTTTTGCACTCGATTTAAATTATTCAAGTATCTAGTCATGCTCTTCAATCTATGTAATGAGTCTGTCTCGTTTCAGAAGTATATCAACAATACTTTTCATGAACATTCAAATAAGTTCTATACAGCTTATCTGAATAACATCTTGATCTATTTCAACAATGAACTCGAGCATGAGATTTATGTCAAGCTCATTCTGCGAAAGCTGCGAGAAGCAGATCTTTAGATGAATATAATCAAATGCAAGTTTCACATCACTCAAGTCTCATATTTAGAATTGATAATCATCATTGAAGAGATCAAGATGAATTTTTCTAAAATAAACATCATTGTCAACTGACTCATCTTAATCAACGTTAAAAACGTTTAAAGTTTTCTAGATTTCACGAACTTCTATAGAAGATTCATTTATGACTATAGTAGAATAGCTATCTCGCTCACTCATCTCATCAGAAAAGATGTACTCTTTGTCTGATTTCAGAAATGTCAGATTGCATTCAACACTTTTAAGAAAGTCTTCACTTTCAAGATTATTCTTCATTACTATAATTCAGATCACAAGATTGTGATAGAAATTGATGCTTTGAACTATGTGTTCAAAGACATTCTCTTTCAGTACGATGAGAACGAGATTCTTCATTCAGTCGCTTACTTTTCGAAGAAGCATAATTCAGTCGAGTGTAACTACGAGATCTACAATAAAGAACTCATGATCATTGTTTGCACTTTCGAGAAATGATGATCAGAGCTCAAAGACTTTATCTATTCTGTCGAGATGATTATGAATTACAAAAATCTTAAGTATTTCATGTCAACTAAGCAGTTGAGTTGTCATCAAGCTCGTTGAAGCGAGTTTCTGTCTAGATTTAACTATCACATCGCTTATCATGTTAGAAATCTGTCTAGAGCGAGTCAGATAGAGATGTCATTTAACTAGAAGATAAATGCTAAGAAAGAAAGATAGCTACAGAAAAGAAGCTGACTACATATGTGTGTTTCTCAACCGACGCTAGACTCAATAGAGACTAGTCAAGATGACGAAGCGAGAATAAATTTGACAAGACTAGAAGACTGAGTCTGACAAGGCTAGAATCATGACATTACTTTCTTTCTTTGACAATTCATGTTCACATGAATGTATTTTCTGCTCGACTTGATTAATTATTCAATCATGATTTCACAGACTCAGATCTATTAAATCGTGATTGATTGAAATTAGCGCGATTTGTTTGAACATCAAATATGAAAATCATCAACGATCTTCTGAGCGTTCATAAATTCATCGTCATCAGCGTTGTATCAATTGAAATCATTGTCATAGTCATTTCATTTGACTCTATACTGAAGTTTTCTTCGATATCAACAAGAATTCAATATATCATCAATTTTTCACTCGTCTTCGTCGTTTATCACTATTGAACCTGAGAATTCGTTCTTTTGATCAGACAAGAAGTCGTCGACGACAGAGCGAAGCAGATCAGAATGAAATACATCATGAACATGCATAGACTCTGATAATTTCAGTTTATATGATGAGTTAATGAGATCTAGATTGATGAAAGAATTGAGCATTTTATCATTTAGCTTCTTGAAAGATCTCGCTGTAATGATGTTTCTTTCATTCAGAAACATTTTTAATTCAATCTTATAATCAACTTCTTTTCTATGCTTATTGACTTGTTTCATCATTTGTTTCTGTGTTTTGACTAGCGACTCGCAGACAAACTTCAGTGTTTTGTTCATATGTTCAGATATATTCTCGACTTTAGTCATCTGCAAGCGTTCACAAGAACTTTCATATTCGATGACATCAAGTTCAAAGCTCATATGAGAATGAAAGTCTTTGTTTAGAAAGAAAGAAGTCGAGAAGATGACTGAGAACAAAGCATTATTGTTGATGAACTCGATCATGAATAGTAGCTTAGCTCAGTCATTCTGCATGTACAAACAGAAAGATTGAAGGTATCTTTCAATGTTTTGATTGACTCATTCACTTTGATCGTCGATCTGAAAATGATAGACTGTGAAGAGTTGAAGATTAATGTTTAGTCTTTTGCAAAGCGACTTTTATAGAATGAAGGTAAATTGAGAGTCTCGATTCAAAACAATGAAATCGAGTAAATCATGTATTCAATATATTCACTGAAGCATTAGCTCAGCTGTTTTTTCTGCTGTGATTCTCTCGTTATCAGTGAAGCAAGAAATATAATGTCGTTTCTTTGTTAATTTACATATCACTGTTAGTATGATGTTTTTGCCTTTCGAAAAAGATAAGTCGATGATGAAATTCATGACTATGTTCTTTCATTGCTGTTCAAGTATGAATAAAGAATGTAGTAGTTCATTGAATTTATTTCAAGAAGTCTTTGATCGTTGACAAATGTAGCAGTTTTGAATATATTGATCTATTATCTTTCGCATTGAAGATCAATAGTAGTATCTTCTTATGATCTTCATCGTTCTGAGAATTTCAAGATGATCAATAAAAGATTGATCGTGAACTTCTTGAATTAACTTCATTTGAAGATGCTCATTGAAGAGAACTTATAGAAGATCATCTCAATATAGTATTTCGTTCTGAACTCAACAATTTCTTAATTTAGTATCTTCGTATTGAGCTTCATCTTTTAATACGACTTCACGAAGTAAAATACAATTTTCGTTGATTCTGTTAACTTCTAAAATCAATCAATAAATTGGTTCATCGTTCTCTTTCTCTTCTAGATCAGCAATTTTCATTCGATTCAACGTGAGAATTGTAGTTCGCTGATAGCAACATCATTCATTCTTGAAGCTTCTAGAAACTGAATTGACTCGACAAGTCAATGCATTGACTTTGATGTTTTGTTTATCTAAGCAATACATGATTTTGAAGTTGAAGTTGACGAGTTTTTGTATTCAACGCATTTGATGTCTACTTAGCTCTTTATCTTTCATTAATGACGTTAAAGCTTGATGATCAGTGAACATTTTAATGAGTAGCTCAGTTAATTCTAGCTCAGATCATCAATGCTCAAAGACACGAATGATTGCTAGTAGTTTCTTGTCATAGATCTCGTAATTGCACTCAGCGAGACTCAGATTCTTGCTGTAGTAAATCATTGAATGCAATGTTTCTTTGTCATCATACTGAGAAAGTATGTCATCGTTGACATAGTTGAATGAGTCTATTTCAAGAATAGTCTTTCTATTCTGATCAAAATGACGAAGAATAAAGACTTCAGTCATTCGTTTCTTCATATAATCAAAGATCATTTGACAAGCTTGATTTCATTCAAATATCATCTCTTTTTAAATTAGTTGAATCAAAGAATGAACAATCTTCGAAAAGTTCTTTATAAAACGTCGATAGAAATTGCAGAAGTTGACGAAAAACTGCATCTGAGTGAGATTTGTAGAAGCAGATCATTCAACTACTGCTTGTACTTTTCTGAGATTCATCTTTAGTTCTTCAATGAATAGCAATAGTCTCAGAAAGAAGATCTTTTAAACATGAAACTTGCATTTGTTTATATTCATCTGAAGATCAGTCTCTTGTAGTCTATGTAGAACTAATCATATGTGTCACTTATGTTTCTTCAGTGTTTTGCTGTAGATGATAATGTCATTTAGATAGATTTGACAAAACTGATAAAGATAGTCAAATAGCACGTCGTTCATATAATGTTGATAGAAAGTCGAGTCGTTGATTAATTCAAAATACATCACGTGATATTTGTAGAAATCAAAAGAGATGATAAAGATAGTCAAATCTTCGCTATCTGAATGCATGTGTAGTTTGTTAAACATGATAATGATGTTCAATTGAATCAGGTACTTGCTTTCTTGTATACGAGCGAAAGTCTCGTCTATTAATGGCAAAGAGTAGTGATTTCGTTTGATCAAAGCATTGAGCTTTCTGTAATCGACGCAGAAACGCAAGCTATCGTCTTTCTTTTCGACGAATAGTATGAGCGAAGCATATGAAGCTGAGCTAGAAGATATAAAGTCTTTTTTCAGATGCTCAATCAGGTAATTCTTCATCTTTTGAAGCTTGTAATCAGACATATGATAGAGATGACTTCAAGAAGATGTTTTCTCGTCGATCAACTCAATTTTATGATCGTAGAAATGATGAGAGAATTGATGTTTTGAATTGATGTTTTTTGATGAGTGAAAATTCAAAGAATTTCTTGTGAATTTCAGGTAATAATTAAGTGCTTTATTCGAAGAATTTCTTGTGAATAGAATGATGAAAATGAGTGTAGAATCGAAGAATTTCTTGCAATCTAAAATGATGGTGCAAATTTGAAGAATTTCTTACAAATTTTTCTTACTGAATAGATTGTTTCGTATCATCTATTTGTCAATAGCAGAGTAGTAAATGATGAGCATTTATCTAATGTTAGAAGTCTGTCTAGAGCGAGTCAGATAAAAGTGTCATTTAACTAGAAGATAAATGTTAAGAAAGAAAGATAGCTACAGAAAAGAAGCTGACTACATATGTGTGTTTCTCAGTCAACGCTAGACTCAATAGAAACTAATCAAGATGACGAAGCAAGAATAAATCTGACAAGGCTAGAAGACTGAGTCTGACAAGACTAGAATCATGACATATTGTTTTGACAAGATCGATGATAAGTTGAATGCTTTGACACGTCGCTCAGAAGATCTTTCTAAAGAGAAAAATACATTCAATTCTTGACATCAATATCAACATCAGACAATTCTGAAAACTTATGTTTTAGATCTCAATATTGTTAAGAATCTTGTCTTCAATGTCTTTGACATCAAAGTCATAAAGCTTCAGTCACAAATCATCGCTCTAGATTCAATTCAGTTACATCTGTTCTCAGTTATCTCAACACTTTCACAAATTCTAGTTCTTATGAATCTAGAAATCGAAGAATTCGACGTTAAAAACATCAAGTCTCAGCTAGATTAAAACATTTTGAATCTTGATGAAGATTCTGCTGACATTCTCACTCAGACATTGTGAAAGCAAGTTGAAATCAATGACAAATTCGCAGCTCAGATAATCGAAGTGCTTTGCAATGAAGCACGACATCACAACAAGATCTTTCTAGTTGAGTGTGAAAAACACGAGAATCATCTGTACTTTCAAGAAAGAAAGTACATGCTCAACTCAGATAAACTACGTCTTCGTATCATTCAGCTCACTCATGATAGTGTCGTTGATGATCACTCAGAAAGAGCAAAAAGCTATGTGTTAGAAATCAATCTAAAGCAAGTCATAGAAGTGTCATTTAACTAATAAATAAATGCTAAGAAAGAAAAGTATCTACAGAAAAGAACTCGATTCTTATATGTGTGTTTCTCAGCTCTGTGCTAGACTCGATTGAGTTGACGTCTTACACATATGATGCAGAGTTTCAATGATATTATCTCTAGATTAAATTCTCGCTAGACTCAATTAGAATGAAATCAGACGAAGACTAGACGAAGAATAAACGAAGAATAGACGAAGGTTAGAATCATAACATTACTTCTCTCTCTTAACTATTCATGTTTGCATGAATGTTGTTTCTTAGTGCGCTTTTCTTGAATATTTGATATGAAAGTCATCAATCATCTCTTGAGCGTTCATAAATTCATCGTCGTCAGCATTATATCAGTTGAGATCATTGTCATAGCTTTTTCATTTAACTCAATATTGAAGTCATTTTTGATATCATCAAGAGTTCAATATATCGTCAATTTCTCATTTGTCTTCATCGTTTATCACTATTGACTTTGAAGATTCATTCTTCTGATCAGACAGAGAATCATTGACGGCAAGACGAAGAAGTTCTGAATGAAATACATCATGTATATGCATAGTCTCAAGTAGTTTCAATTTATAGAATGAGTCAATGAAATCAATGATCTGAAAAGAGTCGAGCATCTTGTCATTCAATTTTTTGAAGAATCTCGCTGTAACGATGTTTCGTTCATTCAGAAATATCTTTGATTCAATCTTGTAATTGATCTTCTTTCTATGCTTGTTAGCTTGATTCATCATTTGTTTTCGTGTTTTGATCAGAGCTTCACAAGCGAAGATCAATGTCTTGTTCATTTGTTCAGATATATTCTTGACTCAATTGATTTGCAAGCGTTCATGAGTGCTTTCATACTTGATGATGTTAGAGTCAAAGCTCATATGAGAATGAAAGCTCTTGTTTATGAAGAAGAGAATCAAGAAGATGACTGAAGACAAGATGTTATTGTTGACAAACTCAATCATAAGTAGTCACTTGAATCAGTCATTCTGCATGTACAAATAGAAGAAACGAAGATATTGCTCAACATTCTGATTGACTCGTTTGCTTTGATCATTGATCTGAAGATGATAGATGATGAACAATCAAAGAGAAATGCTCAGTCGTTTGCAAAGAGACTTTCAAAGAATGAAGATGAACTGAGAATCTCGATTGAATACAATGAAGCTTGATAAATCATGAGTTCAATATACTCATTGAAGCAACATTTCAGCTGTCTTTTCGACTGTGATATCTTCATTATCAATGATGCAAAAGATATAATGTCTTTCTTTCAACAATCTGCAGATGACAGTCAAAATAGCGTTGTAGTCGTACAAATCAAATAAATCAATAATGAAGTTCATGACTATGTTCTGTCATTGCTGTTCAGATATAGATAGAGATTGAAGCAAGTCATTTGATTTATTTCTTGATGTCTTTGAACGTTGACATACGTAGCAGTTTCAAATATATCGATCTATCGTTTTTCGCATAGAAGATCAATAGTAATTTCGCTTTATGATCTTCACTGTTCTAAGAATTTCAGAATGATCAATCGACGATTGATCATGTATCTCACGAATCAGATTCATTTGTAGAAGCTCGTTGAACGAAACTCATAACTGACTATCATGATACAAGATTTCATTCTGAGTTCGACAATTCTTCAATTTGATATCTTCATATTGTGTCTCGTCTCTTGCTATTGCTTCGCGAAGTAGCGTACAATTCTCGTCAATCTCATTAGTCTCAAGAATCTGTTTATAGATTGATTGATCATTATTCTTCTTTAGATCAGTGATCTTCATTTGATTCAATGTCAAAATAGTAGTTCTTTGATATCAAACGCGTTCATCATTGAAATCTCTAGGCACGAAGTTCGCTTGACGAGTTAATGCATTGATCTTAATGTTTTGTTTGTCAGATTGATACATTATCTTGAAGTTGAAGTCAGCTAGCTTCTGAACTCAACGCATCTGTTGTTGACTCAGCTTCTTGTCTTTCATTAATGAAGTGAGCGCTTAATGATTGATGAACATCTTGATAGAAATGTTGATCAGCTTCAGTTCAAGTCATCAGTGTTTAAAAGCTTGAATTATGATCAGCAGTTTCTTATCATATATTTCATAGTTACATTCAGCAAAAGACATGTTCTTGCTATAGAAGACAATTGAATGTAGAACATCTTCGTCATTATATTGAGACAGAACTTCATCATTGATGTAGTTGAATGAGTCAATTTCAAGAATGAAATCGCGAATCTAATCAAAGTGACGAAGTATAGAAGTCTCAGTCATACATTTCTTCATGTAATTGAATGCAGTTTGACAAACTTCATTTCATTCAAATATGATCTTCTTTTGAATGAGTTGAATCATTGAATGAACAATCTTCAAAAAGTTCTTGATAAAGTGTTGATAGAAGTTGCAGAAGTCAATGAATGACTGAATCTGAGTGAGATTATTGAGAATAGATCAATTCACTACTGCTTGTATCTTTCGTGAATTCATCTTAAGTTTCTCGATTGACATCAAAAGTTCTAAAAAGATGATTTTCTGAACATGAAACTTGCATTTATTAATGTCTACTTGTAGATCAGCTTCTCGTAGTCTATTCAAGATCAATCATACATGTTGCTTATGTTTCTTCAAGATCTTGTTGTAGATGATAATGTCATCTAGATAAGTCTGACAAAACTGATGAAGATATTTGAACAGCACGTCGTTTATATAGTGTTGATAGAACGTTGATTCATTGATTAATTCAAAGAGCATTACATGATATTTGTATGAGTCGAAGAAGATGATAAAGATAGTCAGATCTTCGCTATCTGAGTGCATTCACAGTTTATTGAATGTAATAATGATGTTCAATCGAGTCAGATATTTGCTTTCTTGTATACAAGTGAAAGTCTCGTCTATCAAGAGCAAAGAATAATGATCTCATTTGATCAAAGCATTGAACTTTCTGTAGTCAATGCAGAAACGCAGACTTTTGTCTTTCTTTTCAGCGAACAAGATGAGCGAGACGTATGATGCGAAGCTGAAGAAAATGAACTCTTTGTTCAGATGTTTGATCAGATACTTCTTTATCTTCTAAAGCTTGTGATTGAACATCTGATATAGTTTGCTTCGCGAAAGTGTTTTCTTGTTGATCAACTCAATCTTGTGATTGTAGAAACGATGCGATGATAGTTGATCAATCATTGCTCGATCGAAAACGTTTAAATAGTCGTGATATTCAGAGAAGAGCTTGATCTTGACTTGCTTGAAAGCTTCAGCGTGAAAAAGCTCATGCAGATTCACTTTTTCGAACTTGTTTTCAACTGTAGTTATGAGTCAATCGATTTTCAAGACAATAACAGCAAAGATCTTAATGTCTGATCGTTTGACTAACATTTTATATGTTGCTGTCTCTATCATGAATATGTTGGTTGAACTGAAAGCTGATTTCAGACTGAACGTCGATTTAGAATTGACGTTAGACGAAACTGCTTCAAGCGATTTTGACTGTTTAATTAATTTAATGAACTTCTCTTTTGACTGATCGAAAGAAAGTGATTTCTGATGAGATTGAGAGATAACGAAAGTGAACAATCTTCTCAGTATATGAGTAGAAGTTAAACTCTTCTGTTTCGTGATGATTCTATGACTTGAGAGTAGAACAATTGATTTCTGACTAGAAGTGAAATTCGAAAACCGAAGAAAATCGATTCGCATATTTATTACTAGATTAATTTTGTTCATTCATGTTTTTTCAAGAATCATTTGATGTTGATTTAATCAAGTGATCAACATAGAAGCTGTGTCAATCATATGATCTTGAACAGTCAGATTCAAATAAATGACATGAGTAATAAGTTTCTTAGCATAATGATTGTCAAATTCTTGAATTAACTTCGCTTTGATCAAAGTCAGAGACTTGATTTGCAACTGATCACAAACAATCTGCGCGATCACTTCATTAATGAACGAATAGTCAGCAGCTTTGATGTCAATCAATGACTTCAATGAGTAACTAATTTCATTGCTAGAAAGTACACATTTAATAGTCAAAGATTCAGAAGCAAAAGAGTCATCTGACATGCTTGTCATTAAAGAAATTAACATCTCTTTCATCACGTCTTTGATGAAAGTCTCTAGTTTTTTGTCTCGCTATCTTCGAAAGAAGACATTTTCTCATTCTCTTTATTCTTTGAAATGATGATTTCATGTAGACGAAGAGTGAAAGCTTGAGAAGCAGAAGTGTTGATCTTGTTCTGAGAACAGTTCTTTAACAAGTGACTCGAAATCTTGCAAATGTAGCAGATGATAAATGATTTCGCTTAATCAGACTCAAAGATAGAAAAGATGATAGACTTAACATAATTGATTATCAAAGTCATCACTGACAATGAAGTAGCAGCACGTTTCTCAGATATGACAGTGACTTTGATGATGACAGTGCGAAGCTGACTGCGTAGCTGATAGTTGACTCGCTGTTTATTATTTATATCTTGAAGAAAGATTCTTAAGCGAGTGAGCGAAGTAAAATTCTCTGAACAGATTGATAGAGCGTTCTGCAAGCGATTATTGATTTTATTCTGAAGATCATTCATCAGAGTGCAATCATCATAATCGAGATAGCTGAATAGCTTCATAAAGTTGAAGTAGAAGATATTGAAAGACTTGTCTGCTTGTTTCAGAGCGTTGTACTCATGACAACACTTTCGATTTCTATTCAGTTCATCATATATTTCTTTGAGATGTTCAAGTAGCTCGTTGATTGAAATGTATGAATGCGAAGCATCATGTTGACATCAAGCAAAGATGTGCTCAGCAGCATCATCTTCTAGTCTAAATATCACATAAGCAATACAGATATTCTCATTATCGAAGTGATTGATATTAGTCTGAAGCTTGTCGTTTATCTTGATTCTTCAGCTGTTTCATGTCGATTCATCTTCATCAGTAAATATAAATGAGTTCAAAAACTTGAAGAACTTGTGATAATCATTGTTGAATAAAATAGATGATTCTCGTCAAGTATAGTTCTTGATAAAAGCTCAAGACTTCATAGACTGTTGAGATCGAGACTGATTCGCTGAACGCTGTTTCTTTTTGAGACTCAATACTTTCTTTCGTAGTTCAATGATAGTCTCTTCTTGAGTGTTTATTGTCGTTTGATTGATCTCTAGCTCATTTAATCTCTTGATGTGATTGACTTGTAGATTGATTCATTGCTTGTTGAGTTTCAAAGTCATATCTTGTTGATCTCTTAACTCGATCAGCATCTTGATGATCTCGTCTGACTAATCAATAGCTCATTGACGAAGTTATTGATCAATGTTAATGTTTCATGAAATAATGACATTCTGAGATTTCGCTGAAGCATCAAAAGAAATAAGAGAAACTTGTTTACTAGCAATGCTTTTAAGCAGATGAGCTGTTCGTGACTCAACTGATTCAGAGTCGTATGTCATTGTAAAAAAAATAAGAATAGATTTGATTGTAGTAAGATTAAGTGATTGATTTGATAAATTTGAGTAAATTTGCAAATATGTTTTGATGAAAGTAATTTAAAGAATTTCTTGCGAATTTTCTAAATAAACGAAGTAGGTTATTTCATATCATCTACACGTTGATAGCAGAGTAGTTGATTAGCATTTATCTACTGTTAGAGATTGATCTAAAGCGAGTCATAGAAGTGTTATTTAACTAATAAATAAATGCTAAGAAAGAAAAGTATCTACAGAAAAGAACTTGATTCTTATATGTGTGTTTCTCAGCTTTGTGCTAAACTTGATTGAGTTGACATCTTACACATATGATGCAGAGTCTCAATGATATCACTTCTAGATCAGATTTTCGCTAAACTTGATTAGAATGAAATCAGGCGAAGACTAGACGAAAAATAGACGAAGAATAAACGAAGGTTAGAATCATAACACTATGAACTGATCAGTTGAGTTTACTGATGATCAAACATTTATAAGTATGTTCAACGCTTCGTACAAAACTGTCACGTGTGCACACGTTTCAAGCTCTTTAAACAATGAACTCAAGAATAATTGCATCTTCTTTCAGTTCTTGAACGTCGTGAATGTGATATCTTCATGAACTATGTAGATTCTTTATCGCTCAGTATTTTCATAAATATCACATATAAATATGTTCTAGTCTTCGTCGATTATCTTATTAAAATAAGACATTTAATTCTCATCACTTCTATGAAAGTTGAAGAAGTTATCAACTACTTCTATGCTTATGTTTGAAAACATCATGATTTACTTGAGTTCTTTGTATCTGATTGAGACACACAATTCATCTTCAATGTCTGAAAGCATATGTGTAAAATGCTAAAGATAAACGTTAAGTTATCAACGATGTATCACTCTGAGATCGATGATTAAATTGAGAAAGTCAATGCTGTCATGAAGCATTATCTTCAAGTCTTCGTTAACTACATGCAGAATGACTGAGCTAAGTGACTTTCTGAAGTTAAATTCATCGTCAATAATGCATCATCATTAATCACTTTAACATTACTCTTCTTGATCAATTTGAGTCAGAATTCATGTTTAGACTTCAAGTTTTCTGAGTCTTTGCTCAAGAATTTTACATTTCAAGCTCGAGACAAGTTAATCAATGTTGAAGAGTTCATCAAGAAGATAAAGAAACTAACTGAGCATCTACGTGATGAGATGCTTATAGCTCAGATCATTTATGAATTCAATGTTAATCTCTCTCGTCATTCTTGTTTTAAATACTTCGTCGAAGATGAAGTCTGACTGAATGCTTGCAATCTCAGCATCACTCATCTTGCTGTCAAGTTAAACTGTTAGAAGTCAGCATAGAGCGAGTCATATGAGTGTAATGTAACGAGTATATAAATGCTAAGAAAGAAAAGTGTCTAGAAGAGAAGAGTTGACTATTTATATGACTCAGAAGAACATAAGCTAACTCTGAATAAAGTTGATCTTGAAACAACTCTATAGTCTAGCGACGAGCGATCAACGATAGTCATCAACATAGTCATCAACATAGCTATCAACATAGATGCGTAGCTAGAATCGTAACATTACTTTCTTTCTTCAACGATTCATGTTTGCATGAATGTATTTTCTTAGTCTTGTGTAGAATCGAAATGTCTATTGTAGCAGACTCACTATGCAAGGTAAAATGATGTCATTGTAGCAGACTCACTAGTTGCACATGAACGTATGATCAGGTTCACTGATGAGTAGAGTGATGAGAGTGAGTAGATCATCACATTGATCATGTCATTGAAGCAGACTCACTAGTTGCACGTGAACATTTGACCAGATTCACTGATAGATAGAGCGATGTGAGTAGATAGATCATCATGTTGACGAAAGATGTCTTTGTAGCAGACTCACTATTTGCATGCGAACGAGTCGACAGATCGATTCACTGGTTGATAGAGCAATGTGAGTAGCTGAGTCATTGCATTGACGAAAGATGTCATTGAAGCAGACTCACTGTTGAGGTTTGCTCATCAAGATAGAGACTTCACGCAGTTCTAGACTGATCTCTTTGATTGCTCTTTGAGATAGAGACTTCACGCAGTCATAGACTGATCTTGTTTGATTGTTCAACAAATTCGAAGAATTTCTTGCGAATCTGAATAAACGGTTAATTTGCTGATCTTTGATCTAGTCAAATGATTTCGATCGTTTGTTTATACTCACTGATCAGCGCATGAGTTTGAATCTTTTGTTTATTCTCGCTGAATCAGCTCACAAGAAAAGAAAGATGAATGCTGCTGACGATTGCAAGTTGACTAGATCAAATGTCGATAGTGAGTTGAAGAGTTGACAGAAGCACTCGAGAATTGATGCAGATTATTTCACTTCGTCTGTAACGAAGAAGCATTTATATAATGTTAGAGATCAGCATAGAGCGAGTCATATGAATGTAATGTAATGAGTATATAAATGCTAAGAAAGAAAAGTATCTAGAAGAAAAGAGTTAACTATCTATATGACTCAGAAAAACATAAGCTAACTCTGAATAAAGTTGACCTTGAAACAATTCTATAGTCTAGCGACGAGCGATCGACGATAGTCATCAACATAGTCATCAACATAGCTATCAACATAGATGCGTAGCTAGAATCGTAACATAAACGATCATAACATTGATCTTTTCAAGATTAAGCATGTCTTCAAGAACAATTCTCTGATCATTGAATTAAATCTTTCAGCATTCATGAAGATTTATTCAATCTTTCATGTCATTCTTCTGAGTCATATCACAAGTGATTTTCTCTCAAATCAACATCAGAAATCTCAAGAATTCATTGTTGTCAAGAATGATAAAAGATTTTGATATGTAAACAGTATACTAAACTTCAAGCATGATAAACATTATAATTCATCTCTGCTCAAGTATTACATCAATTAAGAAGATCACTTTTCTACTTGAAAGTCTTTTCATCTTCTGAATAATTGTGAGCAAGCACTTAATGAATATCACCTCGTCAATTCTGTCATCAAAGAATCACATGTACTGTCATGTGTAATATCTCAATGTTAATGTCAAGAACTTTAAATTCAATCTTCATCATCTCAACTCAGTTCAGATCTGACTCAGATTTTATTTAAATCTGACTCAGACATTTTGTTTAAATTTAATTCAGATGTGACTCAGATGTATTTTAGTCACATTTGTGCATCATCATATTAAACTGCATTTCATCTTTCTTTTACTTAAATTTGACTCAGATCTTGTTTAGATTTGACTCAGACATCTCATTTAAATCTGACTCAGATGTGATTCAAATGTGTTTCAATTCTCTGTGCATCATCATATTAAAATGCGTCTCATCTTATTTCATTTTACAGAAATCTTGCTCAGATTTGACTTAAATGTGACTCAGATCTATTTCAGTCTCATCTGTGCTTCATCACATTAAAATGCATTCACATCAATTCTCATCTCATTTTAATCTTCATCTTCAATTCTTTCTCATCTCATCTTGTTTCTTCTCATTGTCTTGCAGAAGCTCAGTCTTGAAGAGAGAAGCTACTGTTATGATGTCAGATCATCAATTCAATTTAGAACATAAATCATTGATATTTTAAATAATTTCGATTCATTGAATCTGTTTTGCAGTTCAATGAATCAAGTCATTAATTTAGTCATCATCATCTTAATCTAGTTTCAGCAATTTTGTTTCAATCATCTCAGTCATGTGTGCAAACTTCTGCAATCTTAAGTCAATAAAACTACTGTCTAGTCTTGATTCTGCTCGATTCATGTATATAGAAGTTGAATTCTCATTCTTTTCTTTCGCTCTTTGTCTTTCGTCTTGTACATTACCTGATGTATTGTCTTGTATCTAGATTCTATCAAAGTAATAATAATATCAGTCTTCTATATTGATAGTATCTCTAGTCTAGCTCAGTCTCTGACAGCGACTGACTGTCAGACATCTGGCTAGAGAGAAGCTTTGAGATCAGCTCAAAGTCGAAGAGCTGACGTTGAGTGAAGTTTTCAAACGTCTGTTGACGTCGTTGCTGTGAGACTGTCAATCGTGACGATGTCGCTTCTGCTCACAGTCGATTCTGTGATTCTGACGAACGATTCATAGTCTTGACGATGGCAGGCTTCGAAATCAGTAGAATCTGTCGCGATGAGAGAAGACGTGCCTTGCATCTCAATATTCTCACCGTCGCTCTCATCGTCGCCTTGATGATCGCTCATTGTATGATTCTCTTGCTTCTTCGTTCGCGCTGCCGCCGCTCGAGGCGACTTGATGTACAGTCAGTGACGATGTATATTCTTCAGCTTTAACACTTCATCGTCGACTTTATCGTACAGTCGCTTCTGTATCTTATGCGCGCATGACAGCCTTGAGGTGAATGCAAATGCAGAAGGTGAGTGAAGAAGAAGAAGAATGACGACGGCGACGAGAATGTAAACAACAAACGCGATGAACTCTGAAAAGTACCCTATTAGGCTTAGTGCAGAGAGATGGTGTGTCAGCACTGTGTGTGACTATCTAAATATATAGTATATTTGTTTGGGCAAACCCGACAGCCCTCGACTGTTTCTAAGGCTAAATTTCGCCTCGAAAGTCGCTCTGAGGTGTCAAGCACTTCTAAACCTCAGGAACGTCAATGCGAAGTATCAAGATCGACGAGAACTGATTCTAGTTGACTGTTCGAAAGTGTGACTATCTTTGATGTCTTCTGAAGATATTTAGTATGTAGCTTGATTGAGCTTTGATATATAAATAATAGCTGTCAAATTTTTATCTTTCTAGTGTATGACGTCTTCTAGTTATGAATGACTACGAATCTCATCATACGAGCGATTTCATTGATTATTGCGAAGAGCACAAGATAATTTCGTTCAGCTTATCATCACATACAACTCATCTACTTCAGCCTCTAGATGTATGCGTTTTTCAGCCTTTGAAACACTGACATTCAGAGACTGTTAACGAAGCGATTCAAACGAGCGACGAAATCTACATCAAAATCGAATTTCTAGCTGCTTTCAACGAGCTTAGAAGCAAGACTTTCAAGAAAACTACTATACATTCGACTTGAAAGAAAACTGGTTTAATTTCTTTCGATCCTAATGTGGTTTTGAAAAAGGTGCGAGAAACTCAGACCTCAGCTCACTCTATTACATCTTCGCTCACAATATTATCCGATATCTGAAAGACTTCTACTACTAGAAAACAGCTGAAAAGATAATAGATAAACTTACTTCGCTCTGGCTTTGAACCACAGCTTCATCAGAAGTTAGTCAAGTTCATCAAAGAAGTCAATGCGATGACTCGTAGAATCGAACTATTGAAGGTCAAAATAGCAGTCATCGAAGCTGCTACCAATGCTCGAAATACACGTAATAGTCAATCTGCTAAGATTCTACAAACGAGAGGCATTCTATACGTCAAAGAAGCTCAAGCTATGACTCTGTAAAAGATTGAATTTAGAGAATTTGAGACAACGGGCTCGCGATGAGCGTATCGAGAAACGCATAATAAACGAGGTAAAAAATATTCAAAAGCAGGTCAAACCTTTGTTACCTTTCTTTCAAAAGCACAGTGACAGAAGAAACGAATCGCCTGAAAGAAGGTTTATAGAATTGCTATGAAGAAACTGTTTTATATGATAGTCTCATTCGTTGATTAAAACATCATCGAATGATTCGTCAAAATTTAGTTAGGTGATCGATTTGATTGTGCTGAGCGATTTGTAATAATTATGAACGATATTGTGATTATTATAAATCATACCTTAGGCGGCAGTGACCTTTCTCGAATCATCTGTTACCTTCGTATATGCATGCTTATCCTGCATATCTTGGATCGCTGTAATTATTCCTACAAGAACACTAGTAGAATGCAATGTGACATGCCGTGATTTCTAGCTGAGAATTCTTACGACCCATGTTAACGCCCTAGTGCCAGGTTGCCTGATTAACGTTTCTTCTAACTCGGGGTTCATTTTTGCGAAATGGTTGCATGCAGTCAGATGCAAATCTTATGCAGATCTTGTTCGAAAAATTGATAAGAATTAAGGGTTCAATTTTGAGCATATTGAGGCGTTTCTTGAAACGAGTAAGGGTTCAAGTGTTACAAGTTACATAGAGCAGATCATATGAATAGAGTAGGCAAACCTGATGCCTAGATTTTTCAGATTCTGAATTCATGTTTCTAAGATAGCAAAAATGATAATTTTAGAAATTTTATAGAAATTCTAAAATCCAATCTATGAGTTTCATTGCCGGAAATTCGGAACCGTACGGCCGTTTATTCGAAGGATTGAACATTCAACATGTCGATTTCTCGTAGGATTGGCACCGCCGCATAAGCACATGACGAGCCGTCCGTAGCAACGCCTCTTCTAATAGTGATCTTCCCTCGATGAGTTCTGATCAGGATAACATCCCGTCCTTACGTGATCCAATAATTAGCACACGGGACTCAGCCTTCGCCCTGTTTTACGAAGCAGCACACGGCTGAGATCAGGCAGGCGGAAATTCGGTCGGAAGTCGATGTTTCATAGGAAATATAAATATGCCGCCGGTACCACGGAGATTCTCTTGTGATTGTTTTGGAAGACGCGCAAACCATGTTATTCTACGCACTAGCCGCATTGGCGGCTTCCGTGTTGCTCAAAGTCCAATCCGACGCCAAGAATCTTTTCCGACCCCGGCTCCACTTTTCCAACCCCCCGCGCGCTGAAACCCGCACTATTCGAACGACAAGCCAACTATGAATCCCTGTATTAAATTTGCTACCTACTCCGTACTGCGTCAACATTGATGATGGCGCGAGTAGTTTAGAAGTGAGTCGTTTATTGCACAGACTTCTCAAATCGCGACTAACATGTAAGATAACACGACACTCTGAACACACTATACAAATGTTGATTTCGCACATCTCGCATTCTCTTCCTGCTGCTGAATTCGAAAGATCGCATCTACCCTTTCCGCCAATGCAAAACCCCTAATTCCAGGCCCCGTGATGATGCTGCTTCTGGACTTAATTGCAGGTGAAGCCACAGTCCATGTCAGTGGTGCCGGAAAAACTCGGACCGTCCATACGTCCGACCTTGCATTGGGTGTCGACGCTCTGCCACGACTCACTGCCATAGGCAAACTGGATGTAGCCGGCCTCGCTGGTAATAACCAACACGTTCGGGAGCTGACTGTCCACGCTAACGGAAGGGTCGGCGTTGGTTTTGGGCAAGTATCCGATCTGGTTTCCGTCGGGGTTTTTGATAGTCACTTCCACGGCGTATTTCAAGTCTGGTTGTTTGAAATCGAATTTTTTCCCTGGGCTGCTACTCACGAAGAGCCTGACGTGCACGCCACACCAGCCAGGGCCACGAGGGGCAAGGTCCGAGGATCGGGTTGCGAGACTGGTGGACTCGACAGGTAGAGCAGCGGCGGAGGCGGAGGAGATGAAAGACGCGAGGCTTGCGATGGAGGTGAGGGAGGTTGAGAACTTCATTGTCGTAATGGTGATATTTTTAAACCGTTGGAACTTAGGAGAGCGCTGAAGTGCCTGTGAGACGATCAAGGTATTGAGGGGACGTCGATTTGCTAGTTGAAGATGGTAGATGAAGATGGTAGATGAAGATGCTTCAAGGTTTGTTTGATGTGGATAGAAAGGTGGACTCAACTGCCTTCCTATACCTCTTTGCTGGCACGTTCGCAGCTTTGCATCACCGCCAT